>Ga0208758_100012_pt1 | contig 442550 bp, 393 predicted proteins | sample LakWasM116_HOW13_2_FD_183930 | JGI IMG/M metagenome (GOLD analysis project Ga0208758, IMG submission 183930) | Freshwater sediment methanotrophic microbial communities from Lake Washington under simulated oxygen tension - Sediment Metagenome... | ecosystem: Environmental > Aquatic > Freshwater... | reverse complement strand
ATCTCGGCCAGCGACACATTGCGCAGGCGCACCGCGTCCAGGCTGCGCTGGACTTCCTCGCGCCCCGCTTCCCAGGATGCCGGCAGCGCTTTCAGGCTGGCCGTGTAGGCCTCGGCGCGGGCCTGGAAGATGGCGCGCACCTCCAGCTCGCGCGCGTCGCGCCCCAGGGTCGCTTCGCGCGCGGCCAGCTTGGGCAGTACCGCGCCATAGGCCACCTGGGGCAGGGGATTGTCGGCGTGCTTGACCGACAGCCAGATCGCCGGAATCAGAAAGGCCACCAGGATGATGATGTATTGCGCCACCTGGGTCCAGGTGATGGCGCGCATGCCGCCCAGGAAGGAGCAGACCAGGATACTGGCCAGGCCCAGGAAGATTCCGACCGAGAAATCGACGCCGGTAAAGCGCGAGGCGATCAGTCCCACCGCGTAGATCTGCGCTACCACGTAGGTGAAGGAAACGATGATGGTGGCGCCGACCGCCATCAGGCGGACCGCGCTGCCGCGGCCGCCCGCACCGCCGCCGTAGCGCGCGGCCAGCAGGTCGGGAATGGTGTACTGGGCGAACTTGCGCAGGTAGGGGGCGATGAGCAGCACCACCAGGCAGTAGCCGCCGGTCCAGCCCATGATGTAGGCCAGGCCGTCGAAGCCATGCAGGTACAGGCCGCCGGCCAGGCTGATGAAGCTGGCCGCCGAAATCCAGTCGGCGGCGGTGGCCATGCCGTTGAACAGGGCCGGCACCTTGCGCCCGGCCACATAATATTCGGACACGTTCGAGGTGCGGCTGATCACGCCGATGGCGGCGTACAGCACGATGGTGGCAAACATGAACAGGTAGCCGATCCAGATGCGCGGCATGCCCTCCTGCTCGAGCATGTACAGCGCCACCAGAAAGGCCACGAAGCAGGCGCAGAAATACAGGTAGTAGGTGCTCAGTTTTCTGAAACGGCTGCTCATGCGCGCGCGCTTTGGTCGGGTGGTGGGGGAGGCGGCGGCGCCTGCAGGCGGGCGGCGAAGCGGCGGTCGAGCCGGTGCATCACGAGGGCGTACACGCCCAGGATGCACAGATAGATCAGGGAGGCGCCCTGGGCCGCCATGTAAAACGACATGGGCCAGCCGAAAATGCGCAGCGCGGCCAGTTCGCGTGCGTAAAACACGGTGCCGAAGGTGGTGCAGAACCACAGCAGTAATAATGCGGCGGTCAGGGCACGGGTGCGCCGCCAGTGCGCGCGGCGCGCGGCGATGAGGCGCTGGCGCTCCATGTCGTTCATGCGTCTTCCTCGGCGTCGTCCCCGGGCGGCGCCGGGAAACTCAGGCGCAGCAGGCAGCCGGGTGTCTTGGCGCCGCTGCTGCGCGGATTGGTGAAGATGTCGACCTCGGCCCCGTGCTGCTGGGCGATTTCACGCACGATGGCCAGGCCCAGGCCGCTGCCCGGGGCGCTGTTGCCGAGGATGCGGTAGAAGCGCTCGAACACATGGCCGCGCTCGGCCGGGGCGATGCCGGGGCCGGTGTCTTCCACCTCCAGGATCGGGCGCGCCTTGTCGGTCCGCACCCGCACCGTGACGCTGCCGCCGGCCGGCGTGTAGCGCAGCGCATTGTCGATCAGGTTCGACAGCAGTTCGCGCAGCATCAGGGCATTGCCGGTGATGCAGACCGGGTCTTCCGGCTGCTCGAAGCCGAGGTCGATGCGGTGGGCGAACGAGGCCTGGACCCAGTCCTGCACCGTTTCGCGCGCCACCTCGTTCAGGTCCAGGGTCTCGTAGGCGCCGCCCGCATGCGGCTGGTTTTCGGCGCGCGCCAGGGCCAGCAGCTGATTGACCAGGCGGGTGGCCGATTCGCTGCTCTTGGCCAGCTGTTCGAGCGAGCGGTGGATCTCGTCCGGGTCGAGCTGGCGCAGGGCCAGTTCGGACTGCATGCGCATGCCCGCCAGCGGGGTCTTCATCTGGTGCGCGGCGTCGGCGATGAAGCGCTTTTGCATGTCGATGGTCTGCGACAGGCGTTCCAGCATTTCATTGAGGGAGCCCACCAGGGGCGAAATTTCCTCGGGTACCTGGCGCGGGTCGATTGGCGAGAGGTCGTCCGGACGGCGGTCGCGGATCCGGCCCTGCAGCTCGGCCAGCGGCGACAGGCCGCGCGCCAGCGCGAACCAGACCAGGGCCAGCACGATGGGCAGGATGATGAACTGGGGCAGGATCACGCCCTTGATGATTTCGTTGGCCAGCTGGGCGCGCTTGTCCAGGGTTTCGGCCACCTGAACCAGGGCGGCATGGGGGTCGTCGCCGCGCCTGGCCTGCGGGCGCAGGTTGACATAGGAAAAAGCCACCCGCACCTGGGTGCCATGCATGACGTCGTTGCGGAAAAAGACGCGTCCGGTGCGGTAGCGCTCTTCATCGAGCGGCAGCGGCAGCTCGCGGTCGCCGTCGATGTGTTCGCCCCGCGGCCCGACGATCTGGATGTAGACCTGGTCGACATCGTCGGCGCGCAGAATGTCGCGCGCGCTGCCGGGCAGGCGCGAGACCACCTTGCCGTCGACTTCCTTGACCTGCTGGGCCAATACGGTGACGCTGTCTTCGAGCGCGTGATCGAAAGGCTGGTTGGCGATCGACTTGGCCACCAGGTAGGTGATCGCAATGCTCATCGGCCATAGCAGCAGGAGCGGCGCCAGCATCCAGTCGAGGATTTCGCCAAACAGCGAATGCTGGATATTCTCGTCCGGTTCGGCCTTGGGCGGCACGTACAGCAAGTAATCGGCTGGCTGCGCGGCTGGCTGCGCGGCCTGCTGCGGCCCGCCAGCGGACTCTGCGGAGCTGATGGCCGTGCCGCGCGCGCTCACTTCGATTCCGCGCCTGGGTCCTGTGGCGCCGGACGCGCCGCATCGGCGTATTTCTCCAGGCAATAGCCCAGGCCACGGACGGTGGCGATGCGCACCCCGCCCACCTCGAGCTTCTTGCGCAGGCGGTGCACGTAGACTTCAATGGCGTTGTTGGACACTTCTTCGCCCCATTCGCACAGATGGTCGACCAGCTGCTCCTTGGAAACCAGGCGGCCGGTGCGCGCCAGCAGGATTTCCAGCAAGCCCAGTTCACGCGCGGACAGGTCCAGCATCTGGTCGTTGATGTAGGCGCTGCGTCCGACCTGGTCGTACACCAGCGGGCCGTGGCGCACCACGGTGGGCCCGCCGCCGGCGCCGCGCCGGGTCAGGGCGCGCACCCGCGCTTCGAGTTCGGACAGGGCGAAGGGCTTGGCCATGTAGTCGTCGGCGCCCAGGTCCAGGCCATTGACACGCTGCTCGATCGAATCGGCGGCGGTCAGGATCAGCACCGGCAGCAGGGACGAGCGCGCGCGCAGGCGGCGCAGCACTTCCAGCCCGGACAGCTTGGGCAGGCCCAGGTCCAGGATCAGCAGGTCGAATTCCTGGGTCGACAGGGCGGTGTCGGCCTCCTGGCCGTTTTTCACGCAGTCGATGGCGTAGCCCGACTGGCGCAGGGAACGCGTCAAGCCGTCGGCAAGTACGCTATCATCTTCGGCTAATAAAATACGCATGGTGGCTAGGGCAGTCAGTCTGATGACGGCTATTGTGTTTCATTTAACCGCGAGCCGGGAAGTTTTTTACAGTGCCTCCCCGTTCGTGTGCGATTCGATTGCAAATGCGCTTGCAAAGACCACTGTTTATTTGTACAGTGTCGTCTGTGATGTGAATCTGCCGAATTTCAGAACTGAAAGAGAGTTATGGACGATAAAAAAACCGCATTAAACGCTGGCGAAAAGGGCAAGGCGCTGGCCGCCGCCCTGGCGCAGATCGAAAAGCAGTTCGGCAAGGGCTCCGTCATGCGCATGGACGGCAATGCTCCGGTCGAAGAAGTGCAGGTCGTGTCGACCGGCTCGCTGGGCCTGGACATCGCCCTGGGCGTGGGCGGCCTGCCGCGCGGCCGCGTGGTGGAAATCTACGGTCCTGAATCGTCGGGTAAAACCACGCTCACGCTGCAGACCATCGCGCAAATGCAAAAACTGGGCGGCACCTGCGCCTTCATCGATGCCGAGCACGCGCTCGACGTCGGCTACGCCCAAAAGCTGGGCATCAACCTGTCCGACCTGCTCATTTCGCAGCCGGACACGGGCGAACAGGCACTGGAAATCACCGACGCCCTGGTGCGGTCGGGTTCGGTCGACCTGGTCGTCATCGACTCGGTAGCCGCGCTCACCCCGCGCGCCGAGATCGAAGGCGACATGGGCGATTCCCTGCCCGGCCTGCAGGCCCGCCTGATGTCCCAGGCCCTGCGCAAGCTGACCGGCTCGATCAACCGTACCAATACCCTGGTGATCTTCATCAACCAGATCCGCATGAAGATCGGCGTCATGTTCGGCAGCCCGGAAACCACCACCGGTGGTAACGCGCTCAAGTTCTACGCCTCGGTGCGCCTGGATATCCGCCGTACCGGCTCGATCAAGTCCGGCGACGAAGTCATCGGTAACGAAACCAAGGTCAAGGTCGTCAAGAACAAGATCGCCCCGCCGTTCAAGGAAGCGCACTTCGACATCCTCTATGGAGAAGGCACGTCGCGCGAAGGCGAGATCCTCGATCTGGGTGCTGACAACAAGATCGTGGAGAAGTCGGGTTCCTGGTACAGCTATAACGGCGAACGTATCGGCCAGGGTAAAGACAATGCGCGCATCTTCCTCAAGGAGCGTCCGGCTCTGGCGCGCGAGATCGAAAACAAGGTGCGCGCGGCGCTGGGCGTGCGTGAGCTGCCGCCGGTGGCCTCGGGCGACGAGCAGCCGGCCAAGGTGGCCAAGCTGAAGGCGGTGTCCGAGTAATCGGCGCATCGGCCCCGCCAGCGTGATCAGCGACATGCCTTTTCCAGGGTAGGCGGCCTCATGCCTGCACCCCAGCTCAGCCTCAAGGCCCGTGCTCTGCGTTATCTGTCGATGCGCGAGCACAGCCGGCTGGAACTGTCGCGCAAGCTGGCACGCTATGCGGAGGAGGGCGACGACGTCGCCGCCCTGCTCGACTTCCTCGAGAAAAACAACTGGCTGTCGCAGGAGCGGTTTTCCGAGTCGCTGATCCACCGCCGCGCGGCACGCTTCGGCAACAGCCGTATCGTGGCCGAACTGCAAAGCCATGGCATCAATGGAGAAGCGCTGGTGGAACTGAAGGCCGGACTGAACGACAGTGAGATGGAACGGGCGCGCGAAGTCTGGGCGCGCAAGTTCGGCGAAGTCGCGAAGGATGCAGCCGAGCGGAGCAAGCAGATGCGTTTCCTGCTGCAGCGCGGTTTTTCCCAACGGGCCGTGCGCGCCGCCATGCAGGGCCGCGATCTGGATGATGAATAAGCAACATTCGCTTTTGTGATAACTCAGCAATATTTTTTGGCCTGAGCGCTTTTTGAATTGGCCTGATCGATTTTCGCAGGGAGGAAAAGCGGAGCGTCTTCCACCGTATGCGCGGCGCGCGCTGTTGCATACTCCTCAACGGTGGAGGGCGCTACGCTTTCCTTCCTGCGGTGCAAGAAAATAGGCATTAAAATCAAGCGCTTGCCGAGCGTTCTCCTTCCTTTGGCCGGCCTCGTCCGCGACACGCGGCGATACCTTTTCAGGTATGGCCCGATGAATTCTTTCCAATTTCCCCAGCAAAAACCAATGTTGCAGCGCAACTGGCGCTCAGGCTGTGATACACTTTTGCCTGTTTAAGCAGCGCCGCATGAGCGGTTGTTGCCGTAGAAGCTGCGGCAACGTGCACTAGCACACCGGCTGCATACTATTTACGCCGCATTTCCGGCATTGGTCTTTATGCCCCTGTCTTCTCCAGTCCCTCGCGCATTGCGGCACACGCGCGCCATCCAGGTCGAAGCGTACGCGCGCGACGATGGCCTATGGGACCTCGATGCGCGCATCACCGATATCAAGGTGCGCGATGTCACCCTCGCCTCTGGCCTGCGCCAGGGCGGCACACCGCTGCACAATCTCAGCCTGCGCATTACCATCAACCGTGAACTGACCATCGTCGACGCCGAAGCCGCGTCCGATGCCGTTCCCTATCCCGGTTATTGCGACACCAACAGCGAGGCGTATCAACAATTGATCGGCCTGTCGCTGCTGAAAGGCTTCCGCCTCGGTCTAAAAGAGCGTCTCTCAGGCGTGCTGGGCTGTACCCACCTGACCGAACTGGCGCAGATTCTTCCGACGGCGGCCATCCAGGCCTACGCCAATGACGTGATCCAGACGCGCGACGGCGATGGCCCCGACGCCTCGCCCGACCGTCCGTTCCAGATCGACAAATGCCATGCCCTGCGTGCAGAGGGCCCCGCCGTCGCGACGTACTATCCGCGCTGGGTGGCGAAAGCCGTACCGGGTTAGCAATCCTCCCGTTTTTTATCCGCATCAGCTGTAGACGAACCATTTCGTATTCAAACCGCATTTATACAAATCAGTATCAGAAGAAGGGAAGCCAGCATGAAAATCCATGAGTATCAAGGCAAAGAAATCCTCCGGCAATTCGGGGTGACGGTACCGCGCGGCATCCCGTGCATGACCGTGGAAGAGGCTGTCAAAGCCGCCGAGACGCTGGGCGGTAAGGTCTGGGTCGTCAAGGCGCAGATCCATGCTGGCGGCCGTGGTAAAGGCGGCGGCGTGAAAGTGGCCAAGTCGCTCGAGCAGGTCAAGGAATACGCAGAACAGATCATGGGCATGCAGCTGGTCACGCACCAGACCAGCGCCGAAGGCCAGAAAGTACGCCGTCTGCTGGTGGAAGAAGGCGCGGACATCCAGAAAGAACTGTACGTGTCGATGGTAACCGACCGCATCAGCCAGCGCGTGGTCCTGATGGCCTCGTCGGAAGGCGGCATGGACATCGAAGAAGTAGCCCACTCGAATCCTGAAAAAATCCACCAGATCGCGATCGACCCATCGGTCGGCCTGACCGACGCTGAAGCTGACGAAATCTCCGCCAAGATCGGCGTGCCTGCCGCATCGATCGCCGATGCCCGCGTGCAGCTGCAAGGCCTGTACAAAGCCTACTGGGAAACCGACGCTTCGCTGGCCGAGATCAACCCGCTGATCCTGACCGGTTCGGGCAAAGTCATCGCCCTGGACGCCAAGTTCAACTTCGATTCGAACGCCCTGTATCGCCAGCCAAACATCGTCGCCTACCGCGACCTGGACGAAGAAGATCCGGCCGAAATCGAAGCCTCGAAATTCGACCTGGCTTACATTTCGCTCGACGGCAACATCGGTTGCCTGGTGAACGGCGCCGGCCTGGCCATGGCCACCATGGACACCATCAAGCTGTTCGGCGGCGAGCCTGCCAACTTCCTGGACGTGGGCGGCGGTGCGACGGCGGAGAAAGTCACCGAAGCATTCAAGATCATGCTCAAGAACCCAGGCCTGAAAGCCATCCTGGTGAACATTTTCGGCGGCATCATGCGCTGCGACGTGATCGCCGAAGGCGTCATCACCGCGTCCAAGGCCGTTTCCCTGCAAGTGCCGCTGGTCGTGCGCATGAAGGGCACCAACGAAGACATCGGCAAGAAGATGCTGGCCGACTCCGGCCTGCCGATCATCGCCGCCGATACGATGGAAGACGCAGCCAAGGCGGTTGTTGCCGCCGCTGCTGGTAAAGCCTAATACGGCCTAATTCGAGGAATAAACATGTCGATCCTGATCAATAAAGATACAAAAGTCATCACCCAGGGAATTACCGGCAAGACCGGTCAATTCCACACCCGCATGTGCCGCGACTACGCGAACGGCAAGGAAGCCTTCGTTGCAGGCGTCAATCCGAAGAAGGCCGGCGAAGATTTCGAAGGCATTCCTATTTTCGCCAACGTCACCGAAGCGAAAAAAGAAACCGGCGCCAACGTGTCGGTCATCTACGTGCCGCCTGCAGGCGCCGCCGCCGCGATCTGGGAAGCCGTCGAAGCCGAACTCGACCTGGCAATCTGCATCACCGAAGGCATTCCTGTGCGTGACATGATGGCGCTCAAGGACCGCATGGCCAAAGCCGGTTCCAAGACCCTGCTGCTGGGCCCGAACTGCCCAGGCCTGATCACCCCTGACGAAATCAAGATCGGCATCATGCCGGGCCACATCCACCGCAAGGGCCGCATCGGCGTGGTCTCGCGTTCGGGCACCTTGACGTACGAAGCAGTCGGCCAGCTGACCGCACTGGGCCTGGGCCAGTCGTCCGCAGTCGGTATCGGCGGCGACCCGATCAACGGTCTGAAGCACATCGACGTCATGAAGATGTTCAACGACGACCCTGATACCGACGCGGTCATCATGATCGGTGAAATCGGCGGTCCGGACGAAGCCAACGCGGCTTACTGGATCAAGGACAACATGAAAAAACCAGTGGTTTGCTTCATCGCCGGCGTGACCGCGCCTCCGGGCAAGCGCATGGGCCACGCCGGTGCGCTGATCTCGGGCGGTGCAGATACCGCGCAAGCCAAGCTGGACATCATGGAAGAGTGCGGCATCAAGGCCACCAAGAACCCGTCCGAAATGGCGCGTTTGCTCAAGGCCATGCTGTAATAAGCGATAGATTCGCAGCCAATTCGCGACTAAAGCGCATCGAACTTGGCCTTTGAGCCAAAGCTGGTGAATAATGACGGGGAGCAGATTGCTCCCCGTTTTTATTAACGGTCCATGGATGGAGACCCGAGTGGCAAAAATTATCATCTCGCACGCCGGCAAAGAGCTGCGTGAAGTCGAACTGGACAAGGACAAGATGATCCTTGGCCGCAAGCCGCATAACGATATCGTGATCGCCCATAGCGCGGTTAGCGGCGAGCATGCCGCCTTCAGCTACAGTCAGAATGATGTCTTTGTCGAGGACCTGGGCAGTACCAACGGCACTTTCCTGAACGGCCGCAAGGTGAGCAAGGCTTTACTGGAAGATCACGATGTGGTGGTGATCGGCAAGTCGGAAATTGAATTTTTGGCGGGCCCTCGGGTTGCGCCAGCACTACCATCGATCGATCTAGCGCCTTCGACCCGTCCCGCGCCGACGCATGGACCCGTGATGGGGGCAATTGAAGTGCGCAGTGGCGCCAATGCAGGCAAAGTGCTGCAGCTGGTCAAGCCCGTAACGACACTGGGCCGCGCCGGCGTGCAGGTCATTGCCATCACACGCCAGGAAGACGCTTACTTCTTCACCCATGTGGATGGCCATATGCCGCCCCTGCTAAATGGCCGGGCCACTGGCAAAACCGCACAACGATTAACCCACGGCGATGCGATCGATCTTGCGGGCGCCAGCATGGTTTTCACACTGGTCGCCCCTTAGTGTGCCGCTTCGTCCTTCGGGTGATCGCACCCAGCTCCTCACGCTAGCAGGCGGACGCCACTGTATCCTGTAATACAAAATGATCTTTTCACGAATAGCCCGACAGCGAAGTCAGATGCCGTTACAGGGGCCACCATCGATTGTAGCCTTGCCCACAATACGTGTCGGAGCAGTCGAGCTGCAGCTCCACTTGCGTGCTTCCGGCTTATAGTTTGCTGTGCGTGCGAGCGTAATGGTCTTGTTGTTAATGGTAGATGGGCCACCTATGATCGTGCAGATGATTTCAACGACGCCATCTCCACTTCCCGTGATCTCGTTTCGGCAATGAGATGTCACTTCGCGCAGACCAACCTTTTCCAGGGTGTCAGGTGCGCTCGAATTAAGCAGAAGAACGTCGGCACCATTCTGCCCTTCCTTGACCTCGGATAGTGCAGCAGTAAACTTTGCCTTCGCGGCATAATCCTGGTAGGCCGGGAGGGCAACGGCCGACAAGATGCCGATGATGGCGACAACGATCATCAACTCGATCAAGGTGAAACCTGACTGCTTCGGGTAGTGGCAAGTGGGCATGGTGATCGTTCCTTCTAGGTTAAGTCTTGCTGCATCAAGCAGGATCGACTCTGACTTTAGTGTCAGCAAAATGCGTGCCGCTGTAGGCGAACGCCGCAGGCAGGCACAGCTAGCGGCTAGCCGGCCGCTAGCTAGCCGCCTTACCCCTTTAGTTTCTCTTGACTGCAGGTATCTCCAAGCCAACATGCCGGTTTTTGCCTGTCGCCGTGACAATAAAAAAAGCCCGCAGTGCGAACACTGCGAGCTTTTTCGGTGCTACCGGGACTGCTGAATCTTAGTTGATTGCGCCGGTCGTGCATGGACCGCCGTCGGCTTCTGGCTTGCCCACATATTTTTGAACAACATCCGTGACGCAGTGCCATGCACCTGGACCGTCCGAGGTCGAGGCGGCGGTCGTGTTGGCGCTGCGCTTGAGTTTGATGGTTTTCGTAGCAACAGTCGATGGGCCGCCGTTGATGACGCAGGTGATATAGCCGGCGCCGTCGGTACCGACGACCGAAGCGATTGGGGAACAGCCAGAAGTTTTCTCAGGGGTGCCCAGTTGGTCGTAAGTTGCCACTGCAGTCGGTTCCAGCATCAGAGCATCAACGTTCTTTTTCAGGGCAGCGATTTCAGAAAGTGACGAGCCGAATTTCGACTTGGCTACATAGTCTTGATAGGCAGGGATGGCAACAGCAGCCAGGATACCGATAATCGCCACAACGATCATCAGTTCGATCAGGGTGAAACCTTTTTGGGCTTGTTTCTTGTATTGAGCGAATTTCATATGTCCTCCGGGACGTCAGGGTGAAAAGGAAGTGGCTGAATCTTGAGTTGCTGAGAAGAGTAGAGCAATTGCTGTGCCAGTGTGAAAGTTCACTCTTTCGAGCGGTTTTTCGAGGGGAACAAACAAAATTCAGCCAAATTACTTGCCATGCGACAATAATTGTCAGGTTTGTAGAACAAATTTTGGTCATGTGACGCTTATTGGCAGTGGGATATGCGCTCGTACCTACCGAAAATACACGATTCTCACACGGGGCGAATTCCTCTCTCTATCGCTATGTGGGACTGGCCAGGCTGAACAGTGAGCGACGCCGTCCCGCATGCTTGAATCCCCGGCGCGTTTGCACCGGTTATGATTTCGGTATGGAAATGCTAATCGACGGGTAGCATCAGGGTCGTTCGCGTTGCTGTGAACGGCCAGTTTTAGCATTAGAAGCGGAGGGATCAGCGATCGATGGAGCCGCGATGCCGCTTTATCCGTGGCTGCGGGGCGGAATGATCAAAACGGATTTCTGGACGGACGTACAGCCCTACCAGCATGCACAACGCTGAGGTCCGGCGTGCTTGAACTGATAGTAGATGCGGAAGCGCAATGAGCAGGCGCATAGTGCCAATGAGCATGCGGGTCGATTGTCGAAAAACGACAGGGCATTCGTACCTTGCGTCCGAGTCACCCGCTACAGGCGAGCGAACGCGAGCGTGCGCTCGCAGGAGGCGCGCACGATCAGCTTGGCGCCCACGCTAGATTATTCCGAACGCGAAGTGTCCCGTGAAGAACATAGCTCAGACGGCGACCAGTTGGATAACTACCTGAGCAACAACACGGCGAGCAACATCGTTAAGATAAATGACAAGCCGGTGTTTTTACAGCGGCATCAAAAGCTGCGGGTGGGTAGGAAACCGGAACTGTTACTCCGGTGCCTACTAGCCTTTCCATCGTTGGGTGCGAATACAAGGATTGGCTGCTTCTTTCCGACGGGTAAAAAAAAGCCCGCCGTACGACGGGCGGGCCTTCTCAAACTACTTGATCTTGCTGAATCTTAGTTGATTGCGCCGGTAGTGCATGGACCGCCATCGGCTTCTGCCTTGCCAACATATTTTTGAACAACATCCGTGACGCAGTGCCATGCACCTGGTCCGTCGCTGGTGGAGGCCGCGGTGGTGTTTGCGCTGCGCTTGAGTTTAATTGTTTTGGTAGCAACGGTCGATGGACCACCATTGATTTTGCAGGTGATATAGCCAGCGCCGTCGGTACCGACAACCGATGCAATCGGGGAGCAACCGGAAGTCTTTTCAGGGGTGCCGAGCTGGTCGTAAGTAGCGACTGCAGTCGGTTCAAGCATCAAAGCATCGACGTTCTTTTTCAGAGCGGCGATTTCCGAAAGAGAGGAGCCGAATTTCGATTTAGCTACGTAGTCTTGATACGCCGGGATGGCAACAGCTGCCAGGATACCGATAATCGCAACAACGATCATCAGTTCGATCAGCGTAAAACCTTTTTGGGCTTGTTTCTTGTATTGAGCGAATTTCATATGTCCTCCGGGACGGAAAATGTGAAAGGGGGGTGATCTTGCGTTACTGTAGGGGATAGAGCAATTGCCGTGCCAGGATCAATATGCATAGTTTTTGACAACTATCTTGCATTAATCTGCAAATTTTTGTCGCTTAATGTTGATGTACGACAATAATTGTCATGACATGAAGCAAATTTGTCTCGATGTGACGCAAATTGGCAGCTTTGCCGCGTTATGCATTCTCTCTCCTCGGCGTGACGGTCCCCGCACTTTTTCTTCTCTCAATCAGCAACTTCCTACTGAACCGTTAGCCTGCCTCCCTGTCGAACCTGGGTGGTCACAGCGCCACCGACTCGACAGCGGCGCCGCTCACTTTCCGTTAATGCGCGCCCGCTCCTTACGCAAACAACAACAGAAAGCGAGGCAATATGACATCCGCATTACGCAGGAGCCGGCCACACGCCGGTTTCACCCTGATCGAACTGATGATCGTGGTCGCCATCATCGGCATCCTGGCAGCTCTGGCAATTCCGGCCTATCAAGACTATGTCGCGAAAGCGAAGGTGGGAGCGGCAGTTGGGGAGTCTGCCGGCGGCAAGACTGGCATCGACAGTGAACTGGTGCTGACGCCCACTCTGGGGGCCGTTGAAGTCATGGCATCCACCCGCCTGCGCGCCGAAACGTCCAACTGCAAGATCAGCACCGAGGCCGCCAGTGCCGGCGTCACCAGCCTGGTGTGCACCATTGTCGGCGGTCCCGGCAGTGTCGATGGTAAAAAGGTCACCTGGGCACGCGACGCAGACGGAGCCTGGACCTGCACTACTGAGGTACTCAAGAAACACGCCGGCATTGCCTGCACTGGCGTCTAAGCAAAGGGAGGATCAGGCCTCGATCTGCGCCACCCAATCGCCCGATTTGCCGCCGTGCTTTTCGAGCACGCGCACATTGGTCATGACCATGCCGCGATCAACCGCCTTGCACATGTCGTAGATGGTCAGCAGGGCGACTTGCACGGCGGTCAAGGCCTCCATTTCGACACCGGTCTTGCCGATGGTGTCGACCTGGGCGCGGCAATGCACGCTGCTGGCGCCCTGGTCGACTTCAAAATCGACGGCGACCCTTGTAATAGGCAAGGGGTGGCATAGGGGGATCAGGTCGCTGGTGCGTTTGGCACCCATGATGGCGGCGATGCGGGCGATGCCGAGCACGTCGCCCTTTTTTGCCGTGCCCGACATGATCAGGTCCAGGGTGCCCGGCTTCATGCGGATGGTGCCGGCAGCCACGGCGATGCGGTGGGTATCGTTTTTGCCGGCCACGTCGACCATGTGCGCCTGGCCGGTGGCGTCAAAATGGGTGAGGTGGCCGGAATTGGAATCACTCATCGTTTTATCAGTCCATTCAGTACGTTGAAAGAGGGGCAGCTGTACGGTCATAGCCGTCAGCAAGCGACGGAGCAGCGAAAGTTCGTCCTGCCCCGGATGCGGTTATGATAGCACCGTGAAATTGAAACCAGATCCGATCATGCCCCGCAAACCAGTCCGCGCCCCCCGTGCGTTGCTGTGCGCCGCCATGCTGGCGGCACTGGCCGGTGTACCCCAGGTAGGCAGCGCGCAAAACCGTCCCAATAACACCAGCTTGCCCACGCTCGGCGATGCCGCGCGCGAGGATCTCTCGCCCGTGCTCGAACGCAGGCTGGGCGAGGAAATCATGCGCGACATCCGGCGCGACAAGGATTTCCTGGACGACGCGCCCATCCTTGAATACTTGAACGAGTTCGGCAGTGGACTGGTGGCCGCCCATCCGGGCGCGCGCGGCGAGACCAATGCCGACTATTATTTCTTCGCCGTGCGCGACCCGATGCTCAACGCTTTCGCGCTGCCGGGCGGCTTTATCGCCGTGCACTCGGCTCTGCTGCTGGCGGCCCAGTCCGAGTCCGAACTGGCCTCGGTGCTGTCGCACGAGATCGGCCACGTGGCGCAGCGCCATATCGCCCGCATGCTGGGACAGCAAAAGCAGGACGTGCTGATTCCCCTGGCCGCGATGGTGCTGGCCGCGCTGGCCTCCAAGGCCGGTGGCGACGCGGCCATGGGCGTGTTCATGGGAGGCCAGGGCTTGCAGATTCAGCGCCAGCTTAACTTCAGCCGCGATGCCGAACGCGAGGCCGACCGCATCGGTTTCCAGATCATGGCCGAAGGCGGCTACGATACCTCCGGCATGGTGGCGTTCTTCCAGCGTATGCAGGCCGCCTCGCGCGTGTATTCCGACCTGATGCCGGCCTGGCTGCGCAGCCACCCGCTGACCTCCGAGCGCATTTCCGACATCCAGGCCCGCATACGGGAAATTCCCTACCGCCAGCGCATCGACGGCCTGGAGTTTCATCTGGTACGTGCCCGCGCCCGCGTGCTGCAGGACGAAAGCACCCAGGGCCGCATCGATGCCGGGGTCTTCTTTGAATCCCAGTTGACCCAGCAAAACCGCCAGCAGCAGGCCGGTGCCCAGTATGGGCTGTCGTTCCTTGCACTCAAACGGGGTGAACTGGCCAAGGCGCAGACCTGGCTGGACAAGGCGCGCTCGACCATGCGCCCGCGCGAAGGCGCGGTGTTTTCCACCGGTCAGGCGCGTTCCGACGGCGGCGCCATGTTCGCCAGCATGTCACTCGAAATCAAACTGGCGGAAGGCCAGACCCCGGCGCTCAAGCTGGCAGGACTGAAAGAAGCTGAACAGGCGCACCAGCGCTATCCGCTCTCGCGCGGTATCGCGCGCCAATACGCCGACGCCATGATCATCAATGGCAAACTGGAGGAGGCCGGGCGTTTCCTGCGCGAGCAGGTCCAGTTGTATCGTGAAGAACCCAAGCTGCACGAATTGCTCGCCAAGACGTATGCGGCCCAGGGCAAGATCGCGCTGCAGCACCTGGCGCTGGCAGAATCGTATGCCTTGAGCGGCGGCATGCTGGCCGCACTGGACCAGCTGACCATTGCGCGCAAGGCCAGCGACGCGTCCTTTTACGACATGGCGGTGATCGATGCGCGTGAGCGCGAATTGCAGGCAATCCGGCGCGAGGAAATGAAGGAAGCCAAGAAATAGGCTGAGTCCGCCATGACAATTGGAGACAAGTGGCCGACAACTCCAGCACAAATTGACGATAGCTGCGGTCGAACGATGCCCGTAGACTGTGCCTGTTCAAATGACAAGCTGGAATTGCGATGGCGCTGCTGAAAAAAATTGATCCCTATGCCTGCATCCGTCCGGGGCTGATCTTAATGGCTGTAGTAGGGCTGGTATTCACGTATTGAAGCGATGGAGGACACTCCGGGCCCACAGACGGACTCCGACCCAGTTATTCAGCCGCCGTAACCGGCGGTGCCATCTCCGGACTGGGCAGCCGCACAAATCCAAAATACGCCGGCGCCGCTTCCCGCGTGATCCGCTCCACCGGCACCACACCATCCTTGTAACGCAGACTGAGCGCCTGTTCGCCACCCTCCAGCCACGCCATCAGCACCTCGTCCGTCACGGACGCGCCATCGATCTCCAGCATTGACAGCATCTGCCCTACATCGCGATCGTCGACCTGGGCCACCTTGCCCGCACTCTTGACGATCAATTCACCATCCGGCGTCAGCCAGGCCCCTTCCAGCAAGGCCAGCGGCTCGCCGGTATGCAGCAGCAAGCCCTGCGCCGGATCGGTGCGCGCGATAAATGGTGTCGCTTCGAGGTTCAGATACACCCGCTGCGGACCGTTCTGAAAATACCAGCAGCCGCGCGCATCGGCCATGTAATTGCGATTGATAAAACCCAGCAAGGCAGCCTGGTTCACCTTGTCGCCGGGCAGATTCAACTGCTGCGCGCGCTCGTCGCGCATGCGCCAGGCGCCGCGCGCATCGAGCGCGAGCCAGCCGTAGCAATGCGGCACGTTCGGCCATTTGGCCATGGCCTTTTTTACAATATCATCCATGGGCGTCAGCTTCGCATAGTTCATCGCTCCCCGGCGCGCGCATGCCCGCCACTTTCCCTGCGACCTCATCAAAAAAGCGCAGGATCCGTTGCGGCAGCCAGTCCAGCCGGCCGGGCAGGGCGCCGTTGGCAAAGCCCACATGCCCGCCATGTTCCGGATATTCCAGGGTCACGGCAGGCGACGCCGTGCGCGGCAAGTGAACGCCAGGCAAGAAGGGATCGTTACGGGCATTGAGCACCAGGGTCGGTACCGTGATGTCGCCGAGCACATGCTTGGCGCTGGCGCGGTGCCAGTAGTCGTCGGTATCGCGGTAGCCGTGCAGCGGTGCCGTCACCACATTGTCGAAGGCGTACAGGTCGCGCGCACGCAGCAGCGCCTCGCGGTCGAACAGGCCGGGAAACTGTTCCAGCTTGGCCAGGCACTTGGGCTTGAGCGTTTGCAGGAACATGCGCGTGTAGATCATGTTCAGTCCCGACGACAGCGATTCCCCGCCGCGCGCCAGGTCCAGCGGCGCCGATACGGCGCAAGCGGCATCGACAATGGCCGCGCCGTGCTGCGATTCGCCCAGCCAGCGCAGCAGCGCGTTGCCGCCCAGTGACACGCCGGCGGCATACAGCGGTCCCGGCGCGCGCGCGCGCAGGCGGCGCACGATCCAGTCGATTTCACCGGCATCACCCGAATGGTAGAAGCGCGGCGCCAGATTAAGTTCACCCGAGCAGCCGCGGAAATGGGGAATCGCCCCGGACCAGCCGCGCGCGGCCACGGCCGCCATCAGGGCGCGCGCGTAATGGCTGTTGGACGATCCTTCCAGACCGTGAAACAGCACCACCAGCGGCTTGCCCGGCGTCCCATCGACAAAATCGACATCGACGAAGTCGCCGTCCTGCGCTTCCCAGCGCTCGCGCCGATAGGCAACAGCGCTCTTGCGGATGGCCACGGCGGGGTAGATGGTCTGCAAGTGGCCGCCGGGCAGCCACAGTGGCGAAGAATAGTGCACGCGAATGAAGGAGGGAATCAGTGCAGGCTGGAGGTCGGATGCATGCTGCCGGCCGGCACCGGTCCCGGCGCCACCGATACGTGGTGCAGCACGATGCGCCAGCCTTGCGGCGTCTTGATGTACACATTGGTGGCGACCAGGTGGGCCGGTTCGGTCCCGCTCGAAGTCACCCCTTCGACCACGGTATGCACCGAGGCCATCAGGTTATGCGTTTCGTGTAGCTGCGAAGGGCGGATGTTCAGGCCGCCGCGCTCGAGGATGGCTTCCCACGATGCCTGGATCGCCGCATGCCCGTGCAGGCGCGGCCCGCCCGGGTGGATGCAGACGATTTCCTCGTCGTCGGCCCACAGCAGCATCAGGGCCTCGACGTCGGCCCGGTTGAGCGCTTCATAGAACGCGGCTTCGACTTCCGCCGCGCTGCCGTTCAGTTCCTTGCGTCGTTTCATAAAACCTTCCAGGGCGGCGGCGGACCCGCCCGGCGATGCATCATCAGTGGTGCGACAGCACGGTACCCGGCTTGAGCTTGTACTCCGTGCCGCAGTAAGGGCACTTGGCCAGGCCGTCATGCCCGAAGTCGAGGAAGACGCGCGGGTGGGACGACCACAGCGGCATGGCCGGATTCGGGCAATGGGCTGGCAAGTCTTTTTCCCCGAGTTCGACCGCGGGCGTTTTCGTTCCGTTCATGAATTCTCCGTCTTATGCTGGCAAAACCACGATTTTAGACGATTCGGCCAGTTCGCCGAAATGATCGGTAAAATAGCCGGACCAACTTACGGCTGGGTCTGCCATTTTTCATGTCTTCTCCCTATGAAAAAGCGCGCTCCCGGCGCTTACCCTGATTGCGCTTCATGCCCGACCGACTAGTTACGCCCGTCCCGCACGACAGCATCTGCTGTGGCAGAAAAACCACATGACCGGTACCGGCGATCAGCCGCCTGGTGTCCCCCCTGCGCGCCCCGACGACGAGGACGAGGCGCTGTGGCGTGAAGGCGTCAAGGCGGGCATCCCCACCCTGTTCGGCATCGGTGCCTGGGGCCTGGTGGTGGGCGTGGCCATGGTCAAGAGCGGCCTGACCATCGTTCAGGCCCTGGGCATGACCCTGCTCGTGTTCGGCGGGTCGGCCCAGCTCGCTTCGCTGCCCCTGATTGCCGCCGGCGCCCCGATCTGGGTGGTGTTCGCCACGGCCCTGGTGGTGAACCTGCGCTTCGTCATCTTTTCCGCCCTGCTGGCGCCGCACTTCGCCCATCTGCCCGCGCTCAAGCGTTTTTTGCTGGGCTACACCGCCGGCGACATGACGGTGGCCCTGTTCCTGCAGCGCTTTCCCAGCGAGGAACCGGCGCGCGGCAAGGTGTCCTATTTAAAGGGCTTGCTCATCCCTAACTGGACTTCCTGGCAGGTCGGCTCCATCGCCGGCGTGTTCCTGGGCAGTGCGGTGCCGCCGGAATGGGGTCTGGGCTTTGCCGGCACCCTGGCCATCCTGTGCATCATGGTGCCGCTGACCGTCAACAAGGCGGCCCTGTGCGGCGTGCTGGTGGCCGCCGCCACCGCGGTGCTGGCCTACGAACTGCCCTACAAGCTCGGCTTGCTCGCCGCCGTGCTGGTCGGCATGCTGGCCGCCATGTTTGTTGAGGAAACTTTGGAAAAATACAACATCGGCAAGCGCGCCAAGTCCGGCGGAGGCGAGCATGACTGAGTGGGAGATCTGGGTCACCATCGGCGCGCTGGCAGTAGCGACTGCCGCCACGCGCAGTTCGTTCTGGCTGATCGGCCATCACATCACCATCCCCAAGCGGGTTCAGGAGATGCTGCGCTTCGCCCCGGCCTGTGCGCTGGCGGCCATCATCGCCCCGGATTTGCTGCTCGGCGCCGGCGGCCAGCTTTCCCTCAGCGGCCAGAATTTCAAACTGATCGCGGGTTTGGCAGCCATCGCTTATTACCTTTTTCGCCGCAATATGCTCGAAACCATCATTTTTGGCATGCTTTTCTTCACTGTATTGCGACTATCGCTGGCGTGACGATTTTCGGGCCGGGCATGCGGTAAAATAGCGTTCTTTCATCATTCGACTCCTGGATCGCCCATGCACGCCGTGCTCAATTTCACCCGTTTGCAAGACCTGATCGACCAGAATGCCCTGAACGGCAAGCGTGTATTCATCCGCGCCGACCTCAATGTGCCGCAGGATGACAGCGGCAAGATTACCGAAGACACCCGCATCCGCGCCTCCGCACCGGCCATCGCCGCCGCCCTCAAGGCCGGCGCCGCCGTCATGGTTACCTCCCACCTGGGCCGTCCGACCGAGGGCGAATTCAAGCCGGAAGACAGCCTGGCGCCGGTCGCCGCGCGCCTGTCCGAGCTGCTGGGCCAGCCGGTCGAACTGAAACAGAACTGGGTCGATGGCGTGGACGTGCAGCCCGGCCAGGTCGTACTGCTGGAAAACTGCCGCGTCAACAAGGGTGAAAAGAAGAACTCGGACGAGCTGGCCCAGAAGATGGCCAAGCTGTGCGATATCTATGTGAACGATGCCTTCGGCACCGCCCACCGCGCCGAAGCGACTACCCACGGCATCGCCAAGTTCGCGCCCGTAGTGTGCGCCGGTCCGCTGCTGGCCGCCGAACTCGACGCCCTGGGCAAGGCCCTGGGCGCGCCGAGCCGTCCGCTGCTGGCCATCGTGGCCGGTTCCAAGGTCTCGTCCAAGCTGTCCATCCTCAAGGCCCTGGCCGACAAGGTCGACAACCTGATCGTCGGCGGCGGCATCGCCAACACCTTCATGAAGGCCGTTGGCCTGAACATCGGCAAGTCCCTGGTCGAAGCCGACCTCGTGGGCGAGGCCAAGGCCATCATCGAGATGATGGCCGCGCGCGGCGCCCAGGTGCCGATTCCGGTGGACGTGGTGTGCGCAAAGGAATTCTCCCCAACGGCCGCCGCCACCGTCAAGGATGTCGCTGACGTTGCCGACGACGACATGATTCTCGACATCGGCCCCAAGACGGCCGCCACCCTGGCCGCGCAGATCGCCAAGGCCGGCACCATTGTCTGGAACGGTCCGGTCGGCGTGTTCGAATTCGACCAGTTCGGCGAAGGCACCAGGACCCTGGCGCTGGCGATTGCCGCTTCCAACGGTTTTTCGATCGCAGGCGGTGGCGACACCCTGGCCGCGATCGCCAAGTACGGTATCAGTGAACAGATTGGTTATATCTCGACGGGCGGCGGCGCCTTCCTTGAGTTCCTCGAAGGGAAGACCCTGCCGGCAGTCGAAGTCCTGTTGCAACGCAGCTCCGCAAGCGGTTCCGTGTAACAAACCCCAGCGCAGCCTTTCGGCTGCGCTTTCACTTCAAGGATCCCTATGTTTCGTGGTACCAAGATCGTCGCAACCATTGGCCCGGCTTCCACCGACTTCGATATTCTCGTCCGCATGATCAATGCGGGTGTCGATGTGGTCCGGCTCAATTTCTCGCATGGCAAGGCCCAGGATCATATTGACCGCGCCAACCTGGTGCGGCGCGCCGCCGCCGAGTGCGGACGCGAAGTGGCGATCATGGCCGACATGCAGGGACCGAAAATCCGCGTAGGCAAGTTTGAAGAGGGCAAGATCTTCCTCGAGAACGGCGACAAGTTCATCCTCGACGCCAAGTGGGGCGAGAACGGCGAACTGGGCAACCAGGAACGCGTCGGCCTCGACTACAAGGCCCTGCCGCGCGATGTGCGTCCGGGCGACAAGCTCCTGCTCAACGACGGCCTGATCGTGCTGATCGTCGAGCGCATCGTCGGCAGCGAAATCCACACCGTGACCAAGGTCGGCGGCGAATTGTCCAACAACAAGGGCATCAACCGCCAGGGTGGCGGCCTGACCGCGCCGGCCCTGACCGCCAAGGACATGGAAGACATCAAGACGGCCATGAGTTTCCAGGCCGACTACCTGGCGATTTCCTTTCCGAAAAGCGCGACCGACATGGAAATGGCGCGCCAGCTGGCCAATATCGCCGGCGAGCCTTACCACCACAAGCCGATGATGATCGCCAAGATCGAGCGCGCCGAAGCCATTCCGGTGCTGCAGGAAATCCTGGACGCCTCGGACGGCATCATGGTGGCGCGCGGCGACCTGGCCGTGGAAGTGGGCAATGCCGCCGTGCCGGCGCTGCAAAAGCGCATGATCCGCATGGCGCGCGAGTCGAACAAGCTGGCGATCACCGCGACCCAGATGATGGAGTCGATGATCGTCAATGCCGTGCCGACCCGCGCCGAAGTGTCGGACGTGGCCAATGCCGTGCTGGACGGCACCGATGCTGTCATGACCTCTGCCGAAACGGCGTCCGGCCGCTATCCGATCGAAACCGTCGAAATGATGGCCGCGATCTGCCTGGAAGCGGAGCAGTCCGAGTACAACAAGCTCGATGCCGACTTCCTCAACGTGCGCTTCACCCGCATCGACCAGTCGATCGCCTACGGCGCCCTGTTCACCGCCCATCACCTGCGCGTGAAGGCCATCGTGGCGTTGACCGAGTCCGGCTCGACCGCTTTGTGGATGAGCCGCCACAGCATCGACACGCCGATCTACGCGTTGACCCCGTCGACCACAACCCAGCGTAAAGTATCGTTGTACCGCAATGTGCGCGCCTACAACCTGCTGCAGGCAGGCGACAGCAGCGCCGTGCTGCGCCAGGCCGAGGATTTGATGGTCGCCAAAGGAATCGTGAAGAAAGGTGACATGATCGTCGTCACCTGGGGCGAGCCGATGGGGCAGGTGGGTGGCACCAATGCGCTCAAGATCGTCCGTGTGGGCGAGCTGGGCTAAGGGTTTAACCGTTTCAGCGGTAAGCAGAGGCATCAGAATATCCGGCGGGCCGCGCTGCACCCCAGCGCCGCCGCCCATGCCGACAGTGATGAGCGCTACCCGCGCCCACGGGCAGAAGGTGTTGCAAAACACCGCACCAGTTTTCTATTGTTTGGAGTAATACCATGTCCCTCGTATCCATGCGTCAGCTGCTCGACCACGCCGCCGAAAACGGCTATGGCCTGCCAGCGTTTAACGTCAACAACCTCGAACAGGTGCAGGCCATCATGGCTGCCGCCGACGCGGTCAATTCCCCGGTCATCATGCAAGCGTCCGCGGGCGCGCGCAAGTATGCCGGCGAAGCTTTCCTGCGCCACCTGATCGATGCCGCGGTCGAAGCCTATCCGCACATCCCGGTCGTCATGCACCAGGATCACGGCCAGTCGCCGGCGGTCTGCATGACCGCGATCCGCTCCGGCTTCACCTCGGTGATGATGGACGGTTCGCTCGAAGCCGACGGCAAGAGCGTCGCCTCCTACGACTACAATGTGGATGTCTCGCGTGAAGTGGTCAAGTTCGCGCACTCGATCGGCGTGACCGTCGAAGCCGAACTGGGCGTGCTCGGTTCGCTCGAGACCATGAAGGGCGACAAGGAAGACGGCCACGGCGCCGACGGCACCATGACCCGCGAGCAGCTGCTGACCGACGTGGCCCAGGCTGCCGACTTCGTGCAGCGCACCCAGTGCGACGCCCTGGCGATCGCCATCGGCACCTCGCACGGCGCCTACAAGTTCACGCGCAAGCCGACCGGCGATATCCTCGCCATCGACCGCATCAAGGAAATCCACGCACGCATCCCCAATACCCACCTGGTGATGCACGGTTCCTCGTCCGTGCCGCAAGATCTGCTGGCCATCATCCGCGAATTCGGCGGCGACATGAAGGAAACCTATGGCGTGCCGGTCGAAGAAATCCAGGAAGGTATCCGTCATGGCGTTCGCAAGATCAACATCGACACCGATATCCGCCTGGCCATGACCGCGGCCGTGCGCAAGTACATGTTCGAAAATCCATCCAAATTCGATCCGCGCGACTTCCTCAAGCCGGCCCGCGAAGCGGCCACCGAGATCTGCAAGCAGCGCTTCCTTTCCTTCGGCTGCGAAGGCCAGGCCGGCAAGATCAAGCCGATGACCATGGACCAGATGGCCCAGCGTTATGCCAAGGGCGAGCTGGCGCAAATCGTGAAGTAATGTTTTTATTTCGTTAATTTAATACGACCACGCGCCTCCGGGCGCGTTTTTCACTATGCGCAGTCCATCCCATGCATAAAGGCAGCTGTCTCTGCGGCGCAGTCCGCTACGAAATCTGCGGCCCGGTCGACCGGACCAGCAATTGCTGGTGCAACATGTGCCAGAAGCAGCATGGTGCCGCGTCGGGACCCTACGCCAATGTCGCCACCAGCGACCTGCATGTCGACGGCGCAGAGAATATTGCGCATTACGCGTCCTCGCCCGGTGTGCAGCGCGGCTTTTGCAAGGTCTGCGGCTCGACCCTGACCTGGCAGTCCGACGCCAGCCGCGAGCGCATCGCCGTCAGCCTCGGCACCTTCGACACTCCCTACGAAGGCAAGGTCACGCACGACCTCTTCATTGACAGCAAACCGGGCTGGCTGCCCTCAACATAGTTCAAGTCACCACAAGGATTCACATGTCTGGCGTTCTCGAAACAAACCTGAAGTCCCTTCCTTTCCTCCACCGCGGCAAGGTACGTGACATTTACGCCGTCGGCGAAGACAAGCTGCTGGTCATCCAGACCGACCGCCTGTCCGCCTTCGACGTCATCCTCAATGAGCCGATCCCTGAAAAGGGCAAGATTCTGACGGCCATGTCCAACTTCTGGTTCGACAAGTACAAGGACATGATGCCCAACCACGACACCGGCATCGATCCGCTGTCGCTGGTCAGCGAAGAAGAGCGCCCGCAAGTCGAAGGCCGCGCCATCGTCGTCAAGAAAATGAAGCCGCTGGGCATCGAAGCCATCGTGCGCGGCTACCTGATCGGTTCCGGCTGGAAAGATTACCAGAAGACCGGCAAAGTCTGCGGCATCGACCTGCCGGCCGGCCTGCAGGAAGCGCAAAAGCTGCCGCAAGTGCTGTTCACGCCATCGACCAAGGCGCCCGCCGGCGCCCACGACGAGAACATCTCGTTTGAACAGGCCGAAGAAATTATCGGCGCCGACCTGGCGCGCCAGGTGCGCGACTACGCCATCCAGCTGTACACCGCCGCCGCCGAATATGCGGCCGAACACGGCATCATCATCGCCGACACCAAGTTTGAATTCGGCCTCGATGCCAACGGCACCGTGCACCTGATCGACGAAATTCTGACCCCGGACTCCTCGCGCTTCTGGCCGATGTCGAGCTACCAGGTCGGCATCTCGCCGCCGTCCTACGACAAGCAATTTGTGCGCGACTACCTGGAAACCCTGACCGACTGGAACAAGGCGCCGCCCGCGCCCGCCGTGCCGGATGACGTCATCGCCAAGACCCGCGCCAAGTATGCCGAAGCCCTGGAGCGCCTGACCGGCTCCCCACTGAAGGCATGAGCATGAGCGAGCAAAACCAGCTTCAGCCCGTGATCGGCATCGTCATGGGGTCCTCGTCCGATTGGGACGTGATGCAGCACGCGGTCAATATCCTCAAGGAATTCGGCGTCCCGTTCGAAGCCCAGGTGGTCTCGGCCCACCGCATGCCCGACGAGATGTTCGCCTACGCCGAGAGCGCGCGCGCGCGCGGCTTGCGCGCCATCATCGCCGGTGCCGGCGGCGCCGCCCACTTGCCCGGCATGATTGCCGCCAAGACCATTGTGCCGGTACTGGGCGTGCCCGTGCCCTCGCGCTACTTGAGCGGCAAGGATTCCCTGCTGTCCATCGTGCAGATGCCCAAGGGAATTCCGGTCGCCACCTTCGCCATCGGTGAAGCGGGCGCAGCCAATGCGGCCCTTGCAGCGATTGCCATGATCGCCAGCACCGACGAGGCGCTGGCCGCCAAGCTCGAGCATTTCCGCCTGAAGCAGACTGCCGCTGCCAAGGCCATGACTTTGCCGGTATGAGTATGCAACAAATGAATGATCATGCTTCAAACATGCAAGACACGCGGTTTTTACCCCCAGCCACGCTCGGCGTGATGGGTGGCGGCCAGCTTGGCCGCATGTTTGTCCATTCGGCGCAGGCCATGGGCTTCAAGGTTGCCGTGCTTGAAGCCGCGCCCGACAGTCCCGCCGGTCAGGCGGCGGACAGCGTCATTGCCGCAGGTTACAGCGATGCCCAGGGACTGGCCCAGCTCGGCCAGTCTTGCGTCGCGATTACCACCGAGTTTGAAAACGTCCCTGCCGGCAGCCTGCAACTGCTGGCCTCGCACGCCTTTGTGGCTCCGGCCGCCTCCTGCGTGGCCATCGCCCAGGACCGTATTGCCGAAAAGCGCTTCCTGGCCGAGTGCGCGGCACAGTCGGGTGTGGCACCCGCGCCGCACAAGACCATCGCCGGCGAAGCCGATATCGCCGCCATTGAGGATGTCCTGCTGCCAGGCATCCTGAAAACCGTGCGCATGGGTTACGACGGCAAGGGCCAGGTCGTGGTGCGCAGCCGCGACGACGTGCGCGCCGCCCTCGCCGCCATGGGCGGCGTGACTTGCCTGCTCGAGAAAATGCTCCCGCTCGCCTACGAAGTGTCGGTCCTGACCGCACGCGGCGCGGATGGCGCATCCGTGGTCTACCCGATCGCGGAAAACGTTCACCGCGGCGGCATCCTGCACACCACCACCGTGCCGGGACCGAACGTGACGGACGAGTCCGCGCGCCAGGCCCAGGCGGCCGCCAAGGTCATTGTCGACCAGCTCGGCTATGTGGGCGTGCTGTGCATCGAATTTTTCGTGCTGACCGACGGTTCGCTGGTGGTCAACGAAATGGCGCCGCGCCCGCACAACAGCGGCCACTACACAATGGACGCCTGCGTCACCAGCCAGTTCGCACAGCAGGTGAGGGCGATGGCGCGTCTGCCCCTGGGCGACGTGCGCCAGCATTCGCCCGCCGTCATGCTCAACCTGCTGGGGGACCTGTGGTTCGCGGCCGGTTCCGATACCCAGCGCGAACCTGCCTGGGCGCAGGTGCTGGCGCTGCCCGGCGCCTGCCTGCATCTGTACGGCAAGGAAGAAGCGCGCCACGGCCGCAAGATGGGCCACGTGACCTTTGTGGCGCCGACCCTGGCCGCAGCTCAGGCCAGCTTGCAGCAAGCCTGCGCCATCCTCGGACTCGCGGCTTGATCATGGATGCGTCTTTGGATCACGCTGCCATGGATCAAGCCGCCATCCTTGCGGCGGCGCGCCTGCTGGAGCAGGGCGCTTTGGTAGCCCTGCCCACCGAGACCGTGTACGGCCTCGGCGCGGACGCCGAAAACCCGGCCGCGGTGGCCAGCATCTACGCCGCCAAGGGACGCCCGCAAGACCATCCCGTGATCGTGCACCTCGCGCCCGGTGCCGACCTGGCTTACTGGGCCACGGACATCCCGCCCGAGGCGCATCAGCTCGCGGAAGCGTTCTGGCCGGGGCCGCTCACCCTCATCCTCAAGCGTGCTGCCCACATTCCCGACGCCGTCTCCGGCGGCCAGGACACGGTCGGCCTGCGCTGCCCCTCGCATCCGGTCGCCATCGCGCTGCTGCAAGCCTTCAAGGGCGGCCGTGGCGGCGTGGCGGCACCATCGGCAAACAAATTCGGTAACGTCAGCCCGACCACGGCCCAGCACGTGCAGGACGAATTCGGCGCCGACGGCACGGTTGCCATGGTGCTTGACGGCGGCCAAAGCCAGGTCGGGATCGAATCGACCATCCTTGATCTGTCGCGCCTGGACACCCACGGCCCGGTGCTGCTGCGTCCCGGCCAGATCAGCGCCGATGCGATCGCCGCCGTGATCGACCTGCTGCCGGCCGCACCCGACGCCGCCGCCCCGCGCGCTTCCGGCACGCTCGAATCGCACTACGCCCCGCATACCCCGGTCGCCATGCAGGACAGCAATACGGTCGCGGCCACCCTCGCACGATTGAATGCCGCAGGTAAAAAGGTGGCGCTGATACACTATTCCGATATGCAAGGTGCATACGCGGATAGCCGCCTGCCGGCCTCGCCCGACGGTTTCGCGCACGCACTCTACGCCGCACTGCGCGCCATGGACGTGCGCGGCGCCGACGTGATCCTGGTCGAAGGCCCGCCCCAGGGCGACGCCTGGCTGGGCGTGAACGACCGCCTGCGCCGCGCCGCCCACGGGTCCACCGGCATCGTGCACGGCTTGCTCAACGAGGAACCTTTCACCTGACGGAGACCGCCATGCGCCTCGCCCTTCCCGCACTACTGATGTTGATGATGGCGGGATGCGGCGGCGGTGACGGCTCTGCACCAGCACCACCATCAGCACCAACCCCGCCGGCTCCCGTGGTCGTGCGCGACAGCGTCATCGGCGGCGGTGCCAGTGCCGCACCGGTCAACGTCAACGGCATTCCCCTGGCCACGGTCGAACCCTCGGTCTTGACCCTGCTGCTCGAAGCGGGCCAGAACGGCGCCACCACCATTACCGGCAAACCGCTGTGCGCGATCAGCATCCACCGGGTCAAGTACAACGCCATCGGCGCCGCGGGCGAAGCGACCGACGCCAGCGCCGCCATCATGGTTCCCTCCGGCAGCGATCCCGCCTGTACCGGGCCGCGCCCGCTCCTGCTGTACGCCCACGGCACCTCGCTCGACAAGAACTACGACATGGCCAACCTGAACAGCACCGAGCCGCGCCTGGTGGCCGCCATGTTCGCCGCACGCGGCTTTCTGGTGGTCGCGCCCAACTATGCCGGCTATGCGGGCTCCTCGCTCGACTACCATCCTTACCTGGACGCCAATCAGCAGGCCGGCGACATGATCGACGCCCTGCGTGCCGCGCGCAGCGTGTTCGCCAGCATCAAGGCTAGCGAGTCGGGCAAGCTGTTTTTGTCGGGCTATTCGCAAGGCGGCTTCGTCGCGCTGGCGACCCAGCGCGCGATGGAAGAGCAGGGCGGTTTCGCGCTGGCCGGCGTGGGCGCCATGTCCGGTCCGTATGCCTTGCTGCCGTTCGGCGACACCTTGTTCGGCGGTGCGCCCAGCAAGGGCAGCATCGGTTTCCTGCCGCTGGCGATCACCGCTGCGCAGCGCGCCGGCGGCAATGTCTACAGCGCCCCCGCCGATATTTATGAGGCCGCGTTCGCTGGTGTCGCAGACAAAGCGGCCGCCACTTTGTTCGCCGCCGCTTCTCTGCCGCAGACACCTGGCTTCGCGGCGTATTTTGGCGACAACAACCTGATCCGATCGAGTTACCGCGCGGCCTACCTCGACGACGTGCGTGCCCAGCCTTGTGGGCTCAGTCCGTCGGCGCCGCTGGCTTGCTCGCCGGCCAATGCGCTACGCCGGGTGTTCCAGAAAAATGATTTGCGCACCTTCGCGCCAGTCGCCCCGCTGTTGCTCTGCGGCGGCAAGGACGATCCGACCGTACCGTTCATGAACACCCTGGCCGCGGATGCGTATTTCCGTACCCGCAGCACCGGCACGGTGAGTGTGGTCGATATCGACGATACCCCCGGCTCAAGCGATCCCTGGCGCGTCGCCAAACTCAACTTCCTGACCGCCAAGACCGCCTTGCGCCTCGATGCCATTCAGCGCGGCCAGTCGCCGCAGGCGGCGGTGGAAGACAACTACCACGCCGGCTTGGTACCGCCGTTCTGCTTCAGCGTGGTGCGCGATACATTTACGGCGGCGCTGACAAAGTAATACAAAAGGCAGGCAAAGCAGCCACACGCACATCAAATCCGGTTGCTATAATCGCCGTCCTTTTTCGCGACCGAGCGCTGTTGCATCGAACCGACGACCGGGCAAGTTATTTCCTATACAAGCGCAGGGAAGACTGGCATATTAGTCGGGGTACGAATAGCACGCGCGTTCGTTTATACAAGTCGCTTTCCCATAAAAAGATATCCCAGGAGATTCAATGCGTTCTACCAATCTGGCACTGGCCGCTCTGGCCGGCGCCGTCCTCGCCGCATGCGGCGGCAGCAGCAGCAATCCCGGACCGGTCATCGATAACACGCTCGCGCGCGGCTCGCTCGTTGCCAACCCACCTGTCCAGGTACCGATTCCCCAGGCCGATGGCAGCACCGCCAAGGTGCTTGAACCTGCCGCGTTCGCCAAGTCGCTGGAAGCGAGCCGTCCCGGTACCACCCAGGTCACCGGCACGCCAAAGTGCGGCATTTCCGTGTTCTACATGAAGTACGGCACCGTCGGCGGCAAGAACGAAGCGACCGACGCTACCGGCGCCATCATGGTTCCTTCCGGCAGCGATCCGGCCTGCTCGGGTTCGCGTCCGGTGCTGCTGTACGCACACGGCACCACGGTTGAGAAGAAATACAACCTGGCCAATATCCGTGAAAACAGCGAAGCCTCGCTGGTTGCCGCGATGTACGCGGCCCAGGGTTTCATCGTGGTGGCACCGAACTTTGCCGGCTACGATGTTTCCTCCCTGCCTTACCATCCTTACCTGAACGCCGAACAGCAAGCCAACGACATGGTCGACGGCCTGCGCGCCGCGCGCAAGGCCTTCCCGAACATCGGCGCCAATCCGTCCGACAAGCTGTTCATCACCGGCTACTCGCAAGGCGGCCACGTGGCGCTGGCGACCCAGCGCGCGATGCAGCTGAACTATGCGTCCGAATTCAAGGTCACCGCGGTGGCCGGCCAGTCCGGCCCGTACGCGCTGTCGCTGTTCACCGACGCCACCCTGACCGGCAGCCCCAACCTCGGCGCAACGGCCTTCTTCCCGCTGCTGACCTCGAGCTGGCAGAATTCCTACGGCAATATCTACAGCAATCTGGCGGACGTGTACGAAGCCAAGTACCTGCCGGGTATCGATACCCTACTGCCGGGCGACCTGAGCACCACTGAGCTGTTCACCAGCGGCAAGCTGCCGCAGGCGGCGCTGTTCGCCAAGGATTCGCTGCCAGGTCCTGCCTCGCCGGCGTTCGCCGCTTTCTACGGCGACGGCAACCTGGTCAAGACCAGCTTCCGCAATGTCCTGCTGGCCGACATCAAGGCCAATCCGTGCAACGTCAACCCGGCCGATCCGCTCAGTTGCGCACCAGCGGCGGGCATGCGCATTGCAGCGCGCAAGAACGATCTGCGTACCTACGTGCCGACGGTGCCGGTGATGTTCTGCGGCGGTAATGCCGATCCGACCGTGTACTGGGTCAACTCGCAGGCGACCTCCGCCTACTTCCAGGCCAAGGGCTTGCCGGCAGCGGCAATCACCCTGGTCGATGTCGACTCCGCGCCAACCGGCGCGGCCGATCCTTTCGCCGCCGCCAAGGTGGGCTTCGCGCAATCGAAGAATGCGACCATCAGCGCGGCCGTCGCCGCCAAGGCCGACCCGGCCGTGGCCGTCGCCACCGCGTACCACGGTTCGCTGGTGCCGCCGTTCTGCCAGGCCGCCGCGCGTGGCTTCTTCCAGGCCGTATTGGCCCGCTAAGACTGGATCGACAGGAAAAACTCAATGAACAACGCAGTGAACAAGACAGTGAACATGAAACACCTGAGCGGTTTGATCGGCCTGCTGCTGGCGTCGGCCGGCGCCTGTGCCCAGAACTACACCATCGCCGTCGGCGGCGCCCACATTCGCGTGGCCGACAAGTCGGCCAGCCTGTCGAGCAATGGTCCGGCCTTCCTGACCCCGCAGCCGGCCGGCCTGGATGTGGACGATGCCAACACGGTCATCATCACCTTGACGCGCAAGATCAACGACAACTTCGACGCCGAGCTGGCACTGGGCATTCCGCCCAACCACAAAGTCAAGGGTACCGGCACGCTGGCGCCTTACGGCGTGGTGTCCAAGGTCAAGCAGGCCGCGCCAACGGCCTTCCTGAACTACAACTTCGGCAGCCCTGGCGATGCCTTGCGTCCCTTCGTCGGCGTGGGCGTCAACTTCACCCGCTTCTACGACGCCACCTCCACCGACAGCGGCAGCCTGGCCAGCGGCGGACCGACCAAGATCACGCTGAAGAACTCGACCGGCATGGCGGCCCAGCTCGGCGCCAAGTACAAGTTCAACAGCACCTGGTCGGCCTGCATTTCGCTGGCCACCGCCAAGGTCGAGTCGGACCTGACCGCGACCACCGGCAGCATCGAACGAAAAACCACAATTGACTTCAAACCAACCGTGCTGTCCATGAGCCTCGGGTATAGTTTTTAACACGCGCTTCGGTTCAAGGTCCGCGCTCCGCAAGGAGCGCGGGTCGCTGTTTCAACAATAAAATCCAGACAGGAGACACAATGCGTCAAACTCATTTTGCGCTGACCCTTCTCACCGCTGCCGTCCTGGCAGGGTGCGGCGGCTCGAGCGGCGGCGACCAGACCCTCAAGACAAAATTCGCGTCGCAAGTCACCTTCGGCGACAGTCTGGCCGACGTCGGGACTTACAACGTCGGCACCGTCAAGACCATCGGCGGCGGCAAGTACACCATCAACGGCGACAACACCGCCAAGAACGTGGCCCTGACCGGCAAGAACTTCACCGAGCTGCTGGCCGCCCAGTTTGGCCTGCCCGCGCCTTGCCCGGCCCAGACCGGCCTTGACGGCGACGCCAGCAAGGGCTTTTCGGTCGCGGTCGTGAACAACCTCAATTGCACCGGCTACGCCCAGGGTGGCGCGCGCGTGACCAATCCTGTCGGCCCCGGCAACAAGCTGACCGGTTCGCCGATCGGCCAGCTGACCGTGCCGGTCGTGACCCAGGTCGCGACCCACCTGTCGCGCAATGGCGGCAAGTTCAAGGGTGACGAAGTCGTCATGGTCATCGCCGGCGGCAACGATGCGCTCATCATGCTCGGCCAGCTCGCTGCCGGCGCCACCGCCGCCGGCCAGGCCGCGGGCGCCGCCGAGGGCGCCAAGGTCGGCGCTGAAACCTTCGCTGCGCAGCTGGTGTCCCAGCTGGCGGCCGGCGCCACCAATCCTGCCACCGCGGCCCAGGCCATCGGCGCCGCCCTGCAGGCCGAATCGGTCCGTCCTGGCCATACCGACGACACCGTGGTCGGCGCCGCCGTGCTTGCCGCCGCCAGCCAGCCCGGCAATGCCGCGGTCGGCTCGCAGGCCGTGTACGGCCCGATGGTCGTCAAGGCCAAGGCCGCCGCTACCACCGCCGGCAACACCGCTGGCGCGGCCGCCGGCGCCAAGGCAGGTGCTGCCTACGCTGCCGCCGAAGGTCCGAAACTGGTTGCCGCCATGGGCGTGGCTGGTGCCGAGCTGGGCGCGCTGACCAAGAGCCAGATCGTCGGCAAGGGCGCCAACTTTGTGGTGGTCGCCAATCTGCCCGACCTCGGCCATACCCCGTCGAGCAAGGCCCAGGACGCCAACACCCAGGCCCTGATCATTGCCATGGTCGACCAGTTCAACGCCCAGTTGAAGGCCGGCGTCAGCGGCGAAGCCAAGATCCTGTACGTGGACCTGTACACCATCAGTCATGACCAGATCACCAATCCTGGTCCTTACGGCTTGAGCAATACCTCCCAGGCTGCCTGCGGTCCGAATCCGCTTGGCACCACCTCGCTCGGCTGCACCGGCGCGACCACCATTGCCGGCGACGTAAGCCGCTACATGTTCGCCGACGACGTGCATCCGACCCCGTTCGAAAACGCGCTGATCGCGAAGTACATCGCCGAACAGATGATTGTCAAAGGCTGGCTGTAACCCTGGCCCCCTGAGCTAAAAGAACCTGGAGAAAACATGAAAATAAGTATCAGCAGCGGGGTGAAGGTACTGGCATTGGGCGCGGCATTGACCGTGGCGGGCGGTGCCTCGGCGCAGTCGGCTGGCCAGTGGACAGTCAAGGCCGGTATCGGCAAGATCACGCCCAAGGTCAAGAGCGGCGACGTCAGCGCGCCGGCCCTGCCGGGCACCAAGGCGGACGTGAACGCCGACACCCAGCCGATCTTTTCGATCGCCTACGGCCTGACCGACAACATCACAGCCGACCTCGACCTGGGTCTGCCGTTCAAGCACGAGATTTCGGGCGCCGGCGCGATTCAAGGCACGGGCAAGCTGGGTACGGTCAAGGCCTTGCCGCCGACGGCCCTGATCCAGTACCGCTTCTTCAAGCCGGACGCCTTCCTGCGTCCTTACGTGGGCGTGGGCGCGACCTATGCCTACTTTGCCGACGAGACCGGCTCCGGGCGCCTGACCGCGATCAGCGACATCGGCGGTCCGCCGACCACTTTCTCGATCAAGAACAAGCTGGCGGCGACGGTGCAGGTGGGCCTGGTCATGAACATCAATGAGCGCTGGTTTGCCGATGTGACTTACCTGAAGACCAAGCTCAAGACCAAGGTCAATTTCTCGTCGGGGCAGATGCAGGACATGACGCTGGATCCCCAGACTGTGACCCTGGCTGTCGGTTACAAGTTCTGACTTACTAGTTTTGAACATGGTACAGACGTAAAAAAACCCGCTTCGGCGGGTTTTTTTTACGACTCCTGCAACTACATGCTCTACAAGGCGGGACCGGTATATTTCATCAACAAACCCTTGGGGCCAACGGCCCAGCCGGTGCTGGGTGAGGCGAAGCCCACCGTGTTGAGCGGCGTGCTGCCGAGCACAGTCCAGCTCTTGCCGCCATCTTTCGAAAAGCCGGAACCGGCCAGGCCGCCGGCCACAAAGCTGCTGCGCGCGCCGGGCACAGGCACCACCACCGACATATAGCCTGCCGGCAGGATCGGGGCGGGGGCCCAGCTGGAGCCGCCATCTTCCGTGCGCGCGCCGTTCAGCTCCGGCGTGCCCGACTGCTTGTAGTCGCCGCCCGCAGCCACTCCGACCTTGGCATCGAGAAAGCCCAGCGAAAACACGCCCTTGGCCGCATCGCCGGCTGGAATCGGCACGGTCGCGGCGCGCCAGGTCGCGCCTTTATCGCTGGAATGGAACACGCGCGCATTAACGGCGCCGCCGGTGGCGATCCAGGCGTCGCCCTTGCCGCCCACCACCAGACAGGTGCCGCTGGCTGCAAACGCGCCTTCCGACGGCTGCGCTTCCAGCCCGGTCGCCTTGACCTCGGTCCAGCTGGCGCCGCCGTCGCTGGTGCGGTACAGCTGGAAACTGCCGCCGACCGGGTCGCCGAACATCAGCCCGTTGTCCTTGTCCCAGAACGCGATCGCATCCCAGAAGCCTTTCTCATACGCGTTGGTGGCCTGCAGTGTCCAGGTCGCACCGCCGTCGTCCGTGCGGTACACGCGCGAAGCCTCGCCCGGACCGGCGCTCATGGCCACGGCCCGTTTGGCGTCAACCGCATGGATGTCGCGAAAGTCCAGCTTGTCGGCGCCCGGCACCTGCATTACTTGCCAGCTGTTGCCGTCGATCGTGCGCAGCACGGTGCCGCCGGTGCCGCTGGCCCAGGCCACAGTCCCGCTGACGACCGACAGGCCGCGCATCGACGCGGTCGTGGCCACGGTTTCGGTACGCCAGGCGTTTTGCTGGGCGAAGGCGCCGGAGGACAGCAGCGCAAGTGCAAGCAGGGGTAGTTTCATGGATACCTTCATTGGAAAGCCTGGATGCCAGTCATGGCGCGGCCGAGGATCAGCGCGTGGATATCGTGGGTACCTTCGTAGGTATTGACCACTTCCAGGTTGACCATGTGGCGGATCACGCCGAATTCGTCGGAGATGCCGTTACCGCCCAACATGTCGCGCGCCACCCTGGCGATGTCCAGTGACTTACCGCAGGAATTGCGCTTCATCATGGAGGTGATTTCCACCGCGGCGGTGCCGGCATCTTTCATGCGGCCCAGTTGCAGGCAGCCCTGCAGGCCGAGGGTGATTTCGGTCTGCATGTCGGCCAGCTTCTTTTGCACCAGCTGGTTGGCGGCCAGCGGACGGCCGAACTGCTGGCGGTCCAGGGTGTACTGGCGCGCCTTGTGCCAGCAGTCTTCCGCCGCGCCCAGCGCGCCCCAGGCGATGCCGTAGCGGGCCGAGTTCAGGCAGGTGAACGGACCCTTCAGGCCGCGTACGTCGGGGAAGGCGTTTTCTTCCGGGCAGAATACATTGTCCATGACGATTTCGCCGGTGACCGAGGCGCGCAGGCCGAACTTGCCATGGATGGCAGGCGCGGACAGGCCGGCCATGCCTTTTTCCAGCACGAAGCCGCGGATCGCGCCTTCGTCGTCCTTGGCCCACACCACGAAGATGTCGGCAACCGGGGAATTGGTGATCCACATCTTGGCGCCGGTCAGCGCGTAGCCGCCGTCGACTTTCCTGGCGCGCGTGATCATCGAACCGGGGTCGGAGCCGTGGTTCGGCTCGGTCAGGCCGAAGCAGCCTATCCACTCGCCGGTGGCCAGCCTGGGCAGGTATTTCTGGCGCTGCGCTTCGGTGCCGAACTCATAGATCGGCACCATCACCAGCGAGGATTGCACGCTCATCATGGAGCGGTAGCCGGAGTCGATGCGCTCGACTTCACGTGCGATCAGGCCATAGGCGACGTAGTTCAGGCCAGGCCCGCCGTATTGCTCGGGAATGGTCGGCCCCAGCAAGCCCAGTTCGCCCATCTCGGGGAAAATAGACGCGTCCATTTTTTCGTGGCGGAACGCTTCCAGGATGCGCGGCGCCAGCTTGTCCTGGCAATACGCGGCTGCGGCGTCGCGCACCATGCGTTCGTCGTCGCTCAGTTGCTGGTTCAGCAGCAGGGGATCATCCCAGTGGAACTGGGCTTTACTGGAGGACTTCTTCAGCGGGTCGGAAGGGTTCATGGCGGTTCCTGTCTCGTTGTGATGGGCACCCGCCGCGCAGTGTATTGCAAGGCGGGCATTGAAGCGAAGCGTGTGTCCGCTTCTTGTGGCGAATCCGCAATATTAGCGCGCCGACAAACGTCTCAGGCCGCGCCGCCGGTGCTGCCGAACTTTCCGCCGTGAAAAACCAGCGAGGCTTGCGGATTAACCTTGCATTCCTCCACCTCGCCCACGAAGATAACGTGGTCGCCTTCCGGGTAACGGCTGCGGTTGTGGCATTCGAACCACGCCGACACGCCTTTCAGGATCGGCTGGCCGGTGCGCGACAATTCGTACTCGATGTCGCCGAAAGGATTTTCAGTGCGGCGCGAAAAGCGCTGGGCCAGGTGGGCCTGGTCGGCGCCCAGCACGTTGATGACGTAGTGCGAATTGCCACTGAAAATGGGCAGGCTGTTGGCCACATTGCCCAGGCTCCAGAGTACCAGCGGGGGATCGAGCGAGACCGAATTGAAGGAACTGGCGGTCAGGCCGCGGAAGCTGCCGTCGGCCAGGCGCGTGGTTATCACGGTCACGCCGGTGGCGAACTGGGACAGCGCCTGACGGAACTGGGCGGTGTCGAATGCGCGCTCGGCGGCGCGGGGATGGCTTGTGTTCATCGTTGCCCTGTCTATTTATGGCCATTATGCCAAACTTCCTCTGCTTTGGCAGTGCCGGATGGTCACGCGGCGCGCCGATTGCAGGTGCATGGCCACTCACTTTGCGTTACAGTTCTTCTCATACAAACGAGTAAGTTGGAGTGGGTCATGACAAACCAGTCTGCGACGGAAGCGGCAATCCTCGGCGGCGGGTGTTTCTGGTGCCTCGAAGCGGTCTTCCTGGAGGCGCGCGGCGTCACCAAAGTCGAATCGGGCTATATGGGCGGCCAGCTGCCCGACCCGACCTACGAACAGGTCTGCAGCGGCACCACCGGCCACGCCGAAGTCGTGCGCATCGAATACGATCCTTCCCTGATCAGCTACCACGACCTGCTCGAAGTGTTTTTCACCATCCACGACCCGACCACGCCCAACCGCCAGGGCAACGATGTCGGCACCCAGTACCGCTCCGTGATCTTTACCCGCTCGCCCGAACAGGAAGCGACCGCGCGCCGCGTGATTGCCGAAATGGCCAATGTGTGGGACGCGCCTATCGTCACGGAAGTGCTGCCCGAACCGCAGCAGCCGGAAGCGCGGTGGCACAAGGCCGAGGACTATCACCAGAATTACTTTGCCCAGCACCCGATGCAGGGCTATTGCGCCTTCGTGGTGGCGCCCAAGGTTGCCAAGTTCCGCAAGACTTTCTCCGACAGGCTCAAATAGATGAAGGTCGTAATCGTCGACGATACCCACATCAACCTGGTGTTGATGTCGCGCCTGATGGAAAAGCTGGAGGACGTCGAGACCGTGACGTTCCAGTCCGCGCGCGAGGCCCTGGCCTGGTGCCGTGCGAATCCCTACGACCTGCTGATCCTCGACTACATGATGCCGGAGTTGAACGGCCTGGAGTTCATCGGCGAACTGGGAGGCGATCCGCGCGAGCGCGCGCCGGTGCTGATGGTGACGGCCAGCCAGGACGTGGAGATCCGCCACCGTGCGCTGGAAAACGGCGCCAACGATTTCCTGATCAAGCCGATCGACAAGGTCGAATTCCTGGCCCGCACCCGCAACATGCTGGAACTGCGGCGCGCCACGGTGGCCCTGCAAAACCGCGCCAGCTGGCTCGCCAGTGAAGTCAACAAGGCCACCGCCGAACTGCGCGCGCGCGAGCAGGAAACCATCATGCTGCTGTGCCGCGCGTCTGAATACCGCGACCCCGAAACCGGCGCCCACATCCAGCGCATGGCGCATTACTCCTGCCTGATCGCCGCGGAACTGGGCATGTCGGCCGAGGAGCAGGAATTCATCCTCAATGCCGCGCCCATGCACGACATCGGCAAGGTCGGCACGCCCGACCACATCCTGCTCAAGCCGGGCCGCCTCGATGCCGACGAGATGACCATCATGCGCCAGCACGCCGTCATCGGCTACAACATCCTGAAAAGCAGCGAAGCGGCCATGCTGCAGCTGGCCGCCGAAATCGCCCATTCGCACCACGAGCGTTACGACGGCCAGGGTTACCCGAATGGCTTGAAAGGCGAGGAGATCCCGCTGATCGGGCGCATCGTCGCCGTGGCCGATGTATTCGACGCCCTGACCAGCGTGCGTCCCTACAAGAGCGCCTGGACCATCGACGCCGCCCGCAGCTTCCTGCTCGAGAACAGCGGCACCCACTTCGACCCGCAATGCGTGGACGCCCTCATGAAGCGCTGGCCAGCCGTGCTGGAAATTCGCGAGCGCTTCAGGGATGACGCACCGCTTGCCCCCTGAGCTGATGCACTGTACAGCGACCCATGCGCCATAAGCGCCTGCTGCGCCAGGTCGGACGCACGCTCGGCGTCGCCAGCGAACAGGCGCTGGACGACAAGCTGGCGGCCATGCGTACGCGCGGCGAGAGCGAACTGGCGAACAGCATCGCCGCTTTGCTGGCCGCGGTCGACCGCAGCTACCAGGCCTACGAACGCGACCTGCTGGTACGCACCCGCATGCTCGACATCAGCTCGGAAGAGCTCCTCGGCGCCAACGCCCAGCTGCGGGCCGAGGCGGCACGCCAGCGCGAAGTGCTGCAATCGCTGCAAGCCAGCGCGCAGCGTCTCACCTTCGACCATGCGAATGCGGCGCCGCCCGAACCGGTGGGTGAGACCGATCTCCTGGGCCTCACCCAGGCGCTGGAACAACTGGTGCGCCAGCGCGAAACAGCGGGCCGCCTGACAGAGCAAATTCTCGACCAGTTGCCGATTCCCGTGTTCTTGAAGGACAGGGACGGGCGCTTCCTGCGCTTTAACCGCAAGTTCCACGAGTTCTCGCGCCTGTCGCGCGACGACATGCTGGGCGCGCGTATCGAGGACTTCACGCGCCCCGGCTGGGCCGAACAAACGCGCGAAGAAGACGCGCAAGCCTGGGCCAGCGGCCGCATGGTCACCAGCGAGCGGCGCCTGCTCAATGTCGATCCGCCCATCGACGTGGTCGTCAACCGCGTGGTGATCACCAGCGGCGGCGAGGCTTACCTGCTCGGCTTTGTGATCGACGTCAGCGAACAGCGCGCCGCGCGCGACGCCATGCAACGCGCGGTCGAATCGGCGCAGGCGGCCAGCCGTGCAAAGAGCGATTTTCTGGCCAATATGAGCCATGAAATCCGCACGCCCATGAACGGCATCCTGGGCATGACGGAACTGGTGCTCGAGTCCACGCTGCTGCCGGAGCAGCGCGAAGACATCGAACTGGTGAAAGGCTCGGCGGATGCGCTGCTGACCATCATTAACGACATCCTGGACTTTTCCAAGATCGAAGCGGGCAAGCTCGATATCGAGGAGATTCCCTTCGACCTCGAAAAGCTGGTGCGCGAAAGCGTACGCACCCTGGCCCTGCGCGCCCAGCAAAAAGGGCTGGCGCTGGAGGTCGTGCTGCCGCCGCATCTGCCGCAGACCATGAAGGGCGACCCGGGCCGGCTGCGCCAGGTACTGCTCAATTTGCTCGGCAACGCCATCAAGTTCACGGGCCAGGGCGGAGTGACCGTGTCGGTGCTGGCCGGGCAGGAGAACGGCGAGCGTTGCGAGGTCCAGTTCATCGTCAGCGACACCGGCATCGGCATCGCGCCGGACAAGCAGAAACTGATCTTCGAAGCCTTCTCGCAGGTTGATGGCTCCACCACGCGCCAGTACGGCGGCACCGGGCTGGGACTGACCATCTGCCGCCGCCTCGCGATCCTGATGCAGGGTGAAATCAGCGTCAGCAGCACGCCTGGTGTGGGCAGCGAGTTCCGCTTCACCGTACCGCTGCGCCAGTCGGCGGTGCCGCTCGCGCCGGCGCCGCAGTGGAAGCTCGGCAGCCCGCTGGCGGCGCCGCTGGCGACCATGCCGCCTGCGCGGCCGGCGGCGCCGGCGTCGGGTGGCCTGCACATTTTACTGGCTGAGGATAATCCGGTGAACCAGCGGCTGGCGCTGCGTTTGCTGGAGAAAATGGGTCATCGGGTCAGCATCGTCGACAACGGCATTGACGCGATCGAAGCGGGTAAGGGCGGCGGCTTCGACCTGCTGCTGATGGATGTGCAGATGCCAGAGCTGGACGGGCTGTCGGCCACGCGCGCGATCCGCCAGTGGGAGCTGGAGCATGGCGGCCATCTGCCGATCGTCGCCATGACGGCGCGCGCCATGCAGGGCGACCGCGAGAGCTGCCTGGAGGCGGGGATGGATGAGTATTTGTCGAAGCCGGTCGATGCGGAGCAGTTGCGGCAGGTGGTGCGGCGCTTCGATGCGTCGCCGGCGCCGGTGCTGGCGTGGGAGGCCGCGCTGCAGCGGCTTGATGGTGATAGCGAGTTGCTGCTTGAATTGGCGGGCTTGTTTGTCGATGACGGGGCGGCGATGGTGGCGGAATTGGAGCGTGCCGTGGTCGATGGCGATGTCGCGGCGGCGCAGCGCGCGGTGCATAGTTTGCAGGGCGTGCTGGCCAATTTTGGAGCCGAGCGGGCGATGGCGTTGGCGCAGGCGATGGCGGTGAGTTTGCATGATGCGGGGCGGGTGGGGGAGTGGCTGGCGCTGGGTGCAGAGTTGGGGCGGGCCGTGGTGAAGGTGCAGGTTGCGCTTCGCGGGAAGCTTGCGCAGTAGCGAGAGATTGCTTGCGTGCGTAAACGGCGGATAGCGCTGCGCTCATCCGCCCTACGGTGACTTGATCAGTAGTCGGCATATTGCATACGTCCGTAGACGCGGATAGGGCTCCGCTCATCCGCGCTACGAAGTCGGTTGAGCCAACAGTAGCGTCACGGCGGTTCACCCCCTATCTCTGCACCTACAAGGAACAAACCCCACAAGGATACATATACCGCCGCGACCACGGAATCGCATGCGGATCCTGCCCCGCCTTGCGGCAAACGATCTGGTACAAGCTGATCCAGTCATGCGCAAACGCGTAGCTGCACCCGGCCAGATACACATGCCATATGCGGAACCGCCTGGCATCGGTGAGCAGCTTGATCTGCTCCGCGTGCGTCTCGAAATTCTCGGTCCACAGGGCGCAGGTGCGGGTGTAATGCCGCCGCAGGTTTTCGATATCGAGCGCCTCCAGCCCGCCTTCCTGCATGGTCTTGAGCACCGTGCCGATATGCGCCAGCTCCCCGTGCGGGAAGACATAGCGGTTGATGAATTCGCCCCCGCCATACGGCGCGCCGGCCGCGTCCACGTCGGTCGTGGTGATGCCGTGGTTCATGGCGATGCCGTCGGGCGCGAGCAGCTCGCGCAGGCGGGCGAAATACTCGGGCAGGTGGCGCCGGCCCACATGCTCGAACATCCCCACGCTGGTGATCCGGTCGAACGGCCCGCCTACATCGCGGTAATCCTGCAGCCGTATCTCCACCAGATGGCTCAAACCGGCCCGCTCCACCTGTTCACGCGCCAGCCGCGCCTGATTTTCGGACAGGGTAATGCCCACGCAGCGCGCCCCGTAACGCTGCGCCGCGCGGATCGCCAGCGCGCCCCAGCCGCAGCCGATGTCGAGCAGGCGCTGGCCAGGCCGCACGTCGATCTTGCGCAGGATGTGGTCGATCTTCTTGACCTGGGCCTGGGCCAGAGTTTCGTTGCCATGCTCGAAGTAGGCGCAGGAATACACCATGCCGGGGTCGAGCCAGGCACCGTAGAATTCGTTGGAGACGTCGTAGTGGTAGCGCACGGCGGCGGCGTCGGTCTCGCGCGTGTGGGTCAGCGATCCGAGCAGGCGCAGCAGGCGCGGCCGCGATCTCCCGCTGGTCGCGGCCAGCGCGTTGACGACGGCAATCATGTCGGTGGCGCGTCCGCTGACGTCGATGGCGCCTTCGACATAAGCCTTGCCGAGGCTGTACAGCGAGGGTGCCAGCAGGAAGCGCAGGGCGCCTGCGTCCGGTACCCGGATGGTCACCCGCGGCGGGTCGGATGAAAAATCGAAACGCTTGCCGTTCCATAATTCCACCCGCAAGGGCACGGACTGCTTGTTGCGTAATCCGTTGCTCCAGGCATTGAGTCTGATCTCGTTGAACATGCGCACCTCCGGCCGTGACGGCGCGGCAGGCGCACATGCGCCCTGCACCGTCTCAGGGTTGCAAACGTTGCCGTGCCCAGCTGCCGTCGCTTTGCAGCGTGTACACGATACGGTCATGAAAACGCGAACGGCGTCCCTGCCAGAACTCGATCCGTTCCGGCACCAGGCGGTAGCCGCCCCAGTGTTCCGGACGGGACGGCGTGTCGCCGTACTGCTTTGCTACTGCCTCGTAATGCTGTTCCAGTTCATCGCGGCTGCCAATTGTTTCACTCTGCGCGGACGCGATCGCAGCCAGCCTGCTTTTGAGGGGACGGCTGTGGAAATACTTGTCGCTTTCTTCCGCCGACGTGCGCTCCACTCTACCTTCGATCCGGATTTGGCGTTCAAGTTCGCTCCAGAAGAAGAGCAGGGCGGCGTGGGGATTGCCGGCCAGCTGGCGGCCCTTCTGGCTGTCGTAATTGGTGTACCAGGTGAAACCGCGGGCGTCGTATTGCTTGATCAGTACGATGCGCGAGGTCGGCTTGCCGTCGCCATCCACGGTGGAGACGCCCATCGCGTTCGGCTCGTTGACTTCGGCCTTGATGGCTTCCTCGAACCAAATATTGAACTGCGCGATCGGGTCGTCGGCCACGTCGCGCTCGCTAAGAACGGCCTGGCCATAATCCTTGCGCAGGTTAGCCACCATGTCGCCGGTCCGGGCTGCAGCGGCAGGGGTGGCGATGGGAGCAGCCCCGCTGTCGGCGATGCCGCGGCGCAGCTGCATGGCCAGTCCCAGCGCGGCCATCTGCGCCGGGCTGAACAGGCGCTTGGCCATCGGCGCGATATGAGTTTCCTCGCACTCCATGTGGCTGCGGTAGGTTTCCGCGAAGCGCCGCACCTCCGCTTCCCGCAGCAGCGCCGCGCTGCCATCCGCCACCGCGTTCAGCTGTTCGTGCAGGTTCTGCCACATGGCATCCATTTGCCGGTGTTCTTCCATGATGCCGGGCACCAGTTGCGCCAGCAGCGCGGCGTCGTCACCCTGGGCTACCGACAGCAAGGTCGGCACCAGGTCGCGTTCCTCGTCTTCGTGGTGGAAGGGCGCGGCCTTGTCGAAATACTTGATCACCGCCTGCGCCGCCTGGCGCGCCTGCTCGTCGGCGCCATGGGCCGCCAGGTGCGGCACCAGCTTTTCCAGGGTCGCGAGCTGCTTGCGGATGCGGTCGTGGCAGTGTTTCAGCACAGCGATGGGCTGGTCGAAGCCCGGTGCGGTGTCGGGGAGGGCGTTGCTCATGATGATTCCTCGCTGTTCGTTTGCTTGCTTGTTTGATTGCCTATACTTGCCTGTACGCTGCATTTTAAGGCAGGCCTAATGGCTGCGTCCGTTAAAATATGGGGATGAATACCATCAACACCCATATATTCCCGGCCGAAGCGGAAGAAGTCGATTTCGAGCGCCGCTTCGGCGGCATCGGCCGCTTGTACGGCGATGTCGCACTGACACGTTTTCGAGGCGCCCACGTGTGCGTGGTCGGCGTCGGCGGCGTCGGCTCCTGGATCGTCGAAGCGCTGGCCCGCAGCGCGGTCGGCCAGCTTACCCTGATCGACCTCGACAACGTGGCCGAATCGAACATCAACCGCCAGATCCAGGCCCTGACCGGCACCATCGGCCAGGCCAAGATCGGCGCGCTGGCCGAGCGCATCGCCCAGATCAACCCGTTCTGCCGCGTGCACCTGATCGAAGACTTCGTATCCCCCGACAACCTGGACCAGATGATCGGCGCCCACCGTTACGACTACGTGATCGACGCCATCGACAGCGTCAAGGACAAGGCCGCGCTGATCGCCTATTGCCGCGACAAGGCTATTCCCGTGGTCACCATCGGCAGTGCCGGCGGCAAGACCGATCCTACCCGCATTGAATTGCGCGACATGTCCAGGACCGAGCAGGAGCCCCTGCTCAAGATGGTGCGCAAGCGCCTGCGCAGCCAGTATGGTTTTCCGCGCAGCCTGAAGACCAAGTTTCACGTGGACGCCGTGTTCTCGATGGAGCCGGTCAGCATGCCGGCGGGCGACGAGAGTTGCAGTATCGATGGCAACGGCAGCAACGGCAGCGACGCCAATGAAGGCATCACCGGCCTCAACTGTGCGGGCTTCGGCTCGAGCATGGTCGTCACCGCCACCTTCGGCATGCTGGCAGCGGGCCATGTGCTGCGCGTGCTAGCAGGTCAGATCAAGGTCACCGCACCGGCGCAGCGCGAGCCCGCTGGGCACGAGGCCGAGGGCTTGCTATCATAGCGTTACCGAAGTTGTATCCCTGATGCTCCGCCGCTGATGCATTTTTTGAGGAAAGAACCGTTCATGATTCGTTGCAACCGTCTTACCGCAGCCCTGCTGCTGGCCGTGGCCGCCAGTTTTGCCCAGGCCCAAACCCCGGCTTCCCAGCCGCCCGCCGACCCGGTCGCACCGGCCATGCCGGTCACGCCGGCAACCCCGCCTGACGCCACCCCGCCGCCGGCCGCACCGGCCGAACTCGTGCTCGATCCGCTGATCAAGACCGATACCAAAATCGGCACCGGTCCGGAAGCGACCGTCGGTTCCACCGTCTACATGCACTACACCGGCTGGCTGTACAAGCCGATGGCCACGCGCCAGCGCGGGCGCCAGTTCGATTCCTCGATCACCCGCGGCGAGCCGCTCGACTTCGTGCTCGGCACCGGCCGTGTGATCAAGGGCTGGGACCAGGGCGTGCTGGGCATGAAAGTGGGCGGCAAGCGCACGCTGATTATTCCGGCGCACCTCGCTTACGGCAAGCGCGGCGCCCCAGGCGGCGGCATTCCACCCGACGCGGACCTGATTTTTGACGTCGAACTCGTCAAGATCAAGTAGTGGAGCGCAGGTAGTCGAGATGAGCTAAACAAGCCAGACAGCAATTCAACCAACAGCGGGGAGACACAGCATGAGAATCGCGAACGATGTCACTGAGTTAATCGGAAACACCCCGCTGGTCCGGATCCGCAATCTCGCCAAGGGCGCGGGTGCCGAGATCCTGGCCAAGCTCGAGTTCTACAATCCCGCGCACAGCGTCAAGGACCGTATCGGCCTGGCCATGATCGAAGCGGCCGAGGCGGCCGGCATGATCGGTCCGGACACGGTCGTGGTCGAACCGACCAGCGGCAATACCGGCATCGCGCTGGCCATGGTGTGCGCGTCGCGCGGCTACCGCTGCAAGCTGGTGATGCCTGAAACCATGAGCAGCGAGCGGCGCATGCTGCTGCGCGCCTACGGCGCCGAACTGGTGCTCACGCCCGGTCCCGAAGGCATGCTGGGCGCGATCAAGGTGGCCGAAGAACTGGTCGCCGCCAATCCCAATTACTTCATGCCGCAGCAGTTCAACAACCCGGCCAATCCTGAAGTGCACCGCCGCACCACGGCCGAGGAAATCTGGCGCGATACCGATGGCCAGGTCGACATCCTGGTGGCAGGTGTCGGCACCGGCGGCACCATCACTGGCGTGGGCGAAACCATCAAGTCGCGCAAACCCGGTTTCCAGGTCGTTGCCGTCGAACCCGAAGCCTCGCCCATGCTGTCCAAAGGCACCAAGGGCAAGCACGGGATTCAGGGCATCGGCGCCGGCTTCGTGCCGCAGGTGCTCAACCGCGCCGCTTTCGACGAGGTCATCTGCGTCAAGGACGACGATGCCTATGAAACCGCCAGGGCAGCCGCGCGCCAGGAAGGCCTGCTGGTCGGGATCTCGTCGGGTGCCGCGCTGTGGGCCGCCATGCAGGTCGCGCGCCGTCCGGAAAACGCGGGCAAGCTGATCGTGACGATCATCCCGTCCTTCGGCGAACGCTATCTGTCCACACCCCTGTTCGCGAACCTCGCAGGGTAGGGTGGGCGCCCTGTGCCCACCGGCCTTCGTATCAGCGTTGACCGCGACAGCGTCTGCGCGGGCGACTCCAGCGATCCGCATGACGCCGTGATCGAGGCCGACGCCGGCGCCACCGTCGCCGCGTTGCTGCAGGCGGCATGGAAAGCCTGTCCCTTGGCCAGTATCAGTGGCGGTCAGGCAACCTGGCTGATCGATGCAGGCGGCGTGTGCATCGGCGTGGCCGCCCAGCAATGGAGCAGCCCCAAACTCCTGGTCCCTGCGGATGGGGCAGCCGCCGCGCTATTCGCCAGCCGACCCGCAACGCTGTATTTCCGTTACTGGTGCCAGGCCAATCCGGATGAAGTCTACCAAGCGGTGCGCAGCGCAAGCGCATTGCCACCGCGCTGAATAAACGTCACAGGAAAACCTCATGACACGCTGTCACTTATCTTTGATTCTACTGGCCGCCCTTGCCCTGACCGCATGCAAGGAAAAGGCAGCCGAGGCGCCGCCAACTGTCGCCACCAATGGCTCCGTGCCCGCCCCCGCCCCTGCCTCCGCGCCCGCGGCACCGGCAACTGACAAGTGGCTGGGCAAATGGAATGGGCCGGAAGGCACTTTCCTCAATCTGGCAGGGGCCGAAGGAAAATATCAGGTCACGGTCCAGAATCTGGACGGCCCGGCGACCTATCCCGCCACGGCGGCGGGCGACACCATCGCATTCGAGCGCGGCGGCATCAAGGAAACGATCCGCGCCGGCAGCGGCGTCGAGACAGGCATGAAATGGCTCAGCGAGAAGAAGGACTGCCTGGTCGTCAAGCCGGGCGAGGGCTACTGCCGCGACTAAGCCGCAACTTCACCAAGGTCAGCAATCCGATGAGCGAACCAACAACACCCTTCTCGCGCGAAGAGTTGATCAGGCAGATCGACAGCGGCGTGCATCCAAAATACGTACTGTTCTGGAGCCACGCCGCGCCCAGGGACGGCAGCACCGGCAAGTCCTGCTTCAGTCAATGGTTCCCGGCCGCCTTTACCATCGATGGCGTGGCGTATGCCACGGCGGAGCACTACATGATGGCCGAGAAAGCGCGTCTGTTCGGCGATCAGGCCGCGCTCTCGATGGTGCTCGCCGCCACCACGCCTGGCGCGGCCAAGGCGGCCGGGCGTAACGTGCGCGGCTTCGATGAGGAAAAATGGCTGGCGCAGCGCTGGGACATCGTGGTGCGCGCCAACCGCGCCAAGTTCTCGCAGAACCAGGCGCTGCGCACCTTCCTGCTGGGCACCGGCGACCGGGTGCTGGTGGAAGCCAGTCCGGTCGACGCGATATGGGGTATCGGGCTGGCGGCCGATGACGCCGACGCCCAGCATCCTGCGGCCTGGCAGGGCCTGAACCTGCTGGGATTCGCCCTGATGGCGGTGCGCAGCGAGCTGCAGGCCGCCTGACCCTTCGTGTCAGAACGGGTCGAGCGCGATGGTGAACTTGCCCATCGCGTCGAGCGCGCCCATCGTGTAGCCTTCCCAGCCCGGGTAGGCTTGCGGCTCCCAGTAGAACACGCCGGCGCCCTTGTCGCCCAGGGCCCTGGCACGGGTCAGCAGGTCCGCCATCATGCTCCTGGCCGCTGCCGCCTGCTGCCAGTCCATGCCCACTTCCGCCACCACCACCGGCTTGCCGTAGCGCGCCGCCATGTCCTTCATGTTCGTCTCAAGGAGCTTGTTGTAATTGGCCCAGTCGGCCACCGGCGGATAGTGCGACATGCCGGTAATGTCCCAGCGCCCGCCGGCGTTTTTCAGACGGTCGAAGAACCAGCGGAAGTCCCCGTTCTTGTAGCCGTTCGCCAGGTGCACGACCACCTTCGCGGCAGGGTAGACCGCCTTGGTGGCGTTGTAGCCGTTGTTGATAAAGCCCGCCAGTTGGCCGGGATTGCTGGTGCTGCCTTCCGGCCACATCATCCCGCCATTGATCTCGTTGCCGACCTGTACCCATTCGACCGTGATCCCATTCGTCCTGAGGTAATCCAGGATGCCGTAGGTGTGCTTGTACACGTCCTGGTTGAGCTGGGCGACCGTATGCCTGGCCCAGGCCGCGGGCTTGGTCTGCTTGCCCGGATCGGCCCAGGTATCGCTGTAGTGGAAGTCGATCATGATGCGCTGGCCCTGCGCCGCGGCCCGCTTGGCCTTGTACAGCACATCGGCGCCGTTATTCCAGCCGTCCGCGGGATTGACCCATACGCGCAGGCGGATCGCATTGACCTGCAGGTTCTTGAGCAGCACGAAGGGATCGGTCTTGACCCCGCTGCTGTTGTAAAAACTCTGCCCCGCCTTTTCCTGCCGGCTGACCCAGCCCACGTCCGCGCCGTTGGCGAAGGGCGCTGCCGCCTGCGCCCCAAAGCTCATGAATGCGGCGCCGGCGAGCAAGGCCAATACCACTTTCCATTTACGATTTTGCATTCTTCGTCTCCGATTTTGTTGTTTTGTGAAGACATTCTGCAATCATCCTCGCCTTGCCACCAATGCTCAGTACATATATCGGGCTTCATATTTCATATAGCTTGCCATTCTTTTTTGATATAGCAAACTTTGAAAAAATCATATTTTTGAGCGTCGCCTGCACCTTAGACTTGCGCCAAGGCTAAAAAACATAAGCCAGTTACGCAAAATAATTAAGAGAAAAAATTCAGGAGATGTTCGTCATGAAACGAATGACCACGCATGCCGCCGTCATGCTGGGTGCGCTCGCCTCGCCTTTCGCGCTGGCGCAGACCGTACTCAGGATCGATGCCGCAGCCCCCCTCGCAGCGCCGCTCGACAACCACATCCAGCTCGGTACTTCGGTATCCCCCTCGGGTTCACGCCTCGCCGTCAACAGCCGCTTCCTGAGTCGCGACGGCAAGCCCTGGATGCCGGTCATGGGCGAGTTCCACTACAGCCGCACCCCCGCCGCCCAGTGGGAAGATGAACTGCGCAAGATGAAGGCCGCCGGCATCGACATCGTCGCCAGCTACGTCATGTGGAACTATCACGAGCCGGTCCAGGGCAAGTTCGACTGGAAGCAGGAGCGCGACCTGCGCCGCTTCATCAAGCTCGCCGCCAAGGCCGGGCTGGACGTGGTAGTGCGGGTTGGTCCCTGGGTGCATGCGGAAGTGCGCTACGGCGGCATTCCCGACTGGGTGGTGAACGCCATGCCGACCCGCTCCGACGATCCGGTCTACCTGCGCTACGTCGAACGCCTGTACAAGGAAATCGGCGTCCAGCTCAAGGGCACCTTGTGGAAGGATGGCGGTCCCGTGATCGGCATCCAGCTGGAGAACGAATACAACCTGACCGGCCCGGGCGAAGGCGCTCAGCATATCTCCACCCTGAAAAAGCTGGCGCTGGCCGCCGGCATGGACGTGCCGCTCTACACCGTCACCGGCTGGGACAACACGGTCTATCCGCCGGGCCAGGTGACGCCGGTCTTCGGCGGCTACCCTGACGAACCATGGGCCACCAGCACCACCGAGCTGCCGCCCAAAGAAACCTACGCCTTCCGCTTCGACAGCCGCGTCAGCGGCGACCTCGGTGCGCAGACCGTGGGCGCGCAGCGCGGCACGGCCGATACCGAGATCGACAAGACGCCTTTCTTCGGCGCCGAATATGGTGCGGGTCTGCCTTTCATGTACCGCCGCCGTACCGTGGTGTCGCCGACCGATATCGCCTCCATGCTGCCGGTGCAGCTGGGTTCGGGCGTGAACCTGCTCGGCTACTACATGTTCCACGGCGGGCGTAATCGCATCGCCACGCCATCGATGGAAGAGAGCACGCAAAGCGGCGGCTACAACGACACCACCGCGATCAGCTATGACTTCCAGGCGCCGCTCGGCCCGGACGGCCAGCAGCGCGCCGTGCTGACCCACCTGCGGCCCTATCACCTGTTCATGCGCGACTTCGGCGCACGCCTGGCCCCGATGACGGTGCGCGCACCCGAGAAGCTGCCCGCGTCCGCGACCGACCTGCAGACAGCGCGCCTGTCGGTGCGCAGCGACGGCAAGAGCGGCTTCCTGTTCGTGAACAACCACGTGCGCCAGTATCCGATGCCGGCCCAGCGCCAGGTGCAGTTTTCGGTTAAGTTCGCCGGCGAAACGCTGGTGTTCCCGCGCAAGGGTGTCGACATCGCCGACGGCGCGTACTTTGTGTGGCCGATGAACCTGGACCTGGACGGTACCCGCCTGACTTACGCCACGGCGCAGCCGGTGGCACGACTGGACCAGGGCAAGGATGGTGTGGTGTATGTGTTCGCCGCCACCGACAACATCCCGGTCGAACTGGCGCTCGACGCGTCCGCATCGACCCTGTCGGTACCCAAAGCGCGCGTCAACGCGGCGGCGGACGGCAAGGTCGTCATCGACAACATCACACCCGGAACCGAGGCCGCGCTGACCATCAAGGGTGGCCAGTCGCGTCCCGTGACGGTGATCGTCCTTTCCGCCGAACAGGCGCGCCAGCTGACGGTGGGCGAGGTGGCGGGACAGCGCCGTCTGGTGTTGAGCGCGCAGCAAAGCTGGTTTGCCGATGGCGGCCTGCAGCTGCGCTCGAAAGGCGAGCCGGCTTTCCGCTTCGCGGTCTACCCGGCCATCAAGGGCGGCCTGCGAGCGGACGGCAAGGCAGTCGCCGCAGCCGCGGACGGCGTCTTCCAGTCTTTCAGCGCAACGCTCCCCGAGCGCAAGCTGGATGCGGCCTTCTCCCCATTGCGTCCGGCCGGTAGGGCGCCGGCGATTCTGCGCGGCGGCCTGGCCAAGGCGGCCCTGCAGCCGGTGCCGGAAGCCTGGCGCCAGGCCGCGGCATGGAATATCGCGCTGCCCGGCCAGAGCCTGAAGGGCCTGGACGACGCCATCCTGGAACTCGACTTTGTCGGCGACATGGCGCGCCTGTTCAGCGGCACCGACATGCTCGACGACTGGTACTACAGCGGCTACCGCTGGGAGTACTCCCTCAAGCACATCAAGGCATCCACCTTGACCTTGTCGGTTCTGCCCCTGCGCGCCGATGCGCCGATCTACCTGCCGCGCGAAGCCCGTCCCGATTTCGGCGGCAAGGCCCAGCTGGCCGAATTACGCGGCGTGCGCATCACGCCCGTGTACCGCCTCGCGGTCAAGCCTTGACACTTGCCTTATTACCCGCAGCTCAGTACCTATAACTACAAGACACACACTCACCCGGAGATGGAAATGAAACAGAAAAAGCTCAGCTGGCTGATCGCCAGCCTGTGTGCGACCCTTGCCGCCCAGGGTTCGGCCCAGACCGCTGCGCAGGACGCAGTGGCAGCACAGGAAGTCCAGCAAGTGACGGTGTCCGGCATCCGCGCGTCGGTGCGCAATGCGCTGGCCGTCAAGGAAGCGTCCAACAGCATGGTGGAAGTGATCGCCTCGGAAGACATCGGCAAGCTGCCTGATACCACCATCGCCGAATCGCTGGCCCGCCTGCCTGGTCTGTCCGCAGGCCTGGACCGCGGCAACGCGAGCCAGGTGGTCGCCCGCGGCCTGGGTCCGCGCTTTATCGGCGCCACCCTCAACGGCCGCGAACTGGCCACTTCCGAGCCTGACCGCGCGGTGCGCTTCGAGCAGTTCCCGTCCGAGTCGATCGCCGGCGCCACCATCTACAAGACCCAGTCGGCCGAACTGGTGGAAGGCGGCATCGCCACCACCATCGACCTGCAGACCGTCTCGCCGCTCAAGTACAAGGAACGCATGGCGTCCCTGAAGGCCGATGCGCTGTACTACGCGATGGCCAAGGACATCCCCGGCGCCAAGGCCGCGGCGCCGCGCCTGGGCGGCATCTACCTCGACCAGTTCGCCGACAAGACCGTGGGCGTGGCGCTGGCCTTCAGCTACCAGGACCAGCCTTCGGTACAAAAACTGGTCAAGCACTTCGGCTTTAATGCGGACCACTCGGGCGACGTCACCGGCGACGGCAAGACCGACATCACGCCGTGGGGCTGGGAAGACGCCGTCAAGCGCGGCAAGAATGAGCGCGCCAGTGTGCTCGGCAAGGTGGAATGGAAAGCCGGCGACTCGCTCATCACGGGCGACATCTACTACTCCAAGTCCGATATCCGGGAGCCTGAACTGTCGCACTGGAGCGGCGACATTGGCAACTGGGACGGCTGGCAAAAGGGCGACTATTCCAGGACCGATGTACGCAATGGCTACGTGGTCGGCGGCACCGTCAAGAACGTCGGCCTGACCAGCAACGACGCGCTCTGGACCCAGGACATGAACACCCTGGCCGGCGGCTTGAACGGCAAATTCAATATCGGCGAGTGGAAGGTGGAAGCGGACGCCTTCGCCTCGACTTCGGAGCGCGAGAGCGAGTGGCGCGACCTGCGCCAGACCAGCAAGAACGGTGCGACCGTCAGCTGGGCCATGCCGGGCGGGGGCAACTACGCCTATTCGTACGGCCAGGACACCGGTAATCCGGCCAACTTCAACAACGCCAGCCTGCATATCTCCAACTATGAGCACCTGGAAGACCGCCTGGGCGGCCTGCACCTGAATGCGGCGCGCTCCGTGGAAGCGGGCTTCCTGAACAAGATCAAGATCGGCGCGCGCATCACCGATCGCAAGAAGAGCTTCGAACAGGCCAGCTGGGAATTCGCCGCCAAATCCATTCCGGCTTCAAACTACGAAGCCGTCAATGTACCTGGCCTGTCGACCTTCCTGGGCGTGAAAGACTGGACCGGCACCGTGCTGAGCACCTTCGGCGCCGGCGCCTTCAGCCCGGACGGCCATGCACGCGACCAACTGGCCGGCTGGACCGTCAAGGAGCGCAACGCGGCGCTGTTCGTACAGGGTGACCTGGATGGCGAGCTGATGGGCCTGAACTTCCGCGGTAACACCGGTGTGCGCCTGGTGCGTACCAGCCAGACCGGCGAAGGCGCCCAGGTCCTGAACGGCAGCACGACGCCGACCAGCATCAAGGCTGACTACACCGAAGTCCTGCCGAGTATGAACCTGATCTTCAACCTGGACGAGAAGCAGGAACGCCAGGTCCGCTTCAGCGTTGCCCGCGCCATGGCGCGCGCACCGGTGGACGACCTGCGCGGTTCGCGCAACCTGTCGGGCGACCAGGTGATCCAGACCTTGCCGCTGACCGGCAGCGCCGGCAATCCCGAACTCAAGCCGATGATGTCGAACCAGGTCGACCTGGCTTACCAGTGGTACTTCGACAAGGGCGCGCTGCTGTCGGCCGGCCTGTTCTACAAGCAGATCAGCCGCTACATCGGCATCTCGACCCTGAACACCACCATTGGCGGACGCAAGGCAGTGATCTCGGCACCGGTCAATGGCGAGGGCGGCAATGTGCGCGGTCTGGAACTGATTTACCAGCAATCGTTCGGCAACGGCTTCGGCATCTCCAGCAACTACGCCTACAGCACCTCCGACATCATGGAAAACTACAACGGCATGCCGATGCCGCTGGAAGGCATGATGAAGCACAACGGCGGCGCCACCCTGTGGTACGAGCAGAACGGCTATGAAGCGCGCCTGTCCGCCAACTACCACAGCCCATACACCCGCATCGCGGCGTGGGACGGCAAGATGCAGCAGAACGAGAAGGAAACCTACGTCACCCTGAACTTCGCCAAGCAGCTGAACAAGAACCTGCAACTGCGTTTTGGCGTGGACAACATCACCAACCAGAAGGTGATCTACACGAGCAACAACAACCCCTACGAGCAGGAAATCCGCGAATTCGGCCGCCGTTTCAACCTTGGCCTGTCGTGGAAGCTGTAAGCGCGACATAGAGTACAACTGCAAGCTCCTTCGGATCTGCGCACCTGCCCCCAGCAGGCTGCGCAGATTTTTTTAAGTTAACTTGACTGATCGATCCAGAATTCGTATGCTTGAATCTATTTTGGATCAATCGATCCAGAAACTTCAAGGAGAACAGCATGCAGACAGCAAAAGTGGCGTTGGTAACGGGTGGTTCACGCGGCATCGGCGCCGCCATCGTGGAGCGCCTGGCGCGCGATGGCGCGGCGGTGGCCTTTACTTACGCCGCATCGGAACAGCCGGCATTGGCGCTGGTGGCCAAAATCGAAGCAGCCGGCGGACGGGCGCTTGCCATCAAGGCCGACAGCGCCAGCGAAGCGGAACTGCGGGCCGCCGTGGTGCGCACGGTGGAGACCTTGGGCAGCCTCGAGATCCTGGTCAACAGCGCCGGCGTGCTCGAATCGGCACCGGTCGACACGGCCGGTATCGATGCCCTCGACCGCAGCTACGCTGTCAATGTGCGTGGCGCGTTCATCGCGATCCAGGAGTCGCTGCGCTTCATGCAATCGGGTGGGCGCATCGTTACCATTGGCAGCGTCTCCGGCGACAAGGCCTTCTTCCCCGGCAGCAGCATGTACGCGATGACCAAGGGCGCCGTGGCCGCCATGGTGCGCGGCATGGCCATCGACCTCGGGCCGCGTGGCATCACCATCAACAATGTGCAGCCGGGGCCAACGCGCACCGACATGCTGCCCGACGCCTACGTGGATACCTTGACCGCGATGCTGCCCGTGGGGCGTCTCGGCCAGTCCGCGGAGATCGCCGGCCTGGTGGCTTACCTGGTGTCAGCGGAAGCGGGCTATGTGACCGGCGCCAGCATGAACATCGACGGCGGCCTGCTGGCCTGACCTTATAATGGCGCTTTCCCCGTAGCGAACGCACTCCATGGCCCGCCCCAAAGAATTCGACCGTGACAAAGCCCTGCAAGGGGCGATCGCACTGTTTTCCCAGAAGGGCTACGCCGGCGCCTCCACCGCGGAGCTGCTGGACGCCATGGGGATTGGCCGCCAGAGCATGTATGACACCTTTGGCGACAAGCGCGCGCTGTATCTGGCGGCGCTGGAGCGCTACAGCAGCGAGAACATTGCGCTGTTTGTCGGCGAGATGAGGCAGTCGGCTTCGCCGCTGGAGGGTTTGCGTGAGGCGCTGTTGGGTTTTGCGCGGCGCTCCTGCACGGGACAGAGCGGTTGCCTGGGCATCGGCGCGGTACTGGAGTGGGGACGCTGCGATGCCGACGTGACAGCGCTGACCGACCAGGCCGGTGCCGCCCAGACGGTTGCGGTGACGCGCCAGCTTGCGCAAGCGAGGGAAGCAGGAGAACTTGGCGCTGAAGTGGATGTCGACGCCGGGGTGAGCTTCGTCGCCTCGGCCGTGGCAGGCATCAGGGTGATGGCGCGTGCCGGCGTGCCGGCGGCGACCCTGGAGCAGATCGTCGAACTGACGATACGGGCATTAAAAACAAGGTAAAGCCTGGCGCGCAACGCGGCTAGTGCGCATGCTCCCCATGCAAGGTGCAATCGTGCACCGTCGTCCCCTGCTCAACCTGCAAGGTGCAATGATGGATAGCATAATCGCTTTTCAAACGCGCCACGATTGCATCGACCGCTACATCGCCCGGGTACCCGCCCGGCATGACCAGATGGGCCGTGAGCGCATTCTCGGTGGTGCTCATCGCCCAGATATGCATGTCGTGCATGCCAGTCACGCCCGGCTGACCTTTTAGGAAGCTGGCCACTTCGTCCGCATCCACGTTGTCCGGCACCGCCGCCAGCACCAGGCGCAGCGATTCTTTCAGCAGCGACCAGGTGCCAATCACGATCATCACGACGATGGCGATACTGACCACCGGGTCGAGCCAGGTCCAGCCTGTATACATGATGGCCAGGCCCGATATCACGACACCCAGCGAAATCGCGGCGTCGGCCGCCATGTGCTGGTAAGCGCCTTTGATATTCAGGTCATCCTTGCTGCCGGCCATGAACAGCCAGGCTGAAAAGCCGTTCACCAGCACGCCGATGCCGGCCACGATGGACACCGTGGTCCCTGCCACCTGCGCCGGATTGGCAAGGCGGTGCACCGCTTCCCAGCCAATGGCGCCGCAGGCGACCATCAGCAGCAGTGCGTTGGCCAGCGCGGCCAGGATCGACGAGCTGCGCAGCCCGTAGGTATAGCGGCCGTTGGGCGCGGTCTTGGTGAGCATGGCCGCGCCCCAGGCCAGGATCAGGCCCAAAACATCGGACAGATTGTGACCGGCATCGGCCATCAGCGCGGTGGAATTGGCCAGGAAGCCGTAGCCGAATTCGATCGCGACAAAGATCGCATTGACGCCGATTGCCAGGGCGAATGCGCGGCCGTTGCCGTCGGTGGGGGCGTGGTGGTGGTGATGGTGATGCCCATGGCCGTGCTCATGATCGTGCTTTTTCGGCTTGCCGTGATCGTGCGCGCCGTGGTCGTGGCCGTCGTGCTCGTGATGAGCGTGGTCGTCGTGATCGTGATCGTGCTTCATAGGTCGTGTCCGTTGGTGGGTTCGGCGATATGCTCGAGCATGTCGGCGAGGACGCCGCTGATGTGGGCGTCGGCAGTGGAGTAAAACACCTGCTTGCCCTGGCGCTCGGCCTTGACGATGCGGGCGGCGCGCAGCAGGCGCAGGTGGTGGCTGACCAGGGAGCTGCTCAGTTCCAGACTGCCGGCGATATCGCCCACCGCGATCGGCCCGTCCAGGCAGGACAGCACGATGCGCAGGCGGGTCTGGTCGCCAAGCAGGTGGAACAGGTCGGCCAGCTGGGCGACCGAGTTGTCGTTGTATTCAGTCATGGGTAACATATGAAGATATGTTCACATGTTAGGCGAGAACGTGCGCGATTGCAAGGCTTGTGTCGAGGTGCGGGAGAGGTCGCACGTCGGAAGGCGCTGCGCTTTTCCGACCTACGGCCACACAAGGCTCCGTAGGTCGGAAAAGCGCAGCGCCTTCCGACATGCGCCGACCGCTTTGCCGCGAACTTATTTCAGCAGCGCGCCATCCTTGTCGCGCAATTCGGCCGGACCCAGCCTGAGCTTGTCCAGCTGCGGCGCGATCTTCGCCTTGTCGCCCACTGCCACCACTACCAGCTTGTCCGGCACCAGCCAGGTGCGCGCCGCGGCCTGTGCCTGGGCCGCCGTCACCGCCGCAAACTGCTGCGGCAGACCGCGGTAGTAATCCGCCGGCAGGCCGTAGATGAAGGTATTGGCCAGGCTCTCGCCCACCGCGCGGTTGGTATCGAACTGCCCGGGCAGCGACAGTACCTGCGCATTGCGCGCGTTGGCCAGTTCCGCCGCTCCCATCGGCCGCTCGCGCATGCCCTTGATCTCTTTCAGGATCTCGGCCACGGCCGGTCCCGTGACGTCGGTCCGCACGCTGCCCGCCACCGCAAAGGGACCGGGCATGCGGCGGTAGTCGAAGCGCGAGAAGACGCCGTAGCTGTAGCCTTTTTCTTCGCGTAGATTGTTGTTGATGCGGCTGGTGAACAGGCCGCCCAGTGCCGCGTTCATCACTTGCAGCGGTGCGAAGTCGGGCGTCTTGCGGTCCGGCCCCATCAAGCCCACGCGCAGAGCGGTTTGCGGCGCGTCGGCCTTGTCGACCAACACCAGGCGCGCCTTGGTGCCGGATGCGGCCGGCGCATGCTCCTCCTGCAGGTCGGCCGCTTTCCAGGCGCCGAAGCGCGCTTCGGCCAGCGCTTTCAATTCGTCCCTGGTGATGTCGCCGCTGACCACCAGCGCCGCGTTGTTCGGCACATAATGCTGGCGCCAGAAGGCGCGCAGGTCGGCGCCGGTCGTGGCCTTGACGACAGCTTCCGTGCCCAGGCTGCCGTAGCCGAAGGGATGGCGCTGCCCGTACAGCGCACCGGCTGCTGCCACGCTGGCCACCGCCGGCGCATCCTCGCGCTGCTGGCTCAGCGCGCCCAGGCGGCTGGCGCGCTTGCGCTCCACCTCGGTCTCGGGAAAGGCCGGATGCTGAACGACGTCGGCCAGCACGTCGAGCACCTTGGCAAAGTTGGACTTGAGCGACAGCAGGGAAGCGCGCGAAGCGTCCGGCCCGCTGCTGGTGTTGAAAAAGGCGCCGAGCTGTGCAATCTCGTCGGCGATCTGCGGCGCGCTGCGCGTGTCCGTGCCTTCTTCCAGCATGGCCGCCGTAAAGCTGGCCAGACCCGGCTGATTAGTGGGATTGGCGCCGGCGCCACTGCGCACCACCAGTTCGGCCGCGACCAGGGGCAGGGCGGGATTATGGTGATGGATCACGGTCAGGCCGTTGGCGAGCCTGAAGACATCGCCGCCGGGCAGGGAGATCCGCGGCGCCGGCCCTGGCTTGGGCACCTTATTGCGCCAGGGTTCGTCCACGTTCGACGCCACCACCTTGCCCGGCTTGACCTTGTCCGGCGCCGGGACAGGCACTTCAGGCGCGAGCACCTGCGCACCCGGTACCCCGTGCACGACCGCGCGCGCGTCGCTGCGCAAGTGCGCTTTCAGCACGCGCTGGACGTCGGCCGCGGTCACTCTGCGATAGCGTTCCAGATCCTTGCTCAGGTAGCCGGGGTCGCCGGTGTATTGGTTATATTCGTTAACCATATTGGCCAGGCCGTCGCCGCCGACCTTCTCGATGGCGTTCAGCAGGGTCGTCTCGATGGTGTTGCGTGCGCGTTCGATCTCCTTGTCGGTCGGGCCGTCGCGCAGCATGGCTTGCAGTTCGGCGTCCATCGCCGCTTCGATTTCCTGTGCGGTGTGGCCGGGCCGGGCTGTCACATCGAGCACAAAGGTGGAGCTGAGCGCGTAGGAATGCTGGCTGGCGTTGACGTCCTGCGCCAGCTGCTTGTCGTACACCAGCGATTTGTACAGGCGGCTCGATTTGCCGCCCGCCAGGATCTGCGCCGCGACCGTCAGCTCGGCGTCGCCCGGCGTAAAGGCGGGCGGCGTGAGCCATCCCATGAACACGCGCGGCAGTTCGACCCGGTCGGTCACGACTATCCGCTTTTCTGCCGTGATCGGCGGCGTAACGACGGCTGGCCTGGGCACCGCCGGCCCGCTCTTGAAGCTGCCAAAATATCTGGTCACCAGGGCACGCGCCTTGACCTTGTCGATATCGCCGGCGATCACCAGGCTGGCATTATTGGGTGCGTAGTAGCGCGTGAAAAAGTCGCGGATGTCGGCCAGCTTGGCGTTCTGGATATCGGCATGCGAACCCATGACATAGGCGTGGTAGGGATGGTTCCTGGGGAACAGCTGCTGGTAGAGCGCTTCCTCGACAATGCCGTAGGGCTGGTTCTCCACGCTCTGGCGGCGCTCGTTGCGCACCACGTCCTGCTGGTTCGACAGCGCTTTCTGGTCTAGCACATCGAGCAGGTAGCCCATGCGGTCGGAATGCGCCCAGAGTGCCAGTTCGAGCTGATTGGACGGCACCGTGTCATAGTAATTGGTGCGGTCGAAATCGGTGCTGCCGTTGGAGTCCGTGGCGCCTGCGCCTTCGAACAGCTTGTCGATCAGGCCGCGCGGCGCGTGTTTGGTCGCGGCGAACATCATGTGTTCGAACAGGTGGGCGAAGCCGGTCAGGCCTGGGCCTTCGTTGGCCGGACCGACGTGGTACCAGATGTTCACGGCCACCACGGGCAGCTTGCGGTCCTCGACCAGGATCACCTCCAGCCCATTGGGCAGGGTGAATTTGTCGAAGGCGATGTTGGGAATGGAGGAAGGCGCCGCCTGGGCCAGGGCCGGCGCCGCGGCCGGGCCGTACAGGGAGAGCAGCAGGGCGGGAAGGGCAAGCAATATGAGGCGGTTCATGCGGCGCTCCTGGGTGAATGTTCGCTACGGCTTTTGCATCTCCGCCTGAATCGTGGCACGGGTTTTGGCGTCCAGCTTTTGCACGATGCGGTTCAATTTTTCGCCATCGCGCAGGGCCGCGCTTTGTTCCGGCGTAAGCTCTTTGGCTGTGATGACCGGTGCGGGCACGGTCGCGGGCTTGAACAACAGCGCCTGCCCGGCCAGCACCACAAAGGCGCACAGCAGCGCAGCGGCCCCCGCGATGAAGGCGATGCGTTTTTCCTGCGGCGCCAGCGGACCCGCGGCCGCAGCGGGCGCCGGCTTGACCAGCGCCGGCAAGGGCGCCGCCGCTGTCCGCTCGCCACTATCGAAGCGGCAGATGCTGCCGCCATCCTGCAGCGCCTGCACCTGGTCGGCCAGGTCGGCGGTGGCGTCGTCGAGCAGCGCCACATGGCGCTCCACCGCTTCGGCCAGCACCGCTTCGTTCAGCGCGACCAGCGCAAAGATCGGATCGTCAATATCGATCCGTACGCCTGTCTTTTCAAAAACCAGTGTGCGCAGCTTTTGCTGGTCCATGGCCGCTTACCACTGGACTTTATCGAGTTGCTCGAACAGGTCGCGGAACACGACCTTGATGCGCTGCTTTTCCATGACGTTGAATTTGTCGCTCTCGCGCACTTCGTTGGCGGTCAGGCGCGCGATGTTCATCTTCTTGATGTCGGCGCCGAAGGTGTCGGCGTTGCGCTGCGAGAGCACCACCCGTCCGACCACGCGCGCCGCGTTGTCGGCATAGGTCTGCGACTCGGTAAATACCTTGCCGGCGGCCGACTGCAGCAGGCCGAAATGCTCGTTCTCCCACAGGACCAGCGGCACGCGGGTCGACTTGGCGGTCGACACAAACCCCATCGCGGTATCGTGCAGGGTGTCGCCGCCGCCCACGATGGTGTGGATGTACACCTTGCGGCCCGATTCCTGCAGCAGGTCGAAGCAGTCGTTCTCCAGCAGGTAGCCCATCAGCGGCGAGAAGGTATTGGCCCCGTTGTCGATGACGCAATTGCCTTCTTCTTCCAGGATGTCGATCATCAGCGCGTCGAAGCGCTTGGGATCGATGTTGCGGGTGTCGGTCATCACCGGCACATGCTTGACGTCCATCGCCTTGTAGCGCGAGAAGGTGGCGTTTTCCTGGTCGGTGTCGTAGCAGCGCAGCGGCTTGTCGTCCTTGCTGGCGATCCATTGCGCGAGGATGGTGGACACCAGCGTCTTGCCGATGCCGCCCTTGCCCTGCAGGATAAAGTGCACCGTGTTTTGCATCAATGGCTCCAAGATTGCTCCAATAAGTATGTGGCTGTATATGTGGCTGAAATTAGTGACACTGCCCCGCGCCGCGGTCGGGCGCCTGCCCGTTCGGGAAGCCATCGTAGCGCGCTTCCAGAAGTTCCCACTCGTAGCGGCCCTCTCCCAGCACCAGCTTGAGCACGCCCAGGCGGCTGCTGTCGCGCATCTCGCTGTGCGGCTGCGTCCACAGGAAGGGCGTGTAATATGCGCCGCCCGTGCCCACCACGAACTGGCGGATGCCGCGCGCCGCATCGTACTTGCCACGCGCATCCTGCGGCGCGAAGCGTTCGTAATCGTGGTCGTGCCCGGACAGCACGATCTCGGCGCCCGCCTGGTGCAGCAATTCCCATGCATCGCGCATCACCGCAATACTGCCATGTCCGCCAGAACTATACAGCGGGTGGTGCCAGTAAGCGAGGGTGCAGCGCGCCGGATGCGCAGCCAGTTCCTGTTTCAGCCACGTCAGCTGGGCTGCCTGGGTCGCGCCTTTCAGGTTGCTGTCGAGGGAAATCACGCGCCAGCTGCCCAGCTGGACGCTGTAGTAACCGATGCCGGCGGCCGCGCCGAAGTACTTGAAATAGCCGGTGGCGCCCGGGCTGTAGTATTCGTGGTTGCCCGGCGCGGGGTAGGTGCGCTCCTTGAAGCGCCCCCAGGTGGGACCGTAGCAGTCGCGGTACTCCTGCTCGGTGCCGCGCTGGTAGACATTGTCGCCCAGCAGAAGAACGGCCGATTGCGGCGTGCGCGCCAGCTGCGCCTGGACCAGGGCGGCTGTATCGGCGGCGCCGGTCCAGCGGGTGTCGCCCTGCGGGCAGTAGGCGATGTCGCCGGCGGCGAAGACCGTAAACACGGGACCGGCAGGCGCCGCGGTGGGCGTGGGCGTGGGCGGCGCGGCGCAGGCGGCCAGTAAAGGCAGAAGCGCCGCGCTAACGCGGGACGGGACGAAGGAGCGCAAGGAGCGGCGAGGCGGCATGAAGCGAGGCGGCCGCGCGAACCGGCCGCGCAGTACTACTCGATAAAGCGCAGCAGGCCTTGCAGCGCATGGATGACGGTCTGTTCGCGCACGGCCTGGCGGTCGCCCGCGAACACCAGGCGTTCGGTATGCACCGCATCGCCGCGCGCCCAGCCGAAGCAGACGGTGCCGACCGGTTTGCCCGGCACCGCGCCGGTGGGGCCGGCGATGCCGGTGGTCGACAGGGCCACATGGGCATTGCTGTTGGCCAGCGCGCCCTTGGCCATGGCGGCGGCGACTTCTTCGCTGACGGTGCCCAACTGCGCGATCAGCGCCGCCGAGACGTCCAGCAGTTCGGTTTTGGAAGCGTTCGAGTAGGTCACGAAACCGCAATCGAACCAGCCGGTGGAGCCGGCGATCTCGGTCACGGCCTGGGACACGCCGCCGCCGGTGCACGATTCGGCGGTGGCCAGCAGCAGTCCCTTGGTTTGCAGGGCGCGGCCTACTTTGGTGGCAAGATCGATAATGTCGTTCGTCACGTGGAGCTCCTTGAATACGGATCGGCAAGATGGGTCGGCGGCCTGGTCTGCGTCCTGTCCGAGGCCGCGATTCTACTGTACCATGCTGACCCCGCAACTGTCCCGCCGCGCTGCCGCAATGTGTCAAAAGGATTTCCAAATGACATAAAAAAGCGTAGAGTGGTTTTCGCCAGCCGGGGCGGGTTGCCATTCGTGCGCCATGGAATTGTTGCCCGCTGATATGCTGATTTTACTGCTCAGCTCAGTGCTTCTTTTACTGCTCACTTACAGCGGTGTTTTTTTGTACCGGATTGGATTCACGATGTCGCCGATGCTTTCGACCGAAAGGCCCACATGAGGCGGTTGCGCCCCATCGTGCTGATGCGGCGTCCCACCTGCTGGCTGGCGCTGGGGCTGCTGTTATGGGGAGGCGTGGCCGCGGCCCAGCCGGCGGCATCCGAAGGGCAAGTCAAGGCAGCCTACCTGTTCAAATTCGCCGGCTTCGTCGAGTGGCCCGAAGGCAGTTTCGCCCGGCCCGACAGTCCGCTCCTGATCGGCGTGGCCGGCAGCGACGCCCTGGCCGAACAGCTTGAGGCCATGGTGGCCGGGCGCAGCGTGGGCGGGCATGCGCTCGCCGTACGCAAGATCCGGCGCGGCGATGCCCTGGCCGGTCTGCACATCCTGTTTGCCGGCGCCATGGAACGCACCGCCCTGGCCGAGCTGCTCGGCGCGGCGCGCGGCCAGGCCGTATTGACAGTGTCCGATGCGGCCGACGCCATCGCCCTGGGCGCCATGATCGCCTTTGTGATTTCCGACGAACGGTTGCGCTTCGACGTCGCCATGAAGCAGGTCGCCGGCGCGCGCCTGCGCATCAGCGCGCGCATGCTGGCAGCCGCCCACAAGGTCGAGGGGACGACATGATCGTGCGCCCGATCCGTCAGAAGCTGGTGCGGATGGTGATGCTTACCACCCTGGTCGCGCTCGTGGTCTCGATCGGCGCGGTGATCGGCTATGACCTGCGCAATTACCACCGCGCCCTGCTGGGCGACATGGCCACCCAGGCCGAACTGGTGGGGCATATGAGTTCGGCCGCGCTGGCGTTCGACGACAAGCGCCTGGCCAATGAGAACCTGGCCATGCTGCGTATCCGTCCTTCGGTGCGGGCCGGCGCCATCTACCGCGCCAACGGCGAACTGTTCGCATCCTATCTGGCGCCGGGCGAAAAGGCGGCGCTGCCCGCCAGACCGGAAGCGGACGACCTGCGCGTTGCCGGCAACGACCTGCTGCTCTTCAAGCGGGTCGTGGAAAACGGCGAATTTGTCGGCACTGTGTATATGCGGGCTGAATATACCCTGGTGTCGCGCGCGATCGATTACCTCACCATCGCCGCCGCCGTGATCGCCCTGGCCATGCTGGGCGCATGGCTGATGACCCGCCGCCTCGGCAAGGGCGTGACCGCGCCCATCGTGGCGCTGACCGAAACCGCGCGCGAAGTGATCGGCACGCGCGACTACTCGCGCCGCGCGCCGCGCGTGAGCGATGACGAAGCCGGCGAACTGGTGGACTCCTTCAATACCATGCTGACCGAAATCGAGCAGCGCACCGGCGCGCTCGAACAGTCGAACCGCGCGCTGGCACGCGAGGCCGAGGAGCGCGCCAGCGCCCAGCAGGAAGTGATGCGCCTGAACGAGCAGCTGGAAGAACGGGTCCACGAGCGAACCATGCAGCTGGAGATCATCAACGAAGAACTGGGCGTGGCGATGGAGGCGGCCAAGAACGCCAACCAGGCCAAGTCGGCCTTCCTGTCGTCCATGAGCCACGAACTGCGCACCCCGCTCAACGCGATCCTGGGCTTCGCCCAGATACTGACGTCCGAATCGCTGCCCTCGACCCTGGCCCAGAAGAAGGAATTCGCAGGGCATATCCTCAAGTCCGGGCGCCACCTGCTGACCCTGATCAACGAGATTCTCGACCTGGCCAAGGTGGAGTCGGGCACCGTCAACCTGTCGATGGAGCCGGTGGCGCTGGCCGACATCCTGGTCGAATGCCGCAGCATGACCGAGCCGCTGGCGTCGCAGCGCAAGATCCGCATGCTGTTCCCGGACGCCACCGGCGCCGTGGTCAAGGCCGACCGCACCCGCCTCAAGCAGGTGCTGCTTAATCTGCTGTCAAATGCTATCAAGTACAACCGCGAGATGGGCGCGGTGGTGTGCGACTGCACCGTGGTCAGCGGCGAGCGCGTGCGCCTGTCGGTGCAGGATACCGGCCTGGGACTCAAGCCCGAGCAGGTCGAGGCGCTGTTCCAGCCGTTTAACCGCCTGGGCCAGGAAAACGGCACCGAGGAAGGCACCGGCATCGGCCTGGTGGTGACGCGCCGCCTGGTTGAACTGATGGGAGGCGAGATCGGCGTGTCGAGCAGCGTCGGCGTGGGCACCGTGTTCTGGATCGAACTTGGCCTGACCGAACCGGTGCCCTCGGCGCTGGAAGCGGGCAGCGTGCTGGCGCTGGAGCGCAAGGGCGCGGTCCGGCCGGCCCTGGCGGCCCACACCTTGCTGTACGTCGAGGACAATCCGGCCAATCTCAAGCTGGTGCAGGAAATCGTCAGCTTCAGGCCCGACCTGCGCCTGCTGTCCGCGCCCGACGGCCACCTGGGCATCGAACTGGCCAAGGCCCACCTGCCGGACGCCGTGCTGATGGACCTGAACCTGCCTTGTGTGAGCGGCACCGATGCGCTCAAGGAGTTGCGCAGCGACCCGCGCACCGCGCATATTCCCATCATTGCGCTGACCGCCAACGCCATGCCGCGCGATATCGAGCGCGGGCTGGCCAGCGGTTTTTTCCGCTACCTCACCAAACCAATCAACATCGACGAATTCAATGAAGCGATCGACAGCACGCTCGCCTTCGTCGACTCGCGCCGCGCCGCGCAGAAAGCGCAACCATGATCGCACTGGACGACATTCACGGCGCCGCCATCCTGATTGTCGACGACCAGGCCGTCAACGTGCAGCTGCTCGAATACCTGCTGGTCAATACCGGCTACAAGAACGTGCAAAGCACCACCGACCCGCGCCAGGTGGCCGGGCTGCACCTGGAGCACCGCTACGACCTGATCATCCTCGACCTGCACATGCCGGGCATGAGCGGCTTCGACGTGATGGAAGCGCTGAAACCCCTGGAGACCGAATCCTACCTGCCGGTGCTGGTGGTGACGGCCGAACCGGACAAGAAACTCGCCGCCCTGGACGCCGGCGCGCGCGACTTTGTCGGCAAGCCTTTCGATCCGGTGGAAGTGCTGACGCGCATCCGCAACATGCTCGAAGTACGACTGCTGCACCGCGAATCGCGCAACTACGGCATCCTGCTCGAGCAGACCGTGCGCGAGCGCACCGCCGAACTGCAGCGCTTTCGCAGCGCCATGGACGCCACCGCCGACGCCATCTTCCTGATCGACACGCGCTCCATGAGCGTGGTCGACGTCAATGACGGCGCCTGCCGCATGCTCGGCTACACGCGCGAGGAATTGCTGCGCATCGACCCGGCCGTGTTCGGCCTGGCCAACCACGCGCAGCTCACGCGCCAGGCCGATCCCGCGCGCGATCCGCTGCGCGACCCCGACCTGACCGAGTGCGAACTGACGCGCGCGGACCTGTTGGGCGTGGCCGTCGAGATCAACTGGCACGTGCAAACCGTGGGCGGCACGCCGATGCTCATCGCGGTGGCGCGCGACATCACCGAGCGGCGCCTGGCGCAGCAGCGCCTCAAGCACCTGGCCAGCTACGACAGTTTGACCGGCCTGCCCAACCGCACCCTGTTCTATCAGACTTTGCGCGAGGCGATCGAGCTGGCGCAGGACAAGCAATGGCGCATCATGGTGCTGTTCATCGCGCTCGACCGCTTCAAGGTGGTCAACGATTCGCTGGGCGCGGAGCTGGGCGACGAGCTGCTGCGCCAGTTCAGTACCCGCCTGGTGCAGTGCGTGCGCATCCGCGACACGGTAGGGCGCCTGGGCGGCGATGAATTCGCCCTGATCCTGACCATGACGCGCAACCAGCAGGACGCCGTGAACGTCGCCAACGAAGTGCGCGACGCCCTGCGCGCACCGTTCGACCTGCAGGGACAGCAGGCCGCGCTCACCGCCAGCATCGGCATCTCGGTGTATCCGGACGACGCCCTCGATCCTGAGAACCTGATCAAGTACGCCGACACCGCCATGATCCGCGCCAAGGAAGCGGGGCGCGACGGTTACCGCTTCTTCACGGCCGGCATGAACGTCCAGGTGCTGGCGCGGCTGGACCTGGAACTGGCGCTGCGGCGCGCGCTCGAGAACAATGAATTCCTGCTGTACTACCAGCCCAAGGTCAATCTGCGCACCGGCCGCATCAGCGGCGCCGAAGCGCTGCTGCGCTGGAACCGGCCTGGCTATGGCCTGGTTTTTCCGGCCGAATTCGTGCCGGTGATGGAGGAGACCGGCCTGATCGTGCGGGTGGGCGGCTGGGTCATCGACGAAGCCTGCCGCCAGATCGCGGCCTGGGAGAGCGAAGGCCAGGGCGAGATCCGGGTTGCCGTCAACGTCTCAAGCCGCCAGTTCGTCGAAGGCGACCTGGAAGCGGAGATCCGCCAGGCCCTCGAGCGCCACAAGATCGACCCGGGCCTCCTGGAACTGGAGCTGACCGAAAGCGCGCTGATGTCGAACGCCGAGCGCACCATCGAAGTGCTGGGCAATCTCAAGGCGCTGGGAATCCGGATTGCTATCGACGACTTCGGGACCGGCTACTCCAGCCTGGCGTACCTGAAGCGCTTCCCGATCGACAAACTGAAAATCGACATCGCCTTCGTGCGGGATGTGACCGTCAACCCGGACGACGCCGCCATCGCGCTGGCCATCATCGGCATGGCGCACAGCCTGCACATGCTGGTGATCGCCGAAGGCGTCGAGACGGCGGCCCAGATGGCCTACCTGCGGCGTCACCGCTGCGACGAAGTCCAGGGTTTTCATTTCAGCCGCCCGCTGCCGACGCTGGAGATGGGCGCCATGGCGGTGGCCAACCGCGCGCAGCCGGCCGAACCGGATCCGGCCGATGTGGCCGGCGACGGGCGCCAGACCCTGCTGCTGGTGGACGATGACGTCAACGTCCTGTCGGCCCTGCACCGCTTGTTCAGGAAGGATAACTACCGCATCCTGACGGCGGTGTCGCCGGCCGAAGGCTTTGAGCTGCTGGCGCTGCACAAGGTGCAGGTGATCGTGTGCGATCAGCGCATGCCCATCATGAGCGGGACTGAATTCCTCAGCAAGGTCAAGGAGATGTATCCGGACACGATCCGTATCATCCTGTCTGGCTACACGGGGCTGGAATCGGTGCTCGACTCGATCAACCGCGGCGCCATCTACCGCTTCTATACCAAGCCCTGGGACGAGACCCAGCTGCGCGATAATGTGCGCCTGGCCTTCCACCATTACTGGCTGATGAACGGGCCCAAGGACGACAGCCACAACGCGCACTTTGCCGCGCCGGACCAACCGGAATGAGGCGTGTCAGGCTGCGCTGAAGTGATCGAAGCCGGCCAGCTGCAGCGTGAGCGGCGTGCCCTGTGCATCGGTCCAGCGCAGTCCCGGCGCCGCATCGATGCTGCCGACGCGGGTGACGGCGGTACCTGAGGCGTGGCCCGCTTCGATGATGGCATCGCGGTGGGCGGCGGGGGCCGTGAAGCACAATTCATAATCGTCGCCACCGGCGGCGCAGAATCGCCGCCGCAGTTCGCGCGTCTGCTGCGCCAGCACCGGGCCGGCGGGCAGGGCATCGGCATTGAGCGTGGCGCCGATGTTCGATGCGGCCAGGATGTGTCCCAGATCGCCCACCAGGCCGTCCGAAATATCGATGGCCGCATGGGCCAGGCGCGGCCCGGACAAGGCCAGGCCGAGTGCCACCCGCGGCGTCGGCATGTGCATGCGGGTGGCCGCCTGCTGGAGCGAGTCGGCGTCGAGATCGAGCTCCTGGCGGTAGCCGGCCAGCGCCAGGCGCGCGTCGCCGAGGGAGCCGGAGATCCAGACATCGTCGCCTGGACGGGCCGCATCGCGGCGCAATGCATGGCCGGGCGCCAGTTCACCGAAGATGGTGATGCAGATAGTCAGCGGTCCCTTGGTCGTATCGCCGCCAATCAGTTCGCAATCGTGCAGGTCGGCCAGCGCGAACAGGCCGCCGGAAAACGCCGCCAGCCAGTCGGGATCGGCGCGCGGCAAGGCCAGTGCGAGGGTAAAGCCGGTGGGACGCGCACCCATGGCGGCCAGGTCTGACAGATTCACGGCCAGGCATTTATGGCCGAGCATGAAAGGATCGGCACCGGCGAAGAAATGGCGGTCCTCGACCAGCATGTCGGACGACACGGCCAGTTGCATACCGGGGGAGGGCGCAAGGAGAGCGCAATCGTCGCCGATGCCCAAAACGGCCCGGCCGGGCCGAGCGCGCTTGAAATACTGCTTGATGAGGTCGAATTCGGAGAGCATGCAGGATTGTACCTGTCCAACAATTTCCCAACCGGGGTCAGACCCTTGAACTGCAATTATTACCCGCAGGACGGCTCCGCCATCATGCAAGCCACCGGGAATGCGCAGCATTGCATGTTGCGCTATTGATAGGATGGCAATAATTTCTGTATGGGGGTCTGACCCCGGTTGTGGAATGTTGCATCGCGGTTTCGATCAACAGTTTGATCATTCGGCTTATTTTTTCGCTTTCGGCGATGAAATATTTGGTAAAGCGGGGTTCGAACCGGTTGTTGGTAAAAATACGTAGCTGGTCAAATTCGCACGTCTGATAAAATCGATAGCTCCCGACAGTACACAGGAAGGCCGTACCAGCATGGATTCGTCATCTGACAAGAAGGAAGAGCTGCGCCAGCAGCTTCGTCTCGCAGCGCTCGAGTATCACGAGTGCCCGCGCCCCGGCAAGATCAGCGTCACCCCCACCAAGCAGCTCCTCAATCAGCGCGACCTGGCCCTGGCATATTCGCCGGGGGTTGCCGCTCCCTGCGAGGAAATCGTCAAGGACCCCGCCAACGCCTATAAGTATACGGCGCGCGGGAACCTGGTGGCGGTGATCACGAACGGAACCGCGGTCCTGGGCCTGGGTAATATCGGCCCGCTCGCGTCCAAGCCTGTCATGGAGGGCAAGGGCGTCCTGTTCAAGAAATTCGCCGGCATCGATGTCTTCGATATCGAAATCAACGAATCCGATCCCGACAAGCTGGTCGACATCATCGCCTCGCTCGAACCGACCTTCGGCGGCGTCAACCTGGAAGACATCAAGGCGCCCGAGTGCTTCTACATCGAACGCCAGCTGCGCGACCGCATGAAGATCCCGGTCTTCCACGATGACCAGCACGGCACCGCCATCATCGTCGGCGCGGCCATCCTGAACGGCCTGAAACTGGTCGGCAAGAATATCCGCGAGTGCAAACTGGTGGTCTCGGGCGCGGGCGCCGCGGCGCTGGCTTGCCTGGAACTGATCGTCGATCTCGGCTTCCCGGTCGAGAATATTTACGTCACCGACCTGGCCGGCGTGGTCTACAAGGGCCGTGCCGAGCTGATGGACCCGGACAAGGAGCGCTTTGCCCAGGAGACGCCGCTGCGCACCCTGGCCGAAGTGATGCCTGGCGCGGACATTTTCCTCGGTCTGTCGGCCGGCGGTGTGCTCAAGCAGGACATGGTCAAGGACATGGCGGCCAATCCGCTGATCCTGGCGCTGGCCAATCCGACCCCGGAAATCCTGCCGGAAGAAGTCAAGGCGGTGCGCGGCGACGCCATCATCGCGACCGGCCGTTCGGATTTCCCGAACCAGGTCAACAATGTGCTGTGCTTCCCTTACATCTTCCGCGGCGCCCTCGATTGCGGCGCCACGACCATCACGCGCGAGATGGAAATCGCGGTGGTGCATGCGATCGCCGACCTGGCCCACGCCGAGCAGTCGGACGTGGTGGCCACTACCTACGGCATCAGCAACCTGTCCTTCGGTCCGGAATACCTGATTCCGATGCCGTTCGATCCGCGCCTGCTGATTCATATCGCGCCGGCCGTGGCCAGGGCGGCCTTCGAGTCCGGCGTGGCGACGCGTCCGATCGCCGACCTGCAAGCCTATGCCGACAGCCTGCAGCAGTTCGTGTACCGCAGCGGCACCTTCATGAAACCCCTGTTCGCGGTGGCCAAGTCGGCGCCGCCGGAAGTCAAGCGCATCGTCTACGCCGAGGGCGAAGAAGAGCGCGTGCTGCGCGCGGTGCAGGTGGTGGTCGACGAGAAGCTGGCGCGCCCGATCCTGGTGGGCCGGCCGTCGGTACTGGAAAAGCGCATCGAGAAGTTCGGCCTGCGCCTGAAGCAGGGCGAGCACTTCGACGTGATCAATCCGGACCACGAAGACCGCTACCGCGACTACTGGCAGACGTATTACGCGATGACCAACCGGAAGGGCGTGACGCAGGAATACGCCAAACTGGAAATGCGCCGCCGCCACAGCCTGATCGGCGCGATGATGATCCACAAGGGCGATGCCGACGGCATGATCTGCGGGACCTTCGGCACCACCAATCTGCACCTGCATTACATCGACCAGGTACTGGGCAAGCGCGAGGGCGCCAACGTCTACGCGGCGATGAACTTCCTGATCCTGCCCGAGCGCCAGATGGCCATCGTCGACACCCATGTCAACGAGAACCCGAGCGCCGAGCAGCTGGCCGAGATCACGGTGATGGCGGCCGACGAGATGAGCCGCTTCGGCCTGATTCCGCGCGCGGCCTTGCTGTCGCATTCGAACTTCGGTTCGGCCAACAGCGAGTCGGCGAAAAAGATGCGCGCCGCCCTGGCCCTGGTGCAGCAGAAGGCGCCTTCGCTGGAGGTGGACGGCGAGATGCATGGCGACGCCGCGCTCGATTCCAAGCTGCGCAAGCAGATGATGCCGCATTCGACGTTGCAGGGCGACGCCAATCTGCTGGTGATGCCGAATATCGACAGCGCCAACATCGCCTACAACCTGCTCAAGACCGCGGCCGGCAACGGCATTGCGATCGGGCCGGTGTTGCTGGGCTGTGCCAAGCCGGTGCACATCCTGACCCCGTCGGCGACAGTGCGCCGCATCGTCAATATGACTGCGCTGTGCGTGGTCGATGCGGTGTCGGAGCGCTGATCCCAGCGCCGAGAAGGGCGGGCCGCCGCGGCCCGCCCTGCAGCGTCGCCGCCCGGCGATCTACATTTCTCACCAATTTGTGACATCCCGCAACAGTTCAAGATACAAGTAACAATGCGTAAGCTGGCGCTGCGGTAAGATCGATCCGCGCCATAATACGGCGTCCGTACGTTGTTTTTAAAGCACGTATTGCTCCTGCGCAAAAAATGTGCTCTCTGGTTCTGCTACAATGCCGAGTTGTTAACCGCAAGTGGCAGCACCCGCCGGTTGCACGCCATCGACACACGACCCATCACGACTATGCAAACAACAACAAAAAAAGCCCTGATTACGGGCATTACCGGCCAGGACGGCGCCTATCTCGCAGAACTGTTGCTTGAGAAGGGTTATCTCGTCACCGGTACCTACCGTCGTACCAGCTCCGTCAATTTCTGGCGTATCGAAGAGCTGGGCATTCAGGCACACCCCAATCTGCGTCTGGTCGAATACGACCTGACCGACCTGTCATCGAGCATTCGCCTGATCCAGCAGGCCGAACCGGACGAGGTGTATAACCTGGCCGCGCAAAGCTTCGTCGGCGTCTCTTTCGAGCAGCCTGTCGCCACCGCCAGCATTACCGGCCTGGGCGCGGTTCACCTGCTCGAGGCGATCCGCATCGTCAATCCCAAGGTGCGCTTCTATCAGGCTTCGACCTCCGAGATGTTCGGCAAGGTGCAAGCCATTCCGCAGGTCGAGGACACCCCTTTCTATCCGCGCAGCCCCTACGGTGTGGCCAAGCTGTATGCCCACTGGATGACGGTCAACTACCGCGAGTCCTACGGCATCTTCGGTTCCAGCGGCATCCTGTTCAATCACGAGTCGCCCCTGCGCGGCCGTGAGTTCGTGACCCGCAAGATCACCGACTCGGTCGCCAAGATCGTCCAGAACAAGCTGGAAGTGCTGGAACTGGGCAATCTGGACGCCAAGCGTGACTGGGGTTTCGCCAAGGAATACGTGGAAGGCATGTGGCGCATTCTGCAGGCAGCGCAACCGGATACTTTCGTGCTGGCGACCAACCGCACCGAGACCGTGCGTGATTTCGTGACGATGGCCTTCAAGGGCGCCAACATCAATATCGAATGGAAGGGCCAGGGCGAAGCCGAGACCGGTCATTGCAGCCGCACCGGCAAGACCCTGGTGAAGATCAGCCCGAAATTCTACCGTCCGGCCGAAGTCGAACTGCTGATCGGCGACCCGTCCAAGGCGCTGCGCGAACTGGGCTGGGCTCCCAAGACCACCCTGGAGCAGCTGTGCCAGATGATGGTCGAGGCCGATATGCGCCGCAACGAGCAAGGCTTCTCTTTCTGACATGACGGCCATGACTGCTCCCTCTCCTGTCTTGCAACCCGACAAAGAGGGAGCGGGCAAGCGCGCCCTGGTCACCGGCCTGCGCGGCTTTACCGGCCACTATGTCGCTCAGGAACTGGCCGCGGCCGGTTACCGCGTGTTCGGCACCGCCAGCGCCGCTGAAACCAGCGGCAGCGATATTTTCAATGTGGACCTGTGCGACCGCGCCGCGCTCGCTGCCGTGGTCGAACAGGTCCAGCCCGATGTGGTAGTGCACCTGGCGGCGATTTCTTTCGTTGCCCACGCCGATATCGAACAAATCTACCGCGTCAACGTCGTCGGCACCCGCAATCTGCTGGAAGCCCTGGCGGCCCAGCGCCACCGTCCCTCGGCCGTGCTGCTGGCCTCGTCGGCGAATATCTACGGCAATGCCGGCGGCGTGCTTGACGAACTGGTCGCGCCCGCACCGGCCAACGATTACGCGGTCAGCAAATTGTCCATGGAATACATGGCGCGCCTGTGGGCCGACAAGCTGCCCCTGATTACCGTACGCCCTTTCAATTACACCGGCGTCGGCCAGGGCGAGAACTTCCTGCTGCCGAAGATCGTCTCCCATTTCCGCCGCGCCGAATCCGTCATCGAACTGGGCAACCTGGCGGTGGCGCGCGACTTTAACGATGTGCGCAATGTGGCGGCCAGCTATCGCCGCCTGCTGCAGCTCAGCCCGGCCGGCCAGGCCTTCAATGTGTGTACGGGCCATGCCCATACCCTTGGCGATGTGATCGACATGATGGGCGCGATCGCCGGCTACCGCATCGAGGTGCGGGTCAATCCGGCCTTTGTGCGCGCCAATGATGTGCTGACTCTGGTCGGCAACAATGCCAAACTGAACAGCGCGATCGGCGCGCTCGAGCCGATTGCGCTGCTCGATACCTTGCGCTGGATGTACGCGGCGTGAGTTCGCTGCGCGTCGGCCTGGGGACGACCATGATCGAACCGGGCCTGACAGGCGGCAGGCTGGACGGCATCGGCGTGTACACCCAGGCGCTGCTGCGGCATCTGCCGGCGGCGGGCTGCGAAGTGGACGCTTACTCCTGGCCGCGCCTGCGCGGCGATGCGAGCGCCATCAGCGTCGGCCGGGCGATGCCGCAATCGTTCGAGGCGGCCACCTTGACCGACCTGCTGACGCCCGCGGTGAACCGGGTGCACATGCCGGCCGACCTGTTCCATGCGACGGACTACCGCATCGTGCGCATGGATTGTCCGGTGGTGGCGAGTTTGCACGATGCCTTGCCGATCAAGTATCCCGAGTGGTGCAATCCGCGTTTGCGGCGTGCCAAGAACTGGATGCAGGCGAAGGCGGCGCGCAAGGCCGATCACGTGATTGCGCTGTCGCATTATGCGATTGCCGAACTTGTTGAATGTTTTGGTGTCGATGACAGTCGCATCAGTGTTGTGCCCTGCGGCGTGGACGAGGAATGGCTGGAGGCGCCGGATGCGGACGCTGTCGATGCCACCCTGGACGGCAATGGCTTGCGGCGCGGCTATTTCCTGTTCGTGGGTACCTTGCAGCCTCGCAAGAACGTGGAAGGCTTGCTGGATGCCTGGCTGAGCCTGCCCAAGCCGGTGCGCGATGCACATCAGCTGGTCATCGTGGGCGCGGCCGGTGCGCGCAGCGAGCTGCTGGTCGCGCGCCTGCGGGCGGCGCGCCAGAACGGCGAGCAGGTGGTGTGGCTGAGCGATCTGACCAGTGCCACGCAATTGCGCCATGTGTATACGGGCGCCGGCGTGTTTGTATTCCCTTCGCTGTATGAAGGGTTCGGCATTCCGGTGGTGGAGGCGTTTGCCTCCTACGTACCGGTGGTGGCGTCGAACCTGAGCTCCTTGCCCGAGGTGACGCAGGGGGCGGCGCTCGAGGTCGACCCGCGCGATACCGGGGCGATGGCCGAGGCCATGCTGGCGCTGGTGCGCGACGAGGCCTTGCGCGCGCGCTGCATCGCGGCCGGCAGGGCCAGGGCCGGGCAGCTGACCTGGCATCAAACGGCGCTGCAGACCGCCGCCGTGTACCGCAGCGTGCTGTCGAAGTAAATTCGCAACGGGTTGTTCCTTGGATTTTGAAGCTGGAAATTTATGCGTGTCCTACATTTTTACAAGACCTATTACCCGGAATCGATGGGCGGCGTCGAGCAGGTGATCCGCCAGATGTGCGTCGGTACCGGCAAGCTGGGGGTGACCAACAAGGTCCTGACCTTGACGCGCGCCAACGACAATTTCGATTACGAATTCGAAGGCCACCAGGTGCGCCGCGTGCCGCTCGACTTCGAGATTTCGTCCACCGGCTTCTCGTTTCGCGCCTTCCGTGAACTGGCGCGCATGGCCGAAGAGGCCGATGTGGTGCACTACCATTTCCCCTGGCCCTTCATGGACCTGGCGCATTTCGTTGCGCGCATCAAGAAGCCGAGCGTGGTCACCTACCACTCCGACATCGTGCGCCAGAAGCAGTTGCTGCGCATTTACCAGCCGCTCAAGCACCGTTTCCTGCAGAGCGTGGACACCATTATCGCCACTTCGCCCAACTACCTGGCCTCGTCGGCGGTGCTGGACCGTTACCGCGACAAGACCCGCCTGATCACCTACGGCCTGGACAAATCGATCTATCCCGAGCCGGATGAAGAACGCCTGGCGCGCTGGCGCGCACAGGTGGGCGAGCGCTTCTTCCTGTTCGTCGGCGTGCTGCGTTACTACAAGGGTTTGCACATCCTGCTCGACGCCGTCGCGAATACCGACTATCCGGTCGTCATCGTCGGCGCCGGTCCGATCGAAGCCGAACTGAAAGCCCACGCCGCACGCCTGGGCCTGAAGCATGTGCACTTCGTGGGCGCGCTGGACGATGAAGACAAGGTCGCACTGACCAAGCTGTGCTACGCCGTGGCCTTCCCTTCCCACTTGCGCTCGGAAGCGTTCGGGATTTCCCTGCTGGAAGGGGCGATGTATGGCAAGCCGATGATTTCCAGCGAGATCGGCACCGGCACCACCTATATCAATATCGACGGCGACACTGGCCTGGTGGTGCCGGCGAGCGACCCGCAAGCCTTCGGCGACGCGATGCGCACCTTGTGGGACAACCCGGAACTGGCCGCGCGCATGGGCCGCCGCGCCGAAGCGCGCTACTGGGAATTGTTCACATCGGAACAGATGGCCAAGAGCTACACCGCGCTGTATCACGAGCTGGTGGCCAACCGCGCCACGGTCCCGCTGGCGCCAGTGCAGATCTGATCAGGCCGCGCTGCGGATCGGAATCGTCTTGCCGGCAGCGGCGCGCGCGCGGAGTTGTCCGCAGCCGCCTTCCACATCCTGTCCGGCCGAATCGCGCAGCTTGGTCAGCACGCCGCGTGCGTGCAACTGGGCCGCGATCGCGCGCGCCCGCTCCCAGCTGGGGCGGCGGAAGGCCAGGTCCGGAATCGTGTTGTAAGGGATCATGTTCAGCACCGCATATTTGCCCTTGAGCAGACGCACGATGCCGTCCAGCTCCTCTTCCCCATCGTTCACGCCTTCCAGCAAGGTCCACTGATACTGGATCGGATAGGCGCCCAGCCGCGCGTATTCTTCCCCCAGCTCCACCAGCCGCTCCGGCGTGATGCGCGGCGCGCGCGGCAAGAGCTGCTCGCGCAGCGCCGCCCTGGTCGTGTGCAAGGACAAGGCCAGCGCCGGCCTGACTTTGCCCAGCGGCAGGCGTTCGAACACGCGCGCATCGCCCACGGTGGAAAACACCAGGTTCTTGTGGCCGATATTGCCTTCGGTGCCGAGCAGCTCGATCGCATCGAGCACATTGTCGAGGTTGTGGGCCGGCTCGCCCATGCCCATGAAGACCACTTTCTTGACAGGACGCAGGGTGCGCGCCAGCACCACCTGGGCAATGATTTCGCCGCTGCTGACCTGGCGGATCAGGCCGTCGCGGCCGGTCATGCAGAACTGGCAGCCGACCGCGCAGCCGACCTGGCTCGACACGCACACGCCATCGCGCGGCAGCAGCACGCTTTCCACAGTCTGGCCGTCATGCAGGCCGACCAGCAGGCGCGCCGAACCATCGTCGCCCGGATGGGTCGACACCAGGGTGGCCATGGCGCGCAGTTCGGCATCGAGCGCGGGCAGGGCTTCGCGCACGGCGAGCGGTAAAAAATCGTTGGGACGGCGGCGGCCCTGGTCATAAGGGCGCTGCAGCACCCAGTCGCGCAGCACGCGTTGCTCGTGCAGGGGCTGGGCGCCAAGGTCGCGCAGGCGCTGGCGGATGGTAGAAAGAAGCATCCCGCCATTTTACGTGAAGCGGCGGGATGCAAGGCGGAACGACAGGCGCAAGGCCTAGTGCTGGATGATGCCGGCGAGGTTGCCGCTGCCGGTCTGGGTCAGGGACGCAACGAAGTTATTCCCGGTTTGCTGGATCGAGGCCACATTCGCCGCCGGAGAAACACCGGCCACACCGGTCTGCTTGATCGTGGCCTTGTTCGCATTGCCGAGCTGGGTAATGCTCGCTTGGCTCTCGTTCAGGCTCTGCGTGAAGCTGGCGTTGTTGCCGACCCCGCGTTGCAGAGAAGTGACCTGGTTCCACTCGCCCGACTGGGTATTGAGCACGGTATTTGCATTGCCGAGCTGGGTGAGCGTGGCCCCGCTGAACATGGCGTCGGTCTGGGTCGACCTGGCGGTGTTCAGCGTCCCCGCCTGACTGATGTTCGCCTCGATGAAATCGAGGCGCTGCTGCACCACGGTCGCGCTGTTGCCGGCGCCGCTTTGCAGCACGTCGGCACCCTGGTGGCCGGCGATGTTCTGGTAGACGCTGATCTTGTTGTTGGTGCCGACCTGGACGGTGTGCGCTTCGAAGTCGACGATGCCGGTCTGCAAGATGGTCGAGATGTTGCCGCCGCCGGTCTGATTGATTGAGGCGCCGACTTGCCAGCCGTCCTGCACGATGGAGCCGGTATTGTTGGTGCCCAGCTGCCTGATCAGGTCACTGGTGCGCGTGGTGCCGTCCTGGCGGATCCCGGCATTGTTTCCGCTCCCGCTTTGCCAGATCTCGGCATACGCGTTGTCGCTGGCCCCGGTCTGGATGATGCCCGGCGTCTTGGCAAGCGGATCGCCGGCGCTGTTGTTGTTGCCGATCTGCGTAATGCGCGCATCGACTACCTGTCCGACCCCGGGATCAAATTGGCTCACATAGAACTTGTTCCCAATGCCCACCTGCACGGTGGCGATGGTTCCGTCCGCCCAGGCTGGCTGAGCAGCAAACGCGGCGGACAGGCTAATGGCAATGACGCTTAACAGTGTTTTCATTGAGTGCTCCGTGGTAAATGGGTCAGGTGTGCAGATGCGATTCAGCGACCCTAATACTGAATGATGGTGGCGGTCTTGCCGTTGCCGTGTTGCGTGATGCGGGCCTTGGCGTCATGACCGTATTGCTCGATGCGCGCCGTGTTCAGGCTGCCTTGCTGGTCGATGTCGGCACGGTTGCGCAGTCCGTCCTGGACGATGCTGGCCTGGTTGTCGCTGCCCGCCTGGGTGACCGCGCTGCTGTTGTCGAGCCCTGACTGGGTGGCGGATGTTTTGTTCGCGCTGCCGGACTGGCTTGATGCAAAGGCGTTGGTCCGGCCTTGCTGATCGAGGCTGGCCAGGTTGCCGACGCCTTGCTGGGTCAGCCTGACGGGCGCCAGTTCTCCGGGAGCGAGGTCCGCCGCGGCGAGTGGTCCGGCTGCGGTCAGGCTCAGCAGCAGGGCGACTGCGGGCCCGATGGTGCGGTGGGTATTCATGGCATCTCCTTGGGAGCGAGGGCCGCGACGGGCTCGGGTGTGGTTGCGGAAACTGGCGTTGCTGCGGGGGCGGGTTGAGGTGTGGTGGCGGGCGCCGGCACGGGCGCCGCAGCCGGCGCCGCTTCCGGTCGCCTGGCCGCATACAGGGTGTCGCGCTCGGACAGGTAGCGCTGGACCACGGGACTGCTCCAGGCGGCGCTGTCCTTCAATGCCCAGTTGCCATCCTTTACGCCTTGCACCACGAGATGGGCCACGGCGGCTTCGATCGCCTCGCTCACGCACAGCTGGGTCGGTTCGTTGCGCGTCATGCCGGCTTCCACCTCGACCAGATCCTTGACGTTCACGAACTTAAACACGCTTGGATGGATCTCATAGGAATAGATCGTCTTGGTCGTCGAAATGCTCTGTAACACCTGCCCGCCCCTGATATCGATGCTGCGCAGATTGACGGTCACCTGGTCGACCCGGTATTGGCTGCTGAGGCCAACACCCAGGAAGCGCGCGCCGGCGCCACCGGTGCGAACATTGCTTTCGTAGGCGACGATGCCGCCTTCGATCAGCACCGAGGCCGCCACCAGCGGCGGAATCTGTACGGCCGGCGTACCGGCCGGTTGCGGCATTTCCAGGGCGCGTACGATCTTGCGCTCGGTCAGGAGGTTTTGCAGGTTTTCACGTTCGACGGGGATGAACCAGCCCGACTCCTTGAGCGCCTTGACCAATATCGACGAGGCGCCCTGGGTGACCGCCGTGGAGAAGGAGCTGTCCGGCGAGGGTTTGTATTGCCCGGTCTGGTCGCGGAAGCCGTACACCGCGACGGCCACCTTGCCCTTGGGCGGCGGCAGTTGCAGCAGGTCGCGCGTGGCCGATGTGGCCGGTACGAGCTGGGCGTCGCTGCGTGCACTGGACGGCGGGTGGCTGAACGAGCAGGCGCCCAGCAGCAGGGGCAGTAGCAGGGCTGCGGCGCTCTGGAGAGCGCGGCTGGGCAGGATGGCATGGGCTGGTTTCATTGACTCACCTCGAAGGTCGTGGTGGCGCCCGTGGCGCGGTCGGTGGTGGTAATGCGCAACACGCCGCCGCCGACGTCGATGACGGTAATGGTGAAGTTGGCGGTGTTGAAAGTGCCGGGAACGAGCTTGCCGTCAGCGCCGATCAGCTTGCCGGTGGCGGCGGAGGCCAGCTGGCTCAGTACGCTGCGTTCCAGCGTCTGGTTAAACTGGCCGAGCGCCGAGTGGTCGGTCAGCGAGGAGCCGCCCAGCGCGCCGTCCTTGTGCTTGTTGGTGGCGGAGGCGGAACCCATCAGGTTCGGGCCGTTGGACGGGTGGCCGCCGAAGGAGGGATTGACCGGCACATAGACGAGTTCGGTGGCATTGGCGCCGCCGGACATGAGGACAAGCACAAGCGCGAGATGGCTGCAGGAGGGACGTTGAGGCATGGCGCTTTCCTTTGCTGGATGTACTAAGTGAGTGACAAGGGACGGACTAGGGAATCATCGATGGGTGGATGCGCGGGTAGCCGCGGTGATCAGAATTCATCCTTGGCAAGGTCGGCATCCTGCAGCAGCTGGCGTTGCGCCTCGGCGTCCTGGACCGCCTGGAAGGCCGTTTCGGCTGCGTCTTCGCTCAAGCCGCGAATGGCGGCGCGCGATGCCGGCAGCTGGGTGCGGTAGATGCGCCGTTGTGCGTATTCGATGGACACTTCGCTGCCCCAGCGTGCGGAGGGGCGCTCGCGGATGGCCAGTGCGTAGCGTTCGCTGCCGTCCTTGTCGCGCCAGGCGGCGATGAAGTACTGGCAGAAGTCGTGACCGGCGACGGTGACTGGCTGGCTGGTGACGACGCCGCCGGCGATGTCGGCATCGGGCCCGGCCGCGCTGGCAAGACCGCAAGACAGCAACAGTGCAGGCAGCAAGAGGAACTTGCTTCGGTGGGACAAAAGGAACATGTGGGACTCGCGCTAGTTGCAGCTTGCTGCAGCTGCAATGACTCGGAAGGAGATTCGAGTTTAACGAGCGAGTTCCCCGCGGGTTTGACGGTTGTCAGGACTTCAACATGAAATTTTCGTCGCCTTGAATCGCGTCGGCGTCCATGACAATCCGCACCTTCGGCCAGCGTTGCTGGTAGCATTTTTGTGCGACTCGTTGACGGAAAGTGTCGAGGCTGACCCGCGCCGGATTGCGTCTGATCACCATGCTGAACAAGTCATCCAAACCATGCGGCGCGATGATGCGGCAGCGGCCGTCAGGCAGCAGGGTCACGCCGACCGAGGTGGCGAACTCGGGCCAGGAAGCTACCGCATGCTCCAGCGACAGCAAGGGTGGAACAGCATGCCCAAAGGCTTGCTCGAACCATCGATGAACGCCAGCCTGGTTGGTGACTTCCCATGCCGGGTTTGTGGGTTCAGGACAAAACTGTTTCCCATCGTCCGCAGCCAGCCGCGCCTGCAGTGCCGCATCGCGCGCCGCGCTGGTGTCGGCGGGGTCGAAATAGGCCAGGTCGATATCGGGCAGGGAGGAAGGCCGCGTGAAGCCGTGCAGTGCGTCCCAGACCAGGTTGCGCACGGCGCCCGCGCCGATGCACCAGTGCGCCAGATCAAGGCGCGCCGCCGCTTGCAGCGCGTCCCGGAACCAGGGCGTGCCCAGCGCCAGCGCGGCGAGCTGCTCCCCCTGCTCCTCCTGCCCTGTCATGCCGTCTCCGGCGCCGGCCAGGCGATGGCGTCGAACAGCGTGCGCAAGCGCTGCCCGCGCGCCGGGTTGACCACCGCAACCCAGGACACCTTGCCTTCGAGATAGTGACGAAAGTGCGGATGGGCCTCGCGGTTTTGCGACGCGGGGCCATGCCGTACACAGTTGGTCAGGATGGCCTTGAGCATATCGACATCGCGGCGCGCAATGTTGGGATGGCGGTTGATGACGATGCCTGTCACTTGCTGCCGCGTGCCTTGCCGCATCATGCGCGTCTTGCGCATATTGATGGTGAACCCTTCTTCCAGCGCAATCGCGCCGACCTGGGCATGGAAGCGACCCATGGCCCGCTCCAGTTCGTGGTCGCCGGAGAAGGCAAGGTCATCGGCGTAGCGGCTATAGACGGCCCCCATGCGGGTTGCCAGCGCCTCCAGGCGGATGTCCAGGCGGTAAGCACACAGATTGGCCAGGGTCGGCGAGCTGGGCGATCCTTGCGGCAAGTGGGGCGAACGACATTGCTGACGCTCGGCCCAGGGCATGTCCCGGCCGGCGTCGCGATCGCGGAACACCGCGTCGGGCGTGCGGTTCACGCAGATGCGCGCCAGGGTGCCGGCAACGCTGTCCGAATAGCCCAGTTTGGCAAACAAGGCCTGCACCCGCGCCGCCGGAATGCTGGTGAAAAAATTCTTCAGATCCATGCGGATGACCACCCGCTTGCCTGCATGCAGGCTGGCATGGCTGACGCAAGAATGGCCGCGGCGAAAGCCATGGGCCGCAGCATGGGGCGGCACGTGGTCGAGCAGTTCGCGCAGGATTTTCTGCTGCATGGCGCGCAGGCGCAACTTGGGAATTTCGATCAGGCGCCATCCGCCAGTGCGCTTGGGCACCCAGCGATAGTGGTAATGCTGCAGGCTCGTCAATGGGAGCGTATCGACCCGCCAGCGGTCGGCGAACCAGTCCAGCTCCGTGCTGGACAGGCCCAGCCAGCGCGCCAGGTCCGCGCCCGCGGGCAGTTGCGGCAAGGGCAGGGCGGCCAGCCAGGCCGGCGGCGCGGGCCGGATGGGCAAGTCCAGGCAATAGCGCAGGATCTGCGGCGGTGCCGGGCTGTCCCAGGCCTGCTGGAAATCCGCGTTGTCGAGGATGATGCGCGCCAGTTCCTCGCTGCTGTAGTGATGGAAATGCTCGGCGGTACGGGCGTGGATGGTCGTGCACAGGGCCGGAATCCAGGGCGCGGTTTTGCCGCAGGCCCAGACCACGCCGTCGATGAGCGAAGCGACGCCGGGCGCGCGCGCCAGCAGGGTATCGGCGAGCGCCAGTGCAACCGAGGCGATGGGAATCATGGGCAATCGGGTGGCGGAGAGCCTTCAACCAGTCTCGTGATGCATGAGTAGTCGTGCGCGCGAGCGCACGCGCACTCATGCGGTGAATCGCTGAACAAAAAATATCCCAAGGGGTAACCCCGTGGAGGCCCTCCCTTACTCGAGGTAAAGGTCGGCCGGCTTGACGGATCCGCCGACGGCCACAGTAGGCGAGTTTTGCAGGAACGTCAATGTTTACGCTTTTCGGGTTGGCCGCATGCTGTCGGGAAGGCAATGCACTTGTCATTTTGCTGTCATTTTGCCGTAGCAATTGTTTGGTTTAATGCACTGCGCATTTCCACTACCCACTCAAAAGGCAAGCCATGACCATCAACGAGACATCCGAGACATCCGTAACGCGCCGCAATCTGCTCAAAGGCCTGGCCGGCGCTTCCGCCCTGCCGTTCGTCGGCGCCCTGTCCGCGCTGCAGTCCCAGCAAGCGCTGGCCGCCAACGGCGCGACCGAGCTGGTCGACAGCCTGTACGGCCCCATCGGACCGGTCAGCGACATGACGACCGGCTTGCCTTTGCTGCAACTGCCGTCCGGTTTCGCGTACAAGAGCTTCGGCTGGCGCGGCGACCTCATGACCGATGGTAAGCCGTGCCCGGCCGGCCATGACGGCATGGGCGTGGTCATGTCGCGCAAGGTCGGCCGCAGCACCGAGCTGGTGCTAGTGCGCAATCACGAAGTCGGCTCCAGCGCTGCCGGCAACTTTATCAATACCGCCGGCGTCTACGACAGCGGCACGGTCAGCGCGGCCACGTCGAACAAGTTCGGCGGCGGCACCAGCAACCTGCTTTTCCGCGACGGCAACTGGGTCAGCGTCACCCCCAGCCTGGGCGGTACCCAAACCAATTGCGCCGGCGGCGTCACGCCCTGGGGCACCTGGCTCAGCTGCGAGGAAGTCAGCTCGGACGCCATCAGCGCCGGCGGCAAAAAACACGGCTATGTCTTTGAAGTCACGCCCGATCCGGCCAATACCACCGGCCAGCCCATCGTCGGCCTGGGCCGCTTCGGCCATGAAGCCGCCGCCGTCGACCCGGTCAGCGGCATCGTCTACCTGACCGAAGACAGCTCCGGCAAGTCCGGCTTCTACCGCTACGTGCCGGACGTCACGCCCGGCTATCCCGGTTCGCTGGCGCTGGGCGGCGTGCTGCAAATGGCCAAGGTCAAGGGCGTGGACAACGCCAACCTGGCCACGGCCGCCGTCAACGCCACCTACGCGCTGGAATGGGTGCCGGTGGCCAATCCCGATCAGAACCGCGGCGACGCCACCGGTCCGTCGGGCGTGACGATCACCAACGCCGCCGGCCCCTTCGTCCAGGGCTGGAAGCAAGGCGCGCTGCGCATGAACCGCGGCGAGGGCATCTGGTTTGCTCAAGGCAAAATGTTTGTGATGGATACCTCGGGCGGGGCGGTTGCGCGTGGCGCCATCTGGGAACTGGATCTGGCTTCGCAAACCATGGTCTGCATTTACTCCAGCCCGAGCGCGCTGGTCGGCAACATGGGCGACAACCTGACCGTTAGCCCGCGCAACGCGATCTTGATCTGCGAAGACGCTTCGACCGCGGCCACCGACAAGTTCGGTTTCGGTCAGCGCCTGATGGGCCTGAGCGCCAATGGCGATCCCTACATTTTCGCGAAGAACAATGTGGTGCTGTCCTCGGCCCAGTTGAATGCCGCCGGCAAGATGGCGACCTTGGCGGGGGACCACCGCGCCAACGAATTCGCCGGTGCCTGCTTCGACCCGACCGGGCGCTACCTGTTCGTCAACATCCAGACGCCGGGCATCACCTTCGCCATCACCGGACCGTGGGCCAAGGGCCCGCTGTAATGCGTACGCGACCCGCCCGTGACCCATCTCTCTTTCCAAGGACCAAACCCATGAAACTGCGTTCCACCATCCTCGCCCTGATCGGCGCCTTTGTCATCGCCAGCCCGGCCAGCGCCGTCGTCATCAGCAGCACCAGCGGCAGCAATGTCGTGACCGATTACAGCAGCGCCGCGCAAGTATCCTTCGACCTGGACCTGGCATCGCTGTCATCGACCACGATTAATTTCCTGATCGAACAAGATGACCTGGCCTCGGGCACCTTGAGCCTGAACGCACTGGTGCGCAACCTGAGCGGCATCGGCATCGAGCGCTTTATCTTTTCGGTACAGGGCATCAGCTTTGCCGCGGCCGGCAGCGTCACGCCCACCTTCGGCACCCTGGGCGCGGTGAACTACAGCAGCAGCGCCGCCGGCATCAGTTTCAAGACGCCGGAGTTTGCCGAGTTCTACTTCGGCAATCCGCTGGGGAATGCCGGCCAGACCGACTGGCAACTCAATCTGGCCGGCTTGCGCGCCGGCGACGCCTTCTCGATCACGGCCGCCATTCCGGAGCCCGGCAGCATCGCCTTGATGCTGGCCGGGCTGGGTCTGCTCGCTTTCGGGCAGCGCCGCAAACGCTAAGCCGCGGGGGTTACGGTAGCGGATCAAGGCGCAGGGCGTAGCAGCTGCCCGCCTTGCATCCGGTCGCCGCGATCTGGCCGCCATCGTTGATGGATGCCGCGCCCTGGATGTTCCAGCCGCCAGGCGATGCCAGCAAGCTGTCGATGCTGCGCATGGAGTTGTTCTGGTACAGGAAGGCACGGGTCCAGCCTGTGCCGCCCGTGATACCCGCCGCCACGCCGACGATCTGGTTATGGTTGTTGATGTCGCTGGCGGCGCTGTACTCGCCGCCGGGGAAGGCTCCGAGGTTGTACATCTTGCCGTAAGCGAAAAGGAAGGCCCGGTTGTGGCGGAAGTCCGGCGTCGAGGCTTCGCCCACCATCACGCCGCGCTCGTTGATGGCAAACGCGGTGCTGGTCTGGCCGCCCAGAGTGCCCAGGTCGCGCATTTCTTCACAGGCATACAGGAAGGCGTGGTTGGGGCTTTCGATCGGAACATAGGGGCCAAGCACCGAGATGCCCACCACCTGGCGTTTCTCGTTGATCCCGAAGGCCTCGCTGCTGCCTTCCGGATCGGGCACTTCGAAACGGCCCAGGTCCTGCATGCTGCTGCCGCGGCGCAGCAGGAAGGCGCGGCCGGTGAGCCAATCCGGACCCAGGGTCGCGATCCCGACAATATCGCCGCGGTTATTGATCGCGTTGGCGATGCTCTGGTCGCCGCCCAGGGTGCCCAGATCGGTCATCGTGGTGCCCGCGTACAAAAATGCCCGCCGGTTGCCATCGACCTTGAACGACATCCCGACGATCTCGCCGCCGTCGTTGATTCCCTTGGCATAGGTTTCGCCACCGAGTGTGCCGATGTCGACCGGCCCTGTGCCGGTGTTGACGAAACTGCGCGTGACGGTCGCGCTGAGGGGATAGGTGCCAATTACTGTCCCGCTGGAATTGATACCGGTGGCCGCGCTGCCGGCCACGCCGGCAACGGTGACTTTATAGCGTGGATGGGCGTGGGCAAGGGCGGGCAACATCACCAGGGCGGACAGCAGCATGGTGGAAAACTGGCGGCGCGAAAACATGAGTTTCTCCTTGGATGGTTCGCCGGCAGCAAATGCCCCGGCGGCAGGACCCATCCACGATGAGCGATAGCGAGCGCCAGCGCTGTGCGTCAGATCATGCCCGGCGCGGAGCAGATCAATATGGCCGCGAGCACGCCCGGCGCAAAATCGCTTATAGTGGTCTGTTCAGAAATCATCAGGCGGAACTATGGAAGCGATCAAAGTAGGCTTGCTGGGCATTGGCGTGGTCGGGTCCGGCACCTTGAATGTCTTGCGGCGCAATCAGCTTGAAATCAGTGCCAGGGCGGGGCGCCGCATCGACATCACCATGGTGGCCGCGCGCGACCTGGTGCGTGCGCGCGGCATCGTCGGCGATGGGGTCAGGCTGGTCAGCGACCCGCTGCTGGTCGTCAACGATCCCGATATCGACATCGTGGTCGAAGTCATCGGCGGCTGCACCGTCGCCAAGGACCTGGTGCTGCAAGCCATTGCCAACGGCAAGCATGTGGTCACCGCCAACAAGGCCTTGCTGGCGATGCACGGCAGCGAGATTTTCGCCGCGGCACAGGAAATGAAAGTCGCGGTCGCCTTCGAAGGCGCGGTCGCGGTCAGCATTCCCATCATCAAGGCCCTGCGCGAAGGCTTGTCCGCCAACCGTATCGAGTGGGTGGCCGGCATCATCAACGGCACCACCAACTTCATCCTGTCCGAAATGCGCGACAAGGGCCTGTCTTTCGACGCCGCGCTGGCCGATGCCCAGCGCCTGGGCTATGCCGAAGCCGATCCTACTTTCGACATCGAAGGCATCGACGCGGCCCACAAGCTGACCATCATGGCGGCGCTGGCCTTCGGCATCCCCATGCAGTTCGATAAGGTCGATATCGAAGGCATCACCCGGCTGGAGGCGATGGATATCGCCTACGCCGACAGCCTGGGCTACCGCATCAAGCTGCTGGGCATTACCCGGCGCACGCCGGACGGCATCGAACTGCGCGTGCACCCGGCACTGGTGCCGGCGCGCAGCCTGATCGCCAACGTCGAAGGTTCGATGAACGGCATCATGGTCAAGAGCGACGCCGCCGGTGTGACCATGTATTACGGCGCGGGTGCGGGTTCCGAGCAGACCGCATCGGCGGTGATCGCCGACCTGATCGACATCACGCGCCTGGCCACGGCGGCGCCGGAGCAGCGTGTGCCTTACCTTGCTTTCCGCCCGGGCGCGATCGAAGCCACGCCGGTGCTGCCGATGGGCGAGGTGCGGACCCGCTACTATCTGCGCGTGTGCATTTCGGACGAGTCTGGCGTGCTGGCCAGCATTTCGCGGATTTTTGCGGAGCAGGGCGTGTCGATCGACGCCATGATGCAGAAGGAACCCGGGCAGGAGGGACGCCAGGTGTATGTCGTGGTGCTGACGCACCAGACCCTGGAGAAGAATATCAGTGCGGCGATGGCGAAGATCGAGGACTTGCGGACCGTGCACGGAAGCATCACGCGCTTGCGTATCGAAACGCTGGCCTAGAGGCTACACCCTGCTGCCGCAAGCTGCGGCAGACATAAAAAAAGCACCGTTGCCGGTGCTTTTTTCATTTCAATTCTGGTGCCCGAGGCCGGACTTGAACCGGCACGCCTTGCGGCGGCGGATTTTGAGTCCGCTACGTCTACCAATTCCATCACTCGGGCGACATCTGGTACTTCAGTTTCGACATCATACCTCAGATGCCTGCCACTGCAAATCGGTGTCACAACCCGGCAGCGCGACCCGCATTATGGCCGATTTGTCCAAAGACGGCAACTGTTTCCGCCCAGCAGCCTCAGCCGCCTGGCGCCGGGCTGTCAGTACCGGCGGATCGGCGTATGATCTCGTCTACCCTGAGCTACCTCGCCGCCTTCTGGTCCGGCGCGCACGATGAATAACAAAAAAATCCGCGAACTCATACTCGGCAAGGCGCTCGACCCGATGAAGAGCGAAACGCGCCATTCGATGGCGCTGGTCGCCTTCCTGGCCTGGGTCGGTCTCGGCGCCGACGGCCTGTCATCTTCCGCTTATGGTCCCGAAGAGACCTTCCGCGCACTCGGCGTTCATACCCACCTTGGCCTGTACATGGCGATCGCCACCGCGGTCACCGTGTTCGTCATCGCGCTCGCCTACAACCAGGTGATCGAACTGTTCCCCACCGGCGGCGGCGGCTACCGGGTCGCCACCAAACTGGTGGGACCCTACATGGGCCTCGTCTCCGGCTGCGCGCTAATCCTCGACTACGTGCTCACGATCGCGATCTCGATCGCTTCCGGGGTCGACGCGCTGGCCTCCTTCCTGCCGCTCGGCTTCCAGCCCTACAAGCTATGGGCCGAAGCCTTCTTCATTGGCCTGTTGATCGTGATGAACCTGCGCGGCCTGAAGGAAGCGATCCAGATCCTGCTGCCGATCTTCCTGGGCTTCGTCGCCACGCACCTGATCCTGATCGTCTACGGCATCGTGGCCCATGCTTCCTTCCTGCCGGCGCTGGTCCCGACCACGATGATCGAGACGCGTGAACTGGCCGGCAGCATCGGCTGGACCGGCGTGGCCGGCATGCTGCTGCTGGCGTATTCGCAGGGCGGCGGTACCTACACCGGCCTGGAGGCGGTCTCGAACAACGTCAACCTGCTGGCCGAACCACGCGTGCGCACCGGGAAGATGACCATGCTGTACATGGCGCTGTCGCTGGCGTTCACGGCGTCCGGCATCATTCTCCTGTATCTGCTGTGGGATGCGAAGCCGGTGGCCGGCCAGACCCTCAATGCGTCGACCTTCAAACTGATCATCGACAGCATGGGCCTGGGTGGCCCGGTGCTCAACCAGATCCTGCTCGTGATCGTGCTTGCCTTCGAAGCGGGGCTGCTGTTCGTGGCCGCCAATACCGGCTTTCTGGGTGGGCCGTCGGTGCTGTCGAACATGGCGGGCGACTCCTGGGTGCCGCACAAATTCCGCTACCTGTCGACCCGCCTGGTGACCCAGAACGGCATCCTGGTGATGGGTGTCGCGGCCCTGGCCATCCTGTTCTGGACCGGCGGCCAGGTGACCTTGCTGGTCGTGCTGTATTCGATTTCCGTGTTCCTGACCTTCGCCATTTCGCTGTTCGGCCTGTGCCTGTACTGGTGGCAGAACCGCAAGAACAAGACCGAGAAGTGGGTCGGACGCTTTCTGCTGTCGCTGCTCGGCTTCGTCATCTGCGCGGGCATCCTGGTGGTGCTGCTGTATGAGCGCTTCCTGTCGGGCGGCTGGGCCACGGTCGTCATCATCGCCGCCATCGCGCTCCTGTGCATCAGCATCCGCAAGCACTATCGCGAAACCAAAGAGGCGATTCATTCGGTGGACGAAGTGTTCGCGCACCAGCCTTTCGGCAGCGTGACTGAGCCGGCCGAACCGAATAGCGAAGACCAGACGGCGGTGTTCATTGTGGGTTCGTCGCGCGGCGGCGGTCTGCATGCCCTGCTGTGGGTGCAGCGCATGTTCCCGGGCCACTTCAAGAACTTCCTGTTCGTGAATGCACGCACGGTCGATTCGCACGCCTACGGCGGGGTCGGCGCGCTGGAGAAGATGCGCGAAGAGGCGGCCGATACGCTGGAGTTTTTTGTCGATTTTTGTCAGAGCCACGGCATGGCGGCGTCCTCGTATATCAGCTTCGGGACCGATGCGGTGGACGAGGTGACGCGTTTGTGTGAGGAGATCAACCGCGAGTTCCCCAACTCGATTTTCTTCACCAGTAAGCTGATCTTCGCGAACGATAACTGGTTCACGCGCATCCTGCATAACCAGGCGGCGCTGGCGGTGCAGCGCAGGCTGCATCTGGAGGGATTGCAGATGGTGATTTTGCCGATGAAGGTGTAACTGGTTTTGGTTGGGCCGCGACGCAGGGAACGTAGGACGGAAAAGCGAAGCGCCTTCCGTCGTTCTACGTTGGTGCCATCGACGGCTTATCCGACGTACGGCGGAAGGCGCTACGCTTTTCCGCCCTACGACTCACGACTCACGACTCACGACTCAACAGTCACTTCACGCGCTGATAAAGCCTGAACCGTTCATCCTTGTCCGATGGCCGCTGGCCTTCCCAAAGCAGCTTCCACTCGGCCGGATCCCTGAGCACGAGCTCCTTGTCGTCCTTTTGCTTCAGGCTGTACTGCGCCAGGAACACGCCGCACTTGCCCTTGCCGGCACGCGCGAACGGCACCTTGGCGAAGTGCGCCAGCGAGGCGCGCTGGGCCGGGCCGACGTTGGTGTCGACGCAGTCGTTTTTCGGCAGCCTGGCGCTCAGTTGCGCCGCCATGCCTTCGTAGCTCTTGCTGTAATTGAAGTCGGGCAGGAACAAGGTCATCAACAGCACCCACAACAGGATCAGCCCACCGGACGAGAGCACCACCGCGCGCCACAGCACGGCCGGCTGGCGCGAGATACGCCAGTGGACCAGCATGATCCATCCCACCGTTGCGCCGGCAGCGACCAGGAAGGCCAGCAGGCTGAATTCCGGTTTGTACCCGGGCAGCAGCTTGAGCACATTCTTGGCCGCTTGCGCTGGCCAGCCGGTCAGTTTGCCTAGCCAGAACAGCCAGAGCAGTCCGCCCAGCATGGTCAGTACCATCACCGAGAACCAGTCGATGGCATTGATGGCGCCGCGCTTCATGGTCGGCAGGCCGAAGGCGGCCATGATAGCCAGTGGCGCGAGCAGCTTGAGCAGGTCGCCGTTTTCCGGCAGCGGGTCGCACAGGATCAGCAGGGTCAGCGCACCGACAAAACTGAGTGGCAGCACGATGTGCAGCAGGTTGTCCTGGCGCCGCCAGGCGTAGATCGCCCAGGCCGCGAACGGCCACGCCGGCCAGAAGAACCAGATCCCCACGCGCAGGAAGGTCTTGATCGACAGTGCGCTGGGCAGGCCGACTTGCGTACAGGTCCAGGCCAGCCAGTGCGCCACCGGGTTCTGCCCGTGCGGTTCGAGCGCGATGGCGGGAACGATCCAGATGCCGGCGATGACGAGCGCCAGGCCGATCGAACAGGCCAGATTGCGCAGGGTCTGGCCGACCGGAATATGCAGGAAGCGCGTGCACAGGAACAGCGCCAGCACCAGGGTCACCGGAGTCAGCCAGCCATGCGAGAGGATCAGGGCGCCCAGCGGCAGGCCGACCAGGGTGGCATTGCGCAGCGAGGGCGCCTCGACATAGCGCACGGCGCGGTACAGGAAGGACGCGACCAGCGCGCCCTGCAGGGTGACGGCCAGGGTCTCGTGGCTGAACAGCAGCAGGCCGAGGGAGCCCAGGTAGATCAGGGCGGCGGTGTCGGCCAGGGTGCGGCCGTAGTCGTCCGGTTCGGGTTGACCGCCGAAGGCCAGGCGCAGCGGCTGGGCGTCGGCCCGGCGGCCCAGGTGAAAGGCGGTGTACCAGACCGAGATCGTGCCGAGCATGAAGATGCCGATGGTCGAGACGCGCGCGCCCATGACATCGCCCAGCAGCCAGCCGAACAGTTTGATGCCGATGGCGCCCAGCCAGAAGGCCAGCGGGGCGCTGTCGGCCACGGGCAGGCCGGCGATGTTGGGAGCGAGCCAGTCGGCCAGGGTGCCGTGCGCCATTGTCAGCATGATGCCGAAGCTGCCGGCGTCTTCTTTCCAGGGATCGCGTCCAATCAGGCCGGGGAGGATGTACATCAGGCCCAGCGCGAACAGGGCCCAGCGCGGCAGGGCGAGGGTGGCGGCGGCGGAAAGACGGACTGGTTTCATCGATAGGGGATGCGCTGGTAGTGCGGCGTGGATTCGGTAGGACGTAGTATCAACGAAAAACAACGAAAAAAAAGCAGCCGGGGGCTGCTTTTTTTGGATGTCGCGGTAAAACCCGGCGAAAACTTAGCCGTTTGCAACCGAAGTCTTGGAGCCGACGGCGCCGAACTTCTGACGGAATTTCTCGACGCGGCCAGCCGTGTCGACGATCTTGTGCTTGCCGGTGTAGAACGGGTGCGACTCAGCCGAAACCTCGATCTTCACGAGCGGGTATTCCGCGCCTTCGTGGGTGATCTTTTCACGGGTCTGGATGGTCGAACGGGTGATGAATTTGAAGTCGCACGACAGGTCGTGGAACACAACTTCGCGGTAATCTGGATGGATTTCTTTACGCATGGTCTTGCCTCGGTTAGTTTGGTAGCCAAACGGCACTTCGTCGGTCAGTCTTGCTTCGGGACCCGATTGCTGTTCACTTGCCAGGGGTTAAATACTGCAACCGGCGATTATAGGCTGATTTGTTGTTGCGCGCAATGCAAAGGGGCCGTAGGGCGGAAAAGCGGAGCGCCTTCCGCCGTGCTTCGGACGAGCCGAAACAGACCTTGCCGTCGCACGGCGGAAGGCGCCTTTCGGCTTTTCCGCCCTACCAAAGCTTTGCTTCGTTCGCTTCTGATAATAAAAAACGGACGGCTAAGCCGTCCGTTCTGTTGATGCTTTGACAGCTTTATTTGCTGATTAGCCGCCCCGGCGCATCATGTCGAAAAACTCGTTGTTGTTTTTCGTTGCCTTCATCTTGTCGAGGATGAACTCCATCGCTTCGATTTCGTCCATCGAGTACAGCAACTTGCGCAGAATCCAGATCTTCTGGAGCTGGTCGGCCTTGATCAGCAACTCTTCGCGGCGGGTGCCCGATTTGTTCAGGTTGATCGCCGGGTAGACGCGCTTCTCGGCCAGACGGCGCTCGAGGTGCACTTCCATGTTGCCGGTACCTTTGAATTCTTCGTAAATCACGTCGTCCATGCGCGAACCGGTTTCGATCAGCGCGGTGGCGATGATGGTCAGCGAGCCGCCTTCTTCGATATTCCGGGCGGCGCCGAAGAAGCGCTTCGGACGCTGCAGCGCGTTGGCGTCCACACCACCGGTCAGGACCTTGCCGGAAGCGGGGATGACGGTGTTGTAGGCACGCGCCAGGCGGGTGATCGAGTCCAGCAGGATGATCACGTCTTTCTTCATTTCGACCAGGCGCTTGGCTTTTTCCAGCACCATCTCGGCGACCTGCACGTGGCGGGTGGCCGGTTCGTCGAAGGTCGAGGCGACCACTTCGCCGCGCACCGAGCGCTGCATCTCGGTCACTTCTTCCGGACGTTCGTCGATCAGCAGCACGATCAGGGTGCAGTCGGGATGGTTGGCGGTGATCGCGTGCGCGATGTGCTGCAGGATCACCGATTTACCGGATTTTGGCGAGGCCACCAGCAGGCCGCGCTGGCCTTTGCCGATCGGGGCGATCAGGTCGATGATGCGGCCGGTGATATTTTCCTGGCCGTTCATTTCGCGCTCGAGGCGCAGCGGCTCGTTCGGGTGCAACGGGGTCAGGTTCTCGAACAGAATGCGGTGCTTGCTCGCTTCCGGAGATTCGCCATTGACCTTGTCGACCTTGACCAGCGCGAAATAGCGCTCGCCGTCTTTGGGTGTACGTACTTCGCCTTCGATCGAGTCACCCGTGTGCAGGTTGAAACGGCGGATTTGCGAAGGGGAGATATAAATGTCGTCGGTGGACGCCATGTAGCTGGCGTCGGGCGAGCGCAGGAAGCCGAAGCCGTCCGGGAGCACTTCGAGAGCGCCGTCGCCGAAAATCTGTTCGCCCGATTTCGCGCGTTTTTTCAGGATCGCGAACATCAGTTCCTGTTTGCGCAGGCGGGCTGCGTTGTCGATATCGAGGCCAATCGCCATCTCCAGTAGAGCGGAGACGTGCATTGCCTTCAGTTCAGATAAGTGCATGTTTGAGTCCCGTGACGGGAAAGTAAAGGTAGGGGAGGGAACTGCGTGGGTTGATCATGTGGGAAGGATTCAGACGAGGCTGATTCGCTTCCCGGCCCGGCTTTGACGGCAGCGCGGGCGCGCTGCGGTCGCTTTCTTTTTTATATCGTGTCGATCAGATATTGCTATCGATGAAGGAGGTCAACTGACCCTTCGCCATCGCGCCAACTTTTTGAGCGGCAGCGACGCCGTTCTTGAACAGGATCAGGGTCGGGATGCCGCGGATGCCGAACTTGGCAGGTACCGCCTGGTTGGCGTCCACGTCCATCTTGGCAATCAGGATCTTGCCGTCGTATTCCTTGGCGACTTCTTCGAGGATCGGGCCGATGGCCTTGCATGGACCGCACCACTCGGCCCAGAAGTCGACCAGTACCGGACGGTCGGACTTGAGCACGTCGGCTTCGAAGGATGCATCGCTAATGTGTTTAATATTTTCGCTCATGTTTTTCCTCAATTGAGGTAGGGGGTCAATAACGCCTGGGGAATAAGCCGACCCTTTACGGGGAACCTCTTCGGTATTGCAGCCAGCTTCCGTTTTTTTCTTGCAACACTATGGTGGAGACGGTGTGTGCAAATTCAATATGTGGAGGGTGGCAAGAGGGTGTCAGGCGGGGATTTAGACGAAATAATAACCTATTTTCCCGGCAGCGGCGTCAAATTGTACAAATTCTCGTGCAGGCCTGCCGGCGCGGCCAGCAAGGGGGCCAGGGCGGCGCCCATTTCCTCGGCACTGATGGGCTTCTTGAAGGCGCCCAGCACGTTCAGGCCGTGGGCGCGCGCCAGGCGCTCGGCCGCCTTGCGCACCCCGGCATCCATCCCCGACAGCAGCATCACGCCGCCCGTGAAGCCGGCCGCCGCTGCGGCCTGCATGAATTCGATGCCGTCCATGTCGGGCATGCCCAGGTCGCAGATCAGCAGCGAGGGCGAATCCGACGCCAGGCTGGACAGGGCGCGGCGCGCGTGCGATTCGGTGCGCACTTCCTCGATGCCCAGGTCACTGAGCATGTCGGTCAGGACGTCGAGCATGAAGGTGTCGTCGTCGAGCAGCAGGACGCGCAGCTTGTTGGGGGGCGATGCGGTGTCGTTCATTGATTTCCAGGTGTGGTGGGCACGGGTGCCCACCTTACGTATCGTTGGCGAAGGTGGTGTTCTGCATGATGTGCTCCGTGACCTTTTCCAGCAGGGGCCACAACTGGCCGACCAGGGCGGCCGCCTGGGCGCGCTCGATCTCGGGCGCAGCGGGCGGCAGCTTTTCGAGTTGCTGGCACAGGTCCGCCATGCCGAGCGCGCCGACCGTGCGCGCCGAGGACTTGATGCGGTGCCCCAGTTCGCGGATACGCTCGATATCGTTCGCAGCCAGGGATGCGTCCATCTCCGCAAAGCCGTCCTGGGTGGTCTGCAGGAATTTGAAAGCGAATTTGCGCACCTTGTCCTGGTTGTAGCTTAACAGCTTGGCCAGCACGGTCAGGTCGATCACCTGCGGGTCCCCGGCCAGGGTGCGAAAGCCGGCCTGCTGCACGACCGGCACGTCGGCCACGGCCTGGCGCAAGGGCAGCCAGCGCGCCACGGCGTCGCACAGCAGGGCAGGCTGGATCGGTTTGGTAATGAAGTCGTTCATGCCGGCCTCGATGCAGCGGTCGCGGTCTTCGCTGGTGGCGGTGGCCGTCATGGCCAGCACGCGCAAGCCCTCCAGGCGCGGGTCGAGACGGATCAGGCGCGTGGCCTGCAGGCCGTCCATGACCGGCATCTGCACGTCCATCAGCACCAGGTCGAACGGCGTCTTGGCCAGCAGGTCCAGCGCTTCCAGGCCGTTCTGCGCCAGGCACACCGCGCAGCCGGCTTCTTCCAGCATCTCGAGGGCGATCTGCTGGTTGAAGGTGTTGTCCTCGACCAGCAGAATGCGCGCGCCCTTGAGCTCCGTGCACGGCACCAGTCCGGCGCGCGCGGCGGCGGTCGGCGGCATGGTGGCGTCGGCCTCGATCTCATCGAGCTTGCCGACGCGCGCGGTGAACCAGAAGCAGCTGCCGCTGCCGGGGATGCTCTCGACGCCGACGTCGCCTCCCATCAGCTGCGCCAGCTGCTTGCAGATCGCCAGACCCAGGCCGGTGCCGCCATACTCGCGCGTGGTGGAGGTGTCGGCCTGCTGGAAGGACTGGAACAGCTTGCCCTTTTCCTCGTCGGTCATGCCGATGCCGTTGTCGCAGACCTGGAAGCGCAGCAGGCAGTCTTCGTCGCGGTCGTCGACATTGTCGATACGGATGGTGATGCGTCCGTGCTCGCTGAACTTGATGGCATTGTTGGTGTAGTTGATCAGCACCTGGCCCAGGCGCAGCGGATCGCCCTGCAAGGCTTGCGGCAGGTTCGGATCGAGTTCGAACACCAGCGCCAGGTCCTTGGTCGCGGCCTTGGGCGCGACCACCGTGGTCAGGGTCTGGATCACATGGTCCAGTGTGAATGCCACCATTTCGACCTCCAGCTTGCCGGCCTCGATCTTGGAAAAATCGAGGATGTCGTCGATGATGCCGAGCAGGTGTTCGCCGGCGAAGCGGATTTTTTCGATGTAGTCGCGCTGGCGCGGATTGAGGTCGGTCTTGAGCGCCAGGTAGGCCATGCCGATCACGCCATTCATCGGCGTGCGGATTTCATGGCTCATGTTGGCGAGGAACTGGCCCTTGGCCTGGCTGGCTTCTTCCGCCACCTTCTTGGCCAGGTCCAGCTGGCCGGTACGCTGCTGCACGCGCTCTTCCAGGTGTTCGTTCAGTTCGCGCAGCTGCTGCTCGGTGCGGATGCTGTCGGTGATGTCGACCATCATCGCGATCAGATAGGCCGGTTCGCCCTTGGCGTCGTAGACCGGCTTCTTGATGGTGCGCATGTGCAGGTCGCGTCCCAGCTTCGCGTTCGGGATCGTCTCGACATAGTCGATCATGGTGCCCGCCGCAAAGGCCTGGCGGTCGCGCGCGCGGAAGGCTTCCAGCTGCTGCGGTGCGAACTGGAAGCGTTCCTCGTCGCTGTTCAACTGGTCCAGCGTAAAGCCGAACTGCGCTTCGCAGGCCGTGTTCATCAGGGTCACGCGGCCTTGCGGGTCCTTGATGAACAGGCCGACCGGCATCATCTGGATGATCTCGTGCAGACGTTCGGCCAGGGCCTGGAGGGCCTGCTCGGCGCGCTGGCGCTCGCTGATGTCGCGCAGCGAGACGATGGTCAGCATGGCGCCGGCGGACTTCATCGGGGTCAGGTTGATCTCGGCCGGGAACTGGCTGGCGTCACTGCGCCTGGCGGTCACCACCCGGTTCGGGGCGCCGCCTTCGAGCACGCAGGGCACCAGCTGGGCCGCCGGCATGTCGATCAGCGCGAATAAAGGGTAGCCGAAACTGCTGGCCGAAATATGGTTCGCGTAGCGGATCCGGCCTTCCGTGTCGAGCACCAGCATGGCTTCGGGCGACGCTTCCAGCACCGCGCGCACGCGCGCTTCCTCGGCTTCCTTGCGGTCGCTGATGTCGGCCATGGTGCCGGTCACGCGGGTGGCGCGGCCGGCGGCATCGCGCGCCAGCACCATGCCGCGTCCCAGCACCCACTTCCAGCTGCCGTCCTTGCAGCGCATGCGAAACTCGCAACCGAGCACACCGTGCGGATTGTCGCGTCCGCGCCGCAGGCAGGCGCGCATATCGTCCTGCACATGCGGCAAGTCTTCCGGATGCACGTGCAGCAGCCAGCTCTCGAAGCTGACCTGGAATTCATCCGGCGCGTAATCGAGCAGTTCGCGGAAGCGGTCCGACAGCACCAGCTGGCCGCTCGCCTCGGTCCACTCCCACATCCCCTCGCCCGAACTTTCCAGCGCAAAGCCCCACAGGTTCTCGATGCTGGTGAGCTGCTCCTGTGTGGTGCGCAGCGCCTCGCGTTCCTCGCGCAGCGATGTAGTCAGGCGCGCGAAACGCAGCGCCACGGCGGCGGCCACCAGCAGCAGGGTCACCGCCGCGGTCAGCGACAGATACATCATGCGCAGGTCCAGGCCGGGCGCCTGGTACAGGAAACCATCGAGCGCATAGCCGGCCGGCAGCAGGCCCAGTTCCGCATAGCTGGCGGCGATGGCGCGCCAGCGTTCCGGGTTGCTGTAGCCGGCTTCCACCACGCCCAGTTCCATCAGCGGCGCGATGTGGCTCGCTTCATAGAGAAGGTGCTCGCGGCCGAGGCGGTGCGGATAGCGGGCCCGGATCAGGTCCACGATTTCAGCCTGGTGCTCCATTGCGTACTTCCAGCCGCGCAGGGTCGCGGCCCGCATGGCGGCCGCGCGCGCCGGATGCTCGCGCAATTCGGTCTCCGTCGTAAACAGGACGTCGCCGTAGAAATCGATGCCCGCCGAACGGGGCGAGAGCATGTCGAAGCCGAACTGGCGGCGCTCCAGCAAATACGGCATGTCGGTGCTGTAGGCGGACATCGCCGCCACGCGGCCGTCCACCAGGTCGTCCAGGTCAAAGCTGTGGCGTGCCTGCACCAGGTTCGACAAGGGCGCACCGGTTTTCTTCAGGAAGACTTGCAGCTCCACGTTGGTGGGCGTGAACATGATGGTGCCGCTATTTGGAATATCGGGATTGCCCGCCGCGTCGGTGCGCACCAGCAGGACCGAGGCCGAATGCTGGAAGATCGAGGCCAGCACCACGACCGGCTTGCCACGGGCGCGCTCGATCAGCAGGTTGGAATTACCCACGCCGTACTGGGCCGCGCCGGACAGCACCGCGTCGACGTTATCGCTGCCGCGCACATGCTCGCGCAGGCTCACTTCCAGGCCGGCCTCGCGGTAATAGCCTTTTTCCTGGGCGGCGTAATAGCCGGCGAACTGGAACTGGTGCTCCCACTTGAGCTGCACCGTGACCTTTTCCAGCGCCAGCGCCTGGCCCGTACCAATCGTGGCCAGGGCCAGCACGCACAGGCGCAGCCGCCAGCTGCGTGCGGCGGGCGCTCGCGGCGCCGCTGTGCTCGCCCACGCGTGTGCGGGGCGGGAGGGCGGGTTAGATAAGCGGCTGAAAAAGCGGCTGAGGAAAGGGATCTGCACGGCGGCGGCCATCTGGTCGAAAATTATGCTGGCCTCATAGTAGCGATTTTTTATGCGCTAATGAAATTACCGTCGGATATCTTTTTGTACAGATTGAAATATTATTACATTTACTGGCAGGGTGTGGAATTTAATTTCACCCAACGCTGCCGGTGAACTGATACAACTGCCCCGGATGCCACATCGTCACCACCGACGCCACCTGGCCGAGGGCGCGCGTGCGGCGCTTGAGCACCAGACAGCTCTGGCGCGGCTCGATCGCCAGCATGTCGGCGATATCGCGCGGAGCGGACAAGGCTTCGATGCTGTAGGTGGCGTTCTGCAAGGGTGCGGCCTTCATCAGATACTCGTTGGGCGTCAGGGCCGCGAAGTCCTGCGCCAGGTAGTCGGGCGCACAGGCCGGATTGACCCAGCGGTCCTCGACCTGGATCGGTACCTCGTTCTCGAAGTGGACGATCACGGAGTGGAACAGCTGCTGGCCGGTCTTCAGATCGAACTGCAGCGCCAGAACCTCGGACGCCCTGACCTTGTCGAGCAGGCGCAGCGTGCTGCGATGACGGTGGCCGCGCGCACGGATCTCGTCGGCGATGCTGCGGATCTCCAGCAAGGTGGCCTGGTATTTTTGCGGCGCGACGAAGGTGCCGGAACCCTGGCGCCGCGTCAGCACCTGCTCCGCGGTCAGCTCGCGCACCGCGCGGTTGACCGTCATGCGCGAGACGCCGAACTGGCGCACCAGGGCTTGTTCGGACGGCACCACATCGCCTTCCTTCCAGCGCCCGGCCGCGATTTCGCCCATCAGATAATCCTTGATGCGCTGGAAAATAGGCGTGCTGTCTTGCGCATTCTGCTGTTCCAAACTACTCTCCGAAAGCCGGTCCCCGATAGCCGTCATTCTATCAGTCTGCCGGATTTGGGATCGCCGGCTGGTAAAAATCCCGGGGGACGACGCGAATTCAAAAGCAAGACCCGGGAAGCGGCGCGGCGCCTCGCGGCCTACGATACGGCTCTGGAATCTTTACGAGGACAAGGCCATGAAAGCGGAAATGAACACAGCAAGCTACGACAGCGACGACGAGCGCTGGGAAGCGCTACAGCGGCGCGACAAGGACGCCGACGGCGTCTTCTGGTACTCCGTGCGCAGCACTGGCGTGTACTGCCGGCCCTCGTGCGCCGCGCGGCCCGCGCTGCGCCGCAACGTCGCCTTCCACACCAGCTGCGCGGCCGCCGAAGAGGCAGGGTTTCGCCCCTGCCTGCGCTGCAAACCGGACCAGCCGCCGCTGGCCGAACGCCATGCCCTCGTCGTCGCGCGCGCCTGCGCCCTGATCGACGCCAGCGAAGGCGAGCCCAATCTCGACAGCCTGGCCGAAGCCTGCGGCATGAGCCGCTTCCACTTTCACCGCATCTTCAAGAGCCATACCGGCATCACCCCCAAAGCCTATGCCGCGGCCCAGCGCGCGGCAAGAGTCAAGCAAGGGCTGACGCAGGCGGCCAGCGTGACCGAAGCGATCTACGCGGCCGGCTTCAATTCCAGCGGGCGTTTCTATGCCGACGCCGCCGCCAGACTCGGCATGAGCCCCAAGCGCTTTCGCGACGGCGGCAGCGGCGCCGTGATCCGCTTCGCCATCGGCGCCTGCTCGCTGGGCGCGATCCTGGTCGCCGCTACCGACAAAGGCATTTGCTGCATCCTGATGGGGGACGACCCGGATGCGCTCGCGCGCGACCTGCAGGACCGCTTCCCCAAGGCCGAACTGCGCGGGGCCGAAGCGGATTTCGAAGCCACGGTCGCCAAAGTCATCGGCCTCGTTGAAGCACCGCGCATCGGGCTTGACCTGCCACTGGATGTGCGCGGCACAGCATTCCAGCAGCGCGTGTGGGAAGCGCTGCGCCAGATCCCGTCCGGCGAGACCGTCAGCTACGCCGAGCTGGCCGAACGGATCGGACTGCCCTCGGGCGCGCGCGCCATTGCCGGTGCCTGCGCCGCGAATCCGGTGGCGGTCGCGATACCCTGCCACCGGGTGGTGCGCAACGACGGCAGTATCTCGGGCTACCGCTGGGGCGTGGAACGCAAGCGCGCGCTGCTCGATCGCGAGAGCGGTCAATGAACATCGATTGGGAGCAGGTGGCGGCGGACCTGGACGCGCATGGCTGCGCGGTGGTGCGGGGACTGCTGGCGCCGGCGGATTGCGTGGCCTACGCGGCGGCGTACGGGGAGGAAGCGCGCTATCGCAGTCGGGTGGTGATGGAACGGCACGGGTTCGGGCGCGGGGAGTACAAGTATTTCAGCTATCCCTTGCCGGGGCAGCTTGGTGCGATGCGCGCGGCCTTGTATCCACCGCTGGCTGCCATTGCCAACCGCTGGCATGCGGCGCTGGGCATCGAGACGCGCTTTCCGCTGGCGCACGCGGACTTCATCGCGCGCTGCCACGCCGACGGGCAGGTCCGGCCCACGCCGCTGATCCTCAAGTATGGGCCGGGCGACTACAACTGCCTGCACCAGGATCTGTATGGTGAGCACGTCTTTCCGCTGCAGGCGGCGGTGCTGTTGTCACGGCCGGGCGAGGATTTCGAGGGTGGTGAGTTTGTGCTGACCGAGCAACGGCCGCGCATGCAGTCGCGGGTGGAAGTGGTGAGCTTGGGGCAGGGCGATGCTGTGATTTTTCCCGTGAATATCAGACCTGTTAATGGCACGCGTGGCGTTTACCGGGTCGCCATGCGGCACGGTGTCAGCCGGCTCAAGCATGGGTTGCGCTTTACGCTCGGTGTGATTTTTCATGATGCGCAGTGATTGGCCGCCGTACCTCATGACCTTCGTAGACCCCGTCTGAAATAACCACCATCTGATCCAGTTGTGGGGGAGCGAAAGCCGCGCCGACCGTTTGACAAATTTGATGCTGGTTACGCCAGTACGAAACAGCCGTACTCACGCCGAACGTAAAATCCCTCGCTTCGAGGTTGTGCTCCCAGAACACAAGCCTATTACTGTCATCTAGCTCCGCTTTGGTCAGCCAGTATTCGACCTAACGGTTTCGCCAAGCCGGATTGGATTGTCTGCCGCCGCGTAGTTCCCTACGAACTGAACAAAATCGCGGCATTTCGTCATCAGCAAGGAACTGGCAACTGTCGCGCATATTTCGTAGCCGAGTTGATGCAGCAGCCCTGCGGTCTGGCACGTCAAGCCCTTACTGATCACCGAAATCGCGGTACTCAATCACACCTCCACATTAGAAAGCCATCCCAGTTCATCCTGAGATATTGGCGCCAGCTGGATGAATTCAATTACGAGCTTTTAATGATGCTGACTCATTTAGCAATAAGCCGTCCAGTTAAAAGGGAGGACCGCAGTTCCTCACTTTGCATTTGAAAAATCTCGCGGTCAGACAGCCCCGCAACGTCCGCCGAATTCAAGATTTTGGTGATGCTCCCAAGTGTTCCGAGGGCGGTCAGCGATGCGGTTTCACTGCTCCGATCGATCACATATCCATGTTTTAAAAGCGTGCTTGCTCTACTTAGGATGGTCCTTGCCCTTACGTTACGTTCAGCCTCTAACGCGGCGTTAAGGATGGGGAGGAACTGTACTTTAGCGTTACGCTCAATCCAGTCTGCGGCGGCAATTCTTACCTTCGACGATGTTGGGTCCGAGATGAGTACGCCCACTACCGTTGCGACAAACTCGTCATCGACATGTGGCGATAGTGCATAGATAGCACGTAGACGGCTCGTCGTATTCGGGGACATAACGAGCTCGTCGATGATCAAGCGCGCATCAACGTAAAGTTCGGTCAAAGCGGCAATAATGGGTGCTACCCATGTCATCAACCTTCCATCCGCTTGACTCGCTACGATGGCGATTCTGGAAAATAGCGCCGTATCCGGATCGCCGCCATGTTGAATTAAACCCAAGGCAGCGCACAATGCTTCTTCCGCGTCAACGATGTCAGACTTGAAGCTGGTGACAAAGCGCTTGATATCTGAAGTGCGTATGCCTTTTGCGATTTCTATAGTCATATGCCAAACTCCGTTGGGGAAGGATCGACGCTTTGGACGACCTTCTCACGAGTTAGTGCAGCTGCCATTTCGCAAACCTCAGATGACAGACCTGACCCCGTGCTCGCAGACGTCGCAGCGTGCCCCGGTCGAAATCCAGAAAGTTCGTCAATGTCCGAATGGCAGACCGACACCGTGTCCTAGATTGCCAGGCTCACCCATTTTTCTCGCTCCACTCGATGCTCTTTTTCCGCACATGATTGGCTGCTTGCAAGCTCTATATTCATATCCAACACTCCGGCAGGCAACAATCGACGCGTTGGGTGAACCGTCTCTTTAGAAGAAAATAACCTATTCTAGAGTCCGTGTAGTCATGCGGAAACCCGCAGCCTTAACGATTTCAATAGCTGTGGCTAAAAAATCGCCCGCTACCGGGTCAATCTCGTGCATGAACACGACGTCAATCACAACTGGTCTCCCCTTGGCAATGGGATAAGAGGCGAGTATCTCACCGCTCTCGATGAAGGCCAGGTAGCTATTGATTTTTTCTTGCAGCAATAACAAATGCGTCTCTTTATCTGCCCAGTCAAGATGGTCAGAAATTGTCATGACGACGTCCTGCGTTTTTGGATCGACGCTGATGAGATCCACTTTATTTGTTTGCTCTACGGTCATGTGACCCCCTACGGTCGTACAACATCAACTACTTGCGGCGGGATTATCGTCCCACCAGGAAAGCCAGGCTTACCGGCACCGACAATGACACCACCTGACTGCATAATCTCCGGATGTGCGATTTTTTGGTTAGCTGTAAGAGGTGCTGTTGACGATGCCTTGCATTCAGTACACTTAACAGCCCCTGCCGCATCGCGCGCAACGATATCCATCCGAGTTTTACCGCCGCTTGCAGTTTTGATAGTTATCTCCGTTGCAGTGTCAACATTTTTCGCAGCAACATTCGCAGCAACTTTGCTCTGGAAAGCAGCGCCGACTTTTGCATTGTTCGCCAATGTCGACGCAGCACGAGTCGCTGCAATTCCAGCCGCTGCGCCACCGGGCAAGAGAGGCACTGCTGTCGCAAATGAGTCATAACCAATTCCAGCTACGTCAAATGCGGCGCCAACATAGTTTCCGATGATAATGTTGCGCGTGAGACTTGCAACACCCCATGCGACATTCGCGGCATCCCAAGGGGTCTCGACAATTCGTCCATCGGGATCGATGTATTTATACGGATTGTTGATAGCGTAAACGTATCGATTGAAGCTGTCGCCCGTATTAGCATCGATCACCACCGGATCAATGCTCAAAAACCGCCCCGCCACAGGATCATAATACCGCTGCTGCATATACACCAATCCGCTGCGGGCATCGTTTACATGTCCGGTGAAGCCGATGGTCGGCGTGACGCCGCTTGCCGTCGCGCCATACGGTTCATAACTGGTGCGGCTCACCAGATTGCCAGCGGCGTCGCTGCGTGCCACGGGGCTGCCCAAAGCGTCAGTGTGAATATAGGTGACCCGGTCGCCGCCAGCGGGCGTGGCGCCACCTTGCGCGCACGCGCCTGAGCCGCAAGCAGCGCCGGTGAAGAACGCCGCGACCAGCGCGAACGGTTTGAATAGTTTCCATGCGTTCATCGCGCCACCTCGGCAATCTGATGGTTGTGCAGATAGATGTATTCCGTGTGCGCGGGAGGATTCGGGCCGCCGCTGCGTTTTGTGTAGAGAAGCTGGCCGGCCGGGCTGTAAAGTGTCAGGGTGACGGTACCGTCCACATTGGTGGTGCGTGTCCGATGACCGAAGCCATCGTAAAGGTAGCTCTCCAGTCCGCTGATGAATGCGAGCCTGTTGCCCTGATCGAAAGTGAGCACCTGATTGCCACGCCGGTTTGCGTTGCCGCGTGCGTCATGGCGATAGCCCAGATTCATGCTTGCCACGTTACTGGTCAAGGTCTCCAGCAAGTTTCTGTTGTTGTACTGGTAGTTGCTATTGCGGGGGCCGACGACGCTGCTGGTCATGTTGTCGAGCGCGTCATAGCTGTAGCGCGCGCTTCCCCAGATGCCCGGCGCCCATACCGTGCTCAGACGGTCCAGCGCGTCGTAGGTCATGCCGCGCGTGCCGGTGTTATCGAGCTCATCGGTGATTGACTGCACATTCGCGTTCTCATCGTAGCGGTAGCGGTCCTGGATAATGCCGGCGTCGTAGGCCAGCGCAGGCAGCTGGCGTTCGTTCTGCTCCATGCTGTGCACGCGTCCGTTGCCGTAAGTGAAGTGCTTGATGGCCCCGCCCGGATGGTAAGAAATATCGTTCGCGAAACTGCTTGCTTTGCGCGGCCGACCCAAGCCGTCTGGTGCATAAGCGACGCCCTTGATGTCCAGCGGATTGCCTTCGAACGGGTAGTACTGTTCGCTGACGAAGCCATTCGCGTCGTATTCGGTGCGCAAGGTGTAGGTTTGTTTTGTCGAGCGCGAGCACCTGGATGGTGGGAAGGCGGCGATTGTTGTAGTTCATTGTCCAGTTCGCGCCACCTGAATCCACGGTATGCGGTTTGCCATCGGGCCAGTAACTACGCCCGATGGCCGGCGCACCGTCGCCAAAACGGGTCAGAGTGAGGCGGTTGCGGCTGTCGTAGCTGTTGCTGATCCTGGCGCTGGCGGCAACGTTGGCGCGGTCGCACACAAGCGCATTGAGCGCAGTACCAGGTGCGCGCCATGCGATGTTGTCCGCTGCATCGTAGTCGAGCAGGGTGGCGCCGGTTTCCGGCTCCACTGTCTTGCACAGCCGTTCATTGGGGTCGTACACATAGTTGCGCGTGGCGCTCGCGCCGGGGCCACGCTTGCTGACCGACAGCGGTTTACCGAAGACGTCGCGCGCGATGTCGACGCGTACTCCCAGTGGCTGCTCGGACTGGAGCAGCGCCTCGTCGCTCGGCTGGTCGAATACCTGGTAGCGGCTGACGCTGCTGTGGCCTCGCGCATCGATGTCGGTCGTGCTGAAGCCGTCGCCATACACCTTGTTCGAGAAGAGTGCGCCGAGTTCGCTGTTCCATGCCGTCAGAGTAGTACGGCCGAGCGCGTCGTAACTGGTGTACACACCCGGTCCAAGCTGGCTGTAATCGCGCTGCGGATACGATGCATAGCTGGGGTATCCGGCCAGGTCGTAGCGGTGGTGCCGTACTTCCATGCTTGCCGCTGGATCGGCGGCGTCATAGGTCTCGGTGTACACAGGCCGCCACAGGGCGTCGAAATAGTTGCTCGTGCGGCCGTTGCCGGTCGTGATGTCCTGGCGCCAGTGTCCCGCCGGCAGGCCGTGATGCTCGTTCCACGATTGGGCAAACGAGATCGTGGTGTCATTCCAGCCCGTGCCGTCCTGTGGGTAGTGCACACCGGTGAAGCGTCCCATCGCGTCATAGTCAAAGCGGGTAAGCGCGCCGATGGCGTCGGTAAAGGTGACGATGCGCCCGAACTCGTTCACTGCCGCGTGCTCAACCGCGCCGTCGGCATACACGATCCTGGTGGGCACGCCCCGATAATAGTCGAGATAGCTGGTGGTTTGCTTGCGTCCATCGCTGCTGCTGGCCAGCATACCGTCCGGATGGTAGGTCAGGGTGGATTGCAGAAGACCGAAGCGGCTGCTGGTAAGCAGGCTTCCAGTGCGCGCATCATAGCTGTGCTGTTCCATGACCTTGCCGGTGGCGGCTTCGGTAACGCTTTCCACCTGGCCGAGCATCCAGGTTTGCAGCCGGTCGGCATACCTGGTCACTTCGGTCCGGCTTGCGCCCAGGCTGCTGGAGCGCACGATGCGGGTAGGGCGCGCAAAGCGGTCGAAATCGCCGCTGGACGGGACTTGCCAGCTGAAAGTGACCCCCTGGTGGGCGATGCGCGTCTGATCAACAGGCAGCAGGTGCGTGGTCGTCCAGTTGTCGCCGCGGTCCTGGTCACTGGTGCCGACCGGCTCCTTGAACGAGCGGTCGTAGCGCGTCACGGTGGAGCGCAGGGCCGCACCATTGCGCCAGTCTATATCGACCTGCTTCATCAAGCCTTCGTCGACGCGGAAAGTGCTGCCGAAGACGTAGCGGGTCACCTCGCCTTTGGGATTGGTCGCCAGTACGATGCTCGGCGCGATACAGGCACTGCAGTCGCTCCAGCCGGACGCGAGCGTGCCGTCGTAGTTGATGCGCCATATTAAGGGCTCAAGCCCGGGGCCCCAGATGGCTTTTTCGGTCAGTGAATAGCTGTCGATAAACGCGGGGAAATACGGCGCGCCATAGGTGGAGCCATTGTTGTAGCAGGCGAGCGGGACGCCGTTGCGGCCGTGGCTGGTCGCTTGCATGGTGAACTTGCCGACGGCGCCGGAAGGATGCACCATGACACCGACGCCCGTGCGCCCGTCCAACCCCGCCGGCGCCTCGTCGCAGCGCGACGGTGGGGTGTCGGCGTCGGGCTGGTAACGCAATTCCATCTGGACCAGGCCCTCAAGTCCCTGCTGGCCGTGATGGTCGGCGCCGCCGTCAAGGCCGCCCAGCTGCCAGGACGACTGGTCCGGCAGGACTACTCTGGTCAGCATCGTGCGGCCGCTGGCGACCTGGCCATATTCATAGCGCCAGATGCGAGTGCCGTCGCTCACTGCCGCAATGTGGGGAAGTTCGGCATGGTATTCCATCCGCAGCGCGCGCCCGTCGCTCGCCTCAATGCTGAGCAACTTGCCCTTGTCGGAGGAATCATAGGTATAGCGCACCGTATTGCCGAAGCGGTCAGTGACGAGTGTCGGCATGATCCAGACTGTGACGCGCGGCATGCCGTAGTTGGCGGTTCCACCGGTGCCGTTCTGGCTGCCGGGTGTGACAAGTGCGGCAAGTTCGGGATTTGGCTGTGCCTCGGAAGGTTTGCTGAGGGTGCCGGCGGCGCGTACGACCAGCCAGTCGAAGCGATACTGCGTACCGTCCGGCGAGATGGCGAGAAAACCTTCTCCGGTTTCCTGACTCGGGGTGGCGGGGATGGCGCTCGCCAGGGCCGGCAGGCAACGGATCGCCCAATGATTCTTGGTCACTAACGGAGTGGCGAGCCCATCGCTGGGCACATTCGTATTGCTTGCGCTGCGCTTGAGCATTTCCTGCTCGCCCGCGCCGGGCACATACAGGTAGTTGCCGTGCCAGTATTCAAAGGAGCGGAACGTGGTCTGGCCATTGCCGACATCCGGCGGTTGGCCAAAGTTGCTGCAGCGCTGAGGCCGCCAGCCAAATTCTTTGGAGAAGGTGCCGTGGATGTGCGGAATCTCGATGTCCCATTCTCGAAACATGCCGTCCGCTAAATGCTTGTCACCGACGGCTAAACGCCGCCCGACGCTGACTGGCAGCGCGCTGTTGCCTGTCAGGCTGACGTCTTGCTGAACGAATTCAAGTGCGCCGTTGTAGTAGTTGATGCGGTCGCCAAACAGATCGGTGCCAAGTTTGCCAACGGCGGTCGGCGCCTTGATCAATTTGTACTGCTCGGAAATTGGCGTGGAGTCGGCGGCGAAGAGTTGTGCCGTAGAGCACAGCAGAGGGAAGGCGAGTGCGATCGTGTGTAGGGATTTCGTTAATGTCGTCATGTCACGATTCCGGTTGGTTGCCACGTATTGATGAGCTAAAAGCCACCGGGATGGTACGGGCATTGCGCTGCCGTGCCCCTGTCATCCGCCGCTTCATTGAGCGGCTTCAAATGACCAGCTTCCAGGAAAAATCTCGAGGAACTTTTCTCGGCCCGCCTTGCGCGCTACACTCTGCTTTTCCCTCACCCCCCGGAGAAGTCGATGCGCCTGCCCGCCCTGCAATGTTCCCTCTTTGTATTGACATCCCTCGGCGCACTCGCCGGCGCGCATGCCGATACCGTCATCGATAACGCCAACGGCTACACCCTCAATGCGAAAAATGAGCTGGTTCGTTTTGCCTCGATGGCCTTCGACGACAAGGGACGCATCATCGCGGTCGGTTCGGCCGCCCAGGTCAAGGCGAAGTCGCCCAAGGCGAGCCACGTGGACATGCAGGGCAAGACCGTCATTCCCGGCCTGATCGACGCCCACGGCCACGTGTTCGGCCTGGGCGAACAACTCACGCAGCTCGATCTGGCCGGCAGCGCGACCCTGGCCGATGCGCTCAAGGCGGCCACCGATTACGCGCGCGCCAATCCGACCCAGGCCTGGTTGCGCGGGCGCGGCTGGAACCAGGAGATCTGGAAGCTGGGCCGCTTCCCGACCGCCGCGGAACTCGATGGCGCTGTCGCCGACCGTCCGATCTGGCTCGAACGCGTTGATGGCCACGCCGGCTGGGCCAATTCGAAAACCCTGCAACTGGCCGGCATCACGAAGGACACTCCCGATCCGGCCGGCGGCAAGATCATGCGCGACGCAGCCGGCAGCGCCACCGGTGTGCTGGTCGACGCCGCCATGGAACTGGTGAACAAGGTGCTGCCGAAGCAGACCGAGGCCGAGGCGCGCATCGTGCTGGACCGCTCCCTGCAGGAGATCGCGAAGATGGGCCTGACCAGCGTGCACGATGCGGGCACCGGCTGGGGCCAGGACTGGCTGTACCGCGACTACGCGGACCACAACAAGCTCACGGCGCGCGTGTACGCGATGATCGGCGACACCGGCGAGGATTTCGACAAGCTCTCGGCCAAGGGTCCGCTCAAGACCTACGCCAACGATGTCTACGCGCTGCGGGCGGTCAAGTTGTATTCGGACGGCGCGCTGGGCAGCCGCGGTGCTGCCCTGCTGGCGCCGTACAGCGACGAGCCCAAGTCGCACGGCTTGCTGTTCCGTAAAAACGCGGACATCTACGCGATGATGGAAAAGGCGATGAAGAAGGGATATCAGGTCAACGTGCATGCGATCGGCGACGCCGGCAACCGCCAGATCCTGGACGGCTACCAGAAGCTGGTGAAGCAAACCGGCAGCGCGGGACTGCGCCACCGCATGGAGCACGCACAGGTCATCGCCCTGTCCGACATCGGGCGCTTCAAGTCGATCGGGATCGTGCCGTCGATGCAGCCGACCCATGCCACATCCGACATGAACATGGCCGAACAGCGCGTCGGCCCGGAGCGCATCAAGGGTGCCTACGCCTGGCGCACTTTTCTGAAGCAGGGGTCGCGCATCGCCTGCGGCTCCGATTTTCCGGTGGAGTCGCCTAACCCCTTTTACGGCATCCACGCCGCCGTCACGCGCCAGGATGCGGCCGGCCAGCCCGCCGCCGGCTGGTATGCCAACGAGGCGATGACGCTCAAGGAAGCCTTCCGCTGCTTCACGCTTGACGCGGCGTACGCCGCGCATCAGGAAAAGACGCTAGGCTCTCTGGAAGCGGGCAAGTGGGCCGACTTCATCGTGATCGACCAGGACCTGTTCACTGTGCCGGCCAGGGATATCCGCAAGACCGCGGTGCTCCAGACCTGGGTGGGAGGCCGCCAGGTATTCGGCGCAAAATAGGTCTTTGCTGAGAGAGGGATGCATAAATGATTTGACTTGGTTGTATAGACAACTTAGACTTTGATGATGCACATGGGTGCGGCGCGCGTTTGCGCCTGCCGGAACAGAAGGCGCGCCCGTCCCTCAATCTCTTCAAGGAGCTGCCATGACCACCGATTCGACCAGACTGGATGACGACCCGCGCTTCGACGCCACGCGCGAGATCCGCGCCCCGCGCGGCACGGAACTGGCCTGCAAAAGCTGGCTGACCGAAGCGGCTTACCGCATGATCCAGAATAATCTGGACGCGGAAGTGGCGGAAAATCCCAAGCACCTGGTGGTCTACGGCGGCATCGGCCGCGCGGCCCGCAACTGGGCCTGCTACGACCAGATCCTCGCCTCACTGCGCGAACTGGAAGACGACCAGACCCTCCTGATCCAGTCCGGCAAACCGGTGGGCGTGTTTCAGACTCACGCCGACGCGCCGCGCGTACTCATTGCGAACTCCAACCTGGTGCCCAAGTGGGCCAACTGGGAACACTTCAACGAACTCGATCGCAAGGGCCTGTTCATGTACGGCCAGATGACCGCCGGCAGCTGGATCTACATCGGCACCCAGGGCATCGTACAGGGCACCTACGAGACCTTCGCCGAGGCCGGACGCCAGCATTTCGGCGGCGACTGGGGCGGACGCTGGATCCTGACCGCGGGCTTGGGCGGCATGGGCGGCGCGCAGCCGCTGGCGGCCAGCTTCGCCGGCGCGGTCTCGCTCAATATCGAGTGCCAGCAAAGCAGCATCGACTTTCGCCTGCGCACGCGCTACCTGGACAAGCAGGCCAGGGACATCGACGACGCCATCGCCCTGATCCGCGAACATACCGGCAAGCGCGAGGCGGTCTCCATCGGACTGCTTGGCAATGCGGCCGAGGTGCTGCCGGAACTGGTCAAGCGCGCCAGGGCCGGCGGCCTGGTGCCGGACCTGGTCACGGACCAGACCTCCGCTCATGACCTGATCAACGGCTACCTGCCGATCGGCTGGAGCGTGGAGGAGTGGAGGCGCGCGCAGAACGACCCGTCCCAGCACGCGCGCCTGACCGAAGCGGCCGCCGCATCGTGCGCGGTGCATGTGCAGGCCATCCTGGATTTCCACGCCATGGGCGTGAAGGCGGTCGACTACGGTAACAATATCCGCCAGGTCGCCGAGGACCATGGCGTGGCCGACGCCTTTGCGTTTCCGGGCTTTGTGCCTGCGTATATCCGGCCCCAGTTCTGCGAAGGGCGTGGTCCGTTCCGCTGGGTGGCGCTGTCGGGCGATCCGGAAGATATCTACAAGACCGATGCCAAGATCAAGGAGCTGTTCCCGGAGCAGAAGCAGGTACACCACTGGCTGGACATGGCGCGCGAGCGTATCGCCTTCCAGGGTTTGCCGGCGCGGATCTGCTGGCTGGGACTGGGCGAGCGCCACATCGCCGGCCTGGCCTTCAACGAGATGGTGCGCACGGGCGAGCTGAGGGCGCCGATCGTCATCGGGCGCGACCACCTCGACACTGGCTCGGTCGCCAGCCCCAACCGCGAGACGGAAGCGATGCGCGACGGGACCGATGCGGTATCGGACTGGCCGCTGCTCAATGCCCTGCTTAACACCGCCGGCGGCGCGACCTGGGTCTCGCTGCACCATGGCGGCGGGGTGGGCATGGGCTACTCGCAGCATTCCGGCGTGGTAATCGTGGCCGATGGCAGCGAAGCGGCGGCCAAACGGCTGGCGCGGGTGCTGGTCAACGACAGCGGTTCGGGTGTGATGCGCCATGCCGATGCCGGCTACGAGAGCGCCATCGCCAGCGCCAGGCGCAATGGCCTTAACCTCCCCATGATCAAATAAAGAATACCCATGACGAAGAACACCAACAATGGCTGGACCCTGAAACCTGGCGCGATGACCCTGGCCAACCTGCGCGCCGTGTGGGCGGCACCTGGCCCGCTCACCCTGTCCGCGGATGCTTACCCCGTCATCAAGGCCTCCGCTGCGGCGGTCGATGGGATCGTCGCCAGGGGCGATGCCGCCTACGGCATCAATACCGGGTTCGGCATCCTGGCCAAGACCCGCATCCCCGACGAAAAGCTGGAGGAACTGCAGCGCAACCTGATCCTGTCGCATTCGGTCGGCACCGGTGCGCTGCTGTCGGACGCGGTGGTACGTCTTATTATGCTGATGAAGATCGGCAGCCTGGCGCGCGGCTTTTCCGGCGTGCGCCCCCTCATCATCGACACCCTGATCGCGCTGTACAACGCCGGCGTGATGCCGGCCATTCCCGCCAAGGGCTCGGTCGGCGCGTCCGGCGACCTGGCGCCGCTGGCCCACATGACCCTCGCAATGCTGGGTGTGGGCCAGGTGCGCTACAACGGTGAACTGGTGGAAGCGGCCGATGCGCTCAAGGCGGCCGGCATCAAGCCGGTGGTCCTGGCGGCCAAGGAAGGCCTGGCCCTGATCAACGGCACCCAGGTCTCGACCGCGCTGGCGCTGCATGGCCTGTTCATGACCGAGCGCCTGCTGGAAGCGGCCATGGTGGCCGGTTCGCTTTCGCTTGACGCGGCCAAAGGCAGCGATGCTCCGTTCGACGCGCGCGTGCACGAAGTGCGCGGCCAGCCGGGCCAGATCGCGGCGGCCGCCATCTATCGCCAGCTGGTCACGGGCAGCGCGATCCGCGCCTCGCACCTGACGGGCGACGAGCGCGTGCAGGATCCTTACAGCCTGCGCTGCCAGCCGCAAGTCATGGGCGCCATCATGGACCTGATCGCCAACGTCTCGCGCACCTTGCTGATCGAGGCCAACGCGGTCACCGACAATCCGCTGATCTTCCCGGGAGCGTCAGCCGGCAGCGGCGAGATCATCTCGGGCGGGAACTTCCATGCCGAGCCGGTCGCTTTCGCGGCTGACACGCTGGCGCTGGCGATCGCCGAAATCGGCGGCCTGGCCGAGCGCCGCATCGCGCTGCTGATCGATGCCACCCTGTCCGGCCTGCCGCCTTTCCTGGTGCGCGAGCCGGGTGTCAATTCCGGCTTCATGATTGCGCACGTGACGGCAGCCGCGCTGGCATCCGAAAACAAGTCGCTGGCCCATCCGGCCAGCGTGGACAGCCTGCCGACATCGGCCAACCAGGAGGACCATGTGAGCATGGCCACCTTCGCGGCGCGCCGCCTGGACGATATGGCGCACAATACAGCTGTCATCGTCGGCATCGAGCTGCTGGCCGCGGCCCAGGGGATCGATTTTCATCGTCCGCTCAAGTCGTCGCCGCACCTGGAGCATGTGCACCAGCAGCTGCGCCAGAAGGTACCGTTCTTCGACGCCGACCGCTTCTTCGCGCCCGATATCGAAGCGGCCCGCAAGATGGTGCTGGACGGCGAGTTGAGCGCCTCGTGCAAGCCGCTGTTTGCGGCGCTGTACGCGTAACGAGATTGCAGGTCACCTGGTACAAGAGAGGCAGCGCAGATGGACTTCGATTTCAAGGCCGGACGTTTACCCTTGCTGGTGTCGATGCCCCACGTGGGCACGGATATTCCCGACGATATTGCGGCCGCCATGGCGCCCTGCGCCCTGACCCGGGCCGACACCGACTGGCACTTGAGGCAGTTATACGGCTATCTGGAGGAGATGGGCGCGTCCATGCTCTCGGCGCGCTGGTCGCGCTACGTGATCGATCTGAATCGCCCGCCGGAAGACACCAATCTGTATCCCGGGCTGGACACCACCGGCCTGTGCCCGGTCGATACGTTTGGACGCGCCGCCTTGTACCAGGAAGGCCGCGCCCCGGACGAGGCGGAAGTCCAGCGCCGCCTGGCGCGCTACTGGCGGCCCTACCATACGCAGCTGCGCGCGGAGCTGGACCGCATGCTGGCGCTGCACGGCAGGGTGGTGCTGTGGGATGCGCATTCAATCGCGTCGGTCGTGCCGCGCTTTTTCGAAGGGCGCCTGCCCGACCTGAACTTCGGCACGGCACAGGGTACCTCCTGCGATCCGGGGCTGGAAGAAGCTGTCGTGGGCGTGGCGCGTGCCCAGGACCAGTTTTCGGTGGCAGTCAATGGCCGCTTCAAGGGCGGCTACATCACGCGTCATTATGGTCAGCCGGCTAGCGGCGTGAACGCGATCCAGCTGGAGATGTGCCAGTGCCTGTACATGGATGAAACCGAGCCGTTCGGGTATCGCCAGGACCGCGCAGCCTGGGTGCAGCCGCTGCTGCGCCAGCTGACCGGTGCGGCGCTGGACTGGGTGGTCGCATGAACGACGCGCGCTCCCTGTTTGCGCACTACGCGCTGCTGCCGGAAGGCTGGCAACGCGCTGTGCGCATCGAATGGGATGCGGATGGAAATCTGTTGTCGGTTACGCCGGACGTACAGGCCGCACCGGGTGAAACCCGGGCGCAATACGTCCTGCCCGGGATGGTCAACCTGCATTCGCACGCCTTCCAGCGCGCACTGGGTGGCCTGACCGAGATCGCAGGCGATGGACCCGACAGCTTCTGGACCTGGCGTGACCTGATGTACCGCTTTGCGCGCCACATCACGCCGGAGCACATCGAAGCCATCGCGGCCCAGCTGTTTTCCGAATGCCTGCGCCATGGCTACACCTCCATTTGCGAATTCCACTATGTGCAGCGCGACCAGCGCGGCGCCATGTACGCGCGTCCGGCGGAGACGGCGGAGCGGGTAGTCGCCGCGGCTCAGCATGCGGGCATCGGCGTGACCCTGCTGCCCGTGATGTACAGCTACGCCGGCTTCGGCGAACAGGCACTCAAGCCCGAGCAGCAGCGCTTTCGCACCGACGCGGCGGACGTGTTGCGTATCGCCGAGGCGCTCGAACCGCTGCGAGGCGGTCAGGTCGAAGTCGGCGCCGCGCCGCACTCGCTGCGCGCCGCCTCGATCGGGCAGATCCGCGAACTGATGGACTGCCTGCCGGCCGGGCGCCCGCTGCACCTGCACATCGCCGAGCAGCAGGGTGAAGTCGACCAGAGCGTCGCTCACACAGGCCTGCGTCCGGTGCGCTACCTGATGGAGCAGGTGCAGCTCGACGCCCGCTGGTGCCTGGTCCATGCCACCCACCTCGATGAGAACGAAATGGCGGCGCTGGCCGCCAGCGGCGCTGTCGCCGGCCTGTGCCCGACCACCGAAGCGAACCTGGGCGACGGCCTGTTCCCGCTGGCGCCCTATCTGCAGGCGGGCGGACGCTTCGGCATCGGCAGCGACAGCCATGTCTCGCAGTCGCCGGTGGAGGAACTGCGCTGGCTCGAGTACGGCCAGCGCCTGCTGCACCAGAAGCGCAACGTGGCGGCCTCGCAGCGGCAGCGCCGCGTCGGTGACTTCCTGTGGCAGGGCGCTTTGCAAGGCGGTGCGCTGGCGAGCGGACGGCCGGTGGGCGCCATCGCGGCCGGCAAGCGCGCCGACCTGCTGGTGCTCGACAGCGAGCATGTCAACCTGGCCGGCATCGGTATCGACGATGTGCTGGGCAGCCTGGTTTTTTGCGGTAACGATCAACTAGTGAGGGATGTGGTGGTGGGCGGCCGCTGGGTCGTGCGCGATCACGAGCACATTGCGCAAACGGCGATTGCGCAGCGCTACAAACAGACCATCGCCGAACTGCGCTTACTCCGATCATGACCCTGCTCATACCTTACGCCAGCCTGGAACCGACGCCGTGGAAAAACGGCGGCGGCAGCACGACCGAAATCGCGATCTCGCCGGCGGTCGCCAACCTGGACAACTTCGACTGGCGCATTAGCCTGGCCACGGTCGCGGCCGATGGCCCGTTCTCGCTGTTTCCCGGCATTGACCGCAGCCTGGTGCTAGTGGGCGGACCGGGCATGATCCTCGACGTCGACGGCGACAGCCGCTATGTCCTGAGCGAGGAAGAGCCCCTCGTGGAATTCGCCGGCGAGTCAAAGGTGATGGCGACCCTTGCCCTTGCTGGCGCCACCACCACCGATTTCAATGTGATGACACGGCGCGCGCGCTGCCATCACCGGGTAGGCCGGCGCATCCTCTCCGGCATGTCGCAGTTCGCGCCGCGCGGCGACTTTACGGTGCTGTTTCTGGCCGAAGGCGACAGCCTGGCCGTCAGCAGCGACGCCGAACGCATCGGCCTGGTGCGCTACGACGCGGTGGTGTTCGACAATACCGATGTCTGGACCCTGGAAGCGGGGCAGGCGACCGTGTTCGTGGTCGATATCTTCCTTCATCAGGACTGAGCGATGCGCTGTGACGCCTTTTTTACCAATTTGCACCTGGCCACCATGACCGAGGGATATGGTGAACTGCACGACGCGGCAATCGCGGTCGCCGATGGCCGTATCGCCTGGCTGGGACCGGGCGCGCAGGCGCCGCAGCCGGACGATCCCCGCGCCATCTATGATGGAGGGGGCTGCTGGCTGACGCCGGGACTGATCGACTGCCACACCCACATCGTCCACGCGGGGAATCGCAGCGACGAATTCGAAGCGCGCCTGAACGGCGCCACCTACGAAGACATCGCGCGCTCCGGCGGCGGCATCATGTCCACCGTGCGCGCAACGCGGGCGGCCAGCGACGACGAACTGCTGCGCCAAAGCCTGCCGCGCGTGGCCAGCCTGCTGGCCGAAGGCGTGACGACCATCGAAATCAAGTCCGGCTATGGACTGAGCTTCGCGGACGAGGCCAAGATGCTGCGCGTGGCGCGCCGCGTAGGCAAGGTGCTGCCGGTGTCCGTGGCCACCACCTTCCTGGGGGCGCACGCGCTGCCGCCGGAGTTCGCGGGCCGCGCGGACGACTACATCGACGAGGTATGCCGCACCATGCTGCCGCAACTCGCCGAGCTGGGCCTGGCCGATGCGGTCGACGCCTTTTGCGAGCGGATCGGCTTTTCCAGCTCCCAGACCGAACGCGTGTTCGAGGCTGCGCGTGCGCTCGGCTTGCCGGTCAAGCTGCATGCCGAACAGCTCTCCGATCAAGGCGGCGCGGAGCTGGTCGCGCGCTTCGGCGGCCTGTCGGCCGACCACCTGGAGCACCTGAGCGCAGCCGGTATCGCCGCCATGGCAAGCGCCGGCACGGTCGCGGTGCTGCTCCCGGGCGCCTACTACTTTTTACGCGACACCACGCCGCCCCCGGTGGCCGCGCTCCGTGCGGCAGGCGTGCGCATGGCAGTAGCCACCGACTGCAATCCAGGAACCTCGCCCATGACATCGCTGCTGCTGGCGATGAACATGGTCTGTACCTTATGGCGCCTGACCCCGCAGGAAGCACTGGCCGGAGCCACCCGCCACGCTGCGCGCGCCCTGGGGCGCCAGGCCGACATCGGCACGCTGGAAGTGGGCAAACGCGCCGATTTTGCGCTGTGGGACATCGCCCGTCCCGCCGACCTGGCCTACGCCATCGGCTTCAATCCCTGCCGCGCCGTGGTTCACGGCGGCGTGCTGCGAACAGCGGTGCTCGAAAAGCGGTGGTAAGCTTGCCCGGTTAATGTACCGGGAGTGCGTGTGCTTACCATGTTTTTCAAGTCCCGCCGCTGGCTGGGGATCCTCATGTTCGCCAGCCTGGCAGCCAATGCCGGCGCCGCCGACGATACCCTGCATGTGGGCTCGAAGCGCTTCACCGAATCGTATATTCTGGGCGAGCTGCTGGCCCAGACCGCGGCGGCCCACGGCAAGGCCGATCACCGCCCGGGCCTGGGTAATACCGCCATCGTGCTGGCCGCGCTGCAGGCCGGCAGCATCGACGTCTACCCGGAATACCTGGGCACCATCGACCTCGAGATCCTCAAGAACAGCAAGGCGAGCACCCCGGACGAGATGCGCGCCGCGCTCAAACCCATGGGGCTGGGCGTGGCCGTGCCGCTTGGCTTCAACAACACCTACGCGCTGGCGATGCGCAAGGACGCCGGCATCGACTCCCTGTCCGCGCTTGCCGCGCAGGGAGGACTCCAACTGGGACTGTCGCACGAATTCATCGGCCGCGCGGACGGCTGGCCCGGCCTGGCCAGGCGCTACGGACTGCCGCAGCAGCCGCGCGGACTCGATCACGGCATCGCCTACGAAGCGCTGGCGCAGCGCCAGGTGGATGTCATCGATATCTATTCGACCGACGCCAAGATCAGCCAGTACGGCCTGCGCGTGCTGAAGGACGATCTCGGCTACTTCCCCCGCTACGATGCCGTGCTCCTGTACCGGCTCGATGCGCCGCAGCGCTTTCCGGCGCAATGGGCAGCCATCGCCAAACTGGAAGGAACCATCAGCGAGGCCCAGATGATCGCCATGAACGCGGCGGTCGAAATCGACGGCAAAAGCTTCGCGGCGGTGGCGCGGGAGCGTCTCGCGCCGTCGTCCGCTGCCAACAGCAAGGTGCCAGTCAAAGGCGGCCTGCTGGAAAAGATGTTCGACGCCAGCCTGTGGACACTGACGCGCCAGCACATTGTCCTGGTGCTGGTGTCGGTGGGCCTGGCTTGCATCGTCGGGATCCCGCTGGGGATTGTGGCGGCCTATGCGCCGCGCCTGCGCCAGACCGTGCTGGCACTCACCGGGGTGCTGCAGACAGTGCCCTCTCTGGCGCTGCTGGCCATCCTCATTCCCCTGCTGGGGATGATCGGCACAGTGCCGGCCCTGGTCGCCCTGTTCGTGTATGCCCTGCTGCCGATCGTGCGCAATACCTGTACCGGCCTGCTCGGCGTGCCGCCTGGCCTCCGCCTCGCTGCCCAGGCACTGGGATTGCGTCCGCGTGCGACCCTGCTGCACGTGGAACTGCCGCTGGCGCTGCCCGTCATTCTGGCCGGTGTCAAAACAGCGGCCGTCATGAGCGTCGGCACCGCGACCATTGCCGCCTTCATCGGCGCAGGGGGATTTGGCGAGCGCATCACCATCGGGCTGGCGCTCAACGACAACAACATGCTGCTGGCCGGTGCGATTCCGGCCGCCGTGCTGGCCCTGCTCACGCAGGCTTTGTTCGAAGGGATGGAGCGACTGCTCGCGCGGCGCGCCTGAGTTGGCTTCGGGGCACGATTCGTTTGACTGCGATCAAGCTCGTGATTTGCAGTTGAGTAATTATTGCTTACCAGGAGTTACGGATTTCAACAGAGGTAAGCAATTGTAAAGGCTCAGGAATTTACGGCATCGCGCCACTATAGTGAAGCCGTAGATTGATTCCAGTCTCCCCTCCCCATCTTAAAAATGGGTTTGCCCACGGTGCTTTTACCCGTGGGCTTTTTCTTTTCCGGACGCTGCAAGCTGGGTCAGGGCCGGGCCGGTGACGCGGCAGATGCGCCAGTCGGGCAAGATGTCCGCGCCCATTCCCTTGTAAAAGTTAATCGCGTTTTCGTTCCAGTCCAGCACCGACCATTCGAAACGGCCGCAATTGCGCTGCACCGCCAGCTGCGCCAGTGCCTCGAGCATCTGCTTGCCATGGCCCTTGCCGCGGTGAGCCTGCTTGACATACAGATCTTCCAGGTACAGCCCCTTGAGCGTGAGGAAGGTGGAAAAGTTGTGGAAGAACAGAGCGAAGCAGGTGACCTCGTCGCCCTCGACGCCGACCAGCGCCTCGCAAGCAGGATGCGCGCCGAACAGGCCTTCGTGCAGCAGGGCCTCGGTGGCCACCACCATGTGTTCGAGTTTTTCAAAGACCGCGAGTTCCACGATCATGCCGTAAATGTGCGGCACGTCGGATGGCTGGGCAGGGCGGATGGAAAATGGCGTCGTCATGGAACCTCGGGTAGGGATGTCAGGGGGGTGGAAGGGGCGGCGGCCGGCGCGCGCAAGGCCCAGGCGACGCTGGACAGGCACAACAGCATGCCCAGAAATTCGACCGGGCCAGGGCGATAATGTTCAAGCTGGATCGACAGCAGTACCGAAATGACCGGCGTGACCACGCCGATGTATACCGCCTTTTGCGAGCCGATGCGGTTGATCAGGGTGAAGTAGGCATTAAAAGCAATGACCGAGCCGAACAGCGACAGATGCAGCAAGCCCATCCAGTAGCGCGGCGCGGCCGGCAGCGTGAATTGCTGGCTAGTGATCAGGCACCACAAAATCACCAGCAAGGTCCCCCACAACATCGACCAGGCCATGGTCAGCAGCAAGTTGGACGATTGCTCGCGCACCTTGGCCACGACCACGGTACCCGCCGAACTGGCCACGGTCGCCGTCAGCGCCAGCACCAGGCCGAACAGGAAGCGGCCCGGACCGCCGCCGGCGATCTCCGACCACGCCGCCGCGATCGAATGGAAGAACAGCAAAATCACGCCGGCCACCGCTACCGTTCCCGCGGCCCAGGTACGCCAGGCAATCGCGGTGCCGAACAAGAGGCGGCTGCAGATCGGCGTCCAGAACACCATCAGCGCAAAGAGGACGGCTACCAAGCCGGAAACCAGGTACTGCTCAGAACTATAAGTGCAGACATACGCCAGCGCAAACGTAAAGAAGCCCTGCACGAATACCCAGCGCTGGGCCGCCCAGGGCAGGCGCAACTTATCGCCACGCACCAGGCACCAGGCAAACAGCACCGCCGACGCCAGGCCGAAACGGTAGACCACAGAAACAGCCGGCGCAACCTCGCCCAATTGCAAGGTAATGGCCCAGAAGGTAGAGCCCCAGATCAGCGAGGCGATGGCGAACAGAAGTGGAGATGACATCAAGAAAGTATACGGCCAAACCAGCTTTGCTGCCCGCTACCGGCCGAAACGATGTTGCCTAAAAATGTACTGCGTGTGGGGTCAGGTCTGTCAAACGGACATTTTGCAGCAAGATTTCCGCAAAATGTCCGCTTTACAGACCTGACCCCACACGCAGGACAACGATGGGCAATATTGCTGCACGGTGATGAGGGGGCCGTTGTTACCAGGCGAGCTTGAGGTGTCACACGTGTGGGGTCAGGTCCGGCGATGTGACACAAGCTGATCGCTAGCGTTAAATCGCCGCCACGCACTTTCACAGATGTCGCATTGCCGGACCTGACCCCAAACGTGTGACACAGGCTCAACAATTCCGGTGGGTTACCAGGCGAGCTTGAGGCGGCGGTAGAGGAAGCTGAGAACGAACAGCGGACCGATCAGCAGGAAGCGCAGGTCGTCGAGGAAGGAGGGTTTCTTGCCTTCGATCTTGTGGCCGATGAATTGCCCGATCCAGGCGAGTACGAAGATGGCAATCGAGAGCGGCAGCACGGTCGCCGGCGGCATCAGTTTGAGCAGGCCCAGCATCAGCAGCGACATCACCAGCATGCCGTTCGCGAAGGGCTTGGACAGCTGGAAGTAATACCAGAGCGAGGCGCAGACGACGGCCACCGCCGCCAGGGGATGGATCCACCACACAATCCCCAGCAGGGTAAACACGATCACCGGTACGCACACGAAATGGATAATCTCGTTTGTATGGTTCAGGTGGCTCTCGCTGTATTTCGCGAGCAGGGTGTCGATCGCACGTGGCTGGGTTGGCTGATCCATCATGTCTCTCCGTGTATTTTTGTTGGTGTATGGAATGTGCGGGTGATTTTACACCCGCGGCGCGGGCGCTCCGCAACTTGCGCTGTTGCGTCGGTTAGAATTTGCCGCATGAATACGCCGCTTGCCCCCGTTGCCCAGGCCGCCCCCCAGCTCAAGCGCTGCTTCGACCCGGTGGTCGATGAGCGTACGCGTTTGCTGATCCTGGGTAGTTTGCCTGGAGAGAAATCACTGCTTATCCAGCAGTACTACGGGAATCCACAAAACCGCTTCTGGATGTTGATGTCGGGGGTGATCGGCGTGGACCTGGTCCCCCTGGACTACGCGCTGCGCCTGCAGACCCTGCTCTCGCATGGCGTGGGCCTGTGGGACGTGGTGGCCCAGGCGCACCGGCCTGGCAGCCTGGACAGCAGCATCCGCAAGCGCGACGACAATGACCTGGTGGGCCTGCTGGCGCGCTTCCCGGCCATCGCCACCATCGGTTTCAATGGGGGGACCGCCGCGCGCATCGGCGAGCGCGCTCTCGGCGCGCAGGCTTCGCGCTACCGGCTCGTCGCGCTGCCGTCGAGCAGTCCCGCCTACACCCGGCCCTACGCGGAAAAGGCGCTGCAGTGGTCGGCCTTGCGGGCCGCCCTGCAGCCCTGAGCTGTCGTCAGGTCCCTGCCGGTGCCAGCGTTTTGCTGAACTGCGTCACCCCATTCAGATCGATCAGCGCCACCGTCATCGCCTTCGACTGCGGATCGATATTCACCTCGCCAAAAAACTGGAAGCCCGCGAATGGCGATGAATTCTGCACGGCCGGCCACTTGGAGAAGACTTCGGTGGGTCCAAAGGTCATATCCAGCTTGCCCGGCCCGAAGGACCCGGCATTGATCGGCCCTGCGACAAACTCCCAGAATGGCGAGAACTCGGTGAAGCGCGCCTTGGACGGATCGTAAAAGTGCGCCGCGCAGTAGTGCACATCGGTGGTAATCCACACCACATTCTTGACCTCGCGGATGCCGCGCAGCAGGCGCGCCATTTCCAGCTCGCGTCCCGATGGCGCACCATCGTCGCCGTTGGCAACCGCTTCCCACTTGGCCTTGCCCTGCGCATCGACGCCGTCGGCGACCTGCAGGCCGATCGGCATGTCGGCCGATACCACCTTCCAGGTCGCCTTGGATGCTTTCAGCTGCGCGATCAGCCAGTCCACCTGGGCCGTTCCGAGGAAGGCGGTCGATGCGTCTTCGGTGGTCTGCAGGTTGTTGCTGTTCGGTCCCCGGTAGCTGCGCATGTCGATCACGAACACGTCGAGCAGCGGTCCATAAGGCAGCGCGCGGTAGATGCGCTGTGGTTCGTCCTGCTTGTAGAAGCGCATCGGCGCGTATTCCAGGAAGGCGCGCCGGCCGCGCTCCGACAGGGTCGCGATATTTTTCTCCTTGTAGCGGCTGTCGGCCGACAGATCCTTGGAGCCGCTGTAGTTGTTGGTGACCTCGTGGTCGTCCCACTGCCAGATCTGCGGCACCTGGGCGGCGAATTTACGGAAGTTGGCGTCGAGCGTGTTGTAGGCGTGCCGGCCGCGATATTCCTTGAGCGTCTCGGCTACCTTGCTCACTTCTTCGGTCACGAGGCTTTTCCAGATCTGGCCATTCTCGGCCTTCACTTCCGCCACGATCGGGCCGTCCGCATACACGGTGTCGCCGTTGTGGATGAAAAAATCCGGGTCGCGCTTGCGCATCGACTCGTACATCCGCACGCCGCCGAAATCGGGATTGATGCCCCAGCCCTGGCCGGCGTTGTCGCCGCTCCAGTGAAAGCGGATCGGCTGTTTGCCGTCGGCGGCGGGCATGGTGCGGAACTGCCCGGACAGCGTTTCGCTGGTGATGCGGCCATCGTTCTGATCGACATAGCGCACCCGCACAAACATCGACTGCCCGGCGGGCAGACCGCTCAGGTCGACCCGGGTGGTGAAGTCGGTGGCCTCGGTGGCCAGCGGACCGACCACGCGATTCGGATTGGTGAAGCGCTCGGTCGTATCGTATTCGACCACCATCAGGGAGCTGCGGTCGCTGCGGCTCCAGACCACCGCGTTACCGGAGGTGACATCGCCGAACTGGATCCCGGACAGCAGCTTGGGCCGCTCCGCCTCGCTCACGACCAGGGCGGGCGAGGGCAGGGGCGTGTAGTCGCTGCCGCCGCAGCCGGAGAGAAGCAGTGAACTGTTGAGGGCTGTGCCGCCGGCCAGAATGCCGCTGCTGGACAGGAACCGGCGGCGCGAGATCGAAGATGTCATGGGTGCTCCCTGATTGAAGAGCTCCCGAGTCTAGTGCCGGCGTGTGACAGGATGATGAAATCGGCTGGCGTGCGCGGGCCGCGCTGCCTGTTCCCGCCAATCAGCCAGCTGGCCGGGATGCTTCCGCCAGCACCTTCGCCGTCGTCATCACCTGCGCGTATTCGCGGTCCAGGTTCGACAGCGCCATGGCGTGCACCTCGTCGGCGCTGCGCGGCGTGCCGGCATAGTCGGTCTTGGCGAAGGCAAAGCAGGCGTCGGCCACGACCGCGGTGTCGAAGCCGAGATTACCGGCCGTGCGGGCGCTCGCCTCGACCGAGTTATTGGTGCTCACGCCGCAGATCACCACGCGCGCAATGCCGCGTACGCGCAGCCAGCGTTCCAGTCCCGAGTTGATGAAGGCATCCGGGACGTTTTTTTCGACCACGTGTTCTCCCTGGCGCGGCGCCAGCGCCGGCTGGAACTGGGCGCCAGGCTGGCCGGGCCAGAACAGGCTCTCCGGATGGCGCGACATGTGGCGCACATGGACGATAGTCCGGTTCGCGTCGCGCCATGCCGCCAGCAGGCTGGCGATGCGGCGTTCCGCGTCCGGGTTGTTGCGCTCTCCCGCAGCCGGATTGGCCATCGCCTGCTGCATGTCGATGATGATCAGGGCGGGGGCGTCGATATGCATGTCTGGTCTCGCGTCGTCAGTGAATAGCCATTATAGGAAGGTTTTCACTATGCCGTCGGGACCAGCACCTTTCGCTCGAAAAAACGCTCGGCCAGGCCGGTGGTCAGCGCGGTGCCGGCCAGGATCACGGCGCAGCCGATCCCCATCGCCGGCGTGATCACTTCACCCAGGAACAGCGCGCCCCACAATACGCCAAAGGCGGGAATCATGAAGGTCACGGCCAGGGTGCGGGTGGCGCCGATGCGGGCGATCAGGCCGAAGAACAGCACATAGGCCACGGCCGAACAGGCCAGCGCCAGCATCGCCACCGCGGCCCATGCGCGCAGGCCGGGCATGGCTGCAGGCCAGGCGATGGCGGCCGGTGCGGCCAGCATCAGGGCCGCGGCGCACTGGCTGCCGGCGGCAATCGCCAGTGGCGACACGCCGCCCAGATAGCGCTTGGTGTAATTGCTGGAAAATCCGTACAGGGCGGTCGCCAGCAGGCAGGCGGCAGGTGCCCACAGGCTGCCGTGCGCCACCCCGCCCAGGCTGTCCCAGACCAGCCACACAACGCCGATGAAACCCAGCGCCAGGCCAGCGAGGCGCGGCGCGCTCAAGGTGTCGCGCAACCAGATCCAGCCGATGGCGGCGCCGAACAGCGGGGTGGCGCCGGTGAACAGGGCCGACGATCCGGCGGGCAGCTGCAGCGCGGCCCAGCCGAACAGCACAAAGGGCAGGGCGAAGTTGGCCAGTCCCACCAGCGCGATACCGCGCCAGTGCGCCAGCAGCTGGCGCAGGCCGCCGTTCCAGGCCAGCACGGGCATCAGCAGCAAGGCGGCGCCGGCGGCGCGCAAGCCGGCCAGCGGCAGCGCGCCAAATTCCCCGGCGCCCAGGCGCATGAACAGATACGAGGCGCCCCACATGGCGGCCAGGGAGATGAGGGTGGTGATGTCCGACCATTTCATGATGGCGCTCCCTGGGCCACAGGTGCGCCGGCGCGCGCATACACATCTTCCACGCCGGCGTAGGCGCGCACGGTGGCTTGGCGTGCGCCGATGCGGTCGAACCAGCGCCGCAGATGGGGGAAATCGTCCAGCGCCATGCCGTGCCCCGCATGCGGGACGATCCACGGATAACAGGCGATATCGGCAATCGAATAGGCGCCGGCGATGAAGTCGCGTCGCGCCAGGTGCCGATCGAGCACGCCGTACAGGCGCCGCGTTTCCTTGGTGTAGCGCTCGATGGCTGGTGCGACCGGGGCCGGCGCGTACACCCGGAAGTAGCCATTCTGTCCCGCCATCGGTCCGAGTCCGGCCATCTGCCAGAACAGCCACTGGATCGCCTCGGCGCGTGCACGCGGTTCAGCCGGCAGCAGCTGGCCGCACTTGTCGGCCAGGTAAAGCAGCATGGCGCCCGATTCGAACATCGGCAGCGGCGCGCCGCCGTCCGCGGGCAGGTGGTCGACCAGCGCCGGGATCTTGCCGTTGGGTGAGATGGCGAGGAAAGCGGGCGCATGCTGCTCTCCACGGCTCAGGCTCACCGGCAGTACGCGGTGCGGCAGGCCGGTCTCTTCGAAGAACAGCTTGAGCTTCATGCCGTTCGGCGTGGGGGAGAAGTACAGGTCGATCATGGAACAGTCCTCGCAGTGTGATGGAGCCAGCATAGCCTGCCATCTGGTATGCTTGAAGTGCCACAAACGAGGATTTTCATGGAGCCAGATTTCGAGCTGTCGATTGCTTTGCCCGCGCCTGGCAGCGGCGATCTCCTGCGCGCCCTGCATCAGCAGCTGCGCGCGGCGATCCTGGACGGGCGCCTGCGCACTGGCGCGCGCATGCCTTCCACGCGCGCGCTGGCGGGCCTGTACAAGGTGTCGCGCAACACGGCGCTGGCGGCGTACGACCTGCTGCTGTCGGAAGGCTACCTGGCCGCGCGTCCACGCGGCGGTACCTATGTCGCCGAGGTCCTGCCGCATGCCGCGCCGCCTGAATCGGCGCCGACGTCCCCGGCACCCGAGCGGCGCCTGAACGCCTTCTGGCGCGAGGTTCCGCGCATCGAAGGCCACCCGGACTCACCGCAAGCCCCACGCATCGACTTTTGTATCGGCACGCCGGACCAGGGCGAGCTGCGCTTCGATATCTGGCAGCGCCTGGCCGCACGCGCCATGCGCGCCTATGCCCGCGGCGGGCGCGGATACCACAGCGCCGAAGGCCAGCCTGCCCTGCGCGAAGCTATCGCGCGCCATGTCGCCTTTACCCGCGCGGTAGCCTGCGGCGCGGACGACCTGCTGGTCACCAGCGGCATCCAGCAGGCGCTCGACCTGCTCGCACGGGTCCTGGTCACCGCCGGCAAGACGGTGGTCGCGGTGGAGGACCCGGGCTACCCGCCGATGCGCGCCGCCTTTGCCGCAGCCGGTGCGCGTATCGTACCGGTGCCGGTTGACGCCGAGGGCATGCTGGTCGAATGCCTGCCGCCCGACTGCAAGGTGATCTACGTGACGCCTTCGCATCAATTCCCCCTGGGCTGCGTGATGTCGATGCGGCGCCGTGCGGCGCTGCTGGACTTTGCGCAGCGCCACGGCGCCGTGGTGCTGGAAGACGACTACGACGGCGAGTTCCGCTTCGGTACCCGGCCGCTGGACGCGCTCCAGACCCTGGACCGCAGTCAGTCCGTGTTTTACCTGGGGACGTTTTCAAAGAGCCTGTTTCCGGCCCTGCGCATCGGCTTTGTCGCCGCGCCGGCGTGGGCCATGCCCGCCCTGCGCGCGGCGAAGCGCTGTACCGACTGGCATTGCGCAGTGCCGCTGCAGGACACCCTGGCGGCATTCATCGAGGAAGGCCACCTGGCGCGCCACGTGCGCAAGATGCGCCAGGTGTATGGCAAGCGGCGTGCGGTCCTGCTGGCGCGCCTGGAGCGCGATTTTGAAGGATTGCTGGCGCCCATCGAGAGCAGCGCGGGCCTGCATCTGTCGGCGTGGTGCACACCCGGGGTGGACCTGAAGGCATGGTCGGCCAGGGCGCGCGCGCTCGATGTGGGGATCTACTCGCTCGATCCTTATCATGCAGCGAGGCGAGGGCGGCCAGGCTTCGCCTTCGGTTATGGCGCGGTCGATCTGGAAGCGATCGGCAGAGGCATGGACGTGGTACTGGCCACCAAAACCGCGTAGGGCGGAAAAGCCCAAAGGGCGCCTTCCGCCGCGCTACGGTCGAGCCGAATGGGACTCACGCGCAGCACGGCGGAAGGCGCCCTCCGGGCTTTTCCGCCCTACCAAAAATCCAACGAAGCTAGTACGCGCGCTGCCTGGCACCGCTGGCCATGGACCGTAATATCGCCAGCTTTTCGGAATAGCGTTCGGTCGCATCGTGCGTGGTGCTGTTCTCGATCGCCAGCGTCAGCTGTTCGCGCGCGGCAGCCGCTTCGCCCAGGCGCCAGTGCGCAATCGCCAGCCAGAAGTGAAACTCGTGGTTGAACGGCGAACGCCGCACTTCCTTGGCGAAGAGGCGCCGCGCTTCGTCGTACTGGCCCTTTTCCATCGCCGTCATCCCCTTGTGGAAGTAGAAGAAGGGCGGTGTCGGTTCCAGACTGAGTAAATGCGCGGCCAGCGCTTTCGATTCATCGTTCTTGCCCAATGCGGCCAGCACCGGCACCAGGTTATGCATCGAGACTGTACTCTCGGGTTCGAGCTGCAGCGAAGCCTTGAACGCGCGCTCGGCCATGGCCTGGTCGCCGTGGCGCTGGTAAATCACGCCCAGCGTGTTGTAGCCGGTGGCGAAGGTGGGCAGATGCTGCACTGCGGCGCGTGCCCACCAGTAGGCGTCATTGAAGCGCTTCTGGGACAGCGCTTCGGCGGCGCGGTTGTTCAGATACATGGCGACGATCTCGCGCTCTTCCAGCGGATGCGTGTGCAGGGTCACGCTTTGCTCCGGCGGCATGAAGTCGATGGTGAGCGTGCGTTCGTCCGCCTGAAAGCCGCGCATCGGGTCCGGCTTGCGTTTGCTCAGGCGCAGGTTGACGTGGGTACTGGCGAAGTAGATGCCGCCGTTGCGGCTCCAGATATCGTCGATCAGCACATCCTGGAACTGCACCGACAAGCCCAGCTCCTTGGCGAAAGCGGCTGTCATCACCACCAGCGACAGGCAGTTGCCCATGCGCGCGTCGAAGGTTTGCGCGGCATTGCGGGTGAAGGAGGAATCGTATTCGAGTTTGAGTTCACCCTTTTTATAGAGCGCCTCGATCAGGCCGCGCTCGGTGCCCATGCGGCGCAGCTGGGCGGTAAATTCCGGGCTGCGCAGGTAGCTGCGCATGGCCGGCGACAGTGCAAACAGATCGTCGGCATTGACCGGTTCGGAGGGCGGCTGGAAGGCGCCGTCGTTGTAGATCTCGGAAGGGACCACCTGCACCGGCGGGCGGATGCCCGCGCAGCCCGCCACCAGCAAAGGTAGCCAGATCCAGATGACCAGTTTGGCAAGGGATTTCATCACCGCCTCCTCCTGATTTGACAGCTTCAGTATCGTCCGCGTCTGTGCGCTTGTCAAAGACTAGTCGAAGCCTGGTCGACGGCGTGCCGGCGGCTAGTGGTCGGTGTGAAAAGAATCCAGCAATTCGTCCAGCAGATCGGTGATGTCTTCGTCCGACAGGCCCAGGTGGGCACTGGCGCGCGCGCCGCCCTTGCTCCATTCGATCGAGGCGCCGTGCCCCTGGTACTGCTGGATCGCGCTTTCGGCCAGCAGCGACAGCGCGACCAGGTTGCGCACGCCGTCGTCGGTGGCCTCGTCTTCCAGCACGCTGTAATCCTGGTGGTGGAGGATGGCCCAGGAGACGTCGCTCGACAAACCCCAGTTGCGCGCCAACAGGCAGCCGATGGCCGCGTGGTTGGTGCTGTGGCGTTCGTCCTCGAGCGCGGTGACGGCGCGCTCGCGATCGTGGGCCGCGTCCGCGAAGGTGGCCGCGTAGGTGGGAAAGCGCTCCATCAGCAGCGGCACGCCGGTATCGCAGAACAGGCCGAAGGTATGCGCCACGTCGGCTTCGCCGATGCGCAGGCGGCGCGACAGGTACACCATCGCTTCGGCGCGCCGGGTGGAAATGTCCCAGAAGCTGGCCAGCGCCGCGTTGTCGGCGCCGATGGCCTGGCGCGCCAGCAGCCCGGTCATCAGGGCCGCCACCTGGTTGATCCCCAGAAAAATGATGGCCTGATCGACCGACTTGGCCTTGCGCTTGATCCCGTAGAAAGAGGAATTGGCCAGTTTGAGCAAGGCCCCGGCCATGCCGACGTCGCTGCCGATGATGCGTCCGATCGCGGCGGGCGAGGGGTCTTCCTTGCCCAGTTCGCGCTGCAGATCGCACAGCAGACTTGGTCGCGGCGGGATCCTGATCGATTTGATCAGGGCGTCGACCGGATCGGCGGCCGGCGTTGCTAAATCAGCCAGGTTGCTCATGTGGTATCGAAATGGTGTATTGCCGCACGGGAATTTCAACATCATAAACGAGCCGTGGTGGACTGCAATACAAATCCCGTTTTTGGCGGCAAAACGTTGCGTCTTGTCGGAACAAATAGCACGACCGTGATCAAAGCGGCACTGTTTTCCGTATATACAAACGCGATTTGATTCGTTCTCAGCCGCGAAGCCGCTCGCTACACTCGCCTCATTCCTCAACACCTGTCATGACAGGTTGGCCGCAGACAATGAAAAGCAAATCGATCCAGTTACAAGTCCAGTCACCCGTCCCGCTGCACGCCCAGTTGCGCGAAATCGTGCGCGAACGCATCCGCGACGGCAGTTACGAAGCCCACGCCCGCCTGCCGGCCGAAAGTGAAATGAGCACTCTGTTCGGCGTCTCGCGCATCACCGTGCGCCAGGCCCTGGGCGACCTGCAGAAAGAGGGCGTGATCTTCAAGGTACCGGGCAAGGGCAGCTTTGTCTCCAAGCCCAAACCCTTCCAGCAGCTGACCGAACTGGAAGGCTTTGGCGAGGCGATGTCGCGCCAGGGCTACGAGATCTATAACGATGTGGTGGGCCATGCCACCGTGCCGGCCAGCGCCGACGTGGCGCTGCGCCTGGGCGTGGCCGAAGGTACCCCGGTGGGGGAGATCCGCCGCGTGCGGCACCTGAACCGTGCCCCCGTCTCGCTTGAAATCACGTATCTGCCCGAGCCGCTGGGAGAGCGCCTGCGCGCAGCCGATCTGGCGCGGCGCGACATCTTCCTGATCCTGGAAAACGACTACGGCATCGCGCTCGGTCACGCCGACGTGCGTATCGACGCCATTTTGTCCGATGGGCCCACCGCGGCGGCACTGCAGGTGGAGCAGGGCAGTGCGCTGCTGCGTATGGAGCGCCTGACCCACACCGCGGCCGGCCAGCCGCTCGACTTCGAATATCTGTACTTCCGCGGCGACGCCTTCCAGTACCGCCTGCAAATTGCGCGCCGCCCTGGCGCACCACACTAAGGATCCACCATGGACACTCTGAGGCAAACCCACTATCAAACGGTCGACGTGCTGGTGATCGGCGGCGGCACCGCCGGTCCGATGGCCGCGGTCAAGGCCAAGGAAGCCAATCCCGCGCTGCGCGTGCTGCTGCTGGAAAAAGCCAACGTCAAGCGCAGCGGCGCCATCTCGATGGGCATGGACGGCTTGAACAATGCCGTCGTGCCAGGCTTCGCCACGCCGGAGCAGTACGTCAAGGAGATCACCACTGCCAACGACGGCATCGTCAACCAGGCCACAGTGATGGCTTACGCGCAGAACAGCTACCCGATGATCGAGGAGCTGGACCGCTGGGGCGTGAAGTTCGAAAAGGACGAAACCGGCGACTTCGCCATGCGCAAGGTGCACCACATGGGCACCTACGTGCTGCCGATGCCGGAAGGGCACGACATCAAGAAGGTGCTGTACCGGCGCCTGAAGCGCGCCCGCGTCGAGATCACCAACCGCCTGGTCGCCACGCGCCTCTTGCTGGCGCAAGACGGCAGCATCGCCGGCGCCATGGCCTTCGACTGCCGCACGGGTGAGTTCCATGTGATCCGTGCCAAGTCGGTGGTGCTGTCGACCGGCGCCGCCGGCCGCCTTGGCCTGCCATCGTCCGGCTATTTGTTCGGCACCTACGAGAACCCGACCAATGCCGGCGACGGCTACAGCATGGCTTACCACGCAGGCGCTGAACTGAGCGGCATCGAATGCTTCCAGATCAACCCCCTGATCAAGGACTATAACGGGCCCGCCTGCGCCTACGTGACCGGTCCCTTTGGCGGCTACACCACCAACAGCAAAGGTGAACGCTTCATCGAGTGCGATTACTGGAGCGGCCAGATGATGCAGGAGTTCTACGACGAACTCCAGGGCGGCAACGGCCCGGTCTTCCTCAAGCTCGACCACCTGGCCGAGGAAACCATCAGCACCATCGAGACCATCCTGCACACCAACGAGCGGCCAAGCCGCGGACGCTTCCACGAGGGACGCGGCACCGATTACCGCCAGCAGATGGTGGAGATGCACATCTCCGAAATCGGTCTGTGCAGCGGTCACTCGGCATCCGGCGTCTGGGTGGATGAACACGCGGCGACCACCGTGGCCGGCCTGTACGCGGCCGGCGACCTGGCCTGCGTACCGCACAACTACATGCTGGGCGCCTTCGTGTACGGGAAACTGGCCGGCGAAAGCGCGGCCGCCCGCTGCGCCCAGGTCGAACTGGCGGAGGTGGACGAAGCCCAGGTCGTGGCCGAGCGCCTGCGCGTCTGGGCGCCGCTGGAGCGCAAGGACGGCCTGCCGCCTTCGCAGGTGGAATACAAGCTGCGGCGCATGGTCAACGACTACCTGCAGCCGCCCAAGGTCACGCGCAAGATGGAAATCGGGCTGGCCCGCTTCGAGGCGATCCGCGCCGACCTCGATCGCCTGCAGGCCCCCGGCCCGCATGAACTGATGCGCGCCATGGAGGTGCACGCTATCCGCGATTGCGCTGAACTGGCGGCCCGCGCCTCGCTGTACCGCACCGAGAGCCGCTGGGGCCTGTACCACAACCGCACCGATTACCCGGAGCGTAACGACGCCGACTGGTTCGTCCATGTGCAGGTGAAAAAGGTCGATGGCGTCATGACCTGCTTCAAGCGCACCGTCGCGCCTTACATCGTGCCGCTGGGCGAACACGAAATGTCGGCCTACCAGCGCTTGCGCGTCGGCCCCAAACAAGCACAGGAAGCCACGGCCGCCGGCGAGCTGGCCACCGCTTCCGCCTGAGGAGAAATAAGATGCCCATCGCTTTAACACCATCGAGCGTCCCGGTCCGGGTCGACGAAGACCTGTGCATTGCGCACAAAGGCTGCACCGTCTGTGTCGATGTCTGCCCGCTCGACGTTCTGGCCATCGACTTCAGCAAAGGCAAGGCCTTCATGAAGTTCGACGAATGCTGGTACTGCATGCCCTGCGAGCAGGACTGCCCCACCGGCGCCGTCACGGTCGACATCCCCTATCTGCTGCGCTGAACAAGATCAACACCCATAATATACGGAGCAACCCATGCCACACCTGCCTGTCCGCCGTACCCTGCTGGCCTTCGCCGTCGCGCTTCCCCTGATCGCCGCCGGCAGCGCCAGTGCCGAAACCATCCGCGTCGCCATCGGCACCCAGGACACCACGATCAACTGCGCCACCGGCGGCCTGCTGATCCGCGAACTGAAGCTGCTGGAAAAATACCTGCCGCGCGACGGCAAATACAAGGGCGTCGAGTACGACATTCAGTGGAAGAACTTCACCTCCGGTGCGCCGCTGACCAATGAGATGGTGGCCGGTAAGCTGGACCTGGGTTCGATGGCGGACTTCCCTGGCTCCTTCAACGGTGCCGCCTTCCAGAAGGCCGGCAAACAAAGCCTCTTCATCACGGTCCTGTCGGGCAGTACGGTCGGCAGCGGTAACGGCGTAGTAGTGCCAAAGGCATCGCCAGTGCAGTCCTTCGCCGAGCTGAAAGGCAAAACCATCTCGGTGCCGTTCGCATCGACCGCCCACGGCATGCTGCTGCGCGCGATCCAGGCGCAGGGCTGGGAACTGGACAAGGACATCACCGTGGTCACCCAGGCGCCGGAAGTGGCCGGATCGGCCCTGCAGGCCAACAAGATCGAAGCGCATGCCGACTTCGTGCCCTTCGCCGAACTGTTCCCGCACCGCGGCTTCGCGCGCAAGATCTTCGACGGCTCGCAGGCCAATGCGCCCACGCTGCACGGCAGCCTGGCCGACGCCGCCTACGCCAAAAAATATCCTGAGATCGTGGTCGCGTTTTTGCGCGCCGCCATCGAAGCGGACCGCCTGATCGCCGCCGAACCGGAAAAATACAGTGAGCTGATCGCCAAGGTCACCGGCATCGAGGCCGAGGTGAACTACCTGTTCCATGGTCCGCTCGGTCTGCAGACGCGCGACTTTACCTGGAAGCCGGAGTACCGCCAGGCCGTCAAGACCTCGATCGATACCTTGAAGCTGATGAAGCGTACAGAGACCGACCTCGATCCGGCCAACTTCATCAGCGATACTTTTATCCGCAGCGCCTTCCAGCAGGCCGGCCGCGATTACGACGCCAGCCTGAAAAACTACGCCAAGCTGCCTTTGAGCGCGAAGGATGCGGCCAGCGGCAAGGCCATCACCGACTTCAAGCGCCTGGCCCAGGTGTGGGTCGAAGGCGAACCGCTGGTGCGCCACTACGCCTCGCTCGACGGCGCGCTGGCCGAAGTCGCCAGGCTGGACAAAGCCGGCAAGAAGGTACGCGTGGTCTACGCCCACGACAGCAACAGCGGCCTCAAACTGTTCGCCTCCGACGCCTGGTTCGTCCAAGGCAAGGGCCAGTTGAGCGCCTTCCTGCTCAAGGATGCCGCCACCGAATGGGCACGCCGTAATGGCGGCGGCAAGGTGCTCGACTACGCCGCGGCGCGCGCCGCCGTCAAGCTATGAGTACGCAGGCCATCCCGCAGCGCGCAGGACGGGTGGCCTTGCGCGCCGGCTCGATTATCGTCTGCCTGCTGGCGTGGCAGTGGGCGTCGGCGCGTCACCTGGACCTGGGCCTGGTGACCTTCCAGAACGTGCCGCCGCCGCGCGAAGTACTCGAGGCGGCATGGGCGTTGGTGCAGTCGCCCAAGCTCATTTCACACCTGACGGCAAGCGTGGCGCGCGTCTTCAGCGGCTTCGCGCTGGCGGCCATCACCGGCATCGCCCTGGGCCTGCTGATCGGGCGTGCGCGCTGGGCCCAGGATGCGCTGCTGCCGCCACTGGAGATGCTGCGGCCGATTCCCGCCGTGGCCTGGATACCGCTCGCCATCCTGATGTTTCCCTCGTCCGAAATGTCGATGGTCTTCATCACCTTCACCGGCGCACTGTTCCCGGTGCTGCTCAATACCATCCACGGGGTGGACGAAGTCGATCCGCGCCTGGTCGCCGCCGCGCGCAGCCTTGGCAGCGGACGGCTCGCCATCTTCGCCGACGTCGTGCTCCCGGGCGCGGCGCCCAGCATCGTCACCGGACTTTCGATCGGCATGGGCACCGCGTGGTTTTGCCTGGTGACGGCCGAGATGATCTCCGGGCAGTTCGGCATCGGCTACTACACCTGGGCCTCTTACACGGTCCAGAACTACGCGGACATCGTGGTCGGCATGCTGTTCATCGGCGTGTTCGGCATGGGCAGCAGTGCGCTGGTCAAGCGCGCCGGCTATGCGCTCATGCCCTGGCATCAACAGGAGAAAGCGGCATGAACGCCATTACCGATATCGCGGCCCTGGATCAGGCGGGCAAGGGCAGCATCGCCATCGAACGCCTGCACATCCATCTGGGACAAGGCGCGCGCCGTTTCGAAGCCGTGCAGGACGTCTCGCTGGACGTCGCCCCGGGTGAGTTCATCTGCCTGCTCGGGCCATCGGGCTGCGGCAAATCGACCCTGCTGGGGGCCCTGGCCGGCCACCTGCAGCCGTCGGGCGGCGGCATCCGGGTCGACGGCGCAGCGGTTGAGGGACCGCATCCGGACCGCGGCCTGGTATTCCAGCAGCACACCCTGTTCCCCTGGAAGAAAGTGCTCGAGAATGTCGCTTTCGGGCTCAAGATGCGCGGTGTCGGGCGCCAGGAGCGGCACGAACGCGCGCGTGAACTGATCAAACTGGTCGGACTGGAAGGCTTCGAGAAGCACTACCCCTCGCAGCTCTCGGGTGGCATGAAGCAGCGTGTGGAAATCGCCCGCGTCCTGATCAACAACCCGCGCGTGATGCTGATGGACGAACCCTTCGGCGCGCTCGATGCCCAAACCCGGCTGATGATGCAGCAGCTGCTGCTCGACGTCTGGGGCAGGGTCAAGACCACCATCGTCTTCATCACCCACGATATCGACGAAGCGCTGTTCCTGGCCGACCGCATCCTCGTCATGGGGCCGCGCCCGGGGCGCATCATCGACGAACTGCGGCTGGATTTTCCGCGGCCACGCGCCACTGCGCTGGTCACCTCGCCGCAGTTCTCCGCGCTCAAGCGCCACTGCCTGGAACTGCTGCATCCGACGCCGGGCGAAGTGCACCGCGAGCGGCTCAGCCCACTGGGGAACGTCCCCCTCTCCCACGCCCGATTTGCCATTTGAAAGAGACTTATGAGTATCGACAGTATCCAAGCCGGGCTTGATCCAGCATTGCAAGCCATCCTGCGGCGCCTGGAAGATGCGGACAGCACCGTGCGCCGCATCGCCGTGATGGACCTGGCCGACGAGGGCGAACCCGACACCGCGCCGCAGCTCATTGGCGCCTTGCGCGACCCGGCACCGGACGTCCGGGTGGAAGCGGCGCGCGCGCTTGAACAATTCGAAAGCGGGCCGGCGGTGGCGGCATTGGTCGCCGCGCTGGGCGACAGCGAAGCGGTGGTGCGCGAAGCGGCCGCGCGCAGCCTGGGCGAACTCAAGGACCCCGCATCCGCTGCCGAATTGATACCGCAGGCGCGCCATCCGGACGCCTTTGTGCGCGGCGCCGTGCTGCGCGCCCTGCGTGAATTGCGCGCACCCGGCAGTCTGGCACCGGCGCTGGCGGGACTGGAAGACAGCGACGCCGCGGTACGGCGCGAAGCGGTCGCCGTGCTCGGCTACCTCAAGCAGGAATCCGCCCTGGGCGCGCTGACCGCGCTGGCGGCGCGCGACCCGGAAGCGGAAGTGCGGCGCGCCGCGCTGGGTGCACTCGGCTACGCCAGCGGCGCCGTCGTGCTGCCGGCGCTCCTGGGCGGACTCCAGGATCCGGAATGGCAGGTCAGGGAAGAAGCCGCGACCACGCTGGGCAAGCTAAAGCTGGCGGCGGCCGAAGCCTTGATCGTCGCCCTGGATGACGCCTACTGGCAGGTGCGCTTGCGTGCCGCGCGCAGTTTAGGACGACTCAAATCGAAGGATGCGGTGGAGCCCCTGATTACGCTTCTGACCCACCAGATCGGCAACCTGCGCAAGGAAAGTGCGCTGGCGCTGGGCGAGATCGGCGACGGCAGTGCCCTGGCGGCGCTTGGGGCGGCGCAAGCCGATCCCGATCCCGAAGTGCGCAAGTCGGTGCGGCTGGCGCTGGAGCAGATCGCGGCGGCGGGACGCCATGCAGCCTGAGCGCATCGTCGACCACGCGCAGGCCGGCGTGCTGGAGCTGGCCTGGCCCGACGGCGTGATCAAACAACTGAGCCATGGCTACCTGCGCAGCCAGTGCAAATGTTCCGTGTGTGAAGCCCAGCGCCGCCGCGGCGTCGGCAGCGTGCAGGACGACGCCATCCGGATCAGCGCCATCCGCCCGGTCGGCCACTACGCGCTGCAACTCATCTTCAGCGACGGCCACGAACGAGGCATATACCCCTGGCAACAGCTACGCACCCTCAGCCTGGCATAAGCGCAGAACTGTGTTGCCTCAAAATGTCCTGCGTTTGGGGTCAGGTCTGTAAATCGGACATTTTTGAGCAACTTGTTTCGCGACCGAATTAAATTGCCGCAAAATGTCCGATTGCCAGACCTGACCCCAAACGCAGGACATTTTTGGGCAAGTTTTTTAGTAGAATCCTTTTCATGGAATCTATTTTTGCCGGGATTGATTTTGCTGGGCCTTCGGAGGAGGTGGCGCGCCGTCTGATCGGGACGGTGCTGCTGATCGATGGTGTCGGCGGGCGCATTGTCGAGACCGAGGCGTATGACCGCGAGGATCCGGCGTCCCACAGCTTTTCGGGCCCCACCACGCGCAACCTGGTGATGTTTGGGCCGCCCGGCGTGGCCTATGTTTACCGTTCCTACGGTATCCATTGGTGCCTGAACTTTGTCTGCCGCGAGGCCGGCCATGGCGCTGGGGTCTTGATCCGCGCGATCGAGCCGCTCGAAGGCCTGGCCACGATGCGCGCCCGCCGCGATGCCGAGGATGCGCGCGCGCTGTGCTCGGGCCCCGGTAAATTGTGCCAGGCCCTGGCCGTCACCCACGCGCACAACGGCTTGTCGCTGGCGGCGCCACCTTTCTCGCTGACTCCCGCGACCGGGCCGGTGGAGGTGGTCGCCGGTCCGCGCATCGGCATCTCGAAGGCGATGGATGTGCCCTGGCGCTTCGGACTGGCCGGTTCGCGTTTTCTCAGCCGGCCGTTTCGCTAGTTACTGTTTCAGGCTTTGCGCCTGAGCGCGCCGGCTTGCTTGCCGTAGGCGCGCTCGCCTGTGGCAATGCGCGCGTTGGCGATCCCGCGCATCGGGCTGGAAGGCATGCGCCGTTCGCCGGGTTCGCGAAATCCGGCATCCGGATCGGCGTGCAGTTCAGCCACCGCCTGCCCGCCCGCAGTGGCACCACTTGCGGCACCACCGTCGATCTTGAAGATCGCCACCGCCTTCGACAGCTTGACGGTCTGTTCGTGCAGGCTCTCGGCGGCCGCCGCGGCTTCTTCCACCAGCGCTGCGTTCTGCTGCGTCATGGCGTCCATCTGCCCGACCGCGTGATTGACTTCGGCGATGCCTTCGGCCTGCTCCGAACTGGCGGCGCTGATGCGCTCGATGATGTCGTTGACCTGTTTGACGGAGGCGACGATGTCGCCCATGCTGCTGCCGGCTTCATTGACCGAGGCACTGCCGCCGTCGATGATGGCGACCGAATCGGCGATCAGGGTCTTGATCTCTTTCGCGGCGGCTGCAGAGCGCTGGGCCAGGGTGCGCACTTCCGACGCGACCACCGCAAAGCCGCGCCCCTGTTCGCCGGCGCGTGCGGCTTCGACCGCGGCGTTCAGCGCCAGGATGTTGGTCTGGAAGGAGATGCCGTCAATGACGCCGATGATGTCGACGATCTTGCGTGAGCTGCCTTTGATCTGCTCCATGGTGGCGACGGCGCGGTGTACGGCCTGTCCGCCGCTGGCCGCAAGCGAGGCTGCACTTGCGGCCAGGTCGGTAGCGCGCCGCGCGCTGCTGGCGTTATCCTTGACGGCGATGGTCAAGGCTTCCATGGCGCTGGCGGTCTGCTCGAGCGAGGCAGCCTGCCTTTCGGTGCGGCTGGACAGGTCCAGGTTGCCGGTGGCGATTTCGTGCGAGGCATTGTCGATGGAGCGCACCGACGCCAGAACACTGCGCAAGGTTTGATTAAGAATGCCGATGGTGTGGTCCAGCGCGCGCGAGGTGTCGGCGATTTCGTCGCGTCCCGTCGCCGGTGCCCCGACCGCGAGGCGGCCATCGGCCAGTTCACCCACCGCGTCTGAAATCGCCCGGATATCGGCCAGCATGGCGCGCCGCACCAGCATGGTGGCCAGCAGCGACAGGGCGATCGAGAGGATGACCATGCCGCCCATCGCAGCGCCCAGGGTGCGGTATTCATCCTTGGCGCCGGCGTAGGCCTTTTCGCTCAGGCTTTTTTCCATTGCCGCCAGCTGGGCCAGCTGCTGGTTCAGCTGGACGAATTCCTTCTCGGCTTTTTGCATGGAGTTGGTGGCGATGGATTGGTCCATCTGCGCCATTTCGATGGTCTCGGCTACGCTCTTGCGGTAGGCGGCCAGGGCGGCCGCCGAGCCTTCGACCAGCACACGTTCGGCCGGCTCGGCCACTTGCGCCAGTTCGGCCAGCTGCACCGAGATGGCGGCGTGCTTGCGGTTGATCTCGGCGATCAGTCCATCGAGCCGGGCCTGGGCGAAGCTGCCGTTGACCCAGGCCAGCAGCTGGTAGATGTTGGCGTGTGCGTGCTTGGTGTCGCCGGCCACGTCGGCCGCGGCCTTCAGGCGTGCGGCGCGTACCTGCACCATGTTTTCCAGCGAGGCGTTCTGGCGCACCATGCCGTACCACGCGCCGGCTGAGACCAGCATCAGCAGCACCAGCACCAGACCAGGCGCGAGCAGCAGCTTGGGACCTATACGTAATTTGTTGAGCATGATGTTCTCCCGGTGATGTCATCGATGCGGACGGCGCGCGCCGTCGCGCCGCGTCATTGTTTTTTGTAGATGCCGGCTTCCAGCACGATGTCGTCGACCCGCTGGATATAGGTGGTCTTCGGTTCGATCTTTCCGGTGGTGGGATTCTTGTACTGGTAGTCGACCCAGCCCTTGCCCTTAGCCTGGCCCAGGTTGATGATCTCGCGCCGGTACTGTTTGCCGCTGGCGTCGGGGATGTCGGTCAGGTTTTTGCCGACGATGGAGGGATTGATCGGGTGGGCCAGCACGATGCCGGTGTACAGGTCGCGCATGTCGATGTAGAGCGAGCCCTGGACGAAGTCGGGATCCTTGGCGACGATCCGTTTCATCATTTCGTCCTTGCCTTTGGCCTTGATCAGCGCGGCGCCGCGCTCGACCATGGCAATGGCGTCTTTCTCGGTCGGTTCGGTGGCAGCAAGAACGTTTCCTGCGGCAAGCGCCAGGCAGAGGGTGGCAGTCGTTAAGTGTTTCATATCGGTGTCCTTGGGAAGGTGCGTTGGCTCAATGTTTCTGAAGTGCATGGACTAATCTACGCCCACGTATCGGGGTCGGATTGCGCAAGCGCAAACGCTGAGCGCGGGGTGCGAGAACGCCACACTGGCTCTGTGGTCAGCTGATATTCCGGGCGGAAACAATATGCAAGAGAGGTTGATCCACGGCAATTCAATTCCTAAGCGCAAGCCTAAGATGAATTTCTGCCGCCAATTACGTTCCGAACAAAAACGATGACGGCAACTTTCCACTAAACTAGGAGAATCATCGTGACCGATACCGCCGTCAGTACCGCAGCCAAGTTCAAGCCTTACACCCGCCAGTCAATCGAGAAAGCCCGCCAGTGGCAATGGATGCCGCCGGAGCTGCAGGAAGCAGTGCAAGTGGTGTCGCATGTGCTGCCCTTCCGCACCAATGAGTATGTGATGGAAGAGCTGATCGACTGGCGCAATATCCCCGACGATCCGATTTACCGCCTGGTCTTCCCGCACCGCGATATGCTGCATGCGGCCGAATACGAACAGCTGCGCGACCTGGTCCTGTACAAGAAGGACGATGCCGCCACCGCCAGGCTGGTGCACCAGATCCGCATGCGCATGAATCCCCATCCAGCCGGCCAGATGACCCACAATGTCCCGCGTGTGAACGACGCCCCGCTGCGCGGCCTGCAGCACAAGTACAAGGAGACGGTGCTGTTCTTCCCGAGCGCCGGCCAGACCTGCCATGCCTACTGCACCTTCTGCTTCCGCTGGCCGCAGTTCGTCGGCATGGACGACATGAAGTTCGATGCGCGTGAAACCACGCAGCTGGTGGCCTACCTGAAGAACCACTCGGACGTGACCGATGTGCTGTTCACCGGCGGCGATCCCCTGATCATGAATACCCGCTCGCTGGCCGAGTTCATCGAACCCTTGCTGGCGCCGGAGCTGGCGCATATCCAGAATATCCGCATCGGCACCAAGTCGGTGGCGTACTGGCCACAGCGCTTCGTCACGGACAAAGACTCCGACGACTTGATGCGCCTGTTCGAACGGGTGGTCGCCGCCGGCAAGAACCTGGCCATCATGGGGCACTACAGCCACGCCGTGGAGCTGCGCGGCGAGATGGCCCAGCGCGCCGTCAAGCGCATCGTCGGCACCGGCGCCACCCTGCGCATGCAGGGTCCCCTGATCCGCCATATCAACGAAGACCCGAAAAGCTGGGCCGAGCTGTGGACCACCGGGGTGCGCCTGGGCGCCATCCCTTACTACATGTTCGTCGAACGCGACACCGGGCCGAGCGAATATTTCTCGCTGCCGCTGGCGCGCGCCCATGAGGTCTTCCAGCAGGCGTACCAGATGGTGTCGGGCCTGTCGCGCACCGTGCGCGGGCCGTCCATGAGCGCTTTCCCCGGCAAGGTGGTGATCGACGGCGTGGTCAATATCAATGGCGAGAAGCTGTTCGCACTGCAGTTTCTCCAGGCCCGCAATCCGGACTGGGTGCGCAAGCCCTTCTTCGCCAAGTTCGATGCCAACGCCACCTGGCTCGATCACCTGGTGCCGGCCTTCGGCAAGTCGAAGTTTTTCTTCGAGTCCGAAGAGAGCGAGGTCGAGGTCGAGGTCGAGCATGCACCGAAAGGCAAGGTGATTCCGATCAAATCGGCCGCCCGTGCCGAAGCGCAGACCTGCGGCCAGCACAGCGACGCCGCCTGAACCCGGGAGAACACCATGTGCGGCGTCATGCAGGAACAGATACAGGCGCAGGGGCCGTGGCCGGAGCAGAAGCAACAGCGGCAGGGCGGGCTTTCCGGCCTGATGGTGTTCTTCTCGGTGTTCCTGCCCTTCGCACTCGGCCACTACCTGTCCTCGCTGCTGCGCACCGTGAACGCGGTGCTGGCGCCGCACCTGGTCGGCTCGATGGCGCTCACCTCGGGTCAGCTTGGGCTGCTGACCAGTGCTTTCTTCCTGTCCTTCGCGCTGGTCCAGCTGCCCGTCGGGATCGCGCTGGACCGCTACGGCCCGCGTAAGGTGCAGCTGATCCTGATGCTGGTCGCGGCCATGGGCGCCTTGATGTTCGCGCGCGGAACCAGCTTTGCGGAGCTGGTCGCCGCGCGCGCCATCATCGGGCTGGGTCTGGGCGGCTGCTTCATGTCGGCGGTCAAATCCATCTCGTCCTGGATTGCGCCGGCCAAGCTGCCGTCGGTGCATGGCTATCTGATTGCGGTGGGCGGTTTGGGCGCCGCGTCGGCTACGCTACCGGTGCGCCTGGCCTTGCAGTTCACCGATTGGCGCGGGCTGTTCACGGCACTCGCGGCGCTGAGCGCCTGTGCGGGCCTCTTGATCTGGCTCGTCACGCCGCGCACCGTCGCGCTGCCGGCCAAAAAGGGGCCGACCCTGCAGGGTATCCTCGACGTGTATCGCGACCCGGCCTTTCGCAAGACGATTTCGCTGATGCTGATCCCGCATGCGATCTTCTTCGGCATCCAGGGTTTGTGGATCGGCCGCTGGCTCTCCGACGTCGCGCATTTCTCCGATGGCGCTGTCGCTTACCTGCTGTATCTGGGCATGGCCGCGGTGATCTTCGGCGCCATCGCGGTGGGCATGTTGACCGAGTGGGCGGCCAGGCGCGGCGTGCGTGCGCTTGACGTGGCGGCCATCGGGATCACGCTCTTTGTGCTGGTCCAGGCGGGCATCGTCTTTAATTTCCGGCCCAGCTTCCAGCTGCTCGCGGTGCTGTTCACCCTGATCGGCACCATCACCGGCATCGAGTACGCCATCGTCGCGCAGAGCATGCCGCCGACCTTGACCGGGCGCGCCGCGACCTGCCTGAACCTGTTGATCTTTGTCGGCGCTTTCCTTGTTCAGGCCGGCTTTGGCCAAGTGCTTGGCCTGTGGCAGCCCAACGTCCTGCATCAGTATCCGCCGATCGCTTACCAGGCCGCTTTCGGCATTCTTGTGCTGATGCAACTGCCGGGTCTACTGTCCTATCTGCTGCGCAGACGCGCTCCGTCAGTGATGATGCCGGTGCCGCCGTCTGAGCGGATCGAGTTGGTTCGCAAGGAAACGGCGCGGCCGGAAACGGTGACGGAGGAAGAAGCGGCGACTGCGTAACGGGCGAGGCAAAATTGTCGATTCAACTAAAATCGATGACATTGCCATACCGCTAGTTACCAGGAGAAATCAATGTCCGATGTCATTCCCACCCGCCTGCTGGCCGCGGCCTCGCTGCTCGCGCTTGCCGCCTGCGGCGAAACGTCCCGCCTGCCAGCTGATGCCGGTGTCGGCCCGGCCCCGGCGATCCCGGCACCAAATACAACCTTGATCCCCACTGTCAATATTGCCCCGGCCAAGTCCTGGCCACAAGGTGTGTTGCCCAAGGCTGCCGCCGGGATGGCGGTCAACGCGCTTGCCAGCGGGCTGGTGCATCCGCGTTGGCTGTATGTGTTGCCGAATGGCGATGTGCTGGTGGCCGAGACGAATGCGCCGCCGCAGCCGGAAGACGGCAAGGGCGTCAAAGGTTTCGTCATGAAAAAAGTCATGGCCAAAGCGGGCGCTGCCGTGCCCAGCCCCAACCGCATCACCTTGTTGCGCGACGCCAATGGCGATGGCGTGGCGGAAACGAAGACCGAATTTCTCAAGGGCTTGAACTCGCCCTTCGGCATCGCGCTTGTCGGCGAGACCTTGTATATCGCCAACGCTGATGCCATCGTCAGCTTCCCTTACCGGAATGGCGACACCGCCATCACCGCCGCCCCGGCCGCGGTGGCGCCCCTGCCTGGCGGCCCCATCAACCACCACTGGACCAAGAACATCATTGCCAGCAAGGATGGTTCCAAGCTGTACGCCACGGTTGGATCGAATAGCAACGTGGCGGAAAACGGCATGGAGAACGAGGTCAACCGCGCCGCGATTCTGGAAATCGACCTCAAGACCAAGGCCAGCCGCCTGTTCGCCTCTGGCTTGCGCAACCCCAACGGCATGGGCTGGCAGCCGCAGAGCGGCGAATTGTGGACCGTGGTCAATGAGCGTGACGAGCTCGGCAGCGATCTGGTGCCTGACTACCTGACCTCGGTCAAAGACGGCGCCTTTTACGGCTGGCCGTACAGTTATTACGGCAAGCATGTGGATGAGCGAGTCAAGCCACCCAAGCCCGACCTGGTCGCCAAGGCCGTCGTGCCGGACTATGCGCTCGGCACCCACGTGGCTCCGCTTGGCCTGGTGTTTTATGAAGGCACCCTGTTCCCGGCGACCTTCGCCGGCGGCGCCTTCATCGGCCAGCACGGTTCCTGGAACCGCGATCCGATCAACGGCTACAACGTCGTCTTCGTACCGTTCGCGAACGGCAAGCCAAACGGCAAGCCGATCGAGATCCTGAGCGGCTTCGTCAACAAGGACGGCGACGCCTATGGTCGGCCGGTGGGCGTGGCAGTGGACAAAGCCGGCGCCTTGCTGGTAGCCGACGACGTAGGCAATGTCGTGTGGCGGGTGACACCATCAAAGCCATAAAGACCCAGGGTGCGCATGAGGGCCCAATCAAGCGCAGCCATCAAGCATGAGGATGGGCACACTGGTCCAGGCCACGCCGGCAAGCGCAAGCAAGGCGCTGCCGGCTGCTGCCCACTCCCGCAGCGATGACTCTTCCCGAACCAGGCGCGCCGCGCGCCACAGCATCAGCGCGCAAGCTCCCACCGCAATCGCGGACACAACCAACAACAGCCACCGCCGCGGCGCCGCGCCATCGAACAGCGCCGGACTGCACTGCACCCCGACCAGCACATAACACAGCGTGAAATGCGCGGCCCACACCAGCAAGGGCGCCGTCCCGCGCAAGGTCTGCACCAGCAGCTGCCGGTTCACGCCATCACCCACGGTACAAGATACACGGCCGCCGCCGCCGCGATCCCCTGCAAACTCGTGTAATGCCACATCAGTGCCGTGTTGTCGAGCGTTGCGCCGCTGCGCTCCGTCACGTGGCCGCACCAGGCCCGCGCGCACAGATAGGTCCCGATCATCACCATCCCCACCACATGCAGGCCCTGATACGCCAGCAGGGTCGCCACCGTCGCACTCCAGGCGTTCGCGGTCGGGTCCAGCCCTGCCAGGCGTTGTCCGTTGAAGCCGCAGCCGAAAGCCGCCAGCAGGCAAAGCATCGCCGCGATCATCAGCCAGGGCAGGGCGGCCCGGCCTACCGCGCGCCGCGCCAGCGCAACCAGCGCCGATCCAGCCACCAGCAGGCCTGATGACAGCAGTGGCCACAGCGGCATCGCCTGCGCGGCGCCCGGGGGCGGACACACTGTCAACCGCATTGACACATGGATGTGGGCGAACACAAAGGAGGCAAAGATGGTCGCATCGACCACCAGCATGATCATCGTCGCCCACCATGAATGCGAGGCGCTGCCGACCGCACCCACCGGAAGCGTCAGCTGGTCGGCGACCTGCGCCTGTGTCGTGGGCGGCGGCCGGTCCGATTGCCACAGCCAGGCGATGATGCCGACGATGGCCACCACGCCGCAAATCCATGCCGCGATGGTCGCCTTGACCGTCAACAGCAAGAAGAATCCCGCAGTGCCGGCTGCGGCGATCAGGGGCCACCAGCTGTCGCCGGGGAGCACCAGCAGATAGCGCGGCAGCGCTGCGACAGGGCTCGTGGCGATGGTCTCGCGCCGGCCCGTGACAGTACCTGGCAGGTAGTGCTGGCCCGCTACCACCTGCTGCGCCAGCGCCGGCTGCTCCCACAAAGGATCGTCCGAGGTGATGTGCGCGATGCTGCGGTTGCCGTAATCCTCCGACGGCAGCCATTCCAGGGTGGACGCGTTCCATGGGTTGCCGACCGCCTTGCCGGCTTTGCGGAAGGTACGCACCGCATCCACGACGAACAGCAGCACCCCGGCCGCGAAGATGAAAGCGCCCACCGTGGACAGCATGTTGAGCAGGTTCCAGCCCAGGTCCGGCGCGTAGGTGTAGACGCGGCGCGGCATGCCGAGCAGTCCCGTAATGTGCATGGGGAAGAAGGCCAGATTGAAGCCGCCGAACATCAGTCCGAAGACCCAGCGCGCCCACGATTCAGACAGGCGGTTGCCATCGATGAGCGGGATCCAGTAGTACAGTGCCGCGAACACGGGGAACAGCATCCCGCCGATCAGCACATAGTGCAGGTGCGCGACGATGAAGTAGGTATCGTGCACCTGCCAGTCGAAGGGCAGCACCGCCACCATCACCCCGGTCAGGCCACCGAGCACAAAAATGAACATGAAGCCGAGCAGGAACAGCGTGGGTGCCGTGGCCTGCATCTTCCCGCGCCACATGGTGGCGATCCATGCAAACACCTGGATCGCCGTCGGTACCGCGACCGCCATGCTGGCAGCGGACACAAAGCTCATCTTCATCACGCCCAGTCCGGCCGTGAACATGTGATGCGCCCATAGCGCAAAGCTGAAGAAACCCACCGCCACCAGCGCCACAATGATCGCGCGCCGGCCCACCAGCGGCGTGCCCGCGATGGTCGGAATCATGGTCGACACCATGCCGGCCGCCGGCAGGAAGATGATGTACACCTCGGGATGGCCGAAGAACCAGAACAGGTGCTGCCACAGGATCGGATCGCCGCCGCGGTCCGCGATGAAGAAAGGCCAGTCGTAGGCCCGCTCCAGTTCCAGCAGCGCGGTACCGGCGATGATGGCCGGGAAGGCGAACACGATCATCACGCCCACTATCAGCATGGCCCAGGCGTAGACCGGCATTTTTGCCAGGGTCATGCCGGGCGCGCGCGTGAAAAGGATGCCGACGATGAGCTCGATGGCGCCGGCGATGGCGGAGATCTCGATGAAGCCGATGCCCAGCAGCCAGAAGTCCGCATTCAGGCCCGGCGAGTAGGCCTTGCCGGTCAGGGGCGGATACATGAACCAGCCGCCGTCCGGCGCCAGGCCCACGAACAGGGTGCAGAAAAAGGCCAGGCCGCCGATGGCGTAGGCCCAGAAAGCATATGCCGACAGGCGCGGGAAGGGCAGGTCGCGCGCACCCAGCATGTTTGGCAGCAGATAGACAGCGATCGCCTCCACCACGGGAATCGCGAACAGGAACATCATCACGGTTCCGTGCATCGTGAAGACCTGGTTGTAGGTCGACGCGCTGAGGAAGGTGTTTTCCGGTACCGCCAGCTGCATGCGCATCAGCAGGCCGAGTACCCCGGCGAGCAGGAAGAACAGCAGCGACGTGCCGATGTAGAGCAGGCCGATATTGGTGTTGTTGACGCTGGAGAGAAAGCGCCAGCCGGTGGGCGTTTTCCAGGCGGCCTCCAGCTGTTCCAGTTCGCCCGGTGGTCGGGGCAATGAGCTTGGCAACAAGTTTGGACAATCCGTCATTCCAGGCTCTCCAGCCAGGTCGCCAGGGCGCGCAGCGCTTCGCCATCCATGCCTGCAGCGGCAGGCATCCGCACGCCGGGCTTGATGCTGTGCGGGTCGGCGATCCAGCCGGCCAGGGTGCCGCGATGGGTACGCAGGGTGCCCGCCGCGATATGTGCGCGTCCGCCCACGTGCGTCAGGTCGGGGCCCGGGCGCGACTGATCGTCGGCGCCGGCCACGCCGCGAATGGTGTGGCATGCGCTGCAGCGCTGGTCGATGAAGGCCTGGCGCCCGCGCAGCAGAAACGCATCCGTAGGCAGCGCGGCCGGCTGGCGCTGGCGCGCAAACCAGGCCTCGTATTCATGCGACGGCTGGGCCACCACGTGCAGCGCCATGCGCGCGTGCTGCTCGCCGCAGTACTCGGCACACTGACCGCGATAAATGCCGGCCTTGTCGGCGTGCAGGGTCAGGCCGGTGACCCGGCCCGGCACCGCGTCCATTTTTCCGTTCAGGGCCGGTACCCACAAGCTGTGGATCACGTCGGCGCTGTTCAGGCCCACATACACCGCGCGTCCCACCGGGATGTGGATCTCGTTGGCGCTGACGATATCCGGGCCGCCGGCCGGGTCGCGGTAGCGTACTTCCCACCACCACATCTTCGCGCTGACCGAGACCACCAGCGGCAGTTGCGACGATTGCGCCGATTGCGCCGATTGCGCCGTCAACTGGCCACTGCGCCAGGTGCTCCACGCCAGCAGCACGCTCAGTACCGCCACCGGGAAGGCCACGCCCGCGCCGACGATCCAGCGCATCGGACGCACCGCGCGCGTCTGCTTTCCCATGCCGAGCGCAACGAGCGTCATCACCAGCGCGAAAATCAGCGCACCGCCGCCGAACAGCACCCAGGCGAACTGCGAGATGATGGCCGCGTCGGGGCCGGCAGGATGCAGCACGGACTGCAGCGGCACCGTCATTGGAGCGTGTAGAGGTAGGCCGCCATATGGCGCGCATCGGCGGGCGACACGCCCACGTTGGGCATCATCGTGCCCGGCTTCATGGCGGGCGGATCGACCAGCCATTGCGCGAGCGGATCGGGCAGATTGGGAATGCGGCCGGCGATGTAGCTGCGCCGCGCGAAGCCGGCAAGCGGAGGGCCTGCCAGACTGGTGGCCGCAGCCACGCCGGGGATCGCGTGACAGGCGCCGCACTGGTACTGGGCCATCAAGAGTTTGCCTTGCTGGGCGCTGCCGCCGGCCACCTGCACCGGCGGCGCCGTCTCGCCGCAAGCGGCCAGCAGCGCTGTCAATACGGCAGCCGGAAAGAGGAGCACGCGCACGGTTGGATCCTGTGAAAGCGACTTGGATCGATATAATAAACGAAATGTTCAGTAGCTTTTTTTCAACGGAACGCACCCTCCGCGGCCATATCCCATGCCCTCCAACCGCACGCGTGTCATCCTCAAAACGATCGCCGCGACACTGTTCGCCAGCGGCGTGGCGGGCGCGATCGGCGCTGTCATCGTGCTCAAAAGCGGCTGGTATCACGTGGGTTCCACAAACCAGCACTTCCAGCTCACGCACTCGGTGCTGGAGCAGGGCATGCGCGACTCGGTCGCCTTCCACGCGCGCGATGTGGTGGTGCCCACGGGTCTGGACAGCGAAGCACGGGTGAAGCGCGGCGCGGTCGTCTACCGTGACAACTGCGTGCAATGCCACGGCGGACCCGGCGTCGCACAGCGCAATTTCGGGCGCAGCATGCAACCGGTGCCCGGCCCCCTGGTGGACGCGACCAAGCGCTGGAGCAGCGCCCACCTGTACTGGATCACTAAAAACGGCATCAAGATGAGCGGCATGCCGGCGTGGGAATACCATCTGACCGACGAGGATCTGTGGTCGCTGGTCGCCTTCATGCGGCGGTTGCCCACCCTGTCCGCACCGGCCTACGCGGACATGATGCAGATCGAAGCGGAGCCTGGGGCGGGTGCGCATCCGGCGCCACCTGCGGGCGCGCGCGGCAATCCGCTGCGTGGCCGCATTGCCCTGACCCAGTACGCCTGCAATGCCTGCCACATGATCCCCGGCGTGACCGGGTCGGAAGTGTATGTGGGCCGTCCGCTCAAGGACCTGGCCGAGCGCAAATACATCGCCGGGCGCCTGCCCAATACCCAGGAAAACCTGATCAAGTGGATTCGCCACCCGCAGTCGGTCGACCCCGAGACGGCCATGCCCACGCTTGGCGTGACCGAAGCCGATGCGCTCGACATCAGCGCATACCTGCTAACCCGGCGATAATGCCGGGTGCGCTTGAGCACGACTCCAATTGAGGGAACAACATGAAACTCGTTCGTTACGGCCGCCCCGGCAAAGAAAAGCCAGGCCTGTTCGATGAAGAAGGGCGCCTGCGCGACCTGTCCGGCGTGATCGCCGATATCGATGGCGCGGTCCTGTCCGACAAAGCGCTCAAAAAGCTCGCCAGGATCGATTACAAGACGCTGCCGCTGGTGCGCGGCAATCCGCGCCTGGGCGTGCCGCTCAAGGGCATTGGCAAGTTCATCGGCATCGGCCTCAATTACGCCGACCACGCGGCCGAGACGGGCGCCACCCCGCCGAAGGAGCCAATCGTCTTCATGAAGGCGGTCACCTCCCTGAACGGGCCGGACGATCCGGTGATGCTGCCACCAGGCGCCAAAAAGACCGACTATGAAGTCGAACTGGGCGTGGTGATCGGTACGCGTGCGCAGTACGTGAGCGAGGAAGACGCGCTCAAGTTCGTGGCCGGCTACTGCGTGGTCAATGATGTGTCGGAGCGTTCGTACCAGCTCGAGCGCGGTCCGCAGTGGGACAAGGGCAAGGGCTGCGACACCTTCGGGCCGGTGGGACCATGGCTGGTCACGCGCGACGAAGTGATGGACGTGCAAAAGCTCGACCTTTACCTCGAAATCAACGGCAAGCGCATGCAGACCGGCTGCACCGAGACCATGATCTTCACGGTGGCGCAGATCGTCAGCTACCTGTCGCGCTTCATGACCCTGGAACCTGGCGACATCATCGCCACCGGCACGCCGCCGGGCGTGGGCATGGCACGCACCCCGCAGCGCTTTCTGAAAAAAGGCGACGGCCTCAGACTGGGCATCGCCGGCTTGGGCGAACAGCAGCAGGAAGTGATCGCCTACACAGCCGCCCGCTAGCCAACTTGCCTGACTGCCGGGCCCGTGTCACGCGTTTGGGGTCAGGTCCGGCGATGCGACACGTCCTCAACCGTAGCGCCCTTTTTCCGGCACTACTGCAAAGCTCGTGTCGCATCGCCGGACCTGACCCCACACGTGTGACACGGCCTCGACAACGCGAGTTGCGGTGCTGATTGCTAACGCAGCGCCAGCGCTTCCGTCAGCGAATCCGACAGCCGCGAAACGATCTCGCCCAAATCGCCCTCGCTGGCGATGAAGGGCGGCGCCAGCAAAATATGGTCGCCGCGCTGGCCGTCGATGGTGCCGCCCATCGGATACACCATCAGCCCGTTGGCCATGGCCTGCGCCTTGATCGATGCATGCAGCTTGCGCGCCGGGTCGAAGGGGGCCTTGGTGGCGCGGTCCTGCACCAGCTCCAGCGCGAGCAGTAAACCGCGGCCGCGGATATCGCCCACGTGCTCGTGGTCGCCGAACTCGGCACGCAGCATGCGCCGGAACGCTTCTCCGCGCAGCCGCACGACCGCCAGCAGGTCGTCGCGCTCGATCACCTTTTGCACCGCCAGCGCCGCCGCTGCCGCCACCGGATGGCCGATATAGGTGTGGCCATGCAGGAACGAGCCACTGCCCTTGCGCAGCACCTCCACCAGCGCGCGCTGCGCCAGCACCGCGCCAATCGGCTGGTAGCCAGCACCCAGGCCCTTGGCGATGGCGACGATGTCGGGAACCACGCCATCCTGTTCGATCGAGTACATGGTACCCGTGCGCCCCATGCCGCACATGACTTCGTCGGCGATGAAAAGAATTCCGTATTTGTCGCACAGGGCGCGCACCCCGGCAAAGTAGCCTGGTGTCGGTGGAATGGCGCCGCCGGTGGCGCCCACCACCGGTTCGGCCACGAAGGCGATGACGTTCTGCGCGCCGCACTCGCGGAAGGCCAGGTCCAGTTCCAGCAGCAGCGAGGCGGTGTAGTCGTCGGTGCTCTGGCCTTCGGCCCGGTCGCGGTATTCGTAGCAGGCCGATACGCGCGGCACGTCCATCAACAAGGGGGCGAAGGGCTTGCGCCGCCATTCGTTGCCGCCCACCGCCAGCGCGCCCAGGGTGTTGCCGTGGTAGCTTTGGCGGCGCGCGACGAAGACGCTGCGCTGAGGCTCGCCCTTTTCGACGAAGTACTGGCGCGCCAGCTTGAGCGCGGTCTCCATCGCTTCCGATCCGCCCGACACCAGGTACACCTCGCTCAAGCCTTCGGGCGCGCCGGCGGCCAGGCGGTCGGCCAGTTCCTCGGCCACGTCGGTGGTGAAAAAGGCGGTGTGGGCGTAGGCGTTGCGGTCGATCTGGCGATGCATGGCGGTGAGGATGTCGGGATGGCCGTGGCCCAGTGAGGAGACGGCTGCGCCGCCGCTCGCGTCCATATAGGTGTTGCCGTTGCTGTCACGCACAAGCATCCCTTGCGCGCTGACGGCAACCGGCGGGGTTTGCCGGAGACTGCGATGAATGATATGACTCATGGCATTTCGTCCTAGAAATTGTTGACAGTTGACAATAAACGCAGAAGGGTTCGTTTCTTTTGATTTATCCCCTAAGGTATGCGAATATTTTTGAGCGCCGCCTGGGCGCCTGATAAGAAAGGCAAGGCCCATGACAGATCGACTCGGCCCACTGGCGCCGGAATTGCTCACCCCTGCCCAGCAGGCCGCCGCGCAAAAGGTCATCGACGGCCCGCGCGGCGCGGTCTATGGCCCCTTCGTGCCGCTGCTGCGCAGTCCCGAACTGATGGAGTGCGCGGACCGCATGGGCGAGTATCTGCGCTACCGCAGCGCGATCGGTACGCGCCTGTCGGAGATGGCGATCCTGGTGACTGCGCGCGAATGGGACCAGCAGGTCGAGTGGGCGATTCACGCGCCGATCGCGCTGCGCTGCGGGATCGGCCAGCCGATTATCGATGCCATCGCCGCTCGCAATCGCCCGCGCGCGATGCTGGTCGACGAGGAGGTGGTCTATGATTTTTGCATGGAGCTGCACCGCGACAAGCGCGTGTCCGATGCGGTGTATGAGAATGCGGTGGCCCTGTTCGGCGAAAAGGGCGTGGTCGATCTGATGGGAATTAACGGCTACTACACGCTGCTGGCGATGGTGATGAACGCGGCGCGGACGCCCGCGCCGGAATCACCGGCGCAGCCGCTGCCCGTGTAACGTAATGGCCGAAACCGTCAGGCCAGGGCTTCCTTGGCCGCTTCCTCCGGTGTCAGGCCATCGTAGAACTGGTCTGTGAACCACTCCACCTGTTCTTCGATATGGTCCTGCGCCTGCTTGACGGTGGCGCCGCCCGCGACCAGGAATGATTCGACCTCGATGCACCACTGAATCAGTGCCATCGTTTCTTCGTCCAGCTCTTCTTTCTTTGCCATCGGCTTACCTCTTTTTAACGTGTGACTGCTGCCGCCATCTTAACCGATGCGCCTATTCTTCAGCCACGTCAGTGACGATGCCCCACTTGGCAAACTCCGGCGCGAAATCGGCCAGCGTGAGCAGGCCGATGCCCGCATGCGCACCCGGCCGGTCGAAGCTGCCCGCCGCGATCTGGCGCGCCAGCACGATGGCTGCCATGCTCGGGATTTCCGGTCCATGGTCATGGTCGGCAGCCAGATGCCAGGCACGCCGCACAGCCTTGCCGTCGGCGTCGATACCGCTGACCCGTACCACCATCCCGCCCAGCGAGGTGCCGAAGGGGTCGAGCAGGCTGGCAGCCTTGTTGAGGAAGCCGGCGAAGGCCTGCGGACGGCGTACCAGTCCCGCGCGGCGCAAGGCGGCGATGAAGGCCAGGCCGCGTTGCCCCATGCCCACTTCAAGCGCGGCGCGGAACATCACCGAACGTACGCCCTTGTAATGGATGGGGAACAGTTCGAGGTCGGGGATGTCGCACAGGGCGGCGATGCGCGGACGCATGCGCGCGTAATTGATGCGCACCGGCTTGGCCCAGCCATGCTGGGTGCTCCAGGCGCCGTCCTGCCATACCTGGATCGCCTCGCCGCAGTAGCTCAGCACCGCTTCCATGGTTGCCACGCCGCGTGGCGCTGTCTGCGCCGGTGCGATGCAGCTGTCGATGGTGTCGATACTGCGCCAGCCGGACGCCAGGTGGTCGACTGCCGCCGAGGACAGGGTCGGCACCGAGCTGACGCCGCTGATGCCGACCAGGCCGCGCTTGCGGAAGGCGGCGTCCAGCTCTGTCGGGAAGTCACAGACAAAGCGGCGGCCGTCGGCCAGGTCGATGTAGTGGGCGCCCGCGTCGGCCGCGGCATGCGCTACCGCGTAGCCTTGCTGTTGAAAGGGCCCTGCGGTGTGGATGACGAGTTGGGCGCCAAGCTCCTGCAAGCGCGCGGCCAGGGCGGGTGAGCCGATGTCGATGACGGCCGCTTCCGCATTGAGGCTGGCGGCCAGGGTGAGGGCTTTTTGGCGGTCGCGGCCAGCGACGACCAGTTCGATCCCCGGGGCGTCGGCCAGGGCTTTGCAGATGCGCGCGCCGAAGTTGCCGTAGCCGCCGAGGACGATCGTCTTCAAGCGGCGAGGCCTTTGGCCAGGACTTCCGCGACCACGGTATTGAGGTCGGTGTCGCGTTCCTTGGCGAGGGTGGTGAGTTGCTGGATCAGGTCGCTGTTGAGCTTGACGGCGAAGGGGACCAGGCCCAGTGCCTGGTCGCGCTTGCGCTGTTCGCGGCGGTCGATGGGCGCCGTGTCGGCGTTGGCTGCATTGCCGATGCCGGCAGCGCCTGGGGCGACCATCTTGCCCATCAATTTTTTAGCGTCGCTTTTTGCCATGCCGGTTTTTTTCATTTGCTGCCTCTTGGGTGTGAATCGATTAATCTAACGCCGAAATACCCGTAGGGCGGAAAAGCCCAAGGGGCGCCTTCCGCCGTGCTTCACAGGAGTCCCATGCGACGTGAACGTGGTCCGCGGAAGGCGCCCTGCGGGCTTTTCCGCGCTACGATCTTTGTAACGCTAACTATTTAAGTAGGACTTTTTTGAGCCACGCGCCGATGTCGTCGACTTCTTCCTGGCACAGCGAGTGCTGCATCTGGTACTCATGCCATTCGACCTCATAGCCCATGGACTTGAGCAGGTCGCGCGTCTGCTCGGCGCGGGCGATGGGGATCACGCCGTCATGGCGGCCGTGCACCTGGAAGATCGGCGTGGCCAAACTGGCCTGCGAGCGCTCCGTCGGAATCTTGGCCGACAGCGGCACGTAGCCGGACAGGCACAGCAAACCGGCCAGCTTTTCAGGATGGCGCAAGCCGGTCTGCAGGGTCATGGCGCAGCCCTGCGAGAAGCCCGCGAGGATGATGCGATCGGCCGGAATGCCGCGCGCCTTTTCGCGTGCGATCAGCGCTTCCACCTGCAACTGTGAGGCGCCCAGGCCGGCTTCGTCTTCGTTGCGACCAAGGTCGGTGGCGACGATGTCGTACCACGAACGCATGACGTAGCCGCCGTTGATCGTCACGGGCATGGTGTTCGCATGCGGGAAGACGAAGCGGATGCCGGGCAGTCCGGCCAGGTCAAGCTCGCGCACCAGCGGCACGAAGTCGTTCCCGTCCGCGCCCAGGCCGTGCATCCAGATGATCGCCACCGTGGGATTGGGGGCGGTTTCGATTTCGATGTTTTCCAGCAGATCGCTCATGCTCTGTTCTTTCTGGGCGCGCCGGTCAGCTCGGGCGCAGCGCCGATTTGGGGCGGAATGCCTTGCACACCGCCGGATTGGTTTCCATGTAAGGTCCGCCGATCAGGTCCACGCAGTAGGGCACAGCCGCGAAGATGCCGCCGACGAGCTGCTTGCCGTCCGCGTCCTTCAGGCCTTCGAGCGTTTCCTTGATGGCCTTGGGCTGGCCGGGCAGGTTCATGACCAGGGCCGCGTGGTCTGCCAGTTCGCGGATCACCGCGGTCTGGCGCGACAAAATCGCGGTCGGAACGAACTGCAGGCTGATTTGCCGCATCTGCTCGCCGAAGCCGGGCATTTCCCTGGTGCCGATGGCGAGCGTCGCTTCGGGCGTAACGTCGCGCCGCGAAGGACCGGTGCCGCCGGTGGTCAGCACCAGGTGGCAGCGCACGTTGTCGACCAGGTCAGTGAGGGTGGCCTCGATCTGCGCGCGTTCGTCGGGGATCAGGCGCTGCTCGATGCGGTAGGCAGTGGTGAGGACGGAAGCCAGCCAGTCGGCCAGCGCGGGCAGTCCCTTGTCTTCGTACACGCCGCCGCTGGCGCGGTCCGAGACCGACACCAGTCCGATCACCAGCGTGGCGTCCAGCGGATTACTTGTCGTCGGACTCGTCATCGATCGATTCGCCGTCGTACTGATTGTCCTGGTCCTGATCGTCGCCTTCATCGTCGGCCGGCTTGGCGCTCTTGCCCTTCTTGGCCAGGTCCTTGAGGATCTGGAAGATCTCGCGGTAGGCCTTGGGCGGCTTGTTCTCGGCCTGCTCCTTGCGCGCATTGCGGATCAGGGTGCGCAGGTGCTGTCCATCGAGTTCGGCATGTTCTGCCAGCAGCACGGTCAGCGCCTTGTCGTCGGCCAGCAGCTTGTCGCGCTTGCGTTCGAGTGCGTGCAGGGCGGCGGTATCGGCCTTGGACATACCCTTCCAGCTGTCGATGGTGCGCTGGATGACGGCGACTTCTTCTTCGTCCAGGGTACGCATCTTCTTGCCGACGAACTGCATCTGGCGGCGACGGCCTTCGTGGTTGGTGATCAGCTGGCATTCGAGGATGGCGTCGCGCACGTCTTCCGGCATCGGTACGCGCTTGACGCGGTCGCGCGCTTCGGCCACGAGTTCTTCGCCGAGCTTTTGCAGCTCGCTCATCTGGCGCTTGAGTTCCGACTTGGAAGGACGTTCGTATTCTTGCTCGAACTCGGAGGATTGGAACCCGCAGGCACCGCGGTTGGGATTTGGCATGATATGGATCCGATAGGCGTGAAACCTACCGGTAAAAACTGTAAACGACTGCTATCATACCCGTTTAACCGGACAGCCGAAGAAAACACCACATGAACGACTCCGTCTTTATCCATACCCAGGATCAGCTGAAACAGCTGGCAAGCGACGTGCTGGCCTTTGCGAAAGAGATGGGCGGCACCGATGCCGCGGTGGAAATCAGCGAGGGTAGCGGCCTGTCGGTGTCTGTCCGGCGTGGCAAGATCGAGACGATCGAACAGAATAAAGACAAGGGCATGGGCGTGACGGTCTACATCGGCCAGAAACGCGGCAATGCCAGCACCTCCGACTTTTCCCCGGCCGCCTTGCGCGCCACAGTGGATGCGGCCTACAACATCGCGCGCTTCACCGCGGAAGACGATTGCGCCGGTCTGGCCGACGCCGACATGCTGGAAATGAAGCCGCGCGACCTGCGCCTGTGCTACCCGTGGATGATCTCGACCGAAGAAGCAGTGGCCCTCGGCCAGCGCGCCGAAGCGGCCGCCTTCGATGTCGATCCGCGCGTGACCAACAGCGAAGGCGCCAGCGTTCACGTGCAGCAGTCGCACTTCGTGGCCGCCAACTCGCGTGGGTTTTCCGGCGGATATCCTTTCTCGCGCCACACGCTGTCGGTGGCGCCCATCGCCGGCAAGGGCGCCAAGATGCAGCGCGACGACTGGTACACCTCGGTGCGCGATCCCAGCAAGATGGCGGCGCCGGAAGCGGTGGGACGCTACGCCGCCGAGCGCGCGCTGGCGCGCCTGAACGCACGCAAGCTCGATACCCGCACCTGCCCGGTGCTGTTCGAAGCGCCGCTGGCCGCCGGCCTGCTGGGCTCCTTCGTTCAGGCAACTTCGGGTGGCGCCCTGTACCGCAAGTCGACTTTCCTGCTCGATTCGCTGGGCCAGTCGATTTTCCCTTCGCACATCCAAATTTTGGAAGACCCACACCTGATCGGCGCGGTCGGTTCGGCGCCGTTCGATGAGGAAGGCGTGCGTACCGTGCGCCGCAATGTGGTCAAGGACGGCGTTCTGCAGGGCTATTTCCTGTCCTCGTACACGGCCCGCAAGCTGGGCATGAAGACGACCGGCAATGCGGGTGGCTCGCACAATCTGACCATGAGTTCCAGTAACACCAAGCGCGCGGATGACTTCGCCGGCATGATCCGCAAGATGGACCGCGGTTTGCTGGTGACCGAGCTGATGGGTCAGGGCACCAATTATGTGACCGGTGATTATTCGCGCGGCGCCTCGGGTTTTTGGGTGGAAAATGGCGTGATCCAGTATCCGGTGGAAGAGATCACCATCGCCGGCAACATGAAGGACATGTTCCAGAAGATCGTCGCCATCGGCAATGACACCCTCATCCGCGGCAATAAAGGGACTGGCTCGATCCTGATCGAGAATATGGTGGTGGCGGGCTCGTAAAGACGTTATACCGCGGCCCGCGGTGGCCGTGATTGTGCTGTCACGTTGCTACGTACGTGTTGCTACGTAGACAAGGGGCATTCTCACTCTGAGACTGCCCTCTATTCACCACGATTGTAAGATCCCTGTAAGATAAATTACGTTGCAAGCTTGCTCGCTCGCAAATACACTAGCCGCAGCACCATGACTGGTGGTTTTCCCGTAATTCAATACTTCAGGAGACACACAATATGGAACGTCGTTCCTTTATTACAAAAGCGGCCGCCGGCGCTGCAGTTGGCGCGGTTGCCGCCCCTGCACTGGCACAAGCCCTGCCTACCATTAACTGGCGTCTCGCCAGCAGCTTTCCAAAGTCTCTCGATACCATCTACGGTGCCTCCGACACGCTGACCAAGCGCGTGTCCCAGCTCACTGGCGGCAAATTCAACATCCGTACCTTCGCAGCAGGCGAAATCGTTCCTGGCCTGCAGGTCATGGACGCTGTCCAGGCCGGTACCGTGGAAATGGGCCACAGCGCTTCCTACTACTACTTCGGCAAGGATGCCACCTTCGCCTTCGACTGCGCGGTGCCTTTCGGCCTGACCTCGCGCCAGCACACCGCCTGGTACACCGAAGGCGGCGGACGCGAACTGACGCGCGACTTCTTCAAGGGCTACGGCATCGTCAACTTCCTGGGCGGTAACTCCGGTACCCAGATGGGTGGCTGGTTCCGCAAGGAGATCAAGTCGGTCGCCGACCTGAAAGGCACCAAGATGCGCGTCGGCGGTTTCGCCGGCAAGGTCCTGGAGCGCCTCGGCCTGGTGCCGCAGCAACTCGCCGGCGGCGACATCTATCCTGCGCTGGAAAAAGGCACCATCGATGCGGCCGAGTGGGTCGGTCCTTACGACGATGAAAAGCTGGGCTTCTATAAAGTGGCGCCGTTCTACTACGCACCGGGCTGGTGGGAGGCGGGCGCGAGCTTCTCTTTCTACGTCGGCATCAAGGAGTGGGAAAAACTGCCGAAGGAATATCAGGCCGCGCTGGAAGTGGCGACCTTCGAAGCCCACGTCGTCATGCAAGCTGAATACGACTCGAAGAATCCGGCCGCCCTGGCGCGCCTGATCAAGAACGGCGTCAAGCTGCGTACCTTCTCCAAGGACATCATGGACGGTTGCTACAAGGCCGCGCAGGATGTCATGAACGAGGAAGCGGCCAAGAACGCCAAGTTCAAGACCATCTACGAGCCGTGGAAGCGATTCCGCCAGGACCAGAACATGTGGGCCTCGGTATCGGAAGCCCCGATCCAGGATTACCTGATCAAGGCCGGCCGCAAGTAAGCGCCAGCTGTTCTACCGAAAGCCCCGGGTGTCCGGGGCTTTTTGCCTTGTGCGACGAGGGAAGTAGCGATGAAAAAAATACTGTTCCTGGCGCTGATTGTGTTCGGCGCCTATCAGGCTTACCAGAAGAGCGGCTGGTTCAGGGGCGGCGGCGCAGCGTTCGACAAGGACGGCAAGGCGCTGGTTGTCCTGTTCACGGGACCGGACTGCGGCGAGGCGTGCGGGCGCATCACGAAGAACCTGCGCGAGCGCGGGGTAGTGTTCCAGGAGACCAGCTACATCGGCGACGATGGCGCGCCGGTGTCGAACAAATACGGGGTCAGGGGTTATCCGACCACGGTCATCGGCAAGCAGCGCATCGAAGGCGACGACATGCATAAGATCAGCGCGGCGCTGGGCGAGGCCTACGGCAAGGATGCCCTGACGCGGCGCGAGAAGATGGCCATGGACAGCCACTTCGACGAGCAGGGCAGGCCCAAAGTCGTGTTGTATGGAACCACGTGGTGCGGCTACTGCGCCAAGCAGCGCGCGCTGTTCGCCGACAAGCATGTGCAGTTCGTGGATGTGAACGTGGAGGCGTCCGATGCCGGCATGTTCGCGTACAACGCCTTGCAGGGGTCGGGCTATCCGCTTACCTATGTCGGGTACCGGCGCTTTGACGGCTTCCGCGAGGATGACATTTTGGCCGCCATCGACGAGCTCTCGAAAACCAGGCAGGCCAATGTGAGATAGGGTGGGCAGTCTCTGCGCACCGGAGCCGACGAGACGTTGGCAGGACCACGTGTCTGGCGGTGGGCAAAGTTGCCCACCCTACGCGCTGCCCACCGCGTCGATTACCGGCCTGCCTTCGTCAACGACGCGACGAAGCGCGCGTAGTTGTCCTGAAACGCCTCTTCACGCGCGTACTTCGCGAAAAACGCCAGGTACAGATCGCGCTTGAGGGCGGCATTCTCGTCGCCAGGTGCGGGACGTGCAACGCCGAGGTCATCGGCCATCCAGTTTTCTACATCAATGACATCGCCGCCATAACGATGGGCGCTGTAAATGAAACGGCCGACGTGCTCGTAGTTTGTTTCAGACATACCTGGCGCCCCAAATAGACAAGGGGCGACTGTAACCCAATCGCCCCCCGCACTTATTCACGCTTTGTAACGTGTGCGCCGACATTGTCAGAAGCGGTAGCCGACACCCACGGCCACCAGCACCGGATCGACCTTCACTTCGCTCGCCACTTTACCGGCGACGGTCACGTCGCTGCGGATATTGATCCGTTTGACATCCAGATTCACCGACCAGTTCCTGTCGATCTTGAAATCGACGCCGGCTTGCAGCGCCAGGCCAACACTGTGATTTTCCAGTCCGCCCGCACCGTTCAACAGGTGCACGCTCGAAATCCGGGTGTAGTTGAGACCGGCACCCAGGTAAGGGGTGAACTTGCCGATCGGGTCGAAATGGTATTGCCCCAGCAGACTTGGCGGCAGGTGCTTGAAGGTGCCGATCTTGGTTCCGTCCAGCATGACATCATGTTTTTGCGGATAGGTCAGCACCAGTTCGGCCGCCAGGTTCGGCGTGAAGAAATAGCTGACGTCGATTTCCGGGATGGTCTTGTCGGAGACCGAGATGCGGTCGGCGGCGCCGACGCCGGCCACCGGGGCGGACTTGTCCGCCGGGCTCAGGTGGGCGGCGCGCGCACGCACCAGCCAGTTGCCGTCTTGTGCCTGGGCTTCCATGGCGGTCAGGCCCAGCATGCCGATTGCTGCGGCCATGGCGATTACTGCTACTGAAGGACGCTTCATCATCACTTTCTTTCTTCGTTGGTATGAGAAGAAGTTTATTGACCCGCCTCAACAAAATCGTTGATGTGGGTCAAAAACGAAAGCAATGATGAATTTTGCGTATCGGATCAGCCAGCGGCGCGCAAGGAGTGCAGGATGGGCTGCAGCACGGCGGCACCCAGGCGTGCGCTGCGGGCGCCATTCCAGCCGCACACGGGATCGGGATCGTTGGCGTTGTCCTTGAACGGCAGTTCCAGGGTCAGCGACAGGCAGCCGAAGGCGTGGGTGATGTGCGGCGACCCCATGGTCAGCACTTCCGGGGTATAGGGCGATGCGCCGTAACCATGGACGTCCTGGAAGTCCGGGCTGGCGATCTTGAAGGCGTCAGAGAAAGCCTTTTCCTGCGCCGCCTGGGCCGGGGTGAAGTCGGGCAAGTCGCCGCTGCCGGCCACGAACACATACGGCAATCCTTCGTCGCCGTGCACGTCGAGGAAAAGGTCGCAGCCGGTTTCTTTCATCTTGTTCTTGACCAGGAAGACTTCCGGGCTGCGCTCCATCGTCGGCGTGTTCCACTCGCGGTTCAGGTTGGCGCCGGCAGCATTGGTGCGCAGGTTGCCGCGAAAGGCGCCATCCGGATTCATGTTCGGGACCACGTAGAACACCGATTCCTTGAGCAACTGGCGTCCGAAGGCGTCGGCCGGGTCGAGCAGGGCGTCGAGCATGCCTTCCACGAACCATTCCGCCATGGTTTCACCGGGGTGCTGGCGGGCGATGACCCAGACCTTTTTCTTTGCCTCGGGATCGCCGATGACGAGGAGATTCATGTCGCGGCCGTCCACCGTGTTGCCAAGATCCAACAGACGCACATGTTCGGACATTTGCGCGCGGTCCAGCAATTCGAGGTGGCGTTCCCAGGAATAGGGCTCGAAATAGGCGTAATACACGCTGTCCATGCCCGGGGTATGGCTGATGGTCATGACCTCGCCGTCGAAACTGGTCGGAACGCGGAACCACTCGACGCGGTCATAACTGGCCATGGCCTGGTAATCGTTCCAGCCGTCCGGGTAGGCGCTCTTGCCGGCGTTCAGGAAGCGGATGCTGCAAGCCTGGCCCTGGGCGCCCTGCAGGCGGAAGTAGAACCACTGCGTGATGTCGGCGTGGGAATCCTTGCGGATGTTCAGGTCGATGGCGTCGGCGCTGGTGGCGCGAACGATATCGATGGCGCCGGCGTCGAACTGGCTGCTGATTTTGATAGACATTGTGTGTCCCTGGCTGGTGAATGGAAGGCGCGGATGGGTGGCGCCGAGGCGTCATGATAGCGCTTGAAGCAACTCGTCGCATCTGGTCTTGAGCCCGAACAAGAGCGTAGCGAGTTTCACAAGAGTAATTTCGTTAAAGAAATGTGGCATCAATATCAAGCTGTAAATTAACAAACAACAAGCTACAATTGCCTTCGATAGTCCCTTCATGCATCAAGAGAACCTGGAGACTGACCATGGAACGTCGTTCCTTTTTGACCAAAAGCGCTCTGGGCGCCACGGCTGCGGCCGTCGCCGCGCCGGCGCTGGCGCAGATCAACCCGGAAGTGAAATGGCGCCTGGCGTCGAGCTTCCCGAAGACGCTCGATACCATTTTCGCGTCGGCTGAAAATTTTACAAAGCGGGTTGCCCAGCTGACCGGCGGCCGCTTCCAGATCCGCCAGTTTGCCGGCGGCGAGATCGTGCCCGGCCTCCAGGTCATGGATGCAGTCCAGGCCGGTACGGTCGAAATGGGGCACACCCCGTCTTATTATTATTTCGGCAAGGATCCGACCTTTGCCTTCGATTGCGCCGTGCCTTTCGGCCTGACCTCGCGTCAGCAGACGGCCTGGTTTGACCAGGGCGGCGGGCGCGAACTGATGCGCGACTTCTTCAAGGGCTACGGCATCGTCAATTTCCTCGGCGGCAATACCGGCACCCAGATGGGCGGCTGGTACCGCAAGGAAATCAAGACCGTGGCCGACATGAAGGGGATGAAGATCCGCATCGCCGGTTTTGCCGGAAGGGTGATGGAGCGCATGGGTGCGGTGCCGCAACAGATTCCGGCTGCCGACGTCTATGCGGCCCTGGAAAAAGGTACGATCGATGCGGCCGAGTGGGTCGGACCCTACGACGACGAAAAGCTGGGCCTGCTGAAAGTGGCGCCGCACTACTATTCGCCGGGCTGGTGGGAAGCCGGTCCGCAGTTGTCGTTTTACGTCAACATCAAGGAATGGGAAAAACTGCCAAAGGAGTACCAGGCCGCGCTCGAAGCGGCCAGTTACGAGTGCCACGTGGTCATGCAGGCCGAGTACGACACCAAGAATCCGGCCGCGCTGGCGCGCCTGATCAAGAACGGCGCCAAGCTGCATTATTTTTCCAAGCCCATCCTGGACGAGGCTTACAAGATCTCGACCCAGGTCATGGAAGAGGAAGCAGGCAAGAACGCCAAGTTCAAGAAGGTGTACGAGCCGTGGAAGCGGTTTCGCCAGGATCAGAACATGTGGGCCTCGGTGTCCGAACAGCAGATGCAGAACTACCTTATCGCTATCGGCCGCAAATAGCGGTTCGGGAACCTTGCGGTAGATCAAACCCGCACAGGCCTTTTTTGTTACCTTCGATGCGGGCGCGCGTCGCGTTGGCGCGTTCGTTTACGGGGAATAAGTTATGACAGGAATTTACTTTTCATGTGCCGAGGTCACCAGCCTCAGCCGGCACGGGTTTTGGCTGCAATGCGGCGAGGAAGAACTGTATCTGCCCTTCGTCGAGTTTCCCTTGTTCGAACACGCGACCATCGCCCAGATCTGCCGCGTGCAATGCGTGAGCAGCAACCGGGTGTACTGGCCCGACCTGGACCTGGACCTGACGCTCGACGCGATCCGCAATCCGATGGCGTTCGCGCACGACAGCATTAACTACGACTGTTAATTGTCTATGCGGTGGGCATCAGGTGCCCACCAACCCTCTTCACAATCCCCCGAAACGCTTGAAAAATGCTGCGTCCGCCGCCGGCGCCTGCTCGTCCTCGCGCCGCAGCGTGGCGACGATGTAGCGCTCGGCGCCGGCATGGGTGTGCCGGTACAGCGAACGCGCCAGTTCATAGGCGCCGGCGCCTGGCCAGGGGTTGGGCAGCAGCTCAATCGGCAGCATCGGGTCGTGCAGCTGGACCCGCCGGTAGGCGTGAATCAGCAGAGTACGGATCACAAACGCTTCCTGCTCATCGAGCGGCGCGCCCTTGTCCAGCATCGAAAGCAGAGGCGCAAAGGCGTCGATAAAATCGATGTAGCCGTTCACCACCCCCGACAGATCCCAGCCGTCGACCACCAGGTCCTGCAGCGGCCGGCTCGACACGCCAGGCAGGGCGCTGGCGCTGCAGACGAAGAGCTTGCCCTGCAAGCCCGTGCGCGCCAGTAATTCTTCCAGCACCTCGGTATTGCTGGCCGGGTGACCGAAGATCCCTGGCGCAATCATGGCGTAGCCTTCCCACAACAGTTCCTTGCGCAAGGCGGCCCGTTCGGGCGCGTCGATGCTGCCGCTGGCCGACAGCAGCAAGGTCCAGCTGCCGTCCCAATGTGCCGTCAGGGGCGCGTAAATGCGGCGGTTGGCGCGCTCGAAGCGGGTCTGGGCGCCCGGCAGGATGGCGTAGGAACTGCGCCGGCCGTCGCGGTTGGCCACCAGCCAGCCTTCCTGCGCCAGCCGGAACACGCTGGTGCGCAGCAGGCGGTCATTGACGCCGAAGGGCGCCAGCAGTTCGATCAGGCTGCCCAGCCACACCGTGCCGCCGTGGGGCGCGATGGTGTCGCCGAAGATGGTCATGACCAGCGACTTGGAACGTGGCGGGTCGCGGGTCAGGAAATTGGCTATCCATTCGGTGCTGGTGGTTAGTTTCATAGAGGCATGTTCTGGCGACGCAGGGGTGATTGTCAAGCAAACGGGGAGTTTACTTTGCGCCGTCATAGGCGCACGATTATTTTTTTACCATCAGAACGCATGCCGACAGGATACCGGAATTTGATTTGAGTCAAATTTTCTGTGTACTTCTCCAAATTTGTATCGTAATATCGCTGCATCGCTTTCCCATCGGGAGACTCACCATGTACGCACAACTGGTTGAAACCGGCCTCAAGCAAGTCCAGAGCGCCGACGATATGAACGAGCAGGAGCGCGAGTTCCAGGCCCGCATCGACGCCGGCGTCAAGATCGAAGCCAAGGACTGGATGCCCGAGGCCTACCGCAAGACCCTGATCCGCCAGATATCCCAGCACGCCCATTCCGAGATCGTCGGCCAGCTCCCCGAAGGCAACTGGGTCACGCGCGCGCCTACCCTCAAACGCAAGTCCATCCTGCTGGCCAAGATCCAGGACGAAGCCGGCCACGGCCTGTACCTGTACAGCGCGGCCGAAACGCTGGGCGTCTCGCGCGATGAACTGCTGGCCGCCCTCCATTCGGGCAAGGCCAAGTACTCCAGCATCTTCAACTACCCGACCCTGTCGTGGGCCGATATGGGCGCCATCGGCTGGCTGGTGGACGGCTCGGCCATCATCAACCAGATCCCCCTGTGCCGCTGTTCTTACGGGCCCTACGCCCGTGCCATGATCCGCGTCTGCAAGGAAGAATCCTTCCACGCGCGCCAGGGCTACGACATCATGATGAGCCTCGCGCAAGGCACGCCGGAGCAAAAGGCGATGGCGCAGGACGCGCTCAATCGCTGGTGGTGGCCGTCGCTGATGATGTTCGGCCCTTCGGACGCCGAATCGGTTAACAGTGCCCAGTCGGCGCAGTGGCGCATCAAGCTGTTCTCCAACGACGAACTGCGCCAGCGCATGGTCGACCAGACCGTGCCCCAGGCCGAGTATTTGGGCCTGACCGTGCCTGATCCCGACCTCAAGTTCAACGCCGACACCGGCCACTACGAATTCGGCGAGATCGACTGGAGCGAATTCCAGAACGTCCTCAAAGGGAACGGGCCATGCAACCGCGAGCGCCTGCGTACCCGCGTCAAGGCCTATGAGGACGGCGCCTGGTTCCGGGACGCGCTGGTCGCCCACGCCGACAAAAAAGAAAAGCGCGCCGCGGCGTAATCGACGCCTGCGGACAAGGCTTTGGTAGGGCGGATGCAGCGAAGCGCAATGCGCCAGGCGCCGCCCGCACCGCATCAATCATCGGAGAAATCATGAGCAAAGAATGGCCCCTGTGGGAAGTCTTCATCCGCAGCCAGCACGGCCTGGCCCACAAGCACGTCGGCAGCCTGCACGCGCCGGACGCCGAGATGGCGATCAATAACGCGCGCGACGTCTACACGCGCCGCAACGAAGGCGTGTCGATCTGGGTGGCCCGCGCGGCCGACATCGTCGCCAGCAGCCCGGGCGACAAGACGGCCCTGTTCGAGCCGTCCAACAGCAAAGTCTATCGCCACCCGACCTTCTTCCCGATGCCGGAAGAAGTCAAGAACCTGTGAGCGCGCCCGTGGACGTCTCTATCACCGACAACACCGCCAACGCCGCCAAGATCGGCTATCTGCTGCGCCAGGGCGACAATGCCCTGATCCTGTCGCAGCAGCTGTCCCAATGGTGCGGCAAAGGCCCGGCGCTGGAAGAAGACATGGCGCTGACCAATGTCGCCCTCGACCTGCTGGGCCAGACCCGCATGTGGCTCACCTACGCCGGCGAACTGGAAGGACGCGGCCGCAGCGAGGACGACCTTGCCTACCTGCGCGATGCGCATGACCTGCGCTGCTGCCTGCTGGTCGAGCAGCCCAACGGGAACTACGCCGACACCATGGTGCGCCAGTTCTTCTTCGACACCTGGCACTACTTCCTGATGCAGTCACTGGCCAAAGCGAGCGACCCGCGCATCGCCGAGATCGCGGAAAAATCGATCAAGGAAGTCACCTACCACCTGCGCCGCAGCGGTGACCTGATCGTGCGCATGGGCGACGGCACGCCGGAAAGCCACGCCAAGACCCAGGCCGCGGTCAACGAGCTGTGGATGTACAGCGGCGAGATGTTCCTCTACGACGCCGTCGATCAGGCCATGGTGGAGCAGGGCATCGCGCCCGCCGCCGCCGATCTGCGGGCGGCCTTCCTGGAACACGTGTCCGAGATCTTCGCCGAAGCCACCCTGGCCATGCCCGACCCGAACGCCTTCATGCAGCAGGGCGGTAAAAAAGGGCGCCACAGCGAGCATCTGGGCTACATCCTGGCCGAGATGCAGTTCCTGCAGCGCGCCTATCCCGGGGCGCAGTGGTAATGAATGCCGCCGTGGCCAATGGCGCCGGCGTGGACCAGGTCTGGACCTGGCTGGGCGCGGTCAGCGACCCGGAGATCCCGGTGATCTCGATCGTCGACCTGGGCATCGTGCGCGCCGTGGCCTTCGAGGGCGACACCTGTGTGGTCACGATCACGCCAACGTATTCCGGCTGCCCTGCGATGACGGTGATAGCCGAATCGGTCACCGAAGCGCTGCACAGCCACGGCCTGAACGACGTCAAGCTGGTGAACCAGCTTTCGCCCGCATGGACCACTGACTGGATGAGCGAGGCGGGCAAGCTGGCGCTGAAAGGCTACGGCATCGCACCGCCGGCCCAGCAGGCCATCGACATCAGCGGCTTGCGTTCGGGCGTCAAGCGCGTCGCCGCGCCGCCGCTGCTGGTCGCCTGCCCGATATGCGGATCGACGCACACCCAGCTCACCAGCCAGTTCGGATCGACGCCGTGCAAGGCGCTGTACAAGTGCCTGGACTGCCTCGAGCCTTTCGATTACTTCAAGTGCCACTAGAGCGGGCCACAACTACATGAGCAAATTCTATCCACTCACGGTCGACCGGGTCCACAACGAAACGCGCGACACGATTGCCGTCACTTTCCGCATTCCGCCGGAACTGGAACAGAGCTTCAAGTACCAGCAGGGCCAGCACCTCACCCTGCGCGCCCAGATCAACGACGAGGACGTGCGCCGTTCCTACTCGATCTGCTCCGCGGTGCAGGATGGCGTGCTGCGCGTGGCCATCAAGCGCACACAGGGTGGTCTGTTTTCCAGCTGGGCCAACGATAGCCTCAAGCCGGGCGCGACGATCGAAGTCATGCCTCCGATGGGTCACTTCAATGTGCCCCTGCATGCGGACAACGCCAGGCACTACGTGGCCTTTGCGGCCGGCAGCGGCATCACGCCCATCCTGTCGATCATCAAGACCACCCTGCTGACCGAGCCGCATAGCCGCTTCACCCTTTTCTACGGCAACCGCGCCTCGTCCTCCGTCATCTTCAAGGAAGAATTGACGGACCTGAAGGATATCTACATGGAGCGCCTCAACCTGGCCTACGTGATGAGCCGCGAGCAGCAGGATATTGAATTGTTCAACGGCCGCATCACCAAGGAAAAGTGCGAGCAGTTCATCCGCCACTGGATCCGCATCGAGGATATCGACGTCGCCTTCATCTGCGGGCCGGAAGACATGATGCACGGCGTCTCCGCAGCCCTGCAGGAAGCCGGTATGCCCAAGCAGAACATCAAGATCGAGCTGTTCGCCGCCAGCATTCCCAAGCACCAGCACAAGCCGCGCCAGCTCGACGCCACTGTCCGCCACGAGACCGAAGTGACGGTCATCATGGATGGCAACCACACCAGCTTTACCATGGACAAGGACAAGGAATCGATTCTCGATGCCGGCCTGCGCGCCGGGATCGACATGCGCTATTCCTGCAAGGGCGGCGTATGTTCGACCTGCCGCTGCAAACTGGTTGACGGCAAAGTCGACATGGACGTGAACTACGCGCTGGAAGACTACGAGATCGCGCGCGGCTTTGTTTTGAGCTGCCAGAGTTTTCCCGTGACGGACAAGGTGGTGGTCGATTTCGACCAGGCTGAATAGCGCAGGCCAAGCTGAGAGTAGTTTAAAAACACGCGACGGAGGAGACACCATGAGCTACGAAAATATCAAGTTCGAGATCGACAACGGGGTGGCGGTACTGACCCTGAACCGTCCCGATAAATTGAACAGCTTCACCCAGGCGATGCACCTGGAAGTACGCGAAGCCATCGGCATCGTCCAGAACGACAAGAGCGTGCGCGTGCTGGTACTGACCGGCGCCGGGCGCGGCTTTTGCGCCGGCCAGGACCTGTCGGACCGCGCAGTGGAACCCGGGCAGCAGGGCGTGGACCTGGGCCACTCGGTGGAGACTTACTACGCACCGCTGGTCATGAGCCTGCGCGCGTTGCCGATTCCCGTTATCTGCGCTGTGAATGGCGTGGCCGCCGGCGCGGGCGCTAACCTGGCGCTGGCCTGCGACATCGTGCTGGCCGCGAAATCGGCGGTCTTCGTCGAAGTGTTCTGCAAACTGGGCCTGATTCCCGACACCGGCGGCACCTGGCATCTGCCTCGTTTGATCGGACACGCACGCGCCATGGGCATGGCCATGCTGGGCGAGAAGCTGCCGGCGGAAACCGCGGAGAGCTGGGGCCTGATCTGGAAGTGCCTGCCCGACGCCGCCCTGATGCAGGACACCATGGCCATGGCGCGCCAGCTGGCCGTGGCGCCGACCAAGGGCCTGGCCTTCACCAAGAAGGCCATGCAGGCCAGCTACGCCAACACCCTGCCCGAGCAGCTCAAACTGGAAGGCGAGATGATGCGCGAACTGGGCTACAGCCACGATTACCGCGAAGGCGTCTCGGCCTTCACCGAAAAGCGCACGCCGCACTTCAAGGGGGAGTAAATGACTGGATTGTCGTCAACGCCGCTGTCCGCCGGCGCACTTGAAAAAGGCAGCATCATTGCCGTCATCGGCAGCGGCGCCATGGGCTCGGGCATCGCCCAGGTCGCGGCAGCTGCCGGCTATATCGTCAAGCTGTTCGATACCCGCCCCGAAGCGGTGGACAGGGCCATCGCCGACATCGGCGCGGTCTACGGCAAGCTGGTGGAAAAGGGCCGCATGACGGGGCCGGACGCCGCCGCGGCGCGCGCGCGCCTTCAGGGCATGGCCAGCCTGCGCGAGGTGGCCGACGCCGCCCTGGTGATCGAGGCCATCGTCGAAAACCTCAACGTCAAGCGCATGCTGTTCGCGGACCTGGAAGGCATTGTCGGCGACAGCTGCATCCTCGCCACCAATACCTCGTCGATTTCGGTCACCGCCATCGCGGCCCAGCTGCGCCGTCCGCAGCGCCTGGTCGGCATGCATTTCTTTAATCCTGTCCCGCTGATGGCGCTGGTGGAAGTGATCAGCGGCCTGGCCACTGATTCCTCGGTGGCCGACACGGTCTACGCCACCGCTGCCGCCTGGGGCAAGAACCCGGTGCATGCCAAGTCCACGCCGGGCTTCATTGTCAACCGTGTGGCACGCCCGTTTTACGCCGAAGGCCTGCGCCTGCTGTCCGAACAGGCCGCCGATGCGGTCACCCTGGACGCGGTCATGCGCGACACCGGTGGCTTTCGCATGGGCCCCTTCGAACTGATGGACCTGATCGGCCACGATGTCAACTTCTCGGTCACGCAGTCGGTGTTCGAGGCTTACTTCGGCGATCCGCGCTTTACACCGTCCGTGCTGCAGCAGGAAATGGTCAATGCCGGCTACCTGGGACGCAAATCAGGCCGCGGCTTTTACGAGTATGGCGAGCATGCCGTCAAAGCCCTGCCATCGGTGGAAGCGGCGCAGGCGCGCCCGGACGTGGTCAGCATCAGCATCGAACCCGGTGTTACGGGCGCGGTCACGGATCCTTTGGAGCAGCGCCTGAAGACGGCCGGCTACACGGTCGGCCACCGCAAGCCGCTGCCGCACGCCGGCGAAAACGAAGCGCCGGCCTTTCACTGCCACGGCGCCGCCATCTTCCTGACGGACGGGCGCAGCGCCACCGAGCGCGCGCGCGCCAACAACCATCCCGACACGGTGCTGTTCGACCTGGCGCTGGACTATGGCAGCGCCACCCGCATCGCGCTGGCGCGCGCCGACCAGTGCAGCGACGCTGCCTGGCATGCCACGGTCGGCCTGTTCCAGGCAGCCGGTTTCAGTGTCACCCGCCTGGACGACGTCCCGGGCATGGCCGTCATGCGCACGGTCGCGATGCTGGCCAACGAAGCGGCCGACACGGTCAACCAGGGCGTCTGTACCGCCCAGGCTGTCGACCTGGCCATGCAGAAGGGCGTGAACTACCCGCGCGGTCCGCTGGCCTGGGCTGACGCGGTGGGCATCGCGCACGTGGTGTCGACGCTGCACAACCTGGCGGCCACTTATGGCGAAGACCGTTACCGCGTCTCGCCGCTGCTGCGCCGCAAACTGGCCGGCGGGGGACGCTTTCATGCTTGACTCCATGCCTGGCTCCATACAAGCTGCAGCGATCGATCCCCAGGCGCTGGCCGAACTGGCCGGCAAGACCATGTTCGAGCGCGACCCCGCCAGCCAGGCCCTCGGCATGCTGCTGGCCGAGATCCGGCCGGGCTATGCGCGCATGACCATGCCGGTACGCGCCGATATGCTCAACGGCCACCAGACCTGCCATGGCGGCTATATCTTCATGCTGGCCGACAGCGCCTTTGCCTTCGCCTGCAATTCGCACAATTTCAATACCGTGGGTGCTGCTTGCAGCATCGACTACCTGGCGCCAGGCCGCGAGGGCGACCTGCTCACCGCGGAAGCGTTCGAACAGGCACTCGCCGGCAAAAGCGGCGTGTACGACATCAAGGTCAGTAATCAGGAAGGCCGCACACTGGCCCTTTTTCGCGGCAAATCGCACCGCGTGAATGGTCACGTGGCCGAGCTTCCGACTTAACTCTTTTTCTGCAGGAGACCGACATGGTTCAACGCGACTTTAAACAGGCTCCGGTCCCCGGCGATCTGGAAGCGATCGAGCGGGCCAGCCGCGACGAGCTGCAGGCATTGCAGCTTGAACGCATGAAGTGGTCGCTCAAGCACGCTTACGACAATGTGCCGCACTACCGCGCCGCGTTCGATGCGGCCGGCGTGCATCCGGAGGATTTGAGGAGCCTCGCCGACCTGGCGAAATTCCCCTTCACCGACAAGAAGACCCTGCGCGAAAATTATCCCTTCGGCCTGTTCGCGGTACCGCGCGAAAAAGTCGCGCGCATCCACGCGTCTTCCGGCACCACCGGCAAGGCCACCGTGGTTGGCTACACCAAAAACGATATCGACACCTGGGCCAATGTGGTGGCGCGCTCGATCCGCGCCGCCGGCGGCAGGGCGGGCGACATGGTGCACATCTCCTACGGCTACGGCCTGTTCACCGGGGGCCTGGGTGCGCATTATGGCGCCGAGCGCCTGGGCTGCACCGTCATTCCCATGTCCGGCGGGCAGACCGAAAAGCAGGTTCAGCTGATCTGCGACTTCAAGCCCGAGATCATCATGGTCACGCCCTCGTACATGTTGAACATCATCGAGGAGTTCACGCGCCAGGGGATGGATCCGGCCGCCTCCTCGCTCAAGGTCGGCATCTTCGGGGCCGAACCCTGGACCGATGCCATGCGCCGCGAAATCGAAACCCGCGCCGGCATCGACGCGGTCGATATCTACGGCCTGTCCGAGGTAATGGGACCCGGTGTGGCCAGCGAGTGCATCGAGAGCAAGGACGGTCCGGTGATCTGGGAAGACCATTTCTACCCGGAGGTGATCGACCCCGAAACCGGCGAAGTGCTGCCGGACGGTTCCGAGGGCGAGCTGGTATTCACCTCGCTGACCAAGGAAGCGCTGCCGATCATCCGCTACCGCACGCGCGACCTGACACGCCTGCTGCCGCCGACCTCGCGCACCATGCGCCGCATGGGCAAGATCACCGGCCGCTCGGACGACATGCTGATCATCCGCGGCGTGAATGTCTTCCCCAGCCAGATTGAAGAGCTGATCCTCAAGATGCCGCTGCTGGCGCCGCACTACCAGCTGATCGTCTCGCGCGACGGCCATCTCGACAAACTCGATGTGGTCGGCGAACTGCGCGATGCCTCGCAATCGCAGGACCGCGTCGCGGCCCTGTGCAAGGAACTCGAACATCACATCAAGACCCACGTGGGCGTGACCACCAGGGTGACGCTGGCCGCGGCCAACGGCATCGAGCGCACGCTGACGGGTAAAGCCAAACGCGTGGTCGACCAACGTCCCAAATCCTAGGAGCAGCAGTGCAAAACGCATCGAATAACATCACCGACGCATTTATCTGCGACGCCATCCGCACGCCTTTTGGCCGCTACGGCGGTTCGCTCTCCACCGTGCGCGCCGACGACCTGGCCGCGCTGCCGATCGCGGCCCTGATCGCCCGCAATCCTGGTGTCGACTGGAGCCTGGTCGATGACCTGTACTTCGGCTGCGCCAACCAGGCCGGCGAAGACAACCGCAATATCGGCCGCATGGCGGGTTTGCTGGCGGGCCTGCCGCCTGAGGTGCCGGGCAATACCATCAACCGCCTGTGCGGATCGAGCCTGGACGCCGTCGGCATCGCCGGGCGAGCCATCAAGGCCGGCGAAGCGAACCTGATCATCGCCGGCGGCGTGGAAAGCATGACGCGCGCGCCCTTCGTGATGGGCAAGGCCGACAGCGCGTTCTCGCGTGCGGCCAAGATCGAGGATACGACTTTGGGCTGGCGCTTCGTCAACCCGCTGATGAAGGCCAAGTACGGCATCGATTCCATGCCCGAGACGGCCGAAAACGTGGCCAGGGATTTCAATGTCAGCCGCGCCGACCAGGATGCATTTGCCCTGCGCAGCCAGCAGCGCTGGGCCAGGGCCAATGGCGCCGGCCTGTTCCGCGACGAGATCGTGGGCGTCACGATTCACCAGAAAAAAGGTGAATCGCGCGTGTTCGACACCGACGAGCATCCTCGTCCGGATACCACCATCGAGATGCTGGCCAGGCTGAAAGGCGTGGTCACGCCCGACGGCAGCGTCACCGCGGGCAATGCGTCCGGCGTGAACGATGGCGCCTGCGCCATCCTGATCGCATCGGGCAGCGCCGCGGAACGCTTCGGCCTGACGCCGCGTGCACGCATTGTCGGCATGGCCACCGCCGGACTGGCGCCGCGCATCATGGGCTTCGGACCATCGCCTGCATCGAAAAAGGTGCTGGCAATGACCGGCCTGACCATCGGACAAATGGATGTCATCGAACTGAACGAAGCCTTTGCCGCGCAGGGTCTGGCCGTGACGCGCGATCTCGGCTTGCCGGACGACGCGCAGCATGTGAATCCGAATGGCGGCGCGATCGCGATCGGGCACCCGCTCGGGGCATCGGGCGCCAGGCTGGTGACGGCGGCGGTCAATCAGCTGCACCGCACCGGCGGCAGGTATGCATTGTGCACGATGTGCATTGGAGTAGGGCAGGGCATCGCGTTGATCATCGAAAGAGTGTAAACGTGCCTTGCGTAGGGCGGAAAAGCGAAGCGCCTTCCGCCATTCACACGTGGCACGGCGGAAGGCGCTTCGCTTTTCCGCCCTGGCAAGCGATGCAGTATTACAGTCGAATACAACAACACAGGGGGAGACATAACATGTTCAAAAAAACCATCATCGCAGCAGCACTCAGCCTCATCGCCATCACCGCATCGGCAGCCGATCCAATCCGCATCGGCTCGGTCCTGTCAGTCTCCGGCCCCGCCGCCTTCCTGGGCGACCCGGAACTGAAAACACTCCAGCTCTACGTCGAGAAGATCAACGCCGAAGGTGGCGTCCTGGGACGCAAGCTGGAACTGGTCCACTACGACGACGGCAGTGAAGCGTCCAAGGCCAACAGCTTCGCCAAGCGCCTGATCGAGTCCGACAAGGTGGACATCCTGATCGGCGGCACCACCACCGGCGCCACCATGGCCATCGCGCCGCTGGTCGAACGCGCCAGCCTGCCCTTCATCTCGCTGGCCGGCGCCGTGGTGGTGATCGACCCGGTCAAGAAGTGGGTCTTCAAAACCCCGCACACTGACCGCATGGCTGCCGAGAAGGTCTTCGAGGACATGAAGAAGCGCGGCATCAGCAAGGTTGGCCTGCTGTCGGAGACCAGCGGCTTCGGCGCCTCCGGCCGCAAGGAAACCCAGGCCGTGGCCGCGAAATACGGCATCACCCTGGTCGCTGACGAAACCTACGGTCCCAAGGATACGGACATCACCGCCCAGCTCACGCGCATCAAGAACACTGCCGGCGTGCAGGCGGTGTTCGTTTTTGGCCTGGGCCAGGGACCTGCGGTCGTCACGAAGAACTACGGCCAGCTGGGCATGACGTCCGTGCCCATGTACCAGTCGCATGGCGTGGCGTCGGACGAGTACCTCAAGCTGTCCGGCAAAGCCGCCGACGGCGTGCGCCTGCCCACCCCGTCCCTGCTGATCGCCAATGCCCTGCCGGCCGGCGACGCCCAGAAAGCCATCGTCACCGGCTACGACAAGAGCTACCGCGACCGCTTCAAGGTGGAACCATCGACCTTCGGCGGCTACGCGCTGGACGCGCTGAACCTGTCGGTCGACGCCATCAAGCGCGCCGGCTCCACCGACCGCGAGAAAGTACGCGCCGCCCTGGAGAGCACCAAGGGCTTCGTCGGCACCACGGGCGTATTCAATATGAGCGCCACCGACCACATGGGACTGGACCTGTCGGCCTTCCGCATGGTCGAGGTCAAGAACGGCGACTGGCAGCTGGTGAAGTAACGGCGACTCAGGCAACCCATGCTCGCCCAATTCCTGCAGTTCCTGTATTCGGGGATGACGGTCGGTTCCGCCTATGCACTGGCGGCGCTCGGCTTCACCATCATCTACAACACCAGCGGTGTGATCAACTTTGCCCAGGGTGAGTTCATCATGCTGGGCGGGATGCTGGCGGCCCTGCTGTCGGCCGGTGGCGTGCCGCTGCCGCTCGCCATCATCGCCGCAGTGCTGGTGACCGGCGTGGTGGGCCTGGTGATGGAAAAAGCGGTGATCGAGCCGGCGCAAAACGCGCAGGTGGTCACCCTAATCATCATCACCATCGGCGCCTCGCTGACCATCCGTGGCCTGGTGCAGATCGCTTTTGGCAAGGGGACGCATTCGCTTGCCGCGTTCTCGGGCGACACGCCGATCCAGTTCCTGGGCGCGAGCCTGCTGCCGCAAAGCCTGTGGGTGCTGGGTGTGACCCTGGCCATCGTCGCGGCGCTGGCATGGTTTTTTGGGCGCACCCTGCTCGGCAAGGCGATGCTGGCGACTTCGCACAACAAACTGGCCGCGCAGCTGGTCGGCATCAACACGCGCCGCGTGCTGCTGCTCTCCTTCGGCCTGGCGGCCCTGCTGGGTGCACTGGGCGGTATCCTGGTGGCGCCGATCACCTACACTTCCTACGATGCCGGCATCATGCTTGGTCTGAAAGGCTTCGTGGCGGCGGTGCTTGGTGGTCTGGGCGGTGGCGTCGGCGCGATCGCCGGCGGGCTGATACTGGGCATCGCGGAAGCCATGACGGCCGGGTATATCTCGTCCTCGTACAAGGACGCGGTGCCTTTCGTGCTGATCCTGCTGATCCTGTTCTTCATGCCGCGCGGGCTGTTTGGCGCCAAAGTATCGGAGCGCGTATGAGCATGAAAAGCGTGCTCCGTTCGCGCCACGGCGGCCTGCTGGTGCTGGCGCTGGTGCTGGCTTTGCTGCCGCTGGTGCTGCCCAACGCCTTCTACATGGACGTGGCGATCCGCATCGCGCTCAACGCCATCGTGGTCATCGCGCTCAATCTGCTGATGGGGTACACAGGGCAGATCAGCCTTGGCCATGCCGGCTTCTTCGGCCTGGGCGCCTATGCGTCGGCGGCGCTGACCACCCACTTCAACTGGCCGCCGATGGCGGCGCTGGCGGCGGGCGCCGCCGCCACGGGCCTGCTGGCCTTCGCGCTGGCGCGTCCCGTCCTCAAGCTCAAGGGGCATACGCTCGCCATGGCGACCCTGGGTTTGGGGATCATCATCTCCATCGTCATCAACAACGAGTCGCAGTGGACCGGTGGCCCGGACGGCATCGCGGTTCCGGCTTTCACCTTGCTGGGGCTGGACGTAGCAGGGGAGAACACCTGGTATGCCGTCACGGCGGCGCTGCTGCTGTTGATGACCTGGCTGGCCCTGAACCTGATCGACTCGCCGGTGGGCCGGGCGCTGCAGGCCATTCACGGTTCCGAGATCGCCGCGCGCGTGGCCGGTGTCGATACCACGCGCTACAAGGTGCGCGTGTTCGTGCTGTCGGCCATCGTGGCCAGCATCGCCGGCTCGATCAGCGCGCATTATGTGGGCTTCATCACGCCGGGCATGGCGGGCTTTTTCCATTCCATCGAACTGGTGACCATGGTCGTCGTCGGCGGCATGGCCTCGGTCTTCGGTTCCATCATCGGCGCGGCCCTGCTGACGGTGCTGCCGCAGCTGCTGCAAACCTTCGAGGGCTGGGAAGTGGTGGTCTTCGGCGTGATCCTGATGGGTACCATGATCTTTTTACCCAAGGGACTGGTGCCCAGCATCGCCCAGCGCATCCGCGCGCGCCGCGCCCGTCACATAAAGGGCCGCTGACATGCTGACCATCGATACACTCAGCAAGCGCTTCGGCGGCGTGCATGCGGTGCAGGACGTGAGCTTCACCGTGCGCGAAGGCCATATCCATTCCGTGATTGGACCTAACGGCGCCGGCAAGACCACCTTGTTCAACCTGATCACCGGCGTGTATACGCCGAGCGCCGGCCGCATCCTGTTCGGCGGCGAAGACGTGGCCGGCATGGCGCCGGATGCATTGGCCCGGCGCGGCATGAGCCGCACCTTCCAGAATCTGCAGATCTGCATGAACATGACCGCGCTCGACAACGTCATGGTCGGTTCGCACCTCCACCTGAACCAGAATCTGTTCGCCTCGATGCTGCGCCTGCCATCGGTGCGCCGCGCCGACCGCGCCTGCCGCGAGGAGGCGGCGCGCCTGATGGAATTTGTCGGCGTCGGCAAGCACATCGACGCCGATGCGAGCCAGATGTCCTACGGCGCCCTCAAGCGCCTGGAAATCGCGCGCGCACTGGCCGCCAAACCGAAGATCCTGCTGCTGGACGAACCGGCGGCGGGCCTGAACCACACCGAAACCGGCGAGATCGAAGCGCTGATCCGCAAGGTCGCCCAGTCCGGCGTGACCGTGATCCTGGTGGAGCACGACATGAAACTGGTGATGAACCTGTCCGACCAGCTGCTGGTGCTCGATTACGGCAAGACCCTGGCCGAAGGCACCGCCGCCGAGATCCGCGCCAACCCGGCCGTGATTGCGGCCTATCTCGGACAGGCGCAGGAGGGATGAGCATGCGAGACACCATGGAAGTCGACACACCGCCGGTACTGGCCATTCGCGGCCTGTGCAGCCACTACGGACCTATCCAGGCGCTGCACGGCATCGATATTGACGTCCGGCGCGGACAGCTGGTGGCGCTGGTGGGCGCCAATGGCGCGGGCAAGACCACTTTGCTACGGGCGGTGTCGGGCGTGCAGCCGGCCAGCGGGGGGACGATCCGCTTTGGCGACGCGGACATTACCCGCATGAGCGCCGACAAGCGGGTGCGCGCCGGGATTTGCCAGGTACCGGAAGGGCGCCAGGTGTTCGGACCGATGACGGTCGAGGATAACCTGCGCCTGGGCGCCTACACCCGCCCGAAGGGCGAGCTGGCGGCCGACCTGGAACGCATGTACGCCCTGTTCCCGGTTCTGCGGGAAAAGCGCCATCTGCTGGCCGGCATGCTGTCCGGCGGCCAGCAGCAGATGCTGGCCATGGGGCGCGCGCTGATGGGGCACCCCAGGGTGCTGCTGCTGGACGAGCCGAGCATGGGCCTGGCGCCGCTGCTGATCCAGGAGATCTTCCGCATCGTGCAGCGCCTGCGCGACGAAGACATCACCATCCTGCTGGTCGAGCAGAACGCCCACGCGGCGCTGGCGATTGCCGATATCGGCTATGTGATCGAGACCGGCCGCATCATCCTGTCCGGCCCCGGTCCCGAACTGTTAAACAACGAGCAGGTGCAAAGCGCCTACCTCGGCATGTAAAGGAAGCCCAGACATGGTCAAGGTATACGAAATCAATGGCGTCACGCCGGTAGTCCACCCTAGCGCCTACGTGCACCCCAGCGCGGTGCTGATCGGCGACGTGATCGTCGGCCCGCGCTGCTACATCGGCCCGCTCGCCTCCATGCGCGGCGACTTCGGCCGCCTGATTCTCGAGGAAGGCGCCAACCTGCAGGACACCTGCGTGATGCACGGCTTTCCGGGCGAGGACACGGTGGTCGAAGTCGACGGCCATATCGGCCACGGCGCCGTGCTGCACGGCTGCCGCATCGGCCGCAACGCCATGGTCGGCATGAACGCCGTCGTGATGGACCGCGCCGTCGTCGGCGAAGAGTCCATCGTCGCGGCGATGAGCTTTGTGAAGGCAGGCATGATCGTCCCGCCGCGCAGCATGGTCATGGGCACGCCCGCGCGCGTGATGCGCGCGCTGACCGATAAAGAGATCAACTGGAAGAGTTTCGGCACCAGGCAGTATCACGACCTGACGATCCGCTCCATGCAAACCATGCGCGAGACCGAAGCGCTCACGGAAGTGGAAGCGAACCGCCAGCGTATCGACCTCGGTCCCGAGATGCACGCGCCCAAAGACTGAACACGAACATTGAAATGAACCGGATCGGAGATTCAACATGCAACAAGTAGCAACCCTGCAAAGCCTGATCGGCGGCCGCTGGCTCGGCGCCGAAGCGTCGGTGCCGCTGCACAGCGCACTCAATAGCCAGCTGATTTATCACACCCACGCCGAAAAGATCGACTTCGACGAAGCCGTTACCTATGCCCGCAAGACCGGCGTGCCGGCCCTGATGGCGCTGGATTTCCAGAAGCGCGCGGCGTGCCTGAAGGCGCTGGCGCTGTACCTGATGGAGCGCAAGGAAGAGCTGTACAAGATTTCGCACCTGACCGGCGCCACGCGCCCGGACAGCTGGGTCGACATCGAAGGCGGCATCGGCACCCTGTTCGCCTACGCCAGCATGGGCAGCCGCGAGCTCCCGTCCAGCAATGTGCTGCACGAAGGTCCGGCGCTCGCGCTGGGCAAAAAGGGCGGTTTCGCCGGCACCCACATCCTGGTGCCGCGCGGCGGTCTCGCGGTGCACATCAATGCCTTCAACTTCCCGATCTGGGGCCTGCTCGAAAAATTCGCGCCCAGCTTTTTGGCGGCCATGCCCTGCATCGGCAAGCCGGCCACCGCGACCAGCTATCTGACCGAGGCCGTGGTGCGCATGATGCATGAATCCGGCCTGCTGCCCGAGGGCAGCCTGCAGCTGGTCATCGGCAGCACCGGCGACCTGCTGGACCGCCTGACCGGCTTCGATGCGGTCACCTTTACCGGGTCGGCCGACACTGCGGCCAAGCTGCGTGTGAACAAAAACCTGATCGCCCAGTCGGTGCCGTTCACTGCGGAAGCCGACTCGCTCAACTGCTCCATCCTGGGGCCGGATGTCACGCCGGACGACGTCGAGTTCGACCTGTTCGTCAAGGAAGTGGCGCGCGAGATGACCGGCAAGGCCGGCCAGAAGTGCACCGCGATCCGCCGTGTCATCGTACCGAAGCAGCATGTGGAAGCGGTCGGCGAACGCCTGCGCGAGCGCCTGTCCAAGATCGTCGTGGGCGACCCGTCGATGGAGGGCGTGCGCATGGGGGCGCTCGCCTCCATGGACCAGCACCGCGACGTCGGCGAGCGCGTCGCCATGCTCGCCGAGGGCAACGAGATCCTGTTCGGGGCGCGCGACGGCTTCAATCCGCTGGGCGACGGTGCGGCCAACGGCGCCTTCTTCTCACCGACCCTGCTGCTGTGCCGCGACGGCATGAACAACGATGCGGTGCACGATGTGGAAGCGTTCGGTCCGGTCAGCACCATGATGACTTATTCCAGCCTGGACGAAGCGCTGGCGCTGGCGGCCCGCGGCAAGGGGAGCCTGGTGAGCACCTTGGTGACCAAAGATCCGGCGATTGCGGCGTACGCCGTGCCGATGGCGGCCGCGTCGCACGGGCGGGTATTGATCCTGGACCGCGAGGCGGCGGTCGATTCGACCGGGCACGGCTCGCCGCTGCCGCAGCTTAAGCACGGTGGTCCGGGCCGCGCGGGCGGCGGCGAGGAACTGGGTGGCATCCGCGCCGTGCGCCACTTCCTGCAGCGCGCGGCGGTGCAGGGTTCGCCAACCATGCTGGCGGCCGTGACGGGCGAGTATGTGCGCGGCGCCAAGGTGCAGGAGAGCGAGCTGCACCCCTTCCGCAAGTATTTTGAAGACCTGCAGATGGGCGACTCGCTGCTGACGCATCGGCGCACCGTGAGCGAGGCCGATATCGTCGCCTTTGGCGGTATTTCGGGTGACTTCTTCTATATGCACTTCGACGAGATCGCGGCCAAGGATTCGCAGTTCGGCAAGCGCATCGCGCACGGGTATTTTGTGCTGTCGGCGGCGGCGGGCCTGTTCGTGTCGCCGGCGCCTGGGCCGGTGCTGGCTAACTACGGGCTGGATAATCTGCGCTTTATTACGCCGGTGGCGATTGGCGACACCATCCGCGCGCGCCTCACGTGCAAGCGCAAGGTGGACCGCAACCGCACCGATGTCAGGGGCGTGGGGCAGGGCGTGGTAGCCTGGGATGTGCAGGTCACCAATCAGAACGAGGAGCTGGTGGCCAGCTATGACATTTTGACCCTGGTGATGAAGCGGGGTTGAGTCGGCGTTGCGGTAGGCCGGTGGGCACGGGTGCCCACCCTACGCCGGTCGCTTTGTCCCGGCCTTAGAAAGCAACCAACTTACAAACGTTTGTCCGCCATCACCATGGCCGCGAACTCCGCCGCCGGCACCGGCCGGCTGAAATAAAAACCCTGCAGCTCGTCGCACTGCAAACGCCGCAGCACGGCCAGCTGCTCCTCGGTCTCCACACCCTCGGCCACCACCTTCAGACCCAGGCTATGCGCCATGGCGATAATGGCAGATGCGATCGCCTTGTCCTCGGGATTGACCGCCACGCCTGACACAAAGGTGCGGTCGATCTTGACGAAGTCGAAGGGAAAGCGCTTGAGCTGCGCCAGCGAGGAGTAGCCGGTGCCGAAATCGTCCAGCGACAGCTGCACGCCCAGGTTCTTGAGCGCCTTGAGGTTGCGCGCCGCTTCTTCGGGATTTTTCATCACCGCCGTCTCGGTCAGCTCGAATTCGATCAGGTGCTGGTCGATCCGGTGCGCGGCCATGATGCCGGCAATCGTATTGAGCAGGTCCACGTGCACGCACTGCACCGCCGACAGGTTGATGGCGACCGGCACCGCGGCCAGCCCGCCGGCCAGCCAGGCCGCCTGCTGCGCGCACACGGCGTCGATCACCCAGGTGCCGATCGGCCGTATCAGCCCGGTCTCTTCGGCCAGCGGGATGAATTCCACCGGGCCGACCAGGCCGCGCTGCGGATGGTTCCAGCGGATCAGCGCTTCGGCGCTGACGATGCGCCCCGTGGCCAGGTCCACGCGCGGCTGGTAGTACACGCTGAACTGGTGTTCTTCCAGCGCCGTCTGCAGCTCGTGTTCGAGTGCCACGCGGTTCGCCAGCGCGGCATTCATGCGCGGCGCGTAGTACAGATAGCGCTCCCCCGAATTCTTGGCGTTCTTGAGGGCGGCTTCGGCATGCTTGAACAGGGTCTCGGCGTCGTCGCCGTCGCCCGGATACAGTGCCAGGCCGGCGCGGGTGGAGATGCGCACTTCCTGGCCGTCGATGTCGAAGGGCTGGTCCAGCGCGCCGAACACCGCCTGTTGCAGCAGTTCGGCCGCATCTTCGCCGCGTGCCAGGTCGACGATGGTCAGGGCGAAAGTGTCGCCGCCGATGCGCGCGATGTTGTAGGTGTCGGGCAGGATGCTGTCGAGGCGCCGCGCGATGCGTACCAGGAGCGCGTCGCCGGTATGGCGGCCGAGCGCGTCGTTCAGCTGGGCGAAGCGGTCCAGGTTGATGAGGGCCACGCAGGTGGTGCCGGTGCCGGGATGCAGCAGCTGCATCAGACGGTCCTGGAACAGGCGCCGGTTGGGCAGGGCCGTCATGACGTCGTAGTGCGACAGGTAGCTGAGCTGCTCTTCGCGGTCGAAGAACAGCAGGGCAAAGGCCAGGTCGCCGATCAGTTCATTGAGCACCTTCAGTTCGTCGGCGTCGAACACCTCGGGGATGTCCGAAATGAGTGTCAGCACCCCGACCGGCTGCTGCGCGAGCATCAGCGGAAAGGAGGCGATGGCGCGAAAGCCGCGCGCGCCCAGGTGGGCGCTGAAGGGGCCGAGCGCGGCATCGAGTTCGATGTCGTTGACGACAATGGCTTGCTTGCCGCTGAAGGCGCGCTGTTCGATCCACATGAATTCCAGGTCGGCGTCGCGCGGCGGGAGTGGCCTTCCGGCGTGGCTGGCGACTGCGAGCTTGCCGTCGGCACCGGCCAGCGAGATGGTGGCGGCGACGAAGCCGCCCTCGTTGGTGGCCAGGCGGCAGGCTTCCTTGAACAGGGCGCCGCGCTCACGGATGCGGACGATGGCCGAGTTGATGCCCGACAGGACGGCGTAGACCCGGTTCAGGCGGGCGATTTTTCGCTGGGCGGCGATGCGCTCGGTGACATCATGCGCGAGCACGAATTTGCAGGGGTGGCCGTCGAAGCTGAGCGGATGGGAACTGATCTCGACATCGATCAGGCTCCCGTCCTTTTTGCGGTGGCGCCAGACGCCGGATTTTTCGAGGGTGTCGTTGGTGGCGTTGCGCAGGTTGGCGTAGAGCTTGGCCAGTTCCTCGGGCGGCCGCAGGTCGGCAATCGTCAGCGCGAGGAATTCGTCTTCGGTGTAGCCGTAATGGGCGACGGCGGCCGTATTGACCGCCCGGAAGGCGAGCGTTTCGAGGTCGTATACCCACATCGGAATCGGGTGGGCCCGGAACAGCGCGTTAAAAGACGGGTCGTTCGTCTTGGGCATGGAAAAAAGTCCGCCGCGCCCGAACGGCGCGTATAAATTGTCTGCTGAGATGCTGCACTCAGTGCTTGCGGACGCATGATTTCAGTCTCAGGTGCAAGTTTATACGAAGCCGAGCTTGCGCACGCTTGAATTGTAGTTGCTCAGGTTCGGAAGCAGACTCAGCAATTCACTGTCCGACACTCCCAGCCAGCCGCCCATGGTCGCCGCGAACTGTTCGACCGAGGTGGTGGGCAGCAAGCGCCCCTGGCCCACGTCGTCCGGCCCGTTGTTGGCCACCACCGGCGCGGTGCCGTAGAAGCGCTTGCCCTTGACGGCGCCGCCCATCACAAAATGCATGCTGCCCCAGCCATGGTCCGAACCATTGGCGTTGCCCGCCATGGTACGGCCGAAGTCGGAGGAGGTAAACGATGTGACCTTGTCGGCCACGCCAAGTTCCGCCGTCGCCGCATGAAAAGCGGCCATGGCGTCGCCCAGCTTGGTCATCAGGACCGGGTGGTTGGTCAGCATGGCATCATGCGTGTCGAAACCGCCCAGCGACACGAAGAACACCTGGCGCTTGGCACCCAGGCTGGGCGCCGCCGAAATCATCCGCGCCACCAGCTTGAGCTGATCCGCCAGACTGTTCCCGGTCGGGAACACGGTCCTGAGCGCGGCGGCCGACGTCAGCGCGCCGGTCAGCACTTCATTCGCATCGACCGAGCGCTTGCTGATGCGGTTGTACTCGTTTTCCAGCACATTGCTGCGCGACTGGGTGATCAGGGTGCGCAGGGCCGTGGTCGACGCGGCCGAGCCGAACAGCGGGCTCTTCAGGCCGGCCAGAGGCACCGACCCGCTGGTCGAGACCTGGTACTGCACCGCGGAATTGCCGGACAAAAAGACCGCATTGCCCGACACGTTCACGCAGGTGAAGGTGGAGTTCGTATTGCTCGACTGGAAAAGGTCGCCGATGCGCCCGCCCCAGCCCGAGGTCGCGCCTTCCGGCGACGACGATTGCCATACCGACTGCTGGTCGTTGTGCGAAAACAGCTTGGGCGGCAGGCGCACGGACTTGTTGGCGTACTGCTGCTTGGTGGTCGGCTGCACCAGGGTGCCCACATTGAGCACGACGGCCAGCTTGCCGTCGTTAAAAATCGGCATCAGCGAGGCCAGGTTTGGCGCCAGCGCGTACTGGTGGGCAAACCCGGCCGAATCGGTTGGGACCGCGGTCGGGGTGAGCACGGTGCCGGCCAGCGCCGCCTGGCTATGCGCGAAGGAAGGCCGGAAGGAGGTGTAATTGGCATGGCTGGTGGTGTCGTAAGGCACCACCGTGTTGGCGTAATCGTTGCCGCCGTACAGGAAAATGCACACCAGGGCCTTGTAGTCGGTGGCGGTGGCGGCGCTCGCTTCAGCCATCGCGGCCAGGTTGATCGCCCAGGGGGCGGCCACGCCAGCGACCGACAGCGCCGATGCGCGTTGTAAAAAGGCGCGGCGCGATGCGCTGGTTCCGTCTTTCTTTTGCATGGCTGCTCCTATTTCTGGACGATGAATTCAGGCGACGCCATCACCAGGACCAGTGCGGCGTAAATGCGGTTCAGGCGCGTCGCTTCGGTTCCCTTTGGCATGGAATCGATGCCGCCCTTGATCAGGTTAACGGTGGCCGGCGCCAGCTGGCCGGCCACCATCACCAGGTTCAGCTCGTCGATCAGCGACTGCGCGTTGTCGGCCAGCGGCAGCAGGCTGCTGTAGTCCGCCTTGACATCGCCCACGCCCTTGCTGATCGCGTTCTGCATGTAGTTGACATAGCCGATCACGGTCGATTCATTGGTGATCTGGAATTCGGGCGCGACGATGGCGCCGCCGTTCTGGCTGTTCTGCAGCACGAAACCCGGACGGAAGAAGTTGAACACGGTCGAGGAGCGGCCGGGGCTCTGGCCCAGGCGGCTGCCCGGATCCGAGGTATTGCCAATCGCCCAGGCGTCGGTCGGCGAACTGGCCTTGAAGGCGCGTGCCCATGCCGAAAAACGCAGGACCGGTTCGCGCAGCTTGCCGTAGTTGGGATCGGCCAGGCGATTGCTGTTGCGTGCATGGTCGTCGAGCAGAATGGCCGAGACCACGGCCTGCAGGTTGCCCTTGACACCGCGGCCGTCGTTGTTGAAGACGGCGGCGACGCGGCCCACGTAGGCCGGCGCCGGATTGCTCGTCACCAGGCGCTGGATCAACTGGCGGCTGATGAACGGGCCGACGTTCGGATGGGCGTAGATGATGTCGAGCGCGCGCGTCAGGCTGGTCGGCCCGTCGGTGCCGGCCGCAATGGTCGTATCCAGGAAGGTCTTGGCCCCGCTTTCATGGCGGCTGGCCGTCATCGTCATGGGGCGCTTTTTGAAGCCGGGCGAATTGGTGTCGGTACCGGTCAGGTCGTAGCCCCAGCCGGTGAACACCCGCGCCAGGCCGGTGATGTCGTCGAGGTCGTAGGTTTCCTGCTGCAGGCCGCCGGAGAGCTTGGGTGTGCCGTCGTTATTGAGCTGCACCAGGCCGATGGTAAACAGCTGCATGACTTCGCGCGCGTAATTTTCATCCGGCAGGGCGCCGGTCGTAGCATTGAATTTGACATTGCCGCGGTAGGTCAGGTACTCGCCCATCGGAGCGGAGAGCGAAATCTGCTGGAGCAGCGTACGGTAATTGCCGAAGGCATTCGCCTCCAGAATGTCCATATACGCCGCGCCGGAGAAGTTATTCCAGCCGGAGCCGTTGAAGCCCGCGATCCCGGCCACGATAATTTCCGACAGCGCCAGGGTGACCCGCTGGCGCAGGGTGTCCGGCGAGGACAACAGCTTGCGCCACAGGGCCTGGTCGATACCGTTTTCGCTGTTCTTGTGTTCGATCGCGTCGAATTTGGCCGCGACCATGGCGTCCCAGCGCGAGGTGGACGGCGCCATCGCGAACTGCGTGCTCAGCCAGCCACTGTAGCCTCGCGCCTGGACCTGGGCGATCTGCTCGCGCGTGGCGCCCATGGATGCCTGCGCCAGGAAGCGCGATGCTTCGGCTGCGCTGATCTGCGGCGGGGTTGGGGTGGGTGTCGGGGTTGGCGTCGGCGTTGGAGCAGGCGTGGGCGTCGGCGTTGGAGCAGGTGTCGGAGCGGGCGTCGGCGCAGGTGTCGGTGCGGGCGTGGGGGCCGGCGTTGGAGCGGGTGTCGGCACGGGCGTTGGCGCCGGTGTCGGTGCCGGCGTTGGCACCGGTGTTGGCGCGGGCGTTGGCACCGGCGTCGGGACGGGCGTCGGCACCGGCGTCGGCACGGTGGGCGGGGGCACCGGTGCAGGCACTGTCGGCGTCGGCACTGGCACGGTTGGCGTCGGAACGGGGACGGTCGGTGTCGGCACCGGCACTGTCGGCGTCGGCACAGGCACAGGAAGGGGCGTCGGCACAGGCAGGGGCGCGGGCACGGGCGCAATCACCGGCGCGGCTGCTTCGCCGCCGCCGCCGCAAGCGGCCAGCAAGGCGCCGGAGAGCAGGGCGGTGATCGGCGTGACGGCCGCTGGCCGCTCCATGTCGAGGGTGCCGGCTTCGTTCTCGGCAAGGTCGGCGTCGTGTTGTTGGTCTTGCATGAGAGCATCCTGGTGAGTGCGCATCTGGGGATATTAGATGATTGAGTGCAACATTCAAACCAGAGTTTTGTAAATATTTGTTCGCCCGCAACGGTGATTTTGGTTTCAAACAAACATGTTCATTAGCTCCGCGATAATTGAATTGATGAGCACACATTCATTAAAGACAAGCGGTTTGATCGGCTTGGCAATAAAAAAAAGGCGGCACCCGAAGGTGCCGCCTCATGGCTTATATCAGTCTGTCTTTTATTGCGCCAGGCCGAAGGGATCGTCGATGCTGTGCGCCGGTTCGGTGAACCACCTGGGACCGGTCTCCGTCATGTAGAAATGGTCTTCATGGCGCACGCCGAATTCGCCTGGAATACAGATCATCGGCTCATTCGAAAAGCACATGCCCACATCCAGCGGGGTGGCGTCGCTGCCGACCAGGTAGGGCCATTCGTGGATGTCCATGCCGATGCCGTGACCGGTGCGGTGCGGCAGGCCAGGCAGCTTGTAGCCTGGACCGAAGCCGTTGGCCTCGAGCGAGACGCGCGCGGCGGCATCGACCTCGCGGCAGGGCACGCCCAGGCGAGCGGCGGCAAACGCCGCCTGCTGCGCGGCTTTCTCGGCACTCCAGACAAAGCGCTGGCGCTCGCTGATCTCCCCGAACACATAGGTGCGCGTGATGTCGGAAATGTAGCCCTCGATCTGGCAACCTGTATCGATCAGCACCGTGTCGCCGGGTTTGAGCGTCTGCACATAGCTCACGCCGTGCGGGTAGGCGGTGGCCTCGCCGAACAGTACGATGCAGAAGTACGAGCCGGGCGCACCAGCCTTGCGGTGGGCGCGCGCGATGAAGTCGCTCACCTCCGTGGTGCTGATGCCTTCGTACAGGATGCTCGCCGCGGCCTTGTGCACTTCCAGCGTGATGTCCTTCACGCGCTGCATCAGGGCGATTTCGGCCGCCGACTTGCGGCTGCGGCAGAAGGCGGTCACCGGCTTGGCGTTTTCCAGCGCATAGCCGGAAGCGAGCGGGCGAATTCCGTCAAAGATAAAAAAGGCGGCGCTTTCGCAGATGCCGATGCGGGCAGGGTGGTGCTGGTTTGCTGCGATGCCCATCCGCCCCAGTACGTCGATGAACAGCTGATAGGGGCTTTCATGCTCCTCCCAGCAATTGACCCGCCCATCGACCAGCATGAAGCCAGTCAGGGTGCTTTCCTCGAAGGCCGGGGCGATGTATTCGAGCGCGCCACTGGCCGGCAGGATCGCGCCCACCATGCGCTCGCTGGCATGCCATTTGGTGCCGGTGAAATAGCGCAGGTTGGTGCCGGCGTTGAGGTACACCGCAGCGATGCCCTGCTCGCGCATGAAGGCCTGGGCCCTGGCGATGCGCTGCAGGTGTTCCTCCTTGCCGATCGCGATCATCCCCGCCGTCATGTCGGACAAGGCGGCCAGCGCCTCGTCCATGCTCTTGCCGCCCACGCCAACTGTACGCTTGCCGCTCATGCTATTTCTTCTCCGGTTCTGCAGGCTTGGCTTCCTTGTCGGAGTCGGTCGAGAAGTTCAGCTCCGGCGTGCTGTCGTCGTCCTTCCTGGCCTCGCCCTCGGTGGGCAGTTTCAGCGGCTCGGCTTCGCCGGCGGGTGCGTCGATCTTCAGTTCGATCTGCTCGTTCATGTCGGTCTTCTTCTCGACCGAGACCAGGTGCGGGAAGATGATGATCAGGCCGACCATGATCACCTGGATCACAACGAAGGGAATCGCACCCCAGTAGATGTCGGAGGTCTTGACCTCTTTCGGCGCCACCGATCTCAAGTAAAACAGCGCGAAGCCGAAAGGCGGGTGCATGAAGGAGGTCTGCATGTTCACGCCCAGCAGCACGCCGAACCAGATCAGGTCGATGCCGAGTTTTTCCGCGACCGGGCCGACCAGCGGCACCAGGATGAAGGCCAGCTCGAAGAAGTCGAGGAAGAAGGCCAGCAGGAAGAACATGATGTTGACGACGATGAGGAAGCCCAGCACGCCGCCCGGCAGGCTGGTGAGCAGGTGCTCGACCCACAGGTCGCCGTTCACGCCGCGGAATACCAGCGCGAACACGGTCGAACCGATCAGAATGAACATCACGAAGCAGGCCAGGCGGGTAGTCGAATTCATGGCCTGGCGCAGCAGGCTCCAGGACAGGCGGCGCTTGATCATGGCCAGGATGATGGCGCCGGCCGCGCCCATGCCGCCGCCTTCGGTCGGGGTGGCGATGCCGGCGAAGATGGTGCCCAGTACCAGGAAGATCAGGGCCAGGGGCGGCACCAGCACGAACACGACTTTTTCGGCCATGCGCGAGAGCAGACCCAGTTTCAGATAACGGTTTGCCAGGGCCAGGCCGAGGGCCACGGCGAAACCGACCGACGCGGCGAACATGCCGAGCTTGTCGCCGTCGAGTTCAGGATGGCTGGCGCCCCACAGCTTGGCGAAGCCGAAGGCCACCGCCAGGGTCAGCACCACGACGGCCAGCAGGGAAACGGCGCCGCTGTTGCCGTTCGGTTCACGCAGGTTGCGCGCTTCCAGCGGCAGGGCGGGTACATGGCTTGGCTTGAATATCGACAGGGCCAGTACGTAGCCCGCATACATGGCGGTCAGGATCAGGCCTGGCAGGAAGGCGGCGCGGTACATATCGCCAACCGAACGTCCCAGCTGGTCGGCCATCACGATCAGCACCAGCGAGGGTGGAATGATCTGGGCCAGGGTGCCGGAGGCAGCGATTACGCCCGACGCGATGCGTTTGTCGTAACCATAGCGCAGCATGACCGGCAGCGAGATCAGGCCCATCGAAATCACCGATGCGGCCACCACGCCGGTGGTCGCCGCCAGCAGCGCCCCGACGAAAATCACGGCATACGCAACGCCGCCGCGGATCGGCCCGAACAGCTGGCCGATGGTATCGAGCAGGTCCTCCGCCATCCCCGACCTTTCCAGGATCAGTCCCATGAAGGTAAAGAAGGGAATCGCCAGCAAGGTATCGTTGGCCATGATGCCGAAGATCCGGTTCGGCAGTGCCTGCAGCAGTTCGGGCTTGAGCAGCCCCAGTTCGATGCCGACCAGTCCGAAAAACAGGCCGTTGGCGGCAAGTGAAAATGCGACCGGGAAGCCCGATAGCAGGAAGATGACCAGCGCCCCAAACATGATGGGTGCCAGATTGGCGATGATGAATTGTTCCATGTGTCCCTGACCCTAGTGTTTTGTTTTTATCGTGCGCTGATCAATCAAGCTTGTTCGCAGCCTTGATGGCTTCGATCTCTTGTTCCGGCGTGGTGACGTGCTTGGCGAATTCGTGGCCATCGATGCGGCCCGTCAGGAAGGCGATCCGCTTGATGATCTCGGAAATGCCCTGCAGGATGATCAGAACGAAACCGACCGGCACCAGCAGCTTGGCTGGCCAGACGATCAGGCCGCCCGCATTGCTCGACATTTCGGCGCTGCGGATCGATACCAGGGCGAAGGGAATGCCGTCCCAGACGATGAGCAGACAGACCGGCACCAGGAAGATCAGATAGCCGAACAGGTCGATCCAGACCTGGGTGCGTTTCGAAAAACGGCCGACGACAACGTCGATGCGCACGTGCTCGTCGCGCTTGAGGGTATAGGCCGACGCCAGCATGAACATGGCGGCGTACATGTACCACTGGATTTCGAGCCAGGCGTTGGAGCTGGTATTGAAGGTGTAGCGGATCAGGGCATTGCCGGCGCAGATAATGACCGCGACCAGCACCAGCCAGCTGACCGCCTCCGCGATCTTTTCGTTGAGCGTGTCGATGCCTCGGGATAGTGACATGAACATGGGCTGTTATCTCCTTTATTGTTATCGCGGCCGCACGGATGGCAGCACGCTTATGGAAAAAGGGCAGGCCGTGTGTGCCACGGACTGCCCTTTGAACTATTGCGCCAGCTGCGCCCGGACCCTGGCGATGGCCGCCCGTACCTGGCGCGGCGCCGTGCCGCCGACGTGATCGCGCGCTGCCACCGAGCCTTCCAGGGTCAGCACCGCGAATACGTCCTCGCCGATCAGCGGCGAGAAGGTGCGCAGCGTGTCGAGCGACATCTCGGACAGGTCGCACTTGGCGTCGTCGCAGGCGCGTACCGCGTGGGCCACGGCTTCGTGGGCGTCGCGGAAAGGCAGGCCTTTCTTGACCAGGTAGTCGGCCAGGTCGGTCGCCGTGGCGTAGCCTTGCAGGGCGGCGGCGCGCATGGCATCCGGCTTGACCGTGATCCCGCCGGCCATGTCGGCAAAGATGCGCAGGGTGTTGACTACGGTATCGACCGTGTCGAACAGCGGTTCCTTGTCTTCCTGGTTGTCCTTGTTGTAGGCCAGCGGCTGGCCTTTCATCAGGGTCAGAAGACCGGTCAGGTGGCCGTACACGCGGCCGGTTTTACCGCGCGCCAGTTCCGGCACGTCCGGGTTTTTCTTTTGCGGCATGATCGACGAGCCGGTGCAGAAGCGGTCGGCGATGTCGATGAAGCCGACGCGTGGGCTCATCCAGATGACCAGTTCCTCGGACATGCGCGAGATGTGGGTCATGATCAGGGCGCCGGCGGCGCAGAACTCGATGGCGAAATCGCGGTCCGAGACGGCGTCCAGCGAATTGTGGCAAACGTCGTCGAAGCCCAGGGTACGGGCCACGCGCTCGCGGTCGATCGGGAAGGTGGTGCCGGCCAGGGCGGCGGCGCCCAGCGGCAGGCGGTTGACGCGCTTGCGGGTGTCCTGCATGCGCTCGACATCGCGGCCGAACATCTCCACATAGGCCAGCATATGGTGGCCGAAGGTGATCGGCTGGGCTACCTGCATGTGGGTGAAGCCGGGCATGATGGTGTCGGCGTTTTGCTCGGCCAGGTCGGTCAGGGCCGAGCGCAGGCTGTTCAGCAGGGCGACGATGTCGTCGATCGCGGCGCGCACGTACAGGCGGATGTCGGTCGCGACCTGGTCGTTGCGCGAGCGGCCGGTGTGCAGGCGCTTGCCGGCGTCGCCCACCAGTTCGGTCAGGCGCTTTTCGATATTCAGGTGGACGTCTTCGAGGTCGAGCAGCCACTCGAAGCTGCCGGCTTCGATCTCGCTACGGATCTGGGCCATGCCGCGTTCGATCTCGGCGCGGTCTGCGGCACTGATGATGTTCTGGGCCGCCAGCATCTCGGCGTGGGCAAGGGAACCCTGGATGTCGAACAAGGCCAGGCGTTTATCGAAAAAGACGGAAGCGGTATAGCGTTTGACGAGGTCGGAAACAGGTTCGGAAAAGCGGGCGGACCATGCTTCGCCCTTTTTTGCAAGTTGTGTAGTCATTTTCAGGTTCCAGTTGATTTACGCGATTATAAACAAACCCCCATTTAGTGGATGACATTCGGCCTGAAATGGCCGATTATCTGCTGCAATCTGCGTAGTACTACTGACAAGTTTGTCGAACAGGAGACACATAATGAAAAAGCTGGCCTTGACTGCCCTGTTTGCGGCCGCGATTTGCTGCAGTGCGGCGCAAGCGCAGGAGGCAAAAGCGGCAGTACCGGCAGCGCAGACGCCAGCCGGACCGGTCGCCGCGAGCTTGACTACGCCGGCCAATCCGGCCGATGTGGCCTCGGTCGACGCCATCATCGCCGCCCTGTACGACGTCATTTCCGGCCCGGCCGGCAAGCAGCGCGACTGGAAGCGCCTGCATTCGCTGTTCACGCCCGAGGCGCGCATGGTCGCCATCGGAACCCGTCCCGCCGGTCCCGCCGCCGCCAGTTTCGGCGCGCGCGCCATGAGCGTGGACGACTACATCGCGCGCACCACCAAGCCGTTCAGCGAAGCGGGCTTCTTCGAGTCCGAGCTGGCGCGCAGCAGCGAGACCTTCGGCCAGCTGGTCCACGTGTTCAGCACCTACGAGGCGCGCCATGCGGCCGCCGACGCCAAGCCCTTTGTACGCGGTATCAACAGCATCCAGCTGTTCCATGACGGGGCGCGCTGGTGGATACTCAACCTGGCCTGGCGTGCCGAGGACGACAAGCTGGCGCTGCCGGAGCGCTACCTGAAAAGCCGCTAGAATTAGCTAAGGTCAATAACCTCAGGGCACTGCGCACGAAACGCGTGCTTGCACCGGGCGCTAAGGGTTGTAGAATTGATTTTTTTAGCGGGAAGCGCACATCCATGTCCAATTTGACGATCAGTACCGACCGGGGCGAGCTCGATGTTCCGCTGATTTACCGCTTTCTCAGCGAGCAGTCGACCTGGGCGGTCGGCATCTCGCGCGCCGTGGTTGACCGCGCGATCGAAAACTCCCTGTGCTTCGGTGGCTACGTGGATGGACGGCAGGTGGCGTTTGCGCGAGTGATCACCGATTTTGCGACCTTCGGCAACCTGGTCGATGTCTTCGTGATTCCCGAATACCGGGGGCGCGGTTACAGCAAGGAGCTGATGAAGGCGGTGCTGGCGCATCCAAGCCTGAAGGGTTTGCGCCGCTTCACCCTCGCTACGGGCGATGCCCACGGCCTGTACGAACAGTTCGGATTCACGGCGCCGCAGCGGCCCGAGTCGCTCATGGAGCGCTATTTCCCGAACATGTATTTGAGTTGATCACCCCAGCGCCAATGTCGTAGGGTGGATAAGCCGAAGGCGCCATCCACCAATTGCGGCGCCAGCCTCAAACGCGAACCCAGCAGATGGTGGATGGCGCCTGGCGGCTTATCCACCCTACGGTTGACGCTTGAAGCCTAGCTCCAGTTCATCAGGCAAGGTGGCACCAGCAGCACCAGGGCCATCACCAGATACATCAATTGCAGCGGCACCATCCACTTGGCCCACGTCAGCCAGGGAATGCGCGCCAGCGCCAGCACGCCGACCGTAATGCCCGAGGTCGGAATCATCGGCGTGGACAGCTCGCCGAACTGATACGCCAGAATCGCGGTCTGGCGCGTCACGCCCACCAGGTCCGCCAGCGGCGCCATGATCGGCATGGTCAGCGCGGCCTGGCCGGTCCCCGAGTGGATGAAGAAGTTCACTACCGACTGGATCACGAACATCTTCTGGGCCGCGAAAATCGGGCTCGATGACTGCACCAGCGGCATCAGGCCGTGCAGCATGGTGTCGATGATGTGGGCGTCGCGCGCCAGGATCACCGTGCCGCGCGCCAGCGCAATCACCAGCGCGGTCGTCACCAGGTCCTTGGCGCCCTGGACGAAGGCGGCCACGAATTCATCGGCCGACAGGCGCCCGACGATGCCGACCACGATCCCCATCACCAGGAACAGCGCGGCCATCTCGTTGATATACCACTCGAACTTGACCACGCCGACCACCATCGCCGTCATGAAGCTCAGGAAGATCAGCAGCACCGCACCGTGGGTCGGCGTCATGCCGGTAAAGCCGTCGAAGCCGACCACGTTCTCTTTGCGCTTTTCGTTATCAAGCGCATAGGTCGGGCTGAGGGTGGGGTCGCGCTTGATGCGCGCCGCGTACCACATCAGAAAGCCGATGGTGACCGCCGTGGCGATAAACCAGCAGATGACCCGGTAGCCCATGCCGGAAAAAATCTCCACGCCGGCGATCCCCTGGGCCACGCCCACATTGAAGGGATTGAGGAAGGCTGCCGCGAAGCCGACCTGCGAGCCCACGAACGGAATCGAGACCCCGACGATGGAGTCATAGCCCAGCGCCAGCGCCAGCGGAATGAAGATCAGGATGAAGGGAATCGCTTCCTCGCTCATGCCGAACGTGGCGCCGCCCAGCGAGAACATGGTCACGAACACGGGGATGATCATGGCGCGCACGAACGCCGAGTGGGTGTGCGCCCGCGCCACGCTCTTGATCATGGAGTCGATGGCGTCGGTTTTCTGGAGTACGGAAAAGGCGCCGCCGACGATCAGCACAAAGCCGATGATCTGGGCCGCTTCGACGAAGCCCTTGATGGGCGCCATCATCAGCGCCACGAAACCCTGAGGATTGCTTGGTACGTAGTGGAAGGTGGCCGGGTCGATGCGCGGCTTGCCATTGACCAGGACCGTATCGTACTGCCCGCCCGGCACCAGCCAGGTCGAGATGGCGATCATCGCCAGGATGGCGAACAGCAGGACGAAGGTATTCGGGAGTCGGAATTTTTTCATGGACGGCTCAGGAGCTCAGGAGTTTGCCGGCGCGGAATGCGACCGGTCCGGCGATCTTCCCGACTGCCATACCGCGCAGCAGGTGGCGATGGGCGGTGCGCGCGAAGAACACGCCGGCCACGCTGCAGCGCAGTGCCGTCTTTTTGCCGCTGACCGGGTCGATCAGGTCGGCGATGGCGTCACCTGGCATCACCCGCTCGCCCAGTTCCTTGAGGAAGACCAGTACGCCCGCGTGCGGCGCGGCGATCGGCTCCACGCCTTCGAGCGGGGTCGCCTCGCACAAGGGCGGCGGCGGCGGCGGGAAGGGCGTATCGAGCACGCCGGCGTGGGCCAGGAAGTGGATCAGGCCGCGCGCGTCCTGCTCCGCATAGCCATAGGCGACGTCCATCTCGCCGCGCAGCTCCACGGTGGTGGACAGGCAGGCCGGCGGAATCGGCAGGCCAGGGCCGAAATGGGCAGCCAGGTCCCACCACAGGCGGCTGCAGGCTTCGTCGAAAGGCTCTTCGCCCGCTTCCAGCGCCAGCAGCACCGCGTGCGACTGCAGGTAGGCCGACAGCGGCGCGGCGGCATCGGCCAGCGGCGTGCCCGCGTAAATATGCAGCACGGCCTCGTTGTCGCAGTGGAGGTCGAGCACGATGTCGGCATCGATGGCCAGGCCAAGCAGGATTTTCTTCAGGGCGTCGGCATCGGTCCTGGGCTGCCAGTCGGCGACCGATTCGCGCGCATGGGCGCGGATCAGGGCCACATTGGCGGCGGCGTCGGGGCCGAGCAGGCCGTCCAGCGACGCCTTCAGGTCTTCGGCCACGTGCTTGTAGGCGCGGTTGAAATTGGTCCCGGTGCTGAGGTCAAAGCGTCCGAAGGGCGCCCCGTGGATGGCCTGGGACAGCCCGATCGGATTCGCGGCCGGGACCAGGATGACTTCGCCGGCGATCTTGCCCGCATCTTCTAGCGCCTGCAGTTCGGTGCGCAGGAACTGCGCCACCAGCATGCCGGGAACTTCGTCGGCGTGCAGCGCGGCCTGGATATAGACCTTTTTGCCGGTGCCCGGCACGCCGTAGTGAAAGCTGGTCAGCTGACTGGACATGCTGCTGTCCTCGATGGAGATGCGGTGTGTTTTTGCTTGCATGGTCGGGCCGATGGTAGCGGTGGTTGATCGGGTAAATGGTAGCCGGGTGGGCGACGGGCGAATAATGCCTGGATATTATCAGCGGGAGTTTCGCACAGATTGCCGCGGTTTTATGGCGCAATATGCATTTGCATTCAAAAGTCGAATTGAAAATGGAATCAAAGTCCGTTCGCCGCTGAAGATTGGGACGAGATAAGAGCGAGAAGATACTGCGACACCGTTGCGCAATCAAGCGTATTATTTCTTCGCAGGTTATGATCCCATTTTGGACCGCCCCGATACGGGTGCGCCATGTCCGCAGATGTACACGCCGATGTACAATCCTTCACTCAAAAAAAGGAAATACCATTGATGTCGAAATTGGCTCGCCGCTGTATGCATGTGCTGTTGTTGGCGACGACGATGGCAGCAGGGCAGGCGCAGGCGCTCCAAGTCAAACCGGCGGCGCAGAAGCCGGCGGCGACGGAAGCCGCGGCGCCAGGCAAGGATGCCATCAAGGAGGCGCCGGCCGGTCCGGTCGCCGCACCGGTCAAGCCCGCGCCTAAAACCGGCGCCGCCATCCCGGCCAATGCACCCAAAGGATCGCTGGTCATTATCGGCGGCGCACTGCGCGGCGAAAATGCCCAGATCTGGCAGCGCATCGTCGAACTGGCGGGCGGCAAGGGCGCCCGCATCGCGGTGTTCGGCTCGGCCTCGTCCAGCCCGGACGCGGCGGGACAAAATAATGTCGAAGTACTCAATTCCTACGGCGCCGACGCTTTCGTGGTGCCGGTCGCGGTCAAGCTCAAGGGAAGCGACTACCGCAAGGCCGCCATGGATCCGGAGCTGGCCGAAGCGGTGCGCAATGCCACCGGCGCGTATTTCGTGGGCGGCGACCAGGGCCGCATCACCGAGGCGCTGCGCAAGCCCGACGGCAGCAGCACCCTGGTGCTCGACGCCCTGTGGGAGATGTACCGCCGCGGCGGTGTGATCGCCGGCACCAGCGCCGGTGCGGCCATCATGAGCAGCACCATGTTCTACAACGTCAATTCGGTGCTGTCCACGCTCAAGCGCGGCGTGGCCGACGGCATGGAGCTGGCGCCTGGCCTGGGCTTCATCGGCAAGGATGTCTTCGTCGACCAGCACCTGCTGGTGCGCGGCCGCTTTGCGCGCATGCTGCCGGCGATGCTGACCAAGGGATACAAGATGGGCTTGGGGATCGACGAGAACACCTCGATGATCATCCACGGGAACCGCGATGTCGAAGTACTGGGTTACAAGGGCGCGCTTGTGATCGACCTGTCGGCGGCCACCTCGGAGCCGGGCAACTTCAACATCAGCAACGCCAACCTCAGTTACCTGGACAATGGCGACCGTTTCAACCTGAGCACCGGGGTGTTTTCGCCTTCGCGCGAGAAGGCGGCCAACAAGCTCGATCCGGCCAAGCCATATTATCGCGGTCCGCTGTTCTTTGCCGATATCCTTGGCAATACCGCGGTGGTGGATTTGATGGGCCGGCTGATCGACAGCGATCAGGTCGACGCCGTGGGCCTCACTCTGGGCAGCCCGCGCGATCTGCAGCCGGAGCTGGGCTTCGAGTTCCGCTTCAGCCGCACCAAGGATAGCGTCGGCTACTGGTCGGCGGTGTCGGATACCTATTCCGTCTACAACATCCGTCTGGACGTGCTGCCGATTCAGATTCGGCAACCACTGTATCAGTACAAATAGCGAGGGCTTCAAGGCCGCGGCGGACCGGATTACAATGCGTCACGACCAATGACCGACAGGTGCCGCCATGCCGCTTTTCCCACGCCGATTGATGCTCGCCATGGCCACGCTGCTTGTGCTGGCCGCCGGTGACGCGCAAGCCCAGGCCCAGGCCACCGTCCGGGTGGACTATCTCCACAGCGGCAATGCGCTGGCCGACCAGTACGCGCTAGAGCGGGTGGTGATCGAGCCGCTGCCCTGGCCCGGCGACCAGCGCCAGAATATCGACCGCACCGGGCGTGGCCAGAACATGGTGGAAGTGGTGGACGCCAAGACCGGCGACCTGCTGTATTCACGCGGCTTTTCCACCATCTTCGGCGAATGGCGCACCACCGAGGAAGCGGGCAAGATGAGCCGCGGCTTCCAGGAATCGGTGCGCTTCCCGCGCTTCGGCAAGCCGGTGCGGGTGCGCATTCTCAAGCGCGACGAGCGCAACCAGTTCTCGGTCGCGTGGAGCGTGGAAGTCGATCCGGACGCCGCGGACGTGGTGCGCAAGCAGGGACCCGCACCGGCCCAGCCCATCGCCATCCGCAACAGCGGTCCCTCGGCCACCAAGGTGGATTTGCTGGTGCTGGGCGACGGCTACACCGCTGCCGACATGAAGAAGTTCGAGGCCGACGCGAAGCGCCTGGCCGACTACCTGTTCACGGTCTCGCCGTTCAAGGAGCGCGCCAACGATTTCAATGTCTGGGCGATGGCGGTGCCGACCCAGGAGGCGGGCGTCTCACGGCCATCGACCGGCGTGCATCACGCCTCCGCGCTGGGCACGCGCTACGATATTTTCGGCAGCGAGCGTTATGTGCTCACGCTCGACAACCGCGCCCTGCGCGACATCGCCCAGCACGCGCCTTACGAATTCATCGAAATCCTGGTCAATAACGACACCTACGGCGGCGGCGGGATCTTTGGCCAGTTCAGCACCGCGGCCGCGGGCAACGACTGGGCCAACTACCTGTTCGTGCACGAATTCGGCCATCACTTCGCCGGCCTGGCCGACGAGTACTACACGTCGCCGGTGGCCTACCAGTCGAGCGGCGCGCGCATGGAACCGTGGGAGCCGAACGTGACGGCGCTGCGCGATCCGGCCCAGCTCAAATGGAAGCGCCACGTCAAGGCCGGCACGCCGCTACCGACACCCTGGCCCAAGGCGGAGTACGAAGACTATGCGCGCGCTTACCAGAAGCGCCGCGCCGCGCTGCGCGCCGCCAACCGGCCGGAGTCGGAGATGAGCGCGCTATTCCATGAAGACCTGGCACACAGCCGCGAATTGTTCTCCAGGTCGCCGCATTACAAGACCGTGGGCGCTTTTGAAGGCGCCAACTACGAGGCAACGGGCTTTTATCGTTCGCAGATGCAGTGTCTGATGTTCGATCGAAGTGAAAGTTTCTGTAACGTTTGTAAGGATGGGATCACGGAAATCATCGATTTGTATTCGGTGCCTCCAGTAAAGAAATGAAAGCAAGCCCGCAGCTACGGGCTCTCTGGCTGATCAGCCCGCTTTTCGCGGGCTTTTTTCTTGCTTACAAGCACGGCTGAAGTGCGTGCGCCAGCGTACAGACCATGGTGACGGCAAGACATATTCTGAATGCGTTCCTTGACGAAACATAAAGTTGAGAACGCCAGATGGATGCGGGCCACGGCCCCAAGGTCCACGGAAATGAAAACCCCAACCATACTTCTAAAGGTACAAACCATGAACAAATTACTCGCAACCCTGATCGCCGGCCTGTTCGCTACTTCGGTCTACGCACAAACCCCTGCCACCACGCCTGCCGTAGCCAAGGCGGAAGCATCGGCCCAGAAGGATGTCGCCAAGGCCGAAGCCAAGGAAGCCAAGACCGTCGCCAAGGCTGACGAAAAAGTGACCAAGGCAGCTGCGGACGCGTCCGAGAAAAAAGCCAAGGCGCATTCGAAGGCCGTCAAGACCCACGCCGATGCCAGCGCCGATGTCGCCAAGGCTGATCCGGAAGACAAGATGAAGGCAGAAGCCAAGGCCGAGAAGAAAGTCGCCGAAGCCAATCTGAAGGCCGAGAAGAAAATGATCAAAGCTGACAAAAAGGCCGAGAAAGTCGCCGTTGACGCAGCCGCCGACAAGGCTACCGCTGCCGCCAAGACCACCGAAGCCAAGGTAGAAGCCGCGGCCGATGTGAAGAAAGCCGCAGCGAAGTAATACTGCGATTGATGCGATGGCGTGAACCGCCGGCGCATCAAATATCGTAGGGCGGAAAAGCCGAAGGCGCCTTCCGCCGTACTACGTGTGAGTCCACTGCGGCTCATACGTGGCACGGCGGAAGGCGCCTTCGGCTTTTCCGCCCTACGTTTTTTGCGGAGCGACCGGCTCCGCTTGAAATTACCCGATCGGCTTCAGGCTCTGCACCTTGATCTTGGCCACAAGCGCCTTGCCCTTGCGGGCGCGCTTGCCGATGTGGATCTGCAGTCCCGATGCCGACAAATCGACCTCGCGCGGCTTGGCGCCGGCCCAGGTGCCCAATACCGTCACACCCTTCTGGCTGATCGCCTGCGCCGCCAGCAGCCTCTCTTTTGGCTCCAGCTCCATCAAGGTCACGCCGCGTCCGCCATTGGTCAGGGTCTTGAGTTCATCCATGCCGAACACCAGCAGGCGTCCTTTCTCGGACAAGCAGGCGACCGCGCTCGCATTGGCCGCGATCACGCGCGGCGGCAGCGGCTGCGCACCTTCGTCGAGCGTCATGAAGGACTTGCCGCCTTTGAGGCGGCTGACCATGTCGCCCGCCTTGGCCGCAAAGCCGTAGCCGGCGTCCGAGGCCATCAGCAGGGTGGTGGCGGCGCTGCCTGCGAAGTAATGCAGGATGCGGACGCCGCCCGACAGGTCCACCAGGGTGGTGATCGGCACGCCATCGCCGCGTGCTCCCGGCAGTGCGGCCACCGGCACCGAATACACCTTGCCGTTGTCGCCGAAGCCGAGCAGGGTGTCGGTGGTGCGGCACTCGAAAGCGCCGTACAGCGAGTCGCCCGCCTTGAAGGTGAACTGGGCGATGTCGTGCCCGATGCCGGTACGCGCGCGTACCCAGCCTTTTTCGGAGATGATGACCGTGACCGGCTCGTCGACCACCTTTTGTTCGGCCACGGCGCGCTGCGCTTCTTCGATCAGGGTGCGGCGCGGGTCGCCGAACTGCTTGGCGTCTGCCTCGATCTCACGGATGATCAGGCGCTTCATGGTGCCCGGATTGGCCAGGATGTCTTCCAGGCGTTCCTTCTCCTTGCGCTGTTCGGCCAGCTCCTGCTGGATCTTGATCGCTTCCAGGCGCGCCAGCTGGCGCAGACGGATCTCGAGGATGTCCTCGGCCTGGATCACCGACAGGCGGAAGGCATCCATCAGCGCCTGTTTCGGTTCATCGGAATTACGGATGATGCGGATGACTTCATCGATGTTCAACAGGACCGCTTCGCGGCCTTCCAGAATATGGATGCGGTCATTGACCTTGCCCAGCTTCCATTCGGTACGGCGGCGCACCGTCACGAAGCGGAAGTCAATCCACTCCTGCAGGATATCGCTCAGGCCTTTCTGGCGCGGACGCCCATCGCCGCCGATCATCACCAGGTTGATCGAATTGGATGACTCCAGCGAGGTATGCGCCAGCAGCATCAGCATGAACTCGGTCTGGTCCTGGTTCTTCGACTTCGGCTCGAACACCAGGCGCACAGGCGCGTTGCGGCCCGATTCGTCGCGGATGGTGTCGAGCGAACCGAGGATAGTCTGCTTCATCGCCAGCTGTTCCGGCGAGAGCGCCTTCTTGCCCATCTTGATCTTGGGATTGGTCAGCTCCTCGATCTCTTCGAGCACCTTCTGGGCCGAGGTCCCTGGAGGCAGTTCCGACACCACCGCCTGCCACTGGCCGCGCGCCAGCTCCTCGATCTTCCAGCGTGCGCGCACCTTCATGGAACCGCGGCCGCTTGCGTACATCTCCGAGATCTGCGCCGGCGGCGTGATGATCTGGGCGCCGCCCGGGAAGTCCGGCCCTGGGATCAGTGCCATCAGCTCGCTGTGGGTGATCTTCGGATTGCGGATCATGGCCACCGCCGCAGTGGCGACTTCGGTCAGGTTATGCGAAGGGATCTCGGTAGCCAGGCCGACCGCGATACCCGAGGCGCCGTTCAACAGCACCACCGGCAGACGTGCCGGCAGGGCCTTGGGCTCCTGGTGCTCGCCATCGTAATTGGACTGGAAGTCGACCGTGCCCATATCGATCTCGTCGAGCAGCAGCTTGGCGATCGGCGACAGGCGCGCTTCCGTATAACGCATTGCCGCCGCGCCGTCGCCGTCGCGCGAGCCGAAGTTACCCTGGCCGTCGATCAGCGGATAGCGCAGCGAAAAGTCCTGCGCCATGCGCACCAGCGCGTCGTAGATCGACTGGTCGCCGTGCGGGTGCAGCTTACCCATCACATCGCCGACCACGGCGGCCGACTTGCGCGGCTTGGCGTTGGAGGCCAGGCCGAGTTCATTCATCTGGTACAGGATGCGGCGCTGGACCGGCTTCTGGCCGTCGGAGACATCGGGCAGCGCGCGGCCCTTGACGACGGAGACAGCGTAATCGAGATAGGCGCGCTCGGCGAAGGTCGATAGCGTCAATGTTTCGCTATCGTCCGGTGGTGGCGGCGGAGGCGTTGCTGATTCAAACAGATCGGTTTGCTTAGACATATGTTGGTTCTTCGTTGCAAAGTTTCACAACCGGGGTCAGACCCCTGACTAGAAAGATTTCTATTCGGGGGTCTGACCCCGGTGTGAGCAAAATCAAATATCGGCTTCGGTTTCGTTGCCGTGTTCTTCAATCCATGCGCGGCGGGCGGCGGCTTCGCCTTTGCCCATCAGCATGTTGAAGCGCGCGGAGGCGTCGATGTGCGAAAAATCGCCCAGCGAGACCGGCAGCAGGCGGCGGGTGTCCGGGTTCATCGTGGTTTCCCACAGTTGTTCCGCGTTCATTTCGCCCAGGCCCTTGAAGCGCGAGATGCTCCATGCGCCTTCCTTGAGCCCGTCTTTGGCCAGCTTGTCTTCGATGGCCAGCAGTTCGCCGTCGTCGAGGGCGTACAGTTTCTGGATCGGCTTTTTGCCGCGCGCAGGGGCGTCAACCCGGTACAGGGGCGGACGCGCAACGCAGATGTGGCCGTGCGCGAACAGGGCCGGGAAGTGCTTGAAGAACAGGGTCAGCAGCAGGACCTGGATGTGCGAGCCGTCCACGTCCGCATCGGAAAGGATGCAGATCTTGCCGTAGCGCAGGTTGCTCAGGTCAGGCGCATCGCCCTGGCTGTGCGGATCGACCCCGATCGCCACGGCAATGTCGTGGATCTCGTTGTTGGCGAACAGGCGGTCGCGGTCGGTTTCCCAGCTGTTGAGTACCTTGCCGCGCAGGGGCAGGATGGCCTGGAATTCCTTGTCGCGCCCCATCTTGGCCGAGCCGCCTGCGGAGTCGCCCTCGACCAGGAACAATTCGTTGCGGGCGATATCGGTCGATTCGCAATCGGTCAGCTTGCCGGGCAGCACAGCCACGCCGGAGGATTTTTTCTTCTCCACCTTTTGCAGCGAGCGCAGACGCGATTGGGCCTGTTTGATGACCAGGTCGGCCAGCTTCTTGCCGTATTCGACGTGCTGGTTCAGCCACAGTTCGAGCGGCGGCTTGGAGAAGGTCGACACCAGGCGCACGGCGTCGCGCGAATTCAGGCGCTCCTTGATCTGGCCCTGGAATTGCGGGTCCAGTACCTTGGCCGACAAGACAAAGGAGACGCGCGCGAACACGTCTTCCGGCAGCAGCTTGACGCCCTTGGGCAGCAGCGAGTGCATTTCGACGAAGTTCTTGACCGCGCCATACAGGCCGTCGCGCAGGCCCGATTCATGGGTGCCGCCGTTGGATGTCGGAATCAGGTTGACATAGGATTCGCGCACGACTGCGCCTTCTTCGGTCCATGCCACCACCCAGGCCGCGCCTTCGCCTTCGGCAAAGCCGTCGGTTTCGCCGTTGGAGTACTGGGCGCCTTCGAACACCGGGATCACGGTCTCGCCGTTGGAGCTCTGGGCCAGCATTTCGTTCAGGTAGCCGCGCAGGCCTTCGTCGTACTTCCAGGTGGTCACGTCGCCGCTCTTGGCGTTGGTCAGCGTGACGGTCACGCCGGGCAGCAGCACGGCCTTGGAGCGCAGCAGGCGTTGCAGTTCGACCTGGGAGATGGCAGGCGAGTCGAAGTACTTGGCGTTCGGCCAGGCGGTCACGCGGGTGCCGCTCTTTTTGCCGTCGCGCGGGGCGGGGACCGAGACCAGCGGTTCGATCACGTCGCCGTCGGCGAAGGCCATCTTGTGCAGGCCGGTGCCGTCCGGCTCCTTGCGCCAGACCGTGATCTCCAGGCGCGAGGAGAGCGCATTGGTGACCGAGACGCCGACGCCGTGCAGGCCGCCCGAGAAGGCATAGGCGCCGCCCGAGCCTTTGTCGAACTTGCCGCCGGCGTGCAGGCGCGTGAAGACGATTTCCACCGTCGGCACCAGTTCTTCCGGGTGCAGGCCGACCGGGATGCCGCGTCCATCGTCTTCGACCGTGATCGAGCCGTCCGTGTTGATGGTCACGCCGATGTTCCTGCAATGGCCGCCCAGCGCCTCGTCCGAGGCGTTGTCGATCACTTCCTGGATAATATGCAGCGGATTCTCGGTCCGGGTGTACATACCCGGACGCTGTTTGACTGGTTCAAGTCCCTTGAGGACGCGGATGGATGATTCGCTGTAGTCGGATGCAGGTTTTTTGGTGGCCATATCTAAATTCTTTATGCGGATGCCTGCGCATTCTATCTTGTCGGACGGAAAAGCAGATGACTTTGCGGGCATTGATTCAGCTTGCCAGCATGCCCGTTTGTGGTTAGATTCATACGCACGCCGAGTGGCGTGTATGGAAACATTTGGAAATCTTTATAAAAATGCAAGCAAAAAAACACCCCCTGACCGTCCGTCTGCTTGGTTTTTCGATCATGGAGGGGTCGAACCTGGGGACCACGCTGACGCACGCGCCGCGTCCGGGACCATCCTATTTTTGCCTGCTCGGCGACAGTTTGCAAGAGCCGGACATCACCATCGCCAATGGCGACGACCTCAAGGCGCTGGCCACCCTGGTTGCGTCCGAGCAGAGCCCGCTGCGCCCGGCGCTGATCGTCGGCACCCCGCTGGCCGACGTGACCTTTCCGGTGCTGCCGCGCCCGCTGGAGCCGCGCAACCTGTTCAAATTGCTGACCGAGCTGGTCCGCAAGCGCTCGGAAGCGCTGGACGAACTCAAACCGGGCAGCACGCCGGCCTTTATCGAGCGCCGCCGCCGCATCCGACTGGACCTGGACATGACCGATCCGGCCGAGTTCCGGCGCCTGCGCCAGCAGGCGCCGGAGGGCGCCGTGCTGATCGTCGACAAGCGCGATGCCCTGCGCGACCACGTGGCCAAACTGCTCGCCCCTTATCCCCACGTGGCGGTCGAATGGACCGACAGCGCCCCGGGCGCCCTCAAGCTGTGCGAGGAGACCGCGGTCTCGGTAGTCATCATCAACACCTCGACGCCCTCCATCGATCCTTACGAACTTTGCCAGTCGATCAAGCGCCAACCCGGTGGCGAGCGCATCGCCGTGGTGCTGCTGGTGAACCAGGCCTTCGGCTACGACACCATGCGGGCACGCGCGGCCGGTGTGCGCGGCATGCTCGATAAGCCGGTGGCCGACCGTCATCTGCTGGCCGCCCTGCGCAAACTGATGTCGCTGCCGTCCTGACGCGGGCAGTTGTCGAAGTCGCATTTTTGTTACAACTTTGAATCGTGCGGCGCCCTCATCGGGCTATATTTGAGGGATGCCCGATAACGACAAGCCCCACGATCCCGGCACCCAGGCCGACCAGGACGCAGGGACGGCCAGCGCCCCGGCACCTGCGCCAGCCCCCGCTCCGGCACCCGCCGCCGCTCCTGCCCCCGCCGCCGCGGCTCCCGCTGCCACGGCGCCGCGCGTGCCCGACCGGCGCGCGGCGGACGCCCCGCACCGCTACCAGAAGGAGAGCGATACGCCGGTGGCGCTGGCCTGGCGTGTGCTGTCCTCGCGCTTTCGCAGCATGCGCGAGAAAATCAGCCGCGACTTCATGCGGCGCACCCTGCGCATCGGCGTTTCGGCGCGTATTTTTCATCCCGAACCCGGCTCCACTGGCCTGCGCAGCAAAAACCTGCAGTACCTGGAGGAGTCGATCGCGCAATGGGTCATGTCACGCGATGTGCTGGTGTTCATGATCCCGACGGTCAACACCAACGGCTTGCTTCACCCCAGTAACATCACCCTGCGCCACTACGCGCGCCACCTGGACGGCCTGGTACTGCAAGGCGGCGCCGATGTCTCGCCCCAGACCTACTCCGAGGCCGCCACCCGTCCGGAGTGGGGCGGCGACCGCGCGCGCGACGTGTACGAACTCGAACTGCTGCATGAATTCGTCGATGCCGGCAAGCCCGTGCTGGGCATCTGCCGCGGCTGCCAGTTAATCAATGTGGCCTTTGGCGGCACCCTGTACCAGGACGTGGCGACCAATGTGCCGGCCGCGCTGGCGCACGTGCATTCCGATTACGACGCGCACCGGCATTCGGTACTGTTCCCGTCGGGGTCCTCGCTGGGGCGCATGTTCCCGCAGTTGAAGCGGGCGGTGGTCAATTCGATTCACCACCAGGCGGTCAAGGACCTGGGGCGCGACATCATGATCGAAGCGATTTCGGACCCGGACGGGATCGTCGAAGCGATCCGCTATCAGCGCGCCAATTTTGTGATGGGCCTGCAATGGCACCCGGAGTTTCACCGCGCCGGCGGGGTGGACCTGCTGGACTGCACGCCGATCCTGGACGAGTTTTTAAGAGCGGCGCGCGAGACCCGCCTGTAAATCATGCTTCCACTTTCGTAGGGCGGAAAAGCCCAAAGGGCGCCTTCCGCCGTGCTACGCGTGCATAGCCACCGGCTCATCGTTAGCACGGCGGAAGGCGCCTTCGGCTTTTCCGCCCTACCAAAGCATTACTTCTGCCCGCGGAAGCGCCGGATCGCGGCGTTGACCATGCCTTCCGCGCTGCCCTGATCTTCGTACTGCCGCCGCAGATAGGTAGCGTCGCTGGCTTCCTGCGCCGCTGTCGACAGGTGCCGCAAGGCTCCCAGGCTGCCCAGCGCCTCCCCATGCCGCTCCATCTTGCGCAGGGTCGTCAAAATATCCTCGCGCAGCGACATGGTCTCGTAGGTCTTGGGATGCGTGATCGCGCCATCAAGCCCGAAGCGGCAGGCCTGGAAGCGATTGAAGTTGTACACCAGGTAGTCGTCTTCCACCGGCGGTTCTTCATTCCGTTCGAGCAGATGGCGGCACAGCGCCTGCAGGTAGCCGGCAAGCGCCGCGGCCCGCTCCACCGTCAGCGGGGTGTCGCACACGCGCAGTTCGATGGTGCCGTATTCGGGCTTGGGCCGGATGTCCCAGTAAAAGTCCTTCATGCTCTTGATGATGCCGGTGCCTTCCATCTTGGCGAAGTAGACGTTGGCGAAATCGTCCCAGGTCAGGGTGAAGGGCGCGCGTCCGCTCATCGGAAACGCGAACACGGAATTCAGGCGCGCCGAATCGAACAGGCTGTCGTGACCCTGCACGAAGGGCGAGGAGGCCGACAGCGCGATGAAGTGCGGGATGTAGCGGTTCAGCGAATGCAGCAGGAACATGGCATCGTCCCCGGAGGCGCAGCCGATGTGCACGTGCTGCCCGAAGACGGTGAACTGCTTGGCCAGGTAACCATACAGCGAGGACAGTTCCTGGAAGCGCTGCTTGGGGAAGATTTTTTGCTCGGACCAGTGCTGGAACGGGTGGGTGCCGCCGCCGCACAGGCCGATATTGAGCTGGTCGGCCGCACTGACGAGGGTGTCGCGGATTTCGAGCAGCTGGGCCAGCAGCGGCAGGTGGCTGGAGTGCACGCTCGAATTAATCTCGATCATGCTCTCGGCGATTTCCGGCGTGACGTTGCCGGGGAAGGGTTTGCGCGCCAGCAGGTGCAGCAGGTCGGGGCTGGCGGCGGTCAGGTCGAAGTCCGACAGGCTGACCAGCTGGAGTTCGAGCTCCACGCCAAAGGTGAGTGCCTTGGATTCGGCAAAGGGTTCGAGCGGCATCAGGCCTCCGTGGTTTCGTTGGCCCATACCAGCGCGCGCTGGATGATGATGGGGCCGAAGACTTCGAGCAGCATGGTCACCGCTGCCATCGAACGCAGTTCTTCCGAGACGTCGATGCCGCGCAGGCGGGCATGTTCGAGCAGCAGGATGACGAACACCGACACCGGCGCCAGCGCCAGGCCGGTGAGTGCGCCCTTGCGCCACGAGATGCCGGACAGGTGCGAGAAGGCGGTCACGCCCAGCGTCTTGGTAAGCAGGCGCACGAACACCACGGCCAGGGCCAGCATGCCGCCGGCGACGATCTGTTCCCAGTCCAGGGTGGAGGCGGCGTACACGAACAGCAGGACCGTCAGCAACTCCCCCAGTGCGCCAAAATTGCGCTGCGCCTGGCTGAAGGCGACCCGCCGGTGGCGCGCGGTCAGGCCGAAGGCGAGGGTGGCCACCACCGGCGACATTTGCGTGGTGTAGGTGATCGAGACCAGCAGGATGACCGCCAGTGCAAAGCCCACCGTGGCGTCCTTGGACAGGTTGCCCAGGTGGCGCAGCAGAGCCGGCACGATCACGCCGAACAGCGCGCCCAGCGTTGCGGACATCAACAGGGCTACAAGGCTCGACAGGGTGGCGTCGCCGATGTCGTCCGAGCTGCGGAAGATCCAGAAACCGACGATGATATTAAAGGTGAACACCGCCAGCACGCAGTTGATGGCCGACAGGTGCAGCACCCTTTCGGTCACCTGGCCGGAGCTGCGCTGCTCATTGACGATGCGGACCACCGTGGCGGGCGAAGTGGACATGGCAAGCGACGCCAGCATGAGCGCCGTCATGGTGGTGGTGCCGAAGGCATTCGCGACCAGATACACGGCCGCAAAGGTGCCGAGTGCCTCCACCAGCGCGGCCATGCCGAACCAGGGATTGGTACGCAGCCAGCGCAGGTTGATGCGGTAGCCGAGTTCGAACAAGATCAGGCCGAAGGCGACGTCGGCGAGCACCAGCACGGGGCCGGCGCCGGTGGGCGGCAGCACGCCGATTTGAGTGGCGCCGAGGGCAAAGCCGACGATGCCGTAAAAGCTGATGCGCGGAAGTCCGGTCCAGCGCTTGCCGAATTCCCCGGCAAGCCAGGCGATGCAAATCGCCACGGGCCATGCGAGGTTGGTCAGGATCGTAAGCAGATCGGGCATGGCATCCTTTCGTTCCATCAGGGGCGATGGGTGCCGCGAGATTCTACAAGACGCCCCCGCGCGCACGATTCCACATCACGAAAAAACGTTAATTAAGCTGCAATGTTAATACGCGCGAATACGATTCACCCCGCGTAGGGCGGATGCAAATCCGCCGTTCACCGTTGGTGCCGCCGGTACAGTGGCCCAGCATGGCGGGTTGGCATCCGCCCTACGCCTGTTTACAGGCCGTGGGCTTTCTTCAAGTGTAGCGGCAGCAAGAGCCAGACCGAGACGATCAGAACAGCGATGGCGCCGCCCGCCACCAGGCCTGCAACATGGCCGAAGACTTCGGAAATGACCAGGTTGGTCGCAAGGATAAAGGCAAATCCCAGCGCGCAGGCGCCTGCCAGGATCTGCTGGGTCGCCACGCGCTTGAAGCGGGCGCGGTCGGTCAGGGGGCGCATGAGGCGGTGCTGGATAGCGGGAGCGCTCAAGAGCACCAGACTCGAGAGCGCCAGCACGAAGGTCGCCAGGAACACCATCTTTTCCGTCCGCACGATCTGGCTGAAGCCGCCGTTGAAGGGCAGGATGATGAGGAAGGCAGTGAGCATCTGCGCACCCGGCAGCAGGATGCGCTGTTCGCTCAGCATGTCCGAAAAATCGCCATCCTCTTCTACTTCAGGCGTGTTCTGGTCATCCTGGTCGGATTGTGGGCGTTGGGAGAGCATGGCCCATTATATTGCTGAGTGTGCAAAGTGGCTGTTCGGTAGAGCCCACCCTACTTGCTAAGGGTCCGCATCGCCCGTTCCAGGCCCTCGATCGTGAGCGGGAACATGCGGTTATTCATGATCTGCTTGATGACGGAAATCGACTGGCGGTACTGCCACACGCCTTCCGGCTCCGGATTGAGCCAGGCGAACTTCGGGAACGCGCTGCAAAAGCGGGCCAGCCATTCGGCGCCGGCTTCTTCGTTGTTGTACTCGACCGAGCCGCCCGGCTGCAGTACTTCGTAGGGACTCATGGTGGCGTCGCCGACGAAAATGAGCTTGGTATCGGGCGGGTACTTGCGCAGGATGTCCCAGGTCGGAAAGCGCTCGGCGTTGCGGCGCCGGTTGTTCTTCCACAGGTAGTCGTAGACGCAGTTATGGAAGTAGAAGAACTCCATGTTCTTGAATTCGGTCTTGGCCGCCGAGAACAGCTCCTCGGTGCGCTCGATATGGTCGTCCATCGAACCGCCCACGTCGAGCAGCATCAGCACCTTGATCTTGTTCTTGCGCTCGGGCTGCATCTTGATGTCGAGGTAGCCGGCGTTGCTGGCTGTGGCGCGAATGGTCGCGTCGAGCGCGAGTTCTTCCTCGGCCCCTTCGCGCGCGAACTTGCGCAGGCGCCGCAGCGCGACCTTGATATTGCGCGTGCCCAGTTCGCGATCGGCGTCGTAATCCTTGTAGGCGCGCTGCTCCCACACCTTGACCGCGGTGCGGTTGCCGCCGGCGCCGCCGATGCGAATGCCTTCCGGGTTGGTCCCGCCGTGTCCGAACGGGGAGGTGCCGCCAGTGCCGATCCACTTGCTGCCGCCTTCGTGCCTTTCCTTCTGCTCCTTGAGCAGTTCGTTCAGCCGGTCCATCAGCTTGTCGTAGCCGAATTTTTCGAGCTTGGCTTTCTGCTCGGGCGTCAGTTCGCGCTCCATGCGCTTGATCAGCCAGTCCAGCGGGATCGCGGCATTGGTCTCGAAAGCGGCATTAATCCCGTGGAAGTACTGGGCAAAAGCGCGATCGAACTTGTCGAAGTGGGCCTCGTCCTTGACCAGGGTCAGGCGCGACACATAATAGAAGTCGTCCATCGACGGGCCGATGACATTGCGCTGCATGGCTTCGAGCAGGGTCAGGAATTCCTTGATCGTGACCGGGATCTTGGCGTCCTTGAGCGAAAAAAAGAAGTCGATCAGCATGCGGCTACCTGTTGGCCAGCTTGTAATGCAGGTGCGATTTGATCTCGGGCCACTCGCCACGCAGGATGCTGTACATAACCGTGTCGCGCACGGTGCCGTCGCGGCGCGGGTGGTGGTGGCGGATCACGCCGTCCTTTTTCGCGCCCAGGCGCTCGATGGCGGCCTGCGAGGCAAAATTGAAGTTATCGGTGCGCAGGCCGACCACGGCGCAGCCCAGGGTATCGAAGGCGTGCGAGAGCAGCAGCAGCTTGCAGCTGGTGTTGACGTGGCTTTTCTGGCGGCTTTTTGCGTACCAGGTCCAGCCGATTTCGACGCGGTCGACCACCGGGTTAATGTCGTGGTAGCTTGTGGTGCCCATCACGGCGCCGCTGGAGATGTCGATCACGGCAAAGGCGACGCGGTCGCGCATGTCCACGGCGGTACGGATGTACTGCTCGACCTGCTGCGGCTCAGGCACCGAGGTGATGCGCAGGTTCCACAGCTCGCCGTCGCCGGCGGCCGCACGCAAACCCTCGGCATGGCCCAGGTGCAGCGGCTCCAGGCGCACGCCGTTGAATTCGAGGGTGAGCGGGTCGACCTGGATCATCAGCGGTTCGTCCGCGACATGTAGACCAGGCGCTCGAACAGGTGCACGTCCTGTTCGTTCTTGAGCAGCGCGCCGTGCAGCGGCGGCACGATGGTCTTGGTATCCCTGGAACGCAAGGCTTCGGCCGGAATATCTTCGGCCAGCAGCAGCTTGAGCCAGTCCAGAAATTCCGAGGTGGACGGCTTTTTCTTTAGTCCCGGCACATCGCGCACTTCATAGAAGCTTTGCAGCGCCTGCGCCAGCAGTTCCTGTTTCAGGGTCGGATAGTGGACCTTGACGATCTGCTCCATCGTGTCCTTGTCCGGGAACTTAATATAGTGGAAGAAGCAGCGGCGCAGGAAGGCGTCCGGCAATTCCTTCTCATTGTTCGAGGTGATGATGACCAGCGGACGGTGCTTGGCCACGACCATTTCGCGCGTTTCGTAGACGTAGAACTCCATCCGGTCCAGCTCGCGCAGCAGGTCGTTGGGGAATTCGATGTCGGCCTTGTCGATCTCGTCGATCAGCAGCACCACCGGCTCGGGCGCCGTGAAGGCTTGCCACAGTACGCCCTTGACAATGTAGTTGTGGATGTCGCGCACCCGTTCGTCGCCCAGCTGCGAATCGCGCAGGCGCGAGACGGCGTCGTATTCGTACAGGCCTTGCTGGGCCTTGGTGGTGGACTTGATATGCCACTGCATCAGCGGCATGTTCAGCGCCGCCGCGACTTCCTCGGCCAGCATGGTCTTGCCGGTGCCGGGCTCGCCCTTGATCAGCAACGGACGCTGCAGGGTGAGGGCGGCGTTGACCGCCAGTTTCAGGTCGGCGGTGGCGACATAGCTGTCGGAACCTTCGAAGCGGTGGGCCTGTTTGTCGGTTGCGGTCATGGGCGCGAAAGGTCGAAAATGAAATTATTTTGAGTATAAGCCAGAACCGCAGCGGCGGCATTGCAACACCTGGAAAGTGGACGAGGCCCTCTACTTCGGTTAAAATCGCAGGTTGATAGTGTAAAAGATGTCATTTTTGCACACGCATTGCAGCTGTACTTTAGCGTTTGTACCCGATTCCACTTACCCTCGCCACCATGAAAAAATTCATCGCACTTGCTGTGCTCGCCTGCGTAGCGAACGTGTCCGCCGCGGCTGACATCGTTGCAAACGCCAAGGCTGCCAAAGTTGAACAATGTATCGGCTGCCATGGCATCCCCGGCTACAAAGCGACTTTCCCTGAGGTTTATCCAGTGCCGATGCTCGGTGGCCAGTCGGCCAAGTACATCGAAAACGCGCTGCAGGCCTACAAGAAGGGCGACCGCAAGCACCCGACCATGCGTGGCGTGGCCGCGACCATGAGCGATCAGGATATCGCCGATGCCGCTGCCTACTATTCGCAGCAAGTAAAGAAATAAGGACAGAGCCATGAAAAAACTGATGATCGCCCTGTTCTGCGGCGCTGTATCCCTCACCGCCACCGCTGGCGGCAACGTGGCCAACGGCGAAGCGCTGGCCAAGAAGTACAACTGCGCGGCCTGCCACGGCGCGGACTACAACAAGCCGATCGACCCAAGCTATCCGAAGCTGGCCGGTCAGCACGCCGACTACCTCAAGCACGCGCTGGTGGCGTACAAGCGCGGCGAAGGCCCGAACGGCCGTAACAACGCCATCATGGGCGGCCAGGTCAAGCCACTGTCGAACACCGACATCGCCGATCTGGCGGCTTACCTGCATAGTTTGCCGTCGGAGCTGGTGCTCAAGCGGTAAGAATTCGCTTTGATCCGCCACCGGTGGTGGCGGTTCTTTCGTAGGGCGGAAAAGCGCAGCGCCTTCCGCCGTTCAGGCCGCAACGAAGTCCCCGGACTTTGAGGCGATGAACGGCGGAAGGCGCTGCGCTTTTCTGCCCTACGTTTTGTGCCCTACGTTTATTGCCACGTCCTTTTCGCACCCGCCATGACTCCCCAGCACATCAAAGCCAATCTCCTGAGCGGCCTGACCGTCGCCCTTGCCATGGTGCCGGAGGCGATCGCCTTTGCCCTGGTCGCCCACGTGTCGCCGCTCACCGGTCTGTACGCGGCCTTCCTGGTGGCGCTGATCACCTCCAGCATTGGCGGCCGCCCCGGCATGATCTCCGGCGCCACCGGTGCGCTGGCCGTGGTCATGGTGGCGCTGGTGGTCTCGCAAGGTGTCCAGTACCTGTTCGCCACCGTGATCCTGATGGGCGTGCTGCAGCTGCTGTTCGCCGCCGCGCGCCTGGGCAAATTCATCCGCATGGTGCCTTACCCGGTCATGCTGGGCTTTGTGAACGGCCTGGCGATGGTGATCTTCATGGCGCAGTTCGGCCACTTCAAGGCCGGCGGGCAGTGGATGACTGGCGCGCCGCTCTACACCATGCTGGCGCTGGCGGCGCTGACCATGGCGGTCATTTACCTGCTGCCCTACGTGACGCGCGCCATTCCATCGACCCTGGCCGGCATCCTGCTGGTATCGGTGCTGGTGGCAACGCTCGGCATCGACACCAAAACCGTGGGCGACATGGCCTCGATCAAGGGCGGCCTGCCGGCCTTCCATGTACCCGACGTGCCGCTGAACTGGGAAACGCTGCGTATCATCTTCCCCTACGCGCTGGTGCTGGCGGCGGTCGGCCTGATCGAGTCGCTGCTGACCCTGACCCTGATCGACGAAATCACCGACACGCGCGGCCAGCCTAACCGCGAGAGCATGGCCCAAGGCGTAGCCAATATCGTGACCGGCTTCTTCGGCGGGATGGGCGGCTGCGCGATGATCGGCCAGAGCATGATCAACGTGAACAATGGCGCGACGGGGCGCCTGTCGGGCATCGCCACGGCGCTGTTTTTGCTGTGCTTTATCCTTTTCGCCTCCGAATGGATCGAGCGCATACCGCTGGCGGCCCTGATCGGGGTGATGTTCGTGGTGTGCCAGAAGACTTTTGCGTGGGGGAGCTTTCGCCTGTTCGGCAAGGTGCCGCGCGCCGATATCGTGGTCGGTTTGCTGGTGGCGGTGGTCACACTGGTGTTCGACCTGGCCATTGCCGTGGTGGCGGGCGTGATCGTGTCGGCGCTGGTCTTCGCATGGGAACATGCCAAGCAGATTCGCGCGACGGCCACGCTCGATGAGCAGGGCTGGAAAGTGTATGAACTCGACGGCTCGCTGTTCTTTGCCTCGGTCGCCAATTTCAACCAGCTGTTCACCCCAAAAGACGACCCACAGGATGTGATCATCGAATTTCGGCGTGCGCGCGTGGTGGACCATTCAGCAATCCAGGCGATCGACGCGCTGGCGCTGCGCTACCGCCAGGCTGGCAAGCGCCTGCACCTGCGCCACCTGAGCGCCGATTGCCGCGAAGTGCTGGAGAACGCCAGGGACATGATCGAGGTGAACCTGGCGGAAGATCCGCACTACCGCATCGCGGACGATAAACTAGCTTAGCGCCCGTTTACGCACGCACTCCACATACGCCACCCCATCGGGCTGGGCGCCGTCGCGCTGCGACTTCCAGATCATCTCGCCCAAACATTCCATGATCTGGTGATGGGCGTCGTGCGCGCCCAAACGCCTGGTCAGCGCCTCGCAGGCCGCGCGGATCCCCGGCGGCTGATCGATCGACACCTGCTCGGCAATCGACAGATGCATGGACAAGTGCAAAAACGGATTGGCCTGGCCGCCTTCGACCGAGTAGTCGCGCGCGACCGCGGCGTCGGCATCGGCCAGCGCCTCGGCGTATTCAGGATGCTGGACGATCCAGTCGGCGGCGATGGCGTCCATCGGGCTGAGGATCTCGCCGGCGCGCTGCTTGCGGTAGGCTTCGCAGAAAAAACGCCGGACGTCGTGGGAGGAGGGGGTAAACATGGCTGGGCCGCTGACAAATGGGTGCAGGCGCCATTGTAACGCCTGCACTTGAGGGCCGTCGCCGCGGGCCTCTATCAAGGCTTGCGCGGCCCCGTCGGCCTGGCGAACACGTCGCCGCCCACGTAGGAGATATACAGGCGGTCCTGGCTGTTGGCGAACAGGATGCGGTGGGCGCGCAGGAAGTCCATGCCGAGGATCAGGTCGTATACGCCGCCGGCCTTGTCGCTTCGCTCGACGATATTGATGGCGGCGTTCTTGATAGTCTCGGTGCCGATGGTGAAGCTGTCGAACATGGCGCGGTAGCGCGCCGCCTGATCGGTGCCGACTCCCTTGTATTCTCCGTCGCGGGTCACGCCGGGCGCGTCCGGCCCCATACCCAGGCGTTTCGCCGCATCCATGCTCAGCGCCGAGGAACTGGCGCCGGTATCGATCATGGCGGTCAAGGCCTGGCCGTTGATCTGCACCGTGACCAAGGGGTTGCGGCGCTCGCCGTCGCTGCGTGCGAACGGTACTTCCATCGCTTCGCGATCCCAGTAGGCCAGGAAAGTGTCGGGACACCCGGTGGCCTTGTAGAACTTGAGCTGTTTCTCGGCGATGGAAACTTCCATATCGGCCTGCATCAGGAAGTCGGCGCCCAGGATCGCATCGTAGGATGCCTTCATGCCGACTTCGCCGAGCACCGGCACGGTGACCTTGCCGCTCCTGGCGCCGCCGGCGCTGAAGTCTTGCAGATTGACCTTGTACAGCGAGGTATAGCCGCCGACGCCTTTGGCATGTTTGCCCGTCGGGTGCAGGGTCAGGCCGCGCTGCTCCGCGCTGGAGCGCATCAGGAAGGTGGCCGATGAGCCGGTGTCGACCAGCATGGTGGCGTCCTTGCCGTCGATGCTGCCGCCAATGATGGCCTGGTTGCCCTGCATGGTGACCGGCAGGGTGGCGATGCGCACGTAGCGGCAGCCGCCGGCGCTCGATTCTTCTGCCTGGGTAGTGGCCGCGGCCAGCGACAGCAGGCAGAGGGGGAGGGTGTGGAGAAGCTTCATATTCATGTACCTGTGCTGATGTTGGATACGGCTAATGATTTATTCCGGCCTGCGGCGGCAGGCCGCCAGCATGCTTTCGAGTGCCTGCTTCGCGCGCGCCGGGTCGCCCCTCACGCGCTGCATGCAGGGTAGCGGCAAGGAAGGGGAGAATTTTTGCATGCGCAATTCTAGCCTGACGGTTTAACTAAAAAGCAATGTTGGAATAAAAAAAAGGCGGTGCTCGAAAGCACCGCCTTTTTTAGCCTACGTCAGACTCATTCTTTACCGGGAGCCAGCACCAGCTGCGGTTCCGGTTCACACGGCGTGTCCCCCGTTGCAGACTGGCGCGGCGCATGCGGCTGGCGCAGATAGCGAGCCGTATGCCGCCTTTCATGCGTGTGCCCGCCATTGGCCGGCCACGTCAGGAAACGCGACAGTTCCTGCAGTGCGCGCTGATACACGTCGCGCTTGAACTCGATGACCACATCCAGCGGCACCCAGTATTCATGCCAGCGCCAGGCGTCGAACTCCGGATGGTCGGTCAGGCGCAGATTGACGTCGTTATCGCGGGCACACATGCGCAGGAGAAACCAAATCTGTTTCTGTCCACGGTAGTGGCCACGAATCTCGCGCTTGATAAAATGATCAGGTACTTCATAGCGCAACCAGTCGCGGGTCCGTCCGACGATCTTGACATGCTCCTGGCGCAACCCGATTTCTTCCTCCAGCTCGCGATACATTGCCTGTTCCGGTGTCTCACCGTATTTAATGCCCCCTTGCGGGAACTGCCACGAGTGCTCGCGCACCCGTTTGCCCCACCACACCTCGTTATGGGCGTTCAGCAGGATGATGCCGACGTTGGGCCGGAACCCTTCACGATCGAGCATAGTGCCACCTCGATACTTTCTGCCAGCGCGCGCCTTCTTACATATTTACCCACAAATCATGATTACCACCAGGTTTTCGGGGTACGAAAACGGCGGCAACCGCATCAAACGGGCCCATTTGTATAAAGATTGGACGCATCAGCCAGCTAATCCTTTAAAATTAGGTTGATTATAACCCTCTCTTTTTAAAAAGAATTCATCGATATGCGTGCCTCCCGTTTTTTTATTTCAACTTTAAAAGAAGCACCATCCGACGCTGAAATCGTCAGCCACCAGCTGATGATGCGCGCCGGCATGATCAAACGTCTCGGTTCCGGTATCTATACCTACATGCCGACCGGCTTGCGTGTGATTCGTAAAGTTGAGGCCATCATCAAGGATGAAATGAACAAGGCGGGCGGGATCGAGCTGTTGATGCCGCTGGTCCAGCCGGCCGAGCTGTGGCAGGAGACCGGGCGCTGGGACAAGATGGGCGCCGAACTGATGCGCGTGAAGGACCGTCACGGCCGCGACTACGCGATCCAGCCGACCTCGGAAGAAGTCATCACCGACGTGGTCCGCACCGAGATCAAGTCCTACCGCCAGCTGCCGCTGAACTTCTATCACATCCAGACCAAGTTCCGCGACGAGCGCCGTCCGCGCTTCGGCCTGATGCGCGGCCGCGAATTCACCATGAAGGATGCCTACTCCTTCGACCGTGACGAAGCCGGCCTGAAAGCGTCGTACAAGATAATGTTCGACGCTTACACCGCGATCTTCAACCGCTTCGGCCTGAAGTTCCGCGCGGTGGCAGCCGACAACGGCGCCATCGGCGGCTCCGGCTCGCACGAATTCCACGTCATCGCCAGCACCGGCGAAGACGCCATCGTCTACTGCCCGGATTCCGATTACGCTGCCAATATGGAAGCGGCCGAAGCGCTGCCGCTGGCCGCCGCGCGTCCCGCTGCCGCCGCCGCGTTGACCAAGACCTCCACGCCAGGCAAGACCAAATGCGAGAGCGTGGCCGAGTTCCTGAACATCCCGCTGGCAAACACCGTCAAGACCATCGCCCTGACCGTCGAGAAGGAAGTGGACGGCAAGCAGGTGCTGGAAAACTGGATGCTGCTGCTGCGCGGCGATCATGAACTGAACGAAGTCAAGGTCGGCAAGGTGCCAGGCCTGGCCGCTTACCGCTTCGCTACCGAAGCCGAAATTATGGCCTGCTACGGCAGCATTCCCGGCTACCTGGGCCCTGTCGGCACCAGGCTGCCGGTCACCATTGTGGCCGACCGCACGGTCGCCAACATGGCGGACTTTGTCTGCGGCGCCAACGAAGAAGGCTTCCACTACACCGGCGCGAACTGGGGCCGCGACGTGGCCGAACCGATCGTGGCCGACCTGCGCAACGTGGTCGAAGGCGACGCTTCGCCGGACGGCAAGGGCAAGCTGGCGATCGAGCGCGGCATCGAAGTAGGCCACGTGTTCCAGCTCGGGACCTCCTACTCGTCCTCCATGAAAGCCACCTTCCTGGACGAAAACGGCAAGCCTGCGCCGCTGCAGATGGGCTGCTATGGCATCGGCGTGACCCGCATCCTGGGCGCGGCCATCGAACAGAACTTCGACGACAAGGGCATCATCTGGCCGGCGGCGATTGCGCCCTTCGAAGTGGTGCTGTGCCCGATGGGCATGGACCGCAGCGAGATGGTCAAGACCGAAGTCGAGAACCTGTACGGCGAACTGAAACTGGCCGGCGTGGACGTGATCCTCGACGACCGCGGCCTGCGTCCAGGCGCCATGTTCGCCGACTGGGAGCTGATCGGCGTGCCGCACCGGATTGTGATCGGTGAGCGCGGGCTCAAGGAAGGCAACCTGGAATACCAGGGCCGCCGCGATACCGAAGCGACCGCCGTGCCGCTGGCCGGCATGGTCGACTTCATCAAAGGCAAATTGGCGCAGTGAGCTTGGCACCATCTATCACCGCCCTGATCGTCAGCGCCATGCTGGCGATCGCCTCGCTGCCCCTGTCCGCCTGGGCCGGCAACCAGAAGGAAGAGGCGCTGGCCGACTCGGTCCGGCTGGCGCTGGCCAACGCCATCAAGGACAGCCGCCCGCCGCAACCGGTGTTCCGCGACGAGACGGCGCGGATCCGTTATCAGATGTGGCTGGCCGAGATGTCGCAGCGGCTCAAGCGCAAGCTGCCGGACGAACAGTCGCGCCTGGAGTTTCTGCAGGTGGCCTGGTACGAATCGAGCCGCGCCGGACTCGATCCGGGGCTGGTGCTCGGGCTGATCCAGGTCGAATCGGCGTACCGCAAGTACGCCGTGTCGATGGTGGGAGCGCGTGGGTACATGCAGGTCATGCCGTTCTGGACCGGCGTCATCGGCGACAACAACCGCAGCGCGCTGTTTAATATGCAGACCAATCTACGCTACGGCTGCGCAATCCTGCGCATGTACATCGACATGGAGAAGGGCGATCTGTACCTCGCGCTGGGGCGCTACAACGGCAGCCGCGGCCAGCCGCAGTATCCGAACTCGGTGCTCGCGGCCTGGAAGAAGTGGGAGTTCCGCTCCTGAGGTGTCAGCACCAGCGTAGGGCGGAAAAGCCCAGAGGGCGCCTTCCGCCGTGCCACGGTCGAGTCCCATGCGGCTCACGCGTGGCATGGCGGAAGGCGCCCGATGGGCTTTTCCGCCCTACGCAAGCCACGCGAGCGCGTGGACCAGTATCTGCTCACCTCTATACATAACATTACTTTTCCATCATTCCGTCAAACTGCGCGCCGGTGTAGACTGCACGTTTTCACGTGCCCGAAAGTCCGACATGCGATTGACCCTCGTCGCCGCAGCTTCGCTGCTGGCCGCTCTCACGGGCTGCGCCAGCGCCCCCACCGCCGACCTGGCAGCCAAGCCCAAAAACATCATCTTCTTCCTCGGCGATGGCATGGGTGTCAATACGCTGACCGCCTCGCGCATCTATGCGGTCGGTGAAACCGGCGAACTGACACTCGACACGCTGCCCGAATCGGCCTGGGTCAAGACCTTCTCCAACGACGCCCAGGTCACCGACAGCGCCGCCTCGATGGCGGCTTACATGACGGGCAAGAAGGTCAATAACGGCGTGGTCTCCATGACGACCGATACCATTTCCCCGGCCATCGGCAAGCCCTGCACGAACGGCCGTGCCGTCCCGACCCTGGGCGAACTGGCGCGCCGCCGCGGCATGTCGGTCGGCGTCGTCACCACCACCCGCGTGACCGACGCCACACCGGCCGCCGTCTACGCCCACGTCTGCAACCGCGCGATGGAACAGGAGATCGCCGCCTCGCTGGTGCCGGGCGGCGCCGGCTACAACGCGGCGCTGGGCGCCAACGGCCTCGATGTCCTGCTCGGCGGCGGCACCGATTTCTTCGCTTCCGCCAAGCGCGCCGACAAGCGCGATCTGATCGCCGAACTGCAGGCCAAGGGGCACCGCGTGGTCACCGACAGCGCCCAGCTGGCCGCGGCCGACAATGCATCGGGCGCACCGCTGGTCGGCCTGTTCGCGCCGAACGACCTGCAATACGACGCACTGCGTGATGCCGCGAAGCAGCCCGCCCTGCCCGAGATGGCGGTAAAGGCAATCGATGTACTGGCCAAGAATCCGAACGGGTTTTTCCTGGTAGTGGAGGGTGGTCTGATCGACCTGGCGCTGCACGACAACCTGGCCAAGCGCGCCTTGCAGGAGACGGTCGTTTTCGACAAGGCCCTGAAAGCGGCGATCGACAAGATGCGCAGCATCGATCCGGACCTGAAGAACACCTTGATCGTGGCCACCGCCGACCATGACCACACCTTGCTGCTGAACGGGTACTCGCGCCGCACCGGACCGACCACCGCTACCGAACCCGGCGTACTGGGCTTGCTGCACAAGGTCGACGACGGCAAGCTGCGCCTGGACCTCGATGGCGCGCCGATGACCATCATTGGTTTCGGCACCGGCCAGAACCGGGTGCAGGGCAGCCGCGGCGACGCGCCCAAGCTGACCGACGAACAGGTCAGCGCCGACGGCTACCGCCAGGAAGCGGTGGTGCGCATGCATGCGGGCGACGAGACCCATAGCGGGACCGATGTCTATCTGGGTGCGATCGGCGCCGGTGCCAGCAGCTTCGGCAGCACCATCGACAATACGCGCGTGTTCGAATTGATCAAGGCGGCGGCCGGCCTGTAAGCCGCCGCCAGCCCACTCCAGGAATTTTTCATGACCTCTCTCCGCTTATCCCGGCAGCTCCCTTCACTCCTGCTGGCCGCTTCGATCGGCCTGGTGCCCGCCATTTCCAACGCCGCCGAGGCAAAGAACATCATCTTCTTCCTCGGCGACGGCATGGGCGCGACGACGATCACCGCGGCCCGCATCTACAAGTACAAGGAAGAGGGCTTCCTGCACTTCGAGCAGATGCCGCATGCGGCCCGCATCAAGACCTACTCGGCCGATGCCCAGACCACCGACAGCGCACCGTCGATGGGCGCCTACATGACCGGCATCAAGATCAATAACGATGTGATCTCGATGGCCGATGCCAAGCCCTCCAAGCCGGCCAAGGACGCCAACGGCAACACGACCATCGATACCTGCGCGCCGGGAAACGGCAGCGCCGCGGCCACCATCCTGGAACTGGCCAAGGCCAATGGCAAATCGGTTGGCTCGATCACCACCACCGAACTGACGCACGCAACGCCCGCATCGACCTTCTCGCACATCTGCGAGCGCAATTCGGCCTACGCCATCGCCAGCCAGATCGTCCCCGGCGGCGCCGGCTACAATCCCGCGCTGAAGGACGGTGTGGACGTGCTGATGGGCGGCGGGCGCAATCATTTCACCCCATTCGAGGCGACGGCCAATCCCAAGGGCCGTGCGGACGGGCGCGACATGATGGCCGAATTCGCGGCCAGGGGCTATACCGTGGCGGCGAACAAGGCCGAGATGCAGGCGGCCCCGCTGGGCAAGAAGTTCGTCGGCATCTACAGCGATGCCAGCCACCTGGACTACGTCAAGCAGCGCCGCGCTTCGCAGCCCGCGCTGGCCGAGATGACGTCCAAAGCGATCGACCTGCTGTCGCAGAACCCGCAGGGCTTTTTTCTGATGGTCGAAGGCGGCAAGATCGATCATGCCCTGCACGACTCGAATGCCGGCAACGCGATGGAAGAGACGATCGGCTTCGACGACGCCATCAAGACCGCGCTGGACAAGATGCGCAAGCTCGACCCGGACCTGCGCAACACCCTGATCGTGGTGACCGCGGATCATGACCACACCATCGTCATGAACGGGTATGCGAAGCGCGGCAATCCTATCCTCGACATTGTGCGCAATTACAGCGATGGCCTGCCGGCGCGCGATGCCGACGGCAAGACCTACACCTCGCTGGTGTTCGGCAATGGCCCGAACCGCAAGCCGGTGCGCGAGGACCTGGACAGCGCGGCCGTGCTGGCCGACGGCTACCACCAGGAGACCGGTGTGCGCCTCACCGGCGAGACCCATGGCGGCGGCGACGTCAAGCTGTTCGCGACCGGTGCCGGTTCCGGCGTGTTCAAGGGGACGATGGAAAACACCAAGGTGTTCCACCTGATGAAGGCGGCGTTCGGGTTTTGAATGGTTGGTGGGCACAGGGTGCCCACCCTGCTTGGCCGCGCAGCGTGGGTAGTCCCTGCCCACCGCACAAAAACAAAAGCCCCAGTCGCGAGACCGGGGCTTTCAGCATTTGGCTTGGACGAGCTGCTTATTATTATTTCAGGTGATCGGAAATAAGTTTGGTCATCTCGAACATCGACACTTGCGCTTTGCCGCCGAAGACAGCTTTCAGCTTGTCGTCTGCATTGATCATGCGGCGGTTCGCAGCGTCTTGCAGGTCGAGCTTCTTGATGTAGTCCCAGACCTTCTTGGTGACTTCGGTACGTGGCAGCGGGGTCGCGCCGACGACTGCGGCCAGCGTTGCGGACGGCGTCATCGCTTTCATGAAGGCTGCGTTCGGCTTGCGTGGGGCTGCTGCTGGTTTTTTAGCTGCCGCTGCTTTTGGTGCTGCAGCCTTGGCTGGAGCTGCTTTTTTTGCAGCAGGCTTGGCCGCTGCTGCTGGCTTGGCTGCCGCTTTCTTTGCTGGCGCTGCTGCTGGGGTTTTTTTGGCTGTTGCCATCTTCGAGCCTCCTTAACGAACACATGGGAAATTGCGCAATTGATCGCACGGCTTATATTGGTGGGCTTTTACTGATGACGCAAGTGTTTTTCGACATTTTTCAAGCGATTTCATAGGGAAAACGCAGAACGATGCCCGTAGAACGTGGGTTTTCGCATTCCTTGCCGCGCAGAGGCTAAAAAACCGTAGGGTGGATAAGCGAAGCGCCATCCACCATTTTCAAGCTTTGCTGTGTAGCAGAAGATGAAAACGGTGGATGGCGCTGCGCTTATCCACCCTACCAGGTCAGGGTATATCAGCGCATCCCGCCCGGCATCATGCCCTTCATCCCGCGCATCATCTTCATCAAGCCGCCGCCTTTGAGCTTTTTCATCATGGTCTGCATCTGGTCGTACTGGGCCAGCATGCGGTTCACTTCCTGCACCTGGACGCCGGCGCCGGCGGCGATGCGGCGCTTGCGCGTGGCCTTGATCAGCTCCGGCTTGGCGCGTTCCTGCGGCGTCATCGAGTCGATGATGCCGACCATGCGGCGCACCTGCTTGTCCGCCTGATCCATGTTGGCGCCGCCCGCGGCTTGCTGGAACTGGGCCGGCAGCTTGTCGATCAGGCTGGCCATGCCGCCCATTTTCTTCATCTGGCCCAGCTGCGACTTGAAGTCGTTCATGTCGAAACGGCCGCCATCCTTGATCTTGCTGGCCAGGTCGGCCGCGGCCTTGCTGTCGACACCCTTGCGCGCTTCTTCGACCAACGCCAGGATGTCGCCCATGCCCAGGATGCGGTTGGCCATGCGCTGGGCGTCGAAGGCTTCCAGGCCATCGAGCTTTTCCGACACGCCGGCGAACTTGATCGGCTTGCCGGTGATGTGGCGTACCGACAGCGCCGCACCGCCGCGCGCGTCGCCATCGAGCTTGGTGAGCACGATGCCGGTCAGCGGCAGCGCGTCGTTGAATGCCTTGGCGGTGTTGATGGCATCCTGGCCCAGCATGGCGTCGACCACGAACAGGGTTTCGATCGGGTTGACCGCCGCGTGCACGGCGGAGATCTCCTGCATCATCGCTTCGTCGATACCGAGGCGGCCGGCGGTGTCGATGATCAGCACATCGTGGTAGTGCTTGCGGGCCCAGTCCAGCGCGGCCAGCGCGATGTCGACCGGCTTGTCGGTGGCGCTCGACGGGAAGAAGTCGGCGCCGACCTGCCTGGTCACCGATTCGAGCTGCGCGATTGCGGCGGGACGGTAGACGTCGGCCGAGACAGTGAGCACCTTCTTCTTCTTTTCTTCCTTCAGATACTTGGCGAGCTTACCGGTGGTGGTGGTTTTACCGACACCCTGCAAGCCGGCCATCAGGATGATCGCCGGCGGCTGCTGCGCAAAACTCAGCTGCGACGCTTCGGGACCGAGGTCCGCGCCCATCAGGGCGGCCAGCTCGCGCTGGACCACGCCGACCAGGGCCTGGCCGGGACTGAGCGAGGCGATGACTTCTTCGCCCAGGGCTTTTTCCTTGACCTTGGAGATGAACTCACGGACCGCGGGCAGGGCCACGTCGGCCTCGAGCAGCGCCAGGCGCACTTCGCGCAGCATCTCGGCGGTGTTCGATTCAGTGAGGCGCGCCTCACCGCGCATGGTCTTGACGACCTTGGCGAGGCGTTGGGTGAGATTGTCTAACATGGCTTACCTGACTATATATATGGTGCGATACCGGCCCAGCGCCGGAGGTGGCGCCATTTTAACCTAAGTAAACGCGAGGAAATCGCGGGTGGAAGGCGGGTGAGCAAATCGGCGCCAGGAGGTCACCCGAGACGGCTGTTGCCCCGGCAGGCGGCCATTCAGCCGATTCCGATTCCGGCGCCGAGGCCGACTGGATCAAGCCCCGCTCCCGGTGTTCCCTGTAATGTTGCATCCGTCGAAGAAATATTTCCATGTGGAAAATAAAGTGCAAGGACGGATTTAACGTGCTCAAAGGTAAATTTCAGCGGATTTCGCTGCATAATGGCACGCGCAGCCCCTCTCGTGCACACACATCTATCGGAGAACCGCTAATGACAGCAAAGCTCATCTGCAACACGCTCGCCCTCGCGGCCCTGCTCGCGGGCGCCGGCGCCCAGGCTCAGGAAGTGGTCCGGCTTGGCAACCTGAAGTTCGCCCATTATGGCGCGGTGTCGTACATCAAGGAGATCGCACCGAAGTGCGGCATCAAGGTCGAGGAAAAAGTCTTCGCCAAGGGGCTGGACGTGATGCAGGCAATCATCGCCGGCGAGCTCGATGTGGGGACGACCGCGTCCGAAGCCGCCATCTCGGGCCGCGCCAGCGGCGCCCCGATCTACGTGGTGGCCGGCTTCGCCAAAGGCGGCGCGCGCCTGGTGGCACGCAGCGACCTGGCCATCAAGTCGGTCAAGGATTTGAAGGGCAAGAAGGTGGGTGTGACCCGCGGCGGCATCCAGGAAGTGCTGATGATGGCCGAGCTGCAGAAGAACGGCCTGACTGCCGACAGCAACCCGGGCAAAGACGTGCAGCTGATCTATCTGCCGTTCGCCGACCTGAACCAGGCGCTGCTGGGCAAGAACATCGACGCCATGATGCAGTCCGAGCCGCAATCCTCGCAGGCCATCAACAAGGGCTTCGGGGTCGAGATTCTGAAACCCTATGACACCCCGATCGGCGAGCCGGTACGGACCATGGTCATGACCGAGAAGTTCTATACCGAGAAGCGCGCCGTGGCCGAGAAATTCATGCGCTGCTTTGTTGAAGCCACCAAGACCTTCATCGACAACAAGGCCACCGCCGAGAAATACGTGCGCGAAGTGATCTTCAAGGGCCAGATCACCAAGGACGATTTCGAGGATGCGATCAGCAACTCGCCGTATTCCTATGACGTGACGGCCGAGCATATTCAGATCACCACCGACACCATGGTCAAGACCGGGGTAGGGCGCATGGCCAAGCCGCCGGTGGCCAAGGACTGGGTCAAGACCGATCTGCTGGACGCGGCCAAGAAATCGCTGGGCGTGAAATAAGCCGGACCGGCTGCGCGGGCCCACTCGCTTTATGTATACGGAGGCGCAATGAAAAGCAGTCAAATGCGGGAAATCGGCATCGGCATGGTGGTGCCGGCCGTGGTCATCGCGATCTGGCAGGCGGTCGCGATGCTGGGCTGGGTCAATCCCCAGGTGTTGCCCTCGCCCGTGGCGGTGGTGCAGAAGTGGATCGCCTACCTGCTGCCGCTGCAGCCGCATGTGCCGGGCGGCGAAATGAGCTGGCTGGCCTGGGCCTTTTCCGGCGAGCTGATTGTCGACTCGCTCACCAGCATGTACCGCGTGGTGCTGGGCTTCGTGATCGGCGCCGGGCTGGCGCTGCCGCTCGGCCTGTCCATGGGCGCCAGTGCGCGCGTGTACGCCTGGTTCAATCCCCTGGTCCAGCTGCTGCGCCCGATTCCGCCGATCGCCTACATTCCGCTGGCGATCCTGTGGTTCGGCCTGGGTAATCCGCCGGCCGTGTTCCTGATCGCGCTGGGGGCGTTTTTCCCGGTGCTGATGAATACCATCGCCGGCGTACGCCAGGTCGACAGCATCTACCTGCGCGCGGCGCGCAACCTGGGCGCCAGCCAGCGCACCATGTTCCTGCGCGTGATCCTGCCGGCGGCCGTGCCGTATATCCTGTCGGGCGTGCGCATCGGGATCGGCACCGCCTTCATCGTCGTCATTGTCTCCGAGATGATCGCCGTGAACAACGGCCTGGGTTTCCGCATCCTGGAAGCGCGCGAGTATTTTTGGTCGGACAAGATCATGGCGGGCATGATCACCATCGGCATGCTGGGCCTGGCGATCGACGTCGGCATGAACCGCCTGAATAACCATCTGCTGCGCTGGCACCGCGGCCTGGAGCATTGAATGAGCGCTTCGAACATTCTTATTAGTGGTGTCGGCAAGGTTTTCCAGACCGAGGGGAAGGAGCTGGTCGCCCTGCACGACATCAATCTGGAGATCCCGGCCGGGCAGTTCACCTGCCTGCTGGGGCCTTCCGGCTGCGGCAAGTCGACCCTGCTCAATGCGGTCGCCGGCTTTTCGCCGCCTACCAGCGGCGTGATCACCGCCAACGGCGTGGCGGTGAACGGTCCCGGTCCCGATCGCGGCATGGTGTTCCAGGAATACGCTCTGTTCCCCTGGATGACGGTGGAGCAGAACGTCGCCTTCGGCCTGGAGATCAAGGGGATGGACAAGGCGGCCATCGGGCGCACTGTGTCGGACCTGCTCAAGATGCTGTCGCTGTGGGACTTTCGCCAGCGCTTTCCCAAGGATCTGTCGGGCGGTATGCGCCAGCGCGTCGCCATTGCCCGGGTGTTGGCGCTGGACTCGCCGATCATGCTGATGGATGAACCCTTCGGCGCGCTCGATGCGCTCACCCGGCGCAACCTGCAGGACGAGCTGCTGCGCATCTGGGCGGAGCTGAAAAAGACCATCATTTTTGTCACGCACAGCATCGAAGAGGCGATTTATCTGGCCGACCGGATTGTGGTGATGACCTACCGGCCAGGGACGGTCAAGCGTGACCTGATGGTCGAGCTGCCGCGCCTGCGCGACGCCGCCGCGCCCGAATTCAACGCGCTCAAGCGCGAGCTGGGCCAGCTGGTGATGGAGGAGCAGCAGCGCCATCACAACGATGAATTGCGCATGGCGGCGGTTGATTGAGGGGCGCCGCCGCTGCGCCCAGGGCCCACCAGCATCGCCGCTCAGGTACGGGAATAGTGTAAACTTCCCCTCATGCAGAATTCCCTACTTCTGGCCGCAGCGTTTCTGTACGCCGTGTGCGCCTTCCTCCCCGCCCGCCAGGGTGCGCTCATTTCCGTCGCCACGGCCGGCGCCTGGCTGCTGCACGCCGTGGCGCTGTGGGCCGACATGATGTCGCGCGGGAGCGTGCGGATCGGCTTTGCCCTCATGATTTCGGCCGCACTGTGGGTCTCGGTCGCGGCCTACTGGCTGGAAAACCGCAATTTCGCACTCGATGGCCTGCGCCGCCTGGTCATGCCCTGCGCCTGCGCCGCCGCCATCCTGCCGGTGGCTTTCCCCGGCAGCCTGCTGCAGTTCGAGGGCCGCGCCCCGGCGCTGGGCTGGCATATCGTCATTGCCGTCCTGGCCTACAGCATCCTGACCATCGCCGCCTTCCACGCCGTGCTGATGGCGCTGCAGGAGTCGCGCCTGCACACGCGCAGCCCGCAGCCGGGCTGGCTGTCCGGCGCCCTCGACCAGCTGCCGGCCTTGCTGACCATGGAAAAGCTGCTGTTTCGCCTGATCTGGATCGGCTTTATCCTGCTCAGCCTGACCGTCCTGTCGGGCATCGTGTTTTCGGAGCAGCTGTTCGGCACCGCGCTCAAGTGGGACCACAAGAATATCTTTACCCTGCTGTCCTGGGTGCTGTTCGCGGCCCTGCTGGCCGGGCGCAAGTGGCGCGGCTGGCGCGGCAAGACGGCGCTGCGCTTTACCGTGGCCGGTTTCGCGACCCTGGTGCTGGCCTATGTCGGCAGCCGTTTTGTATTCGAAGTCGTTTTGCACCGGGGATTGGCATGACTCGCATACTGTTCTGGATCGGCCTGCTGGTGCTGATCGTGCTGGCCGTACGCAGCAAGCTGCGCGCCATGACGCCGCCCGATCCGGTGCGGCGCGACGATCCGCGCCAGCGCTCCGCCGGCTCGGCCGATGCGGGCGGCGAGATCGAAGCGATGGCCTGCTGCGCCCACTGCCACCTGTACTTTCCGGCCTCGGAAGCGGTGCGGGCCGACGGCCAGGCATACTGCAGCCCGGCCCACGTTCGCCTTCCCGCGAAGTAAGCGCGCATGTTCCGCTGGAACGCGCTGTCGGCCGAGTCGCACGAAACCTTCTGGCGCTCGCTGCAGGCGCTGAACGTCACCCGCATCGTTATCGCCATCGTCCTGCTGGTCTACCTGAGCTACGACAAGCGCGCCGACACCAACGCCAGCTACTACCTGTATGCCGAAACCTGCATGCTGTACATGCTGCTGGCGGTCGCCTTTGCCGTTTTTACCATCTATGTGCGGCGCCGCTTCCTGGCCCAGGTCTGCATTCAGATCCTGATCGACCTGTCGGTGGTGTCGATGCTGTACATTTCCGCCGGCGGGGCGCGCAGCGGGCTGGTGATCCTGTATCTGTTTCCGCTGGCCGGCGCCGCGGTCCTGGCACCGCTGGTACTGGCGCTGTTTTCGGCCTCGCTGGTGACCTTGTTCCTGCTTGGCGAGACGGTCTACCATGTCTTCATCGGCGAGGGCGAAGCGCGCCTGATGCAATCCGGCCTGTACGGCGCCGTCTTTTTCGCCATCGTCATCGTGGTCAGCCGCCTCGCCGCCAAACTGATCGGCCAGGAAGAACTGGCGGTGCGGCGCGGCACCGACCTCAAGATCCAGCAAGCGATCAACCAGATCATCATCGCCGACGTGGCCGACGGCATTCTGGTGGTGGGGCGCGACGGCCGCGTGTTTACCGGTAATCCGGCCGGACGCCAGATGCTGGGGCTGTCGAACGGGGACAGCGGCTTCAAGCTGTCGGAAGTGCCGGCCCTGGAGCCGGTGGCCCAGTCGTTTTCGGACTGGCTGCGCCTGACCGACGACCGCAGTCATCCGACGGTCGCGCAAGCCTCCTTCGTCACGCTCAAACCGTATGAAGACAGCAGCGACGGCGAAGGCTACAGCCGCGCGTGGCGCGGGCGGCGCGACGTCTCGGCCCACCTCAAGCTGCGTTTCGCCCGGGTCGACACGCCCGACGAGGCGGCCGAGCGCTGCGTGATCTTCCTGCAGGACGTGACCGAAATCGAGAACCGCGCCCAGGAGCTCAAGCTCGCTTCCATGGGCCGCCTGACTGCCAGCATCGCGCACGAGGTGCGCAATCCACTGTCGGCGATCGGCCACGCGACGGCACTGCTGGCCGAAGACCTCAGCAGCAGTACCCACCTGCGCCTGCTGAAAATCGTCGGCGACAACGTGGCGCGAGTCAACCGCATGGTCGAGGATATCCTGCAGCTCTCGCGCAAGGTGCAGCCGCATGGCGAGCCGCTGTACCTGGGCAGCTTCCTGGCCGAGCTGCGCGCGGAATTTCAGGAAACCCACGGTTTGGCCAGTGATATAGTGTGGCTTGGCAATACCGGCGAAAAACCGGTGCGTTTCGATGCCCTGCACCTGCGCGAAGTGCTGGTCAACCTGCTCACCAATGCCATCCGCTATGCCAGCGGCATTGCCGGCAGCATTCGCATCTTCGTGGCCACCGACGCGGCCGGGCGCATGGAGCTGCATGTGCAGGACGATGGTCCGGGCATCACGCCGGAAGTGCGGGCCCACCTGTTCGAGCCTTTCTACACGACGTCGAGCAAGGGCACCGGCCTGGGGCTGTACCTGGCGCGCGAGCTGTGCCTGAATAACGAAGCGATGCTCGACTACGAATACCGCTTCGATGCCAATGCCTTCGGCCTGACCAAGGCCAGCGGCAGGTTTGTCATTTCGTTCGCGCAGCCGGAGGCGATGGCCGGCGCGAACCTCAGTACCGGAAAGGCTTTGCCATGAAATCACCCCGCATCCTGGTCGTCGACGACGAAGCGGACCTGCGCGAACTGCTCGAAATCACCCTGGTCAGGATGGGGCTCGATGTCGACAGCGCCGAGACGCTGCGCGAGGCGCGCGCCTTTCTGGCGCAGAAGGAGTACGCGCTGGTCCTGACCGACATGCGCCTGCCCGATGGCCTGGGCCTGGAACTGGTGCGCGAAGTGGCGGCAAGCTACAAGAGCACGCCGATCGCCGTCGTCACCGCCTATGGCAGCGCCGACAACGCGGTGGTCGCGCTCAAGGCCGGCGCCTTCGACTACGTCTCCAAGCCGGTGGTGCTGGACGAGTTGCGCATCATGGTGCAGTCGGCCCTGCGCCTGCCCGCGCCGGCCGCCGCCGGCCACGCCGCCGGCGGCGCAACCTCGCCTTCGCGCCTGGTGGGGGAGTCGGCCGTGATGCAGTCGCTGCGCGGCCAGATCGGCCGCCTGGCGCGCTCGATGGCGCCGGTCGCCATCACCGGCGAATCGGGCAGCGGCAAGGAACTGGCCGCGCGCGAAATCCACGCCCAGAGTGCGCGCGCCGCCAAGCCTTTCATCGCCGTCAACTGCGGCGCGATTCCCGAAGCGCTGATGGAGGCCGAGTTCTTCGGTTACCGCAAGGGCGCGTTTACCGGCGCGGCGGACGAGCGCGACGGCTTCTTCCAGGCCGCTAACGGCGGCACCCTGATGCTCGACGAAGTGGCCGACCTGCCGCTGGCAATGCAGGTCAAGCTGCTGCGCGCGATCCAGGAGCGGCGCGTGCGCAAGATCGGCGCCACGGCCGAGGAGCCGGTCGACGTGCGCATCATCAGCGCCACCCACCAGGACCTGGCCCACTGTGTCGAAACCGGCAAGTTCAGGCAGGATCTGTTTTACCGGCTGAACGTGATCGAGCTGTCGGTGCCGCCGCTGCGCGAGCGCCTCGACGATTTGCCGGTGCTGGCCGAGGGCGTGCTGGCGCGCCTGGCCGGTCCCGGCCAGAAGGCGGTGCTCGGGGCCGACGTACTGGCTGCGTTGGGATCGTATTCCTTTCCAGGCAATGTGCGCGAGCTGGAAAACGTGCTGGAGCGCGCCCTGGCGTTTGCCAATGACGGCGTGATCGAGGTGGGCGACCTGTCGCTCAAGGGCGCGCGGCTGGCGGAGGCGCCGGCGCCGGCGCCAGTGGCCGAGGCCACCCCCGCACCTGCACCCGCGGCTGCATCCGTGCCGGCCGACCCGCCGCCGGCCAGCGCCGCGCCGCTGCTGTCGGTCCCGCCGGCGGCGCCGGGCGAAGCGCCGCCGCTGCCGAGCAGTCTGCCGGCCTACCTGGAACAGGTCGAGCGCGAGATCATCCTGCGCGCGCTGGCCCAGACCCAGTTCAACCGCACCCAGGCCGCCCAGCTGCTCGGGATCAGTTTTCGCCAGCTGCGTTACCAGATGCAGAAGCTCGAAATCCACGCACCCGAGAGCTGAGCCGCGCCACCTTGCCTGACTCAATGTTCCGGCGTCGTCCACGCGAAGGCGGGGATCCAAGTTATCCGTGCACACAGAGGGCGTAATTGGATTCCGGCCTGCGCGGAAATGACGTTGACGATATCTGCGACATGTCGACATTGCGATTTCTTGGCAGTCTCTACTTGCCCGCGTGCGACCGTTTATAATGCTGGCCCGCGACGTCATTCGGGGCCAGCCGATGCGTGTGCGCTGCCTCCCAAAACGGCAGCGGTTAGTACCCGCTAACCCGGCAATCCCGCATGCAACCTGACTGAGAAATGTCAAGGCGGATTCCTTAAAAAATTGCATGTAAATCTAGGGCGTGGCTATTGCAAGCAGGGTGGTGAGGCACTACAATTAGTCTCACACTCAGGCAATCAACTAGATATAGTGGTTTATGACCTTACCTCCATATTGCACCGCAGTAGCATCGCGATCCCTGGCAGGTGGTGGTCTTCACAAGAATAATCCCGCGCTTACCCCCATCTCCGGCTAGGAACATCAGGCTGGCGGGGCAGCGTTTTGCTTTTTGCTTTGCGTTTTATTTGGCGTTTTAAATTAGTGCTTGGCGGTCCAACCGAGGCCGCCGAATTCGATAACAAATCGGCGGCAGCACGACTGCCAGCCGCTCCCGGAGGACTCATGCAAACATCCCAAGACAGCTCGATCAATCCACTGCACGTCACGCCTGGATCCGCGGCTTCTCCCGCTGCCAGTCCGGCTGCCGCCGTGGCCAACGGCGACTACCGCATCATCCGCCGTAACGGCGCCGTCGTCGCCTTCGAGCCGTCCAAGATCTCCGTTGCCGTGACCAAGGCCTTCCTGGCCGTGAACGGCGGCCAGGGCGCCGCCTCCGCGCGCGTGCGCGAACTGGTCGAGCAGCTGACCAACAACGTGGTGGCCGCGCTGGTGCGCCGCCAGCCATCCGGCGGCACCTTCCACATCGAAGACGTGCAGGACCAGGTCGAACTGTCGCTGATGCGCTCGGGCGAGCATGACGTCGCGCGCGCTTATGTGCTGTACCGCGCCAAGCAGATGGAAGAGCGCCGCATCAAGAAAGAAGCCGCCGGCGTGTCGTCGGACGTGGCCGCACCCCAGATTCACGTGCTCGACGCCGGCGTGCGCCGTCCGCTCGACATGCAGCAGGTGCGCGACCTGATCAACGCCGCCTGCGTCGGTCTTGAAAAGCACGTGGACGCCGACGCCATCCTGGCCGAGACGGTCAAGAACCTGTACGACGGCGTGCCGGTCGAAGAGCTGCACAAGTCCGCCATCCTGGCTGCGCGCGCGCTGATGGAAAAGGACCCGGCCTATTCGCAGGTCACCGCCCGCATCCTGCTGCACACCATCCGCAAGGAAGTGTTCGGCCAGGACGTCCCGCAAGCGAAAGCGGCGGCACACTATATAGAGTACTTCCCGAACTACATCGCCAAGGGCATCGAGAACGAACTGCTCGACCCGGTCCTGGCTACCTTTGACCTGGCCAAGCTGGCCAAGGCCCTTGTCGCCGACCGCGATCTGCAGTTCGGCTACATCGGCCTGCAAACCCTGTACGACCGCTACTTCCTGCACGTGCGCGACGTGCGCATCGAAATGCCGCAGGCCTTCTACATGCGCGTGGCCATGGGCCTGTCGCTGCGCGAAGAAAACCGCGAAGCGCGCGCCGTCGAGTTCTACAACCTGCTGTCGAGTTTTGATTTCATGAGCTCGACCCCGACCCTGTTCAACTCCGGCACCCTGCGCTCGCAGCTGTCGTCGTGCTACCTGACCACCGTCTCGGACGACCTGGAAGGCATCTACGACGCCATCAAGGAAAACGCCCTGCTGGCCAAGTTCGCCGGCGGACTGGGTAACGACTGGACCCCGGTGCGCGCGCTCGGCGCCCACATCAAGGGCACCAACGGCAAATCGCAAGGCGTGGTGCCGTTCCTGAAAGTGGTCAACGACACCGCCGTGGCGGTCAACCAGGGCGGCAAGCGCAAGGGCGCGGTCTGCGCCTACCTGGAAACCTGGCACATGGACATCGAGGAATTCCTCGACCTGCGCAAGAACACCGGCGACGACCGCCGCCGCACCCACGACATGAACACCGCGAACTGGATTCCCGACATGTTCATGAAGCGCGTGATGGAGAAGGGCGACTGGACCCTGTTCTCGCCATCGGACTGCCCGGACCTGCACGACAAGGTCGGCAAGGCTTTCGAAACGGCTTACCTGGCGTATGAGGCGAAAGCCGCCGCCGGCGAAATCCGCGTGGTCAAAAAGGTCGCGGCCCTGGACCTGTGGCGCAAGATGCTGTCGATGCTGTTCGAAACCGGCCACCCATGGATCACCTTCAAGGACCCATGCAACATCCGTTCGCCGCAGCAGCACACCGGCGTGGTCCACAGCTCGAACCTGTGCACCGAGATCACCCTGAACACCGGTCCGGACGAAATCGCCGTCTGCAACCTGGGTTCGGTCAACCTGCCGGCCCACATGAAAGAGGGCAAGCTGGATCCGGTCAAGCTGCAAAAGACCGTGCGCACTGCGATGCGCATGCTCGATAACGTGATCGACATCAACTATTACGCCGTCGACAAGGCGCGCAACTCAAACATGCGCCACCGTCCGGTGGGTCTGGGTATCATGGGTTTCCAGGATTGCCTGCACATGATGCGCGTACCGTACTCGTCGAACGAAGCGGTCGAGTTCGCTGACCGCTCGATGGAAGCCGTCTGCTACTACGCCTACCTGTCCTCGACCGAGCTGGCCGAAGAGCGTGGCCGCTATGCATCGTACGAAGGTTCCCTGTGGAGCCGCGGCATCCTGCCGCAGGATTCGGTGGCCCTGCTGGCGCAAGAGCGCGGCGGCTATCTGGAAGTCGACAATTCGTCGGCCATGGACTGGAATGTGGTGCGCGAGCGCATCAAGCAGTTCGGCATGCGTAACTCGAACTGCGTGGCGATTGCCCCGACCGCGACGATCTCGAACATTATCGGCGTATCGGCTTGTATCGAACCGACCTTCCAGAACCTGTACGTGAAGTCGAACCTGTCGGGCGAATTTACCGAGATTAACTCCTACCTGGTGCGCGACCTGAAGGCGCGCGACCTGTGGGATGAGGTCATGATTTCCGACCTCAAGTACTTCGACGGCTCGCTGGCCAAGATCGACCGCATCCCGCAAGACCTGCGCGACATCTACGCCACCGCCTTCGAAGTGTCGCCAAGCTGGCTGGTGGAAGCCGCCTCGCGCCGCCAGAAGTGGATCGATCAGGCCCAGTCGCTGAACATCTATATGGCCGGCGCCTCGGGCAAGAAGCTGGACGAAACCTACAAGCTGGCCTGGCTGCGCGGTCTGAAGACCACCTACTACCTGCGCACCATTGCGGCGACGCACATGGAGAAATCGACCTCCAAGACCGGCGCGCTGAACGCGGTGGCGGTGGACGGCGGCATGTCGGCCAGCGCCATGAGTGCGGCGGCGGACACCGCGACGGCGGCAGCGGCCAGTGCGGCGGCGGCGGCCAGCGCGGAAGAGGGCGCGGCCTGCTACCTGCGTCCAGGCGACGACGGCTTCGAGGAATGCGAAGCCTGCCAGTAAGCGTGGACTTGGCGGGTTAGCACCCGCCCTACGCAAGCATGAGCGCTTGCACGGTTGGCGGCATTTGGCGGGTTGGCATCCGCCCTACCAAAGCCGGAAGAGTGGCAACACTTGAGTAGGGCGGGTGCCAACCCGCCACAAGGAACGCCGACCGTAGGGTGGATAAGCGCAAGGCGCGCCATCCACCGTCCGCGGACCGCAGCGAACAAGACACACGAACCGAACACCGAACCACATATATAAGAGGACACCAAGATGCTATCCTGGGACGACGAAACCACCAGCGCGCCAGCCGCGCGCCCACCTGTACCTGCCAGCGCCAGCGAAGCCGCACCTGAAGCGGCCGCGGTCGCCAAGCGCGTGCACGCCGACGACAAGCGCATCATCAACGGCAAGACCGACGTCAACCAGCTGGTTCCGTTCAAGTACAAATGGGCGTGGGATAAATACCTGGCCGGCTGCGCCAACCACTGGATGCCGCAAGAGGTCAATATGCAGCGCGATATCGAGCTGTGGAAAAACCCGAACGGCCTGACCGAGGACGAGCGCCGCCTGGTCAAGCGCAACCTGGGCTTCTTCGTGACCGCCGATTCCCTGGCCGCCAACAACATCGTGCTGGGCACCTACCGCCACATCACGGCGCCGGAATGCCGCCAGTACCTGCTGCGCCAGGCCTTTGAGGAAGCCATCCACACCCACGCCTACCAGTACATCGTGGAGTCGCTGGGCCTGGACGAAGCCGAAATCTTCAACGCCTACAACGAAGTCAAGTCGATCCGCGACAAGGACGAGTTCCTGATCCCGTTCATCAACACGCTGACCGATCCGGCCTTCACCACCGGCACCGTGGAAAACGACCAGAAGCTGCTCAAGTCCCTGATCGTGTTCGCCTGCCTGATGGAAGGCCTGTTCTTCTACGTCGGCTTTACCCAGATCCTGGCGCTGGGCCGCCAGAACAAGATGATGGGCGCGGCAGAGCAGTATCAGTACATCCTGCGCGACGAGTCGATGCACTGCAATTTCGGGATCGACCTGATCAATACGATCAAGATGGAAAACCCGCTGCTGTGGACCCCGGCCTTCAAGGAAGAGATCAAGCAGCTGTTCCTGAAAGCGGTGGACCTGGAGTATGCCTATGCCGAAGACACCATGCCGCGCGGCGTGCTGGGCCTGAACGCGACCATGTTCAAGGGTTACCTGCGCTTCATCGCGAACCGCCGCGCCCAGCAGATCGGGCTCGATGCGATGTTCGCACAGGAAGAAAACCCGTTCCCGTGGATGAGCGAGATGATCGACCTGAAGAAGGAGCGCAACTTCTTCGAGACGCGCGTGACCGAGTACCAGACCGGCGGCGCGCTGAACTGGGAGTAAGTCCGAGAAGCAGCGGTGGCAGACGGCGACGCCGTCCGTCCGCGCCGCATCGAAGCCCGCACCGTGGTTCGCCACGCTGCGGGCTTTGTCGTTTTTGGAACATTGCCTCGTTATAAATCTTGAGTTTATCAATACTTTCGGTTAGCCTGCGAACGCCTGTTTTATTTACTCAGGCAAATAAAACTTAATCAAAATAATTTTAAACGGGAAAACAATGACTGATTCAAACCGCCGCAGCAGCATTCTGCGCGCCTTTCTGGTCCCCGCCGTCCTGGCCGCCAGCTTGCTGACCACCGGTTGCGCGACGGGGTTGTATGTCGACACCGCCACCAAGGAAGTGCCGGTTGCCGAGCTGAAGAAGCCAGTCCAGCCAAAACCGACCAACGTCGTCTTCGAGTTCCAGACCAAGGGTGCGCCGAACGCGACCGCCACCAAGCACCTTCAGGATGGCGTCGTCTCTTACGTCGCGCAAACCGGCCTGTTCGCGCCGCCGGCTGCTGTGGGCTCGTCCATGCTCAACATCACCATCAACAACATCCCGCTGACCGACGACGCGGCCAGCAAGGGTTTCGTCACCGGGCTGACCTTTGGTCTGGCTGGCTCGGCAGTAACCGACGGCTATGTCTGCACGGTCAGCTACCTGCCCGCCGGGCAGGGTGTCGCGATCGTCAAGACGGCTCGCCACGCGGTTCACGCGACGATCGGCAACGCCTCGCCGCCACCCGGTGCGGGCAAGCCTCTCGAGGCCGCGGTTGCTTATAACACCATGGCCCGCGAAGTGGTGAGCAATGCGCTGCGCGACCTCGCGCTCGACCCCGCATTCAACTGATCCACCCACAGCTATCCCACAAGACAGGAATGAACATGACCAAGATTATCCGACTCGCAGCACTGAGCGCCATCGCTGCCGCTGCCATGATGCTGACCGGCTGCGCCAGCCTGACGATGTCGCCACCCAAGCCGACCATTGAAAACACCGCCAAGTTGCGCGCCGCCGAACTGGCGCCGGTCAACGTGGGCAGCTTCAAGATCGATGCCGCCAAGGCCAAGGACGACGCGTCGGTCTCGATGCGTGGCGCTAACGGCCTGGCGGCACCGGGCGGCTCGTTCGCGCAATACCTGGGCGACTCCCTGAAAGCCGAGCTGCAATCGGCCGGCTTGCTCGACCCGGCGTCGCAGACCGTCATTACCGGCACCCTGACGCAATCCGAACTCAATGCCGGCATGGGCACCGCGGACGGCAAACTCGGTGCGCGCTTCGTTGTCACGCGCGGCGCGGCCGTGCGTTTTGACCGCGAACTGACGGTCAACAGCGAATGGGAATCGTCCTTCATGGCCGCCGTTGCCGTTCCACTGGCAGCGAACAATTACGAAGGCCTGTATCGCAAGCTGATCACCAAGCTGATCGACGACGCGAGCTTCCGCGCTGCCATCGGCAAGTAATCACGCATCGTGCGCGCCGCCAGACGCGCAGTGCCGCCCGCGAGTCCAACTCGCCGGCGGTTTTTTTTCGTCCGCGATTTCGCCGAGCGATGCCGGGAACCCGCCGGCACAACTGCCGATGACGCGCGAGCCAAGGTCGGTCGGCGCGTCGCCCGACGCCGGAGGGCGTGCGTCATCGATGCGCGAGCGCCTGCGTTTTGCTTGCGCCAGACATGCCGCACGATGCGCCGCTGCTGTTTGTGTGCGCCGATTTGCTTGAATGATTTTGGAGAAGCGTCTCGGAACTGCAACGCATGTGCATGCGCATGCGCGATGTCGACGCACACTGCGCGCGCTGGCGTGACGCGCAGTGCTCAGCTCATCATCACAGTGCGATTTTTTTGTGACGACGCGCGCGCCGAACGCGGCCCTTGACCAGCGCCGGCGCGCGCGCGAATCGCATAGCGCCTTTAGGTACGGGCACTATGCAATGCGCCGCCATGCTTTGGCGCGCGCTCAGCGGGCCAGGCCGGCGCCGCCGGACGCGATTTCAAACCACAATGACGAGCACAAAAAACGGCATGGCTCGATCGATTCGTGAGCGCGCGGCGCAGCGCGCGCACGCGATTTGAAAAGCACATCGAAGATTGCGCTTGTCTCCGCAAAAAAAAAGTGATTGAAATGCGGTGTGCCAGTTGCGCACTGACAAGGTTTTCGTGTACTTTACGTGATTGAATTTGTCAAAACGTGAACGCGAAGATTTGAACCGCGAACTGAGACAAAAAATCGATCGATAATGGGACGCTGATTCAACCAGATATGCGCTTAAACTTCCGCAAAAGCCAAAGCCGCACTGCCTGATCCTGTTCAGGCATGGCGGCTTTTTCTTTTCAGGTTGTCGCACTTCTGTGATGTGAGCAGCGTACTGGAACACCGGATTTGCCGACTCAGCGTACCGAGTTGGCTAGATAGCTGAAGCGCTGCAAACGTGAGGAGTTGCAGCAGTTCAGCTGGTGCCGAATTCATTAGCATAAACACGAACACGTTTGTGCCGATGAATAATTCGCCCGACCTCGTTACGGGTCGGACGGGTTTTAATCTTGTAGCGTGATTTTTTCCCATCGCAGATGAAGGAGAACCCAAATGGCCACAGCCGCTAAGAAACCTGCAGTAAAGAAGCCAGCCGCGAAAGCAGCTGCCGAGAAACCAGCCAAGAAAGTCGCCGCCAAGCCAGCAGCGAAAGCAGCAGCCAAGCCAGCCGCGAAAGCAGCGGCGAAGCCAGCAGCTAAGCCAGCAGCGAAGAAAGCAGCAGCGAAGCCAGCAGCCAAGCCAGCAGCGAAGAAAGCCGCAGCGAAGCCAGCAGCGAAGAAGGCAGCAGCCAAGCCGGCAGCAAAGCCAGCAGCCAAAAAAGCAGCAGCCAAGCCAGCAGCAAAAGCTGCAGTGAAGCCAGCAGCGAAGAAGGCAGCAGCTAAGCCAGCAGCCAAAAAAGCCGCAGCTAAGCCAGCAGCCAAGTCGGCAGCTAAGTCGGCAGCTAAGCCAGCAGCCAAGAAAGCCGCAGCAAAGCCAGCCGCCAAAAAGGCAGCAGCCAAGCCAGCAGCCAAGAAAGCCGCAGCTAAGCCAGCAGCGAAAGCCGCAGCCAAGCCAGCAGCCAAAAAGGCCGCCGCCAAACCAGCAGCTAAGCCAGCAGCAAAGCCAGCAGCAAAAAAAGCAGCAGCCAAGCCAGCCGCCAAGAAACCAGCAGTAACTAAAGCAGCAGCAAAGCCAGCAGCGAAAGCAGCAGCCAAGCCAGCAGCAAAAAAGGTGGCGGCTAAGCCAGCAGCAAAAAAGCCCGTTAAGGCTGCGGCGACGCCAGCAGCCAAGCCAGCAGCAGCTCCTGCACCAGCAGCAGCGGCGCCGGCAGCAAAGCCAGCAGTGAAAAAAGCAGCCGCCCCTAAAAAGGCAGCGGCACCGAAGGCAGCCGCTCCAAAGGCAGCCGCTCCGGAAGCGAAACCAGCGCCAGCAGCAGCTCCTGCACCAGCAGCAGCGGCAGCGGCAGCACCGGCACCGGCCGCAAAAACTGTGTTGGCTCCAGCAGCAGCATGGCCTTTCCCGACCAGCAGCCGTCCGTAATAGGCAGTTGGGCCTGGATCAGGCAAAATACCGCTGTGTGATTCGTTCACACAGCGGTTTTTTTTTAAGGAGTCCTTGTGCTCAGTATTCTCAAGTTAATCGTCGACTCCGCAGCCACCATTCTCGGTGCGGCCCTGTTGCTGCGTTTTTGGATGCAGGCGGTACGCGTGCGTCCACCCGCCTCGGTCGCGCAATTCACCTTCACCCTGTCCGACTGGCTGGTCAAACCCTTGCGCCGCATCGTGCCTGGCGTGGGCGGGTATGACTGGGCCAGCTTCATCGGCGCCTTGCTGGTGGTCGGCCTGGCCACCACCTTTTTCTTTTTGGTCGGATTCACGGGCGAGATGGTGCTGCTCAAGATCCTGCACCGCTTCATCTCCTGGATGATCTACGGCCTGATGGCCCTGCTGATCGTCGAAGCCGTCTTCAGCTGGATCAACCCGCATGCGCCGCTGGCGCCCTTTGTACGGGCACTGAACGACCCGCTGCTGCGCCACCTGCGGCGCGTGGTGCCGGCCATCGGCGGGATCGACTTCTCGATGCTGGTCGCGCTGATCCTGCTGCAAATTCTCCTGATGCTGGTGGGGAACGCCTTTCCGGCATACATCGTCGGCTGATGAGCCGGCCCTGGTGTTGCGCACTGCCGGGCGGGATCCGGCTGGCGGTGCAGATCACGCCGAACGCCAAGAAGACCGAAGTGATCGGGGTGCTGGACGATGCCCTCAAGCTCAAGCTGCAGGCGCAGCCGATCGAAGGCAAGGCCAATGAAGCGCTGGTGAAATTTCTGGCGGGGGTGTTGTCAGTGCCGAAGGGCGCTGTGGTGATCACGCATGGCTTGACCGGCAAGCGCAAATTGATCGAGGTGGCCACCGGTCTGGGGCCGGAGGAGGCCGAACGCATTCTGTTGGCCTTGCAAAAATCGTAGGGCGGAAAAGTCCGAAGGACGCCTTCCGCCGTGCTACGGTAGAGTCCCGTGCGGCTCGACCGTAGCACGGCGGAAGGCACCCTTCGGGTTTTTCCGCCCTACCCAGTTTACGAGTCCCGGGCCCTGTCGCGGCAAGCGACGGGCCAGCGGCCTTACTTAATACCGATACCCAAACGCCGCATTGAACTTGTCGGCGATCTGCGTCGCCGTCGCGACGTGGTTCTGTCCACCCTGGTGGGCGATCTTGATGGCGCCCATCAGGCTGGCCAGGCGGCCCGTGGTCGGCCAGTCCAGCCCATTCACAATCCCATACAGCAGGCCGGCGCGGAAAGCGTCGCCGCAGCCGGTCGGGTCGACCACCGCCTCGGCTTCCACGCACGGGATTTCGTGGCGTTCGCCATTGGCGTAAATCTCCGACCCCTTTTCACCGCGCGTGACGATCAGCGCTTCCAGGCGGCTGGCGATGTCCTGCAAGCCGAGGCCGGTGCGGTCCATCAGCATTTCGAATTCGTAGTCGTTGGCCGCGAGGTAGGTGGCCTGGTCGATGAAGGCGATCAGTTCCTTGCCGCTGAACATGGGCAACTGCTGGCCCGGGTCGAACATGAAGGGGATGCCCAGGGCGGCGCAATCGCGTGCGTGCTTGAGCATGCCTTCGCGGCCGTCCGGCGCGATGATGGCAAGCCGCAGCTCGCCGTTGTCGCCGGCGTTGTTCTCGTGCGCGAATTCCATGGCGCCCGGGTGGAAGGCGTTGATCTGGTTATTGTCCAGGTCGGCCGTGACGAAGCATTGGGCAGTGTAGGCGTGGGCGATCTTGCGGATGCCGCGGGTCGGAATGCCCAGGCTTTCAAAGCGCTCCAGGTATTCGCCGCCGTCCTGGCCGATGGTCGCCATGATCAGCGGTTCGCCGCCCAGCATCTTGAGGTTGTAGGCGATATTCGCCGAGCAGCCGCCGTATTCGGTGCGCAGGGTCGGGACCAGGAAGGACACGTTGACCTTGTGCAGCTGATCGGCCAGCAGGGTCTCGCCGAAGCGGCCGTTGTACTGCATGATCTTGTCGAATGCGAGCGAGCCGCAAATCAGGGTGGTCTTGGTCATGTGATGCCTTTAGTATGTACGGGGAATGCTGAGGGTAGGACTGGCCGGGGTTGCGCCTGGCTAAGGATAGAACACGGCGATACGGTAGCCGGACGCCTTGATCTGGCTGACTTCGAACTGGAGCCTGACCGCCTGTTCGCTGTGTCCCGCGAAGCCTTTGCTGACCAGGGTACCCTTGGGCAGGTAATCGGCCGGGGCAATTATGCGCCGCAGCAGCACCTTGTCATTGGCGTCCGTCAGTGCCAGCTCGATATTCGGCCATGCCTGAATCAGGCTGCTCTGGTTGCGCAACAGGGTAGTCAGCACGAAATTGTTGCCGCCCAAGGTTTGCAGCTCGCCCGTTTCGATGCTCAGCGAGTCGATCTCGGCCGGCAGTTCGATGGTGCAGCCAAACACGGCGCAGGTGGCACCGATTGGCGCCTTGAGCGCGGGAAAGCGTGCGACCAGGACGTTGCGGAAGGTGGTCGTGGCCTGCATCAGCAGCGCGATGGCGAGCACGGCCGAGCCCGCGGCCAGTACCAGGCGGCGCGTGCGGCCCGACTCTTCCAGCTCGCGGCTGCGGCGCACGAAGGCCGGTTCGTCGTGGTCCGGTTCCGGCGGCGGGGGAGGTGGAGGCTCGGCCACTGCCGGCTGCGGACGTGACTTGGCTTTCTTTTTCTTGGGCTTGGCGATCCTCAGTGGCTCGGGCACCGCTGCGGCTTCGCTCGGGATGTCGGGCGAGGCTTGGCGCAGCAGTGGCAGCGGGCCGTGTTCGATGTCCGCCAGGATCGATGGCGCGGCCGCTGGGGCTGCTTCCGGTTCCGGCTCAGGCTCCGGTTTGAGCTCAGGCTCAGGCGCTACCGCTTCGTCGTGGTGTTCCGGCGGATCGTCGTAGTAGTCGGCAGGGTCGTCGTAGTAGTCGGCAGGGTCGTCGTAATAGCCTTCTTCGACGACCGGGATGTCCGGCAGGGGTTCCGGCTCGGCGGCTGGTTCGGGCTCGGGTTCCGGTTCCGGCTCAGGTTCCGGCGCGGGTGCGGGTGCGACTTCCTCGATCAGGTCCAGGGGGAAGTCGACGTAGCCGTTGAAAGGCACTGGCGGCGGCTCGATGTCGAAATCCGGGTCCGGTTCGTATTTCAGATCGGACTTGGATGCTGGCTGAGGTTCAGGTTCCGGCTCAGGTTCCGGCTCTGGCTCGGCGACCATTTCGGCCGCTGGCTCTTCTTGGTGGGCACGGGGTGCCCACCCTACGGTGTCGGTCGCGGTTTCGTCCGGGGTTTCAATCGCGGTTTCGGCCGGGGTTTCAAGCGTGGCTTCGACCGGGGTTTCAAGCGCGTTTTCGGTCGAGGTGTCCGCCGGGGTTTCAGTTGCGATTTCGGTCGTTGTTTCGACCCGGGTTTCAATCGGCGTTTCAGCCGCGGGTTCCGGTTCCGGCTGTTTTGGTGCGACCGGAGCGTCGGGGTCGAACAGCGACGCTTTGGCGTCAAAGATTTCGTGGCAGGAGCCGCAGCGAACGATGCCCCCACGCAGCTTCAACTGGTCGGATGCGACCCGAAAAGTCGTGTTGCAATGCGGGCATCGGGTCGCGAGGGCCATGCCTTTACTGACCGCGGGCGGATGGGACGGTGTCGCTGCCGAGCTGGCCGTGCAGTGCTACCCAGCCATCCTGTTCGGCCCACACGCCCAGCTTGATGAAGGGGGCGTAGGCTTCGGCGACTTCTTCGGCCTGGCGCGCAAGCACGCCCGACAGAATCAGCGAACCGTTCGGGGCGACCCGGCCGGCCAGCATCGGGGCCATCAGTTTGAGCGGGCTGGACAGAATGTTGGCGACGACGATGTCGAAGCGGCCCGTGGCGTGCTGGGCTTTTTCCGACACGGCGAAGCTGTCCGGCAGGTAGTAGTCGATCTCGCAGCCGTTGCGCTCGGCATTGGCGCGCGCCGATTCGATCGCTTGCGGATCGATGTCGACACCGGCCACGTCGCCGGCGCCGAGCTTCTTGGCCACCATCGCCAGGATGCCGGAACCGCAACCGTAGTCGAGCACGGTCTTGCCGGGTGCGGGATGCGCTTCCAGCCATTCCATGCACAGACGGGTGGTGGGGTGGCTGCCGGTGCCGAAGGCCAGTCCCGGATCGAGCTCGAGAATCAGGCCGTCAGGATCCGGTGCTTCGTGCCAGCTCGGTACAACCCAGATGTTCTTGCCAATGTGAATAGGCGCGAACTGCGACTGGGTCAGGCGCACCCAGTCTTCGTCTTCCACGGTGCGGGTGGTGAAGGTGGGCACGTCGGCCAGCGCGATGGCGGCGGCCGCTTCGGCCACGATGGCGGCCTGGTCGGCGTCGACATCGGTCAGGGCAACCACGCGGCTGTGTTCCCAGGCCGCTTCCTTCGGTTCCATGCCAGGCTCGCCGAACAGGGGTTTTTCCTGGTCGGTACCTTCGTCGGCGTCTTCCACGGACACCGACAGCGCGCCCGCTTCCATCAAGGCGTCGGACAGGGCCTCGGCATGGTCGCGCGCGATTTCGATGACGACTTCAGTCCAGCTCATGCTTCTGCCTTGGATTCCGATTTGTTCGGGCTGTTCGGTACCTTGGGCAGGTCCGGCTTCTCGGCCAGCTTTTGCTCGAGGTAATGAATGTTGGTGCCGCCTTCGATAAAGCGTGCATCGACCATCAGTTCGCGATGCAGCGGGATATTCGTCAGGATACCCTCAACCACCATTTCCGACAGCGCGATCTGCATGCGGCGAATCGCCTGCTCGCGGGTGGCGCCATAAGCGATGACCTTGCCGATCATCGAATCGTAGTGCGGCGGCACGTAGTAGCCGGCGTAGGCATGCGAGTCGACCCGGATGCCGGGGCCGCCAGGCGCGTGCCAGGAAACGATGCGGCCAGGCGAAGGCGTGAATTTGAAGGGGTCTTCGGCGTTGATGCGGCACTCGACGGCGTGGCCGGAGAGCATGATGTCGCGCTGCTTGAAGCGCAGCTTTTCGCCGCAGGCGATGCGGATCTGTTCCTGCACGATGTCGATGCCGGTGATCATTTCTGTGACCGGGTGTTCGACCTGCACGCGAGTATTCATTTCGATGAAATAGAACTCGTTGTTCTCGTACAGGAATTCGAAGGTGCCGGCGCCGCGGTAGCCGATCTTGCGGCAGGCTTCGGCGCAGCGGTCGCCGATCTTTTCGATCAGCTTGCGCGGGATGCCCGGCGCCGGCGCTTCTTCGATGACCTTCTGGTGGCGGCGCTGCATCGAGCAGTCGCGTTCGCCCAGCCAGACGGCGTTTTTATGTTCGTCGCAGAGGATCTGGATTTCCACGTGGCGCGGATTTTCCAAGTACTTCTCCATATACACTTCAGGATTGCCGAAGGCGGTACCGGCTTCGGTCTTGGTCATCGCGACGGCGTTGAGCAGGGCCGCTTCGGTGTGCACGACGCGCATACCGCGTCCGCCGCCGCCGCCGGCCGCCTTGATGATGACCGGATAGCCGACCCGGCGCGCGGTCTGGATGATTTCCTTCGGGTCGTCCGTGAGGGCGCCGTCGGAACCAGGCACGCAGGGCACGCCGGCGCGGATCATGGCTTGCTTGGCCGAGACCTTGTCGCCCATCAGGCGGATCGAGTCGGAGCGGGGACCAATGAAGACGAAGCCGGATTTTTCGACGCGTTCGGCGAAGTCGGCGTTTTCGGACAGGAAACCGTAGCCGGGGTGGATCGCTTCGGCATCGGTCACTTCGGCCGCGCTGATGATGGCGGGCATGTTCAGATAGCTCAGCGACGAAGGCGCCGGGCCGATGCAGACCGATTCGTCGGCCAGCTTCACGTACTTGGCGTCCTTATCGGCCTCGGAGTGCACCACGACGGTCTTGATGCCCATCTCGCGGCAGGCGCGCTGGATGCGCAGCGCAATCTCGCCACGGTTGGCAATGAGGATTTTTTCAAACATGGTCGCGATCAGCCAATCACAAACAGTGGTTGGCCGAACTCGACGGGCTGACCGTTTTCGACCAGGATTTTGGTCACGACGCCGGACACGTCCGAGTCGATTTCGTTGAGCAGCTTCATCGCTTCGATGATGCAGAGGGTGTCGCCTTCCTTGACGTTGGCGCCCACTTCCACATAGGCCGGCGAGCCGGGAGCGGACGAGCGGTAGAAGGTGCCGACCATCGGCGACTTGACGATGTGGCCGGTCGGCTCGGCGGCGACGGCAGGCACCGGTGCGGCGGCCGGGGCGGGCGCGCCCTGCGGTGCGGCGGCATAGTGCTGCTGCATGCCCTGGGGCTGCATCATGACCATCTGGTTCTGCGGGATTGCGGATGACTTGACGATGCGTACCTTGCTTTCGCCCTCGGTGACTTCGAGTTCAGCGATGTCCGATTCGGCGACGAGGTCGATCAAGGTCTTGAGTTTTCGTAAATCCATGTGAAACCCCTTGGAATTATTGGTGTTTTAAGTGTATGCGGAATGCTTATAGTGAAAGCATAACCGCGCATAATGCTTGAAGATGCCGGTAGATTAACGCTTTTTAAGCGCGAAGTCGATGGCAAAGCGATATCCTTCAACGCCGAGGCCGCAAATGACACCTTGCGCAATGGAGGACAAGAAAGAGTGGTGCCGGAAGGCTTCCCGCTGATGGACGTTGGAGATGTGCACTTCCACAAAGGGAATCGCCACCCCGGCCAAAGCGTCGCGCAGGGCCACGCTGGTATGCGTCAGTCCACCAGGATTGATGACGATCGCCTCGACACCCTCGCCGCGGGCGGCGTGGATACGGTCGATCAGGGCACCTTCATGGTTGCTCTGAAAGCAGCTGATGGTCGCGCCCGCCGCCTCAGCCTGGGCTGTCGCAGCGTTCTCGATGTCGGCTAATGTGGCCTTGCCGTACACCTCAGGCTCACGCGTCCCCAGTAAATTCAGGTTGGGGCCGTTGAGCAGCAGGAGCTTTTGTGCCATGGTTAAAAGGAAAGCGAATGCGCGAAAGTCCCGCATTTTGCCGCCAACTGCGGGCATTGGCAAGCGAAAAAAATTGCACTGAGGATTGCTCGCGGAAAGCGAGCAAACGCTCGGCGACTCAACAGGGGCGCGGCCTTCAGGACTTCAGGGCGGCCAGGTCGGCTTTCAGCTCGTCGAACTTGAGCCGGCCCAGGTAGGTCTTCTTGACCTGGCCATCGGCGCCGATCAGCACCGTGTAGGGCAGGCCGCCGGCGCTGTTGCCGAAATCGCGAGCCAGGTCGGTTCCGCCCATGCCGGACACGTACAGCGGGTAGGAAATCTTGTGCCTGGTCGCGAATTCGGCGATGTTGGACGGCGAATCGATCCCGATGCCGATGATATTGATGTTCTTTGCCAGGCTTTCCTTGGCCAGCTCATCGAGTTCCGGCATTTCCTGCACGCAGGGCGCGCACCAGGGTGCCCAGAAATTGACCAGCAGCGGCTTGCCCTTCCATTGCGCCAGGGCCTGGGGCTTGCCGGCAGTGTCGTTCATCGACTGGGCGAACAGGGCGGTGACCGGGGTGTGCGGGGCCCCGCCGGTCGGTGCGATGGTGGTGGTGACCGGGGCTGGCTGCTTCTTGGTGCCGTAATAGGCGCCCATGGCGCCGAACAGCAGGGCGATCAGGCCATAGACGAGGAAGTTCTTTTTGCTCACGTGTTGCTCGCTTATTTCTGGGAGGGGTCCATCGGTTGGTCGGAGGCGGCCATGAGCTGCCGCAGGGTCTGGCTGTCGGCGCGCTGCGGGCGGCCATCCGGGCGCGGCTTGAGCGCGCCGCGCAGGTCATGCTTCTCATACAGTTCGGCGTGCACGCCTTCGCCATGCCACAGGAAACTCACGGTCTCCACCGGGTCGTAGCGGGCACCCTTGAAATGCGGGGTTTCCGAGATCTCTATATTGACGTTACGGTTCAGGAGAAAGATCTGCACTTCCTTGGCGCTGTCGGCGAACAATTGTAATTGAATATCGTCGTGCTCTCCGGCGCTGCCGTTCAGCACCGGGCCGGTCAGGTAGGGCGAGAACTCGGCCAGCGCATCCATCACCTGCAGCGCGGCGGTGCGCAGGGCCAGCAAGCGGGCCGGGTGGGTGGCGCCCTGGAACAGGGCCTGGTACTGGAGCACCGCTTCCTCGATCTGGGCATTGTCCGGCAGGACGTTCGAGGCCGGCCGTTCGTCGTTCATCACCTGCAGCGCGGCCTTGCGCTTGGCGCCGGCATAGTCGGCGCCGTCCTGCGCGATCATGCGCGCCGCCACCGCCGCGATCTCGGCGCGCAACTGCTGCAGTTCTTCAGGGGAATGGTTCGTCGGCTTGGGACACATACGCGAGATCATACTCTGGAACGGAAAATGTCACCCGTCAGGTAAAATCGCGTATTCCACCATTTGGCCAGCGTTGGCTAGAGCGCTCATCATGCATATTCATATCCTCGGCATTTGCGGTACTTTCATGGGCGGCCTGGCCGTCCTGGCAAAGGAAGCGGGCCACAAGGTCACCGGCTGCGACGCCAACGTCTACCCACCCATGAGTACCCAGCTCGAAGCCCAGGGCATCGAACTGATCACCGGCTTCGGCCCCGAACAGACCCAGCTCAATCCCGACCTGTACGTGATCGGCAATGTGGTCTCGCGCGGCAATCCGCTGGTCGAAGAGATTCTGAACCGCAGCCTGCCGTATATGTCGGGTCCGCAGTGGATCGGCGAACATATCCTGCACGACAAATGGGTATTGGCCGTGGCCGGCACGCACGGCAAGACCACCACCTCGGCCATGCTGGCCTGGATCCTGGAAGACGCGGGCTACTCGCCTGGCTTCCTGATCGGCGGGGTGCCGATGAACTTCGGTATTTCGGCGCGCCTGTCCGGCGCCACCGACTCGGATTTCTTCGTGATCGAGGCCGACGAATACGACACCGCCTTTTTCGACAAGCGCAGCAAGTTCGTGCACTACCACGCCAAGACTGCGGTGATGAACAACCTCGAGTACGATCATGCCGACATCTTCCCCGATATCGGTGCCATCGAGACCCAGTTCCACCACCTGGTGCGCACCGTGCCCGGCATTGGACGGCTCATCTACAATGGCGACGAAGCCTCGCTGGCGCGTGTGCTCAAGCGCGGCGTCTGGAGCGAAAAGGAAAGTTTCGGCAGCAGCGATGGCGTCAACTGGGCCATGGTCGAGCATCCGGGCGGCAGTTTCGATGTGGTCTTCAATGGCGAGACCCTGGCCACGGTGGACTGGCAACTGACCGGCAAGCACAACCGCTCGAACGCGTTGGCCGCGATTGCCGCCGCCCGCAACGTGGGCGTGCCGGTGCCGCAGGCGGCCGAATCGCTGTCGCGCTTCGAGAGCGTCAAGCGGCGCATGGAAGTGCGCGGCGTGGTGCGCGCAATCACGGTATACGACGACTTTGCCCACCATCCGACCGCGATCGCCACGACCGTGGGCGGTCTGCGCCAGAAGCTGGGCGCCAGCGGCGGCGGCCGTATCCTGGCCGTGCTCGAGCCGCGTTCGAATACCATGAAGCTGGGCGCCATGAAAGATGCCTTGCCCGGCAGCCTGAAGGATGCCGACCTGGTGTTCGGCTTCGGCAGCCAGCAGGCGCTGGGCTGGAGCCTGGCCGACGCGCTGCGTCCGCTGGGCGAGATCGCACACAGCTTCGACCAGATCGATTTCCTGGTGCAAGCCATCATCGACAAGGCCCAGCCGGGCGATCACATCCTGGTGATGAGCAATGGCGGTTTCGGCGGCGTGCACCAGAAGCTGCTCGACGCCCTGGCCGTGCAGCCGGCATGATCCCGCTTTGATTGTGAGCCCGCTATGATTCTCTATCTGCACGGTTTTCGTTCCTCGCCGCGTTCCTTCAAGGCGCGCTTGGTGGGTGCGCGCATGGCCGCGCGCGGCATGGCAGCCCAGCTGATCTGCCCGCAGCTACCCGCCTCGCCCAGGTCGGCCATGGAGCTGGCCCTGACCCTGGTCGAACGCTACGATCCAGACGAGCTAGCCATTGTCGGCTCCTCGCTGGGCGGTTACTACGCCACGTACCTGGCCGAGCGCCTGGGCTGCCGCGCCGTGCTGCTCAATCCGGCGGTCGACCCCCTGAAGGACCTGGAAAAGCATGTGGGCGTGACAACCGAGTATCATTCCGACAAGGTTTTCGAATTCAAGCGCGAATATATCGATGAGCTCGCGGCACTGGCGGTGCCGTCCATCACGCGGCCGGAACGCTATTACCTGGTCGCGGCCACCGGCGACGAAGTGCTGGACTATCGCGACATGGTGCGGCACTATGCCGGCGCGCGCCAGCAGGTGATCGACGGCAGCGACCATGCGATCAGCGAGTTCGAGCAGTATGTGGACGAGGTGCTGGCCTTCTGCGGTGCGGGTCCGCGCGCGTGAGGACCGGTTCGCTGCGCCAGGCCCAGTGGCATGCGCACGTCAATGCCGTCCAGGCAGTCCCGGCCATGCGCGACTGGCTGCGCGCCAAAGGCTCGCTGACGGCGCGCCTGATCGCGCACAGCCAGTCTTTCCGGGTGCAGCGCCTGCATCAGCGCACGGCGCTGTGCCTGGCTGACGAAGCGCACGCCATCGGGCTGGCGCGTCCGGGCCGGGTGTGGGAACGCGAAGTCTTGCTGCGCTGCGACGACGTCCCGGTGGTGTTCGCGCACACGGTGGTGCCGATGTCGGCCACCGCGTCGGACTGGCCGCTATTTAATGCGCTGGGCGAACGTTCGCTCGGCAGCACCCTGTTTTACGACCCCCAGGTCCATCGCGGGGAACTTGAATTTGCGCGGCTGCGGGGCGGCCATCCGCTGGTGCAGCGCACCCGTGCGGTATTGGGCGGCGCCGAAGACGCTATTTATTATGCGCGGCGCTGCCTGTACCGCCGCCATCGCGGCGTGCTGCTGGTGACGGAGGTGTTCCTGCCTTCCGTGCTCGAGCTCGCCGCCGCAGTGCCATCTACTATCAAGACATTACAAAGTCAGTGACCATGAATCTATTTTTTGAAGAATCCGGCGATTTCAAGGTCGGTACCGTCCTGTCGCAAGCAGGTGAAGCCTACCAGGTGGAAATGCCGAGCGGCAAACGCACCAAGGTCAAGGTCAAGGACGTGCTGCTGCAGTACGAAAAGCCGTCTGCTGCCGACTTGCTGGAAGCGGCCAAGGCGGTCGCGGCCGATGTCGATTTCGAATTCCTGTGGGAAGTGGCGGGCCAGGAAGAATTCGGCTTTGCCGAGCTGGGCGCGGAATACTTCGGCCATGCGCCACTGCCGTCCGAGGCGGCCGGCCTGATCCTGGCCCTGCACGGCGCCCCGATCTACTTCTATAAGAAAGGGCGCGGACGCTACAAGGCCGCGCCGGAAGCGTCCCTGCGCGCGGCCCAGGCCGGCATCGAAAAGAAAAAACAGCAGGGCGTGATCCAGGCCGGCTATGTGGAAGAGCTCAAGGCCAGCCGCCTGCCGGCCAGCATGCAGCCCATGGTCAACCAGCTCCTGTTCAAGCCGGACAAGAACACCATCGAATACAAGGCCCTGGAAGCGGCCTGCAACGAATTGCACACCACGCCGCCGCGCCTGATGCTGGCCGCCGGCGGTTTTGCCTCGCCCAAAGACCTGCACATGGCGCGCTTCCTGTTCGAAAATTTTCCGCGCGGTGCGGGTTTCCCGAGCGTGCCGGTGCCCGCCACCCCCGCCGGCCTGCCGGTGGCGGAAGTGGCTGCCTTTTCGATCGATGACGTCACCACCACCGAAATCGACGATGCCTTCTCGGTCGTGACCCTGCCCGACGGCATGGTTCGGGTCGGCATTCACATCGCCGCGCCTGGTCTGGCCATCCGTCCGGACGACGCGATCGACAAGCTGGCGCGCGCGCGCATGTCCACTGTATATATGCCGGGCGACAAAATCACCATGTTGCCGGACGAGGTCGTGGCCTCCTTTACGCTGGCCGAAGGCAAAACCTGCCCGGCCCTGTCGCTGTACGCGACCCTCAATCCAGCCGACTGGAGCGTGCAAAAGACTGAAACGCGCGCCGAACTCGTGCCTATCCAGAGCAATCTGCGTCACAACGACCTGGACGAGCTGGTCAATGAAGAGACCCTGGCCAGCGGTGCCGGCGAGTATCCGCACAAGGCCGAGCTGGGCCAGTTGTGGCAATGGGCCCTGCAGCTTGAAGCGGCGCGCATGGTCAAGCGCGAAGCCTTCGGCCTGAAGCCGGAACAGAACAACCGCGTCGATTTCAATTTCTATGTGGACGACGACGTGGTCTCGGTGGTGCGCCGCAAGCGCGGTGCGCCGCTTGACAAGATCGTGGCCGAGCTGATGATCTTCGCCAACAGCACCTGGGGCAAGCTGATGCATGACACCGGCGTGCCCGGGATCTACCGCTCGCAAGGCGCGGGCAGCGGCGCCGGCTGGGCCGCCAAGATGCAGGTGCGCATGGTCACCCACGCCGCGCCCCACCAGGGTCTGGGCGTGGATCAATATGCCTGGAGTACCTCGCCGCTGCGCCGCTACACCGACCTGGTCAATCAATGGCAGATCATCGCCTGCGCCGAAAAAGGCGTGGCCGCGCCGCTGGTGGCGCCGTTCAAGCCGCGCGACGCCAACCTGTTTGCCATCGTCTCGGCCTTCGATGCCGCCTACGCCGCCTACAACGACCACCAGCAGAACATGGAACGCTACTGGTGCCTGCGCTGGCTGGGCCAGGAAGACGCGAAGCAGGTCGAGGCCATGGTGCTCAAGGACGAGGTCTTGCGCCTGGTCGACATTCCGCTGATCATCCGCCTGCCCGGCATGCCGCAGGTGGCGCGCGGCGCCCAGGTCAAGCTCGACATTCTGCGCTGGGATGAGCTGGACCTGACGATCGAAGCACGCCTGCTGGAAATTCCCGCCGCCACCGAGATCGCCGCCGATGCCGACCTCGATTACGAGGAGGAAGAAGGCGGGCGGACTGCCGCGGCGGACGGGGCGGGCGAGGGCGCCGTCGAAGGCGAGCTTGCGCTCGATACCGGCGAAGCGGCGGCCACGGAAGCGGCCGAAGCGGAAGGGCTTGTCGCCGTGATAACGCCCGAAACGCAAGCGACGTAGCGGCCCCGGCGCGGCCATTAGAATGTAGAATGGCCGTTCTTTGATTCAACAGATTCGTCCCGATCGAGTCGAACCGCGCGTGAAGTACATTCGAAACTTAAGTTCCCTGACGATTGCCATCGCCGTGTCGGTGATTGTGCACGCGGCCCTGCTCGGCGTGCGCTTCGCCGCGCCCGACGCCTTTCGCCTGAAGCCGGCTGACGCGGGACTGGAAGTCATCCTGGTCAATGCCAAGCATGCCAAGCGCCCGCTGACCGCCGACGCCGTCGCCAATGCCGACCTCGAAGGCGGCGGGAATGCCGATACGGGACGCTCCAAGTCGCCGCTGCCGGATCTGAAAAAGACCGAAGAAGGCGACAGCATGCAGGCGGCCCAGCGCAAGATCGACGATCTTGTGCAGCGCCAGGATAATCTGCTGACCCAGACCCGCAATGCGCAATACCGCACCGCGCCGATGACCGAGAAAGAGCAGCCCGATCAATCGCGCACCGGCGCCGACCTGATTGAAAGCAGCAAGGTCCTGGCGCGCCAGGCGGCCGAGATCTCTACCCGCATCGAAGAACAGAACAAGCGTCCGCGCAAGACCTTCCTGACCCCGAGCACGATCGGCGTCGGCTATGCCGTCTATTACGCGGAGATGTCGCGCCGTATCGAAGAAATCGGCACCCTGAATTTTCCGCAGAAAGATGGCCGCAAGCTGTATGGCCAGGTGATCCTTTCGATTCCTGTCTTCCAGGACGGCAGCATTTACCAGAAAGAAGGCGGCGTGCGGGTGGCCACCAGTTCAGGCAATCCCGATCTCGACAATGCCGCGCTGGCCATCGTGCGCCGCTCGGCACCGTTCGGCCGTTTCCCGCCCAAGATGCTGTCGTCCGACAAGGATGACGTATGGGAAGTGACGACCACCTTCAAGTTTGCGCGCAATGACACCATGCAAGCCCAGCAGAAGGGCGGCCTGTGAGCACACCTTACTGCGTCATTGGCAACCCCATCGCCCACAGCAAGTCGCCCGACATCCATGCGTACTTTGCCGCCCAGACCGGCCAGGACCTGGTATATGAACGCTGCCTGGCGCCGCTGGACGGCTTTGGCGCCACGGTACGCCAGCTGATTGCCGACGGCTACGGCGGGGCCAGTGTCACAGTGCCCTTCAAGCTCGAGGCCGCGGCCCTGGCCGACCGCCTGACCGAACGCGGCGCCGCCGCCGGTGCGGTCAATACCCTGCTGTTCGGTCCTGATGGCATCGTTGGCGACAACACCGACGGCGCCGGCCTGGTGGGCGACATCGTGCGCAATGCCGGGCTGGCCATCGCCGGCAAACGCGTGCTGGTGCTCGGCGCCGGTGGTGCGGTGCGCGGCGCCATTCTGCCGTTGCTGGCCGAAGGTCCGGCTGCGCTCGTCATCGCCAACCGCACCCGCGCCACGGCCGATGCCCTGGTGGCGCATTTCAGCGCCCAGGCCGCCGGGCAAGCTATTTCCTCGTGCGAGTACAGCGACATCGCCGGCTCCTTCGACATTGTCATCAATGGCACCTCGGCCAGCTTGTCGGCGGCCTTGCCGCCGGTGCCAGCCAGCGCCTTCGCGCCCGGCACCCTGGCCTATGACATGATGTACGGCAGCAAACCGACCGTGTTCATGGACTTTGCCGCCAGCCACGGCGCCACCGTGCGCGACGGTCTGGGCATGCTGGTCGAGCAGGCCGCCGAAGCCTTCAGCCTCTGGCGTGGCGTGCGTCCGGCCACCGGAGAAATCCTGGCACGCCTGCGCGCGGCTTTATGAGCGCTGCCTGATGACCCACAAGGTATGAGCAAGGGCAAGAAGGCCGGCGGACGGCGCTGGATCAAGTGGGTCTTCCTGGGTCCGCTGCTGATTTTCCTGCTGGTGCAGGCTTATTTCTTCGGCATGATCTGCTGGTGGGTTGTCGTCAACCCGTCCACCACCAATATGATGAAAGACCAGCTGTCGGTCTTGCGTGAGAAAAATCCCAAGGCCCAGCTGGAGCAGCAATGGGTGCCTTATAAGCGCATTTCCGATAACCTGAAGCGGGCCGTAATTGCCTCCGAGGATGCCAACTTTTCCGAGCACGATGGGGTGGATTGGGAAGCGCTGCAAAAAGCCTACGAGCGCAACAACAAGCGTCACAAGGTCGTCGGCGGCGGATCCACCATTACCCAGCAGCTGGCCAAGAACCTGTTCCTGTCCGGCTCGCGCAGCTATATCCGCAAAGGCCAGGAACTGATCATCGCCTACATGCTCGAGACGGTGATGAGCAAGGAACGCATCCTGGAGATTTACCTGAACGTGGTCGAGTTCGGGCGTGGGATCTTCGGTGCGGAAGCGGCCGCGCGCCACTACTACAACACCAGCGCGGCCAACCTGGGTGCGGCGCAGTCCGCCAGGCTGGCGGTGATGCTGCCCAATCCCCGTTACTACGACCGCAACCGCAGCAGTAACTACCTGGCACGCCGGACCAACCTGATCGTGAACCGCATGAGCGCGGCCGAGCTTCCCTGACAGGAACACACCATGCACTCCACGACCTTGCGGCGGCAGCGCGGCTCCTTCAATCTGTACTGGGTGGCGATCTTCGCGGGCCTGTTCGCCGCGCTTGCCATGGCCGCGCTGTGGTCCTGGCGTTATGAAAAGAATCTGTTCGCCGAGGGCGCATCCAGGCTGGGCGCCATGGCCAGGTCCAGCCCGGCCGCGGGCGTGGCCGATAAGGCCAACGCGGCGGCCGGCCAGGGAGATGGCCAGCTGCGCAAATGCCGCATCGATGGCAAGACCGTGATTTCGAACGTGGCCTGCCTGGACAGCAATCCGAGCACCGAAACCATGAAGCTGACCACCACGCGCGGCGTGGAAGCGCCCAAGACCCCGCCTTCGCCGCCCGCCTCGCCTACTAATGAGGCCGGTTCCAACCCCATGCTGGACAAGGCCATCGAGAAACAGCTGCGTTGACTGATCGGGGCAGGCTTTTTCAAGCAGGCGCACCGCCTGTGCCATGAGCGCGGCCGCGCCGCCTGCGCACCTTGGCTCCTGTCTTTAATTTGCCTTAATCCAGAGCAAAATTTTCGTTTCGGGGTGGTGGCCCAGGGGGTGAAGGGGTACACTTGCGCTGTTTTAAATCCGGCCGAGAAAGCGCATGATTAACGTATTTGTCCTCCAGAATGGCCGGCTTAACCAGGTACCCATCGACTCCCGCGAGGATTTGGAGAACGTGGCGCCGGTCTGGGTTGACCTGACCGATCCCAACGACGAAGAACGGGCCTGGGTCAAGACCATCTACGGCGTCATTTTGCCGGGCGAAGACGAAGTCAAGGACATCGAAGCCTCGGCCCGCTACTACGAAGCGGAAAACGGCGATCTGCATCTGCGCACCGATTTCCTGCTGGAAGAGGACGATGGGCCATCGCGCGTGGTCACCGTGGCCTTTATCCTGGCGCGTAAGATCCTGTTCTCGGTCCACAGCGACGATCTGCCGGTATTTCGCCTGGTGCGCATGCGCGCCCGTTCACGGCCCGGTTCGATCGCCGACTACATGGACGTGCTGCTGGATCTGTACGCGACCGACGCCGAGTATTCCGCCGATGCGCTCGAGGGCATCTACCAGCACCTGGAAGAAGTCAGTGCCCGCGTGCTGCAGAAAGACTTTACCGACCAGGACGCGGCCGCAGCGCTGAACTCGATCGCGCGCGAGGAAGACTTGAATGGCCGGATCCGCCGCAACATGATGGATACGCGGCGCGCGGTGAGTTTTCTGATGCGCGGACGGCTGCTCAATGCCGAGCAGTTCGAAGAGGCGCGCCAGATTCTGCGCGATATCGAATCGCTGGACGGCCATACGTCCTTTTTATTCGACAAGATCAACTTCCTGATGGACGCCACGGTCGGCTTCATCAACATTAACCAGAACAAGATCATCAAGATCTTCTCGGTGGCGTCGGTCGCCTTCCTGCCGCCGACGCTGATTGCCAGTATCTACGGCATGAACTTCAAGGGTTTTTTCCCCGAGCTGGAGTGGCACTACGGTTATCCGTTTGCCCTGTGCCTGATGGTGGCCTCGATGATTTCGCCGTTCTGGTATTTCCGCCGCCGGGGCTGGTTGAAGTAGACCGACGGCGTCTCGTAGGGTGGGCACCCCGTGCCCACCAGAGATGCACCGGGTCCGCACGGTGGGCACAGGGTGCCCACCGTGCGGTATTTTCGCGGCGTGGCGATTATCCCAGCTTGGCAAACACGCGGCGCGCCGCTGCGATGACCTCGTCAATCACCTCGTCACTATGCTGGGCCGAGACAAACCCCGCCTCGAAGGCCGCCGGCGCGAAGTAAACGCCTTCGTCCAGCATCGCGTGGAAGAAGGCATTGAAGCGCGACTTGTCGCCGGCCATCATCTCGGCGTAGCTGCCGGGAACTTCTTCGCTGAAATAGATCCCGAACATGCCACCGATTGAATCGGCGCAGAAGGTCACGCCGGCTTCTTTTGCCGCCGCGGTCAAGCCTTCGGCCAGGCGCGTCGCCGTGGCCGACAGTTTCGTATAAAAACCGGGTTCCTGGATCAGCTTCAGAGTCGTCATGCCGGCCGCCACCGCAACCGGGTTGCCCGACAGCGTGCCAGCCTGGTAGACCGCGCCGATCGGCGCCATGTTCTGCATCAGCTCGGCACGGCCGCCGAAGGCAGCCACCGGCATGCCGCCGCCGATGACCTTGCCCAGGGCGGTCAGGTCCGGCGTGATGTCATACAGTTCCTGGGCACCACCGAGGCTGACCCGGAAGCCGCACATGACTTCGTCGAAAATGAGCAGGGCGCCGTGCCTGGTGCACAGTTCGCGCATGGCGCGCAGGAATTCCGGCGTGGCCTTGATCAGGTTCATATTGCCGGCCACCGGTTCGACGATGACGCAGGCGATGGTGTCGCCCGTGCTTTCGAACGCGTCTTCCAGTTGGGCCACATTGTTATAGTCGAGCACCAGGGTGTGCTTGACGAAGTCTTCCGGCACGCCGGCCGAGGTCGGGTTGCCGAAGGTGAGCAGGCCGCTGCCGGCTTTCACCAGCAGGGAGTCGGCGTGGCCGTGGTAGCAGCCTTCGAACTTGACGATCTTGTCGCGCCCGGTGGCGCCGCGCGCCAGGCGCAGGGCGCTCATGGTCGCTTCCGTGCCGGACGAGACCAGGCGCACCTGCTCGATGGACGGCACCAGGCGGCAGATTTCCTCGGCCATCAGGATTTCGCCTTCGGTCGGGGCGCCGAAGGACAGGCCGTTGGCGGCCGCGTCCTGCACCGCCTTGACCACGGCCGGATGGGCGTGGCCGACGATGGCCGGACCCCAGGAGCCGATGAAGTCGATATAGCGCTTGCCGTCGGCGTCCCAGAAATAAGGGCCTTCGGCGCGGGTGATGAAGCGCGGCGTGCCGCCGACGGATTTGAAGGCGCGCACCGGTGAGTTGACGCCGCCCGGGGTGGTTTTCTGGGCGCGTGCAAACAGGGTTTCGTTGCGGCTGCCGCTGTGTTGGTCGTTACGCTGTTCTTTACTGGAATCGTGGATGCTCATGGCTTGCTCTGTTCTGAAGGGGATGGCGCGAAAGTGTGCGCAAAAAATTTGTTCGGTACCAGCTTGCCCATGCCGAAGCGCTGGGCCTGGGACAGGGCGCCGACCGTGAATTCCTGGGCCGCCTGGATCGCTTCGACGGCGTCCTGCGGATCGGCGCTGCGCGCCATCAGCGCCGCCAGCGCGCCCGACAGGGTACTGCCCGCGCCGACAAAGGGGCCGGGCAGATGCTGCCAGCTGAAGGTGCCGACCTGGCCGTCTTCGTCGTACAGGGTGTTGGTCAGTTGGGCGCTGGCGCCGCTGCCGCTGGCACCGCTGCACTTGACCAGCACGTATTCGCAACCCATGCCGGTCAGTTCTGCCACGTCGGCATCGACGTCGCTGCCATCCTTCTCGCCGCCTTCGCGCCAGGTCTCGGCCATGCGCGCCAGTTCGACCTGGGACAGCAGCAGCACCGTGGTCTGGGGCACCAGGATTTGTCGGATGGCCATCAACATGTCGTCGTCGGCCAGGCCGGAGTCCGGCAGGCTGGACAGGAAGGGATCGAGGATCAGGGGCACGTCCGGATAGTCCGAGACGATTTCGGCGATCGCCGTGGCCTGCTCGATACTGGACAGGGCGCCCACCTTGAAGGCGGCCACCGGCATGTCTTCGAGCACCACCCGGGCCTGGTCGACCACCCAGTCGGCGTCGACTTCCTGCATGTCTTCCACGCGCGCGGTATCGGCGATGAGGATGCCCGTCGTCACGGACAAGCCATGGCAGCCGAGCGCGGCGAAGGTGGCCAGGTCGGCCTGGATGCCGGTGGCGCCGACCGGATCGGACACGCCGAAGGTCAGGATGAGTGGGGACGCGAGGGGAAACGGTGTTTGGTTTTGCACGGCGGGTCGTTTAAGATACCTGATTAACCCCTGCATTTTACTAGATAGAAGGATAGTCAACGTGAGTAGTAATGAAACCCAAGGCGGCGCGGGCGCGGCTTTTCAAACCTGGATGTGCCTGATTTGCGGCTGGGTATACGACGAAGCGGCCGGTGCGCCGGACGAAGGCATCGCCCCCGGAACGCGCTGGAACGATGTGCCGATGAACTGGACTTGCCCCGAGTGCGGCGCCCGCAAGGACGACTTCGAGATGACCGTTATATAAACGCCATGCTGCGAAAAGCTGACACAAGTTGAACTAGTGCAACATTAATCGCACAAATTTGTTGCCCTATGCTATCGTTGCGGTTCATGCCTAGTGAACTGATTATGACGACATCGCCGCAACCGATAGTATTGAAAATCATGGTCATCGACGACAGCAGCACGATTCGCCGATCCGCCGAGATTTTTCTCACCCAGGCCGGTTATCAGGTGGTCCTGGCCGAAGACGGCTTCGACGCCCTGGCCAAGATCAACGATCACCATCCGGCCCTGATTTTTTGCGACATCCTGATGCCGCGCCTCGATGGTTACCAGACCTGCGCGCTGATCAAGAAGAGCGCGCGCTTCCATGCGACCCCGGTCCTGATGCTGTCGTCAAAGGATGGCTTGTTCGACCGCGCACGCGGCGCCATGGTCGGTTCCGCCGCGTATCTTACCAAACCGTTCAGCAAAGACAGTCTGCTCGCCGCCGTGCGCGAGCATACCGCCGGCGCCGTGCCGAAATAATTCGCAAAATTACTAATTTAGCAAAATAATAACCAGGAGTTTCACGTGGCTATCCAAAAAGTACTGATCGTTGACGATTCGCCGACCGAGCGCTATTACCTGACCGATATTCTGGTCAAGGCCGGCTTTACCGTCAGCACCGCCGAAAACGGCGAAGAAGCCCTCACCAAGATCAAGGCCGACAAGCCCGAACTGATCCTGATGGATGTCGTCATGCCGGGCGCCAATGGCTTCCAGGTGACCCGCACCATCGTCAAGGATCCGGAATTTGGCAACGTGCCGGTGATTATCTGCTCGAGCAAGAACCAGGAAACCGACCGTGTCTGGGGCATGCGCCAGGGTGCGCGCGCTTACATGGTCAAGCCGGTCGACGCCGAGCAGTTGCTGGCCAAGATCGCAGAAATCGGCGCCGGCGCCGACGCGGCCGAGTAAAGACCGTGAGCGCCGCCCAACTCGCCCCGTCGCCGGCCCTGCCGGCCCAGCCCAGCCAAGCGGATTCGGCCGGCAGGCGTACCCGCCTGCGCCAGTACCAGGTGCAGCTGCTCGAACGCATGCAGGCGGCCCGCTCCAACAGCGGCGCCCGCATCAATCAGCTGGGCGTAAGCATCGGCGCAGAGCGTTACCTGCTCGACCTGACCCAGGCCGGCGAAATCGTGCCGGTGCCGCCGATTACGGTGGTGCCCCTGACCCAGCCCTGGTACCTGGGCCTGGCCAATATCCGGGGCAACCTGATCGGCATCATTGACCTGGCGCGTTACCAGGGCGGGGCGGAAACGTCCACCAACTCGGACAGCCGGGTCGTGACCCTGGCCGCCGGACTCGGATTTAACTGCGGCCTGCTGGTCGCACGCGTGCATGGCCTGCGCCATGCGGGCGACATGACGGTGGCAGGCGAACGCCTGCGCGACACCGACAACAACGAATGGATACCGCTCGACCTGGCGGCGCTTGTCAGCGACACACGGTTTTTGCATGTTGGATTTTAGGCCGCATTCATAAAGCGCGCCGTACCTTAATAAAAAAACTGGGAGCTGTAATGGGATTTGCGTGGAAAACACCAATGGGGTTCTCCCCTAAAAGCGAGCTGGTACCGGACACTGAGTTCGGACCGGAATTGTCGGCTGCCGCCTTGATCAAGCCAAGCGAGGCGGAACTGGCGGCAGCAGCGCCGCCGCCGGACGCGGGTGACGTACAGGCGGAGAACGACAACGATCCCCTGCGCCTTGGTAACATCATGCGGCGCAAGCGCGGCGCTGCGGACAGCGCCGACGATAGCGAGAGCGAAATCAAGCTCCCGTTCATCGGCCACCTGTCGCTGCCGCGCCAGCTGCGTATCCTGCTGATGGTATTCGGCGCCGGTATTCTGGTGACCATCATCGCCCTCTGGTTCAATGCCCGCGCCGGCGCGGTGGCATCGGCCCAGACCCAGATTGCGTCCGACGCGCTGATGCACTCCCAGCGTATCGGTAAGGCGGCCCCGAATGCGATTCAGGGTAACGTGGAAGCTTTCGGCCAGCTCGAAGAATCCCGGATCGCCCTGAACAAGGACCTGAACCTGCTGCAGCGCGGCGGCGAATTTGCCGGCAGCGGCATTCCGGCGGCGCCAGCGAGCATGAACAAGACACTGGCGGCGGCGCGCGCCAAGTGGGTCAGCACCGACAACGCGGCCGGCACCATCCTGAAGATGCGTCCCGAGCTGACCGGTTTCGAAAAGACCCTCAAGCAGCTCGACACGCTCTCGCCTGAACTGCTGTCGCTGACCGAAGAACTGATGAACGAGAAGGTCCAGCGCAACGCCAGCCCGCGTGAGCTGGCCGCCATCGGCCGCATCATGATGCTGACCCAGCGCCTCTCGCGCAGCGCCAGCGAGTTCCTGACCTCGGGCGGTATCCGTCCGGAGACTGCGTTCCAGCTGGGCCGCGACACCACCACCTTCCGTACCACCATCGACGGCTTCCTGAACGGGAACGACACCATGTCGCTGCCGGCCACGCGCGACGCTGAACTGCGCGTCAAGCTCGAAGTCATCAAGTCCAAGTTCGACACCTACCAGAAACTGGTCGCCTCGATCCTGGACAACCTGGCCAAGTTCACCGCCGCCAAGGGCGCCGAACAGTCGATCTTCTACGAGAACGAAGAAGTCAAGAAGCTCCTGACCACTGTGCAGGGCGGCTTCCGTAACGAGCAGGATTCGAACAACGGCTGGTTCTGGCTGATGGCCGTGTCCTCGCTGTTCACCATCGCCGTGGCGGCCAGTATCAGTCGCGTGATGCTGCAGGATTCCCGTACCCGTGCCAAGGGCGCCGATGCCCGCCGTCAGGAAGCGGAAGCGATGCGCCAGCTGGCGCAGGCCAAGGAAGAGGAAGCGAAAGCGACCAACGACCAGAACCAGGCCGCTATTTTGCGCCTGATGAACGAACTGCAGGAAGTGGCGGACGGTGACTTGACCGTGCACGCAACGGTGTCGGAAGACATCACCGGCGCCATCGCCGACTCGGTGAACTACACGGTGGAAGAGCTGCGCGGGCTGGTGGAACGCGTCACCACCACGGCCGAGCAGGTGACCTCCGCATCGACCAACGCACAGAATATTTCGACCGACCTGCTGGCAGCGACCGAGCAGCAGTCGCGCGAGATCCAGGACGCGTCCGAGACCGTCTTGAAGATGGCGAGCGAAATTACCGATGTCTCGATTTCGGCGAACGAATCGGCCGACGTGGCGCGCCAGTCGGTGGCGGCGGCGCAGCAGGGTTCGACCGCGGTGGAAAACGCGATCAAGGGCATGCACGAGATCCGCGAGCAGATCCAGGAAACCTCGAAACGAATCAAGCGTCTGGGCGAATCGTCCCAGGAGATTGGCGAGATCACCGAACTGATTTCCGACATTACCGAACAGACCAACGTGCTGGCGCTGAACGCGGCAATTCAGGCGGCATCCGCCGGTGAAGCGGGCCGAGGCTTCTCGGTGGTTGCGGAAGAGGTGCAGCGACTGGCGGAACGTTCGGCCGAAGCGGCAAAACAGATCGGCGCGCTGGTGCGTACCATTCAGACCGATACCCACGACGCCGTGGCCGCTATGGAAAAATCGACCCAGGGTGTGGTCGAGGGTGCCAAGCTGTCCGATGCGGCGGGCGCCGCACTGTCGGACATCTCGCGCGTTTCGAACCGCCTCGCGGAACTGATTCAGGGTATTTCCTTCGCAACCGAACAGCAGGCAACGTCGGCCAACGGCGTGGCGCACAACATTCAGCACATCCTGTCGGTCACGGAAAATACCCAGGACGGCACGCAGCAAACCGCGCAGTCGATTCGCCAGCTGTCTTCGCTGGCGCAGGAACTGAAAAACTCGGTCTCGCGCTTCCGCGTGAGCACCTGAGAGGCCGACTGACTTATCAAGGTAAGCATGACCACTACTGACTACTCGCACGCGCCGCAATTCGATACCGGGCCTCTGTCCTGGGTGATGAGCGAGATTCGCGATGCGCTGGGCCGCTCCAACACGGCGCTCAACGAGGCTGCCGAACGCAGCGCCGAAGCGCAGGCCAGCGCGATCAAGCACGCAAAAGCTTACCTGCACCAGGCCCACGGTGCGCTGCAGATGGTCGATGTCGACGGCGCCGGTGTGATGACCGACGCCGCCGAAAAGGCGCTCGACCGCTTCAAGGACGGCACCCTCGAATGCACCGCGGAACGCGCGCAGGTGATCAGCGCCGCCTACCAGGCGATCGTCGAATACCTGGAGGAGCTGCTCTCGGGCGCGCCCCAGCAGCCGGCCCGCCTGTTTCCTTACTACCGCGCGCTCAAGCAGATGCTGGGCGCCGACCGCATTCACCCGGCCGACCTGTTTTTTGCCGACCTGGCCGCCCCGGTGGCGCTGCGTCCGCACGCTCCGAGCGCGCCCGCACCCGACTATCCGGCCTTGCGCGCACGTTTCGAAAAGGCCTTGCTGCCTTTCCTGAAGCATGCCGATGCCGCCAGCGCCAGGCCGCTGACCGACGCCGTGGCCCAGGTGGCCGAGGCCCAGGACCAGCCGCTGGCACGCACCTTCTGGCTGGCCATGCAAGGCTTCGCGGAACTGGTCAGCGAAGGCCAGTTGGTCAGCGACGTGTATGTCAAGCAGCTTTTCGGCCTGATCAACCTGCAGATGCGCCGCCTGTCGCAAGGGCAGGGCACCCTGCCCGAAATGATGCTGCGCGACGCCTTGTTCTTTATCGCCGCCGCCGACAATCCACCCGCCAGCGCCCAGGCCCTGCGCCGCGCCTACCGCCTCGAAGGCATGGTGCCGGCCGATTACGACACGCGCCGCTACGGCCGCATCGATGTCGAAGCGCTCAAGAACGCCAAGGATGCGCTGGCCAAGGCCAAGCAGGTGTGGGACCGTCTGTCGACGGACATCGCACCGGCCGCCGAAGCTGAATTCGAAAGCCTGCTCGGCGACCTGGCCGCCGCTGGCGAGAAGCTCGATTCGCCCGCCCTGGCGCGCCTGCAGCAGGAGATACTGCGCGCGGCCAAGGACTCGGTGAAGTCCGGACGCGGCCCGCTGTTCAGCCTTGAAATGGCGACCGCGCTGCTGTTCGTCGAAAACAACCTGGACAAGATCCGCCAGCTGCCCGAACAGTTCGACGAGCACGCCGAAGTCGTGGGCGCACGCTTGCTGGCCCTGGCCGCCGGCGAAACCCCGGCCGCCGCGCCGCAGTGGCAGGATGATTTGTCGCGCAAGATTCAGCAGGAACAAACCGTTGGCGTACTGGCCTCGGAAATGAAGAATGGCCTGCGCCAGGTCGAGAAGGTACTCGACGATTATTACGCGGACAGCAGCAAGCGCGCCACCCTCGGCCAGATCGATCCGGTCCTGCACCAGTTGCAGGGTGCGGTCGCCATCCTGGACCAGGACGACGCCATGCGCGCCGCCCAGCACGTCAAGGAAGCGGTGCGCAACCTGGCCGCCGCCGAAGGCAATCCGGAACTGGAAGCGGCTTCGCTGCAGAACATCGCCCAGAACATCGGCGCGCTGGGCTTCTTTGTCGACATGCTGGCCCAGAATCCCGAGGCGGCGCGCGAGCGCTTCGCCTTTAACCGCGAAGACGGCATGCTGCGCGCGGTACCGTTTGAAAAGGCCAGCCAGGGCGAATCCCAATTCGACCAGGAGCCGGAAGAAGAAGTGGCCGCGGCAGCCCCCGAGGCGCCTGTGGTGCAGGCAGTGCAGCCGGTCCAGGACCTGGCACCGGCACCAGCACCGGCAGCGGCCCCCGAGCCGGCCGGCGAAGAGGAAATCGAAGCCGAACTGCTCGAGATCTTCATCGGCGAAGCCCAGGAAGTGCTGGCGCTGGTCGCCGCCACCCTGCCGTCGGCCGAGCGCGAGCCATCCAATATGGAAACGCTGACGGTCCTGCGCCGCTCCTTCCATACCCTCAAGGGCAGCGGCCGCATGGTCGGCCTGAACAATTTTGGCGAAGGCGCGGCGGCAGTCGAGCGCGTCATGAACCTGTGGCTGTCCGAAGCACGCTCTGCCAATCCGGACCTGATGGCGCTGCTGCGCCGCGCCACCACCGACATGACCGCCTGGGTCGATCAGCTGGCAGCGACCGGTTCCTCGCAACGCAACAGCGCCGAGCTGGTGGCTGCGGCCGAGCGCGTGCTGGCCGGCGGTGCCTTCAGCATGGACGCTCCATCGATCGCGCCGGAAGCGCTTGTCATCGCCGAAGCGGTGGACTTGCCTTTGGTGTTTGCCGAGGCGGACGATGCCGCGCCGGTGACCGAAGAGGCTACCGCCACCATCGAACTGCTGGAACTGGAAGCACCTGCGCTGGTCGAGTACGACGCCCCATCCCTGCACGATCCGGTGGAAGAGCATGTCGAGGCGGTGCTGCCGCGCGAGGACCTGGGCGCTGAACACGAAGAAGAAATCGTCGCCACCCTGCCTGAGGACGACGCTGCGCTGGAAGATGAATTCGCGGACTTCGAGGCCAGCCTGGCTGAACCTCAGCAGCCGCCAGTGGAAGAGGTGCACGACGCGCAGCAGGAAGAAGCGCTGGCCGAGGAAATCGACACCGAGCAGCCTGCCGCCGCCGAACTCGATTTGCCGGACGACGTTGCAGTTGACGTGGAAGCCGGCGCCGAGCCGGTTGCCGACACACCGCGCACGTCTTACGCGCCGGCCGGCAATGTCATCGAATTCCCTGGCCTGGTGCGCACGCCGCCTGCGCTGGACGACAACATCAAGCGCATCGGCGAGCTGGAAATCCCGCTGCCGCTTTATAACATCTACCTTGCTGAAACCGACGAACTGGTACGCGCCCTGACCCAGGACTTCGGCGAATGGCGCCACGAGCCACAGCGCCCGGTCACGCCGGAAGCGCAGAAGGCCGCGCACACCCTCGCCGGAACCTCCGCCACGGTTGGTTTCGATGCGCTGCGCGAAGTCGCGCACTGCCTCGAAATGGTCCTCAAGACCCGTACGCCGGTATTCGACGCCAGCCAGCGCGACCTGCTCGACGAAACCGTCGCCACCTCGCGCGACATGCTGCAGCGCTTTGCACTGGGCGAACTGGCCCCGGCCCAACCGGACCTGGTGGCGCGCCTGAACCACTTGTGCGACCAGCTGGCCGCGCAGGAAGCGGCGGCCGTGTATGCGGGCGCCGATGCCGACCTGGCCCAGAAGCTGGACGGCCTGTTTGCCGAGACCCTCGACGCCATCGTGGCCGCGCCGTCCGAGCCTGAAGTCCAGGCCGAAGCGCCGGCGCAGGAGCCTGAAGCGGAACCTGCGATCGAAGCAGTCGATACCCTGTTCGACACGACCTACGACGATCCTTTCGATGCGCCGACCCTGACCCAGGCCGCGCCACCGCCGGCGGAAGAACCAGCGGAAGAAGCCGAAGCTGAATTGGTGCCGGAGTTGATCGCAGAGCCGGAGTTGAGCGCAGAGCCGGAGTTGATCGCAGAGCCGGAACTGATTGCTGAGCCGGAGCCGGAGCCAGTTGCTGAAGTGGCGCCAGAACCTGAGCCTGAACCTGAGCCAGAACCAGAGCCTGAGCCAGAACCAGAACCAGAACCTGAGCCAGTGGCCGAGTTGGTCACGCCGGTCGTGGTCCAGTCGGAAGCCGAAAGCGCCCGTGAAAAGGCCGCTGTCGATGCGCTGCTGATTCATGAAATCGAACCGGACGCGGCGCCATCGGCCGTGATCGAAACGCCGTTCAGCGACGAACTCGATGCCGACCTGCTGCCCGTCTTCCTGGAAGAGGGCACCGACCTGCTGCCGGAAATCGGCAACAACCTGCGCAAGTGGCAGCAAAATCCGTCCGACACCTCGCCGGCGCAGGCGCTGCTGCGTACCCTGCACACCGTCAAAGGCAGTGCGCGGATGGCGGGCGCCATGCGTCTGGGTCAGCACACCCACGAGATCGAAACCCAGATCGAGAACATGGTCCACGCCGGAACATCGACGCCTGCCGCGTTCGACGAACTGCTGGCCAACTACGATCACGCCCTGCTGCTGTTTGAACAGCTGCAGCAGCCTGCGGGTAGCCAGACAGCGGTGCCTGCGGCACCTGTGGCTGGCGCCGGCGGTACCGGCGGCGTCACGCAAGCGCCTGCGCAAGCGGGCGACGAAGCGGCCGCGGGCCAGGCCAAGTCGCCGCTGGTGCGGGTGCGCGCCGATATTCTCGACCGCCTGGTCAATCAGGCCGGTGAGGTATCGATCACCCGTTCCAAGCTCGAAACCCAGATCGCGACCCTCAAGGCCTCGCTGGGCGACGTGTCGGAGAACTTGCAGCGTCTGCGGCGTCAGCTGCGCGAAGTCGAAATGCAGGCCGAGTCGCAGATCTCGTCGCGCATGTCGATCTCGAACGAACGCGAATTCGATCCGCTCGAATTCGACCGCTTTACCCGTCTGCAGGAACTGACACGCGGCATGGCCGAAAGCGTGAACGACGTCGCCTCTTTCCACGAAGCGCTCACGCGCACGGTGGAAGGCGCGACCGACGATTTGACGCAGCAATCGCGCCTGACGCGCGACCTGCAGCGTGACCTGATGCGCGTACGGATGGTGCCTTTCGCCAGTCTGTCCGAGCGGCTGTTCCGGGTGGCGCGTACCACCGCCAAGGAACTCGACAAACGGGTCAACCTGGACATTCGCGGCGGCTCGGTCGAAATCGACCGCAGCGTGCTGGAACAGATGGCCGCGCCGTTCGAGCACCTGCTGCGTAACTCGCTGGTGCACGGTATCGAAACGCGCGACAAGCGCACCGGCAAGGGCAAGAACGAAACCGGCGAGCTGCTGATCCAGGTCAGCCAGCAGGGTAACGAGGTGGTCATCCAGTTCAACGACGATGGCGCCGGACTCGATCTGGACCGCATCCGCGCCAAGGCCCGTGAAAACGGCTTGCTGGCAGCTGGCCAGGTGGTGACCGATGCCGAAGCGGCCGATCTGATTTTCGAACCCGGCTTCTCCACTGCCGATGCGCTGACCGAACTGGCCGGCCGCGGCGTGGGCATGGACGTGGTGCGTTCGCAGGCGCAGGCGCTCGGCGGCCGTGTCGCCATCTGGTCCGAACTGGGCAAGGGCGCGCGCTTCACGATTCACCTGCCGCTGACCCTCGCGGTGACCCAGGTGGTCCTGACCACCAGCGGCAGCAAGACCTTTGCACTGCCCTCGATCCTGGTCGAGCAGGTGCTGCAGATGAAGGAAGCGGCCGTCAACGCCGCCCATGCCGCCGGTTCGATCCAGTTCCAGGGCCAGACCGTGGCGCTGCACTACTTGCCGAATCTGCTGGGCGACATGGAAGCGCGTCCGCTGCAGCAGCGCTCCTGCCCGGTGCTGGTGCTCAAAAGCGGCACCGACCGCCTGGCGGTACAGGTCGACGATGTCCAGGGCAACCGCGAGGTCGTTATTAAAAACATCGGCCCGCAGCTGTCGCGCATGATTGGTATCTCCGGCGCGACCGTGCTCGGTTCGGGCGACATCGTCCTGATTCTCAACCCGGTCGCGCTCTCGCATCACCTCGAGCACCATCCGGACCTCAAGCCGCGCGCCGCGGTAGCCAAGGCGGCTGCCGCAGCCAATGCCGCCGTGCCGGAGAAGGCCAAGGCGCATGACTTCGTGATCATGGTGGTGGACGACTCGCTGACCGTGCGCAAAGTGACCCAGCGCCTGCTGGAACGCGAAGGCTACCAGGTGGTGCTGGCCAAGGACGGCGTGGACGCGCTCGAGCATCTGCAGGAGACGATTCCGCACCTGATGCTGGTCGATATCGAGATGCCGCGCATGGACGGCTTCGACCTGACGCGCAACATCCGCGGCAACGACAGCACCAAGGATATCCCGATCATCATGATCACCTCGCGTACCGCGGACAAGCACCGCAACTACGCGATGGACCTGGGTGTAAATGCCTACTTCGGCAAGCCCTTCCAGGAAGACATGCTGGTCGCGGCGATCGCCGGTTTGCTCAATCGGGAAATGCCGGTGGCGCTGTAGAACACAACACGGTGCGCCACCTTGCGTAGGGCGGGTGGAGCGCAGCCTAACCCGCCATTAGCCGTCGACGGCGCCTGGCGGGTTGCGCTGCGCTCCACCCGCCCTACGGTTTTATTGGCCGGCTTTCACGACGGCGTAGCGTTCCAGCGTCTTCTTCCTTGCCTCATCATGCGCCACCACGGGCGCCGGATAATCGAGCTTGCGACCCGCCAGCCATGGCGCATGGATCTCCTTGTCGGTTAACTTGTCCAGCTGCGGCAGGTAGCGCCGGATGAACTTCGCCTTGGCGTCGAACTTCTCCGACTGCGTGATCGGATTGAAAATCCTGAAGTAGGGCTGGGCATCGCAGCCCGAGGACGCGGCCCACTGCCAGCCGCCGTTGTTGGACGACAGGTCGTAGTCGTTCAGGTGGGTCGCAAAATAACGTTCGCCCCAGCGCCAGTCGATCCCCAGATCCTTGATCAGGAAGCTGGCCGTCACCATGCGCAGGCGGTTGTGCATATAGCCGGTCTGGTTCAGCTGCAGCATGGCCGCATCCACCAGCGGATAGCCGGTACGGCCCTCGCACCAGGCCGCGAACAGTTCCTCGGCCTGCGGCCCTTTCTCGAATTCGATGGCATCGTAGGCCGGTTTGAACGCGCGTTCGGCCACGTGCGGGTGATTGAACAGGATCATGGCGTAGAAATCGCGCCAGATCAGTTCCGACAGCCACACGGCCGCGCCTTCGCCGCCCCCTCCGCGCGCCATCAGTTCGGTCACCGTGCGCACCAGGTGGCGCAGCGAAAGGGTGCCGAAGCGCAGGTGCACCGACAGATAGGACGGACCCTTGACGGCCGGGTAGTTGCGCGCCTCGCCATAGTCGGCGATGCGCTTGATGAAGTCGTCGAACAAGGCGGCGGCGCCGGACATGCCGGTCGGTATCGCCAGCTCGGACAGGTTGGTCTTGTCGAAGCCGATGTCGTTCAGCGAGGGCAGGCGGTGGCCCGCGGGCGCAGGGGCGAACCTGGCGGCGTGCGGCTCGACCAGGTAGGGCACCACGCAATCGGGCTCGGCCGCCATGCGCTTGAGCCAGGCATTCTTGTACGGCGTAAACACGGAAAAATGTTGCCCGGCAAGGGTCAGAACCTCGCTTTTTTCAAAGATGACCTGGTCCTTGAAGCTGTGGAAGCGGCGGCCGTCGCGCGCCAGTGCGGCGGCCACGGCGGCATCGCGTGCAATCGCTTGCGGCTCGTAATCGTTGTTGGTGAACACGGCATCCACGCCGAGTTCGGCCGCCAGTGCCGGGATCGCCGCGGCGGCATCGGCGTGGCGCACGATCAGATGACCGCCCAGCTCGCGCAGTTCGGCGTCCAGCTCGGCCAGGCTGGCGTGGATGAATTCGACCCGGCGGTCGGCGCGCGGCAGCTGATCGAGAATCGTTGTATCGTAAATGAAAACGCAGTGGACGGCCGAGGAGGAGATCAGGGCGTGGTGCAGTGCAGCATGGTCGAAAGCGCGCAGGTCGCGCCGGAACCACACGAGGGAGGTGCCCGCAGGAGATTTACTCAGTGTCATTTGTTGTGTTCAGGGTCAATATTCGGCGGCATTTTGTCCGCTAGGATCGCACTTGGCGGCGCGCGCGCAGGCGCTTCCCATGGTCGCCACGCCAAATCAGTGTAAACTATCGAAAAATCCATGTCCGCAGCCAGGGAACTGGCAGCACTGGATACTAGCAGTAATCATCCGGTGCGGCCACGGTGCGACCGGGACCACCAGAGAGCGAGCAGAGAGAGTGACGCGTATGAAGAAAAGCAAAATCGGCAAACCTCTGCCTGTGCCTGGCATGACGCAGGACGAGTCCGTCCATCTCGGCCAAGGCAGCGCATCCTCCATGACCCAGTCTTCCACCCTCAATCTGGCCAATCATTTCCTCATCGCCATGCCGTCCATGCAGGACCCGATCTTCGGCGGCACCGTGGTGTACATCTGCGAACACAATGACAAGGGCGTGCTCGGCGTGGTCATCAACAAGCCGACCGACATGACCATGGAAGTGCTGTTCGAACGCATCGACCTCAAGCTGGCCGACGGCCTGCGCACCACCGTCGTGAACGAGCCCATCATGTTTGGCGGCCCGGTCCAGGACGACCGCGGCTTTGTGCTGCATACCCCCGGAGAGCGTTATTCCTCGTCCCTGACCGTCACCGACGAAGTCGCTTTCACCACCTCCATCGACGTGCTCGAGGCGGTTGCCAACGGCGAAGGGCCGCAGCGCCTGCTGGTGTCGATCGGCTACTCCGGCTGGAGCCCGGGCCAGCTCGAAGACGAGATCGGCCGCAACGGCTGGCTCACGGTCGGGGCCGATGCCCACGTGCTGTTCGACCTGCCCATCGAAGAGCGCTACAACGCCGCCATCAAGCTGCTCGGCATCGATCCCATGATGCTCGCCTCCGAGGCGGGACATGCGTAGTTCGCCTACCTCACGTCCGTGGGGCAGCACCCGTGGTTGACACCCTGTTCGGATTTGATTTCGGCATCAAACGCATCGGTATCGCAATGGGCAACACCCTGACCGGGCAGGCGCAACCGCTGGCCGTGGTCAAGGCGATCGACAATGCGGCCCGTTTCCAGCAGATCGGCGCGCTGATCGCCGAGTGGACGCCGGCCCGCCTGATCGTCGGCGAGCCGCGCCATCCGGACGGCGAAGAGCACGAGATGACGCTGCGCTGCCGCCGCTTCGCCAACCAGTTGCACGGCCGCTTCAATTTGCCCGTGGTGCTGGTCGACGAGCGTTATTCCTCCGCCGTCATCCAGGCCAGGCGCGGCGAGATCATCGACGCCAAAGCCGCCGCCATCATTCTCCAGCAGTACTTCGACGATAATATGCGTTGAAATAACCCATTGACCACACACATCGACCACACGCAGTTCAAAAAACAAGTGAGCGCCATGTCCAACACACACAATTTCGACGCCGAGGCGCTGTACCAGCAGCTGCTCGGCCAGGTGAAGAACGGCCTGGCCGGCGTCAGCGACGCTGCCATCGTCGGCATCCATTCGGGCGGCGCCTGGCTGGCCGAACGCCTGGCGGCGGACCTTGGCCTGGAACAGCGCCTGGGCTTCATCGATGTCTCGTTCTACCGCGACGACTTCGCCAAAAAGGGCTTGCACCCGGACGTCAAGCCGACCCAGATCGCCTTTAACGTCGACCGCGCCACCATCGTGCTGGTCGACGACGTGCTGTACACCGGCCGCACCACGCGCGCTGCCATCAATGTGCTGTTCGACTTCGGGCGCCCGGCCCGCATCATGCTCGCGGCGCTGGCCGATCGCGGCGGACGCGAGCTGCCGGTGGCGGCCGATTTCGTCGCCACCCACGTCACGCTCGCGGCCAGCGAGTCGCTGGTGCTGGCGCGCGCCGCCGACAAGACCTTCTCGCTCACCATCGAAACCGACCATGCTTAATCCGCAGCTCAATAAAAATGGCGAACTCCAGCATCTGCTGAGTATCGAGGGCTTGCCCAAGTCCATCGTCAACCATATCCTCGACACCGCATCGAGTTTCGTCGGCATCTCCGACCGCGAGGTCAAGAAGGTGCCGCTGATGCGCGGTAAAAGCGTGTTCAACCTGTTCTTCGAGAACTCGACCCGCACCCGCACCACCTTCGAGATCGCGTCCAAGCGCCTGTCGGCCGACGTCATCAACCTGAATATCTCTGCGTCCTCCGCCAGCAAGGGCGAGTCCCTGCTCGACACCATCGACAATCTGTCGGCCATGCATGCCGATATGTTCGTGGTGCGCCATGCGCAGTCGGGCGCGCCCTACCTGATCGCCAAGCACCTGATCGACACCAGGCAGTCGCACGTCCACGTGGTCAACGCCGGCGACGGCCGCCACGCGCACCCGACCCAGGGCCTGCTGGACATGTACACGATCCGCCACTACAAGAAGGATTTCACCAATCTGACCGTGGCCATTGTCGGCGACATCCTGCACAGCCGGGTGGCGCGCTCGGACATCCACGCCTTGACCACCCTGGGCGTGCCGGAAGTGCGCGCCATCGGCCCCCACACCCTGCTGCCCGGCGGCCTGGAACAGATGGGGGTGCGCGTGTTCACCAATATGGACGAGGGCCTGAAAGGCGTCGACGTGATCATCATGCTGCGCCTGCAGAACGAGCGCATGAGCGGCGCCCTGCTGCCCTCGGCGCAGGAGTACTTCAAGAGCTACGGCCTGACGCCGGAGCGCCTGGCGCTGGCCAAACCGGACGCCATCGTGATGCATCCGGGCCCCATGAACCGGGGTGTGGAAATCGATTCGGCCGTGGCCGACGGCGCCCAGGCGGTGATCCTGCCCCAGGTGACCTTCGGGATCGCGGTCCGCATGGCGGTAATGAGTATTCTGGCAGGAGCGCAGGGATGATGGGCAGTGTGAACGGAAGTATCCATATCAGGAACGGGCGCGTGATCGACCCGGCCAACGGCATCGACCAGGTACAGGATCTGTACATCGTGGACGGGCGCATCGCCGCCATCGGCAGTGCGCCGGCCGGCTTCGCGGCCGGCACCACCATCGACGCCAGCGGCCTGGTGGTCGCACCCGGCCTGGTCGACCTGGCGGCGCGCCTGCGCGAACCGGGCTACGAATACAAGGCCACCCTCAAGTCCGAGATGCAGGCGGCCATGCAGGGCGGCGTGACCACCCTGGTGTGCCCGCCCGATACCGATCCGGTGCTGGACGAGCCGGGCCTGGTCGAGATGCTCAAGCACCGCGCCGGCAAGCTGCAGCAGGCCCGCGTGCATCCTCTGGGCGCCCTGACCATGGGCCTGAAGGGCAAGGCCCTGACCGAGATGGCCGAACTGACCGAAGCGGGCTGCATCGGCTTTTCGCATGCCGAGGAACCGATCGAAGACACCACCGTGCTGCTGCGCGCCATGCAGTATGCCAAGACCTTCGGCTACACGGTCTGGGTGCGCCCGCAGGATGCCCACATCGGGCGCGGCGGCATTGCCCACAGCGGTCCGCTGGCCTCGCGCCTGGGCCTGTCGGGCGTGCCGGTCATGACTGAAACCATCGCGCTGCACACGATTTTTGAACTGATGCGCGCCACCGGCGCCCGCGTGCACCTGTGCCGCATGTCGTCGGCGGCCGGCCTGGAGCTGGTGCGCGCGGCCAGGCAGGAAGGCTTGCCGGTCACCTGCGACGTCGCCGTGCACCACGTGCACATGACCGACGCCGATATCGGCTTTTTCGATTCGAACGCGCGCGTCACGCCGCCGTTTCGCAGCCAGCGCGACCGCGATGCGATCCGCGCCGGCCTGTTCGACGGCACGGTCGACGCCATCTGTTCCGACCACACCCCGGTCGACGACGATGAAAAGCTGCTGCCTTTCGGCGAAGCCTCGCCCGGCGCCACCGGGCTGGAATTGCTGCTGTCGCTGGCGCTCAAGTGGGCCGACGACTACGCGGCCGGCCAGCACGCAGCCGCCGCGGCCCACTCCCCGCTGGCACGCGCGCTGGCCCGGATTACCTCGGAGCCGGCGCGGGTGGCCGGGCTGGCGGCCGGCACCTTGAGCCTTGGCGCCGCGGCCGACGTGGTGGTCTTCGATCCGCAGGCACGCTGGACGGTTGAGGCGGCGGCGCTGGCCAGCCAGGGCAAGCACACCCCTTTCCTCGGCTACGAACTGGCCGGGCAGGTACGCACCACCATCGTGGGCGGACGCGTGGCCTGGCAGCGCTGAATTTGAAGATCAAGCTTGCCTACCGCCTGACGCGGGTCTTTCTCCATCTGGCGCTGGGCCTGGCGATCTGCGCAGTGCTGCTGCCCTGGGCTTCCCCGGCCCGGCGCGATGCGCTGGTGGCGCGCTGGTCGCGCGCGCTGCTGGCCATCTGCGGCGTCACGGTCGCGCGCCATCGGAGCATGGCGGCCCTGGAGCATGCCGCCATCGTCGCCAACCACGTTTCCTGGCTCGATATCTTCGTCATCAATGCGCTGTATCCGTCGCGCTTTGTCGCCAAGTCCGAAATCCGCGCCTGGCCCATCCTGGGCTGGCTCGCCGCCAGGGCCGGCACGGTCTTCATCGCGCGCGGTAACCGGCGCGACCTGCGTCATATCTTCAAGGGCCTGGTGGCCAGCCTGGAGGCCGGCGAGCGGGTGGCCTTCTTCCCGGAGGGGACCACCGCCCCGCAGGGCAGCCTGCTGCCCTTCCACGCCAATCTGTTCGAGGCGGCCGTGGACGCGCAAGTGATGGTGCAGCCCTTCGCCGTGCGCTATGTGGACGCGGCCGGCAAGCTGCACCCGTCGGTCGACTTCATCGGCGACACCAGTTTTGCCGAGAGCATGATCACGATCCTGTCGGGACCTCCGATCGAGGCGCAACTGGCCTGCCTGGCGCCGCTGGACGGGCGCGGCGCACACCGGCGCGAGCTGGCCGCCGCGGCCGAAGCGTCGGTGCGCGCGGCGCTGCAGGCGCGCCAGGACTAGTTTTTTTTCTTGCCGCCGTGCTCAAGATACTCGGGGCAGTCCACTTGCAGCAGGCTGTGGTCGTCCAGGCACAGCGCCGTCAATTTGCCGCCCCAGATGCAGCCGCTGTCGAGGCCAATCACACCGGGGCGCTGCAGCAGACCGAGGGCCGACCAGTGGCCGAAGACCACGGTGACATCCAGGCTGCGCCGCCGGGGCAGTTCGAACCAGGGCAGCAGGCCCGATCCTGGCGGGGCGCCCGCGCTTTCCTTTTCCTTGAAGTCCATGCGGCCATCGGGCGCGCACAGGCGCATGCGCGTCAGTGCATTGACGATGCAGCGCAGGCGTTCGATCCCGCGCAGCGCATCGTCCCAGCGGTCCGGCGTGTTGCCGTACATCTGGCCCAGGAAACCGATCCAGTCCGGACCGCGCAGCACGCTTTCCACCTCTCCGGCCAGGGCGATGGTGCGCGCCGCGTCCCATTGCGGGGGGACGCCGGCGTGCACCAGCAGGTGACCCTGTTCCAGCAAGGCCAGCGGGCGCCGGCGCAGCCAGTCGAGCAGGACCTCGCGGTCGGGCGCGGCGAGGATCTGGTCGAGCGTGTCGCCGCGCGAGCGCGGACGGGCCCCGGCGGCCACCGCCAGCAGGTGCAGATCGTGATTGCCTAACAGCGATTCCGAGCGGCCCGGCGTGCTGGTGGCGAGCCCATGCGCGAGGCGTAGGGCGTCGAGCGACGCCGGGCCGCGGTTGATCAGGTCGCCGACGAAAAGAATGCGCGCATCGCCTTCTTGTTCTTTAATGCGATCGAGCAATACTTGTGCTTCATGCGCACAACCTTGCACGTCGCCGATTGCATAAGTTTTCACCAATTAAATTCCAGCGCTGTGCCACTTTCACATAAAATCGTGGCTTGTAAAATTTCCTTGCTTGGATACTAAATGATTATCGTCACCGGCGGGGCTGGATTTATCGGTTCCAATTTTGTCCTCGACTGGCTGGCCCAGTCCGATGAGCCTGTCGTTAATCTCGACAAGCTGACCTATGCCGGGAATATGAACAATCTCGCATCGCTGAAGGACGATGGCCGCCACCTCTTCGTGCACGGCGATATCGGCGACCGCGCGCTGGTGGCATCCCTGCTGGCGACGCACCGTCCGCGCGCGGTGGTTCATTTCGCTGCGGAAAGTCATGTCGACCGCTCGATTCACGGGCCTGGCGATTTTATCGAAACCAATATCAACGGCACCTTTGCCTTGCTCGAATCGGTGCGCGCCTATTGGAGCGGCATGGAGGACGCCGGGAAAGCGGATTTCCGCTTCCTCCATGTATCGACCGACGAAGTCTACGGCTCGCTCGGCCCGAACGACCCGGCCTTCACCGAAACCACGCCGTATGCGCCGAACAGTCCTTATTCGGCCTCGAAAGCGGCCTCCGACCACCTGGTGCGCGCCTACCATCACACCTATGGCCTGCCGGTCCTGACGACCAATTGCTCGAATAATTACGGCCCTTTCCATTTTCCGGAAAAGCTGATTCCCTTGATTATCTCGAATGCGCTGGCCGGCAAAGCGCTGCCGATTTACGGCGACGGCAAGCAGGTGCGCGACTGGCTGTTCGTGAGCGACCATTGCGCGGCAATCCGGCGCGTGCTGGAAGCGGGCCGTCCGGGCGAGGTGTATAACGTCGGCGGCTGGAACGAGATGGCCAATATCGACGTGGTCGGCACCCTGTGCGACATTCTCGACCGCGAAGCGCCGAAAGGCGAAAGCTACCGCGCGCAGATTGCCTATGTGACCGACCGTCCCGGCCACGACCGGCGCTACGCCATCGATGCCGGCAAGCTCGAGCGCGAACTGGGCTGGAAGCCGGCTGAAACTTTCAGCAGCGGCATTATGAAGACGGTGCGCTGGTACCTGGCCAATCAGGAATGGGTGGCGAATGTGCAATCGGGCGATTATATGAGCTGGGTCAATCAGAATTATGCGAACCGGGGAGTGGCGCAATGATCGAAGCACCAGTACGCAAGGGGATTATCCTGGCCGGCGGTTCCGGTACCCGCCTGTATCCGGTCACCACCGTCGTGTCGAAGCAATTGCTGCCGATTTACGACAAACCCATGATTTACTATCCCTTGACCACGCTGATGCTGTCGGGCATACGCGATATCCTGATTATTTCTACGCCGCAAGATACGCCGCGTTTTCAGGAATTGCTGGGCGACGGCAGCCAGTGGGGAATCAGCCTGTCGTATGCGGTGCAGCCCTCGCCGGACGGATTGGCCCAGGCCTTTTTGATCGGCCGCGAATTTATCGGCAACCACCCTTCGGCCTTGATATTGGGCGACAACATCTATTACGGCCACGGGCTGGACGAGCGCTTGAATAACGCCAATGCGCGGCGCGACGGCGCTTCGGTATTTGCCTATCACGTGCTCGATCCGGAACGGTATGGCGTGGTCGAATTCGGCCAGGATCAGCAGGCGGTGTCGATTGAAGAAAAACCGGCGGTACCGAAATCGAACTATGCGGTGACCGGGCTCTATTTCTACGACCAGCAAGTGTGCGATATCGCCGCCGCGATCAAGCCCTCGGCGCGGGGCGAACTCGAAATCACCGACGTCAACCGTACTTACCTGTCGATGGGGCAATTGCGGGTCGAAGTGATGGGGCGCGGCATGGCCTGGCTCGACACCGGCACCCACGAATCCCTGCTCGATGCCTCGCAATTCATCGCGACGATCGAAAAGCGCCAGGGCTTGAAAGTGGCGGTACCTGAGGAAATTGCTTACCGCAAGAAGTATATCAGCGCCGCCGATGTCGAAAAACTGGCCGAGCCGCTCAATAAAAACGGTTATGGGCAATATCTGCTGCAAATGCTGAAAGACAAGGTTTTCTGATGAAAGTCACTCCCACCTCCATTCCCGAAGTGCTGGTCCTGGAACCCCAGGTATTCGGCGACGACCGCGGTTTTTTCTTTGAAAGTTTTAACGCGCGCCGTTTCGAACAGCTGACCGGGGTCGCGGCGAACTTCGTGCAGGATAATCATTCCAAGTCGGCCAAAGGGGTACTGCGCGGTCTGCATTACCAGATCATCCAGCCTCAAGGCAAACTGGTCCGTGTGGCGGCCGGATCGCTCTACGACGTGGTGGTCGACCTGCGCAAATCCTCGCCTTTCTTCGGGCGCTGGGTGGGGGTCGAGCTGTCGGCCGAGAACCGGCGCCAGCTGTGGGTGCCACCCGGTTTTGCGCACGGCTTCGTGGTCACCAGCGACAGCGCCGAGTGTCTGTACAAAACCACCGATTACTGGGCGCCGGAACACGAGCGCTCGGTCCTGTGGAACGATCCGGCGCTGGCGATTGACTGGCCGGTCAGCGGCGAACCCATGCTGTCGAGCAAGGACAGCAAGGGTAGCCTGCTGGCCAACGCGGAAGTGTTCGCATGAAAATCCTGCTGACCGGCGCCAGCGGCCAGGTGGGGTATGAATTGCAGCGCAGCCTGCAAAGCCTGGGCGAGGTGATCGCCGTGGACCGCGCGCGCATGGATCTGGCGGACCTCGACCAGGTGCGCGACGTCATCCGCGCGGTACGGCCCGGGCTGATTGTCAACCCGGCCGCCTACACGGCGGTCGACAAGGCGGAAAGCGAGCCTGCGATGGCGCTGCGCATCAACGCTGAAGCCCCCGCCCTGATGGCGGCCGAGGCGCGCGTGCTGGGGGCGGCCATGGTGCACTACTCGACCGACTATGTATTCGACGGCACGAAGGCGGGTGCGTATGTCGAGACCGACGCCACCAATCCCATCAATGTATATGGCAGCAGCAAGCTGGCCGGCGAGCAAGCCATCGCCGCCGCCGGGATTGCCCACCTGATTTTCCGTACCAGCTGGGTCTATGGCATGCGTGGAAACAACTTCTTGCTGACCATGTTGCGTCTCGGCCGTGAGCGGCCGAACGTGCGTGTGGTCGCCGACCAGATCGGCGCGCCCACCTGGAGCCGCACCATCGCCGACAGCACGGCCGCGATACTGGCGCAAGCCCGTGCGGGCGGGCCCGGCTGGTGGGACGCCCATGGCGGGATCTATCACCTGAGCGGACAGGGCGAGACGGCCTGGAGCGGCTTCGCCCAGGAGATCATGGCGCGGGCGGGCCTGGCGTGCGCGGTGAGTCCGATTCCGGGCAGCGAGTATCCCACGCCCGCACGGCGTCCCGCCAATTCGCGCCTCGATTCGGGCAAGTTGACGGCGTCCCTGTGCCGTCTGCCCGAGTGGCGCGAGGCGCTGGCCTTGTGCATGGGCTGAAGCGGGCAGGGCGTGGCGGCGCGGGCGATGCCTGTGCTTTTCGGCCAGCGGCTGACGCCGCCGGCGACCGCCGCCGCCTGCTTCGGTACAATGACGCCTGCCGCGCTGCTACCTCAGCGTCGCGGTAAGGCGGCCAGCAGGCCCGCCGGGGCGCTTCGGCGCTGCGGCGGACCAGTGGCCGGTGCCACGCCTAACGACAAAAATAATGTTTTCATTTCTGGTTAGTTTTATTGCATCAGCCCTGCTGACCTTGCTTGTTATCAAGTACGCGGTATTGCACGGTCCTGCGCTCGATGCCGATTTCCGCAGTGTTCAAAAAGTCCATGTGCATGCCGTGGCGCGGATCGGCGGCTTGCCGATTTTCCTGGCATTCGTGATCAGCTCGGGCATTTCGGTATGGCGGGTGCCCGAAATGGGCATCTGGATGCTGACTCTGATCGGCTGCGCGACGGTGGCCTTTGCCGGCGGCATTGTCGAGGACTATACCGGCAACGTGAGTGCCTCGCGGCGCCTGTTATTGACGATGGCGGCCGCGCTGATGGGCTATTTCCTGCTTGACGCAAAACTCGACCGTATCGATTATCCCTTCAGTTCCTGGCGCTTGATCTACATGGGCATATCACTGCCGCTGACGGTACTGGCGGTGGCCGGCATCGCCAATGCCGTTAATATTATTGATGGCTTCAATGGATTGGCCAGCGTGGTCACCATTTGTATGCTGATGTCGCTCGGCTATGTCGCATGGCAGGTGGGCGATAGTTTCGTCCTGGTGGCCGCGCTGATGGTGGCGGGAGCGACGGCAGGCTTCCTGATCTGGAATTATCCGGTCGGCCTGATATTCCTTGGCGACGGCGGCGCTTATTTCATCGGCTTCATGCTGGGGGAGCTGGCCCTGCTGCTGGTGATGCGCAATCCCGAAGTATCGACCTGGTACGCCGCGCTGCTGCTGATTTATCCCGCTTTTGAAACCATTTTTTCCGCCTATCGACGTTTGTTCTTGCGCGGGAAATCTCCGGCTATGCCGGACGGTATTCATTTGCATAGTTTGATTTTTCGCCGTATTGTGCAATGGGCGGTGGGCGGCAGGGAAGCGCGCGCCCTGATGCGGCGTAATTCGCTGACATCGCCTTACCTCTGGATGTTTTCCCTGATGGCGGTTATTCCGGCGACCTTTTTCTGGAAGAATACCGGGGTGCTGATTGTTTTCTGTTTATTGTTCATCGTCAGTTATGTGTGGCTTTATGCGCGGATCGTTCGATTCAAGTCACCGCGCTGGCTGATTCTTCGCAAGAAGGACTAGCTTTAATACGCAAATGTAGTATATTGCGACAATTGGTGAGTTTTCACTATATCTGTTACAACCACTTTCTAAGGAACGATGATGGATCTGTCTAACATGTCTGTAGGCGACTTGCGCAATCTGCAGGACCAAATCAAACAGGAAATGAAAAAGCGCGAACACCAGGAAGTGGCCAAAGCGCGCGAACAGATCCTGGCGATCGCACAGAGCGTCGGTGTACCTTTGAAAGATTTGATCGGCACCGGTATCCGCGCTAAAACCGGCACGGTTGCCGTGCGTTATCGCCACCCCGACAATGCGGCTCAGCAATGGACCGGCCGCGGCCGCCAGCCTAAATGGGTCAAGGAATGGGTCGACGGCGGTAAATCGCTGGATAAACTGCGCGTCTGAGTTTTTTCCATTCAGTGTTTCGTTTCTGGTAGCGGCGGGTTCCGCGGGTCTGTCATTCACAAGGACCCCGCTTGCCGCTACAATATGCCGAGTTCAGTTTTGAATCGGTCATTTCGCCCTCTCTCCACCGTCTGACGTTGATCCGACCCCTTGCCCGTGTCTGTGCGCGTGCGCCCTTTGTGTTCGATGGCGCTGCCCGGCATGTCGCGGCATTGGCGGCGGCCGCGCCGGCGTTTTTCTAAGGTTGCTCCATGCTTGCTCTTTCCCAGACGATTTTCAAGGCCTACGATATTCGCGGCATCATCGGTAAAACCCTGGACGCGGGCGTGGCGCGCAGTATCGGCCAGGCCTTCGGCCGCGCCGCGCTGGCGAAAGGCGAGAAAACCGTCGTCATCGGACGCGACGGACGCCTGTCCGGACCGGAACTGGCCGCCGCGCTGGCCGAGGGCTTGCAGGCCGCGGGCGCCGACGTGATCGATCTGGGCGTGGTCGCCACCCCGATGGTTTATTTCGGCACCAATGTGCTGGGCGCCGCCTCGGGCATCATGGTCACCGGCAGCCACAATCCGCCGGACTATAACGGTTTCAAGATGGTCCTGGCCGGCGAAGCGATTCACGGCGAAACCATCCAGGCCCTGTACCACGACATCGCACAACATGACGGCAGCCAGGCCGCGGTGGCGGGCAGCTACCGCAGCCACGATATCCGCGCCGCCTACCTCGAACGCATCATCGGCGACGTCAAGCTGGCGCGCCCGATCAAGATCGCTGTCGATTGCGGCAACGGCGTGGCCGGCGCCTTCGCGGGCGACCTGTTCCGCGGCATGGGTTGCGAGGTCATCGAACTGTTTTGCGAAGTCGACGGCCATTTCCCGAATCACCATCCTGACCCGGCCCACCCGGAAAACCTGCAGGACCTGATCCGCTGCCTGGCCGGGACCGACGCCGAAATCGGTATCGCCTTCGACGGCGACGGCGACCGCCTGGGCGTCGTCACCAAGGATGGCCAGATCATCTACCCCGACCGTCAGATGATGCTGTTTGCCGCCGACGTCCTGTCGCGCAATCCGGGCGCCGAGATCCTGTACGACGTCAAGTGCACGCGCCACCTGGCGCCGTACATCGCCAGGCATGGCGGCCGTCCGCTGATGTGGAAAACCGGGCACTCCCTGGTCAAGGCCAAGCTGCGCGAAACCGGGGCCCCGCTGGGCGGCGAGATGAGCGGGCATATCTTCTTCAAGGACCGCTGGTACGGTTTCGACGACGGCCTGTATTCGGGTGCGCGCCTGCTGGAACTGCTCACGCGCGAAGCCGATCCTTCGGCCCTGCTCAACAGCCTGCCGCAGTCCGACAGCACCCCGGAACTGCATCTGCACCTGGCCGAAGGCGAGAACGTCGCGCTGATGGACAGCCTGCGCCGCAACGCCAGCTTCCCCGGTTCCGAGCGCATCATCGATATCGACGGCCTGCGCGTGGAATACGCGGACGGCTTCGGCCTGGCGCGTTCGTCCAATACCACCCCGGTGGTGGTGATGCGTTTTGAAGCCGAGACACCGGAAGCGCTGGCGCGCATCCAGGGCCAGTTCAAGCGCGTGATCCTGGACGCGCGTCCGGACGCCGACCTGCCGTTCTAAGCGCATGCCCGCTTCCACCCGCCTGAAAATCCTGCTGGTGCGGGTGTCGTCGCTGGGCGACGTGCTGCATAACCTGCCGATGGTGGCCGACATCCTGCGCCACCATCCCGACGCCACCATCGACTGGGTGGTGGAGGAGGGCTATGTCAGCCTGGTGCGCCTGAACCCCCATGTGCGCCGCATCATCCCCTTCGCGCTGCGGCGCTGGCGCAAGAGCCTGGCCAGCAAGGCCACGCGCGCCGAGATCAAGGCCTTCTTCACGGATCTTCGCGAGGAACAGTACGACTACGTGTTCGACACCCAGGGCCTGCTCAAGACCGGCATCATCATGGGTGCGGCCAGGGTGCGTCCGGGCGGCTTGAAAGTGGGTCTGGCCAATGGCAGCGAAGGGTCGGGCTACGAAGGCATTTCGCGCATCTTCCACAGCTACAGCGTGCCGACCGATCCGCGTACCCATGCGGTCGAACGGGGCCGCCGGGTGGCCGGCGCCGCCCTGGGCTACGCGGTCGACTCGGCGCCCGACTTCGGCCTGCCGGGACCGGACAGCGGCCCGCGCCCGGGCTGGATGCCGGCCGAGGACTACGCGGTGTTCTTCCACGGGACCGCGCGCGACGCCAAGAAATGGGCGCCGGCCAACTGGATCGCCACCGGCCTGGCGCTGGCGCCGATGCCGGTGCTGCTGGCCTGGGGTTCGCCGCGCGAAAAAAGCGAAGCCGAAGCGCTGGCCGCCGGCCTGCCCAACGCCGTGGTGCTGCCCAAGCTGCCGATGGACGCGGCCGTGAGCCTGGCGCGTAACGCCGCGCTGGTGGTCGGGGTCGACACTGGCCTGACCCATATCGCCGCGGCCTTCCTGCGTCCCACCGTGGAACTGTATTGCGACTCGCCCAAGTGGAAGACCGAGGGTAACTGGTCGGACAGGATCATCAACCTGGGCGACAAGGGCGCGCCGCCGACGGTGCCCGAGGTGCTGGAGGCGGTGCGCCGCCTGCGGGACGCGCGCTGATGCCGCGCACCCTGTACTCGCTGCTGTGGATGCTGGCGATGCCGCTGGTGCTGGCGCGCCTGTGGTGGCGCGGCCTGAAGGAGCCGGGCTACCGCCGCCACTGGGGCGAGCGGCTCGGCTTCTACGGTCCGCGCGTGCCGGGCTGGCATACCATCTGGGTGCACGCGGTGTCGGTCGGCGAAACGCGCGCGGCCGAACCGCTGATCGATGCGCTGCTGGCGGCCTATCCGCAAAGCCGCATCGTCCTGACCCACATGACGCCGACCGGGCGCGAGACCGGCAAAGCCCTGTTCGGCAAGCATGGCGAGCGCCTGATCCAATCCTATCTGCCCTACGACACCGTGTTCATGGTGCGCCGTTTCATCCGCCAGTTCACGCCGCGCATCTGCATCCTGATGGAGACCGAAGTCTGGCCCAATCTGATCGCCGCCTGCGGCGAGCGCATTCCGGTGGCGCTGGTCAATGCGCGCCTGTCTGAACGTTCGCTGAAACGCGCCCACCGCTTCGGCAGCCTGATGACCAGGGCGGCGCGCGCCATCACCCTGGTGGCAGCCCAGACCGAGGCCGATGCCGTGCGCGTGCGTTCGCTGGGTGCGCGCCAGGTCGAAGTCACCGGCAGCATCAAGTTCGACGTGGTGGTCCCCCAAGCCGCGCTCGACACCGGCGCCTGGCTGCGCGCACGCCTTGGCCCGCGCCCGGTCCTGCTGTGCGCCAGCACGCGCGATGGCGAGGAGGCGCTGATCCTCGATGCCTGGCAGCGTTTGCCGGCCGCAGGGCGCCCGCTGCTGGCCATCGTGCCGCGCCATCCGCAGCGCTTCGACGAGGTGGCGGCGCTGATAGTGGCGCGCGGTTTCGGCCTGCGGCGCCGCTCCGCCATCGATCCGGCCGAGCGCGGGGTGGTGTGCGGCGAAGGCGAGGGCGAGGTGCTGCTGGGGGATTCGATGGGCGAGATGTTCGCCTATTACGCCGCCTGCGACGTGGCGTTTGTCGGCGGCAGCCTGCTGCCGCTCGGTGGACAGAACCTGATCGAACCCTGCGCGCTGGGCAAACCGGTGCTGATCGGGCCCCACACCTTCAATTTCGCGCTCGTCACCGAAGAAGCCATCGGCGCCGGCGGCGCCGTATGCATCGCGGATGCAGACGAGTTGGTCACATGCGCGATGCGCCTCTTGGTCGATGACGCGGCGCGCGCCCATATGGGAGCGCAGGCGGCGTCATTTGCGCAGCGTCATCGCGGTGCGACCGCGCGCACAGTTGGATTATTACGACGGCTAATCTACTAGCGGCTGTTACCATGTGTCCACAATAAAACACGGGGACGTTCATGCTGTGGCTAAATCATCCTAAACCTGCCGGCGACACCAAGCCGGTCGCCTTGCTGCTCCAGCGCGAGCGCGCGCGCCACGAGGGTGTGGGCCATGGCGCCGTGGGTGCCGGTGGCGGCGCGCCGCTGGAGGTGCCCGAGTCCCTTCAGTTCCCGGTACGTTATTCGCTGGCGGAGTACGTGAGCTTCACCTGGCAGCACTGCGGTTTCCTGATCCGCCGCCGCCGCATCGGCGCGCTGGCCACGCGCTGGCTTTGCCTCAAGAGCACCGCCACCGCGGCGCTGCACTTTGTCCTGCAGGGGCGTTCGCGCCGCACGTATGATTTCACTATCGATACCCATGGCCTGGTACGGGCCAGCGCCAGCGGCGTGACCCTGGTGCCCTGGCGCGATGTGAGCGCCATTCGCCAGTACTCCTGCGGCTATATGCTGGTGCTCTCGCGCGGGACCCTGCCGATTCCGTTTCGCTGCCTGACCACCGCGCAGCGCGCCGCCATGGATGGTTTTGCGCTGCTGGTGCGCGCCGCGGCACGCACCAGCTAGGCCTGCAGCGTCACACTTCAGGTAAACAAGACCGGCATTTCCTGCGAGCGTTTGCGCAGCGCCGCCTTGGCGCCCTCGTAATCCGGATACACCGTCTCCACGGTGGCCCAGAAGCGCGGGCTGTGATTCATTTCCTTCAGGTGCGCCAGTTCGTGCGCCACCACATAGTCGATCAGCGGCAGCGCGTAGTGAATCAGGCGCCAGTTGAGGCGGATGTTACCCTCCACCGTGCACGAACCCCAGCGCGTGCCGGCCGAGGACAGCGCCAGCGCGCGGTACTGCACCCCCAGCCTGGCCGCATACCAGTCCAGCCGCTCGGCGAACACGCGCCTGGCCTCGGCCTGGAACCAGATGCGCACGCGCTCCTGCAACTGCCATTCGGATAATCCCGGCACCACGCCGACGGTCAATTGACCCAAACCGGGATCGAACACGCAGCGGCTGCGCGCGGCCTCTTCCAGGCGCAGGGTGATCTCGCCACCCATATAGGGCAGCCGGGCGCCGTCGATCCAGACGATGGGCGGCTTTTCCTGGCGCAGGGCGCGCCGCTCGACCCGTTCATGCAGCTTGCTCAGGATCCAGCGCTGCTTGGCGCGGATGGCGCTGTCGATTTCGGCCAGGGTGATGCGTCTGGGCGCGGTCACGCGCAGGCCGTCGTCGTCGATCATGAAGCCGATCGAGCGGCGCGAAGAGCGCCGCAGTTCGAAGTCGAGGCTGTGGGCCCCAAGTTGGATGCGGCGCAGCGGCGGCGCATCGGGCGCGCGCGGCGGCGTCGGCAAGGTCACGCGCGGCGGTGTGGGCAAGGTCTCGCGCGGTGGTGTGGGCAGTGGCGCCGGCGCCTTGAACAGCGGTTGGGGAGGGGGAGGTGGGGCCTTGGCGGCCGGTTCAAGCGCCGCGAAGAAGTCCTGTGCAAATAATTCGAGCTGCTGGGCCTTGTTTCTGTCTGCCGTCATGGTGTGCTGCGGTGTCGCTGTCCGGATCAGGGCGCCGATTTCGCTCAGCCAGCGCTGTAGACGTGGGGCGAAATGACGCGCATTTCTGATTCTATCCAATTTTCTACCTCTTGCATCAGGCTGTCGGGAGTGTGGCCGTCGGGCGCAATCGGTTTGCCGATCGATACCGTGATCACACCGGGGCGTTTAATGAAGGAGTTCTTCGGCCAGCATTCACCTGAATTATGCGCGATCGGCACCACCACCGCCGCCGTCTCGATGGCCAGACGCGTGCCGCCGCTCTTGTACTTGCCTTTTTCGCCGACCGGGATGCGCGTCCCTTCCGGGAACATGATAATCCATTGGCCGTCGGCGAGCCGGCGTTTTCCATGCGCGACCACGTGCTTGAAGGCGTTCTTGCCCTGCTTGCGGTCGATCGGGATCATGCGCAGCAGCGCCATGCCCCAGCCGAAGAAGGGGATATACAGGATCTCTTTTTTAAACACGTAGACCAGCGGGCGCGTGAGGCTGGGCAGCAGGAAGATGGTCTCCCACGCCGACTGGTGCTTGGACAGGATCACCGCCGGCGCGTCGGGCAGATTGTCATAGCCCTTGAAACGGTACTCGATGCCGCAAATGACCTTGGCGCACCAGATGATGAAGACGTTCCAGCGCGAGGTGACCCAGAAGCGTTTGTTGTATGGCAGCGGGGCCGCCAGGAAGCACACCGCCGACCAGACGATGGTGGCGACAATCATCACCAGGGTAAACAACAGGGAACGCAGGAACAGGGTGAAGGTACGCAAAGAAGTCTCCGGGGATGCGGGTAGTGTAAAGCGTGAAGCAAAAAATCAGGGTGAGGCCGGCGCCGCGGCTGGCGCGTGTTTCAGAAATGCCTCGACCATGGCCGCCAGGTCGGGGAAGACCTGGGTGCCGGGCGGCAGGCCGCCGGTCTCCTGGGTCTTTTCGCCCTTGCCGGTCAGGACCAGATAGGGCGTGCAACCGGCGATGAAACCGGCCTGCAGGTCGCGCAGCGAGTCGCCCACCGTCGGCACGCCTTTCAAACTGACCTTGAAGCGCTTGGAAATTTCGTTGAACATGCCGGGCTTGGGCTTGCGGCAGTCGCAGTTGTCGATGGCGGCGTGCGGGCAGAAGAAGATGGCGTCGATGTCCGCGCCGACCTGCTGGGCCGCCGCGTGCATCTTCTGGTGGATCGCGTTGAGGATGCTCATGTCGAACAGTTCGCGCGCGATGCCCGACTGGTTCGACGCCACCACCACGCGGTAGCCGGCCTGGTTCAGGCGCGCGATCGCCTCGAGCGAGCCGGGGATGGGAATCCACTCGGCCGGCGACTTGATAAAGGCCGGCGAGTCGTGGTTGATGACGCCGTCGCGGTCGAGGATGATCATCTTCATGCCGGTGTTTCCTTGACGTGAGGGCCGCGTTTACGAAGCCAGTTTCGAAATGTCGGCGACCTTGTTCATCATGCCGTGCAGGGACGACAGCAGGGCCAGGCGGTTGTTGCGCAGTGCAGGATCGTCGGCCATCACCATCACGCCGTTGAAGAAGGCGTCGACGTCGTCGCGCAGCTGGGCCAGGGTCTTGAGGGTGCCGGCAAAGTCGCGCGCGGCGTAGGCCGCTTCCACCTGCGGGCGCACGCGAGCAATGGCGGCGAACAGCGAGCGTTCGGCCTCTTCCTGCAGCAGCGCTTCGGACACCTCGCCGATGGCGGCCTCGGTCTTTTTGAGGATGTTGGTGATGCGCTTGTTGGCGGCGGCCAGCGATTCGCTTTCCGGCAGGGCGGCGAAGGCTTGCACCGCCTCCAGGCGCTCCACGATGTCGTGCACGCGGTCCAGGTGGGACGCCAGCACGGCTTCGACTTCGTTGGGTGTGAAGCCGCGCTCGCGCAGGATGCCGCGCAAACGGTCGAACATGAAGGCGCGCACGTCCATCACCGGATCGGTGAAGCCGGCGATGCCGGTAAAGCGGGTGGCGGCAAAGTTCAGCAGGGCGATCAGCGAGACGTCCATGCGCTTTTCGACCAGCATGCGCAGCACGCCCAGAGCGTGGCGGCGCAGCGCGAAGGGGTCCTTCTCGCCGGTCGGCTGCAGGCCGATGCCCCAGATGCCGACCAGGGTTTCGAGCTTGTCGGCCAGGGCCACGGCGGTGCCGGTGTTGGTCGCGGGCAGGGCGTCGCCGGCAAAGCGCGGCTGATAGTGTTCGGTCGAGGTCAGCGCGACTTCGTCCGGCTCGCCGTCATGACGCGCATAGTAAGTGCCCATGATGCCTTGCAGCTCAGGGAATTCGCCCACCATGTCGGTCAGCAGGTCGGCCTTGGACAGCTCGGCGCCGCGCACCGCCAGCGCTTCGTCGTAGCCCATGGTGTGGGCGATGTCTTTGGCGATGGCGACTACGCGTTTGGAGCGCTCGGCCTGGGTGCCCAGCTTGTTGTGGTAGACCACATTGGCCAGCAGCGGCAGGCGCGCGGCCAGGGTTTTCTTCTTGTCCTGCTCGAAGAAGAACTTGGCGTCCGACAGGCGCGGACGCACCACACGCTCGTTACCGCCAATGATGTGGCGCGGGTCGTCGGTGGCGATGTTCGAGACGATCAGGAAGCGCGAACGCAGCTTGCCTGCGGCGTCGGTCAGGGCAAAATACTTCTGATTGGTCTGCATGGTCAGGATCAGGCATTCCTGCGGCACGGCCAGGAACTCGTCCTCGAAGCGGCATTCGTACACCACCGGCCATTCGACCAGGGCCGATACTTCGTCGAGCAGGGCTTCGGGCATCAGGACCTGGTCGGCGCCGGCTTTTTGCAGCAGGGCGCTGCGGATGGTTTCCTTTCGCGCCTCGATGTTGGCGATGACCTTGCCCGCGTCCTCCAGGGTGCCGGCGTACTGGTCGGCGTGGGGAATCACGATCGCTTCGCCCTCGGACAGGAAGCGGTGGCCCAGCGTTTCGTTACCGGCCGCGAGGCCCAGCAGGGTCAGGGGTACGACCGCGTCGCCGTGCAGCGCGACCAGCTTGTGGGCCGGGCGCACGAACTGCACCGTGCTGCCGTCGGGACGCTGATAGCTCATCAGCTTGGGGATGGGCAGCTTGGCGGCGGATTCTTCCAGCGCCAATTGCAGGCCGCTGTGCAGGGCGCTGCCAGCCACCTTGCGCGTGTAGAACAGGCTCTCGGCCTTGCCGTCGGCGGCGCGCTCCAGCGTGCTGATATCGAGGTCGGGCACGCCCAGGGCAGCGAGCTTTTTGGTCAGCGGCGCGGTGGCACGGCCTTCGGCATCGAGGGCGATGGCGACCGGCAGGACTTTTTCGCGTACCGATTTGTCGGGCGACGTAGCGCGTACGTGGGTGATCGAGACGGCCAGGCGGCGCGGCGTGGCGTAGGTCGTGGCGACGCTGTCGGCATCCAGGAAATCACGCGCCTTCAGGCCGTTCACGATACCGGCGGCAAAGGCGGTTCCCAGTTTGACCAGCGCTTTTGGCGGCAATTCTTCGGTCAGCAGTTCGACCAGCAAAGTTTGATTCGTCATTCGTTTATCTCTTCTAGCTCTTCTAGCTCTTAAGCCGCAGCGGTGTCGGCAGCGGTATCGGCGGGGGCTTTGGGCGCCATCGGGAAGCCCAGTTTTTCGCGCGAGTCGTAATAAGCCTGGGCCACGAGGCGCGACAAAGTGCGCACGCGGCCGATGTAGGCGGCGCGCTCGGTCACGGAAATGGCGCCGCGCGCATCCAGCATATTGAAGCTGTGCGAGGCCTTCATGATCTGCTCATAGGCCGGCAGGGTCAGTTGCAGCTCGATCAGGCGCTTGGCTTCCGATTCGTGGTTGGCAAATTGCGCGAACAGCAGCTCGGTGTTGGCGTGCTCGAAGTTATAGGTCGACTGCTCGACTTCGTTCTGGTGATAAACATCGCCGTAGCTCAGCTTCTTGGTTTGGCCATTCTCTTCCCACTCGGTCCAGACCAGGTCGTAGACGTTTTCCACGCCCTGCAGGTACATGGCCAGGCGCTCGATGCCGTAGGTGATTTCGCCCAGCACCGGCTTGCAATCGAGGCCGCCGACTTGCTGGAAATAGGTGAACTGGGTCACTTCCATACCGTTGAGCCAGACTTCCCAGCCCAGGCCCCAGGCGCCCAGGGTCGGGCTTTCCCAGTCGTCCTCGACGAAACGCACATCGTTCTGCTGCAGGTTCAAACCCAGCGCTTCAAGCGAACCGAGGTAGAGGTCGAGGATGTTTTCGGGTGCCGGTTTCAGGACCACCTGGTATTGATAGTAGTGCTGCAGGCGGTTCGGGTTTTCACCATAGCGGCCATCTTTCGGACGGCGCGACGGCTGCACATAGGCAGCGCGCCAGGGTTCCGGGCCGATCGCGCGCAGGAAGGTGCCGGTGTGAAAAGTGCCCGCACCCACTTCCATATCGTATGGCTGGAGCAAGGCGCAGCCCTGCTTGTCCCAGTAGGTTTGCAAGGTCAGGATAATTTGTTGGAATGTGAGCATCGTCGTGAGCGTCGGTATGAGTGGCGCGGCGAGGCCGGCGCCAAGGAAATGGGTTTGCTAAAACGACCAATTTTAGCGGGTTTTAGCGTGCTGCTGGGACCGGATGGGGACAAAACTGGGTGCTAGCCCTTATTTTCCCGCTTTTTTGCGAAGTTCCTGCCCCAGGCCCAGGCGACACCGAAGGCAAGCAGCGCCAGCGCCAGCATCAGGTAATTTCCCATGCGGATGAACGGGGTCATCCCGCGCATGCCCTGCACCTTCGCCGCCAGGGTGCCGTGGGTGTAATTGGCCAGGGCGTGGGTGACCTGGCCGCGGCCATCGATCACCACGGTGGCGCCGCTGTTGGTGGCGCGCAGCATCGGGCGGCCGGTTTCCAGCGAACGCATCTGCGACATTTGCAGGTGCTGGGGAATGGCCACCGACTCGCCGAACCAGGCCAGGTTGGAGACATTGAGCAGGATCGTAGCGGGATGCGCCATGCTGCGCAGCTGCAAGGCGATTTCCTCGCCGAACACGTCTTCGTAGCAGACATTCGGCAGCACCAGCTGGTCCTTGACGGGGAAGGCGGGCTGGACTTCGGCGCCGCGCGTCATGTCGCCCAGCGGAATGCGCATCATGTCGACAAACCAGCGAAAACCGGCCGGCACGAACTCGCCGAAGGGGACCAGGTGGTGTTTGTCGTAGCGGTACTCCTGGCCCGCCGGGGCGTAACCGGCCACGCTGTTGGCGTAGGTGCCGGGGCCGTCGGTCAGCGGCACGCCGAACAGCAGAGCGCTGCCGGAACTGGCGGCGTATTGCTTGAGCGAAGGCAGGTAGTCGGGCGGCAGGTATTGCGGCAGGGTCGGCACGGCTGTTTCGGGCAGCGCGATCAGGTCGGCCGGCGCGGCGATGACCATGTTGCGGTACATCTCCAGCGACTTCAGCATCGTTTCCGGGTCGAATTTCTTCGCCTGCGGAACGTTGCCCTGCATCAGGCGCACGCTGATGGGCTTGCCTTCAGGCTCGGTCCACTGCACATAGCTCAGGCCGAAGCCGGCCGCCATGATGCCGGCCAGCAGGCCAGCGCCCAGCATGCGCGAGCGCTGGGTCAGCATGGCGACGCAGCTCGCGCACAGCGCCGCGATCACACCAATGCCATAGGCACCCACGATGGGGGCGTAGCCCGCCAGCGGACTGGTGTTGTGGGCGTAGCCGCTTGAAGCCCAGGGGAAACCGGTCATGACCCAGCCGCGCATCCATTCGGACAGGCCCCAGGCGAAGGGCAGTACCAGCAGCAGGAAGGGCTTGACCGGCAGCGACCACTTGCGGCGCAGCCAGGTGGGCAGGCCGGTGGCCAGCGCGCTGAACAAGCCCATGTAGGCGCCCAGCAGCAACACGGCCGCCACCGCCATCGGTCCCGGGATGTTGCCGAAGCGGTTCATGGTGATGTAGAGCCAGTGCATGCCGGCCACCGACCAGCCGAAGCCGAAGGCCCAGCCGATCACGCTGGCGCGCTTGACATTGGTGTCCATCCCGACCTGGTAGAACAGGAAAGCGAGCACCAGGATCTGCACCGGCCACCAGCCGAAGGGAGCAAAGGCAACTACCCCGAGCGCGCCCGCGAGGGCGGCGAACAGCGAGGGGAAGGCAGTCGTACGGGGGCCGCGCAGCGCGGGGTCGGGCGGGGCAGTGCGGCGGCGCAGCATCAGTCTTGTTCGTCTTCGGGCAGGGGCAGTTTTTCCACCAGCAGCACATGGACCTGGCGCGCGTCGGCGCGCAGCACCTCGAAACGCAGGTTGCCGATGTCGAAGACGTCGCCCTTGTGCGGCATGCGGCCCAGGTGGCCGGCCACCAGGCCGCCGATGGTGTCGACGTCGTCCTCGGGCAGACTGGTGCCGAGTTCCTCGTTGAACTGGGTGATCTCGGTCAGCGCCTTGATGCGCCAGCGCGGGCCGAGCTGGCCTTCCTTGATCGACAGGATATTGTCTTCTTCCTCGTCGAAATCGTATTCGTCTTCAATGTCGCCGACGATCTGTTCGAGCACGTCTTCGATAGTGATCAGGCCGGCCACGCCGCTGTACTCATCGACCACGATGGCCATGTGATTGTGGTTGGCGCGGAAGTCGCGCAGCAGCACGTTCAGGCGCTTGGACTCGGGGATGAAGATGGCGGGACGCAGCATGTCGCGCACGTCGAAGGATTCTTCGGCGTAGTAGCGCAGCAAGTCCTTGGCCAGCAGGATACCGACCACCTTGTCGCGTTCGCCCTCGATGGCGGGAAAGCGCGAGTGGGCCGTTTCCAGCACTTGCGGCATCCAGTCTTCGATTGGCTTGGAAATGTCGATGACATCCATCTGCGAGCGCGGGACCATGATGTCGCGTGCGGACAGGTCCGAGACCTGGAACACCCCTTCGATCATGGACAGCGCATCGGCGTCGATCAGGTTGCGTTCGTGGGCGTCGTGCAGAACTTCGAGCAGCTCGGCGCGGTTTTCGGGCTCGGGGGAGATCAGTGCGGTCAGGCGTTCAAACAGTGACCGGTGGGTCTTGGCGTCCGTGCGGACGTCATAAGGATGCTCTGGCATAGTTGGCGTGAGCCGTTGTTGCGATAGGCGCTAGGATACACCAAAAGCGCAGTTGCCCGTTTTTTAAGCGGACAGCGGCCGCAGTAAGGGGCGTAGGGTGGGTACCCTGTGCCCACCGCAGAGCTACGTCAACGCAACGGTGGGCACGGTGTGCCCAGCCTACGGATGCCTTTCGGCATCCACGTCTCCATGCCCGACTGTACCGGTGCCGGCCGACAGGCTGGCCGCTGACAGCGGCCTTCTTGCCGGCCCGTGCAGCACGGCGCCGTCGGCCGCGAAGCGCGAACCGTGGCAGGGGCAATCCCAGGATTTCTCGGCGGTGTTCCAGTGCACCGCGCAGCCGAGGTGGGTGCAGGCCGCCGACACTGCCTGCAAGCCGCCGTCTTCGCTGCGGTACACGGCCAGCAGCTTGCCGTCGTCGCGGATCAGGGCGCCTTCGCCGGCCGCGATCTCGTCCACCGATTCGACGTCGCCGCCGCGCAGCCAGTCGCTGTACTGGGCCAGGGTAGTGGCCTGCTCGGTGATGAAGTCGCCGATGCCGTGGAAGGCCTTGCGCGACGGCGCATACAGCTCGGTCCAGGTGTTCTTGCGTCCCACAATGAGGTCGGTCACCAGTATGGCGCCGGCGGTGCAGTGGGTCATGCCGTTACCCGAGTCGCCGGTGATGATGTAGACATTCTCATGGTCGAGCGGGTTGCGGCCCAGGAAGGCGAGGCCGTCGGAGGGTTCCATGACTTCACCCGACCAGCGGCATTCGACCTCGCCGGCAATCGGGAAGCGCGTGCGTACCCAGGCTTCGATGTCGGCGTAGCGCTGCTGCGGATCGGGATCCTGGCCGGTCTTGTGGTCCTGGCCGCCGACGATCAGCAGTTCGTGGCCAGCGCCGCTGCCGGCCGAGGCCAGGCGCACATAATAATAGGGCTCGCCGGTATCCCACAGCAGCAGGCGCGGCAGGGCGTCCTTGGGCACCCGCAGCGCCACCACATAACTGCGGTAGCCGCTCTGCTTGGTGTGCATGACCACCTTGTCGTTGAAGGGCGTGTTGGTGGCAACCACCACCGCGCCGGCCTCGATGCTGCCCTGTTCGGTCGTGACCTTCTGTCGCCGGCTGTCGCCGCGCAGTTCCAGTGCGCGCGTATTGTCGTAAATCTTGCCGCCCAGGCGCACGATGGCCGCGGCCAGGCCGTCCAGGTATTTGAGCGGGTGGAACTGGGCCTGGCGCGCGAAGCGCAGGCAGGGGCCGGTATCGAAATGCAGGCCCGGGACCCGTTCCAGGCGCCTGACGTTCAGGCCGAGCCGGGTGGTGACGGCGTATTCGCGCTCGAGGATGTCGCTCCACTGGCCGTCGGGGCTGAACAGGAAGCCGTCGAGGCGCTCGAATTCGCAGGCGATACGCTCGGTGCGGATGATGGATTCAACGCAGTCGGTGGCCTTCTTGTAGCTGTCGGCTACCAGCGCGGCCTTGTCGGTGCCGAACACGCGTTCGATCTCGAAAAACCGTTCGTCGGGTGGGAAGAAATGGGCCGTGGTGCGGCCGGTTTCGCCGGCCCCGACGCCGGCGGCATCGATGACGATCACCGATTTACCTTCGCGCAGCAGCATGTAGGCGGTAGTCAGGCCGGCGATGCCGGCGCCAATCACGCACACGTCGGCGCGTTCATCGCCTAGCAGAGGGGGAAACTGGGGGACGGTGGCGGTGGCCAGCCAGACCGACTTGCTGCCGGTGGCGCTGGTGCTGGTGTTGGACGGCTGGTGAGTGTTTTTTTCTGTTGTTTGCATTGGCAGGTTCCTCCTGTCTTATCTTCCTTGTAATGAAGACAACAGTAAAACCTATCTAAAAGGCAACAACTGTGCGCACCCGCACAAAAGGGGGTGGAGGCGATTACCCCTCTATGTAGGAAGAAATCCCGTCCACGAGTGCGGTAAATACTACGGCGCACCGCTTGCTTTCCCGTAAGTCTTCATGCATGGCAATCCATGTATCGAGCTTGATGCTGAAGCTGTCGGGCAATACGCGCACCAGGCGCGGGTCGCGCGCCGCGAGCCCCGCCTGGCAGATGCCGATGCCGAAGCCGGCGCGGATGAAGGCCAGCAGCGCCGGGTCGCTGTCCGAGCGCAGCGCGAACATGTCGCGTTTCAGGTCGCCCAGGTGATGCTTGATGCTGCGGATGAAGGCGTTCTCGTGGTCGTAACCGATCAGCGCATGCGCGCGCAGCTCGGCCAGGGTGGCCGGGGTGCCACGCCGGGCGAGATAGTCGCGGTGGGCGTGCAGGCCGAGTTCGATGTCGCCGACGCGCCGCGCGATCAGCGCCTCCTGGGACGGGCGCAGCATGCGCACGGCGATGTCGGCTTCGCGCCGCAGCAGATCCTGGGCGCGGTTGCTGACGTCGAGTTCCACGTGCAGGCCGGGATAGCGCTCATGCAGGGCGCTCAGGATGGGCGGCAGCACTTCGCAGGCCACCACTTCGCTGGCGGTGACGCGCACCGTGCCGCGGGCCTCGCCGGTCTGGCTGGAGGCTGCGCGCAGCAGGGCATTGGCGGTAGCGCCCAGCGCCGCCGCGTAGGGCCGCAGCTGCTGCGCATGCTCGGTCGGCAGGTAGCCGTGGCGCGAACGGACGAACAGGGCGATACCCAGCGCCGCTTCAAGCGTGTCGATATGACGGCCCAGGGTCGGCTGGGCCAGTCCCAGTTCACGCGCCGCCGCCGACAAGGATCCGGCATCGAGCACGGCCAGGAAGGAGCGGTACAGGTCCCAGTTCGGTGAATTGTCCATGGCGATGCGCTTTCCGCTTATGCAAATATGTATGGGGACTGTGCAGGTTCAACACTTTTGCATGTTAGCCGAAAGTTACATACTGGTGTCATCAACTTCAGGAGAACGACATGGAACAGGTAAAAACGGCATTGGTGCTGGGCGCGACGGGCGGCATTGGCGGTGAAGTGGCGCGCCGGCTGGTGCGTGGCGGCTGGCAGGTGGTGGCATTGACCCGCGATCCGCTCAAGGCGCCGCGCATCGACGGCGTGGCATGGCGGCGCGGTGACGCCATGGTGCGCGCCGATGTGATCGACGCCGCGCGCGGCGCCGCGCTGATCGTCCACGCGGTCAACCCGCCCGGCTACCGCGACTGGGACACCCTGGTGCTGCCCATGATGGACAATACCATCGCGGCGGCGAGTGCCAGCGGCGCCCGCATCCTGCTGCCGGGGACCATCTACAACTACGGCAGCGGGACCGGACCGCGTCTGGCCGAGGATACGCCGCAGCGGCCGTCATCGCGCAAGGGGGCGATCCGGGTCAGCATGGAGTCGCGTCTGCGCGAGGCGGCGCAGCACGGGGTCAGGTCGCTGGTGGTCAGGGCCGGGGATTTTTTCGGACCGCTATCCGGGAACACCTGGTTTGCGCAGGCGATGGTCAAACCGGGGCAGCCGCTGGCACGTATCGAGTATCCGGGCGCGCCGGGTGTCGGCCACGCCTGGGCCTATCTGCCTGATCTGGCCGATACCATGGTGCGGCTGCTGGAGCAGGAGGCGCGCCTGGAGGTCTTCGACACCTTCCACTTTCGGGGACATTGGGATGCGGACGGCACGCGCATGGTGGAGGCGATCCGGCGCGCGTGCGGACGGCCCGACCTGCCGCTGCGGCGCATGCCGTGGGGCTTGATGATGCTGCTCTCGCCGTTTGTGACGTTTTTACGCGAGGTGCGCGAGATGCGTTATCTGTGGGAAGAGGCGTTCGAACTAGATAATGCGAAGCTGGTGGCGTTCCTGGGCAGCGAGACGCACACGCCGCTCGATGCGGCGGTGGCGGCGGCCATGGGTACGGCCGCGACCGGCCCCGCGCAATCAGGCGTAGGGATCGGGATAGCCTAGCGCGGACAGGATATCGCGTTCGAGCTGCTCCATCTCGAGCGCTTCCTCGTCGTCGTCATGGTCGTAGCCCTGGGCGTGCAGCACGCCGTGGACGATCAGGTGAGCGGTGTGCTCTTCCACCGTTTTCTTCTGCTCGGCCGCTTCTTTTTCCAGTACATCGGTGCACAGGATGATGTCGGCGCGGGTCGGCTCGTCCTCGGCGATCACGTCGCCCTCGTTGTAGGCGAAGGTCAGCACATTGGTCGCGTAATCCTTCTCGCGGTAGTCGCGATTGAGCACGCGGCCTTCTTCGGCATCGACAAAGCGGATGGTCAGTTCGGCCGGCGCCAGCAGGGCCGCCTGCACCCAGCGCCGGATCTTCTGGCGCGTGATGGATTCCTGCAGGCGCGGATCGGGATACTGGACCGAGAGCGAGAGCTTATTTTTTGCGGACATTTTTGGCGGGCTTGGGCAGGGCGATCAGTTCCTGGATTTCGGCGGCGTTCTCGTAGGCGTCGACGATGCGCGCCACCAGCGGATGGCGCACCACGTCGGCGCTGGAGAACTGGGTGAAGGCGATGCCGCGCACGTCTTTGAGCACATGTACGGCGTCGATCAAGCCGCTCTTTTGCGTCTTGTGCAGGTCGACCTGGGTCACGTCGCCGGTGACCACAGCCTTGCTGCCGAAGCCGATCCGGGTCAGGAACATCTTCATCTGTTCGACCGTCGTGTTCTGGGCTTCGTCCAGGATCACAAAGGCGTGGTTGAGCGTACGCCCGCGCATATACGCCAGCGGCGCGATCTCGATCACCTGTTTTTCGAACATCTTCTGGGTGCGGTCGAAGCCGAGCAGGTCGTACAGCGCGTCGTACAGGGGGCGCAGGTAAGGGTCGACTTTCTGCGCCAGGTCGCCCGGCAGGAAGCCCAGGCGCTCGCCCGCTTCCACCGCGGGACGGGTCAGCACGATGCGCTTGACGGCGTCGCGTTCGAGCGCGTCGACCGCGCAGGCCACGGCCAGGTAGGTCTTGCCGGTACCGGCCGGGCCCACGCCGAAGCTGATGTCATGTTCGAGGATCGCGCGCAGGTACTGGATCTGGTGCGGCGTGCGCCCGCGCAGATCGCTGCGCCGGGTCTTGAGCGCCGGGCTGTTGATTTCGATCTCGGGCAGGGCCTCGGTCGGGGTGGCGTCCGGCGCGCTCGGGTGGGTGTGCAGGCCGGAGCGCTGCTCGACCAGCGCCAGCTGGACTTCCTCGATCGGCACGACCTTGTTGGCGACCGCGTAGAAGCGCTCCAGGATCTGGACCGCGTGTTCGGCATTGTGGCCGCTGACGATGAATTTTTCGCCGCGCCGGAAGATGGTCACGTCGAGCGCGGCCGAGATCTGGCGCAGGTTCTCATCGAGCGGTCCGCACAGGTGGGCCAGGCGCGTGTTATCGAGCGGCTCGGGAATGAAGTAGTGAGGCTGGACTGGGGTTTTGGTTTTCAACTGGCTTTCGCAATCGTATCGGCGCGGGCGACAAGTTCGCCACGCAGCGTGTAATTAAAACTCTCGGTGATGCGCACGTCGGCCATCTGGCCGGTCAGCGCGGCGGCGTCCTGACTGTCCGCGGCGAAGTTGACGACGCGGTTGTTTTCAGTGCGGCCCTGGAGTTCGTCCGGGTTCTTGACCGAGGGACCTTCGACCAGGATGCGCTGGACGGTGCCGACCATGGCGGCGCTGTACTTGCGCGTGTTGGCGTCGATCGCCGCCTGCAGGCGCTGCAGGCGCGCCAGCTTGACCTCGTGCGGCGTATCGTCGGCAAGACTGGCCGCCGGGGTGCCCGGGCGTTTGCTGAAAATGAAGCTGTAGCTGGTGTCGAAACCGACGTCGGCGATCAGCTTCATCATGGCCTCGAAGTCGGCCTCGGTCTCGCCGGGAAAGCCGACGATGAAGTCCGAGGAGATCGACATGTTCGGGCGCACCGCGCGGATGCGGCGGATGATGGACTTGTATTCGAGCCCGGTGTAGCCGCGCTTCATGGCGCCCAGGATGGTGTCGGCGCCATGCTGGGCCGGCAGGTAGAGATGGTCGACCAGCTGCGGGATTTTGGCGTAGGCGTCGATCAGGCGCTGTGTGAATTCCTTGGGGTGGCTGGTGACGAAGCGGATGCGCTCGATGCCCGGGATGTCGGCCACGTAGTCGAGCAGCAGCGCGAAGTCGGCGATGTCGCCGCCTTCCATCTGGCCGCGGAAGGCATTCACGTTCTGGCCCAGCAGGGTGATTTCCTTGACGCCCTGGGCGGCCAGGCCGGCGACTTCGGTGAGCACGTCCTCGAAGCGGCGCGAGACTTCTTCGCCGCGCGTGTAGGGCACCACGCAGTAGCTGCAGTACTTGCTGCAGCCTTCCATGATCGACACGAAGGCCGATGCGCCGTCAACCCGGGCCGGCGGCAGGTGGTCGAATTTCTCGATTTCCGGGAAGCTGATGTCGACCTGGGCCGCGCCGCTGCTGCGCCGTTCGCGCATCATCTGCGGCAGGCGGTGCAGGGTTTGGGGGCCGAACACCATGTCGACATAGGGCGCGCGCTTGACGATGGCCGCGCCTTCCTGCGAGGCGACGCAGCCGCCGACGCCGATCAGCAGGTCGGGCCGGGCGAGTTTGAGTTCGCGCAGGCGGCCGAGGTCGGAGAAGACTTTTTCCTGGGCCTTTTCGCGTACCGAGCAGGTATTGAGCAGGATGACATCGGCGTCCTCCGGGGTGTCGGTGCGCACCAGGCCGTCGGAGGCGCCCAGCACATCGGCCATCTTGTCCGAGTCGTACTCGTTCATCTGGCAACCGAAGGTTTTGATAAATACTTTTTTCTGCATGGATGTCAAACTGCGGCAAGGCCGCTCTGCTGTGAATGGCGGGCGGCTGATCGGCCGCGGACGCGCCAGTTTACCGTAAATCGCCCGCCAGGGCCAACGCACGTCTTATCAGGCTGGCTTCTATTAATTCCATATGGAAATCTATTTCCGTTGAGCTAGCTAGAGAAAATGCCTTTGGGATAGAAGTTAATGCCCGCTGAGCTAGCCATCCGTCACACTTCAATATCGGACGGAAAACTTTCCGAAAAAACTTGTTCACATTTGCTTGATTGCGCACTACCTATTTCCTGATGTAAATCAATGAGTTCCGAGAGAATCCTGACATCAAAACTTAAACAAAGAAAAACTCTTGCGTGCGCCACAAATTGTCCCCATGTGTTGAAATGACTATGTGACAAGCTTTCCAGCGGATAGCTTGATTTCAAACAAGGACGGGTATGCGCGGGTAAGTTGTACTTAAAGCATATGAGTCTAATAATTAGTTTGCAATTCAAGTGCGTTGGAAGTGAGTGGCGCAGAGCGCATACAACCGGACGCGTGCTTAAGCCAGTTATCAGACTTGTTCTGTTAAATCATGCTGAAGGGCGATTTCTCCGGGAACTTATTAAGACGGTCAATAGTCTTTAACAAAGTTCGTAACGGCATTATTTCAACCACACACCACGAGGACAATCATGGCACACCATGCTCTGGCATCACAGGAAAGCTACAACCCCAACCACCTGCTCGACATTTTGCTCGGCAAGATGCAGCTCAAGAACGACGCCGCGCTCTCGCGGATGCTCGAAGTGGCCCCCCCAGTCATCAGCAAGATCCGCCACCACCGCCTGCCGGTCGGCGCCTCGCTGCTGATCCGCATGCACGAAGTGACCGGCATGAGCATCCGCGACCTGCGCGACCTGATGGGCGACCGCCGCACCAAGTATCGTCTGTCCGACGCCCAGGGCCGCCCAAAGGCACCGGTCGAAGAGAAAAGCGAATCGGCTTCGTCAGGCAACTATGCGCACTAAGTGCGCGGGCATGGACGCCACCTGCGCCATGCTGCTCGAAGCGGGAAACTGAGCCCGTTCTTGTGGAGACAGGAACGGGCCAGCGCAGGGCCGGACCGGGTGCATCGCTTGCCGCGGATGCTGCAAGTTGCGGGTCCATCACTCTCTAGTTCATCAGAATCATCGTGATTTCTTCGAACTGCAGCTCGGTTTCGCGGAACACGTGCAGGAAACTTTCTTCGTTCAGCCCCAGTGCGGTCCATGCGGCCGAGGACACTGCGGGTACCAGGTCGTCATCTTCGCGCGCGATATCGAGCGCATGGACGATCGCGTTCGCCACGTGAATGATGGTGGCCAATAAACCCGCGCCCGGGGCTTCCGGGTCGTGATGGTGGCCGATCGCCATTTTCATCGTGTCGGAAAAATGCCAGTGCTCGGCCAGCGCAACGCCGGCCAGCACATGGTCTACCCCCATCACCGCACGTTCCGCTTCCAGCACATAACTGTCGTTGGCGTCGCGATGCGCCATCACCGCCGCATACTGTTCCGGATAGGCCGTCAGCAGCACCAGCCGGCCGATGTCATGCAGCAAACCTGCCGTGAAAGCGTAGTCCTGGTTGAATTTCATGCGGCGCGCGATGACCTTGGCGCAGGCGGCGGTGCCGATCGAGTGGCGCCAGAAAGCCTTGTGGTCAAAGCCTGGGCACTTACTTTCCGCAAAACATCCGGTCACGGCGGCCGCGGTGATCAGGTTGCGCGTTGTCTGGAAGCCCAGGTAAGTGATGGCTTGCTGGATGGTGGTCACCTTGACCTGCAGGCCGTATAGGGAGGAGTTGGCCAGCCGCAAGGTCTTGGCGGTCAGGGCCTGGTCGTGCGAGACCTTGCGCGCCAGTACCGAGATATCGACGTCTTCCTGGTCGATGCTGGTGAGCAGCTCCATCACCACCGCCGGCAGCGAAGGCAAGTCGTCCAGGGTGCGGACGATGTCGTCCAGGTCGATGCCGCTCATTGTTCGATCTCCCGCTGCAGACGGTAATCTTCGACGTAGCGGCGCAGGATGCCGGTGGCCCAGTCGTTGTGATCGTCGATGTCGTTTTTACGGAACAGTTTGGCGAGGCGGCGCTCGAGCGCGCTCTGGTTCGCCGCGTCGGCCGCGCTGTCGCTGACGCTGGCGGCCAGCTCGCGCCGCACGGCCAGGGCGTCGATCCCGTGGCCGGGCAGCAGGGCGATGGTCGATGCCGTCAGGACTGCGCCGGCCGGCAACAGCACCTGGCCCTGCCGGTCCAGCAGTACGTCCGATAAAATCATCCCTGGCCTGACATCGGCCAGCGACAGGTGCTGGTAAGCTGGATTCATGCTTTCTCCCTCGCGGCGCGCCACATATACCGGGAATCTTACCATCGGGCGCATGCCGTGTGCTGCTGCTGAGCATCTTTACTTCTTTTTTAGAATTCTTGCCAAGGAGAAGGCCATCCCGTACATTCTGGATGATGCGCCAGGCGCGCCGCTTGCCGGCCGCAAACCGGCCTCAGGGGGGAATGATGTTCAGTATTCAAAGCCGGCTGAAGCTCTTATTCGTGGTGATCGTCACCCTGGTGCTGGCGATTTCCGGCGCCTATACCCAGTATTCTCTCGGCAAGGAACTCGAAGGCAGCAACCAGCGCCTGCGCCAGGGGGTGCTGACCCGTTTGCAGATCAGCCTGCCTTCGGCGCTGTGGGATCTGGACAAATCCAAGGTCGACAGTATCGTCGAGGCGGAAATGCTGCCGCCGGAAGTGGTGGCCATTCGCGTCTACGATACCTCGGTGGGCCTGTTTGCGGGCAAGATCCGCACGGCGGACGGCCAGTTGGCGCCCGTCGGCCAGCAGCCCGAACCGGCAGGTGTGCCCGTTGAGGCCGTGCTGGTGTTCCAGGATGGCGGTTCGGCCAGTGCCTCGATCCGGCCGGTTTCTGTGGGTAAAGTGGTGATCAATTTCAGCCGCGCCCAGATCGACGCCGCCCTGGCGTCCGAGCTGTTGCGCAAGGTGATCGAAGTGCTGCTGCTCGACCTGATCCTGGTGGTGGCCCTGTCGCTGTCCTTGCGCGTGGTGTTCGAACCGCTCAAGAAGTTGCGCGATGGCTTGTTCGACCTGGCAACGCGGGGCAGCGATGAAGTCGAAGAATTGCCCGAGAGCCGGCGCGACGAACTGGGCGATGTGATCCGCGGCTTTAACCAGATCCAGCGCCGCATGAAGTCCACCATCTCGCGCATCCGCGAAGCGGAAGACGCGGCGCGGCGCTCGGCCGAGGTGACCGCGCGCGCCCTGCAGGACTTGCGCCAGACCCAGGAATCGCTGCTGCAGGCCGAACGGCTCGCTTCGCTGGGCAGCCTGGTGGCCGGGGTCGCCCATGAAATCAACACACCGGTCGGCATCGCCCTGACCAGCGCCTCGGTGCTCAAGCAGGCTACCGACGAACTGCAGGCGGCGGTCGGCACCACCGGCCTGAAAAAATCCGAGATCATGCGCTACCTGGACACGGCCGCCGAAAGCGCGCGCCTGATCATGAACAATGCCTACCGCGCCGCCCACCTGATCCACAGTTTCAAGCAGATCGCGGTCGACCAGACCAGCGAGGCGCGCCGTCCTTTCGCGCTCAAGGAATACATCGAGGAAATCGTCTCCAGCCTGCAGCCCAAGCTCAAGAAAACCCCGATCCGCCTGGTGCTGAACTGTCCGCCGGAAATCGTGCTCGACAGCTATCCCGGCGCCTTTGCCCAGGTCATCACCAACCTGACCCTCAATTGCGTCGAACATGCCTTTGAAGTCGATACCCCTGGCGAAATCCGCATCAGTGCCCGCCTCGACGGCGGCACCGTGGAACTGCATGTGGCCGACGACGGCAAGGGCATCGCGCCCGAGGTGCTGGACCGCATTTTCGAGCCCTTCTTTACCACCCGGCGCGGGCAGGGCGGCACCGGCCTGGGCTTGAACATTGTCTACAACTTGATCCGCAAACAGTTCTGCGGCACCATTGCGGTCAGCAGTACGCCGGGCCAGGGCACCCACTTCACCTTGCGCATTCCGAGCATCACGCCGCAGGACGGTGGCGCCGACATGAGCGGGATCACCTTGCCGCGCGCCACGCCTGAAACGGCGGCCACGCCTCTTTCACAGCGTGCTTGAGCGCGGCCAAGCCCCCCGGCAAATTCTGTTATACGCTTGCCATGCCCTGCGCGCCCAGGCGCGGGCGCCGCTTTTTCCGCGCGTGTTACGCAGCGCCAACACCCACTCAAAGGATCATCATGAAACTGTATTTCAGTCCAGGTGCATGCTCCATGTCGCCCCACATCGTCCTGCTTGAATCCGGCTTGCCCTTTACCACCGAAAGCGTGGATTTGCGCAGCAAGCAGACCGCCGGCGGGGCCGACTACACGGCCATCAATCCCAAGGGCTACGTGCCGGCGCTGCAAACGGACGAGGGGATGCTGCTGACGGAAGGTCCCGCCATCGTGCAATACCTCGCCGACCTGGTTCCTGAAAAACAACTGGCCCCGCCGCCCGGCACGCCCGAGCGCTACCAGCTGATGGCCATGCTCAACTTCATCGGCACCGAAGTGCACAAGAACTTCAGCCCCCTGTTCCGGCCCGACGCCAGCGAAGACGTGAAAAACTGGGTGCGCGCCAACCTGAAGCAGCGCTACGCCCAGGTCGAGCGCATGCTCGAAGGTCAGGATTACCTGACTGGCAACAGGTTCACGGTGGCCGATGCCTACCTGTTCACCGTCACCAGCTGGGCCAGCTTTGTTCAGTTCGACCTGTCGGCCTTTCCGCGCGTGCTGGCCTTCCAGAAACGCGTCGCTTCCCGCCCCGCCGTGCAGCAGGCGCTGCGTGACGAAGGGCTGCTCAACTGATGGCGGCGCGCAAAGCCGCAGCCAGGGCGGCCGCCCAGGGCCGCTTTATTGCCCTATTCCGGGGTATCAATGTGGGCAAGGCCAAGCGGGTGGCGATGGCCGACCTGCGCCAGTTGATCGGCGAGCTCGGCTATGGCGATGTCCGCACCTTGCTCAACAGTGGAAACGCTGTCTTCAGCGCGCCCGAGGGCAGCGAGCTGGCAGCAGCCCAGGCAATCCAGGACGCGATGGTCGTCAAGCTGGGTGTGATGTCGCGCGTGACCGTGATCAGCGCGGCCGAACTGGCCGCCATGGTCGCGGAAAATCCCCTGCTCAATGTGGCCACCGATTTCTCGCGCCTGTTCGCCTATGTGGTCAGTCAGGCCGATGCGGTCGCGGGGCTGGCCCCGCTGGCCGCAGCCGACTGGACCCCGGAAGCGCTGGCGCTGGGCAAGCGTACGGTCTATCTGTGGTGCGCCAACGGCGTGCTGGAGAGCCGTGCGGCCGTGGTGCTGGGCAAACATCTGGGCGATGGCATGACCTCGCGCAACTGGAATACGATCAGCAAACTGCACGCCATGTGCGCCGAGCCTGCCGCCTGAATGCGCGCCCGGCTTGCGGCGGCTATTGAAACTTGTCGCTGCTGTCCCGGCGCACACGCCAGCCGATGAGCACCAGGCCGAGCAGCATCATCGCGAACACTTCAGGCTCGGGCAGCTCCGAACTGGTGGTCATGGTCTGCAGGCCGGGTGTGGTCAGCAGCTTGGAATCGGTTGCCGGATGATGCGAGCCTGCGTGGCGCGCCGTTACGGCGGAATTGTCGAGTACTTCAATCGCGCTGGCCGGCAGGCTCAGGCCCACCGCCAGCAAGAGTGCTATTACCTTGGCGAATTTCTTCACGGCCCCTCCTTTTGATGCTTTCCGTTCCATGTTGCGGTGCAAGAAAATGCATGGCGGACAGGCGGTCGTCCTGCGCGCTTGCCCAACCCCGATTTAACCATGTCGCCCGCAGATTTTCCACGCCTATCCAATAGAACGCGGCCTGTTTCGCGATTTCCTTGAGCTGGAGCAGCTTAGTTTTTGGACACTTACTGCAGCGCGGAAAACTCATGTCGAGCTGACAACCACGGGCTTTTCTTCTTCCGATTTAAGTTTTATCTAAAGAAGCGGCTCTACCATCGTCCGCAGATTTGAATCTTGCGATGAGGCGATTTTATGCCGGAAACACGCAAGCTTTATCAGGTCGATAACGCTTCCCTTGCCGCCTTGACCAGAGGTGTTGCGCCGCAAAATTTTTTCATGCGCAGCAGGTATACCTGGCTTTTCTTTGGCGGTATAGTCGCAGTATTCCTATTGCCTTCAGGCATCAAAGTGATGGTAATTGGACATGCCGGGCCATGCCGCCCGGCGTGGATGCACCGTAGAGCGACATCGATCGGCGACAGCTTTCTCAGGTCCAGGAATCGAACGTCGCTACCGCTGCCGCTCCCCACCCCTGTGCGGCAGGAACGATGTTTGAACTGCCGAAGCACCACTGTTTTACCGTCCGTAGCCACCTACTTAGAGTCTCGACAATGCCCAACCTCGCCAAGCTCCAGATTGCCCTCAAGAACGTCTATGTGCGCATCGCCGCCGGACTCCTGCTCGCGCTGATCGTCGGACTGGCCATTCTCAAGTCCGACGTAGCGCAGGACACGAGCCCGCTGGTGCACTCCCAGGATATTTCCGAGATCACCGCGCTGGCGCAGCAGAAAGACCGCCTCGACTACCTGCTGGTGGCCAAGCCGCTGTCGGAGTCGCCGCGCTACGTTTTCAAATTCAAGAACGCGCCCGAGCTGCACGTGGTGAAGGTGCCCAGCACCTCCCACCTGAGCCTGGAGCGCGAAGTGCTGCTCAAGAACGCCATTCCGTACTCGATCGCCAAGGAAGACTACCTGGCTTCGCACAAGGCTGTCCTGCTCGACGAAGGCCAGAACGCCGCCACGGCCGAAGCCATTGCGTTTGCCAAGCGCCACGCGCTCGACATCTTCCTGATCCTGCTGATCATCTACGCCATCAAGTTCGGCATTCCCGGCATGGGCATGAGCGCGGCCGTGATCACCCCGGACAAGCTCAAGGGCAGCATGGACGACCTGATCGGCATGGAAGACATCAAGCAGGAAGTCTTGCACCTGGAAGACATGATCCGCAACCGCAGCGAGTACAAGTCGCACAATATCGACAAGCCCTTCAACGTGATGCTGACCGGCCCCGCCGGCACCGGCAAGACCAAGCTGGTCGGCTACCTGGCCAAGAAACTCAATGTGCCGCTGATCCAGGCGTCCGGCTCGGCGCTGGAATCGGGTTATGTGGGCGGCGGCTCCAAGGCTCTGAACGCGCTGTACCGCAAGGCTTGCGCCCGCGGTAGTTGCATCATTTTCCTTGATGAAGCGCAAACCTTGTTCATGCCGCGCGGTCGTGGCGAAAAGAAATGGGAAGACGACACCGCCAACACCCTGCTCGGCTTGCTCGACGGCGTCAAGAGCGACAAGGGCGCGGGCGTGATCTGGGTCGTGGCCTCGAACTTCGACGATGCGTCGTCGGAAATGGACGAAGCGATGCTGCGCCGTTTCTCGGTCAAGATCAATTTCCGCCTGCCGAACAAGGGCGAGCGCGGCGCCTTGCTGAAGAATTTCCTTGGCCGTAAGAAAGCGGGCCTGGTCGATTGGGATAACCTTGACCTTGGTCAAGTGGCTGAAATGACCGCCAACCTCAGCCCGGCGCTGCTGGAAACGGTGGTCGAGCGTGCCTCGATGATTTCGATCCAGGAAAAGTCGATCATCAATACCGACCTGATGTTCCGCGCTTTCGAGCGCGCCACCCTGGGCCTGACCGACCGCGCCACCACGGCGGAAAAGCACAAGCAGCGCGAGCGGGTTGCCTTGCATGAGCTGGGCCATTTCTTCATGCAGATCGATCCATACCTCCGTCAAGGCCTGAGCCTGGCCGAAGTGAAAGAAAAATCGCACCTGCTCAAGATCAGTACCGAATCGGTCTCGAAAATCGGTGCGCTCGGTTATGTGTTGCAGTCGGGCGACGACGTGTCCCTGCGCACCCTGGAAGAGCTGGAGCAGGACGTGATCCAGCTGTACGGCGGCGTGGCGGCGGAAGAACTGTTCTACGGTGCGCGCGGTATTTCCGTCGGCAGCCAGAACGATATCGAAAAAGCCACCAAGATGCTGAACCTGATGGTCAATCGCCTGTCGATGTATTCGCGTTCGAAGATCGATTACACCCAGCTGAAGAACGAAGGCAGCGGCGAGCACACCATCCGCCAGGTGGAAGAGAAGTCGGACGAGCTCTACAGTTACACCCTGGGCGCGATCCGCGACTACAAGGAAGTGATCGAATCGATCAAGGACACCTTGCTCGACCAGTATGTGCTCTCAAAAGACGACGTGTTCGCGCTGCTGGAAGAGCGCGGCGACATGCTGATGGCGCAGTTCGCCCATCCGCGCGGCGCCACGCTCAAGCTGTGCGCTGAAACTGCCTGAGATTCTATCGGCCGCTTCTCTGCCTAGTGCGAAGCGGCCGGTTTCAGGGCCGCCGCAATCGCCCCTGACATGCTGCGCGCCAGCTCCTGCTCCCCAATGAACACCTCGCAGCCCGTCTCCTGTTTCAGGAGCCGGGCTTCTTCTTCATTATGGGTACGCACCAGTATCCGGATACCAGGATTGAGCGCGCGTGCCGTTTCGATCATTGCGCGCACGTGGAAGGTATCGGGCGTCGCCACCACCAGCATCGCGGCCCGCGCGATATGCGCCTGGATCAGGACCGCCGGCTCGGCCGCATTGCCCGCCACCGCCGGCACGTCGCGCCGCCGTAATTCGTCGACTCTTTCACGGTTCTGCTCCGCCACCACGTAATGCAGGCCGCCCGCCTCCAGCGCGGTGGCAATCAGGCGTCCCACCCGCCCGTAACCGACCAGCACGACCTGGTCCGACAGCTTTTCGTGCGCCACCGTCATCGGCAGTTCGGCCAGCGGATCGACCGAGCGTTCGAGCTGGCGCGCCCGGTCCGACGTCGAGCGCAGCAGTTTTTGCAGCGGTTCGACCGCCTTGAACAGCAGGGGATTGAGGGCGATCGAGATGATGGCGCCGGCCAGGATCAGGTCCTGGCCTTCTTTTGGCAGCAGGCCAAGCGACATGCCGAGCGCCGCCAGGATGAAGGAAAACTCGCCGATCTGCGCCAGGCTGGCCGACACCGTGATCGCGGTATTGAGCGGGTAGCGCAGCGCGATCACCAGCAGGAAGGCCACCACTGACTTGCCGAACATGACCACCGCCACCACGCCGAGCACGCGCCATGGGCTATCGACCAGGACCATGGGGTCGGCCAGCATGCCCACCGACACAAAGAACAGGACCGAGAAGGCGTCGCGCAGCGGCAGCGATTCTTCGGCGGCGCGGTGCGACAGGGGCGACTCGCGCAGCACCATGCCGGCAAAGAAGGCGCCCAGCGCAAAGGACACGCCGAACAGCGCCGACGAGCCGTAGGCGATGCCGACCGCGGTGGCCACCACCGCCAGCGTGAACAGCTCGCGCGAGCCGGTCTTGGCCACTCTCCACAGGAACCAGGGGAACAGCTTTCGCCCGACCACCAGCATGAAAACGATGAAGGCGGCCACCTGGCCGAGCGTGAGCGCCAGCGCCTTCCACAGATTGGTGTCGCCGCCGTTACCTGCATCGGCGCCGGTGCCGCCCAGCGGCCCGGCCAGCGCCGGCAGCATCACCAGCATCAGCACCGTCACCAGGTCTTCGACCACCAGCCAGCCGACCGCGATGCGGCCATTGATGGAGTCGAGGATGCCGCGGTCTTCCAGGGCGCGCAGCAGCACCACGGTACTGGCCACCGACAAGGCCAGCCCGAACACCAGGCCGGCGCCCAGGCTCCAGCCCCACAGGTGGGACATGCCCATGCCCATGGCGGTGGCCGCGCCGATCTGCAGCACGGCGCCGGGCAGGGCGATGCCTTTGACTTCCAGCAGATCGTCCAGGGAAAAATGCAGGCCGACGCCGAACATCAGCAGCATCACGCCGATTTCGGCTAATTGCCCGGCCAGCGCCACGTCGGCCACGAAGCCGGGAGTGGCCGGACCGATCACGATACCCGCGGCCAGGTAACCCACCAGTGCCGGCAGTTTCAGTCGGACGGCAATCATGCCGAAGATCAGGCCGAAGCCCAGCGCGGCTGCAATGGTGGTGATCAGGCTGATGTTGTGATGCATGCGGACGGTCCCCTCGCAGTTGGCGGAGTGTCCAGTATAGGGCAAGGCCCGCGGCGGCGTCGTCTTGTGCGGTGCTGCTAGGGCAGCATGGCCAGCGCGATCAGCGATTTGCGCACCGAGGCGCGCACGGCCAGAAACTGCGCGCGCCGCTCGCCCTGGTTCAGGCGGAACAGCATCAAGCCTTCGATCTGGGCCACCATCAGGATCGCGCGCTGCATGGTTTCTTCTTCGCCCAGGGCTGGATTGAGACCGTCGATCAGCTTGAAGATGGCCTTGCGTTCGCGCGACATCATCTTGTCCATCAGGCGCGAGGCGAAGGCGTTGCGCGAGGCCAGGGCCCAGATCTCGAAGAAGATCGCATGCGTGACCGGATCGGTGATCTCTTCCAGGAACATGTCGCAGGTCGACAGAAAGCGCTCGGTGCGCGAGGCGCTCGTCATTGCCGCCGAGATGCTGTCCATCTTTTGCTGGAACAAATCCATGGTGTACAGCAGCAGGGCCTCCAGCAGCGCGTCCTTGCTCTGGTAGTAGTGCTGCACGTTCGACAGGCTGATGCCGACGTCGGCCGCCACGCGCCGCATCGACAGTCCCGCATAGCCTTCCGCCGCCAGCAGGGCGCGACCCGCGTGCAGGATGTCGAGCGCGCGCTCCCTGCCTTTTTCGGTGGTGCTGGAGTTCTTGTGCTTGAGGGCGCTGGCGAGGGTGGCGGGCATGGCCGCGATTATCGCATGGGCTTTCCAAACTAGTACAGCTGACCTATAATCGGCCGATGCTAGGTCGAGTGACCTATTGATGAGAACGAGCAGATACGAACCAACAGGAGATGCGATGAGCCGCAAAGCGTATGTCACCGGCGTGGGGATGATCCCCTTCGCCAAGCCGGGCGCCAGCGCGCCCTACGATCAGATGGGCGAACTGGCCGCACGCCAGGCGCTGGACGACGCCGGCCTGGCGTATGGCGACATCGAACAAGCCTACTGCGGCTATGTGTACGGCGACTCGACCAGCGGCCAGAAGGCCCTGTACCGGGTCGGCATGAGCGGCATCCCCATCGTCAACGTGAATAACAACTGCTCGACCGGCTCCACCGCGCTGTTCCTGGCGCGCCAGGCGATCGCCAGCGGCGCGGCCGAATGCGTGATGGTGCTGGGCTTCGAACAAATGAGCCCGGGCGCGCTCGCTTCCGTGTTCAGCGACCGCCCCAGCCCCTTCGACCCGTTTGATGCGGTCACCGATGAACTGGTCGGCATGCCCGATATTCCGCTGGCGCTGCGCTACTTCGGCGGCGCCGGTCTGGCCCACATGAACAAGTTTGGCACGCCGCTGGCGGCCTTCGCACAGATCCGCGCCAAGGCCAGCCGCCACGCCGTCAATAATCCGCTGGCGCTGTTCCGCAAGGAGGTATCGGCCCAGGACGTGCTGGACGCGCCGATGATCTGGCCCGGCGTGATGACGCGCCTGATGGCCTGCCCGCCCACCTGCGGCGCGGCCGCCGCGGTGCTGGTGTCCGAGGAGTTTGCGCGCAAGCGCGGCCTGAACGCCGGCGTGTTCATCGCCGCCCAGGCTATGACCACTGACCGCGCCAGCACCTTCGACACGCGCGACATGATGCGCGTGGTGGGCTACGACATGAGCCGCGAGGCGGCCGCCAAGGTGTACGCTGAAGCCGGCATCGGCCCGGACGATCTGGACGTGGTCGAACTGCACGACTGCTTCGCCCACAATGAGCTGATCACCTACGAAGCGCTGGGCCTGTGCCCGGAAGGCGGGGCCGATAAATTCATCAGCGACGGCGACAATACCTACGGCGGCAAGGTGGTGACCAATCCTTCCGGCGGCCTGCTCTCGAAAGGCCATCCGCTGGGCGCCACCGGTCTGGCCCAGTGCTACGAGCTGACCCACCAGCTGCGCGCCACCGCCGGCGCGCGCCAGGTCGCCGGCGCCAGGGTCGCGCTGCAGCACAACCTGGGCCTGGGCGGCGCCTGCGTGGTCACTCTGTATCAGGCCGCGTGATGGGAGCGTCCATGCATGTCGACGGCGGTTCGCGCTGGATGAACCCGGAGCTGGAAGGCTTTCGCGATGCGGTGCGCCGCTTCGTGGACAGCGAAATCGCGCCGCACCAGGAGCGCTGGCGCCGGCAGCAGCATGTGGACCGCGCGCTGTGGCACAAGGGTGGCGAGATGGGCATCCTGTGTGCCGACATCCCGGAGGAGTATGGCGGCTCGGGCGGCAGCTTCGCCCACCAGGCCATCGTGTTCGAGGAGCTTGGCTACGCCGGCGACATGGCCTTCGGCATTCACGTGCATGCCATCGTCGCCCACTACATCCTGAACCAGGGCACCGAAGAACAGAAGCGCACCTACCTGCCGCGCCTGGCCAGCGGCGAGATGGTGGCCGCGATCGCCATGTCCGAACCGGGCGCCGGGTCCGACCTGAAAGGCATCCGCAGCACGGCGCTCAAGGGAACAGACGGCTACAAGGTGAACGGCTCCAAGACCTTCATCTCCAATGGCTACCTGGCCGACCTGATCGTGGTAGTGGTCAAGACCGACCCGGCGGCGGGGGCCAAGGGCGTCTCGCTGCTGCTGCTCGAGACCAAAGACAATCCGGGTTTCCGGGTCGGACGCATTCTGGAAAAGGTGGGCCAGAAAGGCCAGGACACCTGCGAACTGTTCTTCGACGACGCCCATGTGCCGCTCGCGAATGTGCTGGGCGGGGTGGAAGGGCAAGGCTTTGCCCAGCTGATGCAGGAGCTGCCCTACGAGCGCACCATCCTCGGCGTTGCCGGCGTGGCCGCCATCGAGCGCGCCTTGCAGCTGACGGTGGACTACACGCGCGAGCGCAAGGCCTTCGGCCAGAGTTTGCTGGACATGCAGAACACCCGCTTCGTGCTGGCCGAGATCAAGACCGAGGCGACGGTGGCGCGCATATTCATCGACCGCTGCATCGAGGATACCATCGCCGGCAACATGGACACGGTGCGCGCCTCGATGGCCAAGTACTGGATCTCCGACCTGCAATGCAAGGTAATCGACCAGTGCGTGCAGCTGTTCGGCGGCTATGGCTATATGCTGGAGTATCCGATCGCCCAGATGTATGTGGACGCGCGCGTGCAGCGCATCTACGGCGGCGCCAATGAAATCATGAAAGAGATCATCGCCCGCTCGCTGTGACGCAGCACGGGGCATGGCAAAAAGGAGCAGGCATGGCAGGACCGCTGGCAGGAATCAGGGTGATCGAGATGGTGGGCCTGGGACCGTGTCCCTTCGCCGCCATGATGTTGGCCGACATGGGGGCGGAGGTGATCCGCATCGACCGCAAGAGCGCGCCCGGGGCAGCCAACCCGTTTCCGGAACTCGGCACCAGATACGACGTGATGGCGCGCGGGCGCCGTTCGCTGGCGCTGGACCTCAAGCAGCCGGAAGCCGTCGCACTGCTGCTCGACCTGGTCGCCAAATCCGACGTGCTGCTCGAAGGCTTCCGGCCCGGCGTGATGGAGCGCCTGGGTCTTGGCCCCGACGCCTGCCGCGCGCGCAATGCGGCCCTGGTGTACGGGCGCATCACCGGCTGGGGGCAGGATGGTCCCTTGGCCAAAACCGCCGGACACGATATCAACTACATCGCGCTGACCGGCATGCTGCACGCGATGGGGCGCGCGCAGGAAGCGCCGTCGCCGCCATTGAACCTGGTGGGCGACTTCGGCGGCGGCGCCATGATGCTCGCCTTCGGCGTGGTGTGCGCCGTGCTGGAGGCGCGCGGTTCGGGCCAAGGGCAGGTGGTGGACGCGGCCATGACTGACGGCGCGGCCCTGCTGGGCGCCATGATGTACGGCTTTCGCGCCTACGGCTCGTGGAAGGACGCGCGCGAAACGAACCTGCTCGACGGCGGCGCGCCCTTCTACGCGACCTATGCCTGCAGCGACGGCAAGTTCGTCTCGGTCGGCGCGATCGAACCGCAGTTCTACGCGCTGCTGCTGGCGAAAGCCGGCGTTGACGATCCGGCCTTCGACGCGCAGATGGTGCGCGCGCACTGGCCCGAACTGAGGGAGAAATTCAAGGCGCTGTTCGCGCGCCGCACGCGCGCCGAGTGGTGCGCGCTGCTGGAGGGAACGGACGCCTGCTTCGCGCCCGTGCTCGACATGGCGGAAGCGCCGCTGCATCCGCATAACGCCGCGCGCGCCACCTTCGTCGAAGTCGACGGCGTGACGCAGCCGGCGCCGGCGCCGCGCTTTTCGCGTACACCAGCCGAACTGGGAATCGGCCCGGCCCAGCCGGGACAGCATGGCGCCGCCATCCTGCGCGATTGGGGATGGACCCAGGCGCAGGTAGACGTGCTGCAGGCGCGCGGCGTCATGGGGTAAGATCGGAAATGACCAATTTTCGGGAGCCGTGATGGAAGCACTGCTACATGCGGGCCTGGCCGCACTGGATGGCGAATCCCTGCCAGGGCGCGACCTGCTCACGGTCGCTCAATACCTGGTGCCCATCGACGCCCACCTGGCGGCTGGCTGCCTGGTCGCTTCCGGCATTCCGGCAGTGGTCGCCGACGCCAACCATGCGCAGGCCGACCAGTTGATCGCGCCTGCCATGGGCGGGGTGCGGGTGCTGGTCCCGCAAGCCCATGTGGCCGAAGCAGAGGCTGTGCTGGCGGCGATGGAGCGCGGCGACTTCGCGTTGCGCGACGACGCCGACGTCAGCGGCCAGGCCGCTGACTGATTGCTACCAAAGCTTTACAAGCGATAGATTACTACTGCTTGCGCGACTTGCGGCGCGCGGCGCCAAAGGCCAGCAGGCTCAGACCCAGCAGGGCCAGCGTGCCTGGTTCAGGTACGTTGGCGACCGATGGCGCCTGTCCGACATTGATCAGGCTGCCGTTCACGCCTTGTTTGAAGTTCAGGACGTTATCGCCTGGATCACTGTCGCGCATTGAGAAGACCAGTTTGTTCGTGCTTTGCAGCGAAGTGAACAGATTGCTCAGCAGGCTCGTGTTGTTCGAGTAGAACCAGCCGGTGTCGAGTTTGTCGTTGCGGAAGCCACCAGCGCTTGTGCTCAGGTTGTTATTCCCGTTGCTGTCGGTTTCCTGGGTGATGACGGTGCTCCAGTTGCCGAAATTGAAGCCGTTGGTCCACAGTGTATTCTGGTTGTAATCGAACTCGCCGGCTGCGGAGTCGCCATCGAACAAGGTGAAGCGAAATGCAGCTGACTTCAGGCCGCCGCCAAGAGCTGCCAGTACGGCAGCGCTGTAGCCAGTCTGGGTACCAATGATGAAATCGGCGCTCGAGGTGCCCGAGAAAAGATTCGCGGCCGACACCTGGCTTACTACGTGGGCGCCATTTTTGCCGAACAGATCGATTACAATGCCGCCCACCTTGGTGGCGCCTACGCCATTGACATTCACGCCTTCAGGCGAGGTCATGGTGAAGGGGGTAGCGAGTGCGGAACCGGTCACAGCGAACACGGCGGCGGCGCAGAGAGCTTTCAGGGATTTCATCTTTTTATCCTAGTGATTTGAATTGCTTATTGTTTATTTAACTTGATACCAAACACTGTTTATTTCAGCTAGGCAGCTATATGCAAGCTCCGTGCCAGTTGGTATACAGGAAATTTTAGATGATTTAAATCAATAAGTTAGACTGTTTTAGAAACTTTCCGCCGAACTTGTGTTCCCGGCGGTGTAAAGTTTTCCGACAAAACATTCTTCAGCGCGCGGCCCAATTAGCCGTTTGGCTAGAATGGAGCCTCAGGGCGACACGCGCACTCTGCCCTTTGGCGAACCTGGAAGCGTCCATGACTATTCAGCAGCGGCACGATGTACATCTTGTGGGCAGGGGCACGCAGACCATCGTCTTCGGGCACGGTTTCGGCTGCGATCAGAGCATGTGGCGCTTGCTTGCCCCGGCCTTTGCCGAACGGTACAGGATCGTGCTTTACGATCTGCTTGGCAGCGGTAAGTCGGATCTGGCGGCGTATGAACCCGAGCGCTACGCCAGTCTGTGGGCGCATGCCGACGACCTGATCGCCATCGTGCGCGACTGCGGCAGTGAGCCGGTTGTTTTCGTCGGGCATTCCGTCAGCGCCACGATCGGCATGTTGGCCGCCATCAAGGCGCCGGAGCTGTTTACTGCGCAGGTGATGGTCAGTCCGTCTCCCTGCTACATGAACGACGGCGATTATGTAGGCGGCGCGAATCGGGAAGATATCGATGCCTTGCTGCAGCTGATGGAGGACAATTGGCTGAAGTGGGCGGCGCGCATGGGGCCGGTAATCATGGGCGCGCCCGGCCGCCCGGAGCTGCAGCAGGAGCTGAGCGCCAGTTTCTGCAGGGTCGATCCCAGGATCGCGCGCCACTTCGGCCGCGTGACCTTCCTGTCCGATCACCGTGCCGACCTGGCAAAGTCGGGAATACCTACCCTGATCCTGCAAAGCAAGGACGACCTGATTGCGCCGCGTGAAGTGGGGGAATACATGCAGCGGCACATGCGGGATTGCCGGCTGGAGCTGGTGGACAATGTCGGGCACTGCCCGCACATGAGCGCGCCGGGGCAAAGTGCTCGCTTCATCGCGCAGTTTCTGGCGGAACTGATGCCGCAAGCGGTCCGCGCATGATCGGATATCCTGACGGCAGGCGCAAAGCAAAAAGCCGCTGATCCTTTCGAATCAACGGCTTTGCATTCTTGGTGGTGATAGGTGGACTTGAACCACCGACCCCAGCATTATGAATGCTGTGCTCTAACCAACTGAGCTATATCACCCAACAGCCCAAGATTATAGGCACTTCAATTTGGAGTGTCAAGGCCGCGCAAAAAAATCTGCGCGGCGTTCTTCCAGCACCTTGATCAATTGCGCGGTGGCGTTGTCGGCCAGACAATCGATCACGACCCGCTCCGGCATCGAACGCAGCCAGGTCAGCTGGCGCTTGGCCAGCTGGCGCGTGGCAATGATGCCAGTCTCGCGCAGTGCGGCGCGGTCGATCTGGCCGTCCAGGTATTCCCAGGTCTGGCGATACCCCACGCAGCGCATCGACGGCAGGTTGGGATGCAGGTCGCCGCGTGCACGCAGGCGCGCCACCTCGGCCACTAGGCCCTGGTCATCGCGCTGGCCCAGCATCTGGTCGAAGCGGGTCGCGATGCGGGAGTGCAGCACGCTGCGGTCGGACGGTTCGAGCCCGAACGACAGCAGCTCGAAGGGAAGTGCAGTCTTCTCGCGCCTGGCCAGCAGTTCCGACATCGGCTTGCCGGAAAGGGCGATGATCTCCAGCGCGCGGTTGATGCGCTGGGCGTCGGCCGGCGCCAGGCGTGACGCCGTCACCGGGTCGAGCACGCGCAGCTTGTCGTGCATGGCGGGCCAGCCGATGCGCGCCGCTTCCGCATCGAGTTCCAGACGCAGCGCGGCATCGGCCGTCGGCAGATCATCGAGGCCATCGGCCAGGCCTTTGAAGTACATCATGGTGCCGCCGACCAGCAGCGGCAGCTTGCCGCGCGCGCTGATCTCGGCTACCAGGCGCAAGGTATCGTCGCGGAACTGGGCTACTGAATAGGACTCGGCCGGGTCGATGATATCGATCAGGTGATGCGGCACGCTGGCCAGTTCCCGCGGCGTGGGCTTGGCGGTGCCGATGTCCATCTCGCGGTAAACCAGGGCCGAATCGACCGAGATGATCTCGGATGGAATACTCTGCGCGATCGCCAGCGCGGCGGCGGTCTTGCCGGACGCGGTCGGGCCCATGATCGCGACAGCGAAAGGTCTACCTTCCATGGTCGTGGCAGTCGTCATGTCGCAGCGTGGGCGATGCGCGAGCCGATCAGGCGCACCGACAAAAAGATGGCTGCGCCCAGGCTGCAGGCGATCAGCGCCAGCGGCAGCAGGGTGCCGTTGAAGGTCGCGCCGACGGCGGTGCCGACCGCAAAGGCCACGCTCATGTACAGGGCGCCCATCAGGCCCGCAGCGGTGCCGGCCTGCTGCGGGAAGGGTGTCACCGAGCCCGATTGCGAGACCGGAAAATTGACGCCGTGCGCGCCCATGGTCATGAACATCGCGCCGACCACCAGCGACCAGTGGGCCAGGCCGAAGCCGACCGCGCCCAGGAAGATGGCGCCGGCGGCCAGCGACATGGTGCTGCCGATGCGCAGGGTGACCGCGGCGCCGAAGCGCGGCAGCAGGCGCCGGCACAGGATGGTGCCGCTCATGTAGCCGGACACGCCGAACGCGAAGCAGTAGCCGAACCACTCGGTCGGGACCTGCAGCACGCGGATCAGCACGACCGAGGAACCGGAGATGAAGGCGAAGATCGAACCGTAGGAGAGCGCGCCGGGCAGGGCATGGGCCCAGAATTCGCGCGAGCCGAGCACCAGGCGCCAGTTGGCGACCAGGCCGGACCACTCGGTGGCACGGGGATTCTTGTGCGTGTTGGTTTCCGGCAGGCGCAGCAGGACGGCGCCGAGCAGGGCGGCCGACAAGAGTGATAGCGCAACGAACGCGGCGCGCCAGCCGAAGGTCACCTGCAGGTAGGAGCCGAGGATAGGGCCGCTCAGCGGCGCCAGCGACAGCCAGGTACTGGCGCGTGCGATCACGCGTACACTGTCGGCCGGGGCATACGCATCGCGCACAATCGCGCGTGCGATGATGATGGCCGAGCAGCAGCCCAGCGCCTGCAGGAAGCGCGCGACAATCAGCAGCGCAATCGTCGGCGCCGCCGCGCACAGCAGGCTGGCGCCCACGTACAGCGACAGGCCCCAGATCAGCACCGGGCGGCGGCCGAAGCGGTCCGACAGCGGACCCACTACCAGCTGGGCGCCGCCGAAGGCGATGACGAACATTGACAGGGTCAGTTGCACCGTCGACGCCGGCGCGCCGAATACCGTGGCCAGGCCGGGCAGGGACGCAAGGTAAAGATCCGTCGACAGCGGCTGCAGCATCAGGAAGCCGATGATCAGCAACAGGATAGGCGCGTGGGCGTATTCCGGCAGGGGATGAATGGCGTCGGACTCGCCGGTAGTTGGGCTACTCATCATGGAGCGTTCATCATTGACCGCGCAGGAACAATTTGTCGAGCGCGGAAATCTCCAGCTGGACCCAGGTGGGACGGCCGTGATTGCACTGGTCGGCGCGTTCGGTGCTTTCCATCTGGCGCAGCAGTGCGTTCATTTCGGGCACGGAGAGAATGCGGTTGGCGCGCACCGCGGTGTGGCAGGCCAGGGTGCCCAGCAGCTCGTTGCGGCGTTCGATCAGCACGCGCGAGCCACCGAATTCGCGGACGTCGCGCAGCACGTCGCGCGCCAGGGTCTGGGCGTCCGCGTTCTTGAGCAGCACCGGCACCGAACGCACTGCCAGGGTGGTCGGCGAGAGTGCTGCGATGTCGAAGCCCAGCGCCTTGAGCGTGTCCTGGTTTTCCTGGGCCGTCCCCACTTCCACCGCGTCGGCGAAAAAGGTGACGGGGATGAGCAGGGACTGCACCTGCATCTCCTGGCCGTCGACCTGGGCGTCGAGCGCGGTCTTCAACTGCTCGTAGAGGATGCGTTCATGGGCGGCGTGCATGTCGACCAGTACCAGGCCGCGCGTGTTCTGCGCCAGGATGTAAATGCCGTGCAGCTGGGCCAGCGCGAAGCCGAGCGGGTATTCGTCGCTCGACATGGTCTGGGTCGGGGCGATGTAGGGCGTGACTGGCGCGTTGGCAGCGGTTGTCGCGGCGCCGCTGTCGGCGAACAATGCCCCATAACTCTCGGTACGCTGGGCAACGCCGCCCTCGAAGCGATTCGGTGCCTGGTAACCGGGCTGGTACGAAGATGGTCCGAACGGCGAGGGCGAGAAGGTGGCCGACAGCTGCGGGCCGAAGCTGGTTTGCTCATGTTCGCGGCGCCATGTCGATGTTCCCGCCACCTCGGCGGCCATCTGCGGCGCCGGCACGCTGCCGTGCGCGGTCGCGGAGGTCTGCGCGAGTGCGCGCTGTACCGCATGGAAGACAAACTGGTGAACCGCGCGGCTGTCGCGGAAGCGCACCTCGATCTTGGATGGGTGCACGTTCACGTCCACCAGCGAAGGGTCCAGGTCAAGCGCCAGCACGTAGGAAGGAAAACGGTCGCCATGCAGCACGTCCTGGTAGGCCGCGCGCACCGCGTGCACCAGCAGCTTGTCGCGCACGTAGCGCCCGTTCACATAGAAGAACTGGCCGTCGGCGCGCGCCTTGGATGCGGTCGGCAGGCCGGCGAAACCGTGCAGGCGCAAGGGGCCGGCCGCTTCGTCGATCGCCAGGCGCGCCTCGGCGAAATCGCTGCCCAGGATATGCGCGCTGCGCTTGGCCATCTCGCTCACGTTCCAGTGGTCGATGGTGCGGCCGTTGTGCGACAGCGAAAACGCCACGTCCGGGCGCGCCAGGGCGATGCGGCGCACGACCTCGGCGCAGTGGCCGTATTCGGTCTGTTCGGACTTGAGGAATTTGCGCCGCGCGGGGGTATTGAAGTACAGGTCCTGCACGTCGATGGTGGTGCCGAAGGCGCCCGAGGAGGGCGCCACCGTGCCGTGATGCGAGCCGACGATTTCCCAGGCATGGGGCGCATCCGGCGTGCGCGAGGTGACCGCGACCGCGGCCACGGCGGCAATCGACGCGAGCGCCTCGCCGCGAAAGCCCAGGGTTGCCACGTTTTCCAGGTCGGTCAGGGACGCGATCTTGGAGGTGGCGTGGCGCGCCAAAGCCAGCGGCAGCTGGTCCGGCGCGATGCCGCGGCCATTGTCGGTGATTGCAATGCGCTTGACCCCGCCTTCTTCCAGGCGCACGGTGATCTGGGTCGCGCCCGCGTCGAGCGCATTTTCCAGCAATTCCTTCACCACCGCCGACGGCCGTTCGACTACCTCACCGGCGGCAATTTGCGAAATCAGCTGATCGGGAAGGGCCTGGATGGGGCGATGGGCGGGAACGGGAGCATTCATCGACGAATTATATCCCTTGCGCCAATGATTGCAGAACCGGGGTCAGACCCTTGAACTGAAAGATTGCTCGCAAAGGGCAGACATTTCACTTCAGGGGTCAGACCCCCAAAGTGAAATGTTGTTCAAAGGCGCCATCCCAACGGCGCGCGATCGCGACCGGCCGTCGGTTCCCGGGGTAGCATAGGCAGCAGCGTACGGTATGGCTTCTGCTTGTGCGCAACTAATTGCAAGTCAAGGGTCTGACCCCGGTTGAGGAACTATTTCTTTTGCTCTTGCTCGCGCACGGGAATCGGCGCGTTGCACAGTTCGATGTAGCCGGCCGGTACTTTGGTCCAGGGACCGCCGCGGTTGCGCTGGGCTTCCACCACCGCCTGGTAGGTGGCGCTGTCGGTGCGCATGATGTCGAACTTGCTGCGCTCGGCTTCCGGGACGTCGGCCGCGACCTTGACGGCGCCGATCGGCACCTGCATTTCCGGCTTGTCGTAGAAGCCCATCGGCGCCGGGCCGCGCGGCAGGCTCGAGAGCATCGGCATGCCGCTGATGACGCGCCCGACCACGGTGATGTTGCGGTCCAGGTGGCGCGGGGCGTGGCCGGTGACCACGTACAGGGACGAGCCGCTGCCGCTGTCGGCGTCGTTGTCGCGCCCCACGCCGACCATGCCGTAGCAGTGCGCCAGCCAGGCCTGGCCGCTCTTGGGGTCGCGCGCCGATGGCATGCCCTTCGAGTGCCCGACCTGGGCCGCGTAGCCGTCGCGGTCGGGCAGGCGCGTGAAGTCCTTGTCGTTTTTGAGCGGCACGGTGAATTCGGCTTTGAGCGCGGACTTGCCCTGCTTGATCGGGCGCGGGTTCTTTTCGTCCGGGTCGCCCCATTGCACCACCCAGTTGTCCTGCGAGCGGATGATGGCCAGTCCATCGAAGTACTTTTCGCGCGCCAGGGTCTTGATGTTGGCAACGTGATTGGGCGCGAATACGGGCGCCAGTTCGATCACGACCCGTCCCGACGGCAGCTCCATATACAGGGTGTTGTCCGGGTCGAGAGGGCGCCAGTCGCCAGCTTTGGAAGCCTTGACGATGTCGGCGACGCTGGCCTTGGCCTTGACCGGCGCGGCGGGCGGCGGGGCGAAGGCACCGGCTGCCGGCGCGGCCAACGCCGCAGTATGCATAAGGAGCGCGAAGAATGCGCCGGCGGTGGCCAGGCTGGCTCTGGTATTTGGCTCAATTGGATCCATCTACAGGTCTCCGGTTGGGGCGGCGGCGCAAGGCGCGCTGCCTGCGCCGGGGAATTGTAAACCGGAAGGTGGCGCTGATGAAGATTGCCCGCAACGCTAATCTTTTCTTGACAGAGCCCACGGCCTGAAGTCGATTTCAAGGGGCGAGTGGTGGTATGATTCGCGCCTACCTTTTAGGATATTTATGGATCTGATGCAATTTTTCGACATGATTTTGCATGTCGATAAAACCCTCGGCATTCTTCTTGCCGAGTACGGAATCTACGTTTACGCCGTCCTGTTTGCCATCGTGTTCTGCGAAACGGGCCTGGTAGTCCTGTTCTTCTTCCCTGGCGACACCCTCCTGTTCATCGCCGGCGCCGCCTGCGCCACCGGGGACCTGAACTATATTGTCCTGATGTCCCTGCTGATCACGGCCGCGGTCACCGGCAACACCCTTAATTACTGGATCGGCGAGAAAGTTGGCCAGCGGATGTTTACCCACGATTACCGCTGGATTAATAAGGATGCCTTGCACCGCACCCACGAATTCTTCGAAAAACATGGCGGGAAGACCATTATCCTTGCCCGCTTCGTGCCGATCGTGCGCACCTTTGCTCCTTTCGTGGCCGGCGTGTCGGACATGACCTTCGCGCGTTTCCAGTTCTACAATTTCACCGGCGCGGCCTTGTGGGTGGTCAGCCTGGTCACGGCGGGTTATCTGTTCGGCCACTTGCCGATCATCCGCGAAAACCTGACCGCCATCGTGCTGGTCGGTGTCAGCGCCGCCATCGTGCCGCTGGCCCTTGGCGGCCTGTACAAGTTCGGGCGCAGGTTGCTGAGCCGCTAATCAGGCTTGCCGCTTTGGCAGCACGCAGACTTTCTCCTGCGATTGTTGCTGTGCGGACTCAAGTTTCTCGCCATCGGCGCCGATAAACAGGAGGTATAACTCACCTCCTGGAACATCATGCGCAACCTGATCGCCCTGTTTGCTTGCCTCTTCGTCATGTCGACGGCAAGCGCGAACGATCCACCTCCTGCCAGCGCGTCGGCCGTTGCCGTCGCCAAGCCCGCCGACGCCGCCAAGCTGCCGTCGATTATCCCGTCGATCAAGCCGGCGATCTCGCCCGCGGCCGCCGCTGCCGCCTCGGCCCAGTCGCAGGCCATCAAGGAAGCCGAAGCCGAGGCCGAGCTGTCGGCCAAGATCGCAGCGCGCCTGGCCGTCATGCGCGCCAACCAGGCCGCGCGCGCCGCTGCCGCGGCCAAGGCAAGGCGCACCGCGGAAGCACGCCAGCGCGAGGCGGCCAGCATCGCCGCCGCTGCGCCGCCGCCGGTCAAGCAGTACCACGGCACCCACTGGTCCTACGAGGGCGAGACCGGGCCGGCCAACTGGGGCAAGATCAACGCCGACTGGGCCAAGTGCGGTACCGGCAGCCGCCAGTCGCCGATCGACCTGCGCGACGGCATGAAGGTGGACCTGGAGCAGATCGCTTTCGATTACAAGCCGTCCGCGTTCAACGTGACCGACAATGGCCATACCATCCAGGTGACTGTCGGCAGCGGCAATTTCATCACCATCCAGAACCACGCCTATGAACTGATGCAGTTCCACTTCCATCGTCCGTCGGAAGAGCGCATCAATGGCAAGGGTTTCGAGATGGTGGTACACCTGGTGCACAAGGACCCGGAAGGCAAGCTGGCGGTGCTGGCGGTGCTGCTTGAACGCGGCAAGGGTCACAATATGATCCAGACGGTGTGGAACAACCTGCCGCTGGAAAAACACGATACGGTGTCGCCGTCCATCGTCCTCGACGTGAACGAGCTGCTGCCGCAAAAGCGCGACTACTTCACTTTCATGGGGTCGTTGACCACGCCGCCTTGCAGCGAAGGCGTGCTGTGGCTGGTGATGAAGGAGCCGATGCAGGCATCGCCTTCGCAGATGGCCTTGTTCAGCCGCCTGTATCCACTCAATGCGCGTCCGATCCAGGCCAGTTCGGGCCGGGTGATCAAGGAATCGAACTGATGTCGTGGGTGCCGGTCCAGCCGGCGCCCGGCGCCAGGGTGCGCTGATCGATCAGGGCCGCTTCGATGCAGATAAAGCGGCGGTACTCGTCATCTTCCATATCGGCCAGGGCCGCGGCGTCCTGCGCGCCCGGGTTCCACACCACCGCGTCGAGAAAACCCTGCTGCGCCAGGCGCAGTGCGCCGCCCGGCTGCTCCAGGGTGATGGGGCCGCCGATGTTGTGGAAAATCCGGTCCAGTTTATCGTCCAGCCGCAGTGCGTCTTCCTGTACTCCCCTGACCGCGACCTGCCCCAGTTCGTCCACCGCAAAATAGGTATGCAGGGCGCTGGAAAATGCAAAGGCCTCGCTGCCGGTGTTTTGAACGTCCAATGACAAAGCGATCTTGCCGCCCTTGAGCGCGACCCGCAAGGTCAGCGCGAATCGATGCGGCCAGGCGGCGCCGTGGGCCTGAGCCAGGTCGTTCTGGTCGAGCGCGAATACGGCAAAGGCCGCGCCTGCTACAGCGCCCGCGCCTGCTTCAGCGCCACTATCCACCAGGCGCCAGGTGCTCACGCGCGCGAAGCCGTGGCGCATGCCGCTACCGCGTTCGGCGAACTGGGGGAAGATGACGGGCACGCCGCCGCGGATGGCACGGCTGCCATCCATGCTCGAGAGGGCGCTGCAGAACAGGCGCTCCTTGCCGTCAGCCGTTATCCAGGACACCAGGTGGGCGCCGTACAGGGTCAGGATGGCTTGCGCGCCGTCGGTGGAGGTCAGGCGCACGGCGGGCAGTGCGCCGTGTTCGATCAGGGCGATTGCAGGCATCAGCGAAGCTCAGTGAAGGTCAATGAAAGTCAGGTGAGCCGGCTCTTGGCCAGCGGAGGATTATTCGCGAAGTAGCGCTTGATACCCTTGGTGATGGCGTCGGCGATCTGGTCCTGGTAGCCGTTGTCGCGCAGCTTGGCTTCTTCCTCGGGATTCGAGATAAAGGCCGTCTCGATCAGGATCGAGGGAATGTCCGGCGCCTTGAGCACGGCAAAGCCGGCCTGTTCGACGGAACCCTTGTGCAGGCGTGCGATGCCGCCGATCTGGTCCAGCACCGCCTTGCCCAGCTTCAAACTGTCGTTGATCTGGGCCGTGGTCGACAGGTCCAGCAGCACGCTGGCGATCTGCTTGTCGTGGCTCATGATGTTCACGCCGCCGATCGAGTCGGCCAGGTTTTCCTTGTTGGCGAGCCAGCGCGCCGCAGTCGAACTGGCGCCTTTTTCGGACAGCACGAAGACCGATGAACCGCGCGCGGTCGGCAGCATGAAGGCGTCGGCGTGGATCGACACGAACAGGTCGGCCTGCACCTTGCGCGCTTTTTCCACGCGGGTGCCGAGCGGGACGAAGTAGTCGCCGTCACGCGTGAGCATGACGCGCATGTTGGGGTGTTCTTCGAGCTTGAACTTGAGGCGCTTGGCAATGGCCAGCACGATGTCTTTCTCGCGGCTGCCGGCCGAGCCGATCGCACCCGGATCTTCGCCACCGTGGCCGGGATCGAGCGCGATGGTCATCATGCGCACCACCTTGCCGGGACGGGCCGGCGTTTTCGTTGCATCCGGTTTGGCGGCAGCGAGCACGGGGGGCAAGGCCGGTGCCACCGCGGGGCCGGTTGCCGGCGGCGTGACCTGGGCGACGGCGGGCGGCACGGCGGCGCTGGCCGCTGGCGGCGTCAGCACCGCGGCGGGCGGCGCGGGTTTCACGACGACCATGGCAGGCAATTCGGATTGCTGCGCCGGCGGCGTGGTGGCCGCCACGGCGGGCGTGGCCGGCGCGGGTGCGGCCTGGCCGATCGGCGCGTCGGGACGCATCCACTCGCCTTTTTCGATCATGTTGGCAATCGGGTCGACCGGCTTGACCGGGTACAGGTCGAAGATCAGGCGGTGCTTGTAGTTGCCGATCGGTGCGAGCGTGAAGACCTGGGGCTTGATTTCTTCCTTCAGGTCGAACACCAGGCGCACCACGCCGGGCCGGTTCTGGCCCACCCGCACCTGCTTGATGTAGGGGTCTTCGGACTGGATCTTGGCCACCAGGCTTTTCAGCGTGGGGTTCAGTTCCAGGCCTTCGATATCGACCACCAGGCGCTGGGGGTCGGGCACGGTGAAGTGCGTGACCTTCAGGTTGGTATCGTTTTCCAGGGTGACGCGGGTGTAATCGTCGGCCGGCCAGACGCGCACGGCGAGGATCTGGGCGGCGCGCGCGGGCGCGGCGCCGATCACCGACAGCAGCAGGGTGGCGCCGGCTTTCAGCAGGGTGCGCCGCTTGACCGGTCCGGCGATCAAAGGTTCGGTGCGAATTTGAGGCGGTCGAGGCATAGCAAACCCAAGTCAGACAACGCCTGCAATTCTACATCACGACCGGCGCCGTTGACGTGCAGGAATACATTCAGATCGGGCGGCGGCAACACCGGCTCGGCCTTCTCTGGCCATTCGACGATGCAGATGTTGTCTGCATTGAATTCTTCGCGAAAGCCCGCGTCCAGGAATTCTTCCGGACTGGCCATGCGATAGAGGTCGAAATGGATGACGTTGACCTGCCGTCCGTCGAGCGTGATGGCGTAAGGCTCGGACAGGGTGTAGGTCGGACTTTTCACGGTACCGATGTGGCCGGCGGCGTGCAGCAGGGCGCGGGTGAGGGCGGTCTTGCCCGCGCCCAGGTCGCCGTGCAGATAGATGGCCAGGCCCGGCAGCAGCGCGCGCGACAAGGCCGCGCCGAGCGCAGCGGTGCCGCTTTCATCGTGAAGGTGGGCTGTGAAGTGCCGCATCGAATAGAATGTCATCTCGTTTCAGTGAGTCCATATTGTACCCCCCCGCCGAGCATGCCTGATTCCCCCGACGACATTTGCCAGCAAGGTGGCGAGCAAACCCGCGCGCAGGCCGGTGAGCCGGCGCGTGAGCTGACTACTGATCTGGCCACTGAGCCGGCCCCTGAGGAGGCGCGCCTGCGCGCGCTGGCCGGCGCCATCAAGCGCTGGGGCCGCGAGCTGGGCTTTGGCGAGGTGCGCATTACCGATGCCGACCTGTCGCAGGCCGAAGCGGGCCTGCAAGCCTGGCTGGACGCGGGCCGTCATGGCGAGATGGACTACATGGCCAGTCACGGCATGAAGCGGGCCCGGCCGGCCGAGCTGGTGCCGGGCACCGTGCGCGTGATCATGGCGCGCATGGATTACCTGCCCGCGGCGACCCCGGACGACTGGCGCGAGCGCGAAGCGGCACGCCTGCGGGACCCGGAAGCGGCCGTGATTTCGATCTACGCGCGCGGACGCGACTATCACAAGGTGCTGCGCAACCGCCTGCAGCAGCTGGCTGAACGCATCGACAGCGAACTGCTGCGCAACGGCGGCGACAAGCTGGGCTACCGGGTGTTCACCGATTCGGCGCCCGTGATGGAGTTGCCGCTCGCGGAGAAAGCCGGCATCGGCTGGCGCGGCAAGCACACCCTGGTGCTCAACCGCGACGCCGGATCGCTGTTTTTTATCGGTGAAATCCTGGTCGATATCCCCCTGCCTGTTGATGACGCCGCCAGCGCCCATTGCGGCCAATGCCAGGCCTGCATCGAGGTTTGTCCGACGCAAGCCATTTTGGCACCGGGGCGGCTGGACGCGCGGCGCTGCATTTCTTACCTGACGATCGAACTCAAGACCAGCATCCCGGAGGAGCTGCGTCCGCTGATCGGCAACCGCGTCTACGGCTGCGATGACTGTCAGACCGCCTGCCCCTGGAACAAGTTCGCGCAAAAGGCTGTGCTGCCTGATTTCGACGAGCGCAATGCCCTGGGCACGGCCGGCATGCGCGACCTGTTCGCCTGGACCGAGGACGAGTTCAACCGGCGCCTGGAGGGCAGCCCGATGCGCCGCATCGGCCACGAACGCTGGCTGCGCAATCTTGCCGTCGGACTGGGCAATGCGGCGGGCGAGCGCAAGGGTGATGCCGCGATCGTCGCGGCCCTGCAGGCGCGCGCAGCGCACCCCTCGGCGCTGGTGCGCGAGCATGTGGCCTGGGCGCTGGCGCGGCATGGCGTGCCGGTTCCCGCGGCCTTACCCGACCCTGCAACTTCAAGCGCAGACGACCCAACTGGGACTACAGCCGCTTCAGGCGTAACGCCGACCAGTCCGCATCAAGCGAAATCAGCGCCACCCCGGTGACGCCGTGCTGCGCGGCCCAGGTGCTGATCGAATCGCGGTTGATATCCGTTGCCTTGGGTGCGCTTTGCTTGAGGAAGGCGATCCACAGCGAGCCCATCTCGCCCAGTCGCTTGAGCGCGTCCGGCATGAGCCTGTCGAGCTCGGCCTGGTTGAGTGCGAACAGGAGCACGACATCGGCCTCGTCCTCGCCCTCGTCAATGATGTTGGCGGGCAGTTGCTGGACGATTGCCGGGTGCACGGCGCCATTCAGGACCGCCATCGACTTGGCGTTCTTCAGGTACATCTTGTCAACTATGGTTTTTTCTCTCATCGGAGTGCTCAAATGGTAGATAGCATTGCCGGCGACAGTCGCTAGGCTATCTGCGTTGGACCGGTCAAGAGGCCCTTGCGTTCAGTATCGACTTCAAAACGGGGCCGCAGCCTTTCCCACAGGCGGTCGTGGAAGGGCAGAACGATGACGTTGAAAATCGGTTCGATCAGGGCCGCCAGACCGCCGAAGGCCAGCGAACCGGTAGCCCAGAACATGACGCCGAAGGCGACCACGATATGCAGCAGGGCCTGACTGATTTTCTCTGCCGCCAGCGCCAGCATGCGCAGGCGCGCTGCTGCGATCAAGCGGTGCAATGCGGTCCAGGCGTGTTCGTGCAGGGGGAGAATGGCGACGTTGACGATCGGCTCGAGCACAGCGGCAACACCGCCCAGGGCCAGGGAGCCCGTCAGGGCCCAGGTGATGGCGAAGGCGATGCCCATGTGGGTTGCCACCCGGCTGACCGTTTTTGCTGCTGTGACCATCACCTGCTCCCGTTTGATTCCGATGAGCTAAATGATAGTGGTTCTCATTTAAAACGAGAAATTGATTGAATATCTTTAGTTGATAGTTTCTGGCTATTGCATTCGCTTATTTCAGCAAACCGGCCAGCTCGACCGCCGTCTTGACCCGCATCTTGTCGAAAATATGGGCGCGGTGCACTTCCACCGTGCGCATGCTGATGCCGAGCTTGTCTGCCACGACTTTGTTCATGTTGCCGGCCAGGATGAGGTCCAGCACTTCGCGCTCACGCTGCGACAGGGTGGCCAGGCGCGCCTGCACGACGGCGGCGGCGCCGGACTGGCGCGACAGGGCCAGCGCTTCTTCCACGCGGTCCATCAACTGGTTGTCGTTGAACGGTTTTTCGAAGAAGTCGAAGGCGCCGCGCTTGAGCGTGTCGACCGCCATCGGCACGTCACCGTGACCGGTCAGAAAGATCACCGGCAGGCGCGCCGTCAGTCCGCGTGCGCTCAGCTGGTCGAACACGGCCACGCCGTTGATGTCGGGCATGCGCACGTCGAGCAATATGCAATCGCCGTGTGGATCGAACTGCGCGTGGGCCGGGTCGAGGAACTGGTCGAGGAAAGCTTGTGCCGCGGCGTGGGTGCGCGCCTCGATCCCGCGCGAGCGGGCCAGCCAGGCCAGCGCGTCACGGATGGCGTCCTCGTCGTCGACGATATGCAGCATGCTTGTCTCCTCGGCATTTGGTATGCCTGATTTTATGTGTAGGTAAAACGGGTAGAACGTACAGGTAAAACGGAAAAACGGCGCGGTGTACAAACCGGCCAGCCGACAGTCTAACTCAGCTGCGCGGCTGGGCCGGCAGGGCGAAGCTGAAAATCGTGCCGCCGTCGGGATTGTCCGCATGTTTCAGGGTGCCGCCATGGAATTCGACGGCCGTGCGGCAGACCGACAAGCCCATGCCCATACCTTCCGCCTTGGTGGAGAAGAAGGGTGAAAACAGGCGCTCGGCCACCTCCGGCGCGATGCCGTGGCCCTGGTCGATCACGCAGACCAGCACCTGGCCTTGCTCGTGGCTCGCCGTGATGCGCAGCAGGCGCCGCTCGGGCGCGATGTCGGCCATCGCTTCAATGCCGTTGCGGGTCAGGTTCAGCAAGACCTGTTCGAGCATCATGCGGTCGGCGCTGACGGGCGGCAAGTCGGCGGGAATCTCGGTCCGGATCGCCACGAAGAATTTGCGCGCCTGCAGATCGATGAGGGTGCCGATGCCGTCGATCAGTTGCTGAACGGCGAAGAGCTGGCGCTCGGGTTCGCGCTTTTTGACGAACTCGTGCACGCTGCGAATGATCTGGCCGGCGCGCATGGCCTGGGCGCTGGCCTGTTCCAGCGCCGGTTTGAGCAAGCCGGCATCGAGCGGTTTGCCGTTGCCGAGCAGATTCAGGGCGCCGGTCGTATAGCTGGAGATGGCCGCCAGCGGCTGATTCAGTTCGTGCGCCAGCATGGAGGAAATTTCGCCCATGGTGGCCAGGCGGGCGCTGGCCTGCAGCTTTTCCTGTTGCTGGCGGCTCAGTTCCTCGGCGCGGCGGCGCTCCGAAATATCCATCACCGAGCCGACCCAGCCGGTCTGCTTGCCATTGCTGTCGACCAGCGGCGCTTCGTAGATCAGCACCGGGATGCGCTCGCCGTCGGCGCGCTGGAAAATGGTCTCGAATTGTGAGGTTGCATGGCCGGCCATGACGGCGGCAAAGCGCTTCTGATAGTCGGCCATGGCTTCCGGCGCCCAGTAAGGCATGGGTGGGGACTTGCCGATCAGCTCGCTCGGCGGCAGCCCGACCAGCTGGCAAAAGGCCGGGTTGACGTAGGTCACGCGGCCTTCCAGGTCGCGCGCGCGCAAGCCGGTCACCAGGGAATTTTCCATGGCCGTGCGAAATGCCATCTGCTGGCGCAGCGCGCCTTCGGCGGCCAGGCGGCGCGCGATGTGGCGCCACAGGGCGATCAGGCTGGCCAGCAGGCCCAGGGCCAGCAGCACCACCGAGCCCACCAGCAGATTGGGCAGCAGGCGCGGCTCGCCCTTGACGCTGTCGGTCTGCAGCATCATGGCCGCGCCGGGCAAATCGAGCTGGCGCTTGTGGGTGTAGACATTGCGGCCGGGGCCGCCGCCGACACGCTGGGCCAGGGTGACGTCGTCGCGGTCGAGCAGGGAAATCGCATTGTCCTGGGCGAACCACCAGGGTACGGTTTCGTCGAGCAGCAGCTTGAGGTCGTAGGTCGCGACCAGGCTGCCGAGGTACTGCTCGCCTTCGTACAGGGGCAGATGGTAATCGATGCGGCGCTGCGGCCCGCTGCCGCCGGCATAGGCTTCGCTGTAGCGTCCGCGCCGGGTGCGCTGAGCCAGTTCGGCGGCCTGGCGCGACACCGGCGCCATGGAGGCCAGGGGCACATCGGCGGCACTGGCGACCATGGCCTGGCCATCCGCTGGGACCCAGCTCAGGCGCAGCATTTCGTTGCCGTTCTTGCGGATCTGGGCCAGGCGCGCCTGCAGGGCGGAACCCGTCAGTCCGCGCCGCACGTCGGTGGCCAGCGCCGCCAGTGCGTCTTCATTGCGGGTCAGCTCGAAACGGATGGTTTGCTCGACCCATAGCGTGTCGGCGATTAGTTGTTCCTGGCGTTCATTGCTTTCCATCTGGCGTGCCTGCCACGGCAGCCAGAACAGGATCGCGATGAACAGCAGCACCAGCAGCACCGGCACCAGCCAGCGCCAGGGGCCGCCGAGCTGGAGGGGAGGACGGGCGGGGAGGACGGAATCTGTCATGGTGCACAAAGTGGCCGGTTTCGCTGGTGGACGCTATTGTGGTTATCCACAATAGCGGTGCAGAATGCCGAAGCGCAGACTTGCTATTAGTCAAAAAATAATAGTCGTAACCAACTATCCCAGGAGACCTCATGCAGATCAAATCACTTGTCGTGGCACTCGCCGCGGCCGTCAGTTTCAACGCCTGGGCCCAGGCCCCGATCGTCATCAAGTTCAGCCACGTGGTCGCACTCGACACGCCGAAAGGCCAGGCCGCCGAACGTTTCAAGGAACTGGCCGAGAAATCGACCAAGGGCCGGGTCAAGGTGGAAGTCTACCCGAACAGCCAGTTGTACAAGGACAAGGAAGAGCTCGAAGCCTTGCAGCTGGGCGCCGTGCAGATGCTGGCACCGTCGCTGGCCAAGTTCGGCCCGCTGGGCGTGAAGGAATTCGAAGCCTTCGACCTGCCGTATATTTTCCCATCCAAGGCCGCGCTGTACGCCGTGACGGAAGGTCCGATCGGTAAGAGCATGCTGCAAAAGCTGGAGCCGAAAGGCATCACCGGCCTGGCATTCTGGGACAACGGCTTCAAGGTGATGTCGGCCAACAAGCCGCTGCGCCTGCCGGCCGACTTCAAGGGCCAGAAGCTGCGCATCCAGTCGTCCAAAGTACTGGACGCGCAGATGCGTGCACTGGGCGCGAATCCGCAGTCGCTGGCCTTCTCCGAGGTTTACCAGGCACTGCAGACCGGCGTGGTCGACGGCACCGAGAACCCGCCATCGAATATGTACACCCAGAAGATGCATGAAGTGCAGAAGCACGTGACCGTGTCGAACCACGGCTACCTGGGCTATGCCGTCATCGTCAACAAGAAATTCTGGGACGGCTTGCCGGCTGACATCCGCACCAGCCTGGAAACAGCGATGCGCGATGCCACCACCTTCGAAAAAGCCATCGCCCAGCGTGACAACGACCTGGCGCTGGAAGCAATCAAGAAGACCGGCAAGACCACGGTCTACCAGCAGACTGCCGCCGAGCAGGCTGAGTGGCGCAAGGTGCTGCTGCCCGTCCATAAAGAGATGGAAGGCCGCATCGGCAAGGACTTGATCGCCGCGATCAACAAGACCGCCGCCGCAGCCAAGTAATCCGGGCGGTATCCGGGCGGTATCCGGGCGGCGGGGCTAGCGCCGCCGGCAACGCGGAACCGCGCCACGTGCCGAAGCCCGTGGACGCGACAATGCGCCGACAGCGTCCCTTGCCCAGGACCCAGGCCAGACAGCACGCCATCGCGACGGTGAGCCTCCCCAGCCCGCCGTCGTCTTCGCACGCCCGCGGTCCTGCATGTATGTACTGCGGCAAGGCGGGCAAGCCAATGGTTTGCGAATCCGCTTCAGCCTCGTTTTAGTCTCATTTTTTAGTCTCTTTTTAGTCTTCTTTTTTACCCCTTCCTTTGACAGGATGCCGACCATGAAAATTCTCGACCGTTTGGAAGAGTGGATCATTGCGACGCTGATGGGCGTGGCCACGCTCATCGTGTTCGTCGCGGTGCTCCACCGCTATCTGTCCGGCGTGCCGATCCCCGGCCTGCAGGACTGGCTCATTTCGCTGAACACCAGTTGGGCGCAAGAGCTGTGCATCTACATGTTTGTGTGGATGGCGAAGTTTGGCGCGGCCTACGGGGTGCGTACCGGCATCCACGTGGGCGTGGACGTCCTCATTAACAGGTTGGACGAACGCTGGCGCAAGAAGTTCATCGTGTTCGGCTTGTGCGCCGGCGCGCTGTTTACCGGCATCATCGGCACCCTGGGCGCCAGTTTCGTCTGGCACATGGCGCAGACCGACCAGACTTCCTCTGACCTGGAAATGCCGATGTGGATAGTCTATCTGGCGGTGCCGCTCGGTTCCTATCTGATGTGCTTCCGCTTCCTGCAGGTCACCGTGCACTTCCTGCGCACCGGCGAACTGCCAAAACATGACCACTCGCACGTCGAAGGTCTCGAAGATGAGATCGCCGAAGCGAAAGGAGGTGCCGTATGAACGCCCTGATTATTTTCGTGCTCTTGCTGGCACTCATGCTCACCGGCATGCCGATCTCGATTTCGCTCGGCCTGACCGTCCTGACTTTCCTGTTCACGATGACCGATGTGCCGATCTCGTCGGTGGCACTCAAGCTGTTCACCGGCATCGAGAAGTTCGAGATCATGGCGATTCCCTTCTTCATCCTGGCGGGTAACTTCCTGACCCATGGCGGGGTGGCCAAGCGGATGATCAATTTCGCCACGGCCATGGTCGGCCACTGGCACGGCGGTCTGGCCCTGGGCGGGGTGCTCGCCTGCGCCCTGTTCGCCGCGGTCTCCGGTTCCAGCCCGGCCACGGTGGTCGCGATCGGTTCCATCATCCTGCCGGCCATGGTCAAGCAGGGGTATCCGAAAGGCTTCGGCGCCGGCGTCATCACGACCTCGGGCGCGCTCGGCATTTTGATTCCGCCATCGATCGTGATGGTGATGTATTCCGTGACCACGAATACCTCGGTCGGCCAGCTGTTCATGGCCGGCGTGGTGCCCGGCATCATGCTGGCCTTCCTGCTGGGCCTGACGACCTGGTTCCTGGCGCGCAAGCACAACTATCCGCGCATGAAAAAGGCCACCTGGGGCGAACGTTGGCAAGCCTTCCTGAAGAGCGCATGGGGCTTGCTGCTGATCGTCATCGTGATGGGCGGCATCTACTCGGGCAAGTTCACGCCGACCGAAGCGGCCGCTGTCGCCGCCGTGTACGCTTTCTTCATTGCCGTGTTCGTTTATAAGGATTTGCGCCTGAAACAGGTCGCCAAGGTGCTGCTCGACTCGGCCTCGATGTCGGCTATGTTGCTGTATATCATTACGAATGCGGTGCTGTTCTCTTTCCTGATGACCAGCGAAGGAATTCCGCAGGCGATGGCGGCCTGGATCACCGGCCAGGGTCTCGGCGTGGTGACTTTCCTGCTAGTGGTCAACGTTCTGCTGCTCTTGGCAGGCAACGTGATGGAACCGTCGTCGATCGTGCTGATCATGGCGCCCATCCTGTTCCCCGTGGCGGTCAAGCTGGGCATCGATCCTGTGCACTTCGGCATCATGATGGTGGTTAACATGGAAGTCGGTATGTGCCACCCGCCGGTGGGACTGAATCTCTACGTTGCCTCGGGTATTACCAAGATGGGCATCTCGGAATTGACGGTGGCGGTGCTGCCATGGCTGATGACGATGCTTGGCTTTTTGGTATTGGTCACCTACGTACCACAAATCTCGCTCTGGCTGCCAAATTTGATTTACAACTAAATTAATTTCACGCAGCGTGTAAAAAAAGCCACAATTTCTCAAATTAAATACGCTATTATGGGCACCTTTCCAGCACCAATGTGGTGCAAACCGGAAAGACCGAATTAAAGCTTTGGGGAGTGGTTAGATAAAAATCGGTAGTCCATACCGGAGAAATATCGAGGAGACGCGCGTTTTACAGAATGTCGTTGGCATGACCAAACGACCGGAAACGTGAACAAAATTTGGAACGCACCGCAAGGTGCGTTTTTTTTCGTCCGTCGCCCGCGCCAGAAGTTTGGTTTGGCGCCGTGCTGCGCTACACTCCCCCTATGAACACATCCTCAGGCAGCGCACTGTTTTCCGCCATCGTGCCAGCGCCCTTCGGCGCGGTCGGCATACGCACCGAAAATGGGCGCGTGCGGGAGCTGGTTTACCTTCCGCCCCACTATAGTGAAAAGGATTTCACCGACCCGGTCGCGGAGCTGGCCGCGGTCCAGGTCGCCCGTTACCTGATTGACGCCGACTTTCGGTTTTCATTGCCCCTCTCCGAAGCCGGCAGCGTCTTCCAGCGCAAGGTCTGGGATGCGATCGCGGCCATTCCGCGCGGCACCGTCCGTACGTACGGCCAGGTCGCCAAACACATCGGTTCGGCACCGCGCGCGGTCGGCCAGGCTTGCGGCGCTAACTGGTTCCCGCTGATCATTCCTTGCCACCGTGTCACGGCGGCGGGTGGCCTGGGCGGCTTTTCCAACCACGACGACGAGAACGGCTTTCACCTGTCGGTGAAGCGCTGGCTGCTCAAACACGAAGGAGTCAGCTCCGCGCCATGGCAACAGCAGTCAATCTTCGGCTGATCGACGCTTTTTGCGACCGGCTGTGGCTGGAGCAGGGGCTGGCCAGGAATTCCCTCGACGCTTACCGGCGCGACATGCGCCTGTTCGGACGCTGGCTTGAGGTTACCCGTCCGGCTCTGCCCGATCTGCACGCGGTCCAGGGGCATGACCTGGAAGCCTATTTTGCCGACCGGCACGAGCACTCCAAACCCAGTTCCGCCAACCGGCGTTTGTCCGTCCTCAAGCGTTTTTACCAGATGGCCCTGCAAAGCAATCAGATCAAGGCCGATCCCTGCCTGAAGATGGCCTCGGCCAAACAGCCACAGCGCTTCGTGCACACTCTCACTGAAAGCCAGGTCGAGGCCTTGCTGGCCGCGCCCGATGTGAACAGCCCGCTGGGCTTGCGCGAACGCACCATGCTGGAACTGATGTACGCCAGCGGCCTGCGCGTGTCCGAACTGGTGAGCTTGAAGATCATGGAGCTCAGTCTGAACGAGGGCGTGCTGCGCATCACCGGCAAGGGCAGCAAGACGCGTCTGGTGCCCTTCGGCGGCGAGGCGCGCCTGTGGATCGAGCGCTACCTGAAAGAGGCGCGTGGGATCATCCTCAACGGCCAGATGGACGATGCCCTGTTCGTGACCGCCCGCGGCGGGCCCATGACGCGCCAGATGTTCTGGATCCTGATCAAGAAGCATGCGGCCCGGGCCGGCATCACGGCGCCCTTGTCGCCGCACACTCTGCGCCATGCTTTTGCCACCCATCTGCTCAATCACGGCGCCGACTTGCGCGTTGTGCAACTCTTGCTTGGCCACTCGGATATTTCTACCACGCAAATTTATACCCATGTTGCGCGCGAGCGCATGAAGCAACTGCATGCAGAGCACCACCCGCGTGGTTAATTCAAATGCCGAACGCATAACTGGGTCATAATGGTGGAGTACGACTCCTTTCTTTACCGACAACCCAAGAGGTGATTCATGGCTAAAACTAATTTCCAGTACGAGAAGCGGCAGCGGGAATTAGAAAAGAAGAAGAAGGCGGAGGAGAAAGCCAGACGCAAGTCTGAGGCGAAGAGCTCGCCGGGCGGCGAGGAGCAGGAAGGCGGTGAGACCCAGGACGAAGATGGCGATGTGGAAGCGACGCCGGATGTACCGAATTAAGTCACCTTCCTTCCTGTTGGCGTCGTCCTGACCCGGACGCCCCGTAGGAGGTGCCACGATCAGGCCACTTCGGCCAGACGCTTTTCCTCTTCTTCCTCGATGTGTTCTTCGGCATCCTTGCCGCGGAACCAGGCGGCGACTTTCTTGCCCAGGTTATCCAGGTAGGTATAGGCCACCGGCACCACCACCAGGGTCAGGAGGGTCGAGGTGATCACGCCGCCAATCACGGCGCGCCCCATCGGCGCTTGCGATTCGCCGCCGTCACCGACGCCGATCGCCATCGGCAGCATGCCGAAAATCATTGCCAGGGTCGTCATCAGGATGGGACGCAGGCGCACCTGGCCTGCTTCCAGGATGGCTTCGTACTGGCTCTTGCCTTCACGCTGGCCATGGTTGGTGAAGTCCACCAGCAAGATCGCGTTCTTGGTCACCAGTCCCATCAGCATGACGATGCCGATCACCGAGAAGATATTCAGGGTGCTGCCCGTCACCAGCAGGGCGATCAGCACGCCGATCATGGACAGCGGCAAGGACACCATGATGGCGATCGGCTGCAGGAAGCTGCCGAACTGTGACGCGAGCACCAGGTAGATGAAGATCACGGCAATGGCCAGGGCCGCGCCGGCCGCGCCCAGGGTTTCGGCCATCTGCTCGGCTTCGCCGCCCACATCCACCCGTACGCCTTCCGGCATCTCCACGCTCTTCAGGGCTTTCTGCACGTCGTCGTTGACGTCGCCATTCGGGCGGCCTTCGACGCCGGCGTAGATCGCCACGCGCCGTTCCAGCGCCTGGCGCTTGAGCACTTGCGGGCTGGTCGAAGCCACGAACTCGACCACCTGGCGCATCGGCACCATGACCGGATTGCCGTCGGCGTCGCGCTTGCCTGACGCCACCGACAGGTCGGCCAGGTCGGCCACGCGCTGGCGTCCGGACTTGGGTAGCTGCACGTTGACGTCGTAGTTCTGGCCGTCCGGCGCCAGCCAGCGGCTGATCTGGTCGCCCGCCACGAAGGGCCGCAGCGCGGTGCCGATCTGCTGGGTCGACAGGCCCAGGTCGCTCGCCATTTCATTGTTGATCTTGACCACGGTGGCGGGGTTGGCGCCTTCCTGGCTGTATTCGATGTCGGCCACGCCCTTGATGGCTTTCATTTTCTCCATGATGCGGCGGGCCACGGCGTCCAGCTTGGCTTCGTCCTGGCCCAGGATGGCGATGTAGATCGGCTTCCAGCCCACCGACATGCTGATGCCGGCGATTGGTTGCAGACGGGCCCGGATGGCGCCTTCGAGTTCCTTCTGCGAACGGCGATGGGTGGTTTTGACGTCGGTCAACTTGAGGTTGACCTGGGCCGCGTTGCGCCCGTCCCAGGTGCCGACGGTGGCGATCGCGCTGTCGATTTCCTTGAATTCCTTGAGCGCGGCTTCGACCTGCTTGACCTTGCTGTCGGTGTATTCCAGGCTGGAGCCTACCGCCGTCTTGAAGCGCAGTTCAATGAAGCCGTTATCGGTCTGGGGGAACATTTCGCCGCCGATGATCGGGGTCAGCGCCAGGCTGCCGATAAACATGGCCAGCGCCAGGGTCAGAGTGGCCTTGCGCCAGCGTAGTGCCAGCGCCAGTATCTTGCCGTACCAGACGTGCAGGCGGTCGATGCCGTGCTCGATTCTCTCCATCATGCGGCCCAGCCACGGCACATACTTGAAGCGGTCCTTGACCGGATCGCGCCACACCGAGGACAGCATCGGGTCCAGCGTGAAACTGACGAACAGCGACACCAGCACCGCCACCGCGACGGTGATGCCGAACTGCAGGAAGAAGCGCCCGATGATGCCGTCCATGAAGGCCACCGGCACGAACACCGCCACGATCGCGAAGGTGGTCGCCATCACGGCCAGGCCGATTTCATTGGTGCCGTCGTTGGCCGCCTTGATGTGGCTCTTGCCCATGCCCAGGTGGCGCACGATGTTCTCGCGCACCACGATGGCGTCATCGATCAGCAAGCCAATACACAATGAGAGTGCCATCAGGGTCAGGAAGTTCAGCGTGAAGCCGAAGTATTTCATCGCGATGAAGCTGGCCATCACTGAAATCGGCAGCGTCAGTCCGGTGATGATGGTGCTGCGCCAGGAGTGCAGGAACAGGAACACGATCAGCATGGTCAGGACCGCGCCTTCGAGGATGGTGCGCTTGACGTTGTCGAGCTGGCTCTGGACCCGTTCCGATTCGTCGCGCAGGATGCTGATCTTGACGTCCGCCGGCAAGGTGGCGCGCATCTTTTCGATGGCTTGCTTGATGCCGTTGCCGACTTCGACCACGTTGGCGTCCTGGATCTTGGTGATCTCCATGGAAATGGCGCGCACGCCGTTGATGCGCGAAATCGAGGTTTCTTCCTGCTCGCCGTCGGACACCTCGGCCACCTGCTCCAGGTAGACCGGACCGCTGGCGCGGCGCGCCACGATGATCTTGTTGAACTCGCGCGCATCCTTGATCTTGCCCTCGACCCGCACCAGGCGGTCGCTGGCGCCGTAGCTGATGTTACCGGCAGGCAGGTTGGTATTCGTAGCCTGGATGGCGCGCAGCACTTCGTCCACGCCCACCTTCTGGCTGGTGAGCGCATCCGGCTTCAGGCTGACCAGGATCTGACGGTTGGTCTTGCCATTGATGCGGATCTGGCCCACGCCGGCCACGCCCTGGATGCGCTTGGACACCACCTGCTCGACCAGGGTGGACAGGTCGCGCAGGCTGCGCGTGTCCGAACGCAGTGACAATTCGACGATGGCCTGGGCGTTGTCCCCCTCGGCGCGGATGATGAAAGGTTCCTTGGCATCCTTGGGGAAGGTGGGACGCACGCGCGACACCTTGTCGCGGATATCGTTCATGGCCTTGTCGACATCGGCCGACATGTGCAGCTCGACCGACACGCCGCCGCGGCCTTCCCAGGAACTGGCCATGATTTTCTTGACGCCCGACACGCTGTTGACCGCGTCTTCCAGCGGGCGCACGATGTCGTTTTCGACCTGCTCAGGCGAGGCGCCGGGGTAGGCCACCTCGATCCAGGCAAACGGCAATTCCACGTTCGGCATGCTTTCCACGCCCAGGCCGCGGTAGGAAAACAGGCCAAGCACGACCAGGGCCACCATCACCATGGTGGCGAAGACAGGATTCTTGATGCTGACTTTGGTGATCCACATGGCTTAGCCTTTCGTGGCGGCGGCCAGTTGCGGGCCGTTCGCGGTCGCTGCCGCTGCGGCCGGTGCAGTCTCGCCCGCCATCTTGACCTTGCTGCCCGGCTTCACGCCTTCCAGCTTGCCGAGCAGCACGCGTGCGCCCGCGCTCAGGCCTTCGGTCACTTCAGCCGTGCCCTCGTCCTCGTTGCGCAGACCCAGGCGGACCGGCTGCGACATCACCTTGCCGCCTTCGATCTTGTAGACCACGTCCTGGTCTTTTTCCTTACGGAGCGCGGCCACCGGCAGCACCGGCATGACGGCCGATTTCAGGGTGGTGATGCTGCCTTTGGCAAACATGCCGCCACGCAGGGCCAGGTCGGCATTGTTCACGCTGATGTAGACGATCATCGAACGCGAACCGGCTTCGGCGGTCGGATTGATGCGCGCCACCTTGCCAGCAAAGGCGCGGCCGGCAAAGCCGTCGACCCGGAACTGCACGTCCTGGCCCACTTTCACGCGCGGAATGTCGGAAGCCGGCACCTGGGCTTCCAGGGTCAGCTGCTGCAGGTTGACAATGCTGTAGACCGGCATGTCGGGGGCCAGCTTTTCGCCGGCCTGCACGTGGCGCTTGGCCACCACGCCGGCCAGCGGCGCGCGGATCAGGGTATCGTTCAGCGCATTTTTGGCCAGGTCCAGCTGGGCCTGGGCCGATTTCACGCTGGCCTGGGCCAGCTCGACGCTGTTCTGGGTGGTGTCGTGGGAGTTTTGCGAAATGTACTTCTGTTTGAGCAGGGCTGCGCTGTTGGCATTGTTCTTGACGGCCATCGACAGGCGGGCATTGGCTTCATCCAGCGCCGCCTGAGCCTGGGCTACGCGGGCTTTCTGGTCGGCCTGGTCAAGCCGCGCCAGCACCTGGCCGGCCGCGACGTTCATGCCTTCCTGCACCCCGGCTTCCATTACCTGGCCCGACACCTTGGACTTGACGGTGGCCTGGGTCAGGGGCATGAGCGAACCGGACAGCGGCAGATTGACCGACAGCGCACGCGCTTCGATCGCGGCGACATCGCCGCGCGACAATTCGTAGACGTCGACGCCGGGCGGACCCTTCTTGGCATCCGCCTGAGCCGGGCCCGGCGCCGGCTTTTTCTGACCCTGCATATACACATAGCCACCGCCGCCGGCCAGCGCGAGCACGACCGCGCCGATCAGGGGCGCGCGCCAGCGGCGCTTGCGAGGGGTGGGCTGGACAGGCGCGCGCGGCAGGGTCTCGAGTTTCATGGCGTCGTGGGTTTCTTTGGTTTTCTTGGAGTTCTGGAAGCGGAGCAACGGGGGCGCGTGTGCTCCGTCTTGGTGACAAGGTGGAGCTTCCGGCGCATGTTGGCACTATAGAAAAACAAAAGCCCGGACGCCCCCGAAATGCGACAGGCCGCGCATTCGGGACGACAAAGCGCGAAAAAGGCCGATAGAACGCTAATCTTCCTGGCGGGAAATATGGCGGGCGACGCAATCTTTGCGTGCGCACAAACGGCTGCGCCTTCCGGGTGGACAAAATGGATGAAGGGCGATGCCGGCATGTCCCCCGCCAGCCCTTCCCCCCACTGAACAAGGAACCATCCGTGAGTCTAGAAACCTCTGTTCTGGCGCCATCGTCCGAACCCGCGGGACCGGGCCGCGAAGCGCTTGACGTGCTTTACGGTATCGTCTCCGCCCTGGAACTGGCGCCCAATGTGGCCGTCCACAGCATCGACCGCGACGGCATCGTGCGTTACTGGAACCACACCTGCGAAAAAGTGTTCAATGTGCGCGCCCGCGAGGCCCTGGGTCATGCCCTGACCAGCCTGGTGTCCCACCTGGATCGCGAGCAGGAATTCCTCGACACCCTGGAGCGCGTCTGGGAGACGGGGGCACCCACCCCGGCGCGTGACTGGCATGTCGAGCGCCTGGACGGCCAGCGCCGCTGGCTCTATTCCACCCATTTCCCGGTTGCGCGCGACGGTCTGCCACAGCAATTGTTCTGCATGGAAGTCGACATCAGCAAGCGCAAGGTCGACGAAGCGGCGCTGATCGAAGCCGGCAACAATTTTCGCCAGCTGTTCGAACGCTCGCACGACGCTATCATCCTGACCGAGGGCAACAAGATCATCGATTGCAACCCGGCTGCACTGGCCTTGTTCGGCCTGGCGGACAAGGAGGCAATCCTCGGCAAGACCCTGCCCGATTTTTCCCCTCCCCTGCAAGAGAGCGGCGAATCGTCGATCCTGGCCGACGCCGGTCACGCCGCCCAGAACTTCATCGAAGGCAGCCGGCGCTACGAATGGCAGTTCCAGCTGGCCGATGGGCATGCGTTCTGGGCCGAAGTGGTGCTCACGTCGGTCACCCTGGACCAGCGCTTCCTGTCGTACGCCGTGTTGCGCGATATCTCAGTACGCAAGGCTGCCGAGCGCTCGCTCTCGACCGCTGCCCAGGTGTTCGAAAATTCGCGCGACGCCATCGCCATCCTCGACCGCAACTACAGAATCATGGCCGTCAACCGTGCCTTCAGCCAGATTACCGGCATTGCCCAGGAGGATGCGATCGGCAAGGATGTACCCGGTTTGCATGCGGGCCAGCACGAGCCCGCCTTCTACCAGCAGATCTGGGACTACGTCGCCAGCAACGACCACTGGGAAGGCGAGATCTGCTGCATGCGCCATGACCAGGCGGAGTATCCGGTCTGGGCCTCGCTCACGGCGATCCGGGACAGCGAGGGCGACGTGGCCAGCTACATGGCGATCCTGGCCGATATCAGCGAGCGCAAGCGCGTCGAGGAGCGCAACCGCTTTCTGGCCGAACATGATTTCCTGACCGGCCTGCCCAACCGCGTACTGTTCCTGGACCGCCTGCAGCAAGCCCTCGCCAGTCAGCATCGCAAGCACACCAGCATGGCCGTGATGTTCCTCGACCTCGACCGCTTCAAGGGGATCAACGACAGTTTCGGCCACCAGGTGGGCGATGTCGTGCTCAAGGAGGTGGCGACGCGGCTGAGCGGCTGCGTACGCAGTGTCGACACGGTCAGCCGCCAGGGCGGCGACGAGTTCGTCGTCATCCTGTCGGACATCGGCGGGGTCGACCAGGCCGCCCACGTGGCCGAGAACGTCATGCATGCGGTGGCCAAGCCAGTGCGAAGCGGCAACCACAGCATCAGCCTCTCGGTGTCGATCGGCATCGCGCTCTGTCCCGATGACGGCAACGATGTCGAGACCCTGCTGCACAACGCCGACGTGGCCATGTACCACGCCAAGCAGAACGGGCGCAATGCCTTCAGCTTCTTCAATGCCGAAATGAACGCCCACGTGATCGAAAGGGTGCAGACCGAAAATGCCTTGCGTCACGCGCTGGCCAACAAGGAGTTCGTGCTCGAATACCAGCCGGAGGTTGATATCGCCAGCGGCCGCACGCACGGGGTGGAAGCGCTGCTGCGCTGGCGCCATCCAAGCCGCGGCCTGCTGGGGCCGGACCAGTTCCTCACCATCGCCGAGGAATGCGGGCTGATGGTGCCCATCGGCGACTGGGTGCTGCAGCAAGCCTGTGCCCAGGCGCGCATCTGGCAGGATCAGGGCCACCCGGTCGCGGTCGCCGTCAACCTGTCGGCGGCCCAGTTCGCACATGGCAGCCTGATCCATAGCGTGGAGGAAGCGCTGCTGCAGTCAGGGCTGGAGCCGCAATATCTCGATCTGGAAATCACCGAGGCGGTCATCATGAGCGGCGACGAAGCGACCCTGGTCACCGTCAACGCACTGCGCAAGCGCGGCGTGCAGCTGACCATCGACGACTTCGGCACAGGTTACTCCAGCCTGAGTTTCCTGCGGCGCTATCCGCTGTCGCGCCTCAAGATCGACCGCTCGTTCATCGACGACATCACCAGCGAGCCGGAGATCGCGGCGATCATTCCGGCCATCATTGCGGTGGCTCGCAGCCTCAAGTTGCGCGTGATCGCGGAAGGGGTGGAGAATGCCGAGCAGCTGGCGTTTCTGCAGCAGCATGGCTGCGACGAATACCAGGGCTTCTTCGCCAGCGTCGCCAGCGCCCAGCCGGACCTGACAACCCGGCATCGCTGAGCGGACCGGTCGATCCGGACGCGCTGGGCGGACCTTACAAGCCGGCGTCGCCGAGGCCGCGGGTTTCGTCGAACAGGCGGATGCGCGCCAGTACCTGGCCGTGGTCGGATGCTTCCGGCAACTCCAGCACCAGGTGGTCGTTCAGATAGACCACGTCCACGACTTCGCCGATCGCGTTCGGCAAGGCCGCATTGAATTCCTCCGACACCAGGATGTGGTCGATGGTCGTGTAATGGCTGTCGTGCATGATCGAAAAGCCCACGTGGCGCAGGTGATCCTGGCGCTGCTGCAACTGGTAGGCATCGAACAGGCGCTCGCCCAGCACGTTGCCGTTGCCCATCACGATGGTGGTGGTCACGGCGTCGGCGGTGTCGTTGAAGTCGCCCAGGACAACGCGCGGACGCCGGTTATCCTTGGCAAGCTGGCTCAGGAGTACGCGCAGGGCCACCGCTTCCGTGCCGCGCCGCACCAGCGAGCGCAGGCAGGCGAGGGCGTACAGTTGCGGATCTTCGCCGCTGTCGCCGTTGCGGTAATCGGGGCGCTTGGATTTCAGGTGGATCACTACCACGTCGATAACGCAGTCGGGCGACGCCACCACGGCGGCATGGATCACCGCGCGCGAGAAGCGTTCCCCGTCGCGGCTGCCTTCCGGCATCGCCACCCCTTGAGGAAACTGCTGGTGAGCCACGCCCGGTGCGGCCAGCGGCAGGCGCGACACCAGGGCCACGCTGGGCGTCAGGCGCTCGGCGCCGGGGTCGGGGTCGAAGCCTACGTGCACGGCATCGCGGTAGCGGCGGGTGCGCGCCAGGGCTTCGCGCAGGGCGGCCTGGGAAAAAATTTCCTGGAAACCGATGACGTCGGCATCGAGCAGGTCGATCTGGCGTGCGGTCCAGTCCAGCTTGGCCTCGTACTCTTCCGGCGTGCTCGGCAAGAGATTGTCGTACAGCTTCGCACCGGGCGGGGCGAGGTTGAACACATTGAAGGTGGCAAAGCGAATTTCTTGCTGCATAATAAGAAACTCCTCATTGAATGTTTAGCGTATCACGCATGGCCAAGAAAGAGCATATTTCCGAGACCCAGGCGACCCAGTTCCTGCGCAAGAACGCGGTCGTGTTTACCGAACATCCCTACGACTACGAAGAGCATGGGGGCACCTCGGTGTCCGCGCGCGAACTGGGCGTGGCGGAGCATGATGTGGTCAAGACGCTGGTCATGCAGGATGAGTCGGCCAAGCCCTTGATCGTGCTGATGCACGGCGACCGCAAAGTATCGACCAAGAACCTGGCGCGCGCGATCCCCTGCAAGTCGGTCGAGCCGTGCAAACCCGACGTGGCCCAGCGCCACTCAGGGTATCAGATCGGCGGCACCTCGCCTTTTGGCACCCGCAAGGCCCTGCCCGTGTTCGTGGAAGAGAGCATCCTCGCGCTCGACAAGATCTATATCAATGGCGGGCGGCGCGGCTATCTGGTCGGCATCGCGCCCCAGGTGCTGGTGGACCTGCTTGGTGCGCGCGCGGTGAACTGCGCGCTGGAAGACTAGGCGCGGTTTGGCAGGGGGCCGGGATGGTGTATATTCACGGCCCGGCAGCAAGGCCCGTCCATAACAACAAGCAGAGACAGAAAGACTTTATGTACACAGCATTATTCACGATCGCCGCCTACCTGATCGGATCGATTTCCTTCGCCGTCGTCATGAGCCGCGCGTTCGGGCTGTCGGACCCACGGACCTATGGTTCCAAGAACCCGGGCGCCACCAATGTGCTGCGCAGCGGCAGCAAGAAGGCCGCGATTGCCACCCTGATCGGCGACGCCGCCAAGGGCTGGCTGGCGGTGTTCCTGGCCGAGCGCTTTGGCGATCGGTTCGGGGTCGGTGACGCCGGCGTCGCGCTGGTGGCCATTGCCGTTTTCCTCGGCCATTTGTGGCCGGTGTTTTTCCGCTTCGTAGGTGGCAAGGGCGTGGCGACCGCGCTGGGCGTGCTGATCGGGCTGAACATCTGGCTGGGCCTGGCGACCGCCGCGACCTGGCTGATCGTGGCGTATGCGACCCGGTATTCCTCGCTGGCGGCCCTGGTCGCATCGATTTTTGCCCCGTTCTATTATGGTTTACTGTTTGGCTTCGATGAGAAGCTGCTGGCCGTGCTGGCGATGTCGGCCCTGCTGCTGTACCGCCACCGCGGCAATATCTCGAACCTGATCGCGGGTAAGGAGAGCAAGATCGGCAGCAAGTCGGCCGAGGCCAAGGCGGGTGGGAAGAAGAAGTAGCACTGTTTTCGTTCGACCAGTTTTCGGCGAACACATAGCAAATAACCGTTAGCCTTAAAGCCGTCATTCCCGCGCAGGCGGGAACCCATAGCACAGCCGGATAGAGTTGTACTTTGCTTGTACCGTACATCCTGCCAAGTGCTATAGATTCCTGCCTCCGCGGGAATGACGGATCGGAGGACTGCGGGGAGAGCGTGCCTCCCTACGTGTGTCCTGTTCTTTCGCGTGGATGACACAGTGCAGGGCGCAAGCCTGCCCTCACGCCCCTCACAACCCACACTTTCCCGCATCGGTCTAAAATAGGCAGCTTCTTCTATCAGAGGTTGCCCCATGACCACACTCAAGATCGATTTCGTCTCCGACATCTCCTGCCCCTGGTGCGTCATCGGCCTCAAGTCGCTTGAGCAAGCCCTGGCCCGCACTGAAGGCGTGGTCTCCGCCGACCTGCATTTTCAGCCTTTCGAACTGAACCCCAACATGGTCCCCGAAGGCCAGGACATCGGCGAACACCTGGCCCAGAAATACGGCGCCAGCGAAGCGCAGTCGGCCCAGACCCGCGAAATGATCCGCGCCCGCGGCGCCGAATTCGGCTTTCGCTTCGACATGGACAAGCGCAGCCGCATCTATAACACTTTCGACGCGCATCGCCTGCTGCACTGGGCCGAGGAACAAGGCCGCCAGCGCGAACTCAAGCTGGCCCTGTTCGAAACTTATTTCAGCAAGGGACAAAGCCCTGGCAGCCACGAGGTGCTGGCGCGCGTAGCGGGCGAAGTCGGACTCGACCCTGCTGAAGCGGCGCGCATCCTGGCCAGCGACGCCTACGCCGCCGAGGTGCGCGAGCGCGAGCAGTTCTACCAGCGCCAGGGCATCAACTCGGTGCCGGCGATCATCATTAACGACCGCCACCTGATTTCGGGCGGACAGCCGCCGGAAGTGTTCGAACAGGCCCTGCGCCAGATCGCCTCGCAAAGCGCCGCCGCCAACGCCGTAAAAGGAGCCTGAGATGCCAACCGCAACCTGGAACGGCGCCACCATCGCCGAAGCGCGCGACGACGAAGTGCAGATCGTCGAAAATAATGTGTATTTCCCGTTGTCGGCAGTCAAGCAGGAATATCTGCAGCCGAGCACGACCGAGACCAAGTGCCCATGGAAAGGCACGGCCAACTACTACAGCCTGCTGGTGGACGGCGACACCAACCGTGACGCGGTCTGGACCTACCACCAACCCTTCGATGCGGCCAAACAGATCGCCGGTCATCTGGCGTTCTGGAAAGGTGTGAAGGTCACGCGCTAGCTGGCAAGCGGGCGCACCGCGCCCGCTTCCGCTTTTGGTGCGCCGCACATAAACGGTGCTGAATTCTTCAGCATCGGGCAGGTTCCTGCCGCTAACTCCGCCGTTCTTCTCTACACCTTCCCCTATTCCCTCTTCAGTTCCCTCTGAATTTTCCGCTGGCACGCGTATTGCTGTTGTCCTGGTAACGGCGGGTGTTTGCGTAGTCTGCAAGTACCTGCTTCCGCAGCCTTGCCTACCGATTGCCACAACGAGGGAATTATGACAACCGATAAGAAAACCAATCAGATCCGCCGTACTTTGCTCAAGGCGGGCGCCAGTGCATCGCTGACCGGGCTGGCCAGTGGCGGCGTGTTCGCCGCCGGCTCCGACAAACCCGAAAAAGAAGAAGTCAAGGTCGGCTTTATTCCCCTGACCGATTGCGCCTCGGTGGTCATGGCGTCGGTGCTGGGCTTCGACAAGAAGTACGGCATCAAGATCGTGCTATCCAAGGAATCGTCCTGGGCCAGCGTGCGCGACAAGCTGGTCAATGGCGAGCTGGACGCCGCCCACGTGCTCTACGGCCTGATCTACGGCGTGCAGAACGGCATTGGCGGCCCCAAGAAGGACATGGCTGTGCTGATGAACCTGAACCACAACGGCCAGGCCATCACCCTGTCGAAAAAGGTGGCCGACAAGGGTGGCGTCGACGGGGCTTCGCTCGCCAAGCTGATGCAGACCGACAAACGAGAATATTCCTTCGCCCAGACTTTCCCGACCGGCACCCACGCCATGTGGCTGTACTACTGGCTGGCCACTTACGGCATCAATCCGCTCAAGGACGCCAAGGTGATTACCGTGCCGCCGCCGCAAATGGTGGCCAATATGCGCGTCGGTAACATGGACGGCTTCTGCGTGGGCGAACCGTGGAACCACCGCGCCATCGTCGACGGCGTGGGCGTGACCGCCGCCACCACCCAGGACATCTGGAAGGACCACCCGGAAAAGACCCTCGGTACCACGCTGGACTGGGCCACCAAGAACCCGAACACCGCGCGCGCCCTGATCGCCGCCGTGCTGGAAGCGAGCAAATGGATCGACGCCGGTCTGGTCAACAAGACCAAGATGGCCGACACCATTGCCGACAAGTCGTATGTGAACACCTCGGTCGACGTGATCAATCAGCGCATCCTGGGCCGCTACCAGAACGGCATGGGCAAGACCTGGGACGATCCGAACTACATGAAGTTCTACAACGACGGCAGCGTGAATTATCCCTATCTGTCGGACGGCATGTGGTTCATGACCCAGCACAAGCGCTGGGGCTTGCTCAAGGCCGACGTTGACTACGCGGCCGTGGCGACCAGCGTCAACCAGATCAAGCTCTACACCGAAGCGGCGTCGATGGCCAAGGTCAGCGTGCCCAAGTCGTCGTTGCGCACGGTCAAGCTGATCGACGGCACGACCTGGGATGGCAAGAATCCCAAGGCCTACGCCGACGCTTTCAAGATCAAGGCGTGACGCCGGCCACAGAAAAACGCAAGGACACGCCTAACCGAGGGAGGTCATGATGAGTGCAGTACTGGAGTCGATGAGCAGCAGTCCCACCGTAATACCGCTGGAAAAAGCCGTCCCCGAAAAGCGCGCCCGCAGCGAGCGCCTGGCCAGCCAGGGCGTGTCCCTGGCCAACGGCAAACCGCGCCTGCGCGCCTTTGCGCTGGCGGTCCTGCCGCCCGTGCTGGGCGTCGGCCTGCTGATCTTGCTGTGGCAGATCCTGTCCGCTAACAACAGCAGCTTTCCTTCGCCCTGGGTAACCTGGCAGGAAGCGGTGCGCATGTTCTCCGATCCTTTCTACAGTAAAGGTCCGAACGACCAGGGCATCGGCTGGAACATCCTGGCCTCGCTCAAGCGGGTCGGCCTGGGCTTCGGACTGGCCGCCGTGGTCGGGATTCCGCTGGGCTTCATGATCGGTCGTTTCAAATTCCTGGCCGGCATGTTCAATCCCATCATCAGCCTGTTGAAGCCGGTTTCGCCGCTGGCCTGGTTGCCGATTGGCCTCCTGGTCTTCAAGGCGGCCGATCCGGCCGCCATCTGGTCGATCTTCATCTGCTCGATCTGGCCGATGATTATCAACACCGCCGTCGGCGTGCAGCGCGTGCCGCAGGACTACATGAACGTGGCGCGCGTGCTGAACCTGTCGGAATGGAAAATCTTCACCAAGATCCTGCTGCCCTCGGTCCTGCCTTACATGTTGACCGGCGTGCGCCTGGCCATCGGCACCGCCTGGCTGGTCATCGTCGCGGCGGAAATGCTGACCGGCGGCGTCGGCATCGGCTTCTGGGTCTGGGACGAGTGGAACAACCTCAACGTGCCGCACATCATTATCGCCATCGTCGTCATCGGCGTGGTCGGTCTGATCCTGGAGCAAGCCCTGGTCGCACTGGCTAAATCCTTCACCTACGAAGAAGCGGGGAACTGATATGAGCATCGTGAGAAGTAACGCTAAATTCATCGAAGTGCAAAACGCCGAGATGGTGTTCGAGACGCGCAAGGGCAGCTTTCACGCCCTCACCAAAGTCAACCTGAATGTGGAGCAAGGCGAGTTCATCACCCTGATCGGCCACTCGGGTTGCGGCAAGTCGACCCTGCTCAATCTGCTGGCGGGCCTGACCACCGCCACGGAAGGCGCGCTGATCTGCGCCGGCCGTGAGATCGCCGGGCCCTCGCCGGAGCGCGCGGTGGTGTTCCAGAACCACTCCCTGCTCCCTTGGCTGAGCTGCTTCGAGAACGTCTACCTGGCCGTCGAGCGCGTCTTTGCCGCCAAGGAAACCGCGGCCCAGATGCGCGAACGCACCGCGGCCGCGCTGGCGCTGGTGGGCTTGACTGCCGCTGCGCAAAAGCGTCCCAACGAGATCTCGGGCGGGATGAAGCAGCGCGTCGGCATCGCCCGGGCGCTGTCGATGGAGCCCAAGGTGTTGCTCATGGACGAGCCTTTCGGCGCCCTCGATGCGCTCACGCGCGCCCACCTGCAGGACGAGTTGCTGCGCATTGTGGCTAAGACCGGCTCGACGGTGGTGATGGTGACCCACGATGTGGACGAAGCCGTGCTGCTGTCGGACCGCATCGTGATGATGACCAATGGTCCGGCCGCGACCATTGGCGATATCGTGCATGTCAGGCTGGAGCGGCCGCGCGAGCGCGTTGCGCTGGCACATGATGCCCTGTATATCGACTACCGCACCCGCGTGCTGGAATTCCTGTACCACCGCCAGGCCAGGCCGCACAAGGAAGCCGCGTAAGGCCGGTGGGCACGGGGTGCCCACCTTACATGCCCGAAGCATGCGCAATCGGTAGGGTGGGCAGCCCTCGGCCCACCGCTTGTCTACACCAGGTCGAGCACGATTGGCTGGTGATCCGAGGCTGCCGTTTCCGACTGCACCTCCACATCGGTCACGCGCGGCGCCAGGTCTTCCGTCACGAAAAAATAATCGAAACAATCGGCCTTTTCCGGCCACTTGAAGCCATGCAGCCCCGCCGTCGGTGCCCGCGCCGCATGCGGGTGCCGGAGGCGCCAGGCATCGACCAGCGGCAGGGCGATACTGTCGTCCGGCGCCAGCAGTTCCTGGTAGTCGGGCGAATCGGGCGCAAAATTGAAGTCCCCGCAATAAATGGCCGACCCTGGCCGGAAGCCGAGCTGGTAGGGCGGATCGAGCGTGGGATCGGGCTGGAAGATGCGCGCCCGCTCGCAGGCTTCCCAGTGCAGATAGCGGATGTGGCGCACTTGGGCCATGCGCTGGATGGGCGAATAGTATTCGAGGTGGGTGGTCAATACCCGGATCTTACCGCCCGGCGCATCGACCACCGCTTCAATCAGCCCGCGCGGCATGCCGGCCGGACTGGATGGGTCGGGCGGCCAAGGCAGCAGGTAACGGTGCACCTGGTTGATGCGAAATTTGGACAGCAGCATGTTGCCGAACTGGCGAGGCAGGTTGTTCTGGTAGATTTCGCTGGTCGGTTCGATCACCGCATGGTAGCCGCCGAAGGCGCCGGCCAGCTGGCGGAATTGATTGCTGCTGGCGTTGCCTTCCAGCTCGGCGTGATTGGCAGCGACTTCCTGCAGGCAGATGACATCCGGATTCAGCTTGCGCAAGACATCGATGATGGCGTGTACGCGGATACGTCCATCCTTGCCGCACCCCCAGTGAATGTTCCAGCTGACAACGCGCATACTTCACCTCCGGAAAAACAGGTCCGTCCGATATTGCCATTGTTTGTGAAATGGCGATACACGGTAGGATCGGCCTTCCGGGGCGGGAGTTCCGTCGTGCCAGGGTAAGCGTGTCCGGTTCCCCGTTCTTAGGCGAGGCTCACGGCACTTCCTGCTGCATTGTTTCGGCGCTGAGCTCATCCAGCGGCCAGCGCGGCCGCACATTGAAGGCGTAATCGCGCTTGGCGGCGTCCGGATTGATCTTCAGGCGCATGGCGCCGGCGAAGGCGATCATGGCGCCGTTATCGGTGCAAAATTCCAGCTCGGGATAATAGACCTTGAACTTTTTGGCCGCAGCGGCCGCGTTGAGCGAGGCGCGCAGCTGCGTGTTGGCGCCCACGCCGCCTGCAATCACCAGGCGCTTGAGGCCGGAATGGCGGATCGCGCTCACGCATTTGGCGGTCAGCACATCGACGATGGCGTCCACGAAACCGCGCGCGATATTGGCCTTGTCCTGCTCGCAGATATTGGCGATGACCTTTTCCTCATGGTTCTTCACAACCGTCAGCACGGCGGTCTTGAGACCCGAGAAGGAGAAATTGAAGTCTTTCGAATGCAGCATCGGGCGCGGCAGCTTGTACGCTTCCGGGTCCCCGAATTCAGCCAGGCGCGAGATCGCCGGCCCGCCCGGATAGCCCAGTCCCAGCAGCTTCGCCGACTTGTCGAAGGCCTCGCCTGCGGCGTCGTCCAGGGTTTCGCCCAGCAAGGTGTACTTGCCCACGCCATCGACCCGCATCAGCTGGGTGTGGCCGCCCGACACCAGCAGGGCGATGAACGGGAACTGGGGCGGATCGCTGGCCAGCAAGGGGGAAAGTAGATGGCCTTCGAGGTGGTGCACGCCGAGCACCGGCTTGTCCAGCGCGAGGGCCAGGCTGCAGGCGACCGAGGAGCCGACCAGCAGCGCCCCGGCCAGGCCAGGACCCTGGGTATAGGCGACAGCGTCGATATCGTCCTTGGCGATGCCGGCTTTGCTCAGGGTTTGTTCCAGCAGCGGGATGGCGCGGCGGATATGGTCGCGCGAGGCCAGTTCGGGCACCACGCCGCCGTATTCCTCGTGCATGGCGACCTGCGAATGCAGGGCGTGGGACAGCAGGCCGCGTTGCGTGTCGTATAACGCAAGGCCGGTTTCATCGCAGGAGGATTCGACGCCGAGAACGATCATGGAAGGTGCAAAAGGTTGAGCTTAATGCGCCATTGTAAAGCAGTGGGCACGAGCGGGTGCGCTGCGGCAGTGCGGATCGGCGGACCGGCCTGGTAGGCTGCTGGCACCGCTCTTGCTATGAACTGGGGTGTACGTGAGCCGGCGCGATCCGCCGGCCGCGGTCGCAACCAACCAGGAAGGAGCGACGATGTCTGAACAATGGAAAGCAGTTTGCAAGCTGAAGGATATTCCGCTGGACGGCGCGCACGCCGTGCCGCGCGGGCTGGCGTGGCAGGAGTTGCCCAAGGTGGAGGTGTTCCGCCACGAGGGCGATGCGGTAGTGGCGCTGCTGGAAGGCGGTCTGCGGCATTATGCCGTCAAGGTGGAGGATGGAAAAGTGTATCTCGACGTGAACGAATTGAATGCGCCCGCCAGCAGGGCGGAGGCGGCATTGGCCGGGTCGTATGCGGTGTTGCCGCACGTTTAAGCGTTATGAACGCTACCTAACGTTACTAACGGTGCGCGCTCAAGGGTGGCAGGCAGTCTGCTAAAACGGGTGGGAGTCGCCGAATCCCGCTGCGCTGGGATATTTAGTGAAAAACGTAATCTCCTTGCCATTGATAGTCAAGCAAAAGATAAATCGATCTAACACCGTCAGTCTCATCTGATGGGCGTAGATTTGAGCGCTCATATACTTATGCTCGTGAAAGTAAAGTACGGCTGAGTCTAGTCAGCATTCGAAGACGGCGTGACCCATCGCAGCACTGCTCGCGGATCTATTGATCGTTCTTCGTTTGGAAATGCCATCAGCATGAGTTCGCACATCAAATCGCCGTCCCATTTAGCGTTGAGTAATGATTAAGCAACGCACCTGATCCTGACATCGCTTAGACGGTCGTTTTCCACGATCCATACTTGTCCTGAACTTGACACAAAGCGGACGTCGCCTTCATCAACGCTTACGTCGACGAATGGATTGGACTGAGTCGACATGAGCGCCCAATCCAGCTTTTTCCCGGTCCTTCTGCAGAAAAAGCCGTATGAGCCGTGCGATGCCGCCTCTCCCCCGGCATAAGTAACACCATTGATCGTCTTTGCGAACTTTTGAAAAACGCTAGTTAGGTCGGTTTCGTCACAGATAGCATGGGAATCTACTACGATTCGGTTCTCAGTTACTGTATATGCGACGGGTTGTGATTGTCCTATAACTAAGCAGTCAACGTTGAAAAATTCCTCGTTGTTGAGTAGTTCGTCAACATCCACAGCGACTTCTCCTATTTTCAATAACCCGTTCTTAACGGTCAATTCCAGCTTCCGGAAAAGCGGCCGTCATTAACTCCCACCTGATGTCTGGAAAATTCACACGCCACCAATATGGTACGTCCGCCGCCGGTTGAACTTGATCGTATATGCCAACTAGTCCCAGCAACTCGATGGGATTGTCGCCTTTAAAAACAAAACTATCCTTCTCTGCAATCCAAAGCGCGGCGCTTGGCCACCCGCCGTCTTCATCAAGATAGCCCTCAACGCGCAGGCTGTATCCCCGATTCCTAAGGATGTGCAGACATGTATTCCATACGTTGAAGTGACTACCGAGCGACATTTTCGATGTCCGATGTTAGTGTTCGTTTGTTAAGCAGAGGACTAGTTTGAGGTTGGAAGCTCCACCACCCTCGATTCTGCAAGCGCCTTGCCGGGGGGCAGAGACAAAACTGCCTCGATGCCCTCCACTCGTGAAGCCCAAATTGCGCCAGCAGCGTCAGCTTTCAAAATCCAGGTCGTCCGTAGGTGAAAGATTGAGGTAATCTTCACGTAATATTTAATTATTCGATTCTATTTGCGGTCAAGGGGGTGAAAGTATCACCCCCTCAGCGATTCTTTCATTCACGCCCAGATTTTCCCTCGCATAGTAATACACCGTATCAAAATTGACCTGGATTGATTCCGCAACGATGGTCACCTTGAATGATTCGTCTGTATCGAATATGAAAGCGTGGCACGGAGGCTCCAATTTGTACAGATTAATCAAGTTGTTCACCTCGTTTTCGGGGCTGAGTCGTATGAGACCGTCGGAGAGGTTACTTCCCCAAGCCGCGGGCCCGTGAATATAACGAACTCCCGAAAATTCTATCTCGCATTCGTGATAATAGCAAAAGTCGGAACTCGCCTTTATTTTTAGCTTGCTATCTTGGAGACTTACTACTACAAAATCCAACCAGGATTTCTCGGAAAATCGTGCGTTCACTTCGCTGATGACGCTGTTGGCCGCTTCTGGCAATTTGTTCGTTCCTAAGGAATTGTTCCGGTCAGCAAAGTGGGCATGATAAAAGCGCGCCCCGTACACTTGATTTTCCCTTCTCCAATTGCCACGCCTTCGAGTGTCTGCAAAATGTATTTCTTTTCCATATTCTGGTGAGCGGTGACGTGAAAAAGATATCCCATGAACTCCGTGGGCAAATAGTTTCTCAGCACGCTTGCTAGTAGTGTTGGCTGTTCCAGGAGCATGCTGTCCAAATCAAGATATCCCGTAAGGGAAAGCTTTAAATAGTATCCGGTGAGTACTTCCCCGACGCCTTCGTCTTCCTTTTCGCGCTCGATGAAATCCTTGTAATATTCGCCAAATGCCCTGATCGCTTGGTCAAAGTCGACCTCCAATGAGAAACGAAGGGTGCATACAGAGTTGGGGTCATGCCCGAATTTATATGCGTCGACCCCGAGTGTTGAAATATCGACTTCTTTTCCTTCGATACAGCACTTCATTCCCGCCCCTAGTCAACTCGTTCCTTCAAAAAATCGCAAAGCTTTTGGACCGATTTCATTGTTGGTGCGCCTTTTTTTTTCCTTAGTTCCGCGCATGAGAATTCATTGAACAGGCTTTTCACGAAGCGTTCATTGGCGAATTTGGATGCATCCCCTGCCGTAAGATCGATACCACTCTCGACCGTTCGCACATAGAAATTATTGTTGTCGGCGTCGGCGCTGAACTGAATTAATACGCCACTTTCAAACATGAGCGCACCCTCGCTACGTTCTTTGTTCATGTAGATGCTAATTGGAAGCACCAACCTGTCGTTTTGAGACTTCAGGTATTTTAGCAGCGTGGTCAACCTGAATTGCCCGATGACGCTTAGTCCGTTCGTCCGCAAATGGTCGCCATAAAAATAGAGCTTGAACTCAGTGCAAATGCTCCGCAGATTGGATGGGAAATTGCGTTCCCAAGCAAGGAGGTGGTGATCAGATAGATCCCCTGAAATATCTGCACTTTCCAGATCGAGGTCGCTCCTGGAATAGGAAGGTAGCCCTACTAAAGCGGGCTCGGCAACCCACCCATCCCGGATAAAGCGTTGAATGACGTCGCTCAGATCGCTTGCAGCAGCGCGCATGGGATAAGCCGTTCGCTTCCTGTTTTTGCTTAGCACGGACAAGTTCCTTTGACCTTATGAGCCTCTAATATATCGCGTACGTCCTTCATTTCTGCGGCGCGACCGGAGTTGGGGTAGGCGTCCACACCAGCTTGAGCTGCTTTCGCCATGCGATCGACATTCTTCGGATTGTTCATGTACTCACCCACGCTTGCGCTGGCTTGCGCCCACTGGCGGGGATTCAAATCACGGGTGGCCTTATCTACCGGCACTAATTTGACGCCACCGTTCCCGTCGGGGAGGAAACCGATATGTCCGCCTTTGGGAGGCAGTCCGGGTCCATGGACATTGACGTGCACCCCGCGGCTCAGCATGTCCCCGCCGGCTGTTTGTGCCCCAACCTTGTATCCCGCCAGGCCCAGGGGGTCGATCCACGCTACGGGATTTGCAGCATATTGATACATGTTATTGCCACCGGCAAGCCCGATCGGGTCCAGTGACACAAAGCGACCGCAATCCGCATCGTAGTAGCGGAAGCGATTGTAATGCAGGCCGGTTTCGGCGTCGTAATACTGACCCTGAAAGCGGATGGGTTGTGCAGTGGCCAGGGCTTGTTGAGTCGATGCAGCGCTTGCGCAATCAAGCGGACCTGTTTCAGGATTCACAAGCAGTACGACATTTCCCCACGTTTGGTATGCCGCCGCCCAAGTGAGCGTGCCATCTTGATCCGTCATTTCGTTGGGTGTTCCCAGGTGATCCGTATGCAGGTAGTGCACCGAACTCCGCGCGGCGCCCGGGGCCCCTTGTTCGGTGACAGTGTCGACCTGCGCCAGCGGCACGAACGAAAGTGGCTCGTACGCGTAGGTGCGCGCCCATTGTCCACGCGACTCGCACAGCAGCCTGTTTCCGTCCCAAATAAAGCGGGTCGTGCCAAACGCATCTCGCTTGGAAATCCTTCGGCCGAATGGGTCGTAAGCGTATTGGACGGTCTGAACTGTTGAAGTCTCTTCATCAGCATGACGCGTCGTCGTCGACTCGACCAGTTGGTGCGCGGCATTCCATTCCAGCTGTATGCGTGTGTGCTTGCCGCTCAGTTTTTCAGTGAGGTTGCCGTGCGCATCATAGTCATAGCGTTTGTCTTCGAATACCTTCAGACGATTGCCTTCCACCCGTCCCGCCCCGGAAACGGTCGTGTCCAGCAGGTTATGCGCGGGGTCGAAGGCGAAGCGTTCGACAAGATCCGGCTGCACTGCGTGGATGATGCGGCCGATGGCATCGTAGCGATACGTCTTGCGCCCTTTGCGGTTGTCATTGATGCTCAGGAGGTTGCCGGTCACGTCGTATTCGTAGCGCCGCGCAATAGTGGGATCGCTGCCCGGAGTCGATTCCATGCGTCCCGCCATCTGTGCCAGCATACGCCCCATTGGATCGTACTGAAACTGGCTGGTCAGTGCACCTTGTGTCCGACTGACGGCGCGATGAAGCTGGTCGCGCTCGATATCCGTAATGACTTCCCCATCAATATTGATCTGATGCAGGTGGCCGGAGCCGTAGAACAGATGGTTGAGTACGCGCCCGTCCGGCAAGGTGGTCTCTACGCGGTTGCCTAGCTCATCGTAGGCGTGGCGCAACGCCGTTGTGCTTTCGCGCGTCTTGGTGCGCTCGCCCACCAGTTGACCCAGTGCGTCGTATTCCAGAGTGACTTCAGCGGCGGCATTGATGGCCTGTGTCAAACGGCCCACAGGATCGTAGGCATAGCGCAGCCGGATTTGTTCGGCGCTGTCCGCGCTGGTTGCGCGCGAAACGATCTTCTCAAGGAGCTGCCCGGTAATGTCACGTGAGTAGTGCGTGTCGATCCGTGTGTACGGCGTGCGCTGGTCGCTGCCGTACTCTTCCCTGGCGATGGCAAGGCCACTGTCGTCGTAGCGGTAGCGTGTCATCGTTGAATCGAAGCCAGTTTCCTCGACTAAGCGATCCAGTGCGTCGTAGACGAAGCGATGCGTATCGCCGTTCTCATTGATCAGCTCCGAAATACGTTCCGCTTCGTCATACCGGTACGCGAGTTCGCCGCCGCGTGCATCGATGCGTTTGACGAGCTTGCCAGTACTGTCGAGCACATACTGAGTGCGATGACCAGCAGGGTCGATCCTTGCTGTCAGCCTTCCGAATGCATCGTATTCATAACGTTCCAGCGAACCATCCGGTCGGACGGTGGTGGATAGGCGACCGTCACTTTCATAGCTATACGTCGTGTCATTGCCGATGGCGTCCAGGGTACGAATCATCCGCCCCTTGTCGTCATAGCTGAAATGCGTCGTGTTGTTCGAGCAGTCGGTGTAGCTGATCAACTGCCCGGCGCGATTGTACGCAAGCCGCTTGACGCCGCCGGCCGCGTCGGTCACGCGCACCGGCAGACCATGCTCATCGTACTGATAGGCAGTGCGATGGCCCAGGGCGTCGGTCATGCTCGCCAGGTTGCCGAATTCGTCATAGCGCAAGGCGGTGGTGGCTCCCAGCGCATCGGTGATCAGCGCCGGCTTGTCGAAGCGGTTGTCGTAGACGATACCGGTACCGCTGCCGCCGCTCTCGATGCGGATCACGCGGCCGCGCTGGTCGTAGCGGTAGTTCACGCTGCGCCCACCGGGATCGGTGATGGCAAGGATATTGCCGTTGCTGTCGAGGCGGTGCGTGGTCACGCCGCCAGCCGCGTCCACCTTGCCGATCAGACGCTTCTTGGCATCGAAGCGGTAGCGCTCCACGCGCCCCAGGTTATCGGTGACGATGGTTTCCTGCGCCAGGTAGCGCAAGTCCCACGACCGGCCGTTATTGGTCCAGTTGCGCGTCACCTTGCCGCTGGCGGCGTACTCGTCGTACTCATAGCGCGAGACCAGTCCACCCGGCTGGCTGTGTTCGACCATGACGTGGTTGCGGTAGGCGAACTGGCGTGTCGCGACACCTTGGCCATTGCTGACCTTGGCCAGGTTGCCGGCCGCATCGTACTCGTACGCGACCAGCAATTCGGTGCCGGTCGCGGGCGCGGCGAGCTGCACGGCGATATTACGCAGGCGCGGGTGGCCGCGATGGTCTTCGAAGCTCAGCAGGTAGCTGCGTCCGGCACTGTCTTCCACTCGCTCGGGCAATTGCCGGCCGTTGTAGGTAATCGTGATCCGGTTACCGTTGGCATCGATCTGGCCGACCAGGCGGGCAATGGTATTGGATGTCTCTGGCAGGGCAAAGAGGTCGCGCTCGCCCTTGTCGTCGATCAGCTCGAAGCTGCGGTCCTGGGTGCGCACCAGGGTGATTTTTTCGGATGGCGAGTAGCGCGACTCGCCGATGGCGGGCAAGGAAAAGGTGATCTCGCGCGCAAAGGCATCGAGTATCACCACACTGTCGACATTGACCTGCAGCGCCCGCGACAGCGGCACCGTCCAGCCGGACCCGAGCCAGCCGGCCTGGCGCTGCGCGGAGCTGTAGCTGCGCTGCCAGACCAGGGGCAGGGGTGCCGGCAGGGCAAAGTCCAGGTCGATCGTATCGGCGAGAATCTTGCTGCCGGTTAGTGGATTGATGGGCGCCGCCACCAGTACACATTTGGGGCAGCCAATTTTCCCTTCGCCTTCAGCCTTGTCGGCGTTCTTTTTGGTCTTGGGTGTCTCGGCTTCGGCAGCGGGCGGTTTCTCGGCACTGGCCGCCTTGCCCGGAGCTTGTGCCGAGCCCCGCGTGACGGGGCGAAACGCCGGGTTCCTTGCGGCGATCTCGTGATTCTTCTGCATCCACTCGGCAAAGCCCTTTCCGAGCTTGCTGCCGCCGATTTTTTCCATGGCCGCCGTCATGCCTTTGTGGGCAATCAGCGCGACGATGGCCGTCATGAGCGCAATCACCAGGATGAACTTTGCCTGGGCAAACGATTCAGTCGCATCGGTCATCAGTTCCCGATACTGTTTGTGATCGCTGTTTTGCACCATTCCGGCACGAATTGCCTTGGCAAAGCCCTCATACACGTGGACGCACAGCGCTGGAACCACCTTGACCATGGCTTCGGCCAATTCCGCCAGGCCGATGACCGTCATGATGGCGGTGCCAATCTGAATGCCGACTTCCGCGCCAACGGCGGCGCCAGGCACGGCGCCCACGCCAAAGGCGAAGAAACCGACCGCCCCGCCGACAGCGCCGCCCACCGCGGCGCCGCCGCCAATGTACATGACAATATCTTTGGTGATTTCCTTGAGAATACCGCTGACCTGATCGAAGCTGAGGTCCTTGACGGTCGCGGCCAGCATGGCGTTGACGCGCTGGTTCGACGCTTCCAGCGCGTCATTGATTGCAATAGCGCAACGGCCGCTTTCAAATTGCCCCGCTACGCCGCGGACGCTGAGATTGGGGTGCGTCTTGGAAAATTGCTGCAGCCTGGTTTCGATGCCCCTGACTGCGCTCGCGCCCGCCGTCAGGTAGTTGCGTTCGAGGTCGCGCAAAGCGCGCTCGATATCGCCAAGGCCGCCAGATGTTCCAAAAATGCTCATGCGCTCATTCCTCTAGTGGTCGGAGAGTAGTGATTGGTCAATATTTTAAAGGCAATATTGCAAACCTTGGAATTCTAGCGTTTATTGAACGGCAGGGGCGCAGATTTGGATTGAGGCGGTGCAGCGAACGCTGCGGGTGTAGGGGAGTGCTGATGTTGCCAGGAAGGCGAGCGGCGGTGCCATACCGGCCGCGTGAAGCGCGTGGGCAGCGCTGCCCACGCGTGGTGACTGGGATTATGGGCGCTGCAACAGCTCGGCGTGGGCCGCGCGCAGCATCTTCTCGGTGGCGTCCCAATCGATGCAGCCATCGGTCACCGAGCAGCCGTACTTCAGCTGCGACAGGTCCGACGGGATCTTCTGGTTGCCGCCCACAATGTTCGATTCGATCATCACGCCGACCAGCGACTGGTTGCCGTGGCGGATCTGCTGGACCACGTCCGACATGACCAGCGGCTGCAGTTCCGGCTTCTTGTAGCTGTTCGCGTGCGAGCAGTCGACCACCAGGTTGGCCGGCAGATTGGCTTTCTTGAGCGCCTGTTCGGCGATCGCGATCGAGACCGAATCGTAGTTCGGACGGCCGTCGCCGCCGCGCAGCACGACGTGCCCGTAGGCGTTGCCGCGGGTGCGCACGATCGACACATTGCCCTGGCCATTGATGCCCAGGAAAGAGTGCGGATGGGCCGACGACAGGATCGCGTTGATGGCGATGCTGATGTCGCCGTCGGTGCCGTTCTTGAAGCCGACCGGCGTCGACAGGCCGGACGACATTTCGCGGTGGGTCTGCGATTCGGTGGTGCGCGCGCCGATCGCGGTCCAGGCGATCAGGTCGCCCAGGTACTGGGGCGAGATCGGGTCCAGCGCTTCGGTGGCGGTGGGCAGGCCCAGTTCGCACACGTCGATCAGGAACTGGCGCGCTTTTTCCATGCCGACGTTAACGCGGAAGGAGTCGTCCATGTCCGGGTCGTTGATGTAGCCTTTCCAGCCGGTCGTGGTGCGCGGCTTCTCAAAATACACGCGCATCACCAGCAGCATGGTGTCGGCGACCTCGGCCTGCAGCGCCTTGAGGCGGTGGGCATAGTCGATGCCCGCCACCGGATCGTGGATCGAGCAGGGACCGACCACCACGAACAGGCGCTTGTCCTTGCGGTCGATGATGTCGCGCAGGGCGGCGCGGCCTTTCATGACGGTGGCGAAGGCACTGTCGGTCAGCGGCAGGCGCTTGTGCAGTTCTTCCGGGGTCGGCATCGTCGCGAACGAGGTGACGTTGGTATTTTCGATATCTGGCGTGATCATGAAGTCAGCTTTTTCATAGTATTTACTCGAGGATCCTCAAGTTTAGTCTGAAATCGCACTTGTTGCATCGCAGCAGCTGAAATACGCACCGCAGTGCCCACCCCTTGGCGCAGGCGAAAAAAGAGGCGGGACGCAGGGTGAGCCGCGGCGCCGCCTCAAAACCACGCACTTACGCGGTAAGGCCGGACTGAGTGGTGAGCCTCAGACTGGCAAGAACTTCATGTCGAAGGCGCGCTCGAACAGCCACACCGCCGCCAGCAGGGCGATCAGGGCCGACCCGGTGGTCAAGAGCTGACGATAGAACCAGGTGCGGCGCGCCAGGAAGGCAAGCGGCAGGAACACCGCCACGATCGCCATCTGGCCCAGTTCCACGCCCACGTTAAAGCCGGCCAGGCTCAGGATCAGTGCGCCTTTTGGCAGGCCCAGGTCGGCCAGCACGCCGGCAAAGCCGAAGCCGTGAATCAGGCCGAAGACGAAAGCGGCCAGCGGACGGCGGCCGCGAAACAGCGGCCAGATGTTATTCAGTGCCGCGATGACCACCGATGCCGCGATCGCCGATTCGATCCAGCGCGAGGGCAGCGACAGCACCTGCAGGCTGGCCAGGGTGAGGGTCAGCGAGTGCGCCAGAGTGAAGGCAGTGACCACCTTGAGTACATCGATGAAGGCCGCCTTCAGGGTCTGCGCTTCCTGCGTGGCCCTGGGCGCTACCTTGACCAGCACCGCCGGCAGCAGCAGCGAGAGCAGGAACAGGATGTGGTCGAAGCCGATCCAGATGTGCCAGACGCCGTGGCGCACGTAGTCGCCGAACTGGGTCAGTTTGCTCGGTCCGGCCAAGGTCAGCGACTGGGTCGCGTTCTCGGGACTGAAGATGGCGCTGGACGTAGCGCCGTCGTGCACCAGCTTGACCAGGCCCTTGTGCTGCGGGTCGAGTTCGGCGAACAGGCGGTAGTTCATGTCCAGGGTCGCGGCGGCTGCGCTGTCGCACACCGCGCTGAAGCGCAGCACCGTGTAGGCACCGTCGGTATGCTTGTCGATCAGTTGTTCGCCCGGGGTGACGGTGCAGGCCCGTCCTCCAGTGGAGAGCGTGAGGCGCGCCAGCGCATAGGCGGCGATAGCGCCGTGCTGGCTGCGCACTTCATCCCAGGTCAGTTCGCCGTCGCCATCCTGGTCCAGGTTGAGCGCAAAATCGAGGTCGCGCAGGGCGATGTCCCATTGGCCGTCGACCTTGCCCTGGTTGACGTTCAGGGTCAGGTAGCTGTCGCTCGGCTTGTGGGCCTGGGCCAGGGAAGATGCCAACAGCATCAAGGTGAGGAAGAGGGCGCGCAGCATCATGCACCTGCCCTGATCTGGCGCACCAGGCGTGCGATGACCACGTCTTCCATCGCATGCTTGTTCACCCAGTCGATGACCGGTGCTGCGGCGGCCTTGTCGCCGGCCTTGAGCGCCGCTTCGAGCAGCACGCGCATGTCGGCCGCCTCCTTCTGCACGTCCCAGTTCTTTTGCGCCAGCGCCAGCGCCGTCTTGCCGTCGCCGCGCACGTGCAGTTCGTAGCGTGCCTGCTCGCGCTGGTGCACGCTGTCGCCGCGCTGCATGGCGGCGTCAAAGCGCGCCTTCAGTTCGGCGTCGGCGTCGCGCAGTTGGTCGGCCGCGCCGATCTGGCGCAAGGCCAGTGCGTGGCGCAGCAGCAGGCCGTCGATGCGGCGCTGATCCTTGACCAGGGCCACCACTTCCTGCGGGCGCTTCCGGTCGAGCAGGAAGTCGCAATACGCGCCCACCAGATAACTGTCGCGCGGGGTCAGGGCCAGGGCCCGCTTGTAGCGCGCCTCGGCCAGCGCCGTCTCGCCGCGCCGCTCGGCCATTTCGGCCAGCAGGGTCAGGGACCAGGCCTGCATGCCGGCGTCGGCTTCGCCGTTGCGCTTGAGCGTCAGGTCCAGTAGTGCGTCGCTCTTGGCCGAGCGGCCGGTCATGGCGGCCACGTTGGCCACGCAGGTGATGGTGATCAGCTCCTCGGTCAGCTGCGACAGGCGCGCGCAGCTGGCGGTGGCGGCCTCGTAGTCGCCGCGCACCGTGAGCACGGTGGCGCGCGTCAGCCAGGCTTGCGGATTTTTCGGGTCGGCCGCGACGATCGCGTCCAGGTCGCGCAGGGCTTCCGGAAAATGGTGGGTGCTTTGCAACAGGGTGGCGCGCAGCAGGCGCACTTCGGCCGGCGGGGCCGGCATGGCCCACCATGGCGCCAGTGCCGCCTGGGCGTAGCCGAAATAGCGCGGATCGGTCTCGCTGCGCGCGGTGGCGATGTAACGCTGCGCGGTGCGCGTGGCCAGGGCCAGGTCTGCCGGATTGGCTGCCAGCGCGCTGCGCAGCTGCGCCAGTTCGCGCTGGGCCGGATCGGCGCGGCGCGGCAGGCGTTCGATCACTTCGCTGCCGTTGCCGGGGCGGTAGGGTGCTGCTTGCGCGGTCTGCGCTGCCGCGGCCAGCAATAGCGGCAGCAATAGCGGCAACAATAGCGGCAACAACGCGGACGCGGTCTTGCGTGCGATGTGGTTCATGTTCTTTTCTCAGTGCGTGAGAACGACGATTTTATTGTTTTGTTTTGTGTGATACACCGGCCGGAGTGGCGGGGCCCTCCGGCCGGCTGTGCTGCTGGTACTAACAGGGTTACAGGCCTGTCTAGACGTCCGCCGGTTCCGTGTCCTCCGGCGAGGTCGTCACTGCGGCATCGACGCTGGCTGGTTCCGCGTCGTCCGGCGCGCTCGCGACAAGATTCCTCACGTAGGCAAAGAAGGCGTCGATCATCGCTACCGGCGGCGTGACCACCGGCGGTGTGACCACTGGCGGCGTCGGTGGAGCGGGAGTCGGGTAATCGTTGTAGCTACTCCCGCCGCCGCAAGCGCTCAATAGCAGTGCTGCGCATATCAGACTGAGTTTTTTCATGGTGCTCTCCTGTTCAAGTGATTGAGGCGGCCATTACTTCTGCGGCGAACCTGGGATCGGCGATTTCAGGTACGGGAACGAGGTGTTGATCATCGTCTCGTCCAGATAGGCACCGTCGGTAAAGCGCAGTGCGCCGGCCGGTGCATCGGCAGGTACGCAGCCGATCGACAGGGTGCACAGCTTGCCCATGACCACGCGCAGCGCGATGTCGACCACGTCGTCGCCAGGACGGCGGCCGTTCGGGAAGCCGGCGTTGTCGCCGTCGATCACGCCCAGGCGTTTTTGCGCGCCCGGTGCGGTGGCGGCGATCGAGGTGTTCAGGCGCAGCATCTCGGCGGCGACACCGGTTTTCGGCTTGTTCACACCGGTGATGCCGGTCAGGAAGGCAGCGACCAGGTCGTTACGCGGGAAGTTGGTCGGGGCCTTGGCGCCGGCGCTGCCGTACAGGATTTCGATCAGGGCAGGCAGGGTCGGATTGGTCACATAGTCGGCGAACTGGCCGTCACCCGATGGCTTGCTGCTGTTGAACTTGTCCTTGTCCTTCAGGCCAATGACGACTTCGTTCACCAAAGGCATACCCAGGCGCGATACCTGGGTCCAGGCGCCGCCTTCTTTCGAGACATCGTCGTTCGACTTGGGCGAGCCGTTGACCAGGCGGGCCTGGCGCACGCTGGCCGTGGTCCAGCCACCGATCACAGGATCGCCGGCCGTGGCGTTGAGCAGGCAGGAGGTTGGCACTTCCATACTCAGGGTGGTGACGTTCTTGTTCGCCAGGTCATCCTTGGCGTTCTTTTCGGCGCTGGCCAGGAACTCGACCGCCGGTGCCTTGATGTTGATCAGGTCGAAGGTTTCGCCCAGGTTGACGACGAACGGATCCTTGCGCTGTCCAACGAACATACGGGCCGGGGTGGCGCAGCCGGGAATGGTCACGTCATATACGTGCTTGGCCGCATAGGCATCGTAGTTGGGGATCGATTTGTTGCCGATGTTGTCGAGCGGTTTGTCGAAAGTGGAGCCACCGCCGGCCGCGTTGACCACGGTCGCCTTGGTGCCGCTGCGGCGGTCGCCTCGGACCACGGTCACGGTGAAGGTTTCGCGTACATTGGCGCCGGCCGCATTGGCGTCGGCGATCGCGCCGCCGTTGATCACGAGGGGAATCGACACTTGCTTGCCGCCCACCGTCAGCTTGGTGTCTTTATTAGTGTTCTTGAAGCGGAACTGAAAGGTGATGTCTTCCTTGGCGTCGCCATTGTTGTCGACGTGGATTTCATACAGCGCGTCCGGGTCCATCATGAAGTAGTTCGGGCCGCCGTAAGCATCCTGCAGGGGAACGTAGTTGGCGATCAGGGTGGTGAAGTCGCTGCGTCCTGCGGCATAGCTCTTGAACATGTAGAAGTCGGTGGCATCGACCTTGGGCTGCTTGGTGATGAAGGGAGCTTCGCGATGGCTCGACGCCATTGCCGAGGGTGCGAATACGCAGGCCAGCAGGTTTGCGGCCAGCAGGGCGCCCATCGTTGCCCGTAGTCTCATCTGTTTCATTTTTCTCTCCTCGTTAGGGGTTTACACCAATGTGTATGCAGATATACGTTGCGGGTTCGGCACTGGATTCACTTATTTGCCATTCTGTGCAAAAACTTTTACAAAAAAGCCTGCACCAATTTTTTGGCTGAACCAAGGTAAACTGCGGTACATGAACACATCGACTGAACCATTCCTCGCAGCAAGCATCATCAAAGAGATCGGCCGTGGCCGCAAAGGCGCGCGCGCCATGAGCGCGCAGCAGGCGCGCGAGCTGTACGCGGCCATGCTCGACGGCCGGGTGTCGGACCTGGAACTGGGCGGCATCATGCTGTCCATGCGCATCAAGGGCGAATCGGTGGACGAGATCGCCGGCTTCCTCGAAGCATCCGAGCAATCCTTCGCGCGCATCCCCGCGGTGGGCGGCACCTATGCACCGGTCCTGATTCCGAGTTACAACGGGTCGCGCAAGATGGCCAACCTGACGCCCTTGCTGGCCATGCTGCTGGCGCGCGAAGGCGCGCCGGTGCTGGTGCATGGGGTGACGAGCGACCCCGGCCGCGTGACGACGGCCGAGATCTTTGCCGAGATGGGCTTGCCGCGGGCGGCCTCGGTGGCCGATGTCCAGGCGGCTTTCGCGGCGGGACGGCCCAGCTTCATCCCGATCGAGGTGCTGGCGCCCAAAATGGCTTATCTGCTCTCGCTGCGCCGCATCCTGGGCGTGCGTAACTCGACCCATACCCTGGTCAAGATCCTGCAGCCGGTCGAGGGACCCGCGTTGCGTCTGGTGTCCTACACCCACCCTGAGTACCTCGAAATGCTGGGGGAATACTTCACCACGGCAGCGCCGCATGCGCGTGGCGACGCTTTCCTGATGCGCGGCACCGAGGGTGAAACCGTGGCCAATGCCAACCGCGCCCAGCAGATCGACTGGTTTCACAGCGGGCAGCGCACCATTCTGGTGCAGCGCGATGCACCAACAGATGAACTGGCCGAGGTCCCGGAGGCGCGCGATGCCGCCGCCACAGCCGCCTGGATCGGGCGCGCCCTCAAGGGGGAAGTACCGGTGCCGGCGCCCATCCTGGCACAAGTGGCACAGTGTTTGCTAGTTTCAAAGTCAATACAGGCAAACGCGGGAGTGCAGCATGGAGAGCAACAAGGGTAAGGTCTATCTGGTAGGCGCAGGTCCGGGCGATCCGGATCTGTTGACCCTGAAAGCCGTCAAGGCGATTGCCGCGGCCGATGTGTTGCTGGTGGACGACCTGGTCAATCCCGAGATCCTGGTCCATGCCTCGGCCACGGCGCGCGTGATCCCGGTGGGCAAGCGCGGCGGCTGCCGCTCGACGTCCCAGGAATTCATCGAGCGCCTGATGATTGCCGAAGCCCAGGCGGGACGGCGCGTGGTGCGCCTCAAGGGGGGCGACCCCTTCATTTTTGGGCGCGGCGGCGAAGAGCGGGCGCATCTGATGGAGCAGGGCATTGCTGTCGAGGTCATCAACGGCATCAGCAGCGGTCTGGCGGCGCCCTCGGCGATCGGCGTGCCGCTGACCCACCGCGACTGGAGTTCCGGCGCCATCTTTGTGACCGGGCATGAGCGGGGCGACGAAGCAGGCTCCGCGCGCACGCCTGACTGGGCCCTGCTGGCGCAGACCGGCCTGACCCTGGTGATTTATATGGGCGTGGCACGCTGCAGGCAGATCCAGGCGGCCTTGCTGGCCGGCGGCAAGGCCGGCAGCACCCCGGTGGCGGTGATCCAGTCGGCCACCGGTTCCGGGCAGACGCAACTGCTCACCACCTTGCAAAATCTGTCGGAAGACCTGGCTGTGTCCGGCCTGGGCAGCCCGAGCATCATCGTGGTCGGCGACGTGGTCCGGTGCGCCGATGCGGTGGCCGATATTACGTCGAAGCAAGGTGTCGGGTAGGGTGGGCTGCCCCCTGCCCACCAGATTGCCACGCGACCGCGTCCGAAATACTCCGTACAATCACGCCTTTAGTGATTAACGGAAATCGGCACGGTCATGGCAAAACAATATGATGTAGCGGTAATCGGGGCGGGCGCGGCCGGCATGATGTGTGCGGCCGTCGCCGCCCAGCGCGGCAAGCGGGTCGTCCTGATCGACCATGCCGAGAAACTGGCCGAAAAGATCCGCATCTCCGGCGGCGGCCGCTGCAATTTCACCAACCTGAACACCGGTCCGGCCAACTTCCTGTCCGACAATCCGCATTTCTGCAAGAGCGCCCTGTCGCGCTATACCCCGCAGGATTTCCTTGCCCTCGTCAAGAAACACCGCATTGCCTACCACGAGAAGCACCGCGGCCAACTGTTCTGCAACGATTCGGCCGAACAGATTATCCAGATGCTCAAGGCTGAGTGCGCGGCTGGCGAGGTGACCTGGCGCATGCCGTGCAAGGTGGCATCGCTCTCGCAGTCGGCTGAGGGTTTCCAGATCCAGACCGACAGCGGCGACATCGAGGCTGCGAGCGTGGTCATCGCCACGGGCGGCTTGTCGATCCCCAAGATCGGCGCGACCGAGTTTGCCTACCGCATCGCCGAACAATTCGGCCTGAAAATGGTCGAACCGCGGCCGGGCCTGGTGCCCCTGACCTTCGACGGCCCCAGCTGGGAAGCCTTCGTGCCGCTGGCCGGCATTGCCCTGGAAGTGGACGTGGAAACCGGCAGCAACAAAGGGAAAAACGCGCGCCGCGGTCATTTCCGCGAAGACTTGCTGTTCACCCACCGCGGCCTGTCCGGACCCGCCATCCTGCAAATTTCCAGCTACTGGCAGCCGGGCACCCCGATTGTCATCAATCTGCTGCCCGAGATGGATGTGGCGCAAGTGCTGATCGAAGGCAAGGGTACGCTCAAGAAGCAGCTCGGCAATGTCCTGTCGCAGTGGCTGCCGGCGCGCCTGGCGGAAGGCTTGCTGGCCGCCAACGGCCTGGCTGCGGACGCGCGCCTGGCGGACATGCAGGATGCCAAGCTGCGCAAGCTGGGCGACGCCATCAACCGCTGGGCCATCGTGCCGACCGGCTCGGAAGGCTACCGCAAGGCCGAGGTCACCCTGGGCGGCATCGACACGCGCGAACTGTCCCAGCAAACCATGATGGCGAATAAGCTTGCTGGCCTGTATTTCATCGGCGAAGCGGTCGATGTGACGGGCTGGCTGGGCGGCTATAATTTCCAATGGGCATGGGCTTCCGGCGTAGCGGCAGGCCAGGCTGTGTGAAGCCGTCAGCACTGTCGCGTTCAGGAAACACCTGATCAAAAAGGTTCCACGGACGACAAAACGGTGCTATTATCTCGTTCTTCCCCAAATCTAACGGTTTAATTTTTTTACATGACCACTATTCGCCTTAAAGAAAACGAGCCGTTCGAAGTCGCTATGCGTCGCTTCAAGCGCACTATCGAAAAAACGGGTCTGCTGACCGAACTGCGCGCACGCGAGTTCTACGAAAAGCCAACGGCTGAGCGCAAGCGCAAGCTGGCAGCTGCCGTAAAGCGCCACTACAAGCGCATCCGCAGCCAGCAACTGCCTAAGAAATTATTCTAAGACTGTCCAGTCGAAACTGATCCGGTGACGGCCTGCAGCCTGTCCGGGTCCCGGTTTCCACCATAGTCGCAGACCCGCTCCGGTTTACCGCAGCGGGTTTTGCTATTTTCACTGCCAACTTCACAACCACGAGGATGCCATGGGCTTAAAAGAACAAATTACCGAAGACATGAAAGCGGCCATGCGTGCCAAGGAAGCGAGCAAGCTGGGCACGATTCGCCTGGTGATCGCCGAGATCAAGCGCAAGGAAGTCGACGAACGCATCGAACTGAACGACGAGCAAACCCTGGCCATCATCGACAAGATGATCAAGCAGCGCAAGGATTCGATCACCCAATTCGAAGCGGGCAACCGCGCCGACCTGGCCGATATCGAAAAGGCCGAACTGGCCATCCTGGTGAACTACATGCCAGCCGGCCTGTCGGAAGAACAGATCGCCGCCGAAGTCGCTGCCGCTGTGGCCGCCTCCGGTGCCGCCGGTCCCCAGGACATGGGCAAGGTCATGGGCATCCTCAAGGCAAAATTGCCCAAGGGTACGGACATGGCTGCGGTCTCCGGCCTGATCAAGAAGGCGCTGAGCCCCGCGTAATCGCGCATACGTCCTTGCCGCCGCATCCGGTGTGGCGGGAAGGGCGTCGGAGCCTCCACGTCTTGTCGCGCATCAAGCCTGCGTCGAGCCCGGCGGTATAGTCTGACCTGTAACAAAGACTGTTCATCCAACGTGATTCCACAAACTTTTATCACCGATCTCTTGAACCGTGTCGACATCGTCGATGTGGTCGGCCGTTACGTCCAGCTGAAAAAGGGCGGCGCCAACTTCATGGGCCTGTGCCCTTTCCACAGCGAAAAATCCCCCAGTTTCACCGTCAGTCCGACCAAGCAGTTCTACCATTGCTTCGGCTGCGGCGCGCATGGAACGTCGATCGGTTTCCTGATCGAATACTCGGGCATGGGCTTCATCGATGCCGTCAAGGACCTGGCCCAGGGTGTCGGCATGGTCGTGCCCGATGCCGACGACAAGATTCCGCCGCTGCAAAGGGCGCAGAACGCGGCCCAGGCGCTGGCGCTGACCGACGCCATGACCCAGGCCTGCGACTTTTACCGCGGCCAGTTGCGCGGCGCCACCAATGCCATCGCCTATTTAAAGAACCGTGGCCTGACCGGCGAAGTGGCGGCCCGCTTCGGCATGGGCTACGCGCCGTCGGGCTGGGACAGCCTGCGCGCCGTGTTCCCCGACTACGATGCGCTGGCGCTGGTTGAATCGGGCCTGGTCATCGACAAGGTGGACGAAGACGGTGGCAACAAAAAGCGCTATGACCGTTTCCGCGAACGCATCATGTTCCCGATCCGCAATACCAAAGGCCAGGTCATCGGCTTTGGCGGGCGGGTCCTCGATTCGGGCGAACCCAAGTACCTGAACTCGCCGGAAACGCCGCTGTTCCAGAAGGGCTTCGAGCTGTATGGCCTGTTCGAGGCGCGCCAGGCCATCCGCGACGCCGGTTATGTGCTGGTGACGGAAGGCTATATGGATGTGGTGGCGCTGGCCCAGCTCGGCTTTCCGCAAGCGGTGGCCACCTTGGGTACGGCCTGCACCAGTACCCACGTGCAAAAATTGCTGCGCCAGACGGACACGGTGATTTTCAGCTTTGACGGCGACCGGGCAGGGCGCAAGGCCGCGCGGCGCGCACTGGAAGCCTGCTTGCCGCAAGTGACGGATAACAAGACCATCAAGTTCCTGTTCTTGCCTTCCGAGCATGATCCGGACAGTTTTGTGCGCGAATTCGGCGCCGAGGCGTTCGAGCAGGAAATCAATGAAGCGATGCCGCTGTCGCAGTTCCTGCTGCGCGAAGTGTCCGCGGAGCATGATCTTTCCACGCCGGAAGGCCGGGCCCGGATCCAGTTCGACGCCAAGCCACTGCTGCAATCGATGACGCCGACCTCGCTGCGCCTGCAGATCGTGCGCGGCCTGGCCGGCATGACCGAGTCGACCCCGGCTGAAATCGAAGCGCTGTTCGAGCTGGCCAAGCCGGTGTCGGTGGCACGCAAGGCGCCCCCGCGTCAGGGACGGCCGGAACCGGTCGGGCTGGAGCTGCAAATCCTGCGCCACCTGGTGGCCCATCCGCCGCTGGCGCTGGAGCTCGACGAGTCGGCGCTGGCCGCCTTCAGCTTCTTCGGCCCGGAATCGGCCGAGCGGCTGTTGCAATTAGTCGCCGCCGGACAGGCATTGGGACCGAACGGCGGCTTCGCCGCGTTGTCTCAGCATCTGAAGGATGCGGGACCGGAATACGACCACCTGATTGCCGAGATCGCGTCGGAGCCGGAGTCGGATTTTGACAGCGTGAAATTGTGGCTCGCTGGAGCTGTGAGACAGATCAAAATGGACGCACTTAAACAGGAACTTTCACAGTTGTTTTCTTCTGGACTGACCTCAGATCAGTTGGGAGTGCGCTATCGGGAAATTACCGCCGAGCAGGATCGGCTGACCCGGGAGCAGGTGGCGGACATGACGCCGCGCTGACGCCGGCGAGCCAGGAAATCCGGTGCAACAGACAGTGGTGCGGAGAGTGAAAAGGCAGGAAAAACGGGGACCCGTGAAGGGCCCGTTTGAGACTGGAAAAAGCTAGGGTGCGTGCTATAATAAAACGATAAGTGTTGTGTTCGCAGAAATTTTTCAACGCGCCGAACATGGTATTTTTTCAGTAAGTGTGGCTCTTGATCGGCGCGGAAACAATGGGCGTCGGCGGCCAGGGCCAGCTTTGGTTACGACGGTGCAAGTCACCGTCAACGGCGGACACCGTTCCGAACGTTAACCACTCACGGCTTTCGCCTCCATCCGCCGTTGTCATGCAGTACACTATTGCCCACGCTGGGCAATCGTCGGTCCCGCCGGGGAGGTGCCGGCAGGCTGTTTTGCTTGAGTAGCTTGTTAGTCGGTATAAGAACTGGTCTGAGACGTAGGTGAGAGTTGTAGTGAGTGCAGCAGTGCCGGCAAAGCACAGCGCCGCGAGGCGGGCGATGCCGGAGGATGTAGGGCCGCAAGGCCGGCAACAAACTTGATTTCAATCCACCATAAAGCTAGTCGTTGTGACATCGAAAGCGCCTGTGCCAATCAAGAAACCTGAAACCAAAGTGGCTGATACGCCAACGAGAATGTCCGCCCCGGCGGACAAAGCGCAAGACAAGGCCGAAACGCGCACTGCCGCGCCCACGCCTGTCGTCAGCCAGACCACCGATGCCGCCGCGCTGGCCGCGATCGATACGTCCGGTTACGTGCTGCCGTCGGTCAAGGTGCCGGGCCGGCGCGGGCGCAAGCCGAAAGAATTCCAGCCGGAGAACGACGAAGTCGCCGCGCTCAACGCGGTCGAACGCGCCGAGCTGAAAGCCGTCGACAAGGCCAAGGCCAAGGACCGCAAGGCCAAGGAAAAAGCCTTGCTGAAAGACGCGTTCTCGTCGGACACGGAAGCGAGCGAGGAAGAACTCGAGCGCCGCCGCCAGAAACTCAAGACCCTGATCAAGTTCGGCAAGGAACGCGGTTTCCTGACTTATGCGGAAATCAACGATCACCTGCCGGAGAACATCGTCGATCCGGAAGCGATCGAAGGCATCATCGGCACCTTCAATGACATGGGGATCGCGGTCTACGAACACGCGCCCGATGCCGAGACCCTGCTGCTGTCCGACAATGTCGCCACCGTCACCAGCGACGATGAAGCCGAAGCGGCGGCCGAGGCCGCGCTGTCGACAGTCGACTCCGATTTCGGACGCACCACCGACCCGGTGCGCATGTACATGCGCGAGATGGGCTCGGTCGAGCTGCTCACGCGCGAAGGCGAAATCGAAATCGCCAAGCGCATCGAAGACGGCCTGAAAGACATGATCCAGGCGATCTCGGCCTGCCCCGTGACCATCGCGGAAATCATTTCCGCCGCAATCCGCATCCAGAACGACGAAACCAAGATCGACGAAATCGTCGACGGCATGGTCGACCCCGACGACAACGGCGAGCCCGTGGTCGCGCCCCCGGTCGCCTCGGACGAGGATGAAGACGACGAAGAAGGCGACGAGGAAGAAGAGGAAGAGGAAGAGGAAAGCAATGCGTCCGGTGCCGCTGGTTTCTCGGCCGAGCAACTCGAAGCGCTGAAAAACCAGGCGCTGGAGAAATTCGAAGTTATCTCCGTGCAGTTCGACAAGATGCGTAAAGCCTTCGAGAAAGACGGCTACAACTCCAAGGCCTACGTCAAAGCCCAGGAAGCCATCTCCAACGAACTGCTGGGCATCCGCTTCACCGCAAAAGTGGTCGAGAAACTGTGCGACACCCTGCGCGGCCAGGTGGACGAAGTGCGTCATATCGAGAAGCAGATCCTGGACGTGGCCGTGAACAAGTGCGGCATGCCGCGCGCCCACTTCATCAAGGTTTTTCCGGGCAATGAAACCAATCTGCAATGGGTGGACGGCGAAGTCAACGCCGGCCACGCCTACTCGGCCATCCTCGGACGCAACATTCCGACGATCAAGGAACTGCAGCAACGCCTGATCGACCTGCAGGCGCGCGTGGTGCTGCCGCTGCCTGACCTGCGCAACATCAACCGCCAGATGGCGGCCGGTGAAATGAAAGCGCGCAAGGCCAAGCGCGAGATGACCGAGGCCAACTTGCGCCTGGTGATTTCGATCGCCAAGAAGTACACCAACCGCGGCCTGCAATTCCTCGACCTTATCCAGGAAGGCAACATCGGCCTGATGAAGGCGGTTGACAAGTTCGAGTACCGCCGCGGCTACAAGTTCTCGACCTATGCGACCTGGTGGATTCGCCAGGCCATCACGCGCTCGATCGCCGACCAGGCCCGCACCATCCGGATTCCGGTGCACATGATCGAGACGATCAACAAGATGAACCGCATCTCGCGCCAGATCTTGCAGGAAACGGGTGCCGAGCCCGATCCGGCGACCCTGGCGATCAAGATGGAAATGCCGGAAGACAAGATCCGCAAGATCATGAAGATCGCGAAAGAGCCGATCTCCATGGAAACGCCGATCGGTGACGACGACGATTCCCATCTGGGCGACTTCATTGAAGACAACAACACACTGGCGCCATCGGATGCGGCCTTGCACGCCTCGATGCGCGGCGTGGTCAAGGATGTGCTGGACTCGCTGACGCCGCGCGAAGCGAAGGTGCTGCGCATGCGTTTCGGCATCGAAATGTCCACCGACCACACCCTGGAAGAGGTCGGCAAACAATTCGACGTCACGCGCGAGCGTATCCGCCAGATTGAAGCGAAGGCATTGCGCAAGCTGCGCCATCCATCGCGCTCGGACAAGCTGAAGAGCTTCCTGGAAGGCAATTAAGCCTTGACGGGCTGGCGCTAAAGGCCATATCCTTCCGCCACTTCGTTCGGGCCCAGGGCCCGGGCAGTGGCGCCGACAGCGCCCCATTGCAACGATTTCGGGCCTCTAGCTCATGCTTGGTTAGAGCAGCGGACTCATAATCCGTTGGTGCCGTGTTCGACTCACGGGAGGCCCACCATTGATTGAGGACTTAGGTGAAAGCCTAAGTCCTTTTTCGTTTCTAAAGCCAAACTCGACTGTCCTGCGAGTTCATCCTGCGTCAAGCCTCCTTCGGGCAACCGTAACAAATATCCGCGACGCCGGAATCCCATGTAAAAATTGTAATTTTTATATTGCATTAGTTATGCAACAAATGTACTATCATCACTCTTGTTTTTATAACATGTATTTAATAAGCAATAAATGAACTAGTTGGGTGTCCTGTCTTCTTGCGCTTCGCGAACGAAGGCAGCCTGTTAACGCCGGCATTGAAAATCTTGCGATAAAAATTTTCATGTCTAACAAAGAGAAAAACGATGGGAATTTTTAAACTGAGCAATATGACCTTGGTTCCGCAAATTCACAATGGGGGGTGCTGGTGTGCCTCTGCAATCATGCTGTACAAATGGAGCCGGAAATCCGGCTTGCACCGTATGGTCGAGCCACTATCGGACCCCGGTATCAAGTGGCGCTGGACAGAGAACAAGGACTGGGGTTCCAGCGATAACTGGTGGCTTTCGCAGACCCTCAATATCGAAACGCATTCCAGCATCCCACTCGAGTATGCGGAACTGAAGACTTTCTTGAAGGAGCACGGTCCCATTTGGACCAGTGGCATGAAAACCTGGAGCGGCGAGGCCCATGGTCACGTTGTTGTGATTTGCGGAGTCGCCAATACCGGCGTGTTCATCTATGATCCGGAACCGGTCGGCTATGGCTGCTCGCGCTGGCTCACCTGGACACAGATAAGCGACTACATCCTGGGAAGCGATGCCAGCATTCAGTTTATGACAGTGAAGTAACGCAAGTCCTCAGCTTCCTGCGTGCGCCTGGGCGGCGGCGCAGCAGCTACACGCGGGCCTGCCTGCCCCGGCGCCCCTGTATGGGGGAGCTAACTGATCAGCCGGGAGTGCTCGGGCAAGCGCGCCGACAGGTAATCGTGCTGATCACTCAGCACATTCCTGCCGCTCAGGATGAAGTGCTCGAAGCGGCAGGGCACATAGGGAACGTACAGCAAGGGCCGGAACTCATGCACCAGCTTCGATCCCTTGGCATTGTTGCACTCAAGGCAGCAGCAGACGCAGTTCGACCAGACATTCAGGCCGCCGCGCGAACGCGGCACGATGTGGTCGCGCGAGAGGTACTTGGCGGGCCGCACGGCGCCGCAATAGGCGCAGGTATGACGGTCGCGGGCGAACAGCAGCTTGTTGTCGTCACCCAAGGGCAACTCGGCGCGCATCATCTTGGTCATGCGTTCACTGCCGGAGACGGCGATGATCGGTTTGACCGTGATGCTGGACTGGATGCCGGCGTTCGAGAAACCGCCGCGGAAGACGAATTCGCGCTCGCCCACTTCCCACGCCACCTTGCCGGTGGCGTAGTAAAGGATGGCTTCGTGGGTGGAGATCCACCCGAACGGATAACCGGAAACGGCGAGGGCAAGAATTTGCGTGGTCATGATTTCACCAGGTTTGCATGCTCATAGTATAGGAATATGGGGGCGCACGGCCGTGTTCGTGCCGACGAAATGTGAATCTGGATAGGTTCTCGGGTGGCGCTACGTCAACTGCGAATAATGGACCCGCCTGCTGGGATCGAACCAGCGGCCTCGACGTTCGTAGCGTCGCGCTCTTCCATCTGAGCTAAGGCGAGAAAAAGGGGGGCTTCCTTGCAAGAAGTCACAAAAAAGACAGGAAAAAATGGCACCCCGGGAAGGAGTCGAACCTTCAACCTTCGGTTTTGGAGGCCGCTGCGCTGCCAATTGCGCCACCGGGATACGGAACTGGGTTTGCCCGGGAAAATCCGGACAAACGAAACATGGGGTGACGTACGAGTGTCGAACTCGTCGCCTTCGGGACCACAACCCGACGCTCTACCGACTGAGCTAACGTCACCAGGGAAAATGGCAGTGGATGTTGAAACTGGTGGGGGCGGCGAGATTCGAACTCGCGACCTGCGGATTAAAAGTCCGCTGCTCTATCCGGCTGAGCTACACCCTCTTGCTGCTGCCAAAATTGCTGCTGCCAAAATTGCTGCGGCAAAAAAATGGTCGGCGTGGAAGGCTTCGAACCTCCGACCCCCTGGTCCCAAACCAGGTGCGCTACCAGACTGCGCTACACGCCGTAAAACGTAAAAAACGGAAACGGGAACCATCTCACAAGCACTCTCCCGGCGCGGCCCGGTCCTGGCTGGGCCATGCACTGTCGAAAGCGCTTGTGGAATGGTGCGGAAAGAGAGAATCGAACTCCCGGCCCCACCCTGTGAAGGTGTGCTCTGCCAGCTGAGCTATTTCCGCGTGGCTCCGCCGGCAGGGGTATCGCACGTGAGGGTGCGATACCGTTGCAGGCGGAACCGGTAAAACCTATCCAAATTGTGAAAGAACCTGCGTCTGGTCCGGGTTGTCCGGGGACGGCCTCAAGTTAAAAGGGCTTGACTGCATTGCTGCTGACATCGGTGTTGGTCGGAAATGGCCGCGAATGCAAAAAGGGCCCGGTGTCCTTGCGGAACATCCGAGCCCTTGAGCTTGACCTTGCTGTCAGCCGGTGAGGAGTGATCCTTCCGGCCAGGGGTTTCCCCCTCGGATGTGGTGTGCAGCTTCGCCCTGATCGCGGCCATGCTTCGGCTTGCCATGCGCGGCCTGAGCGGCGCGGTTTTGCTTGCTGGGCAGATGGGCGCTGAGGCGGAACGACCGGAGCGCAAAACGCCAGCGACGCACAGGCAGCGACAGGCCGAGCGCGAAGCCCTCGGTCGTCATCTGTGTTTGCGTCAATGTGTTCACGTTCGATCCAGTCTTTGTTGGGAGTAAAAGGCGCTCTGTGAAGAGCGAGTGAATGCATTCTTACATGAGAAAAAACAAAAAACAAGCAAAAAAATACATTTTATTTGCACATTGTGCAAATTAATTGCGGCTAGTTAGGCTTCCTTGCAAGGTATGCAAACGCTGCCACAATGAAAACCTGTATGATGCGCTTGTCGTGTGAGGACGACATCGCCATGCATCCAGAGAAAAAACCACATCAACATTTAAGCGCTACAAGCAGACAGGTCCCGCGCCACAAAGCCGTGCTGCGTATCCAGTCCTTGATGGCGGAACACGATATCCGCTTTGTGACGGATCTGTGGAAGCTGCTCACCGCCAACGGCGTTGAGATCTCGCACGCGCAACTTACCCGCGTCGTCAACAACAGTACCAAGTCGCTCAGCATCGATCTGCTGGAAGCGCTGGCGACCTTGTTTGACTGCCCGGTATCGAGTTTGTTCAAAGATGCCTGAGACCTTCGGCCTGCGCTTGCTCTTACTGGCCGCAAAGGGAGCACGATGATCGAATGCAACCGTACGATGGAGCAGGCCAGGCGCGACTTCGCCGCCGGGCGCCTGACCGGGGCTGCCCTGCTGCGCGTGCCCATGAGCGCGGCCTGGACCGTGCGCCTGTCCGGCGCCAAAGGCGACGCCGGCATGCTGCTGGCCGTCGAGACCCTGGAGCCGCGTGTGTTCGCCAGCCTGGACAAAGCGGTGCGCGCGCTCGAAGACGTCGGATTTTCCTTCACCCAGCTGAAAGTGCTGTAAGCGCGCGCGGGTGTGCGCCTATCCTTTATGATGTGGCTTTTTCGCCCCAAGGTAAGCCACAATGATCATTCTGAAAGTCCCCTACGCGGAAAAGGACCAGGCCAAGGCACTGGGCGCGCGCTGGAACAAGGAGCGCAAGATCTGGTACGTGCCCGACGGCGCGGCCGCCACGCCCTTCGAACGCTGGATCGCGCCTGGTAACGCACCCGGCGCTGCCAATGCGGCTGCATCACCGTCGCGTCCGGCCCGGGTCGACAGCCTGGCCGGCAAGACCAGCGTGGGCGCTTACTACCTGGATCTGGAACATGCCTGCAATCCTTTCGAAGAATGCCCGGTCTGCCTGCCCAAGCTGCAGGCGTCCGGCTGGCTGGCCCAGCACGCCCTCCTGAAACAATTGCTCGTCACCTTGAAAACGCCGCGGTAATTCCGCCTTCGCCCGTCCACGGTGTTCACCGTGGACAAAAATCCACAGCAGCCCGGTATGCATTGCGCATCGGAACAAAAGCCGCTAATCTGGTCATGCAGCAACATTAATTTCCAAATGAATAACACTGCGACGATCGCACTACCTGTTGCGCAAGCCGCCGGGAGCGCGTGGCCGCGCGCTTGTCGCCTGATTCGTATCGATGAATTTTTCTTCCCGTGCACTGTCGCTGATGCATTACCTGGTAGGCAGTCTGATGCTGCTCACTGTGGTCCTGCTCGCCTGGCAGTATGTCGGGATGGAGCGCATCTACGAGGTGTCGGCAAGCAGCGGGCACCTGGCGCAAGCGCGCGACGACCACGGAGACGGTGGCGCGAGCCGTGCACGCCTGGTGAGCACGCGCGCGGGCCTGGCGCTCGACTGCGAACTGGTCAGGCAGTTCGCCTGGCCCTACTGCGGCTATTCCTTTTTGCTGGGCCAGGGCGCGAACGGGATCGACCTGTCGGGCTTCGATTCCTTCAGCGTCGAGCTCGACTATGACGGACCGCCGCCGCACATGCTACGCGCCGCGATACGTAACTTCGAGCCGGCCATTTCCACCGTCGATCAATGGCAGTCGCAGAAGATCAATGAGATCGAGTTCACGGTGCCGGCCAGCGGCACCGTGCATATTCCGCTCAAGCTGATGCGCACCGCAGCCTGGTGGAACGCAGCCCAGAAAGTGCCCCTGCTGCACACGGATGTACGGATCGACAATGTCACCCAGATCGAGCTGTATACCGGCAGCCTGGACGCCATGGGACACCATCGCATGCTGCTGCGCGCAATCCGCTTCCATGGCAAGTGGATCAGCCAGAACCACCTGTTGATGCTGCTGGTTGGCTTGTGGTGTTGCTGCGGCATCATGTGGCCATTGCTGGGCCTGGCTCACTACCGCACCCAGCTGGGCAGCAGCAAGGCCAGGCTGGCCGTGCTGAGCGGCATCAACCGTGCGCTTGAACTGGAGGCGCAAGAACTGGCTGGCCAGGCCTACACCGATCCCTTGACCGGCGCCCTGAACCGCCAGGGCCTGCGTGATCTCCTGCTTAAGCAATGGAAAACCCCCAGCCTGCTGGCCGAACCGAGCGCCGTGATGTTTGTCGATCTCGACCACTTCAAGCACATCAACGATCAGCACGGACATGCCGCCGGCGACGAGGTGCTGCGCCGCTTTGCCGCCATGGTGCAGCGCGAAATGCGCGCCACCGACAAACTGGTGCGCTGGGGCGGCGAGGAATTCCTGATTCTTTGTCCCACCACGGCCGCGCGCCATGCCCAGGCTCTGGCCGAGAAACTGCGTGCCGCCATGCAGTTGCAGGACTGGCCAGCCGGCTTGCAGGTCACGGCCTCCTTCGGCGTGGCCGGCATTGACGGCGGCGAGGATATCGGCGAGGCCATCGCGCGGGCGGATGCCGCCCTGTACCGCGCCAAGCAGGGTGGACGCAACCGTGTGGAAACGGCACCGGTCCTTGGGGCGCGCGTATAGGGGCACGCGCGCGAAAAGCCGCGCCGGGCTAGCGCGAGGCGGAACTTTGCACTCCCCCGTACGCTCTTACGATAGCGGAATTTGCCGCTGAATCGAGCGCACCGGAGACGCAATGGACAAGCACACCCAACAGGAAGCCGACGACAGCAACATGATCAAGGATCCCAAGGACTGGACTACCGGCGACGAGCCGATGACGGGCGCCCAGAAGTCCTATCTGAAAACCCTGTCGGAAGAAGCGAAGGAAGAGATGGACGAGAACCTGACCAAGGCGCAGGCGTCCGAACGAATTGAACAGCTACAGAAACAGACCGGGCGCGGGCAGACGCAGTAGGCGCCGCAGCAAGGTCGGCGGCCGCACCTCACGCACGCTTCAGCCGCGGCCGGCTTTTCCGAACAGACGCGCGAACCAGGAAGGCGAGGCTGTGTCCTCGCTGCCGCGGCGGCGGCGGCGGCCGTCCGGTTCGGCGACTTCGAAACGTGCCATTGCCAGGCGCGCAGTGGCTGTTGTCGTCGGTACGATCGGCAACTCGGGGCCTGCTGCGGGAGTTGCGGCGTGAAGAGGCACACGAGCGGCCTCGTCTTGACTCAGGGATGTTTCGGCTATTGCTGTGGTGGTAGTTGTTGCTGTTGACGATGCCACCGATTCGGCAGCCGCAGCCGTGGTCGCCGTAGCCGCAGCCGCACTGATACCCGCGGCCGCCGCGCCTGCCAAAGGCACCAGCACTTCCTTCTCGATCGTGCAGTTGCAACCGATCAAATCCATGGTGGCGACAAAGCGCTTCGCCGTCACGTAGTCGAGACGGCACTTGAGCAGGATGTCCGGGGTGCGGATGGCGGTCAGCACTTCCTCGCGGCTGGCCTTGAGCAGCGGCATCAGCTTGTTGACCATGGCGTCGGTGTTGACGTTCTTCTGGACGTTCTTGAACGCCACGCAGAAGGTGGCCGGGCGGTACACCTTGCCCCCTTGCTGGTCAATCACGGTCAGGGCAAAGGCGCCCGCGCGGCGCAATACGAAGGGCACGACATCCGGATTGAGACCGGTGATTCCGATAATGCCCATGTCGCCGCGAAAGCAGTTGGCCAGCGGCGTCTCGGTCCAGGGGCAGGCGGCCCGCCCGGCTTCGCCGGAATAGGCTCCGCTCGACCAGCAGGGATAGCGCTCGGTCAGTGCGGCGGCGAACTGCAGCAGGCGCGGATTGGGCGGCAGCTCGAACGAGCGCAGCGCCAGCGCGTCGGCGAAGGCGTAGGCCTCGGCGTTATGCGGCGGAACAGCGGGAACGAGAATCTTGAGGATCGTGCTCATATGACAACGCTGTTATTTCAACGGAACATATATTGTATTTCATAAAGTGGAATCGGACCAACAGCCAAGCCGGAGACCGGGCTTTGCCGTCGCAACTTTCCCACAATCGCGGTGTCGGCGCGAGAAACTTTATTTCTCCACCGCCAAGCTACCACCGGCAGGCCGCGCGGTGTACCATTTCAGCGCCAGTCTGTTCAATTTACCCGATTCCACCATGCTCAAGCGCCTTGTTTTTGCCGCCGCTGTTGTTCTTTCGCTCATGCGCCCTGGCGCGGCCGCCGAAGAGCTCGTGCTCGTTGCGCCGCTGAACCAGGTCATGCCCTTCGCGCAGTTTCAGCAGGACAAGCTGACCGGCGGCATTCTGAAGGATCTGGGCGACGCCATCGCGCAGCGCCTGGGCCGGAAAATCGGCTTTGTCAGCGTGGCCAGCGAGCAGGTCAGCGCAACCTTAACGGCGGGCAAGGCCGACGGCATCTGCTATGTGCGCCCGTTCTGGATCGATGGCGACTTCAACTGGACACGTCCGCTGATCCCGGATGCCGAGCTGGTCGCTGCGCGCGAAGGCGCGCCCAAGATTCGCTCCCTGGCGGACCTGCGCGACCGTCCGGTCGGCACGGTCAGCGGCTACCGTTATCCGCGCGTCGAGCAAGTACTGGGCTTGCGCTTCCAGCGCAGCGATTCGCCCTCGATGGAAGAAAACCTGCGCAGGCTGCTGGCGGGCGCCGTACGCTATACCGTCATCAGCCAGGCCACCCTGGCGTGGCAGATGCGCCAGAACAAGGAACTGAAATTGCGCTCCGACCTGGTGTTCGCTTCCTTTAGCGCCCAGTGCGCGTTTTCGCGGCGCGCCAGCATCCCCTTTGGCGACATCAATCACGCAATCAATTCCCTCCTGGATGACGGCAGTGTTGACGAAATCCTGGCGCGTTACCGCTAGCGCCTTGTTGCTGGCAGCGGGCCTGGGCCTGGCCGAGGCCGCGCCTCACAGCGTGGTGCAACTCAATTCCGGCGAATGGCCGCCCTACAGCAGCGCCGCCTTGCCCGGCCGCGGCATCAGCAGCGCCGTCGTCGAAGCGGCGTTGAAAGCGGCCGGCTACCGCCTGGAGGTGCGCTTTTATCCCTGGCGCCGCTCGATGGCGCAAGCCCAGACGGCGCCGGGCGTGTCCGGCTATTATCCCGAATACGCGGCGGCCAGCGTGCGCGAGCATTTCCTGCTGTCCGACCCTTTCGGCAGCAGCCCGATCGGCTTTGTCGAACTGGCCGCGCGTCCCGTCGTATGGCAGCGCGCTGAGGACTTGTGGCAGTACCGTATTGGCGTGGTGGCGGGCTATGCCAATACGGAGGAGTTCGACCGTCATGTGCGCGAGCGGCGCCAGCCGGTCGACATCGCCGCCGACGACCGCCGCAACCTGCTCAAGCTGGCGGCGGGCCGCGTCCGGCTGGCGCTGATCGACCAGCGGGTTTTCCAGCACCTGTTGCGCTTTGATCCCGAGATCCGTGCGCTGGCCCCGGTCCTGCGCTTCAATCCCCGGATGCTCGAATCGAAGCCGCTACATGTGTGCTTTCGCGCCGACAGCGAGGGGGCGCAACTGCGCAAGCTGTTTAACGACGGCTTGAAAAAAATCGACGTGGAAGCCGTCATGGCCGAGGCCGCGAGGGCGGTCGAGCTGGCCGCGCCGCCGCGCTGACGGCGCATGTCCCTACATGCCCGCTGCCCGGCGCAGGGCGGCACGTGCCAGCAGCCGGGTCGAGTCGAGGGTCGGCAGCGGCGAATTGGCGTCGCTGATAATCAAGGGGATTTCGGTGCAGCCGAGGATCACCGCGTCGCAGCCGGCATCTTTCATGCGTCCGATGGTTTTCTGAAAATAGCTGACCGAGGCGGGCAGAAACTCGCCGGCCACCAGTTCATCCATGATGATGCGGTTCAGTTCCATGCGCGCCGCCAGGCTGGGCCGCACATGACCCAGGCCAAGGACATCGAGTTTCTCGGCATACACCTCGCTTTCGACCAGCCAGCGGGTGCCGGTCAGGCCCAGGCGCTTGTAGCCGCGTGCCCGCGCTTCCGCCGCGACCACTTCGGCAATGTGCAGCCAGGGCAGGGGCGAGCGTGCCTGGATATCCGGCAGTACACGGTGAATCGTGTTGTCGGGACAGATCAGGAATTTGGCGCCGTTTTTCGCTAATTTGTTCGCCGAGGAAAGCATCAGGTCGCCGACGCCATCCCAGTCGTCGCGTTCGATGCAATCGACGTAATCGGACAGCGGGTGGCCGTGCAGCGACAGTTCAGGGTGCGCGTGGGGGCCGAGCAGCAAGGCGCCGTCGCGGCAGATGGTGCGATAGCAAAGGGCGGCGCCTTCGGCCGAACAGGCAACGATACCGATGTGCTGAGTCATGGTAATCATCCTAGCACTACTGAGGCTCACAAGCGCAAGCGCGGGCGCTTTTTCTTGCCGCTGTGGCGCTCTGCATACGGGCGCTTTTTGAGGCGGCGGTCAGGGGCCGGCAGCAGCCCTTCATGCCTGTAAATTTACTACACGTAAAATGCGCTGGTGTACAATTGCCCGAGAATTTTTGCCAGGGTAACAGTGCATGCGCGACGATGAGGTAGTTCCAGTCCACTCCCCGGCGCCCCTGGCGCGGCGGCGCCTTTGGCTCAAGGGCGCAGTCGGCGTTGCGGCCCCGCTGGCCTTGCCGTCGCTGGCGCTGGCTGCGCCCGAGCCGCTGATCGTCGGCGGCCTGCCGGTCACCTGCAACCTGACCTTGCCGGTTGCCTGCGTGGCCAAGGCGGCCGCCAACGCGCGTGCCGGCGGCGTTCAGCACGCTTTCGAATACAGCAAGTACAGCGGCTGGCCGGAGATCAAGGAATCCCTGATGACCGGCCGCATCCAGGCCGCCTACATGCTGGCGCCCCTGGTCATGGACCTGACCGACAAGCGCATTCCGCTCAAGATCGTCTCGCTTGGCCACCGCTCGGGCGCCGTCATTATGGTGCGCACCGATTCGGCGTACAAAAGCTTCAAGGACTTCAAGGGCAAGCGCATCGCCATTCCCAGCCGCTTCGCGGTCGACTTCCTGTTCCTGCGCAAAATGCTGGCGCGCGAAGGCATGAGTCCCAAGGATATCGAGATCATGGAGATGCCGCCGCCGGACATGCCGGCCGCGCTGTACGCCAAGGCGGTCGACGCCTACTGCACCGGCGAACCGTTCGGCGCGGCGGCCCAGCGCGCCGGCTACGCGCGTCCGCTGTCGATGACCCGCGATGAGTGGCGCAACTACATCTGCTGCGTGCTGACCGTGCGCGAGGAATTGATCAAGTCGAACCGCCCGCTGGTGCAGGAACTGGTCAACCATGTCCAGGCGGCCGGCAACTGGCTCGACGCGTCGCCGGTCAACCGCAGCAAGGCCGCCCTGATCGCCTCCGGGCGCAAGATGTTCAACCAGGACCCCAACATCATCAAGTTTGTAATGGAAAATCCTGCCGACCGCGTCACTTACGGCGACCTGCGCATGATCCGCGCCGAATTCGACGAACTCATGAAGCTGTCGATGGAAGCGGGCACGCTCAAGCGCCCGGTGGCCTACGAAAGCTATGTCGACGAGAGCTTCGTCAAGGCGCTCAAGGCGCCCCAGATCCTGCTGTGAGCATGCCGTTCATGTCCCTTTTTCGCTGCGCGGCGTTCGTCCTGTGCGCGCTGCTCCTGGCCATGTCGTCTGCCGTCACGGCTGCGGCGCCCCCCGGCACGCTCAAATCGGGCGTGTTCGAGCCGCCGCGCGCCGCGCCCGAGATCGCGCTGCCTTCCTCGCACGGTCCGTTCAGCCTCCAGAGCCTGCGCGGCAAGGTGGTGGTGCTTGAATTCGGCTACACCCATTGCGCCGATGTGTGCCCGGTGTCGCTGGCCTCGCTGGCCCAGGCGCGCAAGAGCATGGGCGCCGCCGCGGCCGACGTGCAGGTGGTGTTCATCACGGTCGATCCGGCGCGCGACGACGCCAAACATTTGCGCACTTACCTTGCCGCCTTCGATCCGAGCTTCATCGGCGTAACCGGCAGCGGGGCGCAGATCGATGCCCTGCTCAAGTCTTACGGCATCAGCGCCACCAAACGCATGGTCGAGGGCAGCAAGACCGACTACACCATGCACCATTCGTCCTACCTGTACTTCATCGATCGCAAGGGCATGCAGCGCGCGCTCATGCCGTTCGGGCGGCCCTCGGCTGACATGGTGCACGACCTGACCATCCTGCTCGGGAAATAAGCGCGTGCCTTTCCTGAAACGCCACTGGCGTTCCCTGATCCTGCCCGGCGCGCTGGCCGCAACCGTGCTGTGGATGGCGCTCGCGCCGGTCAGGAGCGGCACAGGCGCCAGCCGCGAAGAGCTGTTCGAAATCCCGAAGGGCACCTGGGCGCGCCGCATGGCCGGCGACAAGGTCGAGATCCTGCCCTCGACCGTACGCCTGACCCTGGGCGTGCACGACGTGCTGCTGCTGCGCAACCGCGACAGCGTGCCGCAGATTTTCGGGCCGGTGCTGATCATGCCGGGCCAGGACTTCCGCCTGCCGTTCGAGCAGGTGTCGGAGAATCAGTTTGCCTGTACAGCGCATGCGAGCGGTCAGATGACGGTGTTGGTGGAAGCGCTCCCGCATCCGGGCGCCGGGCGCGTGCGCTGGCGCTTGCGCGAGTGGTCGCGGGCGCTGCGCAATTTCGAATGGAAGCCGCCCAGGCAGTGAACGTGGAACATCTAAAAAAGAGAACGAGGGAGCCGCAGCACGTGGAAAAACTGAAGAACATCTGGCCGTCGCTGGCGCTGATGGCGGCCATTGTCGCCATCTGGTGGATTGTCGTGGTCCAGAGCGAGAGCGTGATTTTTCCGACCCCGCTGCAAGTGGTGACGGGCACGCTGGAACTGGCCGAAGACGGCACCCTGTGGGAGCACATCGGCGCTTCGCTGTTCCGGGTCGGTACCGGCTTTCTGGTCGCGGTGCTGGTGGCCGTGCCGCTCGGGCTGTGGATGGGCAGGGTGACGGGCGCCTGGCGCACCTTGAACCCGCTGTTCCAGATCATGCGGCCGATTTCGCCGATCGCCTGGATTCCGCTGGCCATCCTGTGGTTCGGCGTGGGCGAAGTCTCACCCATCTTCCTGATCTTCATCGCCGCCGTGTTCCCCATGATCGTGCAGACCGCATCCGGCGTGCACACCATCGAGCGGCGCTACCTGCACGCCGCGGAAAACTTCGGCGTCTCGCGCGCGCGCCTGTTTCGCCAGGTGATCGTGCCGGCCGTGCTGCCCGAGATCGTGGTCGGCATGCGCATCGGCCTGGGCGTGGCCTGGCTGGTGGTGGTGGCGGCCGAAATGATCGCCCTGCGCTCCGGCCTGGGCTACCTGATCATCGACTCGCGCAACGCCGGCAATCGCTATGACCTGGTCATCGCCGGCATGATCATCATTGGATTAATCGGACTCCTGCTCGACGGCCTGATGCGCCTGCTGGAAGGACTCAAATCGGTAAGGTGGCGCTATGGACGTTAAGTTAAAAGAGGCCCGGGCCGGCGCAGCACCGGCCGCGGCGCCGAAGATCTCGGGGACCGGCATCCGCAAGCACTTCGGCAAAGGCGCCCAGGCGCTGCCGGTGGTCGGGGGCGTGAGCCTGGACATCCAGGACGGCGAATTTGTGGCCATCGTCGGGCCTTCCGGCTGCGGCAAATCGACCCTGATGAAGATCATCTCCGGCTTCGAGCAGCCCGACGAAGGCACGGTGAGCATCGACGGCGTCGTGGCGCGGCGGCCCAGCCCGAAAGGCATCGTGATCTCGCAGCACGGCTCGGTCTTTCCCTGGCTGACGGTGCAGCAGAACCTGATGTTCGGCCTGAACGGCGACAGCCATGGCGACAAGGCCGCGCTGGCCGATCACTACGCGGCCATGGTCGGCTTGAAGGGCTTTGAAAACAGCTATCCGCGCGAGCTTTCCGGCGGCATGCTCAAGCGCGTGGAGATCGCGCGCGCGCTGGTGGTCAAGCCCGAAATCCTGTACATGGACGAACCGTTTTCGGCGCTGGACGCGCTGATGAACCTGCGCATGCGCACCGAGCTGCTGCGCATTTTGGCAGAAGAGCGCCACACGGTGCTCTTGATCACGCACGACGTCGAGGAAGCGATCTACCTGGCCGACCGCATCATGGTGCTGTCGCCGCGTCCGACCACGATCCAGGCGACTTTCGAGGTGCGCCAGGCGCACCCGCGCAAGCTGTCCAGTCCCGATCTGCAGGACTTGAAGGAAGCTATCCTGGCACAGCTGGGATTGACACTCTAAGGCGCGCCAATCGTGCTCCCGCCGGGCGCGCGATTCTGTCATGATGGGGGTTATGACGACGCTGACATTCCCGTTGTTCCCGCTTGGCACCGTGCTGTTTCCGGACGGTGTGTTGCCGCTGCAAATCTTCGAGGTACGTTATCTCGACATGATTGGCAAGTGCATCGCCAACGACACGCCTTTCGGCGTGGTGCTGCTGACCCAGGGCAGCGAGGTGCGTACGCCCGAAGGCAAGGAGAGTTTCCTGCCTTCCGGCACCCTGGCTTCGGTCCAGGACACCACGGCATCGGCGCCCGGTCTGCTGCAAGTGGTGTGCCGCGGCGCCTCGCGCTTTCGGGTGGTCTCGAGCGAGCGCCGCAGCAATGGCTTATGGATGGCGCAGACCGAATTGCTCGAAGACGACCACGCGATTCCGATCCCATCCGAACTGCAGGGTGCGGCCGACGCGCTTGACCGCGTGCTGGCCTCGCTCGAAGAGGTGCCGGAAGAACGCTGGCCGCTGGCCCCGCCGTTCCGGCTTGACGATTGCGGCTGGGTGGCCAACCGCTGGTGCGACCTGCTGCCGCTGCCCAATGTGCAAAAGCACAGCCTGCTCATGCTGGACAATCCCGTAATCCGCCTGGAACTGCTGCACGACATGCTCGACGAGCACGGACTCATCACCTCATGATCCATCGCCCCGGCCTGCGGGGCGATGTCGCCGATCTACTTGCCTGCCTCGCCAATGCCGCTGGCCGATCCATTGCCGCTGGCCGATCCACTGCCGCTGGCCGATCCATTGCCGCCCACGGAACCGCCCGCGTTCAGATTGACCGATTTTTGTACCTGGACGGACTCCAGCGCCGTGCGTGCCTGTCCCGCGCCATCGATCATAACCTGCGCAGCCTGCCCCGTGGCCATGGCCATGCCACGCACATTGGCAGCGCTGTCCTGGGCGTAGCCGCGCGTGCTCGCCGCCTGCGCCCTGGCACCCTCGGCCACAGGCCGGCCCAGGCCGCGTGCGCCATCGAGGACAGCACCACCGGCCGCTTCGCCGTTGCCGTTCCCACTCAGGCTGCCACCGATACTGCCCGATCCTGACCCGCCGGCCTGGGTCGTGCTCAAGCCACCGAGCAAGCCGGCGCTGCGCGATGCGGAACCTGCGGCAGTGCCGCTTCCTGTGCCATTGCCGGGAGCAGTTGCGGCGGGAGCCGCGGGCGTGACATTCTGGGCGGGACGGCGCAGCGTGCCGGTGTCGGCAGCGCGCGTCAACGAACGCGATTCATTGATCAGCGCGCCGCGCGAACCGAGCGAGCCCATGCCGCCAAGCTGCCCGCCGATGTTGCCCGAGCCGCCCAGCATGCCGCCGACACCGCCGCGTCCGCCCAGCAGTTGCGCCTGCGCCGACGCCGCCGTGCCGAGGGCAATCAGCAAGGCGAGCTGTTTGACAGTTTGCTTGGAAATGAATGTGCGCTTGGTGTTCATGGTTAGTTCTCCTTGGATTGGGGCGCACCATGCGCCGCCGTTACATGGAAAACGGATGGGCTCGCCGGTTTATTCCCTCCCGAAGAAAAAAATCCAAAATTTATTTGAAGGCTGATGGATCCATGCGAAACGCCGCGCCCACGATGCCGTAACCGGTCTCGTTGCTGACGGTCGCAGGGTCGTCGCGGCGAGCCTGTTGCGCCAGGGCCGCGATGGCCGCGCGCGCCGCCAGCGGGTCGGGCCGCGCCAGAGCGCCAGCCAGCAGCGCCGCCACAATCGGCGAGGCGAACGAGGTGCCACGCACCGGCCGATAGGGCGGGGCGCCGGTGCTGGCGCTGACCATATGGTTACCCGGCGCGGCGAACATGACTTGCGGCCCGCGCGCCGCTTCCGGCAACACCTGGCCGCGCCGGTCCACGGCGCTGACGCCGACCACGCCCGGGTAACTGGCGGGATACAGCGGCGGCGCGGCCGGGCCGTCGTTGCCGACCGCGGCCACCAGCACATGGCCACGCTTGAGCATGGCGGCGACCGTGCGCGCCAGGGTCTGGTTGGGCGGGCCGACAATGCTCAGGTTTACTACGCCGATGTTTTCCTTCGCCATCCAGGCCAGGGCGGCGGCCATCTTGTCGGCCGAGCCGCCGCTGGCGCTGTCGCAATAGATATCGGCCGCGTACAGCTGCGCACGCGGCGCCACCCCCTGGAAATGGGCGGAGTTGCCGACCATCAGGGCGGCCACCGCGGTACCGTGCGTTGCCGGATGAAAGCTGCCGTCGCAGCCCCAGCGCTGCACGGCGGCGCCGGCGAAGACCGCGTGGGCAGTGTCGACCCCGCTGTCGATCAGGCCCACCCGCTGCGCCGCCGACGCTGTCCTGGGCGTGTCCAGGGCACCGGCGCCGTCCTGGCCGCTCGCGCCACTTCCCAGATAAATATGATTAAAGTCGTAGGAAGCGTCCGGATCGGCAGCGCGCAAAGTCTCAAGCAGGGCGGCGATGTCGGCCTTGTCGGGCACGCCCAGCACCAGCATGGTCTGGTCGAGCTCGTCGAAGCGTTTTTCGCGCAGCACGCTCAGGCCGGCTGCCTTGGCGGCGGCCAGGCCGGCCGCGCTGGGCGACCAGGCCAGGATTTCACGCCGCACCACGGCCTGGCCGCGCGGGTCGGTCTCCAGTACGGTGGGGTGGCGGCGCAGCAATTGCTGGACCTGCCCGAGACGCAATCCGCGCAGGTCTTGCAAAGGAGGTAACTCGGCCTTGCCCAGCAGGCGCTCGGCTGGCGCGCGCAGGCGCTCGGTGTCGAGCGGCCCGATGCGCCCTTCCAGGGGCAGGTTTAAGGACGGCAAGCGAAGTTGTGCTTGAGCGCTGGTGCTGGCAAGCGCAAAAGTGAGCACTAACACCGAACGAAAAAATCGTTGCGCACGGAACGGTCGTGGTGGCTGCATGGTCGGATGATAATATAGGGAATCGGAAAACCTGTTTTAATAAACGAACGGGGGCGGGAATAAAATCCCTGCCAGCATCGTTATCCTGATCACCATGACGTCGCACACGACACTCCACGCCGACATCGCTGCCCTGTTGCCGCGCTTGCGGCGCTTCGCGCGCAGCCTGACCTTCAATCGCGACGATGGCGACGACCTGGTCCAGGGAGCGCTCGAGCGGGCCCTGGGCCATAGCGGGCAATACCAGGCCGGCACCCGGCTCGACAGCTGGATGTTCAGGATCATCAAGAATGCCTGGATCGACGAAATCCGCTCGCGCGGGCGGCGCGAACAGATGTTCGCGCCGGAAGAAGCGGGGGCGCACGTGGGTGACGATTTTGCCGAAGCGCATCAGCAACGCCTGGCGATCCAGAAGGCCATGAGCCTGCTCTCGGAAGACCACCGGATCGTGATCGCGCTGGTGCTGGTGGATGGCCTGCCCTACAAGGAAGCGGCCGACGTACTGGAAATACCAATGGGTACCTTGACCAGCCGGCTGGCGCGCGCGCGTGAAGCCCTGCAAGGTTTGTTGTCCGATCAAGCGAGGACGGTAGCATGAGTTTTTCTGACGAAACCCTGATGGCCTTCGCCGATGGCGAACTGGACGATATCACCAAGCACGAGGTCGAACTGGCGATGCGCCTCGACCCGCAACTGGCGGCCCGCGTACGCCAGCACCAGGCGCTGCGCTCGAATGTGTTCAACGCCTTCGCCCCGACCCTGGACGAAGCCGTGCCGCAGCGCCTGCAGGCAGCGGCGCGTTCGGGCAAGGTGGTGCACCTGAACACGGTGCGCGCGGCGCGCAATGTGCCGCCGCCTCTGGTGACGGCGCCGGCGCCGCGCAAGCGCAGCTGGACCTGGCTCGAATGGGGCGCCATGGCCGCGACCCTGGTGGCCGGCGTCTTCGGCGGCATCATCGGCTCGCAGGCATTTTCCGGCAACGGCGCCATGGTCGGCATCGACAATGACGGCGGCAGCCTGGTGGCGCGCGGCGAGCTGGCCAACAGCCTGTCGCAGCAGCTGGCCAGTGCGGCGCCGCCCGGCGCAGCGGTGCGCATCGGCGTGAGCTTTGTCTCCAAGGACGGCGTATATTGCCGCAGCTTCACCCTGCCCAATACCGGCGGCCTGGCTTGCCGCGACAGCAGCGTGTGGCGTATTCCCGTGATGGCCGCGACCGAAGGCGGCGGTGGCGAATACCGCCAGGCCGGCAGCAGCATGCCGGCAGCGGTGCTGGAGGCGGTCGACGCCCGTATCACCGGCAAGGCACTCGATGCCAACGCGGAGCGTAACGCGCGCCAGCAGGGCTGGAAGCGCTGATCGCGCGTTTGCAATCGCGCGGATGAAAATAGTTTTATGATAATATTTTCGTCCGGCCAATCCGGCCGCTTCCCCGTGGAGCCCGATGAATACCCTCTGCCTGAAATCCCTCGCCCGCAACAAGTCGATGCTGGCGCTGCTGTTGTCCCTGGCCGCGCCCTTCCTGACCCTGGCCGCACCGGCCAGTGCCGCTTCTTCCACCTATAAGGAAGCCAAGGATGGCAAGGACTATCCCTTGCTGGGACGCTTCGACGGCGCCATCCTGTACAAGCACGGCATCATCAATTTCGAAAAAGTCGAGCTGAAGCGCCCGGACGGCAAGGTCGATGTGATGGAAGGCAAGGTTTACAACTACTTCTACTTCGGACCGCAGGGACGCAGCGACCTCGAGGTCTACCGCAACTACAAGCAATCGCTGGAAAAGCAGGGTTTCAAGATCCTGGTCGGCTGCGAAGACGGGGTCGAATGTTCGCGCCAGGGCTGGTCCGAGCACGCGCGCAAGTGGACCGGCGATGCGCGCAGCTTTAGCAACGGCAGCCACTACATGAACAATCTGAGCTCGGGCCGGCCCTTGCGCTTCCTGTTCGCGCGCCTGGCGCGCCCAAGCGGCGACATCAGCGCCCTCATCACCATCCGCGACGGCTACATGAAGGATGAAGGTTTCGGCACCGATTATTTCGTGCAGGTGATCGAAGCGGGCCCGATGGAGCAGGGCCTGGTGACGGTCAAGGCCGAGGCACTCGGCAAATCGCTGACAGCCGACGGCCGGATCGCGCTGTACGGCATCCTGTTCGACAGCGCCAGGGCCGACATCAAGCCCGAATCGAAGCCGCAGCTGGAAGAGATGGCCAAGACCCTGAACCAGAATCCGGGCATGAAGGTGTTTATCGTCGGCCATACCGACAACCAGGGTGCGCTGGAGGCGAACATCGCCCTGTCGCAGAAGCGTGCCGACGCCATCGTCGCCGCTCTGGTCAAGGACCACAAGATCGCCGCCGCCAGGCTGGCCGCCAAGGGCGTGGCCAGCTACGCGCCGGTGGCCTCGAACGGGAGCGAGCAAGGCCGTGGCCAGAATCGCCGTGTGGAAATGGTGGTCCAGTAAGCGCGCTTCAACAGGCTAGCCGATCCGTGCCCGGTTGCGGCCCTCGCTCTTGGCGCGGTACATGGCCCGGTCGGCCGACTGGATCAGCAGTTCGGGCACCAGCGCATCGTCCGGCAGCATCGAGGCCACCCCGATGCTGATGGTGACCACGCCATACGGCGACTTCGCATGCGGCAAAGCCAGCCGCGCCAGCGCCTCGCACACGCCGCGCGCCAGCTCCAGCGCGTCTTCCGCATTGGTGGCCGGCGCCAGCAGCGCGAATTCCTCGCCGCCGTAACGCGCCACGATATCGGTATTGCGGCGCGCGTGCAGCGCAATCAGTTCGGCCACCATGCGCAGGCACTGGTCGCCGGCCTGGTGGCCGTAATGGTCGTTATAGCTCTTGAAATGATCCACATCGAGCATCGCCAGCGCCAGCGCGTAGCCGTTGCGGGCGGCGCGCCGCCATTCGTTGTCGAGCGCCGCATCGAAGCCGCGCCGGTTGTTGATGCCGGTCAGGCCGTCCGTGCTCGACAAGGCCGCCAGCTTGGCGTTCGACGCTTCCAGCTCGGCGGTGCGGGCCGCCACCATCTCCTGCAGCTGCAGCTTCTGGCGCGTCAGCTGGCGCACCCGCACCTTGTACAGCAGGCTTAACAGACCCAGCGCCAGCAAACCCGCCAGCAGGCGGAACCACCAGGTCTTCCACCACGGCGGCAGCACCGTCACCGTCATGCTGGCGGCCTGGTCGGTCCAGATGCCGTGGTGGTTGGCGGCCTTGACCGAAAACACATAGGTGCCCGGATCAAGGTTGGTGTAGGTGGCGCTGCGGTGGGCGGCGTCGGTATTGACCCACTCGCGGTCGAAGCCGTCGAGCCGGTAGGCGTAGGCATTGCGTCCCGGGTCGGTGTAGTGCAGGGCGGCGAATTCGATCGAGAACACCGAGCCGGGCAAGCCCACGCTCAGTTCCGAGGGCGCGGTGACCGGGCCGCTCAGCGCGATCCCGGCGACCGGCTTGCCGTCGCGCAGGGAGCGGTTGAAGACGCTGACGTCCGTGATCGCCACCTGCGGCGGCACCGAAGCGCTGCGCACCAGCGCCGGGGTGATGCCGGTCATGCCCTTGACCCCGCCGAAATACAGGGTGCCGTTGTCGGCCGCAAAGGCCGCGCCCACCGAGAACGCTTCCGACAGGCCGTCGGCGCTGGTGAAGCGGCTGACCTTGCCGGAATCCGGATCGAGCCTGAGCAGGCCGGACACGGTGCTCAGCCACAGCTTGCCGCTCTCGTCGCCGCGCATCGACAGGATCTTCACGGCGCCCACGCTATCCTTGCCCATGTAGCGCCGGAAACCGATGCTGCCGTCGGCCGCCGTCATGATCTGGTTGATGCCCTTGGCGGTACCGGCCCAGATGCGTCCCTGCGGATCCTGATACAGGGCGGTCACGTTGTCATGCGACAGGGTGCCATCCTTGCCGGCCGCGTAAGTGAAGTTGCGGAAACTGCCCTTCTGCTGGTCCAGCAGGTCGAGCCCGCCGCCGCCCCATTCCGAACCCATCCACACGCGCCCCTGGCGGTCTTCCAGGATGCAGGTGGTGCTGTTCACGCTGCGGCTGCCCGGCATGGCGGGGTCGGAGGGGAAACTGGTCCAGCTGTTCTTGCCGCTGTCGTAACGGATCACGTGCTGGCCGGTGCCCAGCCACAGCACGCCGCCGCTGCCGGGCGCGATGGTATTGATGAAGTCGCTTCCCACGCTGCCGAAGCTGATCACCTTGATCGGCACATCCGCGCTGTCGAGGCGGTTCAGGCCGGCCGAGGTGCCGATCCACAGCGGTCCCCCGGGTTGCTGGTGCAGGCTGTAGACGATGTTGTTCGACAAGCTGCCCGGCCTGGCCGGGTCGGCGCGCCAGGTGCGCTCGACTTCGCCGCTGGCCGGATCGAACAGGGACACGCCCGAATGCGTGGCCAGCCACAGCCGTCCAGTGCCGTCGCCATCGATGGCGCGCAGCGAATTGTTGGGGCGCAGGTTGTTGGCTTCGACATCGAAGGGGATGAAGCGCTGGAAGCCCTGGCTGTTCAGGTTGACCAGCGACAGGCCGTCGGTGATCGAGCCGATCCACAGCATGCCGCTGCGGTCGTGCATCACCGTGCGGATATCGTCCGAGGGCAGGCTGTAGGGATCGTTGGCGCGGTGCACATAGGTGACCGCATTCTCAGTGCCGGGGTTCTTACTTTTATCCCAGCGCATCAGGCCGGCGGCCAGTGTGCCGGCCCAGACCGTCTCGTTGCGGTCGCCGTACAGGTAGTTGATGCGGCTGGCCGGCGAGTCGATGCGCTTGCGTGCCTCCCAGGGCTGGCCGCCGCCCAGGATCACGATGCCGGACTCGGTGCCGACCCACAGGGTGCGGTCGGGCGCGTAGTGCAGGGCGCGCACGATGTTCAGCTTGGGATCGGGCGCGGCCTCGCTGTCGAGGCGGTGATGAACAAAGGCCTGGGCCCCGGCCGGCAGGTAATCGAGGCCGCCCGGCCAGGTCGCCGCCCACACGCCGCCGCGCTCGTCCATGGTGATCGCGTTCAGGTCGTTGCTGGCGATACTGTCGGGCTTCTTGTCGTCGTGCTTGTACAGGGTGAACTCGCCGCGCGCCGGATTGAAGTGCTGCAGGCCGCCCCAGGTCGCCAGCCACATGCCGTCCTTGCCGTCGCCGATGATGGACTTGATGATGCGCTGGGCCGCCGGGCCGGGCGGCGGCACGAAGCGGGTGAAGTTGTTGGTGGCCGGGTTGTAGCGCGCCAGGCCGTTCTGGGTGCCGGCCCAGATCTGGCCCTTGGCGTCTTCGAACAGGGTGGAGACGCGGTCGTGCGGCAGACTGCCGGGGTCCGTCATGGAACTGTTGTAGCGCACCGCCGCGTAACCGTTGTAGCGGTACAGGCCGCCCGACAGGGTGCCGATCCAGATGAAGCCCTGGCGGTCCTGCATCAGCGCCAGGATCGACAGATCGTCCGAGTCGAGGGCGCCAAGGCGCTTGAAGCGCAGCGGCGAGGTCGGGGTGGCGTGGGCCTCGGGGGTGCTGCCGGGCAGGGCGGCAAACAGCAGCAGGGCCAGCAAGACCGGAAGGCACAGGGCGGCGCACAGGCGGCGGAGCGGAACGGCAGGAACGAAGCGCATGGATGTGTTTGTGTATTGACGTTACCGATTCGTGGCCGAAGGTCCGGAAAGCCGGGCAATCCCGGCAGTGTAAACCAAGTTATCTGCGAAGCAATGAAACTTTCTGCTTGTAGTATTCCATGTACAGTTGCCGGGATTTAGGGTATCGTTTACGGCACTATTACTGCATCTACGTCCGTGCGCCCGGTTCTGCCGCCGCTGTCGTGGCAACTACGAGCTCGGCGGTCTTGCCATTTCGGCGGCTCGTTCCCGTCCATCCTGGAATCCCCCGCGTCGGCCTTATACTCTGGGCGTAGAGCATATCGCGTAGAGCATACTGAACAATCGCCCGGAAAACTTATGTCTGAAACACCAAGCCTTGCCACCCCGATCACCATCGAAGCCGACAGTGCGCCGACCGTCAAGTTCGCCGACTTCGGCCTGGCGCCGGAGATCCTGCGCGCGCTGACCGACCAGGGCTATGTGCACCCGACCCCGATCCAGGCCGCCGCCATTCCCATCGTGCTGCAGGGACGCGACGTCATGGGCGCGGCCCAGACCGGGACCGGCAAGACCGCCAGCTTCTCGCTGCCGATCATCCAGCTGCTGATGGCCCACGCCAACCCGAGCATGTCGCCGGCGCGCCACCCGGTGCGCGCGCTGGTGCTGACCCCGACCCGCGAACTGGCGGTGCAGGTGGCCGAGAACGTCAAGGCCTATGCCCAGCACACCCCGCTGCGCTCGACCGTGGTGTTCGGCGGCATGGACATGAAGGGCCAGACCGTGATCCTCAAGGGCGGCGTCGAAATCGTGATCGCCACCCCGGGCCGCCTGCTGGACCATATCGAACAGAAGAACGTCAGCCTGGGCCAGGTCCAGATGCTGGTCATGGACGAAGCGGACCGCATGCTCGACATGGGCTTCCTGCCCGACCTGCAGCGCATCATCAACCTGCTGCCGAAGAAACGCCAGAACCTGATGTTCTCGGCCACCTTCTCGCAGGAGATCAAGAAGCTGGCCAACAGCTTCCTGAACGACCCGGTCACCATCGAAGTCGCGCGCAGCAATGCCACCGCCGACAAGGTCACCCAGATCGTCTACAAGGTCGCCGAGGAAGCCAAGCGCGACGTGGTGGAATTCCTGATCCGCGGACGCCAGCTCAAGCAGGTGCTGGTGTTCTCGAACACCAAGATCGGCGCTTCGCGCCTGTCGCGTCACCTCGAGCAGAGCGGCATCAAGGCCACCGCCATCCACGGCGACAAGACCCAGCAGGAGCGCATGGCGGCGCTGGAAGCGTTCAAGAAGGGCGAGACCGATGTGCTGGTCGCCACCGATGTGGCCGCGCGCGGCCTGGACATTTCCGACCTGCCCTGCGTGATCAATTTCGACCTGCCTTATAACGCCGAAGATTATGTGCACCGCATCGGCCGCACCGGCCGCGCCGGCGCCTCGGGCGACGCCTTGTCGGTGTATTCGGACAAGGATGAGCGCCTGCTGACCGATATCGAAAAGCTGATCAAGCAGACCATCACGCGCGGCGAACTGGCCGGTTTCGTGGCGCCGAGCGCGCGTCCGGATGCGTCCGAACGCCGTCCACGCCGCAGCGAAGAAGCGCCGGTGCGCGCGGCCGGCCGCAGCAGCGAGCGTGGCGCCGAGCGCGGTGCCGAACGTGGCAGTGAGCGTGGCAGTGAGCGCTACAGCGCCGGCCGTTCCGGCTCGCCCTATCCGCGCCGCGAGAAGATCGATCCCTTCTTCCTCAACCCTTACGAACCGTCCAAATCCACCCTGGCCACGCCGGCCGACAAGCCAGCCACCAGCAAACCGAAGCAGAAGATCGCCTTCCTGCTGGGCGGCCAGCCCAAGCCCTGACCTCCATGGTGCCCGCCTGCGCCCGCCTCAGGGCGCGGGTTTGAACACCCAGTACTTCCCGCACAAAAAGCTAATTACCGGCACGATGAACAGGGCGCCGATCTTGCCCGTCACCGGGCTGATGCCCGCGCCGACCGCCGCCTGCACGCACACCAGCGTAATCCCGTACCCGAGCGCCACCACGCACAGATAGCGCGCCACCGTGGCCGCGTTGAGCGCGCTGGCGAAGGTGTAGCGCGCGTGACAGGTCAGGTTGAACACCAGCCCGCACACAAAGGCGATCGAGGTCGCCGCCACCACCGGCATGCCTTGCACCAGCAACAGTTTCATGGTGCCGACGTCGATGGCTGCGCTGAGCACGCCCACCACCAGGAAGGTCAGGATCTGGCGTTGCCGCAAGATGAGTTCACGCATGGGCGGCCCTTATTTGCCGGCGTCCGGCGCCTTGCGCCGCGCCAGTTGCATGATCTCGATGGCCAGCCCGATCATGCGATGGTCGCTGGAATTCGGTCCCATCGAACTGGCCGCCACCGGGTGCGGTATCTCGAGGGTGACGGTGTCGGCCTTGCCGTCGGTATCGAAGTCGAGCACGGCTTCGGTGGTTTCCTGGGTAAATCGCGTCTCCAGGGTCTGGCCACCCACTGTGATCCTGACCGGCGCGCCGATATTGGCGCCCACGGCGCGCGCACCGATGCGAAGGCGCAGCGCGCGCGGCAGCGGCGCCATGGTCTGGAACACCACGCGCGGGCCATCGGTCCAGCGGCCGTGCGGCTCGGGGCTGGAAATTCCGCTGCTGCTCCTGAAGCCCAGGTCGGGATTGGAGAAGTCCGCTTCCAGCACCACGCCGTCTTCGCGCGCAAAGGTGTACAGCGCAAAATTGCGTTGTGTGATCTGGGGCAGCGCCTTCTCCGGCGCCGGATGATTGCCGATCACCAGCACCCACTGTTTCTGTTTGCCCAGCTGGCCGACGTTGAAGGCTTCGCCTTCGGGCAGCACCAGCATGTTCACCAGGGCGTTGCCGGTGTGGTACTTGGCGGCGTATACCGGGGCGTGGTCGGAGCCGACCACGGTCATCTTGTCGAGCTCGGACGGGTTCAGATAATCGCGCGCGAACAGGCCCGCTTGCACGTAGGCATCGGCTTGGTCGTGGCTGCGCACCGCCAGGGTCAGGGCCGCGGTGCCTGCCAGCGCCGCCAGCGGCACCGCCAGGAACAGGTAGACGCGCGCGCCCAGGCGCGGTGCGCCGACCCAGCAGCCCAGCGCCAGCAGGCCCAGGCCGGTGATGGCGTTTTGCAGCGCCACGTGCTTGAGCGACCACAGTTCCGGCGCATCGACGATGTTCGGCATGTGCACCGCCATCAGTGTCATGCGCGCGTAGATCAGCAGCGCGCCCAGGCCGAGCGCGATCACCAGGCGCGCACGGCGGCCGGCGCCGCCGGCCGCGCTGAGCTGGACGGCGGCCAGGATCAGCAGCAGCGGGAACATGAAATCGTAATAGCGCAGGTGCAGCCGTTCCAGCGATTCGGCCGGCCCGTTGCCGACGATCGAAGCGGAAAACAGGGCCGTCACGCCCAGCATGGCGCCCAGCATGAGTACCGCGTACACGCTCAAGGCCTGCACCCGCGCACCGGCCTCGTCGCGTGCGGCGCGGCTGGCGCCGTAGTGCAGCACGGCCGCCACCGGCAGCGCGAACAGGTAGGCCCAGGCGATCAGGTGGCCGCCGGCCACCTGCAGGGCCGGCATGGCCAGCTCGGCGAGCGGTTTGGCATGGGCTTTCTGAGTGCCGTAGAACAGGCCCAGCAGGCGGAAGCTGTTCTCGCCGCCCAGGGCGTAACCGAGGCTGTAGCGCACCGCCGCGGCCGCACCGAGCGCCACCAGCACATACAGCAGCGCATTGAGGGCCCAGTGGCGGGCCGCCGCCGGTCCTTCATCCTTGCGCTGGGCAAACGCCAGCCACACCAGGAACAAACCCAGCGGCAAGGTGAGGAACAGCGCGTGCACCTTGATCAGCGCCGTCAGTCCCAGCACCGCGCCGGCCGCCGCCAGCATCGGCAGGCGCGCCGCGGCGACGAAGCGAAACAGCAGCCACGTCATGGCCCAGAACGCCAGGAAGTAACTCACTTCCGGCATGAAGTAGTTGGTATACACGTTGAACGGCGCCAGCATGGCCAGCATCGTGACCACGCCGGCGCGCGCGCGGTTGGTCACCGAGCGCGCCAGCAGGTAGATGAAGGGCGCGGTGGCGATGAACAGGACGGCATTGAGCAGGCGCACGCATTCGAGGAAGCCGTTGCCGCAGGCGCTGCTGCTGGCGAATACCGCGTAGTAGAGATAGGACGGAATCCAGGCTTCGCTCCACGGCGTCAGGCGCGCGAACAGGTTGTAGTAGTACTCGTCCGCAAAAATCGAGGGGTAGTTGCCCAGGTTGCGTGCAAGCAGCATCACAAACACGGCCGCCAGCAAGGGCGCCAGCGGCAGGGTGCGTTTCGGGTTTTTCAGCCAGGTTACAAGTGCTTGCATCGTCAGATTTTAGTCAAGGAGAAAGCGGGCGGCAGGCAGCTGCCTGCCGCGGCTGGTCAAAACGGGATCAGGCGCCGGCGGCGGGCGTCTGCGTGCGTTCGGGCGCGGCGGGCGCCACGGCGCGGTACCATTGCTGGCCGATCATCGCGTCGAGCAACTGGCCGGCGCTGTCCTTCCAGTTCAGCCAGCGCATGCCGTCCACCGCCGGAGCTTTGCCCTCGCGCCACAAGACCAGCCAGGCCGCCAGGGCATCGGCCAGCTCGGCCGCGCTCTTGCCGCTGAAATAGCTGGCATGCTCGCCCGCCACTTCGCGAAAGACGGGCAGGTCGCGCGCGATGATCGGCAGGCCGTGCTGGGCCGCTTCGATCAGGGGCAGGCCGAAGCCTTCGCCTTCCGAGGGCGCCAGCAGCGCCGCGCTGGCCTGGTACAGCGCCAGCAGCATTTCATCGGATACGCCGGGCAGCCAGAACAGCTTGCGTCCCTGCTCGCCATGCTCGCGCAGGCGCTTGGCCAGGCCCTCCATCATCCAGCCCTGCTTGCCGACGATGACCAGGTTCACTTCCTGGCCCGCCTGCCACAGCAGCTCGCACGCGTCGAGCGCCTGCAGCTGGCCCTTGCGCGGTTCGACCGTGCCAACCATGATCAGGCTGGGGCGCGCCTTGACTTCGCGCAGCACCTCGGCCGCGTTGTCGGGCATGCCGAAGGACGGCGCGCTGGCGCCGATATCGGCGCCCAGGTGGAACCAGCCGATGTTGAGCGGATCGGCGCGCTGGGGCGGGTGTGACCTCATCCAGTCGGCCAGCTCGTCGGCCACGGCGCGCGAAATGCACAGCAGGCCGTCGGCGACGGCGCCGACCGTGGCCAGCCAGTCGGCGAAGTAGGCATCGGTGGTCTCCGGGAAGACATCGGGGCGCAGCACCGGCAACAGGTCATACACCACAAAGTAGACCTGGCCGCCGCGCTCCTTGAATTGCTGCAGCTGGGGCTGGTTCTCGGCCACCATGTGGATCAGCAGGTCGATGCCGAGGAACAGGTCGCCCGCCCGCATCTCGGCCGGCGCGTCTTCCAGGTCGTGCAGATGGCAGTCGATCGGGCCCAGCATGGTGCGGCGCGCGTAGCGGTAAGGCTCGTTGCGCCCTTTGCTGTACACCGGTTCGATGCGGTAGCCGGCGGGCGGCTGGTCGAGCAGTTCCTGCAGGATGGCGCGCACCACGCGCTGGATCCCGGTTTTCAGGTCGGTCTGGACCAGTGCCGAGATATCGACGAACAACTGGCGCGGCGCGCAAGCCGGCTGATTGAGGGCGATGGCGGTCGCGGCGGCGATCTGCTCGGGCTGGGACGGCGCCAGGCCGTCAATCGCGGCCACGGCGCGCAGCAGACTGCGGTAGCGCCGCTTCGGGCTGTGCAGCGCGAAGTCCTCGAGGGCGTCGCGATAAGCCAGGCCCACGTGTTCGGGAGCATGTTCGCGTTCGATGTAGTCCATCGCCAGCTGGCCCAGGCTGCTGCGCAGCGCGGGGTCGGCGCGCAGGCGCTCCAGCGCCTGCGCCAGCTGGTCGAGGCTGAATTCATCGTCGATCTTGAGCAGCACGGTCTCCGGCAGTTCGCTGCTCGAACCATGCGCATTGGCGATAGTGGGTATGCCGTGCAGCAGGCAATCGAGCACGGCGGCCGAAGTCTCGCCGCGCGATTCGGCGCGCAGCTGGACCGCGATGTCGCAGGCCGCCAGGTAGGTCTGGTACAGCTGCTGCGAGACATAGCCGGTGATGCGCGGGCGATACTTGCGGCGCACAGCCTGGATGCTGGACATGATGTCGAGCCCGTAATCGCTGTCGCCGGCATCGCCCACGAACACCAGCTGGCAGTCGGCGTCGGTGGCCAGCGACGACGCCTGCCAGGCATCGAACAGCTTGTGATTGAGCTTGGTGCGCCCCAGCAAGCCGAAGGTGCAAACCAGGATCTGGCCGTCGCGCAGGCCGAGCGCGTTGCGGGCGGCGGCGCGCGCCCGGCTGCGCTCGGACCGGTCCTGGACCGGATGGCCGCGCAGCAGGGGCAGACAACGCCAGCCGGCCGCCGCCTGCTCGCCATACCAGCGCCGTGCCAGCTGGCGCGGATAGTCGGAATGGACGATCACGCCCTCGGCCGCATCGAGTACCTGCTTGTTGCAGGGATACTTCCAGACCGCCGCGTGTTCGCCGTGGCGCCCCATGTCCTGCAGCGCGCTGACCCCGTGCGACGCCAGCAGCGCCTGCTGCATGGAATGCGGACGGAAACCCGAGTAATGCATCGCGTGCAGCACATTGGCCAGGAAAAAGTCGTGCAGCACGACCACGCCCGGATGGCGTTCCAGCAGCGCAAACATATGCTTGTGCATCAGCGAATTGCCGAAGTGGTAGAGCACCCGGTCGTAGCCGCGCGCGTGCTGCTCGAACCAGTCCAGGCTGCGCTGGGTGAGCGTGCTCTTGACCCAGCCCTCGGCCAGCACCGGCTGGTCGAGAATGATCTCGACATCGTAGTAGCGCGCCAGTTCGGGCAGCAGTTCGGCGCTGTAGTCGGCGATGCCGGACTGTTCCGGCGGCAGCGGCGAGATGTAGGCCAGGCGGGGACGGACGCCGGCGCGCTGCGCCGCCCCAGGCGCACGCGCCAGCACGGTGGCCGCGAACAGGGCCCACAGCGCGACCGCGCCGGCGGCTTCGTGCACGCTGGCGCCGTTCAGCAGGCCGCGCCAGGCCGGCGCATGGGCCGGCTCGGCCAGCAGCAGGGCCGCCGCTTGCAGCGCTTCAAGTTGCGCCGGCCTGGCCGCGGGGGCGGGGCCCAGGCCCACGGCCTGCGGGCAGGCCAGCAGGCCATCGGGGTCCGCCAGGCCGGGGGCGCCGGCGTCCGCGCCAGCCAGACCGGGAAGGTAGACCAGGTCCGGCGCCAGGCCAGCCAGGAAGGCCGCGCGGATCGGCGCGCCGGCGCGCTCCAGCCAGGCGCTGCGGCGCCCCTTGGCCTGGACTGCGGGCAAGCTGTAGACGGCCACGCCGGCTACCCCGTCGAGCCCGGCAACGGCGGCGCGCACGGCGCCGATGCGCCGCTCCAGGCTGGAAGGCAGCGCCAGGGTCAGGCGGTGCTGGCCGGCGCCGCGCGCCAGCGCGACGAGCTGATCGAGGGTGGCGCCAAAGGCGCTGTCGCCCGCGCCCAGGCTGCCTTGCAGGTCGATGACAATATGCATATCAGGAGTTTCCAGCCGAATGGGAGGCGCTTTCACGCTGCAGATCGTGCAGCACCGCGCGGGCGCTGACAGGCAGGTTGGCGAGGTGGGGCGGCGGTACATACTGCGCCACCCTGGCCGCTGGCGCCGGATGGACCAGGCTGGCCACGCGCCCGCGCACCAGGGCGGCAAAGCGCGGGTAGCGCCGCATCAGGCGCAGCGCCAGCTGGCGCAGGCGCGGGCGGCCCATGGCCCACATCGCGATGCGCCGCAGCAGCGGGCGCGGGCGCAGCTGGTGGGCGATGGCGCCGGCGCGGCGCCACGGCTCGGTGAGGCGCCAGGACCGGCTGGCGTAGATCACGTGCAGTTGCTGTTCCAGTCCGGTGGCCCAGACGCTGGCGCTGGCATGGGCTTCGGCCGCGCGCTGCAAGGCTTCCTGATCGGCCGCGTGCAGGGCGCGCACGCTGCTGAGCTCCTGCTCGGCTGTCTGCGCGCGCAGGTCCAGGCCGCCGACCAGTTGCAGGGCCGCGTCCGCAGTCTTCAGGGCGGTACGCAAGTCCTGGCGCGCGGCGTCGCGTACGGCGCGCAGTGCGCGCAGCTCGTCCGCATGCTGCGCCTCGCGCCCCATGGTGGCGGCGCGCGCCTGTTCCAGTTCGTCCAGCGCCGCTTGCTGGCGTGCGCTCAGGTCCGTCAGCTGGCTCCAGGCCTGGTCCAGCTGGGCCGGGATGTAATCGTCGAACACATTCGGCGGCACGCTCAGGGCTTCCAGCAGCGCCGGATGCTCGGCCGCGACGTAGTAGCGGTTCAGGCCGTCGAACCAGGCGAAGCGGTAGCCGTGGCCGGTGGCCAGTGCTTCCCACTGGCCGTGGTTGGTCTCGCGGCTGTTCGGCAGGGTCGCTTCGACCACCAGCACCCACGGGCGCCAGCGCCCCAAGTCGATGCCGCGCAAGACTTCTTCCTCGAAGCCCTCGACATCGATCTTCAGGAAATGGATATCGCCGCGCACATGCTCGGCGCAGATGTCGTTCAGGGTGCGCACCGGCACGCGCGCCTCGACCACCTGGTGGCCTTCGGCGCGGTGGGCCGCGGCCACTTCGGGGTTCGCCGTGGCCCAGCCGTTCACCTCGGGCAGGTCGAACAGGGTCAGCTCGGCCGTCTCGGCGCCGGCCGCGATGCCCAGGTTGATGTCGCGCGGGCGCTGCTCGCACAGCAGGCGGTGCAGGCCCGGCACCGGCTCGATATTGATGCCCCACCAGCCGCGCTGGTAAAAGGCCTGGGTCACCGAATCGTGGACCGGATCGTTGGCGCCGACGTCAATGTAGAAGCCGTTCTTGATGTGGCCCAGGGCGCGCCACAGCAGCACGTCTTCCCGGTTCTGGGCATAGGAAACAAAACTCATGGGGTGACACTCATTGTGGGTGCGGACGCGGAAGGCGAGGCGGAGGCCGGAGGCGCCAGGCGCGCGATCTCGATCTGCGGGTCAAGCCAGGTGCTGCCTTCGAAGTGCGGGCGGCGCATGTTCATGACCGTAAACACCAGCGCCAGGTCGCGCCATTCGTAGTTGTTGACCAGGTGAGTCTCGGTGCTGACGATGGCTGTGGCCACGGAATAGGAACCGGGCCCCAGGTTCATGTCGAAGCTGAAGCGGTACACCACCTCGCTGCCGGCCGTCACGTCTTCCAGCGGCAGTTCCTTGAGGTGGGTATTGGTGCCGTACACGGGATTACCGAGGCGGTCCTTGAGCATATAGCCGAGCACCATGCGGGGAATGTCGGCGTAGGCGCGCACCCGCACTTCCAGTGTGCAGCGGGTGCCGACGTCGACCACTTCGGCGCGCGCCCCGGACTCGTCGAACAGGGCGATGTCGGCCACCCGCGCTTCGCCGGTGCCGGAGATGGTCTGCAACTTGCCGTCGTCGAGGCGCTCCTGGCGGACACTGTCATTTTCCCGCTCGGCGATCAGGGCATTGTAGTAATCCATGATCTCTTCCGGCTTGCCTTCGCGCGCCAGGCGCCCGCCGTCAAGCAGGATGGCGCGGTCGCACACCGACTGGATCGCCTGCTTGTCGTGCGAGACGATCAGCAAGGTCGTGCCCTGGTTGCGGAACTGGCGGATGCGCTCGAAACTCTTGTGCTGGAAATAGGTGTCGCCCACCGACAGCGCTTCGTCCACGATCAGCACGTCCGGGCGGCGCGCGGTGGCGACACTGAAGGCCAGGCGCATCTGCATGCCGCTCGAATACACGCGCACCGGCTGGTCTATATAGTCGCCGATTTCGGCAAACGCCTCGATCTCGGGCATGAGCTGCTGCAGTTCGGGTACGGTCAGGCCCAGCAGCTGGCCAGCCATCAGCACGTTCTGGCGCCCGGAAAAATCCGGATGAAAGCCCATGCCCAGTTCCAGCAGTGCCGCCACCCGGCCATGCAGCTCGCAGCCGCCGGTGGTGGGCTGGGTGGTGCCGGTGATCAGCTTGAGCAGGGTGCTCTTGCCGGCGCCGTTGATGCCGATCAGGCCCACGGCCTCGCCCGGCGCGACCTGGAAGCTGATGTCCTGCAGCACCCACTTGAGCTTGTGCTGCGGCCCGCGAAAGGGCAGGGCCCACTCGCCCAGGCGCGACCAGCGGGTCGGATATTGCTTGTAGGCCTTGCCGAGGCCGGCGACGCGGATGGTGCCCTTCATAGCTCGTCCACCATTTCGCCGGAGCGCTTGCGGAACAGGCGCATGCCGAACACGCACAGCAGCAGGGCCAGGCCGAAGGGCGCGGCCAGGCTGCTCCAGTCGGGCAGGGCGCCGCTGACAAAAATGGTCTGGTAGCTGGCGATGATGGGCGCCATCGGATTGTATTTGAGCAGGCCGCGCACGCTCTCGGGCAGGATGGCCGGCGAGTACACGATGGGCGTGAACCAGAACCAGAACTGCACGAAGATGCTGAAGAACTGGCCGACATCGCGGAAAAACACGTTCAACACGCCGATGATCATGCCCAGGCCGATGGCGAACAGGACCTGGATCATCAGCACCGGTAGTACGGCGGCGTAGGCCAGTCCCGGAAAATTGCCGCTGGCGAAAAGGAACAGGGTGAACAGGCCGAAGATGATGGCAAAATTCAGCAAGGCGTTCAGGACAATGATCAGCGGCAGGCAGATGCGCGGAAAGCTGATCTTTTTCATCAGGTTGGCCTGGTCGATGAACATGGTCTGGGCCCGCGCCATGATCTCGGCGAACAGGCCCCAGGTCAGGATGCCGGCGCACAGGTAAATACTGTAGGCGTAGATGGAGCTGCTGCCGGGCAGCTTGGCCTGCATGATTTCGGCGAAGATCACGGTGTAGACCACGATCATGGCCACCGGATTGAGGATGGTCCAGGCCGCGCCCAGCACGGCGTTGCCGTATTTCGATTGGAATTCGCGCTTGACGCTGCCGATAACGAAGCCGCGGTAAGCCCAGATGCCGCGAAGCATGGTGCTGGAGATCATGGCGTGGCTGGGCGCGCGGGGCGGCTGGCTCGGAAGGAAAACAGGTTGGTCATAGGCGAAGCGCGGCAGGTGAGCGCGAAATTATACTCTACGGAACAATCGCCCGATTGTTACATTTGTAATCTTGCTGCACAAAATTGTAGCGCCCGCACCGGGGCGTTGGCTAAGATCCCTGCACCAGTTTCTGCAGGGCATCCGGATTGAGAATGATGAGGCGGTGCGATTCCTTCTGCACGATGCCCTGCTGGACCAGGGTCAGCAGGGCCCGGGTCACGGTTTCGCGGCTCGTGTTGATCATATTCGCAATATCCTGGTGGGTCGGCAGGTTGACCACGGCCGGGGTACCCGGCTGGGGCGGCTTCTGCTGCATCAGCACCAGATAGGTATAGATCCGCTTGGCGGTATTGTTAATGCTGAGCAGGGCGCGGAATTCGGAATCGCGCTGGATCTTCTGGGCCAGGTGGCGCAGCATCTGGTTGGCCACCGTCGGCGAGTGGGAAAACAGTTGCATCGCCATGGGGGCCGGCAGAAAGGCCACCAGCACGTCACTGGTGGCCACCACGGAGGCCGAGCGGGTCGAATTGTTGATCAGGGCAATTTCCCCGAAAAAGTCGCCTGGCGCGAGCATGCGCAGGCCGATCGCGCGGCCATCCTCGGTCACGTCGATCACCTGTAGCTGGCCCGACAGCAGAAACAGCAGGCCGTCGCCGCTGCCGCCCTTGTGCAGCACCACTTCGCGCTTCTGATAGTGGCGGATGCGCAATTCGGCCTTGACCCGGCCCATTTCCTCGTCGTTCAGCCCTGCCAGCAGGGGAATCTTGCGCAGGTGGATGTGGATCTGGCGCTGCTCTTCCGGCCCGGGCGCGCCCGGCGCACGGGCGGCCTCGGGCGCTGGCGCTGACATTGCGCTGGCGCTGTCCCTGGCTTCCTCGGCTTGCTTGGTGGTGTCCGTCATGGTGGCGATTGAATGGGGTTGTCGATGCGCGCCGGCGCGGGCCGGCAGGGTAGGCAGATGGGCGCTGAGTGCGCAAATTGCAATCCCTGCGCTGTTGGCTGTGTTGCCGCGCCAGCAAAATATGCGGCAATTTTAACAGGCGCGACGCGTTCCGGTCACGGCTGCTGCCATTGCCAGCTCAGCTGGACCTGCTGGTTGTTGTACTGGAACAGGGAAATGTTTTCCCGATTGCGCACCAGGCGCACTTCCAGTTGCAGCAGATGATTCTTTGTCACCGAGTAAGCCAGCGCACCACGCAGGACGTGGGTGACCTGGTGCCGCACCTGGTCGAAGACGTTGGGCGCGTACGGCGATTCACTCTGCCAGCTCTGGCGCGAATAGTTCAGCTCGCCCGACAGGGGCTCCAGCAGACGCTTGCGCAGCACCATGTTGAACACATAGCCGTCGCGGCTGCCGCCGGGGCGCAAGGCCTGGGCCTGGTCGGCCTGCATGCCGGCGCTGATGCTGGCGTACAGGTCGTCCTTGCGGTGGGTGAACTGGCCGCGCACCTCGTAGGTGTTCGAATCGTAGGCGGTCAGCTTCATGTACTCGGTATGGGTGGCGCCCCCCATCAGATTGAACTGGGTGCTGTTGGGCAGGGGCAGCGGCGGGCCGATCCGCGCCTGCAGCTGCACCTGGCGCTGGTACATATCGCCGCCCAGGGTGGTCATCCCCAGCATGGCCGTGGTGCGCAAGGTCCAGCGCCCGAAGCGGTAGGGTGATTCGACGCCGGCGTACAGCGAGGCGCTGTCGTAAGCGCTGTAGCGGTCGTTCTTGCGGTTCTGGTACTGGGCAAAACCGATGCTGCCGTTCGACGTCAGTTCGCGCGTGTATTCGCCCGAGAGCAGGGTGAAATGGTCGCGCTTGGGCAGAAACTCCGGCAACAGCAACTGTTCGGCCGGTCCGATCAGCACATAGGGATCGGAGGCGCCCTGGTTGACGTTGTGGTCCGACCCGCGCGCCAGGGTCAGCGAGCTGGCGCTGGCCGGCTTCCAGCCGCGGCAGCCCGATTCGCGCTCGTTGGCAATCACCTCGAGCATTTCGCGCGAGAGGTTAAAGCGCGTTTCGGTCTCGGCGAACAGGCGCTCGGCCTCGTCGGCGTGGCCCAGGCCGCACTGGATCATGGCCAGGTCCAGCCAGGCGCCGGCGTGCAGGGGTTGCTGCTTGATGAGCTGCCGGAGCGTGGAACTGGCATCGCCCTTGCGCCCTTCGGCAATTGACTGCAAGGCCGACTGGTAAAGGTCTTCGCTCAGGCGTTGCCGGGCTTCGTCGCTCAGTTCGCCCGCATGCGCCGGCCTCAACAATGCCAGGGCAGTCGCAGCGGCGGCCAGCAGGACGCGGTTGCGCTTCATGCCGGCACCTGTGCCGGCGCCGGGTCCGCCACGCCCTGAGGGGCAGGCTCGAGTCCGGAATCGAAGGTGAACACGGTGGTGGCGTGCTCCTTGCCGCGCAGCAGGCGCTCGCCCAGCAAGAGGAAGCGATGGCGGGTGGCACGCTCGACCGTGCCCGCGCCGATGATGATGTCATGCGGCAGGTCGCGCGCCAGCTGCTCCAGGCGCGAGGCCGTGTTCACGCTGTCGCCCACCGCGGTATAGATACTGCGAAAGGACGTGCCGAAGTCGCCGGCCATGGCCAGGCCGCTCTCGATGCCGATGCGCACCCGCAGCGGCGCGCGGCCCATGGCCACGCGGCGCTTGGACAGCATGGCGACCCGCACCGCGATTTCGCGGGCGGCGTCGAGCGCCAGATCGGCGTGATGGGTGACCGGCAGCGGCGCACCCCAGAAGGCCACCAGGCCGTCGCCGGTGTACTTGTCCAGCGTGCCCTGGTGGCCGATCACGGGACCGGTCAGGCAGTCGAGGAAGTCGCGTGTCAGGGTCGCCGCCTCCTGCACCGGCAAAGCCTCGACCTGGCTGGTATAGCCTTCCATGTCGGCAATCAGGGTGGTGACGTCGAGCTGGCGCGGCTTGAGCGGGTCTTCCACGCCGCTGTCGAGCAGCTGCGCGACCACCGCTGGCGCCACATACTGGCGCAGGGTATCGAGCAGATGGCGCGACTTGCGCTGGGTCAGCTGCCACTGGTAGGGCACGGCGACCGCCAGCAGGAACAGATTGCTGGCCAGCGGACCGGTGGTCGAAAAATCCGGATCGTGGGTGCTGGTTGCGTAGGCCACAGCCAGCCAGACGATCGAGCTGGCCAGCAGCAGCCCCACGCTGGACAGCGCCGACACGCGCGGAAACGCCAGCGTGGCCGTCAGCGCCGACACCAGGGCAAAGGCGCAGGCCAGCAGGCGGCCGGGCCAGGGCGTGGGCGCCTGTCCTGCTTGGCGGTCCAGCAGGTCCGACAACACCGTCGCCTGCACCCCCAGCCCCGGGCGGTTGGGCGCCAGCGGGGTAGCGACCCGGTCGCCCAGGCCCACCGACGAGGAGCCGACCAGCACCAGGCGGGCGCCGATATTGTTCTGGTCAAGCTCCGTGTCCAGGATGTCGGCCGCCGACACCACGTCGTAGGCATCCCAGTCGCGCTTATAAGAGACGCGGGTCAGTTCGCCCGGCCGCGCCGCCAGTGGCGCCGCGCCGCTGCAGCAATCGACCAGGGCCAGCGCCAGGGCTGGATAGTCGCGCCCTTCGAAGCGGGTCAGCAGGGGCACGCGCCGCAGCACCCCGTCGGAATCGGGAATGTAGCCGATATTGCCCACGTGCCGGGACTGGGCCAGTTGCGGATGGTTGGCGATAAAGCCGGTGGCCTGGGCCGCCGCCGCGCCGGGACCGGGCGCGCGGGCGCCCGCCAGGCTGCCTTCGCGCAGCGGCACAGGGCGGTCGCTGGCCTGGAAATCGAACATCTGGGCCAGCACCACGGGGCCGTGGCGCGCCATCAGGGCCAGGCGTGTCTCGTCGCCGCTGCCGGACGGCTTGGGCAGTACGATGTCGAGCGCCACGCCGCGCGCGTTGTAATGGGACAGCAGGATTTCGACCAGGTCGGCAATGCGGTCCTGGGGCCAGGGCCAGGGGCCGAAGCGGGTCAGGCTGGCCTCGTCGATGTCGACCACCAGCACGCGTGGTTCCTTTGCCACACTGACGGCATGGCGCAGGAAGCGGTCGCGCACCCATTCGTTGGCAAAAAGAGACACTGTGGGCGTACTGCCCCATTGCGCCCAGACGGTCAGCAAAATGGCTGCCAGCGCGATGGCCGCGCGCGCGGTCGCCGGCGAGAAAAGCCAGGCGCTGCGCGAGCGGAAGGGGGAGTTTGTCGAGGTGTGTACGAGCACGCGGCCCATGTGGTGCCGTCAGGCACTTGATTGCGATAAACTCGCAGTATATCGCGTTAGCGAGCTAATTTCATAATTGTTATTAAGATAAGCTTGCAGGCAGGATTGTACGATTGGCAGTAGAATGTGACGTACATCACAGAGTTTAGTGCCCCAGGCAGGATAATGGGGCGAAAAGGGGAATACTTATGCTACGTCAACTCAGCCTGATCATCGCACTTGCCTGCGGCGCGCAGTTCGCCCATGCCGCGGAAGCAGGCAAGGTCATTTTCGTCGCCGGCAGCGCGCTCGTCGCGGACAAGGCCGTGGGAGAAGGCGCGGTCGTCCAGGAAGGCGACCTGCTCAGTACCGGCGCCACCGGCTTTATGTATGTCAAGACCATCGACAACGGCCTGTTCATCCTGCGCCCCAACACCAAGGCGCGCATTGCCGCCTACCATGTGGATGCCAAGGATCCGACCAATACCCGCATCAAGCTCGAACTGCTGAGCGGGGTGGCGCGCAGCCGTTCCGGCGAAGCGGTCAAGCTGGCACGCCAGAATTTCCGCTTCAATACGCCGGTCGCGGCCATCGGTGTGCGCGGTACGGACTTTACCGTGTTTACCGACCAGGATACCTCGCGCGTGGCCGTGATTTCCGGCGGCATCGTGGTCAGCGGCTTCGGCGGCGCCTGCCGTCCGGACGGCAGCGGGCCCTGCGAAGGCGTGACCAGCCGCGAGCTGAGCGCCAGCCAGCGCGGCGTGCTGCTGCAGATCCAGCGTGGCCAGAGCGCGCCCCAGCTGATGCAGGGTAATGCGATCGGGCCGGACCAGATTGCGCCGCCGCGCATCGATGAGCCGATCGGCAAGAACAGTGGTGTTAACAGCGCCTCGACCGTGGTGGCTTCGGCCCCCAGCCTGGACGCCCAGAAGGGCCAGACCCTGAACCAGGCCAAGCTGCCGCCGACCAACCCGGTAGTGACCGTGCCGCCGGCTCCGCCCGTGGTGGTGACAGAGCCGCCGGTGCCGCCCAAGCCGGATCTGCCCGATAGCAAGATCGTCTGGGGCCGCTGGCAGCCGCTGATTGACTCGCCCGCCAAATTCGATCTGACCGCAGCCAAGGCCAAGGCGGAACTGGTTGCCGTGATGGGTAACTTTGCCCTGCTGCGCACCGAGGGCAAGGAATTCCTGTCCCCGAACGAGGGCAAGGCCGGTTTTGCGCTGAAAGAAAGCGAAGCCTATATATTTACCGAGATCCCGACCGGGCAAAAGGCGGAGCTGGCGAGCCTGAGCAACGGAAAGCTCAACATCGACTTTGCAGCCCGCACCTTCTCCACCAGTGTCGACCTGGTCGGCAAGACCGTGGCGCAGAACCTGCAGGCGACCGGCATGGTGACCGATAACGGCCGCCTGTTCAGTGAGGAGGCCTGGTCCAGGCGCGGCTATATGGATGTGCGCGGACTGCTGGGCACGGAGAACGGCGGTTCGGCCGCCTATATCTTCAGCGGCAGGCTCGATGCCGAGCGCACCTACGGCGGATCGACCTACTGGCAGAGTACGCCTGCGGTCGTTGTGAAGTAAAGAAGTGAAGTAGAGCACCAACAGCATCACTGTCCGCAATGCCGGCGCCCCGCTCGGGGTGCCGGCAAGCAGTCCACCTGGGCGCCGGCGCGGCGCCCTGCCATCACCGCAACAGCCAGCCCGGACCCCCTCCGCGTTTATTTTTGGTTTCCCGGCACGCAGTGCTTGAATTAACGTTAATTATGCGTTAGGCCAAATGCTTGCGTTCACAGTAATGTTCTCTGATAATGCATCCCCCGGGAACTTTCTCCGGAAAAAACTGTCGTTTCGCGGATTATTCGTGTTTTTTGTGATGTCCATCACATAAAGCAGGGAATAGCCTCTGTCATGATTCGGAACGTTGGAAAACAGCAGAGCACGCTTGTGTCGCTGCATTATTTGAAATACTCATTCAGGAGCACTAATGGCAACTACTTATTACACCGACATCCAAAAACTGTATGTCGCATACTTCGGCCGCCCAGCAGACGTTGATGGTCTGAACTACTGGGAAGGCGTTGTCGAAGGAGCCAAGGGCAGCACCGCCGCTGTTTCCGCAGCTTTCGCCGCATCGGCTGAGTACAAGGCAGCCTTCAACGGCATGACCGCGTCGGCTGTAGTGACCCAGGTGTACGCCAACCTGTTCGGCACCACCCCTGACACCGCTGGCCTGACCTACTGGTCGAACCTGCTGGCTACCGGCCAACTGTCGATCAACAACATCGTCAAGAACATCGCTGACGGCGCCCTGGGTGCAGACAAGACCGCTTACGCAAACAAAGTAACGGCTGCAATGGCTTTCACCGCCCAGCTCGACACCACCGCTGAAATCAACGGTTACGCCAAGCCAGGCGCAGCCAAGGATGCCAAGGCATTCATCAGCGGCGTCACCACCGACGCATCGCTGGCACAAGCCATCAACCCGACCACCCTGGCTAACACCGTGGCAGCTGTTGTTTCGGCTGGCAACGGCGGCACCGCGTTCTCCCTGACCGCGCTGCAAGACAGCCTGACCGGCAGCGACGGCAACGACACCTTCACCGCTCGCATCTTCGACAACCAGAACACCTATCAGTCGGGCGACCGCATTGACGGTGGCGCAGGTACCGCTGACCGTCTGAACATCGACGTCGCCAACTCGCAGAAATTCGCTATCACCGGCGAAACCACTGGTGTTGAGCAGTTCTCGGTGCGCGCACAGGCTGTTCCTGTCGACACCAACAACAACAATCTGTCGACCAACATCGTTCAGATCGACGCTCAGCGTATGTCGGGCGTGAACTACTGGGAATCGAGCAACAGCCGCGCTGACGTCGTCGTTGAAGATGTCCGCATCCTGGCTAACCAGATCACCCGCGACATCACCATCGCCTTCGTCGAAAGCGATCCAGGCCACGTTGACTTCGGCTTCTACTTCGACCAGTACTCCCTGCGCGCCCTGTCGAACAGCAGCGCCACCCTGTCCCTGCAACTGATGGACACCCGTAGCCAGGCAGCCGGCACCGGCCCGCTGAAAGACAGCCCATACAACGGCTTCGCTTTCCTGCTGACCCCTCCAGGTTCGATCTCGGCCAAGCTGGTAACTGTGCAGTCCGCAGCTATCGACAACGCTCAGACCTACGCTGAACTGGTTGTTGCTATCAACGCAGCACTGCAAGCTAACCCAGATACCAAGCAGTTCACCGCAGCTCTGGGCGGCGAATTCACCGTGTCCGACACCCTGGGTACCCTGCAAAAAGGTACGACCGTCAACGTCACCGCAACCGACGGTTCGGTCGTTTCGACCGACGGCCCAGGTACCGGTTGGGTAGCAGCTGGTGCTGTTCCTCCATCGTCCGGCCTGCACACCCGTATGGCTGTTGACCGCTCGACCACGACCGACCTGGTCACCTCCAAGATCATCCTGGACGACGTGGGCCGTGGTTCGACCTCCGGCGACCTGGTCGTTGGCGGCCTGTCGGTTGGCGACACCTCGTCGTCGAAAGGCGTTCAGCGCTTCGAAATCGAAGTGCGCGACAACAGCAAGATGGAGTCGATCGCTTCGACCAACAACACCCTGCGTGAAGTCACCATCAAAAACGGCGTTACCACGAGCAGCAACTTTGCTTACCAGGATACCGTCGTCAACGAAGGTAACCTGACCGTCAACGGTAACTCGGGCATCAACGGCGCTTACAACGGCTTCTTCGGCAACGGCCTTGCTGACGACCAATCCGTGAAAAATGCTCCACTGCCAGGCGTGACCGCAGCAGCAAACACCTACGGCTTCTCCGATGTCCGTCTGATCGACGCAAGCGAATTCAAAGGCAAGCTGGCTTTCACCGCTGAAATCACCGCTGCATCGATCGCCAAATACCTGAACCTGAAAGATATCCAGGCTCTGCCAGCTGGCGACAACGTCGACTTTATCTACACTGGCGGTAACGACAACGACACGATGCAAGTCATCCTGGACAGCGGCGTTGTTGGCAGCCGCAACGTTATCGCTGCTGGCCGTGAAGACTTCACGTTCACCGCGAACGGCGGCGACGGCGACGACAGCATCACCGTCGCAATCGTCAACGGCCAAAACGGCGGCGCATCGAACTGGTACAACAACCAGAAGCTGAACGCCAACATCAGCGTCAACGGCGGCACGGGTAACGACACTATCTGGACCCCAGGTGCTGGCGATGCCAAGATCGACGCAGGCGCAGGCAACGACACCGTCTACACCGACAACACCGGTGCACAGGCTGGTGCCGCTCTGGCAACCGCTTCGGGCACTGCTGCTGCTGCTGCTTACCGTGACGCTGCTGCTGCTGAACTGGCAAAAGCAATCACCGTGGCAACGCTGGCGAACAACACCGACGCTGGTGCTGCTCAGGCGATCGCCAACAACCTGAACACCCTGAACCTGGTGACTCCGGTTGTCTACGATGCACCTACCGCTGTGTCGCACGCTGCCATCGCTACTGCAACGCAGAATGCGTTCCTGGCTAACGCGATCACCGCTGCCCAGAAGATCGCTCTGGACACCGCTTACAACGCGCAAACCGGCGGCACGGTCGTTGCACCGACCGCGGTCAACGGCCCAACCACGATCACCGGTCAAGTCGCTGTTGCTGGCAACCTGACGGCTGGTGAGCAAGCTGCTGGCGATGCACTGCTGGCAACCTACATCGCTGTCGCCAAAGCAAACGCAGCGATCGCTGTTGCTGCTGATTCGAACACGACCATCGACAACGCGCTGCTGAACGCAACCCAGCTGGCCGTGGAAACCGCAACCATCGCTGTCAACGGCGTAGCAGTCAACGGCGTCGGCATCAACGGCACCGCAACGATCCTGGCAGCACTGACCGCGCTGAACTCGGCCATCACCGTCGGCGCAACCGACGCTGCTGTCCTGGCAGCAGTCAACACCGCGATCACCGCTGGCGGCATCACCGCTGCTCAAGGTACCACCATCTACAACGCGGCTATCGCTGCTCCTGGTACCGTCGATGCGACCGAAGTTGCTAACGTCAACCTGACGCTGGCTCCGTTGCTGAACACCGCAACGAACAACAACACGACCGCTACTGCTGCTCTGGCAACGGCCATTTCGACCAACGCTACGGCTGTCAACACCGCAGCAACCATCGTTGGTACTGACCCAGTCAACGCGACCGCTTCCGCTATCGCTAACGACTTCGTCGGTTCGGTTGAAGCTGCTGCTGCTGCTGCTGCCGCCCGTACCGCACTGAACACCTTCAACGGTGGTCAGCTGGCAACGGACACCGCACGTGTTGCAGACCTGGCTACCCTGAAGTCCGCTATCGCTACCGGCGCAACGGAACTGGCAGTGAACCTGGCAGTGACCAATGCTGTTGCTAAAGGCACTATCACCGGCGGTGTTGGTAGCCAAGCGGAAGCCATCCTGAACGCCACCAACTCGACCGTTCCTACGGCCGCTGGTACCGTCGATGCAACCGAAAAGCTGAACGTCGATCTGCTGTTGACCTCGTATCAGCTGAACGCTGAGACCGCGCTGGCCAACGATACCCAGTACGCTGCCAACCTGCAGGCTAACGTCACTGCAACCGCCCTGGCTTCGGCTCAGGCGACTGCTGCTGCTAACCTGGGTGGCGGTAGCTACTCCGTGTCGGCTGCCAAGGGCATCTACGTGTTCAACACGGCTAACCAGGCTTCGACCTACGTCAATGCCACCAACGACGAGCGCAACGCTGCTGACCTGCGTTCCGACGTGAACAACACGTACAACCTGTACAACTCGCGTCTGACCGTGAACTTCCTGGGTCTGGAAAAGACCGTGACTGTGGACAGCACCGGCTTCCGCACGACCGATCTGCAGATCAACCAGGCTATCAAGAACGCCATCAACAACGATGCTGTTCTGAGCAAGCTGCTGGTTGCTACCGATGGTCCTGCGAACACCCTGGTGGTGACCTCGCTGATCGACGGTAACCTGGCTCTGACCGATCTGAGCGTGACTCTGGCAACCCCAACTCTGGGTACCCTGACCGCAGCTGACATCTCCGGCGCCGCAGCAGCATACGGCTTCGTTGGTGCAGCTACCGAAGCTACCCTGCTGGGCGCTGGTGGTCTGATGACCCTGGCTAAGGCTTCGTTCGACACCAAAGGCGACTACGTCCGCGCATTCGCTGAAACCGGCGCTGCCGGCGGCAACGGCAACATCGTTGGCGCAAACAGCACCTCGTCGAGCGACAACACCGTTACCGGCGGCACGGGTAACGACGTTATCGTCCTGGGCACCACCCTGGGTCTGGACAGCCTGGCGAGCAGCAACGAGCGCGTTGTCTACAACGCGCCTGGTTTCGGCGACGACACCATCGTTCACTTCTCGGCAACCGGTCTGGGCATCGACCAGCTGGACTTCAGCGCCCTGCGCGGTAGCGCATCGCAGTTCGGCAGCCTGACCGCCGACCGTTCGATCGTGGTTGCTGCTCAAGGCGCCGCTCCAATCGACGCCGCAGCTGTTGCTGCCCTGTTCACCGACTCGGCAACTGCCATCTCGCACGTCTACGTGTCGTACGATGCAGCTACCAACATCGGCCGCGTCTTCACCGTTGCTGACGCAGCTGGTGTTGCAGCAGGTAGCGTCACCGCGACCCTGGTTGGTACCATCGACCTGGCGAACACTGGCTGGGGCACCCTGACCGCCGCTAACTTCGTTTAATTAGCGATTGTTATCCCTGCCTCCGGGCAGGGATCTCAAGAAACCCACACCGGCAACGGTGTGGGTTTTTTTTGCTTTGTGGCTGAGCAATCAGGATACGGCCTAGCGTTGGCTGGCCCGGCTACGCGCTTGTGTGTCGTAAAATGTGATGACGATCACATTCATTTTCACCATCTGCGCCATAATGTAGGGCTGGATAGCTGCATCGCTGCATAGCTGCATAGCTGCCTCCGCTAACGCCATATTGGCAACACGCGGCGAATGTGTGCGTCCCAGCGAAGCGGGCAGTTCGGGCGCGCATGCGGCGCAGCACCCATCACGCTACGCAGCGCGAGCGGTCCCGGTCATGATGACCCCAGCGTAGTTCCCATCAAAAAATGTGACGTACATCACATTTATTCTCAAAACTAGGCGATAATGTCTGTGCTCCATTGAGCTGAGGCATCCGGCATCCTGACGATCCGGCGCATCCAGCAACCTACCGTGACGTTACGCACTGAAAAAATGCTAAATAAATTCATCAATCCAAAAACCGAAATCGAAAAGGTGCTCGTGCAGTTCAAGGGCACCTTCATGACGGTCGGCGTGTTCAGCGCTATCAGCAATCTGCTGATGCTTGCTCCTTCGATCTACATGCTGCAGGTCTACGACCGTGTGCTGGGCAGCCGTAACGAGACGACCCTGGTCATGCTGACCATGATGGTACTCGGCGCCTTCCTGTTCGTCGGTGCGCTCGAACTGGTGCGCAGCTTCGTGCTGGTGCGGGTCGGCGCGCAGTTCGACATGCAGCTCAACCAGCGCATCTATACCGCCGCGTTTGAACAGAACCTGAAGACGGCTGGCGGCAATGCGGGCCAGGCGCTGGGCGACCTGACCAATTTGCGTCAGTTCTTGACGGGCAACGCGCTGTTCGCCTTCTTCGACGCGCCATGGTTCCCGGTTTACCTGATCGTCATCTTCTTCTTCGAGCCCTCGCTCGGCGTGTTCGCCCTGTGCGGTACGTCGGTACTGGTGTTTCTGGCCTACCTGAACGAGCGCGTGACCCGTGAGCCGATGGCTGAAGCGGGTGCCATGGCGATCGCCGCCAACAACCTGGCCACGAATAACCTGCGCAATGCCGAAGTCATTGAATCAATGGGCATGCTGCCGAATCTGATGGGCCGCTGGTACAAAATGCATGGCAAGTTCCTGTCGCTGCAGGCTGAAGCAAGCGAAAAAGCCGGTATGGTCGGCGCCACTACCAAATTCGTACAGACCGCCCTGCAGTCGCTGGTGCTCGGGTTTGGCGCCTTGCTGGTCCTGGAAGGAAAGATCACGGCCGGTATGATGATTGCCGCGACCATCCTGGTGGGACGTGCGCTTGCCCCGGTACAGCAGGTCATCGGCGTGTGGAAATCGTGGAGCAGTACCAAGCAGGCGTATGAACGACTGAGCAAGCTGCTGAACGACAATCCGGCCCGTCCGGCCGGCATGCCGCTGCCAAAACCGCAGGGCCGTCTGAGTGTCGAGGCGGTGACTGCCGCGCCACCGGGCTCCAAGACCCCGGTGATCAAGAACCTGAGTTTCGAAATCATGCCGGGCGACGTGCTTGGCGTGATCGGCCCCAGCGGTTCGGGCAAGTCGACACTGGCGCGCTTGCTGGTCGGCGTCTGGCCGGCGATTTCCGGCAAGGTCAGACTGGACGCCGCTGATATTTTCCAGTGGAACAAGGGTGAACTGGGTCCGAACATCGGCTACCTGCCACAAGACATCGAACTGTTTGGCGGCACCGTCAGCGAGAACATTGCCCGTTTCGGCGATGTGGATCCTCTCAAGGTCGTTGCCGCAGCTCAGCGCGCCGGGGTGCACGAAATGATCCTGCATTTCACCGATGGCTACGATACCAGGCTGGGCGACGGCGGTGCCGGCCTTTCCGGGGGCCAGAAGCAGCGCCTTGGACTGGCACGCGCCCTGTATGGCGACCCGTCCATCATTGTGCTCGACGAACCGAATTCGAATCTGGATGATATCGGCGAAGCGGCACTGCTGCGCGGTATTGCCGACCTGCGTGAACACGGCAAGACCATCGTCCTGATCACCCACCGTGCGAATGCGATCGGCATCACCAATAAATTGTTGCTGTTGCATGACGGCAGTGCCCGGATGTTCGGTCCGACCAAGGAAGTGCTGCAATCCTTGCAGGAGGCAAACCAGAAGCAAATTGCAGCCCAGCAGCAGGCTCAGGCACAGGCCGGTGGCCAGCCAGCGCCGCAGCAACCGCCACAGCAGGCGCAGCAGCCAGCAACGTTAGAGGGGAAATAATGAAAGCAGTACAAACGAAAAGCGATATCACCGAGGTGATCGCCCGTGATGTGCACCCAATCACAGTTGATACCGACGCCCGTGCCTACAGCCGGCTCGGCTGGCTGGTGGTGCTGGCCGGCGTCGGAGGTTTCTTCCTGTGGGCCCTGTTCGCGCCGCTCGACAAGGGTGTGCCGATGCAGGGTACCGTGATGAAGGAATCGAATCGCCAGGCGGTTCAGTTCCAACAGGGCGGTACGGTCGAAGCCATCCTGGTCAAGGATGGCGATGTCGTCAAGGCCGGGCAGACCGTGGTCAAGATGAACCGGATCATGGCCAAGTCGGCGGCCGACATGTCGCACTCGCAATATCTGTCCGGCCTCGCGACCGAGGCGCGCCTGATTGCAGAGCGCGACAACCTTAAAAAGGTAGTGTTCCCGCCCGAACTGGCCAACAGCAAGGAACCGCGCGCCCTCGAATTGATGGCACTGCAGAACCAGCTGTTCAGCTCGCGCCAGTCTTCGCTCCAGAATGAACTGGGCGGGATCGATGAGAATATTGCCGGCCTCAAGTTGACCATCGCCTCGCAGAAAGAAACCAACGAGAACAATAAAGCCCAGCTCGGCTTCGTCACCGAGCAGCTGACCGGCATGCGCGACCTGGCCAAGGATGGCTATGTGGCACGCAACCGCCTGCTTGAGGTCGAGCGCCAGCGCGCCCAGATCGCCGGCGGCTTGTCGGAAAGCCTGGGCGCGATCGGGCGCGGCCAACGCCAGCTGGCTGAACTGAGCCTGCGCAAGATGCAGCGTCAGCAGGATTACCAGAAAGAAGTGCGCACCCAGCTGAGCGATCTGCAGAAGGAAATCGAGGCGCTCAAGTCCCGCATCACCGCCCAGGACTTCGAGGTGTCCACCGCCGACGTCAAGGCACCGGCTGACGGCACCGTGGTCGGCCTGGCTGTGTTCACCCCTGGCGGCGTGGTCGGACCGGGCTTTCGCCTGATGGATATCGTCCCGAGCGACGACCCGCTGGTTGTCGAGGGCCACCTGGCCGTCAACCTGATCGACAAGGTCCATGTCGGCCTGCCGGTCGAGCTGAGCCTGTCCGCCTTCAACACCAACAAGACGCCGCATATTCCTGGTGAAGTGACCCAGGTGTCGGCCGACCGTACTGTCAACGAACGCACCGGCGAGCCGTACTACACGGTGCGGGTAAAGGTCACGCCGGCCGGCCAGAAGCTCATCACCGAACACAAGCTGGCGGTCCGCTCCGGCATGCCGGTCGACCTGTTCGTCAAGACTGGTGAACGGACCATGATGAACTACCTGTTCCGTCCATTGATGGACCGCTTCAAATCGTCGATGTCGGAGGACTAATAGTGATCAGAACCACCGCTCCCCTGAAGAGTTCCCGGAAAACCGGCCGCGCCAGCCTGCTGGCCGCCGTGCTGCTGGCCTGCGCCGGCAGCGCCAGCGCGCTCGGTTTGCAGCAAGCCTTCGAGGCCGCGCTCAAGAACGATCCGACCTATCGGATGAATTACTACGAAAACGAGGGCGCCAAGGAAAACCGCATCATCGGGCGTTCCGGACTGCTGCCGCAAGTGGGGGCGAACTACTCGGCCAACCGTAACCGGGCTGAGCTGACCCAGCTCAACCCCATTACCAATAAGGAGTTCGTTACCAACCCGCGTTACATCAGCCGCAATGCCACCATCCAACTGCGCCAGCCGCTGTTCAACCTGGATGCCTGGGCACGCTATCAGCAGGCGCTGTCCTCGGTCAACGAGTCGGCAGCGCGGTTCGAGAGCAACACCGCCGAGGTGGCGCTGCGCGTGGTCGGCGCCTACGTGGAAGCCCTGTATGCCGCCGACCAGCTGGCATCGGTCAAGGCGCAGCGCACCACGTACACCGAGCAGATGAAGGTCAACCAGCGCCTGGTCGTCAATGGCGAAGGTACCAAGACCGATCTGCTGGAAATCCAGGCACGGCTGGACTTGGTGGAAGCCCAGGTGCTGGAAGCTGAGGACGTGATGCGCAACACGCGCCAGACGCTGGAAGGTGTGATCGGCATGGATGCCGGCACGCTGGAGCCGCTGGCTCCCAATTTTGCGTTTGCCAAAGAGCCGCCGCCGCCGTTCGAGACCTGGCGTGCGCAGGCGCTGGAAAACAATCCCGAGTTGAAGGCGGCACGCGCGGCCATCGAAACGGCCAAGCTTGAAATCCTCAAGCAGCGCGCCGGCCATGCGCCGCGCCTGGATTTTATCGCCAGCTACGGGCATGCCGATTCCGAAACCATCACCACGGTCGACCAGAAGATCGTCAACCGGACGGTAGGTGTCCAGCTCAACATTCCCCTGTATCAGGGTGGCTATGTGGATGCGGCGTCGCGCCAGGCTGTGGCGGGGCTGGAGCGTGCCAAGGCTAATTTGGATGTAAAGACCAACCTGGTCATGACCGAACTGCGCAAGGCGCATAACCAGGCGGTGAGCAGCGTTGCCAAGGTCGGGGCACTGGTCAAGGCAACCGAATCGGGTACCTTGCTGACCAAGGCGACTGCACAAAGCATCAAGGGCGGGGTGAGGATCAACCTGGATCTGCTGACAGCCGAGCAGCAACTGGCCGTGACCGAGCGCGACCTCGCGCAGGCGCGCTACAGCTATCTGATCAGTTTGCTGCGCATGCGCGCCGCGGCTGGTACCTTGACGGCCGCCGATGTACGTGAGATTAGCGCTTACTTCCGCTAGAAGCCCGACTGGTCCCCTGCGCCATGACGCAGGGGGAAAACTCCGCATATCAATGGCCGTGGACCGATCAGCAGGCGACCTACGGCGCGCTTGCGGTAAGAGGGCGAACTGAGTCTTACCGCTGATTTAACGCCGTAATTTGGAGAATGCGGCGATCTGCAATTACATCGCCGAGCAAAGTCGGCTTCATTCCACGTTCGTCGACAAGGCCATGACGCTGGCGGCGGTGGGCCGACTCGTGCATCACTCCACCATCTTCGAGTTGAATGTGGAAAGCTATCGGCGGCGAGCAGCGTCGCCGGGCAACGTTGCCGCTAAGCAAAGAACAAAGGAACAGAGGGATTAACAACACTTCGCTTCACCGGCTAAGATAATTGACGCCGACCGGCCAAGATAGTTGACGCCCACCATGGCGCCCCTGAGCGCCTGCCAGGCCAGCATGTGCGCCTTGCGGGCGCAGGGTACGGTCAGTGTCACGTCGCGCGCTCCTGCGTCGCTTGCGGCCGCGCTCTGCCAGTCAGTCAGGTGAGAACTACATAGCCGCAACTTCAACTTTCACGTCAACAGCAACCGAGCGGGCGGCTTTGGCAAATAACGATACTAATCCCCTCAACGATCGCTATACTTGTATAGCAAACTGCTGTTTGCCTTAACTTGTTGATCAAGGAGATACACATGCTGGCAATTCGCCTCCCAGAGGAAATCGAGGCACGACTCGACAATCTCGCTAAGCGCACCGGTCGCAGCAAGACCTTCTATGCCCGCCAGGCCATCCTTGAACACCTCGACGACCTCGAGGACCTCTATCTGGCCGAGCAAGTCGTGCGGCGCATTCGAGATGGAGAAGAGCCAACATCCTCGCTTGACGACGTAGAGGCGCGACTTGGTCTGGCGGATTGATGTATCGGCCAGCGCCGAAAAGCAGTTGGGCAAACTGGATCCCCAGGTCGCCCGACGCATTCTTACCTTCCTGCGCGAGCGCGTTGCCCCGCTCGACGATCCTCGCGCCATCGGCGAAGCGCTGCGTGGCAGCGAGCTGGGCGAATTCTGGAAATATCGGGTCGGCGACTGGCGTGTGATCTGCGAAATCAAGGACAAGCAGATACTGATAACCGTCCTGAGCCTTGGTAACCGGCGCGAGATCTACCGCTAAGCAACGCCCAACTTTTCACGCTGTTTGGCTTGGCCAATCTGGTGTTGGCCCGCAGGTTCTTCGGCACGCAGGACACCCGAGTTGCGTCTTGAGTGCGGCGAACGGGGGAAAAAAGCCATTCACATCGATCGATTTAGCCCTTTCACACGCGGACTTTGATCTGCAAAGCAAAGCCGCAAAGTTGCACTAAAATTTTTGTCCGAATTAGCCCAGGAATCGATTAGATCAGCGTGGGGCTCACCTGCCATTCTGCCGGTCGTAAAGCGAAACGTAGATTCCCCGTACAGTACGAACTCCCTTGTGTTTTACTTACGCTCGACGGATGGCTCAGCCGCGCTAGCAAAAATATCCAGCTCCGCGGGCGTCCCCAGCACATGCACATCCCCAGGCGCCAGATCGCTGATGGCAATGCGCTTTCCTTCCTTCAAAAACTGCCGGTACAGTGGCGCCACATAGCGCTCGCCGCGCACCAAGTTGGCCGGGTCGGCAAAGTAGGTCTCGTACGCCGCAGCGTAATCGCCAGCGCGCGCAAACCAGTACAAACCCACCGATGCATTGTCCGAAATGCGCTCCTTTTCGGCCACGTCCACAGCCCAGCCATCGTCCCCCAAACGCACGAAACTCCAGTGCGTACCCGGCGCCTTGAAGCAGGCGATCCAGCCATCGGCGCCAGCGCGAATCATGCCAGGCGCCAGAGCCCGTGGATGCACAAACGTGTCGATGTTGTAGATCATCAGCGGCTCGTCCTGACGCCACAGTTCGCGCGTGACAAAGGCGCTGGTGGCCTGGCCATCGGTCAGCTCGGCCAGTTCCACGATGTGCACGTCGTCCAGCCCCAGCGCCTCGCAGCGCGCCCTCACATACGGCGCCGAGTCGTTCTCGGCCAGACACACAAAGATCACGCGCGTGCCCGCACCAAAAAACTGCTGCAGCGACAGCATCGACCAGTCGAACAGGCTGCGTCCATGGGCCATGATTTCATACTTGGGCATGCTGTAGCCGGCCTGCACAAAGCGGCTGCCGCGGCCGGCCATGGTGATCACTATATTCATTAACCCGCCTGTTCGACTTCGTCGAGGATCTGGCTGGCCTTGAGCAGGAAGGCCAGCACCTTGTTGGGATAGTCGATATGCAGCGGCAGCATCGACAGGAACAGCGACGCTTCGCCCAGACGCACATGCAGTTCGCTGTGGCCCAGCGCGGCCAGCTGGCGCCGGAACAGCGGCTGCAGCGCGGGCTGGTTAGTGTAGTCCAGGTGCAGCAGCATGGCGTTGTGGTCGGAAAAACCCACGCGGTACATGCCGTTGTTGATGAAGTCGTAGTCGCCCAGCACGCTGTGCGAGACCTTGCACAGGTCGTACAGCGGATGCGTCCACAGGGCGTCGGCGTCGGCCGCGCCTTTCGGGTCGATCAGCTTGAGCAGGTAGCGCTGCTGGTCGTACAGCACATTGGAAAAACAGGGGTCGCCATGCCCCACCACCATGACCGGCGAAGCGAAGCCTTTTTCGTGGCGCGCATACAGGCGCTGGAAGCGGGCCAGCTGGGCCGGCAGCGCCAGGCCGTCGGACGCGCTGGCGGCAAGCGCATTGATACGCCGTCCTTCCTCCAGCGCCAGGAACTGCGCGCAGCGCTGTTCGAGCTTGGTGACGAACAGCGCGTGCGCCGCCGCCGCCGACTGTTCGCGGCTGCATGGGCGGCTTGGGCGCTCCTGCAGCACGAACAGCAGGCGCGCGATGAAGGAGCCGAAGCTGTCGCTGTCAAACGCGCCATGCACCCACTGCAGCGACGCGTCGGCCAGGTAGTAGCGCAGCATGCGGTAGGAGGCGCCGCTGTCGGTTTCGCGCAGGTCGAAAGGCTGGATCAGCCAAGGCCGCATCGATTCCGGCACCATGCCGTAGAAAGCGTATTCGGCCCGCATCTTCGCGCGGTCGGCCGAACTCTTGGTGTAGTAATGGGCGTCGGCCGAGAGCTGGTTGAAATGGCGCGCGGCGGTCGAGCCGTTCATGAAGGACAGGAAGTCGCGGATATTGCCCAGGTCGACCGGTTGCGCCGATGCGAGGCGCTGGCTGCCTTCCCATGCTTGTTCCTGGCAGTGCAGGGGCGTGGCGCTGAAGGCGGCCCAGTCGCCCACCAGCGCGTGCGCATTGCGCCAGAACGCGACCAGGGGCTTGTACAGGCGGTCGGTGAAGTCTTCTTCGGCATACGGCAGGCGTTCGATCAGCTGGCGCAGGCGGGCCGGTTCGGTAAAGCCGGCGCGCCCGGCGATCACGCACACCGAGCTGTCCTGGCTGCTCGCTTCGAGCGCGGCGCGCAGCGGCGCCAGATCGTCGGCGCCGCGCAGGTGGAACAGGCGCGGCACAATCCATGCCGGCAGGCTGGCGCGCAGGTGCTCCGACAGCGCCATGCGCTTGAAGTTGATGTCGCCATAGCGGCGCGCGCCGACCAGGCCGCGCACGTCGCCACCGGCCAGTTCGCGGTCGTCCAGGATCAGGAATACATCTTGATATACGTCTGCGGCGGTGGGCGGCATGTCAGGGTCTCACGGTCTTGAGGGGCGCTTGCGGGACGCAAAGTATAGCGTGCCCATGCAGATGAAGCTCAGTCCGACCAGCACCAGCGACTGGTACAGGCCAAAGCCGCTGGCGCCGGCGCCGCCGGGCAGATTGGCCAGCAAGGCTGCCGACAGCAGGGCGCCAAAGGCCGGCCCGCCGGCGCTTGCGAGGTCGTTCACGAGCGGCGTAAACAGCGCCAGCGCAGCGATCTCCAGGGTCCACACCAGCAGCGACAGCAGCGCAAAGCCGCTCAGGCGCCCTTCGAGCGAGCGGTAGATGTCCAGTTCCAGCAGGCGCAGGGCATGGCTGGCGCGCAGTAGCAGCAGGCCGCGCGCGGAGTGGCTGTTCAGGACCAGGTGGCGGTTCAGGTAGACCAGGGTCTTGGCCACCGCGAACAGCGACAGCAGGCCAAGCATGGTGGCCAGCAAAAAGACCAGCAGCACCAGCCGCAGCGAGGAGGGCAGGTCGACGTTGAACAGGTAGAGCGCCAGGATGAAGGCCGACAGCACCACCACGTCGCCGAAGCGTTCGGCCAGCCACACAGCCAGCGCCTTGCTGCGCCCGTCGAATACGTGCACGAAGGCGGCCAGGCGCAGCAGTTCGCCGACCTTGAAGGGCAGGAAGCTGCTGGGGAAGGCGGTCAGGGTATGGGCCGCGACCAGGGCGCCGGCTTTCTCGCGCCGGTCCAGGGTCAGCAGGGCCAGGCGCAGCATGCGCGCCAGGTGCGAACACAGGTACAGCCCGATGGCGCCCAGCAGCAGGGGCATGCCGGCGCTGCCGCGCGCGGCCAGCGGGCCAAGGTGCATGGCGAGCCAGGCGCAGGCCAGCGCCGCGAGCAGCAGCAGGTACACCTTGAGCGCGGCCGGTTTCATGGCAGCGGCATGCTGGCCGGGCGTTGCCGGCGCGCTGCCGGCGTTGCCTCCTGGCGGTGCACGATGGTGCCGCTGTAGACGCTGCGCGGGTGGGTCCGCATGTCGCGCCGCAGGAAGGCCGCCGTGCCCATGACATAGCGCGCCAGCAGGCCGAGTACCTTGAAGGCCTGGCTGAACAGCCTGACGTTGGAGACCTGGTCTTCTTCGCGCCAGTTGATCGGAAAAAAGCGCACCTGCTGGCCGCGCTGGAAGCTGGCCAGCAGCATGACGTAGTTGAAGGTCAGGTCGTCCGGAAAGCCGCGGTAATAGAAGTCGCGCAGCGCCGCCAGCCGGTACATGTTCAGGCCTGAACCCAGGTCATAGACGCGGCGCCGTGCGGCCAGTGCAAACAGGCTGTTGTAGACGCGGTTGCCGACTGTGCGCAGCAGCGAATAGCCTTGCAGCTCGCTGCCGGGCATGAAGCGCGCGCCCATCAGGCAGTCGGCCTGCAGGTGCTCGCCGCGTTCGATCAGGGGCAGCAGCCTGGCGAAATCGGTCTGGTCGTCGCCGTGCAAAACGACCAGCGAGTCGAAGCCTTGTTCGATCGCGTAGCGCAGGGCGGCTTTGTGCGAGCCGCCCAGGCCATAGTTGTCGTCATTGCGCCAGGCGATGAAGTTGCAGTGCTCGAAGCGTGCGCGCCCGCGTGCGACGGCTGCCTCCAGGGTGCCGTCGGGCGAACGGTTGTCGACCACCATGACGGTGTCGATGGCGCGCTGGGCGCGCTCGTCGAACTGGTCGAGCACGCGCACGATCTGGGCCGCGCAGCGGTAGGCTGGTATGAAGACCAGGATGCGGTGGGGAGCAGGGCTAGGTGTCATGGGGGAAGCAGGGTCATGCCGGTGTCCAGGAAACGCGCGATTTCGGCATCGATCCGGGTGTCCAGTTCGTCGCCGCCGTAGGTCCAGATGTGGGTCCGGCCGCCCGCGCAGGTGTGTTTGCCGGCCGGCGGGGGGAGCAATGCTCCCACCTTGCCTACAGTGTAGAAGAATTGGCCGGGTTCGGCATCATCTCTGAGTACCACGAAGTCATAGTGGCGCGGGTAGCGCTGCGGATCCAGGAACGGCCCCGCTGTGCTGACCCAGAACAGCGGCCGCAGGGTCTGCAGGGTTGCCAGGATCGGCTGATGGCGCGGCAGGTAGTGGCTGACGGCGCGCGCGTTCCAGTAGTCGGCGACACCGGCACGCAGGGTCACGCCCTGGCTTTCGAGTCCGGCGAGGCACTGCGCAACCACGGCCGCATCGTCCACGGGCATGTGGGCTTTTTTGGCGTGCTGGAATGCAGTCAGGCCGATCACCAGTGCCAGCAGCAGCCAGAGGCGGGCCAGGCCGGCGCGGGCGCGCGCCAGTATGCGGTCGAGGCAGATCACCGCCAGGATCAGGGTCAGCGCGATCGGGAACATCAGGTAGCGCAGGCCGGCCGCGTCGATGAAGGCGGCCGACAGGATCATGCCGGCCACGGTGATGGGCGCGGTGAGGCAGAGCAGGGCGCCGGCGGCGTTCAGCTTCCAGTCCGGTTCCTCCTTTGCCCGGCGCAGGCGCGGCCTGGCGCGCGGCCGGCGCGCGAGCAGCAGATACAGCAGAAACAGCAAAAACAGCAGGCACAGGGCCACGGTCAGGGAAAACACCAGGGTCGATAGATTATCCGGCGCAAAGGCGGCGCGCAGCGTCTGCAGGAACATGGCGGCGGAATTGGCGATGGCCTCGGCGCTCAGCGGCCCGCGCGCTTCCAGCGGCAGGTGGAAGATCAGCAGGCGCCCGATCAGCAGGCCAAGCAACTGGCCGGCGATCACGATCCCGGCGACCGCCGCGATGCGGCCGCGCCGCAGTTTGAGCCAGGCGGCGCAGGCCAGCAGCAGCGCGGGCACGCCGAAGGTGAGCAGGAACAGGCCGCTCGAGGCGGTGGCCAGGCCGGCGATGACGATGGCCAGCGCCGCGCGCGCCGCGCTGGGCGCTTCCAGAAAGCGGATCAGCAGGCCAATCAGCAGCAGGCCCGCGAGTAGGGCGCTGACGTGGTTATTCGTCGTGTGAAAATACAGCCACATGCCCGACTTGGCCGAGACAAGGGTGGCAAAGGCCGTCAACAGCACGATCAGTGCGTGGCCGGTTGGCCGTAGCGCAGGCGCGATCGCGCGGGCGGCAAAGCTGGAAAGGAGGGCCAGCGCGCCGGCCTGCAGGGCCGACACGGCGTGCATGCGCGAGACCGCGTCCGGCAGCAGCGGGAAGGCCATGAAGTAGGCCAGCATGTCGGGCACGAATCCCGGCGCCGCGGAAAACTTCCAGTCGCGCCACCGTCCGCCCACCACCAGCAGATCGTTGGCCAGCGCGTCGTAGAACAGCGAATCGCTGGTCAGGGCGATGCGGTAGCGCAGCAGGTAGACGCTGAACGCCAGCAGCAGCCAGGACGCGATCAGCCTTGCGCGTGCGGCGTTCAAGGCTGGCTGGCTTGCTTGGTGGCGATGCAGTGGGGGCAGGAGACGCCATACACATAGTCAGGCGACAATTGCTGGCGCGGCGTGACCACGGCGCGGCAGGCGAAGCACTGCACCGTGACGGTCGGCTCCAGCTTGGGGTTGAGCGCGGTACGGTAGTCGAACACGAAGCAGTCGCCGGTGTAATGAGCGCCGCCGACGTCCTCGAAATACTTGAGGATGCCGCCTTCGAGCTGGTAGACATTCTCGTAGCCGATGTTCTGCATGTGAATGGCGGCCTTTTCGCAGCGGATGCCGCCGGTGCAGAAGGTCACCACCGTCTTGTCGGCCAGCTCGTCCTTGTGGGCGGCTATCACGTCGGGAAATTCGGTGAACTTGCTGATGCGGTAATCGACCGTGTTGTCAAACGTTCCCACATCGACTTCAAAAGCGTTGCGGGTGTCGACCATGACCACCGGTTTGCCCTGGTCGTCATGGCCCTGGTCCAGCCAGCGCTTGAGGGTGGTCGGCGCGACGGCGGGCGCGCGCCCCAGTTCCGGCTGGATCAGGGGCATGCGCATGGTGATGATTTCCTTCTTGATTTTCACCAGCATGCGCTTGTGCGACTGCTCTTCCGAATAGCTTTCCTTGACTTCGATGTCGGCAAAGCGCGCGTCGCTGCGCAGCCATGCCAGGAAACGATCGATGTTGGCGCGCGGACCCGACAGGAACAGATTGATGCCCTCGGGCGTGAGCAGGATGGTGCCCTTGAGCCCGAGCTCTTTGCACAACTCCTGGTACTGCGGCCGCAATTCTTCGATATTGTCAAAGGTGACAAATTTATAGGCGGCAATATTGACGTGGGCGTCGGCGGCGAGCGGGGCGGTGGCGTGCATGATTTCAGGCAAAAAACAGGTAGGGCGCTATTATAAACCGCGGCCGGGGCGGGGCGGCACTGGCGGGGCCGGCCCCCGCTGTCAAAGCCGGCCCGCCGGCAGGCCAGGCGCATATAATATCGTTCCCCTGCGCCACAAGGCTGTTTGATGAAATCGCTGAATATTGCCTATAACCCAAGCATTGACCAGCTGCGCTGGCTTGCCGCCACCATCGTCTTCCTGTTTCATTTCCATCTGGAATTTCGTGGCCTGGGCGGCGCGGCCATCACCTCGCCCTGGCTGGCCCTGGTGACGGAGGGCCATACGGGGGTCGGCCTGTTCTTCACGCTGTCGGGTTTCCTGTTCACGCAGATCGCGCTGCACCAGCACGCGGCGGGCGGGCAGATCCGCTATGGCGACTTCATGCGTAACCGCTTCCTGCGCATCTTTCCCCTGTTTTTCACGGTATTCATGGTTGCGACCTCGATCGGGCGCGACAAGTTCCAGCCCCAGGACGTGCTCTACCTGCTCAGCACCAACCTGGGCCTGGCGCCGACCTCGTATACCGTCGTGACGGGCGCGGCCTGGTGCATCTCGCTCGAATTCCTGTTCTACGCCATCTTTCCTTTCCTGGCCCGATTCAGCCTGGAGCGCGGCGCGCGCTACCTGCTGCAGCTGCTGGGACTGATGTTGTTTTTCAAGCTGGCCTCGTTTGCCGTCAATGAAAAAAGCACCCTGATGTATTTCAGCACCTTTGTCGGCCGCTTCGACCAGTTTCTGGTCGGCATGCTGGCGGCCATGGTTTACCAGCGGCGCGAAACCTGGCTGCGGCGCCATGCTGCCTGGCTGGCCCCGCTGGCGCTGGCGTTCGCCATGGCCTGCGTGGCCGCCATGTCGGTACGCGCCAGCTTCAGCTCGCCCAATCCCAAGTCGCAATTCTGGATCGTCTGGTCGCTGATCGAAAGCGGCAGCTGGGCCGGCGTGATCATGAGCTGGGTCGCCTTTGGCCGGCGCCTGCCCGGCTGGCTGGAGCGGGTCCTCAACCATGGCGGCAAGGTCAGTTTTTCCTTCTACCTGCTGCACATGGCGGTGCTCAATGTGCTGGCGCTGCGCGTCGGGATGGTCAGGCTCACCGGTGTGCCGGCCCTCAACACCGCCTTGATGCTGGGCGGTGCCTACGGCCTGACCTGGGCCCTGGCCACCCTCAGCTACAGTGCGATCGAGGAACCCTTCCTGCGCATGCGGCGCGGCTACGGCAGCCGCGCCGATGTGGCCCCGGTAGCGGTTGCGGCATCAGCCGTGGCGGCGCCCGACGCGGTAAAATAGCCCTCTTTGAACGTCAGTATCCCTGGAAGTGAGCATGCAAGTCCTTGAAGTCAGTAATGCCGTTGCTGCGCCGGTCAAACCCGCCGCACCCGCCTTCGTCCACCTGCGCGTGCACTCGGAGTACTCCATCGTCGACGGTCTGGTGCGGATCGACGACGTGGTGGCCGCCGCCGCCAAGGACAAGCAACCGGCGCTGGCGATCACCGACCTGGCCAACCTGTTCGGCATGGTCAAGTTCTACAAATCGGCGCGCGGCAAGGGCATCAAGCCGGTCATCGGGGTCGATGCCTGGATTTCCAACGACGACAACCGCGACAAGCCGAGCCGCCTGCTGCTGCTGGCCAAAAACCGCATGGGCTACCTCCAGCTGTGCGAGCTGCTGTCCAAAGCCTGGCTCACCAATCAGAACAAGGGCCGCGCCGAAATCCGTCCCGAGTGGCTGGACGCGCTGGCCACCAGCGAATCGGCCCTGAACCCGGGCGAGAACCAGGCCAATGGCCTGATCGTGCTCTCGGGCGCGCATTTCGGCGACGTCGGCACCGCGATTGAAAACGGCAACCTGGCGCTGGCCGAACGCTGCGCCCAGCGCTGGGCCAAGGTTTTCCCCGGCCACTTCTATATCGAAATCCAGCGCGCCGGCCAGCCCAACCAGGAAGCCCAGGTACGCCACGCGGTGGCCCTGGCGGCCAAACTGGGCCTGCCGGTGGTGGCCACCCACCCGATCCAGTTCCTCTCGCCGGACGAATTCATCGCCCACGAAGCGCGCACCTGCATCGCCGAAGGCGAGATGCTGGCCAACGCCAAGCGGGTCAAGCGCTTCAACGAGGAGATGCGCTTCAAGTCGCAGGCCGAGATGGCCGAGCTGTTCGCCGACATGCCGGCGGCCTTGGCCAATTCGGTCGAAATCGCCAAGCGCTGCAATGTGGTGCTCACCCTGGGCAAGCCGCAGCTGCCGAACTTCCCTACGCCGCCCGGCATGACCATCGACGACTTCCTGGTGTCGGAGTCAAAAGCCGGGCTGGAACAGCGCCTGATCCACCTGTACCCGGATCCGGTCAAGCGCGAGGCCGAGCGGCCCCGCTACGAGGCGCGCCTGAAGTTCGAGACCGATACCATCTGCAACATGAAGTTCCCCGGCTACTTCCTGATCGTGGCCGAATTCATCAAGTGGGCCAAGGAAAACGGCGTGCCGGTCGGACCGGGCCGCGGCTCGGGCGCCGGTTCCCTGGTCGCGTATTCGCTCCTGATCACCGACCTTGACCCGCTGCGCTACAACCTGCTGTTCGAACGCTTCCTCAATCCGGAACGGGTCTCGATGCCCGACTTCGACATCGACTTTTGCCAGGAAGGGCGCGACCGCGTCATCCAGCACGTGAAGGATTTGTACGGCAAGGAAGCAGTCTCCCAGATCGCCACCTTCGGTACCATGGCGGCCAAGGGCGCGATCCGCGACGTCGGCCGCGTGCTCGATTTCGGCTACAACTTCTGCGACGGCATCTCCAAGCTGATTCCCTTCAAGCCGGGTAAACCAGTGACGATTGCCGACGCCATCGCCGAAGAACCGATGCTGGCCGAGCGCCTGGAAAACGAGGACGAGGTCAAGCAGCTGCTGGACCTGGCGCAGCAGGTCGAAGGCATCGCCCGTAACATCGGCATGCACGCCGGCGGTGTGCTGATCGCGCCGGGCAAGCTGACCGACTTCTGCCCCCTGTACACCCAGGGCGGCGACTCGGGCGTGGTGTCCCAGTACGACAAGGACGATGTGGAGGCCGTGGGCCTGGTCAAGTTCGACTTTCTGGGACTGACCACGCTCACCATCCTGGACCGCGCGGTACGCTACATCAAGCAGCTCGACCCGGCCGATGCCAACTTCGCGCTCGAAACCCTGCCGCTGAACGACAAGGCCTCGTATGATCTGCTGACCAAGGCCAAGACGGTTGCGGTGTTCCAGCTGGAGTCGCGCGGCATGCAGGGCATGCTGAAAGACGCGCGCCCCGACCGCTTCGAGGACATCATCGCGCTCGTCGCCCTGTACCGTCCGGGCCCGATGGACCTGATCCCGGACTTCTGCAAGCGCAAGCACGGCGAGCGCTTCGATTACCCCGATCCACGCACCGAAGTCATTCTGTCCGAGACCTACGGCATCATGGTCTACCAGGAGCAGGTGATGCAGATGGCGCAGATCGTCGGCGGCTATTCGCTGGGCGGCGCCGACATGCTGCGCCGCGCGATGGGTAAGAAGAAGGCCGAAGAGATGGCCGAGCATCGCGAGATCTTCCGCGCCGGCGCCGCCAAGGACGGCCTGTCGGCCGAAAAAGCCGACGAGATCTTCGACCTGATGGAAAAGTTCGCGGGCTACGGCTTCAACAAGTCGCACGCCGCCGCTTACGCGCTGCTGTCCTACCACACCGCTTACCTGAAGGCGCACCACACGGCCGCCTTCATGGCCGCCAACTTGTCGCTCGCGATGGACGACACCGACAAGATCAAGATCCTGGTCGAGGATTCGCTGGACGTGTGCGGCCTGACCCTGCTGCCGCCGGACATCAACCATTCCGACTACCGCTTCATGCCCGAAGGCCCGCCGCCCTCGGTCACCGGCAAGCGCGTCACCAACATCCGCTACGGCCTGGGTGCGGTCAAGGGTTCCGGCCAGTCGGCGATCGAAGCGATCATCGCGGCGCGCACCAGCGGCGGGCCGTTCACCGACCTGTTCGACTTCTGCAAACGGGTCGACCGCAAGCAGATCAACCGCCGCACCATCGAGTCCCTGATCCGCAGCGGCGCCTTCGACTGCTTCAAGGTCGACCGCGCCATCCTGATCGCCTCGGTCGCGTTTGCGGTCGAAGTGGCCGACCAGGCTTCGGCCTCGGCCAACCAGGTCAGCCTGTTCGGCGGCGACGACAGCGACCTGGTGGCGCCGCCCGAGTACGTCAAGGCGACGCCCTGGACCGACCGCCAGAAGCTGGCCGAGGAAAAGATCGCGCTCGGCTTCTACCTGTCGGGCCATATGTTCGACTCCTTCGCGGCCGAAGCGCGGCGCTTTGCGCGCACCAAGCTCAAAGACCTCGAGCCCTCGCGCGAGGCGCGCATGATGTGCGGCGTGATCACCGGCGTGCGCGCCCAGATGACCCAGCGCGGCAAGATCCTGATCGTCTCGCTGGACGACAAGAGCGGCGTGGTGGAAGTGACGGTCTACAGCGAAGTGGCCGACGCCAACAAGAACATGTTCAAGGAAGACGAGTTCATGGCCTGCGTCGGCAAGGTGTCGGAAGACCGCTTCAACGGCGGGCTGCGCATCACGGCCGAAAAAGTGTTCGACCTGACGTCGGCGCGTGTGCATTACGGGCGCCAGCTGGGCCTGATGCTGCCGGCCGCGGTGCCGTCCGCGAAAATCGCCGAAGTGCTGCAGCCGCACCGTGCCATGACCGGCCTGCCGGTGGCGCTGCGGGTCAAGCCGCAGGGCGTGGACTGCGTGCTGCAGCTGGGCGAGGAATGGAACGTGGCGCCGTCCGACGCGCTGACCCTGGCGCTGGAACAGCAGCTCGGTGCGAAGGAAGTCGCGGTCGAGTACTAGCGGAGTATCAGTTTGCTTGGTCCGCGCTATGGTCCGACAGGCCGCGCGTAGCCAGCACGGTCTTGTCCTCGGCGCGCTGCAGCACCACGCGCCGGTTGCTGGACTCCTGGTCGCGCTGGGCTTCGCGGTGCCACAGGTGGAACACCTCGGTGGCAAAGGCGCCGTCCTTGCGCATCACGCCCGCGTTAAACAGGCGCACCACCAGGTCGGAGTCTTCGTGGCCCCAGCCGAGGAAGCTCTCGTCGAAGCCGTTGACCATATCGAGGTCGCTGCGCCACACGCCCAGGTTGCAACTCTTGATGCGGCGCCACGAGAAGCGCCGGCTTTCGCGCGCGGCGTCCGGCCAGGTGAGCATCAGCTGCAGTACCTTGTTGATGTCGCCCTTGAAGCGGTAGCGCAGCTTGTCGGCCAGGGTCATGCGGTGCAGGTCGATATGTTCGGCCAGGATGCGTGTGGTGAACGGGGCGCTGAGCAGCACGCGGCTCCCAGAGACCAGGTAGCCGCTCCGCGCCAGCTTGCGATGCTGTGAAATGAAATCGCGTTGCGGAACGCAGTCGCCGTCGAGGAAGACGACGTAGTCGCCGCGTGAGGCGAGGGTGCCGCGATTGCGCGCCATGGCCGCGCGAAAGCCGTCGTCCGGCTGCCAGACGTGCAGCAGCGGAACCGGCGCGCGCGCGCGCAGGGCGTCGATGGCGGCCTTCGTGTTGGCAGTCGAGCCGTCATCAGCGATAATGATTTCGAAATTTCTGTCGTCCTGGCCGAAGCAGGCTTCCAGCACGGCGCACAGCGCGTCCGGGCGGTTGTAGGTGGTGACCACGACGGAAATGAGGAACGCTGCTGGCATGAGGTGAACGGAATCGGAAGCTGGTGGAAGCGTATGGTAACAAGAATATCCCTGAAGGTCCCCAAGCGGTCCCCAAACGGCGCGCCGTGCTGGCGCCGGCGGGACCGCGAACAACAACAACAACGGCGCAGCGCCGGCAACGGCAGTCAATGATCAATCAAGTAATCAACAGGCTGGTATCGAAGCGCAATGCCGTCGCGGCCCTGGCGTTCTCGCTTCCCTTCCTCAGCCTGATGACGCTGTGGGGCGTGAGCCTGTGCAGCTTCCTGTTCTTCCTGTACGCGCTGTTCTTCCTCAAGCCCGGCTGCGCCGCGCTGGCGCAGCACTGGCGCCAGCTGCGCTGGGTGGTCTGGGCCTTCCTGTTCAACTTCGTCTTTGCGCTGGCCTGCTTTCTGCTGCGGCCCGAGACCCATCTCGGCACCCTCGAAAAGCCCGCGCGCATGTTTTTCTCGCTGTCGGCGCTGATGCTGGTGCTGCTGTTCGAACCGGAACGGCGCGCCCTGTGGTGGGGCGTCATCGCCGGCGCCATCGCCGCGCTGCCGCTGGTGGTCTACCAGCGCCTTGAACTGGCGGTCGACCGTCCCA